>Ga0307516_10000048_pt1 | contig 130378 bp, 127 predicted proteins | sample 19_EM_MG_FD_203310 | JGI IMG/M metagenome (GOLD analysis project Ga0307516, IMG submission 203310) | Populus trichocarpa ectomycorrhiza microbial communities from riparian zone in the Pacific Northwest, United States - 19_EM | ecosystem: Host-associated > Plants > Roots > Unclassified... | reverse complement strand
TGGGCCTCAAGCTCGAAGGCGTGACGGTGCAGAACGTGTCGCTGCCCGAGGAACTGCAGAAGATCCTCGACCAGCGCATCGGCATGGGCATGGTGGGTGGCGACATGGCCAAGTTCATGCAGTACCAGACCGCCCAGTCCCTGCCCAAGTTTGCCGAGGGCGGCGCGGGCGGCGGCAGCGGCATTGCGGGCGACGCCATGGGCCTGGGGGCCGGCGTGGCGCTGGGCCAGGTGCTGGCGCAGCAGCTGCAGCATGGCTTGCAGGGCGCCGCGCCGGCCGCTGCGGCTCCGGCCCCCCAGGCCGGCGAGATGACCCCGGCCGCGGTGATGGCCGTGATCGAGAAGCTGGGTGAACTCAAGGCCAAGGGCCTGCTCACCGACGAGGAATTCAGTACCAAGAAAGCCGAGTTGCTGAAGAAGCTGGTGTGACACACCTCTAGCCTGAACGAGTCCGCGCACACCCTCCCGGGTGTGCGCGGCCTTGCGACGACTTGGCCACCGATCTCCCTCCACTGCCCCCCGGACCCCGCGCCTGGCGCGCCGCCTGCCCCAACTGCGGCGCGCCGGTGGAGTTCCGCTCGGCCGCGTCGCCCATGGCCGTGTGCGGCTTCTGCCGCAGCACGCTGCTGCGCGAGGGCGAGGCCTTGCAGCGCATCGGCGTCAGCGCCGAGCTGTTCGACGACCATTCGCCGCTGCAGCTGGGCGTGTCGGGCCGCACCCAGGGCACCGGCTTCACGCTGGTGGGCCGGCTGCAGATGCGCTATGCCGGCGGCACCTGGAACGAGTGGCATGCCCTGTTCGACAACGGCCGCAGCGGCTGGCTGAGCGAGGACAACGGGCAGTACGTGCTGGCCTTCGAGGCGCCCGCGCCGCCCGAGCCCCTGCCGCCCGCGGAGGCCTTGCGTGCCGGCGCGCAGCAGGTCATTGCGGGTGTGGGCTGGTCCGTGGCCACGGTGGCGGCCGTCAAGGTGGGGGCGGCCGAGGGCGAGCTGGCATTCAAGCCCAACCTCGCGCGGGGCTACCTGGTGGCCGAGCTGCGCAACACGCAGGGCGAGGTCGCCAGCATCGACTACGCCGACACGCCGCCGCGCTGGTACGTGGGCCGCGGCGTGCGACTGGACGACTTGTCGCTCAGTGGCCTGAAGGACGAATCGACCAAGACGATCAAGGGCCGCAGCCTGGAGTGCCCCAGCTGCGGCGCGGGGCTGGAGGCCAAGCTCGCCAGCACGCAGTCCATCGTGTGCCACCAGTGCCACGCGGTGGTGGACCTGGCCGCCAAGGAGCCGGACGTGGCCCGGGGCCTGGCCCACTATGCGCAGGAGAACGGCCTGGAGCCGCTGCTTCCCCTGGGCAGCACCGGCCTGCTGGCGCTGGGCTCGGCCAAGCCGCTGCCCTGGCAGGTGGTGGGCTACGTGGAGCGGCGCGACCTGCCCGAAAGCGCCGAGGACGAATCCACCTTCTGGCGCGAGTACCTGCTCTACCACCGCACCGAAGGTTTTGCCTTCCTGGTGGATGCGGAAGACGGCTGGAGCTGGACCCGGCCCCTCACCGGCGTGCCGCGCGCGGCGAGCGGCGACCGGGTGGAGCTGGACAGCGACACCTACCGCAAGAAGTACCGCTACCAGGCGGTGATCACCTACGTGCTGGGTGAGTTCTACTGGCAGCTGGAGCGTGACCAGCGCACCCTGAACACCGACTACGAAGGTACCGGCCGCGCGGCCCGCAAGCGGCTCAACCGCGAAGAGAGCACAGGCGCCGGCGGCGAGGTCACCTGGTCGCGCGGCGAGGCGCTGCAGAGCGACACCCTCATGCAGTCCTTCCGCCTGCCGGCGACGCAGAAGCAAGCCATGCGGCGCGATGCATCGCCGCTGTCGGCCCAGGGGGTGGACCTCACCAAGCTCATCGTCTGGGGCGTGGTCATTGCGCTGGTGCTGGTGGTGCTGCTGTCGCAGTGCAGCCGGCGCGACGATTGCGACGAACTGCGCCGCACCTTCGGCCCCGGCAGCAACGAATACCAGCAGTGCCTGCGTTCGTCCGGCAGCGGCAGCAGCGGCGTGCGCGGCGGCTCATGGGGCGGGTGGAGCAGCGGGAGCGGCCACAAGTGACCCGGACCGCGCAACCCTCACAGAAATTACAGAGATCACAGAGGAAGGAGCACTTATGTTTGGCATCGAATGGCTCAGGCCGGGCGTGTTTTTCGGCTCACTGCTCTACGCGTTCCTGGGCGTGGCGGCGTTCTGGATCTCGTTTGTCATCATCGACCGGCTCACGCCCTACGACCTGTGGGCCGAGATCGTGGAGAAGAAGAACACCGCACTGGCCATCGTGGTGGCGGCCATGTGCATCGCGATCGGCCTGATCGTCTCGGCGGCGGTGCATGGGTAGCGTGCCGGCCTCCCCAGCCGCCGAAGCGGGGGCGGAGGCCGAGCCGGCCAGGCCCCGCGCGGCCGAGCTGGCCCTGCTGGCCAGCGTCTTTGTCGTCGCCGCCTGCGGCCTGGTGTACGAGCTGGCCGCCGGCGCGCTGGCCAGCTACCTGCTGGGCGACTCGGTGCTGCAGTTCTCCACCATCATCGGCACCTACCTGTTTGCCATGGGCGTGGGCTCGTGGCTGTCGCGCTTCTTCGAGCGGCAACTGGTGGCGCACTTCCTGCGTATCGAGCTGCTGGTGGGCCTGGTGGGCGGGCTGATGCCGGCGCTGCTGTTCGCCGCGCACAGCGTGTTGCCGGTGGGCGCCACCACGTCGTTCCGCACGCTGCTGTACGGGCTGGTGCTGGCCGTGGGCGTGCTGGTGGGGCTGGAGATTCCGCTCGTGATGCGCCTGCTCAAGCAGCAGTTCCGCAGCCGCTACGTGCTGCGCGACCTGGTGTCGCAGGTGCTGACCTTCGACTACCTGGGCGCCCTCGCGGTGGCGGTGGCTTTTCCGCTGCTGCTGGTGCCGCACCTGGGCCTGGTGCGCACCGGCCTGCTGTTCGGCGTGCTCAATGCCGTGGTGGCGGTGTGGGCCCTGCTGCTGTTTCGCGCCGAGCTGCGCCGCTTCGCCGCGCATGCCGTGGCCTGCGGGGCGGTGCTGGTGACGTTGCTGGCGGCGTTCGTCGGCGCCGAGTCGCTCACCACCTGGGCCGAGGACCGCTTCTACGGCGACCGCATCGTGTTCGCGCAGACCACGCCGCACCAGCGCATCGTGGTCACCGGCGGCGAGGCCTCGCTGCGGCTGTACCTGAACGGCAACCTGCAGTTCAGCGCGCGCGACGAGTACCGTTACCACGAGGCGCTGGTGCACCCCGCCATGGCCGCCCACGGCGCGCCCCGGCAGGTGCTGGTGCTGGGCGGCGGCGATGGCATGGCGGTGCGCGAGATCCTGCGCCACCCCGGTGTGCAGCAGGTCACGCTGGTGGAGCTGGACCCGGCCATGACCCGGCTGTTCTCCACCGAACCCCTGCTCACCCGGCTCAACGCCGGCGCGCTGGCCTCGCCCAAGCTGCGCATCGTCAATGCCGATGCGTTCATCTGGCTGGAGACCAATGAAGGCGTGTATGACGTGATCGTGGCCGACTTCCCCGACCCCACCAACTTCTCGGTCGGCAAGCTCTACAGCACCGCGTTCTATGCAGCGCTGGACCGGCATCTCGCGGCCAGCGGCTTTGCGGTGATCCAGACCACCTCACCGCTGATCGCCCGCAAGAGCTTCTGGACCGTGGTGGCCACGCTCGAAGCCGTGGGCCTCACCGCAGTGCCCTACCACGCCCATGTGCCCAGCTTCGGCGAATGGGGCTTCGTGATCGCGTCGCGCCGCCCCTTCGATGCGGGCACCGCCGCCACCCGCCTGCCCCAGGGCCTGCGCTTCCTGGACGCACAGACCCTGCCGCAACTGCTGCACTTCCCGCCCGACATGGCGCGCGTCAGCGCCGAGCCCAACCTGCTGCGCCACCAGAACCTGGTGCACACCTTCGAAGAGGAATGGGGGCGGGTGCGGCCATGAGGCGCCCCGCCCACAGGGCCGCGCGATGACCACGCGGCGTGCCGTGCTGGCCGCCGCGGCGGCCCTGGGGGCCGCCGGCTGCGAGCGCGCCCGGCCCCTGCAAGGTGGCTGGCTGGGCGCCTCCGAGGCGCGTGGCCATGCGCTGCGTGACGGCCGCTGGACCGCATCACCCGCCCAGGCCGGCGAGCCGCAGCGCTGCAGCGTGGCCATCGTCGGCGCGGGCGTGGCCGGCCTGGCGGCGGCCCGGGCCTTGGTGCGCCATGGCATGGACGATTTCCGCATCTTCGACCTGGAAGACGAACCCGGCGGCAACGCCCGCGGCCACACGATGGGCGGCGTGGCCTGCCCGCTCGGCGCCCACTACCTGCCCCTGCCGGGGCCGGCGGCCTGGGAGGTGAGCGAGTGGCTGCACGAGATCGGCGTGGCACGCCGGCGCTTCGGCCGCACCGAGTACGACGAGCGCCACCTGTGCCACGCGCCGCAGGAGCGCCTGTTCGTGCCCGGTCGCGAAGGCGGCGGGGGAGGGGGCCAATGGCTGCCCGGCCTGATGCCGGCGCACAGCACCCAGGGCCTGCTGCGGGCCCAGGCCCGCCGCTTTGCCGCCGAGGTGCGCCGCCACCAACTGGCCGGGTCCTTCGCCATGCCGACCCTGCGCGCCCCCTGGACCGATGAGCTGGCGGCGCTGGACGCGCAACCCTTCGCGGCCTGGCTGGCCGCACACGGCTACACCGAGGCGTCGCTGCTGTGGCACCTGGACTACTGCTGCCGTGACGACTACGGCGCCGGCAGTGCGCAGGTGTCGGCCTGGGCCGGGCTGCATTACTTCGCCAGCCGCCATGGCTTTCGCCTGCCGGGGCCGGACGACATGGGGGCGGACGAGGGCGACGACAGCGACGGCGTGCTCACCTGGCCCGAGGGCAATGCCTGGCTCACGCGCCGGCTCGCCGCGGGCCTGGGCGACCGCCTGCGCACCGGCACCGGGGTCACGCGCATCAGCCCGGACAAGCACGGCGTGAGCCTCGCCACCTGGCACGCCGCCACGCAGCAACCGCAGCGCTGGCGTGTGCAGCAGGTGCTGCTGTGCCTGCCTCTGCACGTGGCCGTGCGCCTGGTCGATCCACCGCCTGCGGCGCTGGCGGCGGCTGCCGCGCGTGTGCCGCATGCGTCCTGGCTGGTGAGCAACCTGCAGCTCAAGGCGCCGTTGCTGGAACGCCTGGGCCCGCCCATGGCCTGGGACAACGTGCTGGCGGGCCGGGCCGACCCGGGCCTGCCGCCTGCGCTGGGCTACGTGAATGCCACCCACCAAAGCCTGGCCAGTCGGCCGCGGGCACCGGTACTGACGCACTACTGGGCGCTCGGCGGTGACACCCCTCAACAGGCGCTGCAATGGCGCCGCGCGCTGCTCGACCGGCCCTGGCAAGCCTGGGCGCAGCACGTGCTGGCCGATCTGGCACGTGCCCACCCAGACCTGCCGGGCAAGCTTGAGCGCATCGAGCTGATGCGCTACGGCCACGCCATGGGTGTGCCCGTGCCGGGCGTGCGCCGCGACGTGGCCACGGGCGCGCTGGCCGCGCTGGCACGGCCCCTAGACCGGCTGCACTTCGCACATGCCGACCTGTCGGGGTATTCGGTCTTCGAGGAGGCGTTCACGCGCGGCATGTTGGCGGGCAAGCAGGCGGCCGCGCGGGGCGGCTGATCATCCGCTGATAAGGGCCCCCCAGTCACTTGACAGTGATTCCATCATTCTGGATGATTCGTCCACCATGAAGGATGAATCTCCGTCGAACCTCACCGAGCGCATGGCCCAGCGCGTGCGCAACCTGCGTGCCGGGCGTGGCCTGTCGCTGGACGACCTGGCGACGCGCAGCGGCGTGAGCCGCTCGATGATCTCCTTGATCGAGCGGGGCGAAAGCAGCCCCACGGCGGTGGTGCTGGAGAAGCTTGCCACCGGCCTGGGCGTGGCGCTGGCTTCGCTGTTCGATCTGCCCGAGGCGGCCGGGGACCCCGTCGCCAGGGTGGCCGATCAGCTGTCGTGGCGCGATCCCGAGTCCGGCTACGTGCGGCGCAACGTCTCGCCCAGTGGCTTTGCCTCGCCGCTGCAGATCGTCGAGGTGTCCTTTCCCGCCGGGGCCCGCGTGTCCTTCGACACCGGCGCCCGCATGCCCCGCGTGCACCAGCAGGTGTGGGTGCTGGACGGGTCCATCGAGGTCACCTTGGGAATGGCCCATCACCGGCTCGGACCCGGCGACTGCCTGGCCATGCTGCTGGACCAGCCCATCACCTACCACAACCCGACCCGCAAGCCCGCGCGCTATGCCGTGGTGATCGCGAGTGAACCCAGCCCCTGGAGATGACATGCCTGCCGCCCCGCCTGCCGTTCCGTCTGGTGATGCCCCGGCCATCCGCCGCCTCCTGGGCGTGAGCGCAGGGCAGGTCCAGGCACTCGCTGCCCTGCTGATCGATTGCGTGGAGGGGCGTGCCTCGGTGGGTTTCATGCACCCCTTGCCGGTGGACAAGGCGCAGGCCTTCTGGGCCGGTGTGGCCGATGGCGTGGCCGCCGGCACGCGGGCGCTGCTGGTGGCCGAAGACGACGGCGGGATCATGGGGGCCGTGCAACTGGTGCTCGACCAGCCGGACAACCAGCCCCACCGCGCCGACCTGTGCAAGATGCTCGTGCATCACCGCGCACGGCGCCATGGGGTGGGTGCGGCCTTGATGCAGGCGGCCGAAGACCTGGCGCGCGAGTGCGGCAAGTCCTTGCTGGTGCTCGACACGGCCAACGACACCGCCGCGCGGTTGTACGCCCGGCTGGGCTGGCAGCGCTGCGGCGAGATCCCGGGTTATGCGCTGCTGCCCCATGGCGGCCTCTGCGCCACCACCTACTTCTATCGCACGCTGAACGGCTGAGATGGGGCACCCCGCACCGGGGTGCCGGTGCGACCCGCCGAGCGGGTGCTCAGCCGCCTTGGGGCGGTGAGATGTCGGCACCCTGCGCGAAGGTGTATGCATCAAATGCATGGCCCGCTGTGGATACGGCATTGGCCGCGCGCCGGGCGAACCCATAGACTCCGCGCCGCATGCCCACGGGCTTTAGCACACCTTGGCCTGACGCGCACAGCAACCAAAGTCATCACTACAACGAGGAGACCCGCATGAACCACAGAATCCGGCCGGCGGCCTGGATATTGGCCGCCATGATGCTTGGCATCGTCATTGGCTACGTGATCTTCACCAGCGTGCCCGACAGACAAGCGGCTGCCCAGTTGGCCGGCTATGTGTCCATCGTGTCCGACATCTTCCTGCGGCTCATCAAGATGCTGATTGCGCCGCTGGTGTTCTCCACCCTGGTGGTGGGCGTGGCCCACATGGGCGATGCCAAGTCGCTCGGCCGGGTGTTCGGCAAGGCCATGGGGTGGTTCGTCGTGGCCTCGCTGGCCTCGTTGTCGCTGGGCATTCTCCTGGCCAACCTCATGGAGCCGGGCCGCAACCTCGGGTTGCCGCTGCCTGACGTCAATGCGGTCACCAACCTGGCCACCAACAAGTTCACCCTCAAGGAGTTCGTCGGCCACATGGTGCCGCGCTCGTTTGCCGAGGCCATGGCCAGCAACGAGGTGCTGCAGATCGTGGTGTTCTCGATCTTCTTCGGCGCCGCGCTGGCGTCGCTGGGCGAGCGGGCCCGGCCCCTGGTGGAAGGCATCGACATGCTGGCGCAGGCCATGCTCAAGATGACCGGCTACGTGATGAAGCTGGCACCGCTGGCGGTGATGGCTGCCATGACCTCGACCATCGCGGTCAACGGCCTGGACATCCTGCTCAAGTTTGCCGTGTTCATCGGCGACTTCTACGTCGGCCTGGTGCTGCTGTGGGGGCTGCTCCTGGCAGCGGGCTTTGCGTTCCTGGGGCGCCGCCTCCTCAAGCTGCTGGTGCTGATCCGCGAGCCGTTCCTGCTGTCGTTTGCCACCGCCAGTTCCGAAGCTGCCTATCCGAAGATCCTGGACGCGTTGGACCGCTTCGGCGTCAAGCGCAGGATCTCCAGCTTCGTGATGCCCATGGGCTATTCATTCAATCTGGATGGCTCGATGATGTACTGCGCGTTCGCGCTGCTGTTCATCGCCCAGGCTTATGGGGTGGATCTGCCGCTCGGCACGCAGATCACCATCCTGCTGGTCCTGATGGTCACGTCCAAGGGCATGGCCGGCGTGCCGCGCGCCTCGCTGGTGGTGATCGCTGCCACGCTGAACCAGTTTCCGCAGATTCCCGAAGCAGGGCTGTTGCTGATCCTGGGCGTGGACACCTTCCTCGACATGGGCCGCTCGGCCACCAATGCCGTGGGCAATTCCATTGCCACCGCGGTGGTGGCCAAATGGGAGGGTGAACTGGGGGACGGACCGGAAACCGACCCCGCCTCCAAACCCGTGGCAGAGGCCGGTGCGTCGCCGCGGGAAACCCATCTCCCACCCCAAGTCGGCCAGCCCGAGCGGGCCCCGGCGTGATGACCAGTCCTCGTTGAAAGACCCCACCATGGAAACCTCCACCCCCACCACACGCCGCGAACGCGACTTTCTCGGTTCGCTGGACATCCCATCCGAAGCGTACTGGGGCGTGCACACCGCCCGCGCCGTCGACAACTTCCCGATCTCCGGCGTGACCGTGGCCACCATGCCGGAGCTGATCCGGGCCCTGGCCTTCGTCAAGAAGGCGGCCGCCCAGACCAACCTCATGCTGGGGGCCATCGACGGGACGCGGGCCGATGCCATCGTGCGGGCCTGCGAGGACTTGATCGACGGCGAACTGCACGAGCAGTTTGTTGTCGACGTGATCCAGGGTGGTGCCGGCACCTCCACGAACATGAACGCCAACGAGGTGATCGCCAACCGCGCGCTGGAGCACCTGGGTAAGCCCAAGGGCCACTACGAGGCCTTGCATCCCAACGACCATGTCAACGCCTCGCAGAGCACCAACGACGTCTACCCGACGGCGCTGCGCTTGGCGGCCTGGTTCGGCATCGAGGACTTGCTGGTGGCCATGGCCAACCTGCGCGGTGCCTTCGAGGCCAAGGCGCACGAATTCAAGAACGTGCTCAAGATCGGCCGCACGCAATTGCAGGATGCGGTGCCCATGACCTTGGGCCAGGAGTTCCTGGCCTTCGCCATCATGATCGGCGAGGACGAAGAGCGCCTGCGCGAAGCGCGGGCGCTGATCTCGGAGGTCAACTTGGGCGCCACCGCCATCGGCACCGGCATCAACGCACCGGCCGGCTACACCGAGCTGGTGGTGCCCCTGCTGGCGCGGCTCAGCGGGGTGCCGCTGGTGCGGGCCGCCAACCTGGTGGAAGCCACCCAGGACACCGGCTCGTTCGTGCAGCTCTCCGGCGTGCTCAAGCGCGTGGCCTGCAAGCTCAGCAAGGTCTGCAACGACCTGCGCCTGCTCTCCAGCGGGCCGCAGGCCGGCTTCGGCGACATCCGGCTGCCGCCGCGCCAGGCCGGTTCGTCCATCATGCCCGGCAAGGTGAACCCGGTGATCCCGGAGGTGATGAACCAGGTGGCCTTCGAGGTGATCGGCAACGACGTGACCATCACCATGGCCTCGGAGGCCGGGCAGCTGCAGCTCAATGCCTTCGAGCCCATCATGGCCTACGCATTGCACAACAGCCTGAAGCACCTCACGCAGGCCTGCAAGACGCTGCAGGTGAACTGTGTGCAGGGCATCCAGGCCAACGAGGAACTGCTGGCCAAGCGCGTGGCCGAGTCGGTGACGCTGGTGACGGCGCTGAACCCGCTGATCGGCTACGAGAAGGCGGCGCTGATCGCCAAGACGGCGCTGTCCAGCGGCGGCACCATCGCCCAGGTGGCGGAGTCGCTGGGCATCATGAGCCAGGCCGAGATGAACGCGCTGCTGGTGCCGGAGAAGCTGACGCAGCCGCTGCAGCGGAAGGGTTGAGCCGCTAGTTCGGCGCGGCCAACACCGCACGTGCGGTGACTTCCGTCATAGGGGGGCTTCCTGGCGAAGCCGGCCCACCGGTATCCTGCGTCGAGGCGCCGCCAGCGTGCGCTGCATCGCCCAGGCCGGTCCCTATGAAGCAAAGGAGCTTCTCCGTGCAAACGATCGAAGCGCTGTTGATCTCGCTTGGTGAACTGGATCGCATCTACACGGGAGCGTCGAGGCTCATCCTCTGGCGGGCACTGCACAAGTTGTCGGTGGTGATCAACCCGCTGTACCCGGACTTCGATGCGCGCGAAGTGCGCGCGGGGGTGTTGCGGCGCCCGATGTGGAGATCAGGAACGTCAATGGGGTGCCGCACGTCGTGGCCCGCCTGGGGCAGGGTACGTCCCTGTTCGACAGGCAGGGCGTGTTCGGCCACAAGCACTGGCAATATGTTGAAATCCCGCAGGGCACGGTCATCCCGCAAGGGTTGATCATCACCCGGGACGACTACAACCCGAAGTACGACGCGACGCACCACTCCATCAGCCCGAACTTCACCATGCCAAAGGTGGCCTTCATGCAGTTGCTGGACCAGTTGGCGCGGAATGCATTGACAGCCCAAAGGAAGCAAGGCAATGGCTGACGTCAGTGGGGCCACGTTGATGATGGCCGTTCAGGCTGTGCACCGGCAGATCCGCTATTACGAGGGCTTGCTGGAGTCCGACACCTTGAGGGACCCGCAGGAAATCCAGTCGCTGATCCTTTCGTATGAGGCGGCTGCGCGGGAACTCAAGATTGCGTACCGGCAAGAGTGCGGGGGCGGGAGCAATCTGCCGGAGTATGAAGCGCTGATGCGGTAGTGCCGGGCGGAGATCGGGCGGCATGCTCGCAATGCCTGCCGAGCACACTCTGTCTCACCCCGCCACCACGCATTCCACTTCCGCCTCCGCCAGCAACTCCGGAAACGGCGCCGGTGGCGGTGCATCCGTGAACAGCACATCCAACTGGTTCAACCGGCCCAGCTCCACCATCGCCGGCCGATTGAACTTGCTGTGGTCGGCCGCCAGCCAGACCTCGCGCGAGTGTTCGATGATGGCCCGCGCCACCTTCACCTCGCGGTAGTCGTAGTCGCGCAGCGTGCCGTCGGCCTCGATGCCCGAGATGCCGATGAGCGCAATGTCCACCCTGAACTGCGAGATGAAGTCCACCGTGGCCTCGCCCACGATGCCGCGGTCGCGCGGGCGCACCACGCCACCCGCCACGATGACCTCGCAGTCCGGGTTGTCCACCAGGATCGCGGCCACGTTCAGGTTGTTGGTCAGCACCCGCAGGCCGCGGTGATGCAGCAACTGCCGCGCAATGGCCTCGGTGGTGGTGCCGATGTTCAGGATCAATGAGCAGCCCTGCGGCACCCGCTGCGCCACGGCACGCGCAATGCGCTCCTTGGCCTCGGCGTGAATCTCGGTGCGTTGCCGGTAGGCGATGTTCTCGGTGGTGGATTGCGGCAGCCGCACGCCACCGTGGAAGCGCGCCAGCAGCCCGGCCTGCGACAGCAGCTTCACGTCGCGCCGCACCGTCTGCAAGGTCACGCCAAAGCGCTCGGCCAGGCTCTCCACGCTGAGCGGACCGCGCGTGCGCACTTCATCCAGCAGCTGCGATTGGCGCGGGTTGGGAACCATGAAATCAGGCTAAAGGAACAAAAACGAAAAGACATGCTGGAAAACGCTGTGGCAATTTCACCTTGAAGGCGATAAAAAGAACACATTCGAAATTCCGCGGATTCCTAGGAGACATGCAGTGACTGCCAGCGCCGCCGCGCAGCCGGGGGCTACCGAGACTGCCTGCGACGTATTGGTCGTGGGGGGCGGCATCAATGGGGTGGGCATCGCACGCGACCTGGCCGGCCGCGGCCTGCGCGTGGTGCTGGCCGAGCAGGACGACCTGGCCTCGCACACCTCGTCGTCGTCCACCAAGCTCATCCACGGCGGCCTGCGCTACCTGGAGTACTACGAGTTCTCGCTGGTCCGCAAAGCCTTGCAGGAGCGCGAGGTGCTGCTCAAGAGCGCGCCACACATCATGTGGCCGCTGCGCTTCGTCATGCCGCACGACCCGTCCATGCGGCCGGCCTGGATGATCCGCGCCGGCATCTTCTTGTACGACCACCTGGCGCGGCGCGAGGTGCTGCCCGCCTCGCACGGCGTGGACCTGCGCGGCCATGCGCTGGGCGCGCCGCTCAAGCCCGAGTTCACGCGCGGCTTCGTCTACAGCGACGGCTGGGTGGACGATGCCCGCCTGGTGGTGCTGAACGCGCTGGATGCGCGCCAGCGCGGCGCGGACATCTTCACCCGCACCCGCTGCATTCAGGCGCAGCGCGGTGCCACCACCTGGAGCGCCATGCTGCAGCCACGCGAAGGCCCGGCGCGCACGCTGCAGGCCCGCGCATTGGTCAATGCGGCCGGGCCGTGGGCCGAGGCCTTCCTGCGCGGCGTGGCCCGGCCCGCCGGCAGCGAGGCGCTGGCCACCAAGAGCCTGCGGCTGGTGAAAGGCTCGCACATCGTGGTGCCGCGGCAGTTTGCGCATGACCATGCCTACATCTTCCAGAACCCGGACAAGCGCATCATCTTTGCCATTCCCTACGAGCGCGACTTCACGCTCATCGGCACCACCGATGTCGAGATCACCGGCGACCCGCGCCACGCGCACATCGGTGCCGACGAGATCGAGTACCTGTGCGTGCAGGCCAGCCGCTACCTGCGCTCGCCCATCACGCCGGGCGACGTGGTCTGGTCCTACTGCGGCGTGCGCCCGCTGCTGGACGATGCCGCCGGCGACCCCGCGGCCGTGACGCGCGACTACCTGCTGGAGTCCAACGTGCAGGCCGCGCCGCTGCTGTCGGTCTGGGGCGGCAAGATCACCACCTTCCGCAAGCTGGCCGAAGACGCGGCCGACGAAGTGAGCCGCATGCTGGGCACACCGCCGCGCCCCTGGACGCATGGCGCCAGCCTGCCTGGCGGTGACCTGAAGGCCTGGATCGGCCCCGCCCAGCGGCCAGATAGGGACTTCGAGCGCTTCGTGGCGCAACTGGCGCAGCGGCAAGCCTGGCTGCCCGCCGCGCTGGCCCGGCGCCTGGCGCGCGCTTATGGCAGCCGCGTCGAGCAGGTGCTGGGCACTGCCCGCCGGCTTGACGACCTGGGGGCTGAAGTGGCGCCGGGCCTGCACGAGGCCGAACTGGACTACCTGCAGCGCGAGGAGTGGGCCCTGGAGCCCGACGACGTGCTGTGGCGCCGCTCCAAGCTGGGCTTGCACTACACGCCGGAGCAGCGCCAGCGTGTGGCGTCCTGGTGGGCGCGGCAACCGGCCATGGCGGACCATCTGGTGGACCGGGTTGTGGACCGACCGGCAGGGGAACTGTGATGCAACTGGCCCTGGAAAGCGTCAGCAAGAAGGTGGGTGTGCAGGACTGGCTGTATCCCCTCAGCCTGGTGCTGCGGCCCAATGCAGTGACGGTGCTGCTGGGCGCCACGCAGGCCGGCAAGACCAGCCTGATGCGCCTGATGGCCGGGCTGGACCGGCCCACCAGCGGCCGTGTGCGCGTGGACGGCCACGACGTGACGGGTGTGCCGGTGCGCCAGCGCAACGTGGCCATGGTGTACCAGCAGTTCATCAACTACCCTTCGCTCACGGTGGCGGACAACATTGCCTCGCCGCTGCGGCTGCGTGGCGAGGCCCACGTCGAAGACCGCGTGCGGGCCATTGCCGTGAAGCTGCACATCGACGCCTTCCTGGCGCGCTACCCGGCCGAGCTGTCCGGCGGCCAGCAGCAGCGCGTGGCCCTGGCGCGCGCGCTGGCCAAGAACGCCCCGCTGATGCTGCTGGACGAGCCGCTGGTGAACCTGGACTACAAGCTGCGCGAAGAGTTGCGCGAGGAACTGGTGCAGCTCTTCGCGGCCGGCCAGTCCACCGTGGTGTATGCCACCACCGAGCCGGCCGAGGCCTTGCTGCTGGGGGGCCACACTGCGGTGCTGGAGCAGGGCCGCCTGCTGCAATACGGGCCCACGGCGGAGGTCTTCCATCAACCGAAGTCGCTGCGCGTGGCGCGTGCCTTCAGCGACCCGCCGATGAACCTGATCCCTGCGCAGGCGCGGCCCGAGGGGGTGCAACTGGATGCGGGGCCGCTGTTGGCGACCTTGGCGCTGCCGGCCGCGGCCACGCCGTCGCTCACCGTGGGCGTGCGCGCCAACGCCTTGCGCCTGACACGGCGCGAGGGCGACGTGGTCTTGCCCGGCACGGTGGAACTGGCCGAGATCTCCGGCTCGGACACCTTCGTGCACGTGGCAACCAAGGTGGGCGAACTGGTGGCGCAACTCACCGGCGTGCACAACCTGGACCTGGGCGCCGTGGTCAGCCTGCACCTGCATCCTTCGCAGGCTTTCGTCTTCGATGCCGCCGGGGCCCTGCTGGTGGCGCCGCATCACCAGGGCCTGCGCCAGCCCGGAGGAGCGCGCTGATGGCCCGCATCGAACTCGATCTGGCGCACTCGTACCAGGCCCGGCCCAAGGCCGATGCCGACTACGCGTTGCTGCCTTTGCGCATGACCTTCGAAGACGGCGGTGCCTACGCCTTGCTGGGCCCGTCGGGCTGCGGCAAGACCACGCTGCTCAACATCGTCTCCGGCCTGCTGGTGCCGTCTCAAGGTGGCCTCACCTTCGATGGCCGCGATGTCACGCGCGAAAGCCCGCAGCAGCGCAACATCGCCCAGGTGTTCCAGTTCCCGGTGATCTACGACACCATGACCGTGGCGCAGAACCTGGCCTTCCCGCTGCGCAACCGCGGCGTGGCGCCGGAGCGCATCAAGCAGCGCGTGGGCCAGATTGCCGAGATGCTGGAGCTGTCGGCCCAACTGGACCAGCGCGCCGCGGGCTTGGCGGCGGACGCCAAGCAGAAGATCTCGCTGGGCCGCGGGCTGGTGCGCGACGACGTGTCGGCGGTGCTGTTCGATGAGCCGCTCACGGTGATCGATCCGCACCTCAAGTGGCAGTTGCGCCGCAAGCTCAAGCAGATCCACCACGAACTCAAGCTCACGCTCATCTACGTCACGCACGACCAGGTCGAGGCCCTCACCTTTGCTGACCAGGTCGTCGTCATGACACGCGGGCGGGCGGTGCAATTGGGCCCGGCCGAGGCCTTGTTCGAGCGGCCGGCGCATACCTTCGTGGGCCACTTCATCGGCTCGCCCGGCATGAACTTCCTGCCCGCGCAGGCCGGCCAGGACCTGTTGCTGGTGGTGGGCCGCGCCATGGGATGGCCCGATCAAAAGCTGCCCGAAGGCCCGCTCACGCTGGGCGTGCGGCCCGAGTACCTGAGCCATGCACCGCATGGCGACCCACACGCGTTGTGTGCCAAGGTCGTGCAGGTGCAGGACCTGGGCACCCACTGGCTGGTCACCGCGCGCATCGACGATCACACGCTCAAGGCGCGCTGGGACCCGGAGGTCATCGTGCCGGAGGTGGGCGACCCGGTGTGGCTGCGCGTGGTGGGGCCGCACACGTGCTTCTACAAGGATGAGGTACTGGTCGGATGAACGATTCCAAACCCATCAACCAGAAGGCCTGGTGGCTGATCCTGCCGGTGATCCTCTGCGTGGCCTTCTCGGCCGTGCTGCCGCTGATGACGGTGGTCAACTACTCGGTGCAGGACATCATCTCGCCCGAGCGGCGCGTGTTCGTGGGCACCGAATGGTTCGTGCAGGTCATGCGCGACGAAGACCTGCATGCCGCCTTGTTTCGCCAGCTGCAGTTCTCGCTCGCGGTGCTGGTGGTGGAGATCCCGCTGGGCATCCTGCTCGCCATGTCCATGCCGGCCAAGGGCTGGACCTCGTCTGCCGTGCTGGTCGTCGTGGCCTTGTCCTTGCTGATCCCGTGGAACGTGGTGGGCACCATCTGGCAGATCTATGGCCGCGCCGACATCGGCCTCTTCGGTGCCGCGCTCGCCAAGCTGGGCATCGACTACAGCTACACCGGCAGCGCGCGCGATGCCTGGTTCACCGTGCTGCTGATGGACGTGTGGCACTGGACGCCGCTGGTGGCGCTGCTGTGCTACGCCGGCCTGCGCGCCATCCCCGATGCCTACTACCAGGCCGCGCGCATCGACGGCGCCAGCAAGTGGGCCGTGTTCCGCTTCATCCAGCTGCCCAAGCTGCGCGGCGTGCTGATGATTGCCGTGCTGCTGCGCTTCATGGACAGCTTCATGATCTACACCGAGCCCTTCGTGCTCACCGGCGGCGGGCCCGGCAATGCCACCACGTTCCTGTCTCAGTACCTCACGCAAAAGGCAGTGGGCCAGTTCGACCTGGGCCCCGCGGCGGCCTTCTCGCTGATCTACTTCCTCATCATCCTGCTGCTGTGCTTCATCCTCTACAACTGGATGCAGCGCGTGGGCACCAGCCAGCCCGCGGAGGTCGTTTCATGAACACCGGCCGGTTCCAGAAGCGCACGCTCTTTCTCATCGCGTACCTGCTGTTCGCGGTGCTGCCGATCTACTGGATGGTCAACATGTCGTTCAAGACGAACGACGAGATCGTGTCGAGTTTCTCGTTCTGGCCGCAGCACTTCACCTGGGCCAACTACAAGACCATCTTCACCGACCCGGCCTGGTACTCCGGCTACATCAACAGCCTCATCTACGTGGCCATCAACTCGGTGATCTCCATCGCCGTGGCGCTGCCGGCGGCGTATGCGTTTTCGCGCTACCGCTTTCTCGGCGACAAGCACGTGTTCTTCTGGCTGCTCACCAACCGCATGACGCCGCCGGCCGTGTTCCTGCTGCCGTTCTTCCAGCTCTACACCACGCTGGGCCTGATGGACACGCACCTGGCCGTGGCGCTGGCGCACCTGGTCTTCAACGTGCCGCTGGCGGTGTGGATCCTCGAAGGCTTCATGAGCGGCGTGCCGCGCGAGATCGACGAAACCGCCTACATCGACGGCCACACCTTCCCACGCTTCTTCCTCACCATCTTCCTGCCGCTCATCAAGGCCGGCGTGGGGGTGGCGGCGTTCTTCTGCTTCATGTTCAGCTGGGTCGAGCTGCTGCTGGCGCGCACGCTCACCAGCGTCAACGCCAAGCCCATCGTGGCCACCATGACGCGCACTGTGTCTGCGGCCGGCATGGACTGGGCCGTGCTGGCCGCCGCCGGCGTGCTGACCATCGTGCCGGGGGCCATCGTGATCTGGTTCGTGCGGCACTACATCGCGCGGGGCTTTGCGATGGGGAGGGTGTGATGGCCACTGTGCGCCGGGCCGCCCCAAGCACAGTGGCTGCCCCCGCGGGGGGCGGTGGCCGTTCGCGGCGACCGGGGGCCAACATGTTCTGGAGGGTGTGATGTTCGACTGGATGGTGTGGACCTTGCCGGTGGCGGTGTTCTTCACCTGCATCGTGCTGGCGCTGGCCGGCATGACGCTGTGGGAGATCCGCTCACCCACCGCGCTGCGCAAAGGCTTCCTGCCCATCGCCACCACGCGCGGCGACCGGCTCTTCATCGGCTTGCTGAGCGCGGCCTACGTCAACCTGGCTTTCGTCGGGCTGTCGGGCAAGTTCACGGCGTGGTTCGGGCTGGCCAGCGAGCCCAGCATCTGGATCAGCTTCGTGCTCTCGATGGCGGTGCTGGCGGTGGTCATGAAGAAGGGGTGATGAATCTTGAGGAATCCGGCCCCCCAGCTTCCCCGGGGCCGCGGGTTCCAAGTTGTTCGAAAGAGGGGAGCCTGTCCAATCAAAGGAGACAAGTCATGAAGCTGCGCTACACCGCATTGGCTCTGGCCGCCGCATCCGCGGTGGCCGGCCAGACCGCCTGGGCCGGGGAGGCCGAGGCCAAGAAGTGGATCGACGGCGAGTTCCAGCCGTCCACGCTGAGCAAGGAACAGCAGGCTGCTGAGATGAAATGGTTCATTGACGCCGCCAAGAAGCTGCAGGCCCGCGGGGTGAAGGAAATCGCCGTGGTGTCGGAAACGATCACCACGCACGAGTATGAAAGCAAGACCCTGGCGCGTGCCTTCGAGGAGATCACCGGCATCAAGGTCAAGCACGACCTGATCCAGGAAGGCGACGTGGTCGAGAAGCTGCAGACCTCCATGCAGTCGGGCAAGTCCATCTACGACGGCTGGATCTCCGATTCCGACCTGATCGGCACGCACTACCGCTACGGCAAGATCATGTCGCTGACCGACTACATGGCCGGCACCGGCAAGGAGTTCACCAACCCCGGCCTGGACCTGAAGGACTTCATCGGCACCAGCTTCACCACCGCGCCGGACGGCAAGCTGTACCAGTTGCCCGACCAGCAGTTCGCCAACCTGTACTGGTTCCGCGCCGACCTGTTTGCGCGCAAGGACCTGCAGGACAAGTTCAAGGCCAAGTACGGCTACGACCTGGGCGTGCCGCTGAACTGGAGCGCCTACGAGGACATCGCCGAGTTCTTCAGCAACGACGTGAAGACCATCGACGGCAAGCCCATCTACGGCCACATGGACTACGGCAAGAAGGACCCGTCGCTGGGCTGGCGCTTCACCGATGCCTGGCTGTCCATGGCGGGCACGGCCGACAAGGGCATCCCCAACGGCATGCCGGTGGACGAATGGGGCATCCGCGTGGCGGCCGACAAGTGCACGCCGGTGGGTGCCTCGGTTTCGCGCGGCGGGGCCACCAACTCGCCCGCGGCCGTGTACGCGCTGACCAAGTACGTGGACTGGATGAAGAAGTACGCGCCGAAAGAAGCCACTGGCATGACCTTCGGCGAAGCCGGCCCGGTGCCCGCCCAAGGCCAGATCGCGCAGCAGATCTTCTGGTACACGGCCTTCACCGCCGACATGACCAAGCCCGGCCTGCCGGTGGTCAATGCCGACGGCACGCCCAAGTGGCGCATGGCCCCCGGCCCCAATGGCCCGTACTGGAAGCAGGGCATGCAAAACGGCTACCAGGATGTGGGCTCGTGGACCTTCTTCGCCAACCACGACGCCAACAAGACGGCCGCCGCCTGGTTGTATGCACAGTTCATCACTGCCAAGACCACCTCGCTGAAGAAGACCATCGTGGGCCTTACGCCCATCCGCGAGTCGGACATCCAGTCCAAGGCCATGACCGACCTGGCGCCCAAGCTGGGTGGCCTGGTGGAGTTCTACCGCAGCCCCGCCCGCGTAGCCTGGACGCCCACCGGCACCAACGTGCCTGACTACCCCAAGCTGGCCCAGTTGTGGTGGAAGAACGTGGCGCAGGCGGTGACCGGCGAGAAGACCCCGCAGGGCGCGATGGACACGCTGGCCGAGGAGATGGACCAAGTCATGGCACGGCTTGAACGTGCCGGCATGGCCAAGTGCCCGCCCAAGCTCAATCCCAAGGGCGACCCGGCCAAGTACCTGAGCAACGACGCGGCACCGTGGGCCAAGCTGGCCAACGAAAAGCCCAAGGGCGAAACCATTGCCTATGACAAGCTGCTGGGCGCCTGGAAGGAAGGTCGGGTCAGGTAAGGGCCGCGGAGATCACCCCGGGCATCGAAGCGGTCGCCGCCGTCCAGCACGGCGGCGACCAGCCCGGTTGCCGTGCTGGTTACAAGAATCCACACTCTCGCTTCACATCCTGTTGCGCTGCGCTTCAGATGGAGATACAAACCACTGAGAGCCTGTGAAGAATTCCGCCGAGGCCGCTCATCCCGCGCCAGAGGCCCCACTCGGCGTTGCAAATGCTCGCCGTAGTCCGGGCTACGTCTGCGCTTTGCGCCTTGATTGGGACCTTTGGCGCGGTCTGCTCGGCCACGCCGGAAATCTTCACAGGCTCTGAGCCCACGAGCCGGCGACCAGCGCAAAGGAGATGCCCCGTTGACTGCCGGCACCCCGACCGATCCCACCCCCAGCCCAGGCGTCGGCCCCGGCGTGCGCTCGCACGCAGCGGCCCCGCTGGATTGCGACGTGTTCATCGTCGGCGGCGGCATCCATGGCACCAGCATCGCCCGCGACCTTGCCGGCCGCGGCCTGCGTGTGGTGCTGGCCGAGCAGCAGGACTTCGCCTCGCATGCCTCGTCCTCCTCGAGCAAGCTGCTGTATGGCGGGCTGGGGCCGCAGGACTCATCCCGGTTTGCGCCGGTGCGCGAAACCCTGCAGGAGCGCGAACTGCTGCTGCGCAGCGCCCCGCACATCACCTGGCCGCTGCGCTTCGTGCTTCCGCACAACCCGCAGGCCAGGGGCGAAGATTCGCCGCCAGCCTGGAAGATCCGCCTTGGATTGTTCGTCTACGACCACCTGGCGCGCCGAGAGCGCTTGCAGGGCTCCGGCGGTGTGGACCTGCGCACGCATGGCGTGGGCGCGCCGCTGCAAAGCCAGTACACGCGCGGCTTCATCTACAGCGACGGCTGGGTCGATGACGCCCGCCTGACCGTGCTCAACGCCATGCACGCACGCGAGCATGGCGCCACGCTTTTCACCCGCACCCGCTGCATCGGTGCGCAACGCGGCGACCGTGAATGGAGCGCCTCGTTGCAACACCGCGACGGCTCCTTCACCACCGTGCGTGCTCGCGTCGTCGTGAATGCCTGCGGCGCCTGGGCTGAATCGTTCCTGCGCGGCGTGGCACGCCCGGCCCGGGGCGAGGCCCTGGCCCGGCGCAGCGTGCGGCGGGTCAAGGGCTCGCACATCGTCGTGCCGCGCCTCTTCGAGCACGACCATGCCTACGTGCTGCCGGGCAATGGCCGGCGCGCGCTCTTCGTGATCCCGTACGAACAGCGCTTCACGCTCATCGGTGCCACCGAGACGGCGGTCAATGACGAGCCGGGCGACGACACTTTCACCCACGAAGAGATCCAGGACCTGTGCCTGCAGGCCGGCCGGTACTTCAAGCAAGCCATCGTGCCGGCCGACGTGGTGTGGGCCTACAGCGGCGTGCGTGTGACGCTGGACACACCGGGCGACCGCCTGCTCGAACCCGACACGGTTGCCGCCCCGCTGCTGACGGTGTGGGGCGGCAGCATTGCCAATGCGCGCAAGCTGGCGGAGGAAGCGTCCAACGAGGTGAGCCGCATGCTGGGCGAATCGATCCGGCCCTGGACCCGGGGTGCCTACCTCCCCGGCGGCGACCTGTCGGAATGGATCGGGTCGCCCATCCAGCCGGAGGTGGACTTTCAGCGTTTTGTCATTGCCGTGCGGCAGCGCCATCCCTGGCTGCTGGAGGTGGTGGCGCGGCGCCTGGCACGTGCTTACGGCAGCCGCATCGACCACGTGCTGGGCGACGCGCAGTCCTTCGCCGACTTGGGCGCGCAGGTGGGGCCGGGTTTGTTCGAGGCCGAATTGCGCTACCTGCGCCGCGAGGAGTGGGCCACCCAGGTGGATGACGTGCTGTGGCGCCGCTCCAAGCTGGGCCTGCACTTCTCGCCCGAAGAGAGCGTGCGGGTCGCGGAGTGGATGAGCGAGCCCAGCGGCACGCCGCGTGTGCAGCCCAAGCTGCGCGTGGCCTGATACCGGTACCGGTGCGCGATCTGCCAGCGGGCCGGGGCGCGTGTGGCGGCCCCGGCCGTGATCTTCACATCGGCATCACCCGCTTCGGGCCGCCGTCCTCCCCGCGCGGACGGCGGGGTTCGTGGGCCTCGCCGCCACGGCGCGGCGGGCTGGCCTGCGCCGGAGGGGCGTTGTGGTTGCCGTTGTTGCGGCCTTCGCGCAGCCGGGCGTTCGGTTGCTGTGCCTGCGGGGGCTGCTCCACGGGGCGAATGACCGCCGGCACGACGGCGCCCGGCCGGGGCTGACGCTGCCCCCAGGCGGGTTGTTGTGGTTGCTGCGGCTGGCGTTGGGGTTGCGGCGCGATCAACTGCTGGTTGATGGCATTGGGCAGCGGCGTGGGGCGAGCCACCGGCTGCGGTGCCGGTTGCAGCGAAGCGACCGGCGGCGTGGGCGCGACCGGCTGGCGCCAACGCGAGCGGCCCGGGAAACCCGCGGCCGGCGGCTGCTGCTGCGCGGGGGGCGGCACCGCTGCAATCGGCAGGGCTGCGGGGGGTTGCCCCTGGGGCGGCCGCAGCGGGCTGGTACCGGGCGAGACGATACGCGGGGGGCGGTCGTTGAAACGGTGGCCTGGGCCGTCGAACGTGCGCCAGTTGTCGCGGTAGCGGTAGGACGGCGGCGCGTGCACCACCCGGCCTGGGCCACCGATGAAGAGTTCCGCATGCTCGATGCGCGGCACGTGCGAGTAATTGACGTGCCGCACGTAGTGGGGCGTGCAGGGGTAGTACGGTGCGTAGATCTCGCGCGGGGCCAGCGGGAACCAGCCCACGCCGGGCCCGAAGCTCACCGACACCGAGACGCCAGGAGCGCTGGCCCAGCCCACCACGGCGGGCGCATAGGTCGGCCGCGCGACCCAGGTCCCCGGCGCCCAGACCCAACGCGGACCCCAGTGCACCCAGCGGCCGTAGTGGAAGGGCGCAAAGCCCCAGGGCGTGTCGTCGATCCAGGTCCAGCCCCAGGGGCGCACCCAGGCCCAGCGGCCATGGCGGTAGGGCGCCCAGCCGGCAGTCACCACGCGCGGTGCCCACACGCGGCCATATTCGGGGTGGTTGCTCCAGTCGCCGTACTGGTTCAGGTCGGCCGCGCCGGTCATTTCCGGCGACACATCGGCCACTTCGCCGTACTGCTCGTTCTGGTTCATGGCCCAGGAGGCAAAACGATCGATCTCCGGGGCGCTCATGCGGTACCAGCCGCCATCGGCACCAAAGTCGGCGCGCTGGCCGGACACCAGCGTCATGTCGTTGGCAGGGCTCTGCGCGCGCAGCCCGCTTTGCCAGGCTGTGGCGGTGAGCGTGTCGCCCCGCGCATCGACGCGGAACAGGCCGGCGCCCTGCGGCTCCATGCGCACTGAACCGGCCTGCACTTCCGTGCCGCGGCTGCCTTCGGGGTTGCGCACGCGCAGGGCCAGCGAACCTTCCACCAGGCGCAGCACCAGGGCGTCGTCGTCCAGCCTGGCCACCTCGACGCGGGTGTTCTCGCCCAGCCGCAGCAGCGTGGAGCCGACCGCCACTTCGGTGCGGGAGTTCTCGCCGGTGCTCAGCGAGTCGCCGGAGGTGACCGGCCAGTTGCGTGGCGACTCGATGGCGTCGGTCTGGTGTTCGGGATCGGGGGCTTGTTGCAAGGTGACACTGCCTTCGGTCCAGTTCACCCGGCCGATGCGGGCCGGAGGATCGGCCCATGCGGTGCTCAAACCAGCCAGCCCGGCAACGACGGCGAGTGCCGCGCGCCACGGCCAGCGCCCCGGTTGGCGTGATGCGGTGGGGACGGCGACCGCAGCAACTGCACGGCCGCAAAGAAGAGATGCCAGATTCATGGCTTACTCCAAAGGCGAGCTGCCCTTTCCAACGCGCCAGCCAACCCGCACGACGACAGCGCCGGACCGGGATCCAGGATGCGCCTACATGACAGCAACAGAGTAACAAATCGCGCAGATGCGCAGGGGCTGGCCGGCATTCGAGCCCCTGCTCTGTGCCGTTTTCGCCCATCCTCGACGTGCTTGCGCGCGCTCACGTGTTAGATTGCGCGCCGCCGCCCGGCACACTGCTTGCAGGGCCTTTTCACCATGCAAACCTCCGATCTCCTGCAGCCCAGCTTGTCGGTGCGCCCCGTGCGCCTGGCACCTTACAGCCTTCAGGCTGGTTTTCTGGTGGCCCTTTGTGGCGGCCCTGCGGCCGTGTTCGGCATGGCCACCCTGAATGCCCACCGGGTGGGCCGCCTGCCGCGCGACCTGGCCTGGTTGCTGCCGGCGCTGCTGGCCTGGCTGCTGTTTGAGGCCTGGTGGGCGGCGACACCGTCCGGCCGGCAGTTCAACGTGGGCGTGCAGGCGGCGCTCGGCTTCCCAGGTCCGCGCTACGTCGAGCGGGGGCTGGCCTTGCTGGGGTTCGTGCTGTCAGGCATGCTGCATCGCCGCGAACAGCGGGCTGCCGACATGATGGGCATGGCGCGGCCCAATGGCTGGGTCGCGGGCGTGGTCTTCGTGGTGGGCGGCTACTTGGTGGCTTGGCTGCTGCACGAGTGGCTGGTATGAGTTCCACCCCTCTCCATGCGGATGCCAGCGATCCGCAAACGGTGGCGGCGCAGGCGAGCGAGTTGCTGGACCGCGATCGCATTGCCCCGGCGCGGCAATTGCTCGCACCGGCGCTGCGGGAGCACCCCTCGCACATTGGCCTGCTCTACAAACTGGCGCGGGCCGACTACCTGGCCGATGACAACGATGCGGCACGGACCGCGCTGGCGGGCGTGCTGGCGCAGGACCCCCGCCATGTGAACGCGCGGGTGCTCCTGTGCCAGATCGAACAAGAGGCCGGCAACCTGGCGCGTAGCGAGGAACTCATCCTCGATTTGCTGCGCGAGGACCCGGCGCAGGACTTGTTCTATGCGCTGTATGCCCGCCTCATGCTGCGGGCGCTGAACTTCGACAAGGCCAGCCGGCTGGCCGACGAAGCGCTGCGGCTCGATCCGCAGTCAGATGCCGGCTTGCGCGCCCGTGCGCTGTGTGACCTGGTGATGCAGAAAGACGGTCAGCCGAGCCCATCGTTGAGTCGGCTGGTGGCCGGGAACGCCAACGACTTGCACACCATGCACTTGGTGGCGGTGGCCTTGATTCATGCCCGCCGCACGCGCGAGGCCTATCAGCTCGCCCGGGAACTCCTGCGTGCCAACCCGAACCACGCCGCGGTGCTGGCGCTGGTGCGGGCGCTGCGGGTGGACCGGCATTGGAGCCTGGCGCCGCTGTGGCCGCTGCAGCGCTGGGGCTGGTCCGGCTCCATCGGTCTGTGGCTCGGCAGCCTGCTGCTGCTGCGGGTGCTGGGCCGGACCGCGCCTGCATGGGTCGGCCCGGTGGCCACGGCCTTGCTGGTCTATGTGGCCTACAGCTGGATCTGGCCGCCGCTGCTGCGGCGCTGGCTGGCCTGGAGCGATGCGCGATGAACGAACCCCTGAATCGTGCGGCGCTGGAAGAGCGCCTGCTGCGCGAGCCCTTCGATGCAGCCTTGCGCGCAGAGTACGCGCGCCTGCTGCTTGTGGAAGGGCTGCACGCCCAGGCCTTGCAGCAGGCCGACCTGCTGTGCCAGCAGCAGCGTGACCAGGCCGCCGGCGCGCTGATCGCCGCACGTGCGTTGCATGCGCAAGGCCAGCATGAAACCGCACTGACCCGCTACATGCAAGCGCGCACGCTGGCGGGCTTCGAGCCCGACGACGTGCTCGAAGGCCTGGCTGCAGGCGCGCAACGCGCCGGTGGGTTTCACCTGCAACTGGTGGGTGCCCCGGCCTCGGCCCGCGTGCGCGCGATCCAGCAGGTCGCCGAGGAGAAGCTGCGCTTCTCCAGCATCGTGGGCATGGACGATCTGAAGAAGAGCATCCGGCTCAAGATCATCGACCCGTACCTGAACCCCGGCTTGTTCGCGCGGTTTCGCATGCAAAGCGGCGGCGGTATCCTGCTGTACGGCCCGCCCGGCTGCGGCAAGACCATGCTGGCGCGGGCCGTGGCCAACGAGTGCAACGCGGCGTTCGTCGCGGTGGGCATCTCCGACGTGCTCAACATGTGGCTGGGCGAAAGCGAGCGCAATCTGGCAGCCATCTTCGACAAGGCCCGCGCCCAGGCGCCTTGCGTGCTGTTCTTCGATGAGCTGGACGCCTTGGCCTACGCGCGCTCCAAGGCCAGTTCCTCCAGCGCCCGCACGGTGGTGAATGAGTTCCTGACGCAGCTCGACGGCATGGGCCGCGAGAACCGCGGCGTGCTGGTGCTGGCGGCCACCAACATGCCGTGGGATGTGGATACCGCCATGAAGCGGCCGGGCCGCTTCTCGCGCCAGGTGTTCGTGCCGCCCCCCGACGAAGCGGCACGTTGCGAGATGCTGCGGGTCAAGCTGACCGGCGTGCCCAGCGAAGGCCTGCAGCTCGAGCGCATCGCGCAGCGGGCCGAGCACTTCTCGGGGGCCGACATCGATGGCCTGATCGACCTGGCCAAGGAGTCTGCGCTGGCCGATGGCCTGCGCGGGCTGGAGCGGGGCCTGCAGGAGGGTGACTTCGACGCGGCCTTCCCCCAGATGCAAGCCTCCACGCTGGACTGGCTGCGTACGGTGCGCAACGTGGTGAAGTACGCCGGCGACGATGGCACCTACAAGGACGTGGAGCGCTACCTGAAGCAGGTGCGCATGCTCTGACGGGCTGACGGCCCCTCGCGCCCTTCAGCCGACGCCGGGTCGCCCCAAGGCGGCTGAGCACCCGCGTGGCGGGTGGCACTGGTACTCCGGTGCCGGGTGCCCACACTCAGGACCCGGCGGACGCGAGGGCCTCGTCCAGCACCTCGATCCAATGCCGCACCGGCGTGCGGGTGCCGCTTTGCAGGTGCTGGATGCAGCCGATGTTGGACGAGATGATGGTCTGCGGCGCCAGCGGGGCGATGTGTTCGAGCTTGCGGTCGCGCAAGGCCCGGGCCAGATCGGGCTGCAGCACCGAGTAGGTCCCGGCGGAGCCGCAGCACAGGTGGTTTTCCTGCGGGGCGGTGGTGATCTCCAGGCCCAGTTCGCGCAGATGGGGTTCCACGCTACCCTGCAACTGCTGGCCATGCTGCAGGGTGCAGGGGGCGTGGTAGGTCAGCTTGCCGGGCCGGGGGCGCAGGCGGGACCGGAGCCGGGGCACGATCTCGGGCAGCAGCTCGCTGATGTCGCGCGTCAGGTCGCTGATGCGCCTGGCGCGCTCGGCGTAGGGGGGGTCATGGGCCAGGTAGCGCCCATACTCGCGCACCGTGACACCACAGCCCGAGGCGTTCATGACGATGGCCTCGATGCGCCGCTGTGAGACCAATGGCCACCAGGCATCGACGTTGCGGCGCATGTCGGCCAGCCCGCCGGCGTGGTCGTTCAGGTGCGTGCGCAGGGCGCCGCAGCAACCCGCCTCGTCGGCCACCAGCGACTGGATGCCGATCTCGTCGAGCACGCGCGCGGTGGCGCTGTTGATGTTGGGCATGATGGCCGGCTGCACGCAGCCCACCAGCAGCAGCACGCGGCGCTCGTGGCGCCGCGTGGGCCACAGCGCGGCGCGCGGGGGGTGGGCGGCGGGCACCTTGTCGCGCAGCACCTCGGGCAAAAGAGGCCGCATCCACTGGCCCAGCTTCATCGCGGGGCCGAACACCGGCGAGGTCAGCCCGCTCGTCAGCGCGCGGCGCACCAGGCGCTCTTCGCGCGGGCGCTCCACCTGGGCCTCGACCACCTTGCGCCCGATGTCCACCAACTGGCCGTACTGCACACCGGACGGGCAGGTGGTTTCGCAATTGCGGCAGGTCAGGCAGCGGTCCAGGTGCAGCTGCGTGCTGCGCGTGGGGGTCGAGCCTTCGAGCACCTGCTTGATGAGGTAGATGCGCCCGCGCGGGCCGTCCAGCTCGTCGCCCAGCAACTGGTAGGTGGGGCAGGTGGCATTGCAGAAGCCGCAGTGCACGCACTTGCGCAGGATGGCCTCGGCCTCCTGGCCCTCGGGGGTGTTCTGGTATTGGGGGGCGAGTTGGGTTTGCACGTGGGCCTGAGTATCCGGTGCGGAGGTCAGAGGGTGTAGGACAGCGCCCAGTAGTGCGGGAACACCGTCCACAGCGGGGTGCGCGTGCGCGGTCCCAGCATCGCCAAGGCTTGCTCCCGCGTCGGGAAGTTCTTCAGCACTTCATGCGTGGAGCCGTCGTCCAGCACACGCGTCTGGTAGGTGTTGCCTTCAGCATCCCAGCGCGTGATGGGCAGGTTGCTGCCGGGCACGTAGGCATTGTCGAGCATCACCACCACGGCACCCGGTGCCAGCTGGGCATGCAGGCCGGCAAGCCAGCCGGCCAGGTGCTGCAGTGGCACGTGCGACCACCAGAAGGCGGCCAGGGCGGCGTCGAAGCTTGTGTCGCCCAGCGTGGACAAGGCATACGCGTCAAGTGGGCGGAACTGCACCTTGCCGGGCGGCAGCGGCTTGGTGCGGGCAATGGCCAGCACTTCTTCGTTTGCGTCGGTGGCAAGCCAGCTCGTGCAGCGTGCGGCGGCGAACGGGGTCCAGTAGCCCGTGCCGCACGCAATCTCCAGGCCGTGCCGGCCCTCGAAGCGCTCCGGCAGCCAGGCCTTCATCGCCTGCAGGTCGGCCTGGCGCTCGGGCTTGTCGTACACGCGTTCGTAGGACGCGGCGCGTTGCGCGTAGTAGGCGCGCATGGAGTCGGCGGTGGCAGCGGGCAAGGCGGTGGTGGCGGTCATAGGTCGGGGTACAGGCGGCCGCGGTTGAAGATGCCGCTGGGATCGAACGCCAGTTTCAGCTGGCGGTGGATGCGGTCCAGCGGCGCGCCCAAGGGTTCGAACACGCCGGGCGACTTGTCCTGGCCATGGAAGAGCGTGGCATGGCCGCCCGCTTCGCGCGCCGCTTGGCGCAACTGGGCCGCGGGCGCGGTGGTGCAGATCCAGCGCTGGGCGCCGCCCCATTCGATGAGTTGTTCGCCCGAGACCAGCAACGGTGCCGCCACCTGCGGCACCGAGACACGCCACAGCGTGGCGCCGGTTTGCACGGCAGCATAGGCCTGCTGGAAGAACTCGTCGCGGTGGTCGCGCAGCCCGCTCCAGAACGAGGCCGCGAAGTCGGGGTCCACCACGTCGGCGCGCACTTCCTGCACCAGGCGTTGCGCGGTGGCCTCCACGGCCGCGGCGGCACCGCGCAGCCACACCGCCAATGTGTCGTCCCACCACACGCCGGCGTGCAGGGGCGCCGGCTGGCTGGACCATTGGCTGAACACGCGCAGGGCCTGGATCTGCGTCATCTCGACCCGCAAGGTGGTGCTGGCCACCGGCACCGGCAGGACCTTGAGCGACACCTCGCAGAGGGCCCCCAGTACCCCCATGGACCCGGCCAGCAGCCGCGAGATGTCGTAGCCGGCGACGTTCTTCATGACCTGGCCGCCGAAGGTGAGCAACTCGCCTTTGCCGTTGAGCAAGGTGGCGCCCAGCACGTAGTCGCGCACGCCGCCCACGCTGGCACGCGCCGGGCCGGCCAGGCCGGCGGCGACCATGCCGCCCACGGTGCTCTGCGGGCCGAAGCTGGGCGGGTCGAACGGCAGGTACTGGCCTTTCTGGGCCAGGGCGTCGTTGATGTCGGCCATGGGCGTGCCGGCGCGGGCGGTGATCACCAGTTCGGTGGGGTCGTACTGGGTGATGCCGGCGTGCGGACGCATGTCCATGAGGCCGCCGTGGCAGTGGCCGCCGTAGAAGTCCTTGGAGCCGGAGCCGCGGATCTGCAGGGGCGCGCGGGAGGTGGCGGCGGCCTGGACCTGGTCGATCAGGGTGCGGAGGGAGGAGGGCAAGGGCGACATGTTCTTTGTTTTGGACCCGGGCATGATCGAAATATTCTCAGCCTCTCGCATCAAAAGCGCGGCAAGTCCGCGTGCGGCAGCACCCCCCCACGCACCAGCACCCTCCCATACTCCGCGCACCGCTGCAGCGTGGGAATGACCTTGCCCGGGTTCAGCAACCCGGCTGGATCAAACGCGCGCTTCACCGCCAGCATCTGCTCCATCTCCTGCGAGGTGAACTGCGCACACATCGAATTGAGCTTCTCCACGCCCACGCCGTGTTCGCCGGTCACCGTGCCGCCCATGTCCACGCTGGTTTCCAGGATCTCGGCACCGAACAACTCGGCGCGGTGCAACTGGTCCGGGTCGTTGGCATCGAACAGGATCAGCGGGTGCAGGTTGCCGTCGCCCGCATGGAACACGTTCACGCAGCGCAGGCGGTATTTCTTCTCCATGCCGGCGATCGCCACCAGCATGTCGGCCAGGCGCCGCCGCGGGATGGTGGAGTCCATGCACATGTAGTCGGGGCTGATGCGCCCGCTGGCCGGGAACGCGTTCTTGCGCCCGCTCCAGAACTTGAGCCGCTGCGCCTCGTCCCGGCTCACCTCGACGCGCGAGGCACCTGCGCCGGCCAGCACATCCAACATGCGGCCGATCTCTTCGTCCACTTCCTCAGGCGTGCCATCGCTCTCGCACAACAGGATGGCCGCGGCGTCGAGGTCGTAGCCGGCATGCACGAAATCCTCCACCGCCGCGGTCATGGCCTTGTCCATCATCTCCAGGCCGGCCGGGATGATGCCGGCACCGATGATGGACGCCACGGCATGGCCGGCGTCCTGCACGGTGGCAAAGCTCGCCATGATGCAGCGGGCCAGCGGCGGGCGCGGGTGGAGCTTGACCGTGACCTCGGTGACGATGGCCAGCATGCCTTCGCTGCCGATGATCACGCTCAGCAGGTCCAACCCGGGCACATCGAGCGCGCGGGAGCCGAACTCCACCGGCTCGCCCTGCACGGTGAAGCCGCGCACCCGCAGCACGTTGTGCAGGGTCAGGCCGTATTTCAGGCAGTGCACGCCGCCGGAGTTCTCGGCCACGTTGCCGCCGATGGTGCAGGCGATCTGGCTGGACGGGTCCGGCGCGTAGTACAGGCCGTGCGGCGCTGCTGCCTCGCTGATGGCCAGGTTGCGCACCCCGCACTGGACCACCGCGGTACGGGCCAGCGGGTCGATGGCGACGATGCGGTTGAGCTTGGCCAGCGACAAGGTCACGCCCTGGGCATGCGGCATGGCGCCGCCGGACAGCCCCGTGCCGGCACCGCGGGCCACCACCGGCACGCGCAGGGCATGGCAGGTGCGCAGCACGGCCGAGACCTGCTCGTTCGTCTCGGGCAAGGCCACCACCAGCGGCCGTTGCCGGTACACCGTCAGGCCATCGCATTCGTAGGGTTGCGTATCCTCGTTATGCCACAGCAGTGCGTAGGCCGGCATCACGGCCGACAGTGCAGCCACCACCTCGCGCTGCCGCGCGGCATAGTGCTGGCGGGCCTGCGTGTCCGTGGAGGATGTGCTGCTGGTGGTATTCATGGGCGGGCTCGCGTGGGGCGGTGCAGGCATGCTGCGCCCGGCACTGTAGCGCCGCCGGCGGCGGATGGGGATTGGGTGGTTGTTGCCAGGCGTGCCCTGGAACCGTCTGGCGCAGGGCGCGAGCGAAAGATCATGCCCCGCCGGTAAAGACGGTCAACACTCCGGTGTAGCCGTACAGATGGTGCCGGGCAATCTCGCCGCCCGCGAAGAAGCCCACCAGCGGCACGTCGCCCAGCGCCTGGCGCACGATGGCCAGCTCGGCCGACGGCGCGCCGAAATGCGGGCCGCCGCGGCCGGCACAACTCACATAGATGGCACCCAGCATGCGGGCAGCCGCCGGGGCAGGGGCCTGGGGAGGCACGGCCGCAGCGGACGGTGCGAGTGTCTCCACTTCCTCGCGGATCTCCGTGCAGATGCGGACCAGGTCGCGCCGTGCGGCTTGCATGTCGCGCTGGCAGAACGCCAGCCGCATGCCGGGCTCCACCTGTTCGGCCAGGGCCACGGCGCGCTCGCCGGGGTCGATGCCCAGCACGTGCCGCACGCGGGTGTCGCTGCCGAACTGCCCGCCCTGGCCGAAGGGCGCATCGCCCGGGTCGCTCAAGCCGGCCAGCGTATGGCGCAGCCGTGGCAGGGCCTGCTTCGGATCCGCGCCACGCAGGCCCAGGTCGGCGAACAGCACATCCAGGGCCGGCTCATCGTCGATGCGTGAAATCACGTTGCGCTGTGCCGCCGTGATCAGGCGTGCCGGGCCAATGGGCTGGCAGCCCTGCGTGACGCGTGACACCAGCGCCACCTCGCGCGAGAACGCCACGCCCGACAGCGCGCCGCTGAGCACGCTTTCAGCCACCTGCACGCTGTCACCGCGCGAAGAGGCCAGCCCGCCGAACAAGTAGCCGGTTTCCGTGCGTGCGCTCAGTTCCTGGATCAGCTCGGACAGGTCCGGGGTGCTGGCATCGGCATGCACCAGGGCGCTGTAGGCGGAAAAACGAGTCGTCGCTGCTGCGCTGGCGTGAAGGTCGGGAGGGTTGAGGGGCTTGGCGCCGGAGAAGACGCGAAACTGCCCGGGCGGCAGGTCGCACAGCATCAACGCCAGCGCGGGTTCGTCGAAATGTTCGGTGGCATTGGCTGCGACGCCCACGCCCACGCAGCCCACCCACTCGGGATCGGGCCAGGAGGCCTGCAGCGCTGACATCAGCGCCTGGGCCTGGCCGGCATAGTGGTCGCTGAAGTACAGCCAGCCCAGGGTCGGGCGCCGTCCCGCCATTTGCCGGTGCAAGCTGGTGGTGGCCTGGCGCAGGGCTTCCTGCCAGTCCGGATGCGCGGCGTGCGCGACGGCGAACCTGTCCATCACCGGATCACGCCATCACCGTGCCGGCGGCCCGCTGCTGCGTTCGCGCCGGCGGGCCGTACGCTCCGCCCCCTTGCTGTCAGGCGCAGCTGCTGCCTGGGCGGCAGGGGCGGGCCGGTGGGGCGCCGTGTCTCCGTCTTCGCGGGTCGAGGACTTCTGCGCCCCGGCGCTGGCCGGGGTGGGCTTGGCACGCCCTTTGTCCCCCTCCTTCAGCGCGTCTTGCATGGCCGATGCGGCCAGGTCGGTGAACTGCTGGGTCAGTGCCCCCCACCATTGCATGGGGTCCACGATGCCGGCCACTGCGTCGCCCGCTGCCGGGGGTTTTTGCCACGGCGCGGCCGAGCCGGCAGCCTCGCCGGTCCGGGCGCGCAGCGATTCGTGCAGCGTGCCCATCGGCACGTTCATGCTCTTGAGCGTGGCCAGGGTCATGCGCTGCACCTCCAGGGCCTGGATGGTGGTGGCCAGCAGGCGCGCGTTCTGTTCGAGCCAGAACTGCACCGTGCGCAATTCGGAGATGCGTTTCTCGATCTCTTCAGGGTTCAGCGTGGGTGCGATCCATTGGCCCAGGCCCGGCAGCGCCGAACTGGCATTGCGTGCCAGGCCTTGCAGGAAGTCGAAGCCGGGGACGAACTGGCCAAGAGGGGAGTCGTTGGAAGCGGGCATGAAACCTCCGCGTGGGGATGGCATTGATTGTGCGCTTGCTGCGGGCGCAAAAAAAGCGGCCCGAAGGCCGCTTTTGGAGCTTGCTTGCTGAACCTCGATCGACGGAATCGATCAGAAGTTGTGGCGCAGGCCCACGGCGAAGGAGCTGAAGTCTTGCACGCCGCCTGTGTAGATGTTTGCAGCTGCTGCACCGTCAGACTTGACGGCGGTGTAGTAGCCATAGACCTTGGTGCGCTTGGACAGGTTGTAGTTGTAGCCCAGCGTGTACTGGTCAGCGCCGGTGTTGGCTTGATCGCCGATTTCGTCTGCCTTGCCGTAGTTGGCGTGGAATTCGCTGGCACCCATGGTGTACATGGCCGAGACGCGGAAGGCGGTGCGCTTGGCATCCGTGGCCAGCAGGATGTTGTTGAGCGCGTCGACGTCGGCGGAGCCGGAGTCTTGTTCGATGTAGCCGCCGAACATCCAGGGGCCCATTTCATACAGGCCGCGGATCGCGAGGGACTTCAGGCCGTTGAACTCTTCGTAGCCAGCACCCAGGTGCAAGGGGCCTGCGTCGTAGTTGCCGGCCAGGACGGTGCGACGATCGCCTTCGCCATCGTTGAGCCCGACCTGCACGTCACCGCGGAAGCCGCTGATGGTGGGGGAGGTGTAGGCCACCGAATTGGTCATCTTCCCGGTGGCGACCTGGAAGCCCAGTGCATAGAACACGTCCGCCGACGAGCCGGTGTCGTGGTTGTGCAGACTGACGTAATCAGCCGTCGCGTAATAGGCTTCCGACGAGGACAGGTTGCCCAGGCGCAGGGTGCCGAAGGCGCTGGACGACAGGCTCACGGTCGATTCGCGGCCCCAGAAGCGGCTGTCGGCCGTGCCGGTGGTGGCGTCGAAGCCACTTTCCAGCACGAAGCCCGCCTTCAGGCCGTTGCCGATGTCTTCGCTGCCCTTGAAGCCGATCCGCGAGGAGTTGTTGGCGAGAACGGTCTGCGTATTGCCATCGAGGTCCTGGCGCTCAGCCGTGACGTTCAGGCGGCCATAAATGGTGACGTTGCTTTGAGCTTGAGCCGCAGAAGCGAAACAGGCGGCGAGCGCCGCGACGAGAGCGAGTTTCTTGAACATGTCTACCCTTCTTGGGAGGTGAGTGGAGGTCAGCGCTTGAAGGCCCGGTCTTCGGGGGCCTCGCCGGCAATTGCGGCACGGCGTGCTCGCTAGGAGTCAGAGCGTGAGTAAATTGTAGGAATTACCCTAGCGCGGACGCCGAATCTGAGGGCATGAAAGTCGGCAAAGCGCTGGAAGTGACGCGTGCCCACAACGATTCGGCTCGGGCTGGTGCGCGCAGGCCGGCTCCGTCGGACGTGGCTGTGCCCTTGGAGGCTGGGTCGCCGCCGGATGCCCGTCTTGCCAGTAAGTGCTTTATCCCGAGGCGCTGCCCGGCACGGTGACCCGCTGGTCGATGGCTCCGAACATCGATTTGCCGTCTGCCCCCAACATCTCCGTGCGCACCGACTCGCCCGGTTGCAGGGCGGCGGTTTCCGGTGGGTCGAGTGGGGCGATCAGTGATCCGCCGCCCACAATGCTGCCGGCGCGCACGGGCCGTGCGCTGCACAGTCGCGCGATCAACTGGCCGAAGTGGCGCTGCATGCCCTGAGCGGCATCGCGGGTTTCTTGCTTGCGGCCGTTGCGGGTGCTGTGCAGGCTCAGGCGGACCCTGCCTTCCTGCCAGGCCGGCCCCAACTCATCCAGCGTCACCGCCACCGGGCTGAACGCAGCGGCGGGCTGGAACCGTGCCGGATCGTCACTCGGGTCCTGTGCATGCGCAATCCGTTGCCGCAGGCACACGCCATGGGCCAGCATCACCAGCCGCACGCCTTCGAGTGCCTGCTCGGCGGAACAGCCCAGGGCCACGTCACCGGTGATCACGGCCACCTGGGGTGCCACCTCCAGCCCGAGGCCTTCGCCCGGCCAGGTGATGCCCTCACAGGGGCCGAGCAGGTTGTCGCTGCTGGCCTGATGCAGGCCGGGACCGGCCTGGACCCGCTGGTAGGCGCGCGGGAGGGGGGCCATGCACGAGGCCGGCTCGAAGGGGAACGCGTGGCGGGTCCTGCCGGCGTTCAAGGCCTCATAGAGATCCTGCAACTGGGGGGAGAGAAAATTCCAGTCGTCCAGCACCTGCTGCATGCGCGAGGCAATGCCGTGGGCCAGATGCGCGGTGGCCAGATCGCGTGCGACGAGCACGAGCTGCCCGTCGCGCGAACCGTCCTTGTAGGTGGCAAGTTTCATGAAGGGCCTGAGGCTGTGGGGACACCCGGCACCGGTGTACCGGCGCCACCGCCCAAGCGGGTGCTCAGCCGCCCTTGGGGCGGCCCGGCGCCGGCTGTGGGGGTGCGGCTGCGGGCGGCGCATTGTAGATTCCATCCCATCATGCCCATGCCGCCCAGGGACCCATCGCCCAGACTGCCTGTTCGCTGGCGCCGCCGCCTGGCTGCGGGGGTGCTTGTGGCCGGTGTGCTGGGGTTGCATGGCTCCGGCCTGCGCTGGCTGGCCCCCGGCCAGGCGCCGGCTCCGCGCACGACCGCGGCGATGCAGGTGCGGCAGATGGTGTCCTTGCCGGCCCCCGCCCCGCTGGCCTTGCCGCAGCTTGTGCCGGTGCGTGTGCACCGTGGCGTCGCGACCCGCAGGCCCGGGCCGGAACTGCCGCCCGCTGCCGAACCGTTGCCTGTGCCAGCGCCGGCGGAGATCCCGGCCGAAAGCTGGGTGCCTGTGGCGGCAATGGCGGCGATGGAACCGATGCTTGCCGCTGCGGCCGTGGGTCCTGCTGCCTCCGCGACCGGGTCGCCGCCGGCGGCAGGGGGCCGGGCCACGCCCACCTACCCCACCCGCGTGGCGCCGCCCTTCGAGGCTCGCTACCGCATGCGTCGCGGTGCCTTGTCGGGGGATGCCAGCCTGCAATGGACCCATGACGGCAAGGGCTACCGATTCCACCTCGACGTGCGGGTGATGCTGCTGGGCGCTGTGCTGACGCAGCAAAGCACCGGGGGGTTCGATGCCGCCGGCCTGGCACCGCAACGCTTCGTCGATCGCCGGTTGCGGCGCAGCGAGCGGGCCGTGAACTTCGTACGGCCCGCCGACGGCACGCCGCCGCATGTCAGCTTCTCGGCCCGCACGGGCGACGCGCCCTGGACGGCCGGCATGCAGGACCGGCTGAGCTGGATCGTGCAGCTGGGCGCCATTGCGGCCGCGTGGCCGGGCGGTGGCCCGCACTTGGGGGAGACCATCGAGTTGGATGTGGTCGGCCCGGCGGGAGAGGTGCAACACTGGGTCTTCAGCGTTGCCGAGGCGCCGGCTGCGGGGGCAACGGTCAAGCTTGTGCGAGAGCCGAGTGCGGCTTATGACACGGCCGTGCAGGTGTGGTTGGACCCCACACATCACTATCAACTGCGGCGCCTGAGGTTGGCAGAAGCACGAGGCGATGCACTGGAACTCGTCCGGGTGGAGCCGGATGGCACGCCATGACACACAACACACACAACGGGTACTTACACCGGAGGGCTGGCCCTCAACTTGCGTAGGTTCAGGTCGATGAGTGCACATCAGTCTTCTTGAATCTCGTGCTGCCGGCCCTGGCCGGAGCCCTACGGAGAAACGTCCTTATGCAGATGCTCTACAACTCGGAAAACTTCGCGGTGGTCCAGTTCAACGTCCCGGCCGAAAGCGAGAACAAAGCCGTGGGCATGGAAGTGCTGACCCGCGGCGGCTACGAAATCGTGGACAAGTTCGCGCGCAAGGAGATCTTCATCGACGGTGCGCTGGCCGAGCATTTCAAGCAGGGCGTCGAAGCCCTGATCCAGACCGATCCGACCGAAGAAGAAATGGACACGTACGTGGAAGGCTTTGCGGCACTGGCGCAACAGCCGGTATTGCTCCACTAGCAAGGATTGCCACCGTGGGACCTGCTGCGTCACATCGGGTCCACGGTGGCCACGTTCCTTGTAGTCTTGACCGCTGGAATGGTGTGACGAATTCGTCGTGATGGCGCCGGCCCTGGATCCCGCACACCGGAGATCGGCCCGCGCTGGAGAAGGGGGACACCTTCCCGCGTGATGAAGTAGTAAAGACCTTGTGCGCCGGAGCCGAGAGCGGTGACCGGCGAAACATGACGCATGGAGGGAGTCGATGCGCAAACTGGGAGGCGAGCGCCAGCCGCCGCAGACAACGCAGCACATGATCCCCACGCCCGGGCTGGATGAAGCCCCGGTGCTGGACCGCATGTGCACGCACTTTGTGTTGACGCTGACAACAGGGAGCGCCGGGCGATTCAACCTGCGGCGCGATTGGAACAGCCTGCTCGGGCTCGCGGCCCGCCACCTGGTGTGGCCGGAGTCGGTGCTGGGCCGGGTGCGTGAGTTCCTGGGCCAACGCGTGCGGGGCATGCCGGCCTGGGAGCACCACGAGATGCTCAGCAACGAGGCCTTCCTGCAGCGCTTCGGCGTGTGGCGTGGGCCGTATGAAGAGGGCACCCTCTTCTTCTATCTGGATGAATACGTCAAGGACACCCCCAAGGACCTGATGGCGGTGCTGGGGGCCACCTGCCAGTGGCTGGGCGAGCGGCTGCGGCGCGAGTCGGCGCTGGTGCAGCGGAACATCGAGGCCTTGGCCGGCCTGCTGCAGCTCAACCCGGCCGAGCGGGCCTTGCTGCTGTACGGCACGCTGGCGCGCTACCAGCGCGACCTGCGCGGCCTGCTGGTGGAGTTCAAGGTGTCGAGTGCCCAGGAGGCCTATGCCGCCCTGGCCGAAGCGGCCGGCGTGGACGAGCGCGACGTGGCCGAGGCCTTGCGTGCCGGCTCGCGCCTGGAACGCATCGGCATGGTGGAGAACCTGATCTCCGAGCACAACATCACCGACCTGGCCGACTTGATGAAGGTCAGCGACCAGTTGCCGCCGGTGCTGATGCGTGAGTACAGCGACGGCTCCGAGCTGATGGCGGTGTTCACGCGCCCGGCCAGCAAGTCCGAACTCAAGTGCGAAGACTTCCATTACGTGGGCGACGACGTGCACGTGCTCACGGCCTTGCTCAAGAACGCGGTCGAGCGGCATGCACCCGGGGTCAACATCCTGCTGTACGGCCCTCCTGGCACCGGCAAGACCGAACTGGCGCGGGTGGTGGCGCAGGCCGCCAGCCTGGAGCTGTACGAGGTGGAATACGCCGATCGCGACGGCAACTCGCTGTCGGGCCGCGACCGCTACCGCTCGCTGCAGATCAGCCAGGTGTTCCTGAAGACCAGCCCGCGCGTGGCCTTGCTGTTCGACGAGGTGGAGGACGTGTTCCCACCCATCTCCACCGACACGGCGCAACTGATGGCGCGCCTGGACATCGGCGATGGCCCGGTGAGCGGTTCGGTCAACGGGAAGGCGTGGGTGAACCAGATCCTGGAGACCAACCCGGTGCCGGTGATCTGGGTCACCAACCGCATCGAGCAGATCGACCCGGCGTTCCGCCGCCGCTTCCAGTACCACCTGGAGCTGAAGTCGCCGCCCCCCGGCGCCCGCGATGCCATGGTGGCCCGGGCCCTGGCGGATGTGCAGGTCAGCCCCGCGTTTGCCACCCACCTGGCCGAGCGGCGCGGCCTGACGCCGGCGCAGATCCGCACCGCGGCGCGCTTTGCCCGGCTGGCCAGCAGCGAGGCCAATGTCGAAGACCTGATCCGGCGCCAGCTCGGCAATGCCGACCGTGCGCTGGGTAACGTAGGGGAGCGCGCCGCGCGCCGCATCGTCACGCATTACGACGTGTCACTGCTGAATGTCGAAACGCGCTTCGAGGTGCCCAAAATTGTCCAGGCCCTGGGCCGCCGCGGCCATGCGGCCTTGTGCTTCTATGGTCCCCCAGGGACCGGCAAGACAGCGCTTGCCGAGCACATCGCACACGAACTGCAACGGCCCTTGATGGTTCGCCAGGCCAGCGACCTGGTCAGCAAGTACCTGGGCGAGACCGAACTGAACATGTCGCGCATGTTCTACGACGCCGAGCACGAGAACGCCGTGTTGCTGCTGGACGAGGCCGACAGCTTCCTGCGCAGCCGGCGCATGGCCGAGCGCAACTACGAGGTCAGCGAGGTCAACGAGATGCTGCAGGGCATGGAGCGCTTCACCGGCGTCTTCATCTGCACTACCAACCTGTTCGACGAGCTGGACGAGGCGGCGCTGCGGCGCTTCACCTTCAAGATCCGCTTCCGCGCCTTGACGCTGGAGCAGCGCACGCAGATGTTCATCACCGAGGCACTGGCCGGCGAGGCCGAGCGGCTGAGCAATGACCAGCGCCGGCGCCTGGCGCAGATGGACCAGCTGGCGCCCGGCGACTTTGCCGCGGTGAAGCGCCAGGTGGATATCCTGGCCATGCCCTTCGAGCCCGACGAGTTCCTGTCGCAATTGGAGAGCGAGCACCAGGTCAAGCCCGAGGTGCGCCAGCGGCGCGGCATGGGGTTCCTGAGCTGAAGAGCCGGTCCCGGGGGTGGCGTCCCTCGGGATCTTGCGATGACGCCGCGGCGCGGCGCGGCCTACACGCCGACTCACTCCTGACGGTTCGACACCAAGGGATGTGAGCCACTTTCTATGCTCACCGGGATCGGGCGGTTGTGGGGCCCGCTCTCACGATGGGCGAAGGAAAGAACAGCGCGTGCGCCATGTACCCCTGGCCGCTGCATGCCGTGCATGCGGCCCGATCCTGGCAGTCCTGTTGTCCGCCATGCCGGCCCAGGCCGCCGCACCCGCCGCCGAGATGGAGTTCGACATCCCCGCGGGTCCCCTGAGCTTCACGCTGATCGAAATCGGCCGCTTCGGCGGCAAGCTGGTGTCATTCCAGCCGGAACTTGTAGCCAGGCTCACGGCGCCTGCCGTGCAAGGGCGCCTGACGCTGCAGCAGGCGCTGACGGTGGCCACGCAGTCCAGCGGCCTGGCGGTGGACCTCACGCCCGGCGGGGTGGTGACGGTGCGGGAGGCACTTGCTGCAGGTCCCGCCTCTGCCAGCGAGGCCCGCAAGGCTGCGCCAGCGGCTCTTTCCGCTGAGCCTGCCGTGACCGTGTTGCCGCGCGTGGAAGTGGTGGGTTCGGGGCAGTCCCGCCAGGCAGAGGGCCTGCGTGGCTGGTCGGCCACGCGCGGCGACACGCCCTTGTCGGAACTGCCGCAGTCGGTGTCGGTGCTGACTGCCGATGCCCTGGCCACGCAAGGCGGGGCCACCACCCTGGAGGCCTTGCGCTATGTCAGCGGCGTGACCGAGACCATCGACGTCTTTGGTTCCGGCGGGCTGGCAGTGCCTTCGCACCTGGTGCGGGGTTTTGCTGCCTCGTACGCACTCTCCGGCGTGCCAACGGCCCGCAGCGGCGTGCCGGCCGACACGGCCTTCATCGAGCGCATCGAGGTGCTCAAAGGCCCCAGCGGCGTGGTCGCCGGGTTTGCCACCGACTTCGGCGACCTGGGTGGCATGGTGAACCTGGTGCGCAAGCAGGCCGGGCCCGGCCACCAGACCCAGGTGTCGCAAGGCCTCAGTTCGGCCGACGGCGGCACGCTGCGCCTGAGTGCGGACTTGGGCGGCAGCCTGGGCGCGCTCACCTCCTGGCGTTTGATCAGCTATGCCAGCCGGTCCGGCCGCACCGAAGGCGGCTATGTCGGCAAGAGCAGCGGCGGCCTGCTGGGCGCCCTGAACTACCGGGGTGGCGATGTCAGCCTGGGGCTGACGCTGCAGGTGGATGGCCGCCGCAGCGTGCCCGCACCAGCCAGCCGGGGGGGCGTGCGCCTGGTGGATGGCAGCTTTGCCATCGTGCCGCCCGAAGACGGCCTGGTCGAGCCGGAGGATCCCACCGACCGCGTGGGGTCCCGATCGGCCGACTTGCAGGCCGATCTCGACTGGCGCCTGTCGCCGCAGTGGCGCGTCAGCCTGAAGGCTCGCGCCGAAGGGGTGGACAACGACACGCGCCGCCACCAGCCGTTCACCGCGCCCGTGCTGCGCCGCGATCGCAGCTGGCAGCAGACGCTGCAATCCGGCCTGCTGGGTGACCTGGCCACCGGCCCGGCCCGGCACAAGGTGCTGCTGGGCCTGGACCTGGAGCGGCGCCATGTGCTGAATGCCGGGGTCAACAATCTGGGGTCCGGCGACCCGGAGGATCGCTCGACGCAGGACCTGCGGCAGGTGCGGCAGGTCCTGCTGCTGCAGGACCAGATCAGCCTGGGGCGCTGGCGCGTGCGCCTGGCCGCCCAGCGGGCCCTGATCCCGGACAACGACCTGTCGATCGGCGCCACGGCCGATGCCTTGCAGCCGGTGGCCATCGGCAAGACCTACGGTACCAACTGGGATGCCGGCGCGTTGGTCCGCCTTTCGGCATCGACCTCCGTCTATGCCGGGGCGCAGTCCACCATCGAGGCGGGCCGATATGCTGCGGACGACTTCATGCTCGCGGACGGCTCCATGCGCCGGCCGGCCCACATGCGCCAGGTGCAGGCCGGGCTCAAGCTCGATTGGCCGGACCGGCACATGGCCATGACTGTGGAGGCCTTCAGGATCCGCATCCTGGACCAGGCTTTCATCACCAACGAGGGCTTCCGGCTCCTGCCCGGCCGGTACGTGAATGGCCTGGAGGCCGAACTGTCGGGCCGGCCCGTGCCGGCGCTGGACCTGACCGCCGGGCTCACGGTGATGCGTGCCAACGATGTGAACTACCGCTACCGGATGCCGCCCTCCCCGGACCTGGAGTCCTTCGAGGCCGCCTCCACCGGGATTCCGGCACGCAGCCTGAATGTGCTGGCGCGCTATCGCCTGCCGGACGACGTGCTCGCCAATGCCCGACTGGGCGTGGGCTTTCGCGCCGCGTCATCGACCCTGGTGGGACCGCCCGCACAGTTTGCGGCGCCGCAACCGGAGTACCGGCTACCGGGCGGGGCGCTGCTGGACCTGTCGCTGGAACGTGTGTTCGGGTCGTGGGCGTTCAATGCCTTCGTCAACAACGTCTTCGACCGCCGGATCTACAGCCCCAGCTACCAGCTGACCTATCTGCCGCTGCTGCCGGGCCGCCAAGTCGGCCTGACGGCCACCTTCAAAGACTGACGGCGGCTGAGAACCCGCCCGGCGGGTGGCATCGGTACGCCGGTGCCGGGTGCTCACATTCTTCAGGGCAGGCGCCCGGACTGGCCGTAGCTGTTGGCGCCCCAGCAATGCATGGTGCCGGCGGCGGTGATGCCGCAGGTGTGGCCGCCGCCCGCGATGAGCTTGGCGAACACCGGCACGCCGGTGATCTGCACCGGCACCAGGCTGGAGGTGGTGGTGCCGTTGCCGAACTGCGCCACGCTGTTGTCGCCCCAGCACCACAGCCCGCCGGCGCTGTCGAGCCCGCAGGTGTGCCAGCCGCCCGCGGCGAGGCTCACGAAGCGCTGGTCGCCGGTCACCGCGGCCGGCGTGGCGCGCTCGGTGGCGGTGGTGGTGGCGCGGCCGATCTGGTCGGCATAGCCCCAGCAGAACGCCACGCCCGTGGCATCGAGCGCGCAGGTGTGGGCCAGGCCGGTGACGACCTGCGTGTAGGCCTGGCCGCCCAGCGTGGCCGTGGGCGTGGTGCGGTCGGTCTGCGTGCCGTCGCCCACCTGGCCGGCGCCATTGGCGCCCCAGCACAGCGCCTGGGAGGTGGTGTTGTCCAGCGCGCAGGCATGCAATTCACCCACGGCGGGCGACTTGAAGGTTTGCGCCGCTGCAATCACGTAGGGCGAGGTGGCGAGTTGCCGCACCGAGCCGGTCCCGGCCTGGCCGCGGGCGGCCGCACCCCAGCAGTACAAGGCATCGGTGCTGTCCACGCCGCAGGACAGGTCGGCCCCGGTGCTGGGGGCCAGTTGCTTGAAGGTCAGCCCGCCCACCACCGCCACCGGCACCTTGCTGCTGGCCTGCGATGCCTGGCCCAACTGGCCGGCCCGGCCCTCGCCCCAGCAGAACGCGGCCCCCGTGCTGTCGATGCCGCAGGTGCTGCGCAGGCTGCCGCTCACGCTGCCCCAGGCGGCGGGCGGCGCGCTCACCGCGACCGGCCCGTTGCTGCACACGGCAAAGCCCTCCACGCACAACACCCCGCCCCCGCCGTTGCCGAGCTGGCCATAGCTGTTGGCGCCCCAGCATTGCATCGAACCATCGCTGAGCACCGCACAGGTGTGGGCCCAGCCGGCACCGGCCTGCACCGCCGAGGCCGGCAGGCTGACCGCCAGCGGGGTGGACTGCGTCCGGATTGAAAAATCAGGGTCGTTGTTGTCGTTGCAGGCGGCCAGCAGGGCGGCCAGCGAGACTGCCAGCAACAGCCGCGCGACCAGGCCGAGCTGTGGTGGGAAGGTAGGGGTCATGATTCATCATCCTGCGCAGCACGGGCTGCTCCACGATAAGTATGCGTCGCGCCGCCGGCTTTGGCGGTAAGCGAGGGCAATCCCCAGCCCCCCGGATTGCAACGGGGTGTTGCCACCGGTGCCAGCCGGTTTCACAGAGGCTTCACAGGGCGCACACGCGCTTCCCACACGCATCGCATCGGTGCCCGATCCTTCGCCGCAGGTCGGCATCGTGCCGGCCTCCCTTGCAACGAGCGGAGACGCGTGCCATGCCTCGCATTCCCTTCCGGCCGCTGGCCAGTACCAGCCGCTTCATCCTCCACGTGGTGCTGGCGGCGCTGGCCGCGTGGCTGCTGGTGGTGGGCTCGCCCGCACTGGCTGGGGAACTGCCGGCCGGTCCGCATTTGCGGGTGCGCAGCAGCGGCCCGGCCGCCCAGGGGTTGACGCTCAAGGCCACCCGGGTGGAGGTGAACATCGTGGGCATGATGGCCGAGGTCACGGTCACGCAGCAGTACCGGCACGAGGGCCTGCGGGCTGTCGATGCGGCCTACGTCTTTGCGGGCTCGCCCCACGCCGCCGTGCATGCCGTGACCGTGCGGCTGGCCGAGCGCGTGCTGGACACCCGCATCCAGGCCAGGCCGCGCCTGCGCATCGAGGGCAACACGGCCGGGCACGGCGACCCGGGCAGCGCACCGTCGCAGCAACCGCCACCAGGGTTCCTGCGCGAGGTGGCCAGCATCCAGCCCGGCGACGACGTGCAGGTGGAACTGCGCTACACCGAACTGATCGTCCCCAGCGAGGGCCTCTACCGGTTCGTGTTCCCCGCGGTGAAGGGGCAACAACAGGGACAACAGCAGCGTGCGCCGGCTGCCTTCGACCTGCATGTGCACCTGGGCGCGCCGCTGCCGGTGGGGGCCATCGCGTCGCCCTCGCACCGCGTCGAAGTGAGCGGGGAAGACTCCACGCAGGCCGATGTCGCACTGGCCGGCGAGGACACATGCGAGCCCCGCGACTTCGTGCTCGACTACCGGCTGGGCGGCGAGCGCACGGCCACCGGCCTGATGCTCTACCAGGGCGAGCAGGAGAACTTCTTCCTGGCGCTGGTGGCGCCGCCGGGGGTTGTAGAGCCGGCGCAGGTGCGTGCGCGCGAACTCATGTTCGTGGTGGGCGTGTCGGACTCGATGCAGGGCGAGTCGCTCCAGGCTGCCCGCGCCGTGCTGCGCGACCTGATCGGCGGCCTGCGGCCTGATGACCGCTTCAGCCTGATGAGCTTCTCGGGCGGCAGCCTGGGGGCGGGCGACACGCCGGTGCCGGCTACGCAGGCCCAGGTCGGCCGGGCCCTGAAGGCGGTGGAGCGCCTGCGCGGCGGGGGCGGTGCTGACCTGGTGCCGGCGCTCAAGCGCATCGCCGCATGGCCCCGGGACCCCGAGGTGTCGCGCAGCGTGGTCATCGTGACCGATGGCCGCATCGCCATGGATAGCGACGTGCTCCGGCGGGTGCGCAAGACCCTGGGCGGGAGCCGCGTGTTGGCGGTTGGCGTGGGCACCTCGGTGAACCGGCCCCTGGTGGAAGGCCTGGCGCGGGCCGGCTGGGGCGAAGCGTTCATCGTGGACCGGCCTGAGGCTGCCGCGGTGCAGGCCGGGCGCCTGCACAAGCTGATCGGTGCGCCGGTGCTCACCCAGCTCAGCGCGCGCTTCGTGGGCCTGGACGTGTACGACGTCGAAGCGGCCCCGCTGCCCGACGTGCTGGGCAGCCGGCCGGTGTGGCTGTCCGGCAAGTGGCGCGCCACGGACGCGACGCAGGCAGGCCAGGCGCAGACAGGCGACGCGGGCGCACCGCGGGGCTTGCTGGTGCTGGAGGGCCGCGCCGCGGCCGGTGCGTACCGCGACCTGGTGCGGGCGCCAGCACCGGACCCGAACGCCGCGGCCCTGCGGCAGCTCTGGGTGCGGCGCCGCCTCCAGCAACTCAGCGACCAGGAGGCCTTGGCGGGTGGCCATGCCCAGCGGGACGAGATCACCGCGCTTGGGTTGACCTACGGCGTGGCCACACCCTATACGGGCTTCTCGACCGAGGAGGTGCTGCCGCGCGGCCATGCCTTGACGGTGAGGGTGCCGCCGGCCATTCCCGACGCCGTGGTCCACGCGGCCATCGATGCGGAGCGGCAGGGCATGCCCGAGCCCGGCACCTGGGCCATGCTGGGCGCGGCGAGCCTCTTGACCCTGTGGGTCGTGAGCCGCCGGTCCATGGCCAGGAGCAATGCATGACGACGATCCACCCCATGCCTCCTGGCCAGGAGGCCCTTGCCATGCCTGCCATCGAACACCCCGCCACGCTCCCGCAGCGGCTGGCGGCCTGCTGCCGGCGCCCGCGCGTGCGGCGGGTGGTCCGGGGCCTGGCCTTTGGGGCGGTGGCCTTGGCCGGCTTTGCCGCCGTGCTGGCCGCGCTGGTGCTGCAGGCGCTGGAACCTGCGCCCGGCGAATGGGCCACCCCGCTGCGGGTGCCCACGCCCGTGGGCACTATCGAGCGGCGGCTCAGCGTGCCGGTGCTGTTGCGCTGGGCCACGCATCCGCTGGCGGCACGGCTGCTGGAGGGCCGCGACTGGAGCACCCGCACCGGCACCTGGCGCCTGCACATGGGTGCCGCAGGCGAGATCCAGGGCGACTGCCGGCCGTGCGTGCTGCAGTTGCAAGCCCTGGGCCCAGGGCCTTTGCGCCTGACCCAGGCGAGCTGGCAGCTCAAGCGCGTCAGCCCCGAGCACTGGCAGGGCAGCCTGCGGCTGGGCGAGGCGGGCCGCAGGCTGGATGTGGCCTGGCGCGCGCAGTTGCGCAGCGACGGCATGGAGATCCACGCGGAGTTGCCTGCAGCGCCCATGGCTGATGCCCTGGCCTTGTTTGCCGAGGCCGTGCCCGAGGCACGGCGGGCGCGTGTCGATGGCTCGCTGGCGCTCAAGCTCGACGCCCGCTGGGGGCCGCAAGGCCTGCATCTTGTGCGCGTGGTGCCGCGCCTGGATGGCGTGCGCGTGGAAGGGCTGGGCACGGAGGCCTTGATCGACGCAGCGGCCCCGGCCGCCTGCACGGCGCCCGCCCGCGGCCGCGTGGAGGGCTGGTTGCCCAAGGCGGTGGTGGCGGCCGTGGATCCGCGCTTCTACGACCACGTGGGCGACGAACTCGACCTGGGGCTGCCGGGTGGCGTGGCGCCGCAGGCGCGCACGCTCACCGTGCAACTGGCCCGGCTGCTCTACACGGGAGACGGGCGCAGCCTGCCGCAATCCTTGCGCGAGTGGCTGTATGCGGCTGAGATGGAGCGCACGCTGGGCAAGGGCCGCATCCTGCAGACCTACCTGGCCCTGGCGCCATGGGGCCCCGGCGTGTGCGGGGCCGAAGCGGCGTCCCGGCACTACCTGGGCAAGCCCGTCGAGCGGCTGGTCCCCCGCGAAGCGGTCTGGCTGGCGAACCGGCTGGTGTCGCAGGATGCTGGCGAGCGCGCGCCCGGACTCTGAATCACCCTGGTGCGCTTGAAAAGCATCGGGTCCCCCCCAAATGGCCGTCGCGGGCGGCTTGCGCGGCCCATCTTGGAGAGGACCTCATGATTCGACTCACTCGCCGGTTTGCCCTGGCTGCGGCTCTTGGCACGATGCTGGCGCTCACCGGTTGCGGCTACAACGACTTCCAGCGCCTGGACGAGGCAGTGAAAGCCAGTTGGTCCGAGGTGCTGAACCAGTACCAGCGGCGTGCCGACCTGATCCCCAACATCGTGAACACGGTCAAGGGCGAGGCCAACTTCGAGCAGGAAACACTCACCCGTGTGGTGGAGGCGCGGTCGCGGGCCACGGCCATTCAGGCCACGCCGGCGCTGATCAACGACCCGCAGGCCTTCAACCGCTTCCAGGCCGCCCAGGGCGAGTTGACCGGGGCCTTGTCGCGCCTGCTGGCCGTGACTGAAAACTACCCCAACCTGAAGGCCAACCAGGGCTTCCAGGACCTGCGCGTGCAGCTCGAAGGCACCGAGAACCGCATCACCGTGGCCCGCAACCGCTACATCAAGGCGGTGGCCGAGTACAACGTGCTGGCACGCCAGTTCCCGTCCAACCTCACGGCCAAGATCTTCAGCTACGACGTCAAGCCCAGCTTCACGGTGCAGAACGAGGCGGAGATTTCCACGCCGCCCGCGGTGAACTTCGACAAGCCGGCGTCCAGGTGAGATGGGGTCACCCGCCCTGGGTGAGGTCATGGGTCGCGTGCGCTGACGACCGGCGCACGCGACTCGCTGCCATGTCCTTCCTCCCCTCTCTTTTTACCGCCGCCGTGGCGCGGGCCTGGCTCGTGTTGGGCTTGCTGCTGGGCTTGCTTCTGGGGGCTCCCCCCGGCTGGGCCCAGGACGTGTTGCCCGTACCGGCCTTGAGCGGCCGCGTGCTCGACCAGACCGCCACGCTGAGCGAGCCGCAGCGCAGCGCCCTCACGGCCAAGCTCGCCGGCCTGGAGCAGCAGACCGGCACGCAGCTGGTGGTGCTGATGGTGGCGACCACGCAGCCCGAGGACATCGCCGCCTATGCCCAGCGCGTGGGCGAGGCCTGGAAGCTGGGCCGCAAGGCCGAGGGCGATGGTGTGGTGATCGTGGTGGCCAAGGACGATCGCAAGGTGCGCATCGAGGTGGCCAAGGCGCTGGAAGGGGCGATCCCTGACCTGGCCGCGCGGCAGGTCATCACCGGCCGGCTGACCCCGGCGTTCAAGGCTGGCGACTATGCGGGCGGCCTGAACGCCGCGATCGACGCCCTGGCCTTGCGCATCAAGGGTGAGGGCTTGCCGGCTCCGCGCCCGTCATCGGCCGGTAGCACGGCAGAGCGGTTCGGGTTCGAGGGCCTGGCCATCTTCATGTTCGCGGCCGTGCCCATCCTGGCGGTGGTGCTGCGTGGCCTGCTCGGGCGCAAGCTGGGTGTACTGGGCACCGGTGGCGGCGCCGGGGCGCTGGCGTGGTTCTTTACCGGCAGCCTGGGGCTGGCCGCGGCGGCCGGTTTCGTCGGGCTGGTGGTGGCCGTGCTGGCCAGCGCACTGGGTAGCGGGCTGGGCGCGGGGCTGGGTGCGGGGCGCGGCTCCCTGAACCGTGCTTATCGCTCCGGTGGCCGCGGCGCCCCGCTCATCTGGGGCTCGGGCGGTGGCTGGGGTGGCGGCGGAGGTGGGGGCGGCGGTGGCTTCGGCTCAGGTGGCGGCGGCGATTTCGGCGGCGGCGGCGCATCGGGGGACTGGTAGGAATGACGCCATGAAATCACGGGGGCTGCGCTTCCTCACGCATTGCTGGGTGGATGCGGCCGATGCCCACAAGGCCCTGGGCGCCGGCAGCCTGGAGCGCCTGCAGGAGCGTGTGCGCCAGAGCGAACTGGGCCACACCGGCGAGATCCGTCTCTGTGTTGAAGCGGGCCTGCCACTGGGTGAGCTGTGGCGCGGCGTCCGCGCCCGTGAACGCGCGCTGGCCTTGTTCGGCACCCTGCGGGTCTGGGACACCGAAGACAACAACGGCGTGCTGATCTACCTGTTGCTGGCCGATCACGCCATCGAAATCGTGGCCGACCGCGGCCTGACCCGGCATGTGCCGCCCGGGCAGTGGCAAGGCATCGTGCATGGCCTGGGCGAGGCATTCCGGGTCGGGCGCCATGAACAAGGATTGAATGCCGCGGTGGATGCGATCAGCGCCTTGCTGGCGCGGCATTTTCCGGCGGCATCCGGCGCGCAGAATCCCAATGAACTGCCGGACGGGCCGGTGGTGATGTGAGGAGTTGGCTGGAAATAACTTCCCGAGTTACTTTCCAGAACCCGTTCGGGCTGAGCTTGTATTTCCGATCGCCCTGAGCTTGTCGATGGGAGCCCTGGTGCCCTACACACAGCACTTCGACAAGCTCAGTGCGAACGGGGTGATTCGGTAAGTTGTTTCCAACCGAGCCCCAAGCCCGGCCTAGATCAGGCGCGACAACGCCGGGTTGGGCGGCGGCAGCGGGTTGATGAAGCGCTGCGGTGACTGGATGATCACGCCCTTGAGGATGGACGGCTCGGCACGGTGCTGCAGCAGCTCGAAGTGCAGCAGCCGCGAATCGAACGGCCCGGATTCATGCCAGCCCAGGTCGCACACGGCGTTCAACACGGCCTGGGTTCGCTCGCCCGCCGTGGCAGGCCCTTTGAGGGCCGGTGCCGCGCAGGCATTGGCATAGGCCTGGAAGATCGCCGGATACACCAGCACCATGCCGGTGTCGGTGAAATGCAAGGCCGATTGCGGCGTGTTGATCTGCAAGGTCCGCGTGACCATGCCATCGCGCAGCCACTGCATGAAGTCCTCGGCCAGCGCCTGCGCGGTGCGCGACTCGATGGCCGGGCGCTTGTTGCCCAACCCCGGTTGACCCGGCTGCGGTGCGCGCTTGGCCGCCGGCTGCACGGGCGGTGGCGGCGGGGTGAGGTTCACCGAACCGATGTACAGGGCCCCGCCGGCGCCAGGGCTGGGGCCGTCGCCTGGTTCGGCCTGGGGGGGCGTGGCCCGTGCGCGCGGTGCGCGTGATGGCAGCGCCTGTGCGGCCGCACGCTCCTGGCGATCGCCTGCCGCGGCCATGAACGGCTCGCGCTTCTCGGCTTCCGCTGGCTGGCTGGGCCGCCCCTGCCTGCGGGTGTCCCCCGCGGCGGGCGCCGCTGCACGCGCCGCGGGCTTGGGCAGGCGCGACCCGGCGCCGCGCTTGACGCGCCAGGTGGCCACGAAGCCGGTTGCGATCAATACAAATGTAGAGAAGACGAACAAGGTCGTCGAGGTCATTGGACTGGCCCAAGCCATGGTGGACGTCCTTCACAAGGAGAAGGCGCAGGGGCGGGGCCACTGAAAACACATGCTCTGCGCCCCTGACTGCCCGCACGCATGCCGCGAGCTTGCACCTTGAGTTGTCGTTGTGCTGTGCCAAGCCGCTACAAATGCTGCTGCAGCGGCGTATTGAAACTCTTGGTTACGCGAATCTCCGGCAAGTGCCGGGGCCCGTCGCCAGGCCGCCGGGTCCTCGCAGTGCGCCAGCGGCCGTGTGCGCTCATTTGGGGCGGCCGGCACAACTGCACCGCCATGCAATGGGTTTGTATGCATTTGGAAGCGTTGGATACAAGCCGTCACGCGTCGCGGCTGGCACCGGTTTCTACTCCGGGGCGCAGGCCATCCTCCGTGATCCTTCCAGCGAACGCGCCGCCGCCTGTCCCGCCCTGACCCCGATCTGCTTGTGCCGTATTTCATTCATTGCAAGGAGGACCGATCCATGTTCCCCATCGAGAGTCGATCATTGCGCCGCGTGGCGCCACGGCACCGGCCCGGTCGGCTGCAGGGGCTGGCCGTCTTGCTGGGCGCGACCTTGGCAGCCACCCTGGCCGGCGGCTCGATGGCGGCCAGCGGTGAAGAGCGGGCCCTGCTGGAGCGCCTGAAGAAGCTGTACCCGTCCAGCGAATTCACCGCCGTAAGCAAGAGCCCCGTGCCGGGCATGTTCGAGGTGACCATGGGTGCGCAGGTGGCCTATGCCGGCAAGGATGGGCGCTACTTCGTATTCGGGCGCCTCGTCGACCTGCAGAACCAGGCCGATCCCGCCGCGGCACGCCCCGCGGCTGCGGCCCCGCGTATCGACCTCACCGAGCTGCCGCTGCGCGACGCCATCGTGCAGGTCAATGGATCCGGCGCCCGCAAGCTCTTCGTGTTCCTGGACCCGAAGTGCCCCGGCTGCGACCAGCTCGATGCGGATCTATCCCAATTGCCCGACACGACGGTGTACACCTTCCTCGCGCCGGCGCTGAACCCGGATTCGCGGGAGGCGGCGCGCAAGCAGTGGATCGTGTTCATGCCGGAGCGTGCGTTGGAAACCCCGGTCATCGACCAGAACCTGCAGGTGGCCAAGCGGCTGGGCTTCACGGGCATGCCGACCTTGATCCGCGGCGATGGCGAAGTGGTGAGCGGCGCGATGCCGCTGCCAATGCTGAGTGCCTGGCTGGATGCCGGTACGAAGGTGGCGCAGGCGGCGCTGCGCTGAGGGCCTGGCCCCCCGCCCGCATCAGCGGGAGAGGGGGTTTTGAGCCTTACTTCTTGAGCAGCTTGCGGATCGCCGCGATCTGCGCGGCCTGGATCGCCAGTTCGTTCTGCGCCCGCGTGATGTCGATCTCGCTCTTGGCGTTCTTCAGCGCTTCTTCGGCGGCTTTCTTGGCCTCGGTGGCCTTGGCTTCGTCGAGGTCGTGGCCGCGGATGGCGGTGTCGGCCAGCACGGTCACCGTGCCCGGCTGCACTTCCAGAATGCCGCCGGCCACGAACACGAACTCTTCCTGGCCGTTGTCGGCACGCGTGATGCGCACCGCGCCCGGCTTGATGCGCGTGATGAGCGGGGTGTGGCGGGGCAGGATGCCCAGCTCGCCGCTCTCACCCGGCAGGGCAACGAACTTGGCCTCGCCGGAGAAGATCGACTCCTCGGCGGAAACCACATCGACGTGGAGGGTGGCCATGGCGGTTCCTTGTCTTGTCGTTGTTGTGATCGTGGCTTATTGGATCTTCTTGGCCTTCTCGAAGGCCTCGTCGATGCCGCCGACCATGTAGAACGCCTGCTCGGGCAGGGCGTCGCATTCGCCATTGACGATCATCTTGAAGCCGCGGATGGTTTCCTTCAGCGGCACAAACTTGCCCGGCGAGCCGGTGAACACCTCGGCCACGTGGAAGGGCTGGCTCAGGAAGCGCTGGATCTTGCGTGCGCGCGACACCACCAGCTTGTCTTCCGGCGCCAACTCGTCCATGCCCAGGATCGCGATGATGTCGCGCAGTTCCTTGTAGCGCTGCAGCACCGCCTGCACGGAGCGGGTGGTGTTGTAGTGCTCTTCGCCGATCACGTTGGGATCGACCTGGCGCGAGGTCGAATCCAGCGGGTCCACCGCCGGGTAGATGCCCAGCGAAGCGATTTCACGCGACAGCGCCACGGTGGAGTCCAAGTGGGCGAAGGTGGTCGCGGGTGACGGATCGGTGTAGTCATCCGCCGGCACGTACACGGCCTGGATCGACGTGATGGAGCCCACCTTGGTGGAGGTGATGCGCTCCTGCAGGCGGCCCATTTCCTCGGCCAAGGTGGGCTGGTAGCCCACCGCCGACGGCATGCGGCCCAGCAGCGCGGACACTTCCGTGCCGGCCAGCGTGTAGCGGTAGATGTTGTCGACGAAGAACAGCACGTCGCGGCCTTCGTCGCGGAACGACTCGGCGATGGTCAGGCCGGTGAGCGCCACGCGCAGGCGGTTGCCCGGGGGTTCGTTCATCTGGCCGTAGACCATGGCCACCTTGCTCTCGCCCAGGTTCTCCAGGTTCACGACGCCCGAGTCGGCCATCTCGTGATAGAAGTCGTTGCCCTCGCGGGTGCGTTCACCCACGCCGGCAAACACCGACAGGCCCGAGTGCGCCTTGGCGATGTTGTTGATGAGCTCCATCATGTTCACGGTCTTGCCCACGCCGGCGCCGCCGAACAGGCCCACCTTGCCGCCCTTGGCGAACGGGCAGATCAAGTCGATCACCTTGATGCCGGTTTCCAGCAGTTCCTGCGAAGGGCTCAGTTCGTCGTACGAAGGCGCCTTGCGGTGGATGGGGGCGGTGAGGGTCTGGTCCACCGGGCCGCGTTCGTCGATGGGCGCGCCCAGCACGTCCATGATGCGGCCGAGGGTGGCCTTGCCCACCGGCACCGAGATCGGCGCGCGGGTGTTGCTGACCATCATGCCGCGGCGCAGGCCGTCGGATGAACCCAGCGCGATGGTACGCACCACGCCGTCGCCCAGCTGCTGCTGCACTTCCAGCGTCAGGGACGAGCCTTCCATCTTGAGTGCGTCATAGATGTGGGGCATGTGGTCGCGGGAGAACTCCACGTCCACCACGGCGCCGATGCACTGGACGATCTTGCCTTGGGTACCTTGGGCACCTTGAGAATTGGGCGTTGCCATGTCTTGTGTTCCTTCAACTCAGTTCGTCAGATGGCAGCCGCGCCGCCCACGATTTCAGAAAGTTCTTTGGTGATCGCCGCCTGGCGCGTCTTGTTGTAGACGAGCTTGAGTTCGCCGATCAGGGTGCCTGCGTTGTCTGTGGCGGCCTTCATGGCCACCATGCGGGCCGACTGCTCGGAGGCCATGTTCTCTGCCACGGCCTGGTAGACCAGCGCCTCCACGTAGCGCACCATCAGCTCGTCGATCACCGCGCGCGCATCGGGCTCGTAGAGGTAGTCCCAGGCGTACTGCTGGCGCTCGGCGTCGGTCTGCTGCAGGCGGTCGGCCGCCAGCGGCAGCAACTGCTCGATCACCGGCTCCTGCTTCATGGTGTTGATGAAGCGCGTGTATGACAGGTACACGGCGTCGAGCTTGCCTTCGCTGTACAGGTCCAGCAGCACCTTCACCGGCCCGATGAGCTTGTCCAGGTGCGGCGTGTCGCCCAACTGGGTGACATGCGACACCACCTGGGCGCCGATGCGGTTGAGGAAGCCCAGGCCCTTGTTGCCGATGGCCACCACCTTGCCCTTGGTGCCGGCGGCTTCCAGCTCGCGCAGCTTGGCCGTGGCGGCCCGCAGCACATTGGTGTTCAGGCCGCCGCACAAGCCCTTGTCGGTGGTGACCACGATGATGCCCGTCGCGCCCGTGCCCTTGTTCTTCACCACGAAGGGGTGCTGGTACTCGGGGTTGGCATGCGACAGGTTGGCCGTGATGTTGCGGATCTTGTCCGCATACGGCCGCGCGTGCTTCATGCGTTCCTGGGCCTTGCGCATCTTGGACGCAGCGACCATCTCCATGGCCTTGGTGATCTTCTTGGTGTTCTCCACCGATTTGATCTTGCCGCGTATTTCCTTGCCTGCCGCCATGGCGCTGCTCCTGGTCTCTTCGCTTGTCGGGTCGCTGGTCTGGGGTAAGGCTGTGGATCAGGCGAACGACTTCTTGAACGCCGCGATCGCACCCTTGAGGGTCTCTTCGGTCGCTGCGTCCATCGCCTTGTCCGCTTCCAGCTTGGCCAGCAGGGCGGCGTGGCTGCTCTTGAGGTGCTGGTGCAGGCCGTGTTCGAACGCCAGCACCTTCTTGACTTCCACGTCGTCGAGGAAGCCCTTGTTCACCGCGTACAGCGTGGCAGCCATCAGCGAGATGGGCAGCGGCGAGTACTGGGCCTGCTTGAGCAGCTCGGTCACGCGGGCGCCGCGGTCCAGCTGCTTGCGAGTAGCTTCGTCCAGATCGGACGCAAATTGCGCGAAGGCGGCCAGTTCGCGGTACTGCGCCAAGTCGGTACGGATGCCGCCGGACAGGCTCTTGATGAGCTTGGTCTGGGCCGCGCCGCCCACGCGCGACACCGAGATGCCCGCGTTGATGGCGGGGCGGATGCCGGCGTTGAACAGGTTGGTTTCCAGGAAGATCTGGCCGTCGGTGATCGAGATCACGTTGGTCGGCACGAAGGCAGACACGTCGCCGGCCTGGGTTTCGATCACGGGCAGTGCGGTCAGCGAGCCGGTCTTGCCTTTCACCTCGCCCTTGGTGAACTTCTCGACGTAGTCGGCGTTCACGCGGGCGGCACGCTCCAGCAGGCGGCTGTGGAGATAGAACACGTCGCCGGGGAAGGCTTCGCGGCCCGGCGGGCGGCGCAGCAGCAGCGACACCTGGCGGTAGGCCACGGCCTGCTTGGACAAGTCGTCATAGATGATCAGCGCATCTTGACCACGGTCGCGGAAGTACTCGCCCATGGTGCAGCCGGAGTAGGCCGACACGTACTGCATGGCGGCCGATTCGGAAGCCGGCGCGGCCACCACGATGGTGTAGGCCATCGCGCCATGTTGTTCGAGGGAGCGCACCACGTTCTTGATCGACGACGCCTTCTGGCCGATGGCGACGTAGACGCAGGTCATGTTCTGACCTTTTTGATTGATGATGGTGTCGATCGCCACCGCGGTCTTGCCGGTCTGGCGGTCGCCGATGATCAGCTCGCGCTGGCCGCGGCCCACCGGCACCATGGAGTCGATGGACTTGAGGCCGGTCTGCACCGGCTGGCTCACCGACTGCCGCGCGATCACGCCCGGGGCGACCTTCTCGATCACGTCGGTCATCTTGGCGTTGATGGGGCCCTTGCCGTCGATCGGCGCGCCCAGCGCGTTGACCACACGGCCGATCAGCTCCGGGCCCACGGGCACTTCCAGGATGCGGCCGGTGCACTTGACCGTGTCGCCTTCAGAGATGTGCTCGTACTCGCCCAGAATCACGGCGCCCACCGAGTCGCGCTCCAGATTCAGCGCCAGGCCGTAGCTGGGCTGGCCGCCGGGTGTGGGCGGGAACTCCAGCATTTCGCCTTGCATGGCGTCCGACAGGCCGTGCACGCGCACGATGCCGTCGGTCACCGAAACCACCGTGCCCTGATTGCGGATATCCGCGGCAGCGCCCAGGCCCTCGATGCGGGTCTTGATCAGTTCCGAAATTTCTGCGGGATTCAGTTGCATTGCTTTCTCCGAGACCGCAGGCAATGCTGCCTGCAGACGGTTTGGATCTCTGGGTTGGACTTGGGGGCTGTCACCGGGGCGTTCTAGTCAGGACGATGGGGTCAGCGCAATAGGCTCATTGGGGCATCTTCGGCCTGCGGCCTCAGGGATTCGCCCTTCGGACGGCCGTGCGGGCTCATGCCGTCAGCGCAGCCTTCATCTGCGCCAGCCGGGCCCGTACCGAGGTGTCCAGCACCTCGTCGCCCACCACCACCCGCACGCCGCCGATCAGGCTGGGGTCGATGCGGACCTGCCCTTGCAGCTTGCGGCCGAACTTCTTTTCCAGTGCGGTGAGCAGGTCTTGCCACTGCGCCGGCTCGATCGGGAAGGCGCTGTACACGGTGGCTTCCGACACGCCGGAGCGCGTGTTCTTCAACGCATTGAACTGCTGCGCAATCTCCGGCAGCGCGGCGACACGGCCATTGGCAATGACCGTGCGCAGGAAGTTCGCCACAGGCGCCGCCAGCGACGTCTTCACGACCCCGGTGACCAAGCCGAACACCTGCTCGGTGGTGGCCTTGGGGTTGTCGGAGAACTGGCGCAGCGCCGGGTCGGCGGCCACGGCCGCGAGATCGGCGAGCTGCTGGGCAAAGCTGCCCAGGTCCGCAGGGGCTCCCTGCGTGGCGACCTTGAACAAGGCCTCGGCGTAGGGGCGGGCGATGGTGGCAAGTTCAGCCATGGCGCACCCCGCTCACAGCTCGTTCTTCAGGCGGTTGAGCAGTTCGGCATGCACGCCGGCGTCGACTTCGCGGCGCAAGATCTGCTCGGCACCCTTGACGGCCAGCGCGGCCACCTGGGCCCGCAAGGCGTCGCGTGCACGGCCGGCCTGCTGGTCGGCTTCGGCCTTGGCGGCGGCGACGATCTTGGCGCCTTCTTCTTCAGCGCGGCGCTTGGCCTCTTCGACCATGCTTTGCGCCAGGCGCTCGGCGTCGGCCAGGCGCTTGCCGGCGTCTTCGCGCGCACCGGCAAGCTGCTGCTCGACACGCCGGTCGGCGGCAGCCAGGTCGGCGCGGGCCTTGTCGGCCGCGGCCAGGCCTTCAGAAATTTTCTTGGCACGCTCGTCCAGCGCCGCGGTGATGGGCGGCCAGACGAATTTCATCGTGAACCCGACGAGGATCAGGAACACGATGATCTGAATGATGAACGTACTGGTGATGCTCACGTCAGATCCTCGATCGCGGTGGGGGAGAGCACCCGGCGGAAGGCTCCGCCGGCGTGGGGTGCTTCTTCTTACTTGGGAGCGATCTGGGACAGCTGCGCCAGGAACGGGTTGGCGGTGGCGAACCACAGCGCGATACCAGTTCCGATGATGAACGAGGCGTCGATCAGGCCGACGAGCAGGAACATCTTGGTTTGCAGTTCACCCATCAGCTCAGGCTGGCGAGCGGCCGATTCCAGGTATTTGCTGCCCATGATGCCGATGCCGACGCAGGCGCCGAAAGCACCGAGACCAATGATCAAGCCGGTGGCGAGGGCGACGAAACCGATAACTTCCATGAAATGACTCCTTGAGTGTGTGTGGGGTGGAGAAGAGGAGAGAGAAAGTCGAGAACCTACGACCGGTTGAACTTATGAGTGTTCAATGAGCGTCGTGAGCTTGTCCGACATACACCAGCGTCAGCATCATGAAAACGAAGGCTTGCAGCGTGATGATCAGGATGTGGAACACGGCCCAGACCGAGCCGGCGATGATGTGTCCCAAGGCCAGCAGGAGCCCGCTGGCGGAGAACGCGAAGGCACCGCCCATGAGTGCGATGAGCAGGAACACGAGTTCGCCTGCGTACATGTTGCCGAACAGCCGCATGCCGTGCGAGACGGTCTTGGCCACGAATTCGATCAGTTGCATGGCCAGGTTGACCACGCCCAGCAGCAAGGCCCCCAATGGGTTCTTGCTGGTGCCGAACGGCGCGGTGACGAGTTCATGCGCCCAGCCGCCCATGCCCTTGATCTTGACGTTGTAGATCAGGCACACCAGCAGCACGGAAACCGACAAGCCCATGGTCACCGACAGGTCGGCGGTGGGCACCGAGCGCAGGTAAGCATGGTGCGGGTCGTGGCCGGCGGCGCCGTAGATCCATTGCCACAGCAGCGGCAGCAGGTCGACCGGCAGCAAGTCCATGGCATTCATCAGGAAGATCCACACGAACACCGTGAGCGCCAGCGGAGCCACCAGCTTGCGGCTCTGGGCGTTGTGCACGATGCCACGGGCCTGGCTCTCGACCATCTCAACCAGGATCTCCACGGCCGCCTGGAAGCGCCCCGGCACGCCAGCGTGGGCGCGGCGCGCGGCGCGCCACAGTAGCCAGCAGCCGAGCACGCCGACCACGACCGAGAAGACGATCGAGTCGAAGTTGATGACCGAGAAGTCCACCAGCGAGGCAGGTTTGCCGTTCTGCAGGTGGGTCAGGTGGTGGACGATGTAGTCGCCCGCCGTGGTTGCCGCGGCTGCGTGACCTTCCGATGCCATGTCTCTTGCCCAGTTCTTTCTTCAGCCACCTTTGCGCGCGTGCCAACGCAGCGCAAACCCATACACCATCAAGCACGCTGCCAAGGCCGCCAGCAATGCCGGCCAGCTCAGCGGCTGTACCACCTTCGGGGCCAAACCCAGCAGGGCCACCGATACGATCAACTTCACGGACCCCCATCCCATCACGCTGACGGTGGACACGACGGGAGACATGGCAGACAGCGGGCTGGTCATGCCGCGCGCCATCAAGGCACCCGGAATCACCGCCGTGGCAGCGCCATACAACGCCGACCCCAACACGTCGAGGCGGCGGGTGAGCAGCCATGCAAGCATCGCCACCACCAGCCCCACCGCACCTTGCACTGCAACCACACGCCAGGGCGACACCATCGGGTTCCGGGTTCGCCAAGCCGCCGCTTCTTCGCGTGTCAGCTTGTGAAAGGACTCCTCGGTGTCTTCGTCCCTTGCGTCAGTTTCCCAAGGGCTGACCGGGCTGTGTTTCCGGTCGGTCATCTTGAGGATTCTTACGGACGGTTGCAGCAAAGCCGCGAGAGTATACGTGCTAACCCGTGCGGGTTGAGGGCATGCGTGGTGCACGCCGGGGTGTGCGCGCAACAGTGGGGCTGGCCTCTCCGCCGGCGCCGGGCCGCCCCATTTTTTTCAGGCGTAGGCCGGATGCACGCAGTGCGCCGGCAGGCCGGGCACGTCCACGCGGGTGAACAGCACGCGGCCGGCCAGGGGTTCGCGCGCCAGTTCCGCGGCGGAGCGCTTCTCGCGCGAGGTGGTGACGTAGAGCGTGCGCAGGTCCGTGCCACCGAAGCACGGCATCGTGGGGCAGCGCACCGGCAGCGGCAGTTCCTGCAGCACCTGGCCGGCCGGTGAAAGCCGCAGCAGGCGCGCACCCTCGAACATGGCAACCCAGTAGCAGCCTTCGCTGTCGACCGCGGCGCCATCGGGCCGCCCGCCATAGGTGGCCAGGTCCTGGTCCGGTGTCTTGAGCGGGAAGCTCGCGAACACGCGGCGCCGCGTCGGGCGGCCGCCGGCGGGGTCGTGGTCGAAGGCATAGACCGTGTGCGAGGTGGTGTCGGCCCAGTACAGCGTGGCGCCATCGGCGCTCCAGGCCAGGCCATTGGCCACGGTCATGCCATCGGCCATCAGCTCCAGGCCGTTGTCTGCAAAGCGGTACAGGCTGGCTGCCGCACGGTCGCGCGGCTCGTGGATCGTGCCGGCCCAGAAGCGGCCTTGCGGGTCGGCCTTGCCATCGTTGAAGCGCTGCACGGCCGGGTCGTAGGGCGGCTCGGCCAGGCGCGTGCAGGCGCCGCTGGCGGCATCAAAGCGCCACAGGCCGCTGCGCATGGCCAGCAGCAGGCCGCCGGACAGCAAGGGCGCGCAGCAGGCCGGCTCGGAGTCGACCTGCCAGGCCTCATGCACGCCGTCGCGCCAGCGGTTCACGCACCGGCCGGCGATGTCACACCAGTACAGCGCCGCCTCGGTGGGGTGCCACAGCGGCGACTCGCCCAGCAGCGAGGGCGCCACCGGCAGCGCCTCCATGTCGTCGGCGGAATTCATCGGACGGTCACAGCACGGTGACGTCGAGCTTCATCCAGGCCTGCAGCGTTTCGCCCGGCTGCAGGGTGCGCAGGCCGTGCGCGGCCGGGTCGCTCATGTGGATGGCATTGCTGACGTGGCTGACCGGCTCGACGCAGAAATAGTCCTTGGTCTGCGGCGTGTAGACCACCAGCCGGTCCAGCGAGGACGTGAGCTTGAGCGACAGCTTTTCGTCGCGGATGTGGGCGGCGCCGCGCCAGCCTTCGAAGCAGTGGTCGAACTCCAGGTGCGCCACGTCCGCGTCGATGCCCGGCTGCTCGACGCGGCGGGTGGGCAGCTCGGCGGCATCGCTGTTCCAGCGCTCGGTGATCTCGATGTGCAGGCGGCTGCGCGGGCGCTTGGGAAAGTACGGGTGCCAGCCCAGCCCCATGGGCGCCGGCTGGGCCGCCCGGTTGACCACCTCCAGGTGCAGCTCCAGTGCGGCCGGCGTGAGCACGAAGCGCTGTGTGCCTTCGAAGGCAAACGGCCAGTGTGCGTCGCCGTCGTGCACGTAGTGCAATGCCGCGTCGTGCTCGTGGTGGCTTTGCAGTGACCAGGCGCGCTGCCAGCCCACGCCGTGCAGCGAATGCGGGCCGGGGAAGTTGGGCTGCGTGGTGTGGTCGTGCCCGGCCCAGCGGAAGCGCATGTAGCCCAGGCGGTTGGAGTAGGGCACCAGCGGGAAGCTGCCGCCCTGGCGCGGCTCGGCCAGGGCCTGCGGCTCGACGCTGCGCAGCACCGGCAGGTCGCGGTGCCACAAGCCGGCGATGCTGCCGCCCAGGTCGGCGCGCAAGGCCAGCCGCATGGGGCCGTTATGCAGTTCGATCGTCGCTGGCGGGGTGGAGGGGCTCGTTGTCTGGGTCATGGCGGCTTTCGAAGGTGTTTGCGATCCTAAACTGCTCCGGCCCGGGATCGCCCAGCATTTGCTGTTCGTCATCGGGCACGGCCAGCGGCGTGGCGCGTGCCAGCGCCATCCACATGGGAAACGGCAGCCCGGCCTCGAAGGGCATGGCACGGCAGGGCGCCGGGCGCAGCACCTCCAGCGCGCCGGTGCTGCGTTCGACCATCACTCCGCACTCCAGCGGGATTTCGTCGGGCTCGGCAATGCCCTGGCGCAGCACGTACCAGCACTCGCCGGCCACATCCAGGTAGGCGGCGCGCTTGTCGCTGCGGCGCAGGTCGGCCAGCAGGTCGGCGCGACGCACCTTGATCTCGTGCACCACCGGCTGCAGGTAGGCCGCCACCGTGGTGTGCCGGATGGAATACACGTCCGGCATGGCAACCTGCCAGCGGGCCGGGGCATCGCCCTGGGGCGGCAGCCGGGCGCGCAAGCTCAGGCCGCACCAGACAATGCGGCCAGCCCGTGCCATCTCGTGGGCCACATGCTCCACCAGGGCTTCGTGCGCACTGCGGGCGGCGCGGTTGCGTTGCAGCGTCTCGGCCAGCACCTCGATGCCCGCATCGGTGACGCGCAAGGTCTCGCGGCCATGGCCGTCACGCACGCGCTCCAGCAGGCCGGCGGCCAGCAGTTCGACCTCCAGCAGGTCCTGGCAGGGCCAGCCCGCGGAACGCCAGATCTCGCGCAGGCGGCGCCGGTGCGCCGTGCCGATGCCGGGCCCAGGGGCGGGGCTCACAGTGCCGTGGGCCCACTCTGGGCCTCTCAGAGGCCCAGGCCTTCGTCCAGGCCCAGGTGCACGTTCATGGCTTGCACGGCGGCACCGCTGGCGCCCTTGCCCAGGTTGTCGAGCCGGGCAATGACGATGGCCTGCTGGTCGTTGGCGAACACGAACAGGTCGGCCCGGTTGGTGTCGTTGCAGGCTTGCACGTCGAGGAAGCCTTCTTCCAGCGTCTGCGGGTCGGACAGCGGCAGGACGCGCACGAATGCCTCGCCCTGATAGCGCTGCTGGTAGGCACGCTGCAGCGCCGGGCCATCGGTGCCGGGGGCCAGTTGCGAGAAGTGCAGGGGCTGGCTCACTGCCAGCCCTTTGTAGAAATCGGCCACGATGGGCATGAACACCGGGCGGGTGGTGAGGCCCGTGTGGGCCATCATCTCGGGCACGTGCTTGTGGGCCAGCGTCAGGGCGTAGGGGCGCGGGGAGTCGAGGTGGGCGTGGCGGCCCGTGCGCTCGGCCTGGTAGGTTTCGATCATCTTCTTGCCGCCGCCCGAATAACCGGTGATCGAGGTGGCGCTCAGCGCCAGTGTGGGTGCCACGATGCCGGCGTCCACCAGCGGGCGCAGCAGCAGGATGAACGCGCTGGCGTGGCAGCCCGGGTTGGAGATGCGCTTGGCGGCCCGGATGGCGTCGCGCTGGCCCGGTGCCAACTCGGGCAGGCCGAACACCCAGCCCGGCGCCGTGCGGTGCGCGGTGCTGGCGTCGATGATGCAGGTCCGCGGGTTGGTGACCAGCGCCACCGCCTCGCGGGCGGCCGCGTCGGGCAGGCACAGGAAAGCCACGTCGGCGGCGTTGAGCAGGCGGGCCCGCTCGGTGGCGTCCTTGCGCTGCGCGGGGTCGATGCGCAGCACCTCCAGGTCGCGGCGGCCGGCCAGCATCTCGTGGATGCGCAGGCCCGTGGTGCCTTCCTGGCCGTCGACGAATACCTTGAACTTCATGCCGCTTGCTCCATGGGTCAATGATGCGAGGGGTGCGCAGCCAATAAGGATATAGCAAGGCCGGAGGATCCCGGACAATGGCACCATGGTGACCAAAAAACCCAAAGGCCTGGGCCGCGGCCTGGAAGCATTGCTGGGGCCGCAGGCGCATGCGGCCGATGCCGTGGAATCTGCCCCCCATACCCTGCGGCTCGACCAGCTTCGGCCGGGCCGCTACCAGCCGCGCACGCGCATGGACGAGGGCTCGCTGTTCGAGCTGGCCGAAAGCATCAAGGCACAGGGCATCATGCAGCCGATCCTGGTGCGGCCACTGGGCGCCGGGCTCGATGGGGCCGCCCCGGCGGACGGCCACCCCGGCCTGCCGGTGTTCGAGATCATCGCCGGCGAGCGCCGCTTCCGGGCCGCCGGGCTGGCTGGGCTGGACGAGGTGCCGGTGCTGGTGCGGGACGTGCCGGACCAGGCCGCCGCGGCGATGGCCCTGATCGAAAACATCCAGCGCGAGGACCTCAACCCGCTGGAAGAAGCGCAGGGCGTGCAGCGGCTGATCGGCGAATTCGGCCTCACGCACGACCAGGCCGCCCAGGCCATCGGCCGCTCGCGCAGTGCCACCACCAACCTGCTGCGCCTCTTGCAATTGGCCGAGCCGGTGCAGCAGATGCTGATGATCGGCGAGCTGGACATGGGTCACGCACGTGCCTTGCTCTCGCTGGACCGAGCCCACCAGATCACGCATGCCACGCAGATTGCGGCGCGCAAGCTCAGCGTGCGCGAGGCCGAGAAGCTGGTGGCGCGGGCCGAGGCCGGCGCACGGCAGAAGCCGGCCGCACGCGGCCAGGGCGACAAGCCGCGCGACCTGGCCCGGCTGGAAGAGGAACTGTCGGACCAGCTCACCGCCACGGTGGAGATCCGTGTCAAGAAGCGCAGCAAGCGCGGCGAACAAGGCGAGATGGCGATCCACTTCGCCTCGCTGGACGAGCTGAATGCGCTGATCGAGCGGCTGCGAAGGGCGCGCTGAGGGGGGAGGCCCCTCGCCCCCGGCAAGGCTGAGCGGCCGCCACCGCCGGGCTATAGCGGCAGTTCCGTGTAGTAGCGCCCGCCGTGGTAGATGAGCGGCTCGGCGCCGGCGCTGTGTTCGCAATGCTCCACCTCGCCGACGAAGATGACGTGGTCGCCTTCTGCGTACTGGCTGCGGTTGAAGCACTCGAACACGGCCGCGACGCCTTCCAGGATGGGGGCGCCACCCGAGCCTTCGCGCCAGGTCGTGCCGCTGAAGCGGTCCACACCGGGCGTGGCAAAGCGCACGGCCAGGTCGCGCTGGGCGGCGGTGAGGATGTGGATCGCATAGTGCGAACCGCTGGAGAACGCGCTCAGCGACCCGGCGCTCAAGGCCAGGCTCCACAGCACCAGCGGCGGGTTGAGCGAGACCGAGTTGAACGAATTGGCGGTCAGGCCCACCAGGCTGCCGTTGGGGGCCCGCGCGGTGACGATGGTCACACCGGTGGCAAAGCGGGCGAGCGCCGCACGGAACGCATCGCGGCCGAAACTGGGGTTTTGTGCGACCGTGCTGGCCTTGTGTCGGGGCGGCGTGACCATGGCCGGATTATTGCCGGTCGCCTGTTGCCCCCCCGCGGCCGGCGAGGCCCCTACACTGCGCCCCCATGCGACTGGCCTTCCTCCGATGCCTTTCGCGACCGGGGCTGTCAATGCCGGTCGCCTGTTCCATGGCCTTGGCGATGCTGCTGGTGCCCGCCGCGCAGGCCGCCCCTGCCTCGCAGCTTGCAAGCCGCCCGGACGCGCGTCCGGATGCATCTTCAGCGCCTTGCGGCGAATGGGCCCGTTTCCTGCCCAACCTCGGCGCGAGCTTGTGCGAGGCGGCTCGATTGCGGCCCAACGAGGGGCGCTCGGTGCGGGGCACGCCCTTGTACCAGCGCGACGTGGCGCCGCAGGACCTGAGCGAGGTGGCCCGCCGGCGCGTGCTGGTGATCGGCGGCATCCATGGCGACGAGTTGTCGTCGGCTTCGCTGGTGGTGCACTGGATCGGCCATGCCGAGCAGACGCCGGCCGAACTGGAATGGCGTTTCGTGCCCCTGGTCAACCCAGATGGGGCGCTGCAGAAACGCCCCACGCGCACCAATGCCCGGGGCGTGGACCTGAATCGCAACTTCCCCACTGCTGGCTGGGCCAAGCAGGCGCATCGGTACTGGATCGATCGCAACAAGCGCGATCCGCGCCGCTACCCGGGGCCTGCGCCGCTGTCGGAGCCGGAGAGCCGCTGGCTGCACGAGCAGATGGAACAGTGGAAACCGGACCTGATCGTGTCGGTGCATGCGCCGTACGGCGTGTTGGACTTCGATGGGCCCAGCACGGCGCCGCAGCGCCTGGGCCGCTTGTACCTGGACCAGATCGGCATCTTCCCGGGCAGCCTGGGCAACTACGGCGGCCTGCACAAGGGGGTGCCGGTGGTGACGATCGAACTGCCCAGTTCGCTGCGCACGCCCACCGATGCGGAGATGCGCCAGATGTGGCTGGACATGTTGCGCTGGATCGGCGAGCGGCTGCCGGCTCATCCCGCGCCACGCGACCTGCGAAGCTGATCGTGGGCACCCGGCGCCGGAGTACCGATACCACCCGCCGAGCGGGTGCTCAGCCGCCTTGGGGCGGCCCGGCGCCGGCTGAGGGCGGGGGGTTGGGGACGCCGGCTTTTCCTTGTGAGAAAAAGCCGCGAAGCGGGCCCCCGTGAAGCCACGCTGAGTCCCACCCGACTCGCAGGGGCTTGTGCCCGCCTCGCGGTTTACTCAGCTCTCTTGAGCCGGTCCGGCAACGCCGGACCGGCTCAATCCCCTCAGGAGACAGGCGACGCAGGCGTTGGCCTGGACGCCTGCCGATTTCACCACCAGGCTTCAGCTTGTACGCCGATCGAGGTGCCGGCTTTCTTGTCGCCGAAGGCTTCCTTCAGGCGGCTGTCCAGACCGGTGGCCACGCGCGTGGCCTCGTTCCACACGGCATGTGTCACGAACAGGCGAAGGGTCGGACGCGAGCCTGCATCCGGACCTGCGGAGGCCGCGAGTGCTGCGGTGAACTTGGTCAGGTTGCGCGTGGCGCCGGAGTCCGGCTTGACCTGGTCGGTACCGGCATCGAGCAGCAGGCGGAAGGGCCCACCCAGGTGCGTGTCGGTGCGGCCACCCAGGCTGAACCACTTGTTGGCCTTGGTCGGATCGTCCTGATCGTTGACGCGGTACTCGGCGATTGCGTCCCAGGACGTGGCGCCCATCTTGCCGGTCTGCTGGATCACGAAGCGGGTGTTCTTGACACCTGGCCCACCACGGTTTTCATCGTACCGCACGCCCAGCAAGGTGTTGCCGCCCATGAACGTGCCGTTCAAGGTCTGGTAGGCACCGATCGAGCCGGCGTTGGGTTCCCCGGTCGGTTCCACGCCGGATGTCTGGTCCTTGGAGGTGAACCGCGCCAAGCCCGTGACGTAGATGGACAGTTCGCCGTTGGGGACTGTCTTGATGCCGGTCAGGCGCACGGGAAACTTGAACAGCCCGTTGTTGACGTCATTGCCGACGCCGTTGGGGTTGGTCATGACGGCCATGCTGAGCTTGCCCATGCCCACGTTCATGTCCTCGATGCCGGCGCCATCGCCGTCGTCGTTTTCGAGGAACTGGTCGTTGATGCCCAGTTGGAAGCGGTTGTAGAAGCGTCGGCCGGCCCAGACGGTGCCGTTGCCCAGGGCCGCGATCTTGGTGCCGTAGGCGTACACCTGGCCGTAGCGCGCTGCCAGGTCGGGGTTGCCGTCTTGTTGGCCGTTGAGTTTGCCATAGGCGTGATAGACATTGGGCATGAAGTGCACATGCCAGTCCGAGCCTTCATAGGTAGCCACTGTGGCATTGAATTGAGGCTCGATCACGTAGTCGCACTCATTGCCCAGGCGCCATTTCGTATCGGCCCCCGGCGTCTGGAAGCACACCTGGTTGCCGCCGGCGGTATTGGCGGCGACACCCGCACGAAAATAGCCGGTAAATTCAATGGGGAGCGCATTGGCACTGCCGCAAAGTCCTGCAAGTGCGAGAGCCATGTACAGGTTCGTTCGTTTCATCACGATCTCCTTGTCTTCTCCTGATGGTGGGTTATCGCTTTGAGAGCGATGCGTGGCCCGTCCCCCCTGGGCGCCATGGGGGCCTGCGGGCGTAGGTCCGCAGGCAATCGATATCGTGCCGAGGCTGTGCGGTTTTGACGCTCAGGGTTTGCATCCGCTGTGCAATCACGCCACAGTTTCTGCGGCCAATGGCGCGTGCAAAGCACGGCCATTGCGTTCGAACAAATGCAATCCTGAGCGCTGTGGCTGCAGCCGCAACGGCGCACCTGCGGCAAGCCGGTGGGTGCCTCCCGTGGGCAGGCGCAGTGAGACGGCGGTGTCGCTGCCGGCCAGCAAGGCGTGCACGATGATGGCGTCGCCCAGGTGCTCCACCGCCTGGGTGACCGCGTTCAGACCCCCCTCATTCGTGGGTTCCAGGTGCTCCGGCCGCACGCCCAGCACGAACTCGCCGGGGGCGGCCGCAAACGGCAGGTCCAGGCTGCCCGAGCCCGCGACCTGCGCGCGCACGGCCTCGCCCTCCCGCTCGATGCGGCAGGGGATGAAGTTCATGCGCGGCGAGCCCAGGAAGCCGGCCACGAACAGGTTGGCCGGTTGCTGGTACAGGGACAGCGGCGCCCCCACCTGCTCGATGCGGCCGCCGTTGAACACGGCGATACGGTCGCCCAGGGTCATGGCCTCGACCTGGTCGTGCGTCACGTAGACCATGGTGGTGCCGAGCTGCTTGTGCAGCCGGCCCAGCTCGATGCGCATCTGCACGCGCAGCGAGGCATCCAGGTTGGACAAGGGCTCGTCGAACAGGAACACCTTGGGCTCGCGCACGATGGCGCGGCCGATGGCCACGCGCTGGCGCTGGCCACCCGAGAGCGCGGCCGGCTTGCGGTCGAGCAGGGCATTGATCTGCAGGATCTCGGCGGCACGCCCCACGGCACGCTGGATCGCCTCGCGCGACTGGCCCGACATGCGCAGCGCAAAGCTCATGTTCTGCGCCACCGTCATGTGGGGGTAGAGCGCATAGCTCTGGAACACCATGGCCACGCCGCGCTGCGAGGCGGGCGTGTCGTTGACCACCTCGCCGCCGATGGCGATGTCGCCGCCGCTCAGGTCCTCGAGACCGGCGATCAGGCGCAGCAAGGTGGTCTTGCCGCAGCCGGAGGGCCCCACGAACACGGCGAACTCGCCGTCGGCCACCTCCAGGTCCACCCCGTGCAACACGGGCACGTTGCCGAAGCTCTTGCGTGCGCCGCGAATGCTCAATGCTGCCATGTCATGTCTCCTGAAGTCAGTTCATGTGCCCGAGGTTTCGCGCCAGCGTGCAATCTCGTTGCGGTACCACACGGCGCTGTCCTTCAGCGTGCGCTGCTGCGTCGCATAGTCCACGTGCACGATGCCGAAGCGCTTGGCGTAGCCCGAATTCCACTCGTAGTTGTCCATCAGGCTCCAGTAGAAATAGCCGCGCACGTCCACGCCGGCGGCCATGGCCGCCTGCACGGCAGCCAGGTGCGAGCGCACGAACTCGATGCGGTTGGCGTCCGCCACCCGGCCGTGCTCCAGGCGGTCGGCGAAGGCTGCGCCGTTCTCGGTGATGTAGACCGGCGGCAGGTGGTAGTCGCGGTGCACCGCCAGCAGCAGCTCGGTGAGCCCCTGGGGGTGGATCTCCCAGCCCATGTCGGTTTCACCCAGCCGCTTGGGCACAGGCAGCGGCGGGGTGTCGGCCGAGGACCAGAGGCGCGTGTAGTAGTTGATGCCGAGGAAGTCCAGCGGCTGGCCGATGACCTGGAAGTCGCCGGTCCGCACCTGGGGGAAGCGTGTCAGGCCCGGGGCCACGGGGTAGCGCCCGTAGAAGAGCGGGTCCATGTACCAGCGCGTGAACAGCGCGTAGTCGTGTTCGGCGCGTGCCAGGTCGGCCGGCGATTGCGTGGCCGGCGTGGCGGGCGACTGGTTCAGCACGATGCCAAGTTTGGGCCCGCCACCCGGCGCCCGCGTGACCGCGGCGCGCATGGCCTGCATGGCCAGCCCGTGCGACAGCAGCAGGTGGTGCGAGACCTGCACCGCCACGGCAGGGTCCTTGAGGCCGGGCGCAAACTGGCCGGTCTCGTGGCCCAGCGTGGCGGTGCAGAACGGCTCGTTGTGCGTGGCGATGGAGGCCAGCCGGTCGCCCAGGTGCCGCGCGATGTACGCCGCGTAGTCGGCAAAGCGCAGCGCCGTGTCGCGTTCAGGCCAGCCGCCGGCGTCTTGCAGGGCTTGCGGCAGGTCCCAGTGGTACAGCGTGGCATGGGGCTGGATGCTGCGCTCCAGCAGGCCATCGACCAGGCGCTCGTAGAAGGCCAGGCCGGCCGGGTTCCAGGCGCCGCTGCCGAGCGGCTGCACGCGCGGCCAGGCGATCGAGAAGCGGTAGGCGTCCACGCCCAGCGAGTCGATCAGTTCCACGTCCTCGCGCCAGCGCCGGTAGTGGTCGCAGGCCACGTCGCCGGTGTCGCCGTTGAAGGTGCGGCCCGGTGTATGCGAGAAGGTGTCCCAGATCGACGGCCCGCGGCCGTCGGCTTCGGGGCTGCCCTCGATCTGGTAGGCACTGGTGGCCACGCCCCAGGTAAAACCGGGCGGGAAGCTCAGGGGGTCGCTCACTGCTTGGATTCCTTTGGTGGATGCCGGGGTCAGGGTCAGGACTTGACTGCGCCCGCGGTCAGGCCTTCGATCAGGCGCCGCGACGCAAACGCGAAGATGACGAGCAAGGGCAGCACCGCGATCGCGGCGCCGGCCGAGATGGCGCCCCAGGGCGTCTGCCCGGTGCCCTGCAGCGCGCGCAAGGCCAGCGGCACGGTGTACATCTCCATGTCGTTCATCACGATCAGCGGGCTGATGAAGTTGTTCCATGAGCCGATGAAGACCACCAGCCCCAGCGTGCCCAGCGCCGGGCCGATCAGCGGCAGCACGATGCGCCAGTACAGGCCGAACTCGCCGCAGCCGTCGATGCGCGCCGCGTCGATGAGTTCGCGCGGAATGGCCGAGGCGATGTACTGCCGCATCATGAAGATGCCAAGCGCGCCCACGGCACCGGGCACGTACAGCGCCCGCGGCGTGTTGAACCAGCCCAGCCAGTCCATCACCAGCACCGTGGGGATCATGCCGATGAAACTGGGCATCAGCAGCGTGGCCATCACTGCGGCAAAGAACTGCTCGCGCCAGCGGAAGTCGTACATCGCGAAGGCGAAGCCGGCCAGCGAGCAGAAGAACAGGTTCAACACCGTCGTCATGATGGCGATGTAGAAGCTCCAGCCCAGGTTCTTCCAGAAGTGCGGCAGCCGCGTCAGCAGGTCCCGCAGGTTGTCGCCCAGCGCGTCGCCGAACCACAGCGGCGGCGGCACCGTGAAGATCTTGTCGTTGTGGTGCGTGGCGAAGATGAACATGAAATAGAACGGCGCCATCATCATCAAGGCGCCCACTGCGACGATGCCGTAGGCCATCAGCCGCTGCGGGGTGAACTCAATTCGTTTCATGGCTTTTGCCCCATGATCTTCTGGTTGGTCCAGGTCAGCACGCCGATCAGCATGAACAGCAGCCAGGCGGTCGCGGCCGGCAGGCCGAACTCGTTGTCGGTGACGAACGCGGTGGCGTACATGTGCATGGCGGCGGTCTTGCCGGCCTGGTCCAGGCCGCCGGTGCCGCCGGTGAGGATGAACGGCTCCTCGAACAACTGCAGGTTGCCGATGATGGTGAGCGTGATGGCGAAGTACATCATTGGCCGCACCATGGGCAGCGTGATGTGCCAGAACTGTTGCCAGGGCCTGGCGCCGTCCATGGTGGCGGCTTCGTACAGGTCGCGCGGGATGGCCTGCATGGCCGACAGGTACAGCACCGTGTTCCAGCCCACGTAGCGCCACCACACCACCGCGGCGATCTGCCACTTCACGTACTGGGGCTGGGCCCAGTCCACCACGTCCTGGGGAAACAGCCAGCCCAGGCCAGGCACGTGCCCAAACCAGGTGAGCACCGCGTTGATGACGCCGAAGTCGCGTGAGAACAGCGACGTGAAGATCAGCGAGATGGCCACCGTGGACGTGATGAACGGCAGGAAGTACATCGCCACCACCGCGTTGCGCCAGCGGCCCAGCGCGGTCTGGAAGAAGAACGCCAGCGGCAGGGCCACCAGATGCTGGGGCACGCCCGCCACGAGGGCCAGCCAGAAGGTGTTGTAGAGCGACTTGTGGAACCAGTCGTCCTCCGTGATGGCGTAGAGGTAGTTCTTCCAGCCCACCCACTCCATGGCCGACAGGCCTGCCGAAGGCTCCCAATGCTGGAACGACAGCCAGACGGAGAACAACAGCGGGAACAGCCCGAACACCGCAAAGATGATGAAGAAGGGGCTGATGAACAGGTAGGGCACCCAGTGCCGGGCAGCCACCCGGCGGCGCCGCGGCCGGGTCGACGGGGGCGCGTCAGGGACGCTTCGGGTCGAAGTGACGGTCTGCATGAACCAGGGCTTCCGTGGACGGGTGGAGGCCGGCGCCGCGGGTGGGCAGCGCCGAGTTGTGGGCCCCCCCGCGGCCTTGCTTCGCGCTTGCCCGCTTCCTGGGGAAGGGGCAAGGCGGCCTGGGGTGGCCCGACTGCGGCTTCTTGGGGAAACTCAGTTCACGAACTCAGCGCCGCACGCGCCGCATCAACTGCGCCTGCGCATCGGCCAGTGCGGTCTTGATGTCCTTGTTCTGGTCGAGCACCTTCTCCAGTTCGGCATTGACCACTTCATTGGCGACCCGGTCGTACTTGTCCACGTCGTAGGCAGCGATCTTGCTGACGGCCACCTTCCATTGTTGGCGCGCTTTCTGGCCACCCAGGTACTCGATGGGCTGGTCCACGAAAGGATCGTTCTGCGCTTCCAGCAGGGCAGGGAAGGCGTCGTAGCCGCGGAAGGCCTCGATCTGCATGTCCTTGTTGGTGCTCATGAACTTGATGAAGTCCCAGGCCGCCGCCTTGTTCTGGGCCTTCTTCGGGATGCCGTAGAACGAGCCACCCCAGGAGCCGAACGAACCACCGGGCAGCTGCGCCGAGCGCCACTTGCCCTTGGACTCGGGTGCCAGCCAGTTGTTCAGGTGGCCCGACAACCAAGCGCCCATCATCTGCGAGGCAATCTTGTCGCGCTTGAAGCCCTCGCTCCATTCGTTGGACCAGGCGGTGATCTTGCCGTCGATGCCGGCCGTGCGCGCGGCCTTGGCAAGCTCGAACGCTTTCTGGAAGCGCGGCGTGCCCAGCAGCGGCTGGCCCTTGGCGTCGAAGAAGATGCCTTCGCCGTCCTTCAGGCCGGCGCGGATGTAGATGTCCTTGATGTCCACCGCGCTGGCCAGCAGGTAGGCACCGCTGCTGGCCTTGAGCTTCTTGCCGGACTCGATGAAGGACTCCCAGGTGTTGGTGAGGTCGGCTTCGGTCACGCCGGCCTTGTCGAGCAGGTCCTTGCGGTAGAACAGCGCGCCCGGCCCCACGTCCACCGGCATGCCCACCATCGCGCCCTGGCCGCTCATGGCCAGCGAGTAGGTGAAGCGCGCCAGCTTGTCGCGAAACTGCGCCGCGTGGTAGGGCGCCTTGTTCAGGTCTTCCATGCCGCCGGACTCGGCAAACTTGCCGACGAAATCCATGTCGATGGCCATCACGTCAGGCAGGTTCGCGCCGGTGGCCAGGGCCGTGGTCATGGCCGTGTGGTGGTCGGCGTAGGCCAGGCTCGTGAGCTTGATTTCCACGTTCGGGTTGAGCTTCTGGTACAGCGGAATGGCCAGCTTGACGCCGCGGTCCAGGTCCGGGAACGAGGCCACGGTCAAGGTGATCTTCTGTGCCCAGACGGTGCTGGCCACGAGCAGGGCTGCGCCCAGCAGCGCGGGCCTGGCGAACTTGTGCAACATGGTGATGTGTCTCCTGTCGGTCATGAATCGAATCCGGTGGGCTGCTGCATCGAGGCTTGGCATCGTTTTCACACCGGCTTTCAGCGAAAAGCCGCCCGGTCCAGACGCCGCGGCAACCGCCGCAGCCCCGGTAACGCAGGACGGAACTGCCTCCCCTGATTCTTTGGAATGGTCCCGGGCATCGGCCCGCGGCTCCTGACAGATGGCCAGCACGAGCCGGTGCCGCCGGCACCTCGCCTGTCAGGCGCACTCTGCAAACGATTTCAGCAGGCGGAGTTTCACCCTCGTCCCCGGGCGCTGTCAACGGGATTCCTGTGGGCATAGGGAAAGTCCCTGGCGCCAGAAGACGAGGCGTGCACGCCATGCTTGAGGCGATATCCCTTGGTGCATGAAAACGTTATCATTCCCCCGTCGCGAGTTGCGATCCGGGGTCTCAGGAGCCCGCGAGCACTCAGCTTGTTTCCCTGTCCTTGTTTTTGTCCCCCACTGCCTTGGCATCCAAACCTGCTACCGCCCTGTCGGACCCGGTCACCGTGCTGGACGTGGCACGCGAAGCCGGTGTGTCGGCCAGCACCGTGTCGCGCATCCTCAATGGCACGGCGCGTGTCGCGGCCAACAAGCGCACGGCGGTGGAAGACGCCATCCGCCGCCTGGAGTTCCGGCCCAACCTGTCGGCGCGCAGCCTGCGCCAGGGCCGCACCATGACCATCGGCATCCTGACCCAGGACGTGGAAAGTCCGTTCTACGGCCGGGCCATGAGCGGCATCGAGGCGGGTCTCGCCGGCAGCGGGTATGCGCCCATCATGGTCAGCGGCCATTGGAATGCCACCGAGGAGGCTGAGCGCATTCACGTCCTGATGGCGCGCCGCATCGACGGCATCGTGGTGCTGACCGGCCACCTGGACGAGGCGCAGATTGTTGATTTCGCGCGGCGCCAGCCCGTGGTAGTGACCGGGCGCCGCATTGCCGGTCCCAACGTGCGCTCCATCAAGCTCGACCAGTCGGCCGGCGGCTACCTGGCGACCCGTCACCTGCTGGCCATGGGCCATCGGCGCGTCGCACACATCGCCGGGCCGCGCGACCATGAAGATGCGATCGAGCGCCACGAAGGCTACCTGCGGGCGCACCAGGAAGCCGGCGTCACCCCCGAGCCGCAGCTGCTGGTGCAAGGCGACTTCCTGGAAACCGGCGGGCTGATGGCGATGAACCGGCTGCTCGACGGCGGCCAGTCGTTCACGGCCGTGTTCTGCGCCAACGACCAGACCGCCTATGGCGCCCGCATGGCCTTGTACCGCCGCGGCGTGCGCGTGCCCGACGACGTGTCCCTGGTCGGTTTCGACGACCTGCCGGCCTCGGCGTTTCTCACGCCGCCGCTGACCACCGTGCGGCAGCCCCTGTACGAGATCGGCTTGTATGCGGCGCACGCGCTGCTGCAGCTGCTGGGCCACCCGGCCCGGCCGGTCGATCCGCCCGGGCTGGAACTGGTGGTGCGCGAAACCACGCGGCGCTTGTAGCGCCACGCGAAACCGGTGTCAGGCGGAGCGGCGCGGAGGCTGCATCTTTGCTTGAGGGTCCGCCACGAAATCCTGGAACACCGAGGGGCGCAGCGCTGCCGAAGCCGGCGGCGTGGCAATGGCCGAGCCGCCGGCCTGCAGCCGCGCGATCTCTTCCTTGGCCAGGCGCAACTCCTCGCGCAACGCCGCCATGTCGGCCGCCTGCGTGCCGCGCATCACCTGCTCGCGCCGTTCCAGTCGTTCGCTCAGGCTCTTGACCTGGTTCTCCTGGTCGATGTTGGCCTGGCGCAGCCGCTGGATTTCGCGCTGGTAGTTGAAGACCGTGCGGGCCTTGGAATGGGCGACGGCGCGTTCGATGCGCGAGCGCACCGTGGAACGTGCCACGACCCATCCGAGCCCCGTGCCTGCCAGCAGGACCACCAGCAGCAAGGCATTGTTCAAAATCTCGGGCAAGCTGAACTCCTCCAGGACTCTCGCGGTCCGCGGGCACTGTGTGCCCGCGCGGCGTGCGACCCCTCAACCGTCGGCAGTCCGCATACAACGACGTCGCCATCAAGATCATCGGCTTTGCAGCGCGCCAGTGTGCGTCAAGGCGCGGCCGAAGAGGGTATACGCAACAAAGAGTCACAAACCCGTGGTGTTTGAGTACAAATCAAACCCGATAGACGAGACGTTGGTCACGCGGTGCGGGCTTGCGTCGACCCGCTCCCTAGAATGCCCACGATGCCTGTCATGCCACCGCCGCCCTCGCCACCCACCGCTGAAGTGGTCGACGTCCCCCACGCCCGCCTGGCCTCGGCCTGGCGCCTTGTCGTGGTGGCTGTGCTGGGGTTCGCCATGGGCCTGCCGCTGGCGCTCACCGGCTTGGCCATGCAGGCCTGGTTGTCGGTGCAGGGCATCGACCTCGCCACGATCGGGTTCTTGAGCCTGGTGGGCCTGCCCTACACCTTCAAGTTCCTGTGGGCGCCGTTGATGGACCGCTTCGAGCTGCCATGGCTGGGGCGCCGCCGCGGCTGGCTGGTGCTGACGCAGCTCGTGCTGGCCATGGCCTTGTTCGGCATGGCGTCGGTCTCGCCCACTGAATCGATCCGGGTGTTCGCCCTGGTGGCCGTGCTGGTGGCCTTCTTGTCGGCCTCGCAGGACGTGGTGGGCGATGCCTATCGCACCGACCTGCTGGCGCCGCGCGAGCGTGGCCTCGGCTCGTCCATGTACGTGATGGGCTACCGGATGGCGATGATCGTCTCGGGCGGGCTCGTGCTCATCTGGACCGATGCCACCCAGGGCGGTGGCTGGACCTGGCCGGAGGTCTACCGCTTCATGGCGGGTGTGATGGTGGCCGCGGCGGTGTTCTCGGCCGTCGCCTTGCCGCGCCTGGCGGCTTCGCCCTTGCCGCCCAGCCAGGCACGCAACGACGTGCGGGGGTTCCTGGCCGTCATGGTGGCAGTGATCGCCGGCTACCTGATCACCGACCGGCTGCTGGTGCCCGCGGCGCAGTATCTGCTGGCGCCCCTGCTGGCCGGCAGCGCCCTGGCGCCCAAGCTGCAGGCCAGCTGGATCGACCTGGGCGCGCTGCTGGGTGGCATTGCCGTCACCTTGCCGCTGGCCGTGTGGGCGGCGCGGCGAGCGCAGTTCGAGACCTTGATCCAGGGCTTGTCGAACTACTTCAGCCAGCCCGGCGCGGTGGGCTTCCTGGCCCTCATCGTGCTCTACAAGCTCTGCGATGCGTTCGCCGTCTCGCTGATGACCCCGTTCCTCCTGAAGGCCATGGCCTTCAGTTCGGCCGAAGTCGGTGTGATCAACAAGGTCGTCGGCCTGTGGCTCACGATCGTGGGCGCGTTGGTGGGCGGTGCGCTGATGCTCCGGCTTGGCTTGTGGCGTGCGCTGTTCTGCTTCGGCCTGCTGCAAATGCTCAGCAACCTGGGCTTCTGGTGGCTGGCCGTGAATGGCAAAGGGGTCTTGCCGGGGCTCGTGCTGCCGGCGTTCGACTGGGGCTTCGTCAAGCTTGCGCAGGCCACACCGGTGGACGGTGGCCTGCTGCTGGTGATCTCGGTGGACAACCTCAGCGGCGGCATGGGCACGGCCGCGTTCCTGGCTTTCCTGACGAGCCTGTGCAACCAGCGCTTCACGGCGACACAATTCGCCTTGTTGTCGGCGTTTTCATCCATAGGCCGGGTCTGGGTCGGGCCGCTGGCAGGCGTGTTGGCCGAGTCGGTGGGGTGGCCGGTCTTCTTCATCCTGTCGACCCTGGTGGCGGTGCCTGCCTTGTGGCTGCTCTGGAGCTTGCGGTCTGCGGTGCGGGCACTGGATTTGCCCGTCGGCCCGATCGGCGCCGACGACTGAACTTGCCTCCGGAATCCACTTGCACCATGAGCACTGAACTCCACGCCTTCGGCCACGCCCCTTGCTGCTGCCCCCTGCACTCGCGCCGGCTCTTTACCGCTGCCCTGCTGGCCGGTGCCACCTGGCCCGCGTTGGCGCGCGACGGGGTGGAAATCACCCGCAACTCCCGCTTCACCCAGCTGGTGCCGGCCGAGACGGTGGAGAAGGAGGCCGCGGTGCAGTACGCCCAGTTGCAGCGCCAAGCCACCGAAAAGCGCGCGCTGGTGCCGGCCAGTGACCCACAGGTGCAGCGCCTGCGCGCCATCACGCAGCGTCTGGTGCCGCACACCTATGAGTGGAATGAGCGCGCGCGCAACTGGAAGTGGGAGGTCAACATCATTGCCTCCAGCCAGCTCAATGCCTTTTGCATGCCGGGCGGCAAGATCGCGTTCTACATGGGCATCCTGCAGGAGTTGCAGCTCAGCGACGACGAGGTCGCCATGGTCATGGGCCACGAAATGGCGCATGCCTTGCGCGAACATGCCCGCGAGCAGATGGGCAAGCAGTACGCCACGCGCGGAGCCATCGAACTGGGCGCCGCGCTGTTCGGCCTGGGCAATACCGGCCGCACGGTGGCCGGCCTGGGCGGGCAGCTGCTCACGCTCAAGTTCGGCCGCGAAGACGAGTCCGAGGCCGACCTGGTGGGCATGGACCTGGCGGCCCGTGCCGGCTACGACCCGCATGCCGGCGTGACGCTGTGGCAGAAGATGGGCTCGGCCAACAAGGGCGCGCCGCCGCAGTGGCTGTCCACCCACCCTGCGGGGCCCTCCCGCATCAAGGACATCGAGGCCAGCCTGCCCAAGGTAGAGCCGGTCTATGAGCGTGCTGCCAAACCCGCGCAGCGCTTCGCTCCCCCGGCGCCGGCCGCGAGCGCCCCCCCAAAGGGGTGACCCGCAACGGGGTGCTGCGCGTGCCCATCCGCCGCTAAGATCGACGCGCCCTGCAGATAGGGCAGTGCGCGTGATCCGACGTTGCTTGCGTCGTGTCACCTGCGTCCGCGAGATTGAGGATGCGTTAACCACGAGGCACGCGCAAGATGATGGCGCCCATCACGAGGGAGACAACACCTGCAGAGCCATCGCAATGGCCTGACCTGCCGCGCGAGCGGCGAACCCTTGTGGTGGTGGATGTCGTCGAGTCGGTCCGGCTCATGCAGGCCCACGAGGCCGATGTGATCAACCGCTGGCGGCGCTTTGTGCATGAAGTCCAGACCCAGGTGCTGCCATCGCATGGCGGCCGGCTCGTCAAGAGCCTGGGCGACGGCCTGCTCATGGAGTTCGCAGACGTGTCGCTGGCCATTGCCGCTGCCCTTGACGTGCAGGCTCGCCTGCCGGCCTACAACGCCGGCCGTGCCCCGGATGCGGCCCTCTACCTGCGCGTGGGCGCGCACGAGGCCGACGTGGTGGTGGACCAGCTCGACGTCTACGGCGCCGGGGTCAATCTGGCGGCGCGCCTGGCCGGGCTGGCCGGGCCGGGCGAGATCGTGGTGTCGGCCGGGGTGCGGCATCAGTTGACCGACGGGCTGGACGCGGAGTTCGAAGACCTGGGGGACTGCTACCTGCGCAACGTCGAGGCCCCGGTGCGGGCCTACCGTGTGGGCCCCGCCGGACCTTTGCCAGTGGTCGACATCATGGCCGCCGTGAACCAGCCCGACAGCTTCCTGCCGTCCATCGCCGTCATTCCCTTCCCCCTGCGGGTGGGCATGCCGTCGGATGCGATGCTGGGCGATGTGATCGCCGACGACATCACGGCCGGGCTGGCGCGCAGCAAGCGCTTGCGGGTCACGTCGCGCCTGTCCGCCACCGCATTCCGCGACCGGCAAGCCACGGCGGTGGCGATCAGCGGCCTGCTGGGCGTGGCCTACGTGCTGACCGGCGCGGTGTCGGTGCATGGCGAGCAGGTGCTGGTGCACGTGGAACTGACCGACGCGCGCAATGGCAGCGTGCTGTGGATGGACTCCCTGCGCACCCGGATTGCCGACTTGTTCAGCGAGGCAGGCGACCTGGTGGCGCAGGTGGTCTCGCAGACCGGCTCGGCCATCCTGCATTGCGAGCTGCAGCGTGCCAGCAGCGTCAGCATGCCCTCGCTGGCGAGCTACACCTTGCTGCTGGGCGCCGTGACCCTGATGCATCGCTGTGCCAACCGGGAAGAGTTCGCGCGCGCCCACGAGCTTCTGGACCAGCTGGCCGAGCGGCACCGGCGCCACAGCGTGCCGCATGCCTGGCTGGCCAAATGGCACCTGCTCAATGTCGTGCAGGGCTGGTCCGATGCACCCGCCACCGACGCCCAGCGCGCCCTCGACCGTTCCCGCCGCGCGCTCGACCTGGACGGGCGCGATGCGCTGGCGCTCACCATCGACGGCCAGCTGCAAGGCTTCCTGCGCAAGGACATGGCCGCCGCGGAGGCCCGGCACCAGGAGGCGCTGGCCATCAACCCGAGCGAGCCCATGGCCTGGCTGCATCTGGCCAATGTGCGCTGCTGGCGGGGCGAAGGTGGTTTTGCGGAAGAGGCCAGCCACAAGGCCATCGAGCTGTCACCGCTGGATCCGACGAAGCCGTACTTCGAGTTCATCGCCGCCCATGCGTGCCTGACGGCGGCACAGTACGAGCGCGCCATCACCTTCGGACGCCATTCACTGCGCGGGCACCGCACCCACACGGCGACCCATCGCGTGCTGGCCATCGCGCAGGTCTTGTTCGGCGATCTGGACGGTGCGCGCCGCACCGTGGCGGACATGCGTGTGCTGGAGCCGCATCTCACCGTGGCGCAGTTTCAGGCCCGGTATCCTGGCGCCGCGTTCCCCCACGCCAGCCTCTATGCGCAAGCGCTGGCGCAAGCCGGCTTGCCGCCTTGACGACCTGCGCTGATGAAAAATAGCGCGCAACCTCACAAGGAGATCCCATGATCACGCTGGATGGTATGGACGGCATGCAGGGCCAGAACTCAGCGTTGGCCGAACCCGGCGGTGCGCTGGCGGACGCCGCGCTGATGGTGGAGCACACGCGCGCCGCCACCGTCAACCTGGCCTGGCTGGCGCGGCACGGTGACACCTCGGACCGGCGGCTCACGCCGCGTGGCGTGGTCGGCGACAAGCTGCCCAGCCCGGGCAGGAAGTTGACGCCGCAGTACCACGACAAGCAGGTGCGGGCCACCTTGTACGACTTCGATCTGCTCTCGGCGCTGGCCTTCGAGGCCGGCGACAACGACACGGCCACCATGAAGTACCGCGCACCCGGCGGCGAGCTGGTGCCCGTGATGCAGATCACGCGCCCCCCGCTGGACGTGTTCAGAAAGCAGGTGCTGCGGGTCGAATCGCTGGCCCAGCTTCGCCAGGAGCGCATCGGCGAAATCCTCGGCGAGATGGGTCCCCAGTACGCCTTGTGGACCGCCGTGGCCGACCTGAGCCCGCAGCGCACGCCGCGCACGCTGGAGCTGATCGATTGCGGGCTGCGCCTGTCGTCCAGCGTCGTGCAGCGCTTCAAGCACCAGTTCGTCTGTCCACGGCCGATCGAATATTCACCGCTGGTGCAGCCGGTCATTCAAACGCCCGGGCATCGTTCGTTCCCCAGCGGGCATTCCACCCAGGCCTTCTTCGTGGCCCGCCTGCTCAAGCTGCTGGCCGGGTCGCGCTGCAGCGTGGTCATGGAAGAGCAGTTGCAGGCCCAGGCCGCTCGCATTGCGCAAAACCGCGAAGTGGCCGGCGTGCACTTCCCGGTCGATTCGATGGCCGGTTGCCTGCTGGGCGACACCTTGGCCTGGCACCTGGCCGCCGTGGGCAGCCTGGGTGGGCTGGCCCGGTACGCGGGCCGTTTCGATGCCCGCGAGGACCCCACCCAAATGCACAGCCCCGGCATGGCGTACGGCGCCTTCCAGCACCGCGAGGCCGACGTGGACAAACCGGCCAAGCCGCGTGCCTCCACGCTGGCCTGGCTCTGGAACGCAGCCTCGGAGGAGTGGCAGGCATGAAGCGCACGCCACCTCCGCGCAGCAAGCCGGTGCCGGCCGCTGCCCCGGGCTGGGCCCTGCTGGGCCCGCAAGCCACCGGCGGCATCGACTGGTCCGAGCCGGCGGACGGCGCATTGTTCGACCCTTACCTGCAGTGGGCGCTGGCCACCGGCTTTGCCGGGTATGCGCGCGACCGCGAAGGGCGGGTGCCCATCGGCATCGAGTTGCTCGCTGGCGACCCTGGGCGCCGGGCCCTGCGCACGCTGGTCGACCAGGGCACGCTGCGCGTGCCCTCCGCCTACCTGCACGACCCGCGGGTGCGGCATTGCACGGCGCGCATCCGGATCGAGGATTTTGTGCGCCTGCGGGGTCGTGTGCAGCGCATGGAGTTGGGGCTCACGGCCTTGCGCGATGGGTATGAAGGCCGCCCGGACACGCCAGCATTGGGTCCCTGGGCCGACGCTTGCGCCTCCGCCAGCGAACCCCGCGCCGGGGGCCGCGTGGTCATCGGCATCGTCGACGACGGCTGCGCGTTCGCGCACGAGCAGTTCCGCGATGCGCGAGGCGGCACGCGGGTGCGGTGGTTGTGGTGCCAGGACGGAATGCCTGATCCGGCCGGGCAGCTCTGGGCCGCGCCCAGCGGCTTTGACTATGGTGCGGAAGCAAGCGGCGAGCGGCTGATGCACGAGGGCTGCACGCCAGGCGGTACCGATGAAGCCGGGCTCTACGAGCGCGCCGGCATGGTGGGCCTGGCGCTGGGCCTGTCGTCGCACGGCACGCGGGTGATGGACCTGGCCGCCGGCCGCGTGGATCCTCTGCTGCGGCAAGCCAGCGAGCAGCAACCGGCCCCCTGCGTCGAGGCCGCCTCGCCGCCGCCGGACGCGGCCGGGCAGGCCGACCTGGTGTTCGTGCAGATGCCGCAGCGTGCCATGCAGGACGCCTCCGGCGCCTGGCTGACGGTACACGTGCTGGATGCGGTGCGCTACATCCTGGCGCGTTCGGACGACGCCGCGGCCGTGGTGGTGAACATCAGCCTGGGCGCTTTCGCCGGGCCGCACGACGGCAGCTCGCTGCTGGAAGCCGCACTGGACGAGTTGATCGACCTGCACGCACCGCGACTGCAGGTGGTGCTGGCGGCCGGCAACAGTTTCCAGATGGCCGTGCATGCCGAGCTCGACCTTCCTGCCGGCGCGACGCGGCAACTGCGCTGGCACGTGCCGGTCGATGACCCGACCGAAAACTTCGTCGAAGTGTGGGCCGCCCCCGCCGGCGGCGCGCACGGCCCGCAAGAGCGGCGGGCCCTGCAGGCGCAACTCACCCCGCCTGGCGGCGCGCCCGGCGGCCCGGTGGTCGACGCCGGGCACTCAGTCGCGTGGTTCGATGCCTGCCCGCCGGGCGCCGCATCGGCACGGCCCGCCTGCGTGCTGTGCAATGCCGCCGACGGCGTCAATGGCAGCGCCTCGCGCCTGGTCCTGGTTTCGATGGCGCCGGCCCAGTCCGGCTTCTGGACCTTGTCGCTCACCAATACCAGCCAAGTGCCGTTCTCGATCCAGGCCTACATCGAGCGCGACGATTCGCTCCCCCGCGGGTTGCCTCGCCAGGCCGTGTTCGTGGGCGGTGCCGAGGCCGACGCCGCCCCGGTGAGCCACCACGGCACGCTGAGCAGCCTGGCCACGGGGCGGCACACCTTCGTGGTCGGGGCGCATCAGTGGCGTGACGGCGCCTTGGCCAGCTTTTCGGCCAGCGGCCCCACCCGCGACACCTCGCCGGGCGGCCGCGCCGGCCCGGACCTCACCGCTCCCGGTACCGCGGGGCCCCGCAGCGGACTGTTCGCGGCCGGGGCGCTGTCCGGGGGAGCCTGGGTGTCCTGCCAGGGCACCAGCATGGCGGCCCCGGTGGTGACCCGGCAACTCGCCAACCTGCTGGCCACCGAGGCGGGCCGCCACCTGGACCGCAGCCAGCTCATCGACGCCCTGGTGGAGCACCGGCACCGGGTGCAACACCCGCGCGGCGGATGGGGTCACCTCAAGCCGTCGCCGGTGGTTGCGGCGCCGGCTGCCGCCGAACCGGCCGAGGCACTGCCGCCGCACCGGCTGCCCTCGCCACGCGAGCCGCGGCAGGACACCGTGGCAGAAGCAGTGGCAGAAGCCGCCGACCTGGTTACCACTGAGGCGGCAGGCTAGCCGCCAGCCGCAGGGATGAGCCGTCGCTGACCAGGTACTGGCCCCGCTCCAGGTCCTTCAGCAGCCGGCTCACCATCTCGCGCGAGCAGCCCAGCCGGTGGGCCATTTCCTGGTGCGTGAGGCGCTCCTGGATCACCCGGCCGCCGTCCGGCGCCGGCTGGGCCAGCGAATCCAGCAGCAGCCGCAGCCGTCCGTACACGTCGTTGAGGGCCAGTTGCTTGGCCGACAGCGTGGCCGCACGCGCGCGCCGGATCACCTTGGCCAGCAGCTCGAAGGCGAACTCCGGGTACTCGGCAATGTGCTGGGTCAGCGTCTGGCGCGTCACCACGGCGCAGACGCTGGCCTCCAGCGTGATCACGCTGGCCGAGCGTGGCCCGCCGTCCAGGCTCATTTCACCCAGGTAGTCGCCCGCGCCGTAGACGCCATAGGTGATCTCCCGGCCGTTGTTCGCCGCCGAGTAGGCGCGCAGCCGGCCCGAGAGAATGATGTAGAGCGAGTCGCTGAGGTCGCCTTCCTCGATGAGCACCGTGCCCCGGCGGTAGCGGCGCGTCGTGCCGCGTGCAGCCAGTGCACGCAAGGCATTCGAGGCAAGGGCGAGTTCAGGCGGCTTCTCGGGGTCGGGCATTGCGCGGCGATGGATGCGTGGCGCATGCTAACTCCCTTGCCTTGATGCGCGCCTTCCGATCGGCGCGCCCTCGGGGGACGACACCGGAGGTGTCCAGGGGTTGTCAGCTCAGTTCAAGGCTGTATTCACGCCACCCAGGCCGCGCAAGGCGTTCAGCAGCGGCGGCAGCACTGCCACCTGGCGCACCAGTTCGCGGATGCTCTGTGCCCCGGTCTTGGCGCGGATGCTGCCGATCTGCGAGCGCACGGTGGAAATCGCCACGCCTTGCTGCGCGGCCACCTGCTGCGGGCCCAGGCCGGAGCACAAGGCGTCCAGCACCTGCGTCTCGGCCGGCGTCAGGTTGTGCTCACGCGCAAACCACTGCGCCGACAGCCGCTCGCACACCTGGCGCTTGCCCAGTACCAGCAACACCGCGCGCTGGGCCGACCCGTCCAGCGCCGGCATGGGCACCACGGCCACGGTCACCAGCGGCTTGTCCTCGCCCAGCGTCAACAGGCGGCGCAGGCCGCGCTGCTGCGCCGCTTGCAGCGCTTCGCGCAGCGGCACCACGTCCTTGGCGTGCAGCACGCGCAACTCGTCGCCCAGCAACTGCAGCGGGTGCACATCATCCATCTCGACGCGGGCCATCTGGTTGGCATGCAGCAGCAGCGAGTCGCCATTCACCAGCAGCATGGGGTAGTCGACCTCGTCCAGCATGGCGCTCAGCCAGAGCGTCAGCGGTGTGTTCAGCGTAGTGGGCAGGCCCGCCTTGCCACCCTGGCTCGGGCGGGGGGCCTCCGGTTGGCGTGCGTGCGGCAAGCGGGCCAGGCCGTTCAAGGCCTCGATCGACGGACGGCGTGTCGGCTCAATGAAGTTCAACATGCGGCTTTCTCCTTGGAACCGCCGTCTGGAAGAGGAAGGGGCGGTATGTAAGGAAGCTTAAGCACGCACCGCCCGGCGTGGCCGTAACTCTTGCCGGGGCGGCTTGTGACTTATTCACATCCGCCCGCTGGCGCGCCGTGCTGAACCGCGGAGCGTCTGGTCAGTACAGCGTGCTGCGCTGGCGCTGCGGCAGGGCGGCGTCGTAGGCCGCGCCGTCGATGCGCGAGCCGCTCAAGGTGTCGAGAATGGCGCCGGCGCTGGGCAGCCGGGCCCGGTCGATGTGTCGTGCCGGGTCCCACAAGCCGGAGCGCATCACGGCCCGCGCGCACTGGAAGAACACCGTGCGCACCGTGATCACCAGCACCGAGCGCGGCGGCTTGTCGTCCACGGCAAAGCGGCCCAGCAAGGCCGGCGCGGCACTGATGCGCGCGTCGCCATTCACGCGCAAGGCCTCCTTGCAGCCGGGAACCAGGAACAGCAACGCCACGCGCGGGTCGTGCACGATGTTGCGCAGGCTGTCGATGCGGTTGTTGCCGCGGCGGTCGGGCAGCAGCAAGGTCCTGGGGTCGGCCACGTGCACGAAGCCCGGTGCGTCGCCGCGCGGCGAAATGTCCAGTCCCGCAGGCCCCAGCGTCGCCAGCGCGGCGAAGGGAGCCGCTTCGATGAACGGCCGGTACACCGCATGCACCTGGTCCACCTCCTTGGCCAGCGAGGAGTCACCCGGCAAGTCATAAAGGGCCCGCAGCGCCGCGAGGTCGGCCAGGTCGTGCCGGCGGTCCTGCCAGGGGGCGGGGTCGGAGTCATCGGGGGTCTGGGGGATGTGCATGGGTGGATTCTGGACCCATCCCGCTGGCCTCAGCCGCCACCCGGCCGCCCTGATACTCCGCTGCCGGGTGCCCACACTCAGGCCACCCTTTGCCCCCCCACACGCACCTCTCGCACCACCGGCTGGCCTGTCACCAGGCGCACGCGCAGCAGGTCCGCGTGCATTCCCGGCGCGATCTCACCGCGATCGGCCAGCCCGGCGGCGCGGGCCGGATGGCGGCTCACCAGCGCCAGGGCTTCCGGCAGCGAGAAGCCGGCCTGCGCATGCAATTGCCAGGCGGCTTGCAGCAGGCTGGCCGGCACGTAGTCGGAGGACAGCACGTCGAGCACACCCTCCTTCGCCAGAGTGAGGGCCGCCACGTTGCCGGCGTGCGACCCGCCGCGCACGACGTTGGGTGCACCGGCCACCGTGGCCAGGCCGTGGGCCTTGGCATGGCGCGCCGCCTGCAGCGTGGTGGGGAACTCGGCCAGGGTCGCGCCCATCGTCCACGCTTCGTCCACGTGCGCCAGCGTGGCGTCGTCATGCGTGGCCAGGGGAATGCCGTGCGCGTGCGCGAAGTCGGCAAACCACTGCCGGTTCCCTGCCGCATGCCGGGCCTGCCGTTGCTGCGCGAACTGCAGTTCCTCTGCAAACCGGGCCGGGCTCCAGCCCTTCTTGCCGACATGATGGCGGCGTGCCTGTTCCAGGTCGGTCCACTGCCGCTGGCCGGGCGTATGGTCCATCAGGGACATGAGCCGCAGGCGGCCATGTCCCGCAAAGGACTGGAACAGCTCACGTGCATTCGGGGCCGGCAACTCGCAGCGCACGTGCACGTGGTGTCGGGCCTTCAGCACGCCGGCGCCCTCCAGCAAGTCCAGCACGGCCAGCAGTTCGCTCTGGTCCTGCGAGCGAAAACCGGCGTCGTAGGGGTCGCCGGCCCCCACGGCATCGAACACCGTGGTGATGCCGGCCGCGGCAATCTCGGCATCGTGCGCCTGCACGGCCTGGCGCATGGGAAACGACACCCCCGGCCGCGGCATGGCGTGGCGCTCCAGGTTGTCGGTGTGCAATTCCACCAGGCCCGGCAGCAACAGGTCGCCTTCATAGTCAAGGGCGGCGGGCAGCCTGCAAGGCCCGCCGTCCACGGCCGCGATGTGTCCATCCACGAGGTGCACGCTGCCCCGTACCACCTCGTGGGCCAGCACGATCAGGGCGTTGGTGATGACGGTATCGCTCATTCGTCATTCTGAGGGCAGCCGCCGCTGCGGCGCTATGAAGGAGTGCCTCGCGCAGCCACCCCAGCCGGGGGCTTGCCTTTTGGGGCCGGGTGCGACAATCGCGCGCCCGCCGAACCCACCCATGACCCCCATCGACCTGCGCAGCGACACCGTGACCCGTCCCAGCGCCGCCATGCGCGACGCCATGCTGAGCGCCCCCGTGGGTGACGATGTGTTTGGCGACGACCCCAGCGTGAACCTGCTGCAGGAACGCATCGCGGCGCTGCTGGGGTTCGAGGCGGCCTTGTTCATGCCCAGCGGCACGCAGAGCAACCTGTGCGCGCTGATGAGCCACTGCGAACGCGGCGACGAATACCTGGTGGGTCAGATGGCGCACACCTACCGCTGGGAAGGCGGCGGCGCCGCGGTGCTGGGCAGCATCCAGCCGCAGCCCCTGCCGCAGCAGCCCGACGGCACGCTGGCGCTGGCGGACATCGAGGCCCAGATCAAGCCTGCCGACGATGTGCATTTCGCGCGCAGCCGGCTGCTGTGCCTGGAAAACACCTGGGGCGGCAAGATCCTGCCGCTGCCCTACCTGGACGAAGCCACCACGCTGGCCCGCCGACGCGGCCTGGCGACCCACCTGGACGGCGCCCGGCTCTTCAACGCCGCGGTGGGCGGCGGTGTGCCGGTGCGCCACATCACCCGCTTCTTCGACAGCGTGTCGGTCTGCTTCTCCAAGGGCCTGGGTGCGCCGGTCGGTTCGGCCTTGTGCGGATCGCAGGCCTTCATTGCACGCGCGCACCGCTGGCGCAAGATGGCCGGCGGCGGCATGCGCCAGGCCGGCATGCTGGCGGCGGCGGCCTTGTACGCGCTGGACCACCATGTCGAGCGCCTGGCCGAAGACCACGCCAAGGCCGCCCTGCTGGCTGAGGGCCTGCAAGGGCTGCCCGGCGTCACGGTGGAAAAGCCGCAGACCAACATCGTGTTTGTCGATCTCGCCCCGGAGCGCACGCCGCGCGACGGCCTGGGCCTGGTGGAGCGCGCCCGTGCCCGCGGCCTGCTGTGCACGGGCCTGTACCGCCTGCGCTTCGTGACCCACCTGGACGTGTCGCGTGACGACATCGCCCACGCCGTGCAACTGCTGCGCGAGCTCCTGTAAAAGAGGAAGATCCTATGCCCATCACCGACACCGAAGCCCTCGTGCGCCTGATCGAACACCGCGAGATCTTTCACGACGAGATGCTGGCACTGATGCGCCGGATCATGAGCGGGGAGATGTCGCCGGTGATGATCGCCGCGCTGGCCCTGGGCCTGCGCGTCAAGAAAGAAACCATCGGCGAGATCGCCGCTGCCGCCCAGGTGATGCGCGAGTTCGCCACGCCGGTGCCGGTGCGCGACACGGCCCGCCTGGTCGACCTGTGCGGCACCGGCGGCGACGCCGCGCACACCTTCAACATCTCCACCGCATCCATGTTCGTCGCTGCCGCCGCGGGGGCCCGCGTGGCCAAGCACGGTGGCCGCAGCGTGTCTTCCAGTTCCGGCAGCGCCGACGTGCTGGAGGCGCTCGGCGCCAACGTCAGCCTGAAGCCGGAGCAGGTGGCCGCCTGCCTGGAGGAAACCGGCATCGGCTTCATGTTCGCCCCCAACCACCATGCCTCCATGCGGCACGCCGCCCCGGTGCGCAAGGAACTGGGCGTGCGCACGATCTTCAACATCCTGGGCCCGCTGACCAACCCGGCCGGCGCGCCGAACCAGTTGATGGGCGTGTTCCATCCTGACTTGGTGGGCATCCAGGTGCGGGTGCTGCAGCGCCTGGGCAGCGACCATGTGATGGTGGTCTACGGCATGAACGGCATGGACGAGATCTCCCTGTCCGGCGAAACCGTGGTCGGCGAACTGCGCGGCGGCGAGGTGCGCGAATACACGCTGCATCCCAGCGAGTTCGGCCTGCCGGTGTACGACAGCCGGGTCTTGCGCGTGGCCAGCAAGGAAGAATCGGTCCAGTGCATCCAGCGCGCCCTGGCCAACGAAGACGGCCCGGTGCGCGACATCGTGGTGCTGAATGCCGGCGCAGCGCTCTACTGCGCCAACGTGGCCGGCTCGGTGGCCGAAGGCGTGCGGCAGGCCCGCGATGCCGTGGCGTCGGGCCGTGCCCTGGCCAAGCTGAGCCAGTTCGTGGCTTGCACGCGCAAGCTGAGCACGTGAGCGCTGCCATGGCCGACATCCTCGATCGCATCGTCGCCGTCAAGCGTGAAGAAATCGCAGCCGCACGCGCGCGCCGCGACCTGGCCTCGGTGCGCCGCGATGCCGAGTCGCGCGGCGGGCTGCGCGGCTTCGAACTGGCCCTGCAGGAGCGCGTGGCGCGCGGGCAAGCCGCCGTGATTGCCGAAGTCAAGAAGGCCAGCCCCAGCAAAGGCGTGCTGCGCGACCCCTTCGAGCCGGCGCAGATCGCTGCCAGCTACGCCGCCCATGGCGCGGCCTGCCTGAGCGTGCTCACCGACGAGCAGTTCTTCCAGGGCAGCGCCAGGTTCCTCGAAGAGGCCCGCGCCGCTTGCGATCTGCCCGTGCTGCGCAAGGACTTCATGGTCGATGAGTACCAGGTCTTCGAAGCGCGTGCGATGGGGGCCGATTGCATCCTGCTCATCGCCGCCAGCCTGGACGATGCCCGCATGGCCGACCTGGAAGCCTGTGCCCGCGCGCTGGGCCTGGCCGTGTTGGTGGAGGTGCACGACGGCGCCGAACTGGCCCGCGCCCTGCGTCTGCGCACGCCGCTGGTGGGCATCAACAACCGCAACCTGCGCAGCTTCGAGGTCTCGCTGGACACGACCCTGGGGCTGATCGGTGAGGTCCCGCCCGACCGCCTGCTCGTCACCGAGAGCGGCATCCTGCAGCGTGCCGACGTGCTGCGCATGCGCGAAGCCGGCGTGCATGCCTTCCTGGTTGGCGAGGCGTTCATGCGTGCCCCCGATCCGGGCGCGGCGCTGGTGCAGTTGTTCCCGTGACCGCCGACGATCTGCCCGCGGCGCTGGCCACCCTGCCGCCGGAATGGGCGGCCCGGCTGCCGGGCTGGACCGCGGCTCGGTGCGATGCCGTCGTCCAGGCTGTGAAGAAGGTTTCCGGCGAGCGTCCGATTGCGCCGCCCGACCCTTTGCGCGCCCTGCGATTCGGGGCGCCGGAGGCGGTCAAGGTAGTAATCTTTGGCCAGGACCCGTACCCGACGGCCGGCCATGCGGACGGCTTGGCGTTCTCCGCCGGCCGCGGCAAGCCGCGCTCCCTGCAACGAATCTTCGAAGTGCTGGCTGCCGACCGCCCCGGCTTCGTTCCGCCGGAAACCTGGAAGCTGGACGGCTGGGCCCGCCAGGGTGTCCTGCTGCTCAACCCCACCCTGACGGTTGAAGTGGGTGCCGCAGGCAGCCATCTGCACTGTGGTTGGCAGGCACTCACCGCCGAAATTGTCAAGGCTTTGTGCGGCATGACCACGCCGCCCGTGTTCCTGCTGTGGGGTTCCCAGGCGCAGCAGTTCTTTGTTCAGGCACGCCCCGATCAAGCCCAGGTGCAGGTCCTGGCCACCCGCCACCCGTCGTACGACTTCAAGCGCCAGTTCATGGCCGAGGGCAGCCATTTCGCGCAGACCGCTCACCTTGTGGATTGGTGGGTCTTGTAGGCACTCTTACTTTGTGCGTGATAGACTCGCCGGCTCGCCAAGGAGGGGTGCCCGAGTGGCTAAAGGGGGCAGACTGTAAATCTGTTGGCTTACGCCTACGTTGGTTCGAATCCAACCTCCTCCACCAACGGCAAATGCCGGTGGCAAGCTGGCGTTGTGACAGACGTTGTAGGTTCGGCGGGAGTAGTTAAATGGTAGAACCTTAGCCTTCCAAGCTAATGACGCGGGTTCGATTCCCGCCTCCCGCTCCAGAAGAAAGGTGCTGTCAGGCAAAGACGTCGTTACCGGTTTGTGACTCAGGTGCTTGATGCCCGCAGTCTCAAACCCGTGCCGATGCCCATGTGGCTCAGTGGTAGAGCACTCCCTTGGTAAGGGAGAGGTCGCGCGTTCGATCCGCGCCATGGGCACCAACTGCACAGTTCTCAAGTTGATTGCTAGGAGCGCATAGCATGGCAAAAGGCAAATTCGAACGTACGAAGCCGCACGTGAACGTGGGGACCATCGGGCACGTGGATCACGGCAAGACCACGCTGACGGCGGCGATCACCACGGTGCTGGCAGCCAAGTTCGGCGGCGAGGCCAAGGCCTACGACCAGATCGACGCGGCGCCGGAAGAAAAGGCGCGTGGCATCACGATCAACACGGCGCACGTGGAGTACGAGACGAAGAACCGTCACTACGCCCACGTGGACTGCCCGGGACACGCCGACTACGTGAAGAACATGATCACCGGTGCGGCGCAGATGGACGGCGCGATCCTGGTGGTGAGCGCGGCCGACGGCCCGATGCCGCAGACGCGCGAGCACATCCTGCTGGCGCGCCAGGTGGGTGTGCCGTACATCATTGTCTACATGAACAAGTGCGACATGGTGGACGACGCCGAGCTGCTGGAGCTGGTGGAGATGGAAGTGCGCGAGTTGCTCGACAAGTACGAGTTCCCCGGAGACGCCACCCCCATCGTGCACGGCAGCGCCAAGCTGGCGATGGAAGGCGACAAGGGCGAGCTGGGCGAAGGCTCGATCATGAAGCTGGCCGATGCACTGGACAGCTACATCCCCCAGCCCGAGCGTGCCATCGACGGCGCGTTCCTGATGCCCGTGGAAGATGTGTTCAGCATCTCCGGCCGCGGCACCGTGGTGACGGGCCGGATCGAGCGCGGCATCGTCAAGGTGGGCGACGCCATCGAGATCGTGGGCATCAAGGCCACGCAGCAGACCATTTGCACGGGCGTGGAAATGTTCCGCAAGCTGCTGGACCAGGGTCAAGCCGGCGACAACGTCGGGATCCTGCTGCGCGGCACGAAGCGTGAAGACGTGGAGCGCGGCCAGGTGCTGTGCAAGCCCAACAGCATCAAGCCGCACACGCACTTCACGGCCGAGGTGTACGTGCTGAGCAAGGAAGAGGGCGGGCGCCACACGCCGTTCTTCAACAACTACCGGCCGCAGTTCTACTTCCGCACCACCGACGTGACCGGGGCGATCGAGTTGCCCAAGGACAAGGAAATGGTGATGCCTGGCGACAACGTGACGATCACGGTCAAGCTGATTGCCCCGATCGCGATGGAAGAGGGCTTGCGCTTCGCCATCCGCGAAGGCGGTCGCACCGTCGGCGCCGGCGTGGTGGCCAAGATCATCGAGTGAAAGGTTTGCCGCAGGGGTATAGCTCAATTGGCAGAGCGTCGGTCTCCAAAACCGAAGGTTGGGGGTTCGATTCCCTCTGCCCCTGCCACGACTGGCGGCAGATGTACAGCCAAATGCAGGCAGCCCGCAGGTCACCAAGGACCTGCGGGCTTTGCTGTTGATGACCGGGCTGCAGCCGATGTGGATGTTTGTCTTGCCCGGCTTTGAGTGAGCCATCGTTCTTGAATGCCATGACCAATCCTTCGCAAGTCGAAACCGTGTCCACCAGCGCCGACAAGGCCAAGCTGGGTGCTGCCGCGCTGCTGGTGCTCGGCGCGGTGGTTTCGTACTACGCCTTGACCCGGCAGGGGGTCTACGCGCAATGGGGCGCGTTGATCGTGCTGCTGATTGCCGCGGTGGCGGTGTTCCTGACGGCGGAGTCCGGCAAGGCATTCATCGCCTACGGACGTGACTCGGTGCGCGAACTGCGCAAGGTGGTGTGGCCCACTCGCCGGGAAGCCATGCAGATGACCGGCTATGTGTTCGCCTTCGTGGTGATCATGGCCCTGTTCCTGTGGCTGACCGACAAGACCTTGGAATGGGTGTTGTATGACCTTTTGCTGGGTTGGAAGCGCTGAACAGGGGTAATGACGATGACTGATGTCCAAGCCAATAGCGGCGATGCAGCCTCCGGGCTGCGCTGGTATGTGGTCCACGCCTATTCCGGCATGGAAAAGGCCGTGGAGCGCAACCTGCGTGAGCGCATCGACCGTTCCGGCATGACGCCCAAGTTCGGCCGCATCCTGGTGCCCACCGAGGAAGTGGTCGAGATGAAGAACGGCAAGAAGTCGGTGTCTGAGCGCCGCTTCTTCCCGGGCTACGTGCTGGTCGAAATGGTGATGGACGACGACACCTGGCATCTGGTGAAGCACACCAGCAAGGTGACCGGCTTCGTAGGGGGTGCGCGCAACCGGCCGTACCCGATCTCCGAAGAGGAGGTCATGAAGATCGTCAACCAGATGCAAGAGGGCGTCGAGAAGCCCAAGCACAAGGTCGAGTGGGTGGTGGGCGAGGTGGTGCGCGTGAAGGACGGTCCGTTCACCGACTTCAACGGCTCCATCGAGGACGTCAACTACGACAAGTCCAAGGTCCGCGTGTCGGTCACGATTTTCGGCCGCGCCACGCCGGTGGAACTGGACTTCGGCCAGGTCGAGAAGGTTTGAACATTTAGCTGCGGCATACCGCAACCGCCGGTCCGACGCAGCCCCGGACCGGCAGATCCTTTGAGGGCTGTGGACGAGGAGCCTGCCACGGCGGGCGCTTGAACTCGATAGGAGCCAATCATGGCAAAAAAGATCGTCGGCTACATCAAGCTGCAGATCCCGGCAGGCAAGGCCAATCCCTCGCCGCCGGTGGGGCCCGCACTGGGCCAGCGCGGCTTGAACATCATGGAATTCTGCAAGGCGTTCAACGCCCAGACCCAGGGCGTTGAGCCCGGTCTGATGCTGCCGGTGGTGATCACCGCGTTTGCGGACAAGTCCTTCACGTTCATCCTGAAGACGCCGCCTGCCACGGTGCTGATCAAGAAGGCCGCCAAGCTCGACAAGGGCTCGGCCAAGCCGCACAGCGACAAGGTCGGCAAGCTGACGCGCGCCCAGGTGGAAGAGATCGCCAAGACCAAGCTGAAGGACCTGACGGCCGCGAACCTAGACGCCGCGGTGCGCACGATCGCAGGGTCGGCCCGCTCGATGGGTGTGACTGTGGAAGGAGTCTGAACATGGCCAAGCTGACCAAACGCCAGAAGTCCTACGCCGGCAAGATCGACAGCAACAAGCTCTACCCGATCGACGACGCGCTGAAGATCATCAAGGAATGCGCCACCGCCAAGTTCGATGAGTCCATCGACGTGGCTGTGCAACTGGGCATCGACGCCAAGAAGTCCGACCAGGTGGTGCGGGGCGCGGTGGTGATGCCCAACGGCACCGGCAAGTCCAAGCGCGTGGCCGTGTTCGCCCAGGGTGCCAAGGCCGACGAAGCCCGCGCCGCGGGTGCCGAACTGGTGGGCATGGACGACCTGGCCCAGTCCATCAAGGGCGGCACGCTCGATTTCGATGTGGTGATCGCCTCGCCCGACGCCATGCGCGTGGTCGGTACGCTGGGCCAGATCCTGGGCCCGCGCGGCCTGATGCCCAACCCCAAAGTGGGCACGGTGACGCCCGATGTGGCCACCGCAGTGAGAAACGCCAAAGCCGGTCAGGTGCAGTTTCGTGTCGACAAGGCCGGCATCGTGCACGCCACGGTGGGCCGCCGTTCGTTCGACAGTGACAAGCTGCGCGGCAACCTGAGCGCGCTGCTGGAGGCGCTGAACAAGTCCAAGCCGGCTGCCAGCAAGGGCATCTACCTGCGCAAGGTGGCGGTGTCGTCCACCATGGGCGTGGGCGTGCGGGTGGACGTGGCCAGCATCCATGCCGCAGCGGCGGCTGCCTGATTTTTTGACGACGAGGTTGTGAAGAGTTGGTGGGCCGAGACCGGTGATCATGTGCCGGCCTCGGGCCATCCAAGACCGCTGGCGCAGCAAGGATTTCGGTCCCGCTGCTTAATCGACACGGGTTTGCCCGTGCCGGCCAGCGCAGATGGCGGTCCCGCCGGAGCGGGTTTTGCCGTGGGTTGCATGACGCAAGCCATGGCAGGGTCTTCGAAGGCAAGGTCGCTGAACCGGGTGTGACCGGAACCCATTGTGGGGTCCGGCCACGATTTTTAGGAGTGAACCTTGAGTCTCAATCGCAACGAGAAAGCAGCGATGGTGGCGGATGTGGCAGCCCAGGTGGCGCGCTCGCAGACGCTGGCCATGGCCGAGTACCGTGGGCTCAGCGTCGCCGACCTTGACAAGCTGCGCCGCACAGCGCGCGACAAGGGTGTGTATCTTCACGTGCTGAAGAACACCCTGGCTCGCCGCGCCGTGACCGGCACGCCTTTCGAGCCGGCGGCCGAGCACATGGCCGGCCCGCTGATCTACGGCTTTTCGCAAGACCCCGTGGCTGCCGCGAAGGTGGTGGCTGACTTCGCCAAGACCAACGACAAGCTGGTGGTCAAGGCCGGTGCCTACAACGGCAAGGCCTTGGACGCCAATGGCGTGAAGGCCCTGGCGGCCATCCCCAGCAAGGAAGTGCTGTTGTCGCAGTTGCTGGGCTTGATGCAGTCGCCCGTCTCGCGCATGGCGCGCGTGCTGGCGGCGCTGGCCGAACAGCGCACCGCACCTGCCGCCGAAGAGGCTGCTGCCGAGCCGGCCGCGGCCGCTTGATTCAGCACCCCCGCCAGCACCCGCATATCCCCACATTCACAGATTGAGGTAATTTCAAATGGCATTCGATAAAGACGCATTCCTGACCGCACTCGACAGCATGTCGGTGATGGAGCTCAACGACCTGGTCAAGGCCATCGAAGAGAAGTTCGGCGTGTCCGCCGCCGCCATGGCCGCCCCGGGCGGCGGTGGCGCTGCCGTGGCTGCAGTGGTCGAAGAACAGACCGAATTCACCGTGATGCTGACCGAAATCGGCGGCAACAAGGTGGGCGTGATCAAGGCCGTGCGCGAAATCACCGGCCTGGGCCTGAAGGAAGCCAAGGACCTGGTGGACGGCGCACCGAAGCCCGTCAAGGAAGGCATTGCCAAGGCCGACGCCGAAGCCGCCAAGAAGAAGCTCGAAGACGCTGGTGCCAAGGCAGAACTCAAGTAAGCAGTGCCCGTTTTATTGACAGCCTCTCATCCCCACTCTCTTCTGCTTCGGCAGGAGAGAGTGTCTGTTCGGCCCCTTTCCGGGGTCGCGCAGGGATCGAGGGGCTGTTGAGTTTGCGAGCACACCTGGGAGGGCCTCTGCAGGGCCTTCCCAAGTGTTCTCTGAACCGACTGCAGAGAACCGGTTTGGTCGGGCCGAGGTGCAATGCCTCGGTTGTCCGCCAGCGGCTGGTAGTGGCCAGCCACCAAGCTTCGGGTGCATTGCCCGAGTCGGCGACGGGCCGCTCCCTAGCCGACTCACCCCCTCGTGGGGACGGGTGCACCCGACTACCCAGTCGCCGAACGACCCGCCGTCCCGGCCCGACGATGGGGTCATGAGGTTCGACACGGAGCAACTATGGCGCAAGCAACCCCCTACAGCTACACCGAGCGCAAGCGCATTCGCAAGAGTTTCGGCAAACGCGAAAGCGTGCTGAACGTTCCCTACCTGTTGACGATGCAGAAGGACTCGTACGTCGCGTTCCTGCAGAAGGAAATCCCGCCGTCCAAGCGCAAGCCCGAAGGCTTGCAAGCGGCGTTCCTGGCGGCGTTCCCGATCGTCTCCCACAACGGGTTTGTGGAGATGAAGTTCCTTGAATTCAACATCGCCAAGCCCCCGTTCGACACCCGCGAATGCCAGCAGCGCGGGCTGACCTATGCAGCCGCCGTGCGCGCCAAGCTGCAGATGATCGTGTACGACCGCGAAAGCTCCACGCCGCAGTCCAAGGTGGTGAAGGAAGTGAAGGAGCAGGAGGTCTACATGGGCGAAGTGCCGCTCATGACCGACTACGGCTCGTTCATCGTCAACGGCACCGAGCGCGTGATCGTGTCGCAGTTGCACCGTTCGCCCGGCGTGTTCTTCGAGCACGACAAGGGCAAGACCCACAGCTCCGGCAAGCTGCTGTTCTCGGCCCGGATCATTCCGTACCGCGGCTCGTGGCTCGACTTCGAGTTCGACCCCAAGGACATCCTGTACTTCCGCGTGGACCGACGCCGCAAGATGCCGGTCACGATCCTGCTCAAGGCGATCGGCCTCAACCCTGAGCAGATCCTGGCGCATTTCTTCGTGTTCGACAACTTCCGCCTGATGGACGCCGGCGCGCAGATGGAGTTCGTGGCCGATCGCCTGAAGGGCGAAGTGGCACGCTTCGACATCACCGACAAGGACGGCAACGTCGTGGTCGAGAAGGACAAGCGCATCACGGCGCGGCATGTGCGCACGCTGGAGCAGTCGGGCACCCAGTACATCTCGGTGCCGGAAGACTTCCTGGTGGCGCGCAATGTGGCCCGCAACATCGTCGATCCGGACACCGGCGAGATCGTCGCCAAGGCCAACGACGAAATCACCGATTCGCTGCTGAAGAAGCTGCGTGTGGCAGGCATCAAGGACATGCCTTGCCTGTACACGAACGAGCTGAACCAGGGCGCCTACATGTCGCAGACGCTGGCCAGCGACGAAACCGCTGACCAGCTCGCCGCCCGCGTGGCGATCTACCGCATGATGCGCCCCGGCGAGCCGCCGACTGAAGACGCGGTCGAGGCCTTGTTCAACCGGCTGTTCTACAACCCGGACACCTACGACCTGTCGCGCGTGGGTCGCATGAAGTTCAATGCCCGCGTCTGGCGCGACACCGCCGACGGCCCCATGGTCTTGACCAACGAGGACATCCTCGACGTGGTGAAGATCCTGGTGGACCTGCGCAACGGCAACGGCGAAGTCGATGACATCGACCACCTGGGCAACCGACGCGTGCGCTGCGTGGGCGAACTGGCCGAGAACCAGTACCGCTCGGGCCTGGCGCGTATCGAAAAGGCCGTGAAAGAGCGCCTGGGCCAGGCCGAAACCGAAGCCCTGATGCCGCACGACCTGATCAACTCCAAGCCGATCTCCGCGGCGCTCAAGGAGTTCTTCGGGGCCAGCCAGCTGTCGCAGTTCATGGACCAGACCAACCCCTTGTCGGAGATCACGCACAAGCGGCGTGTCTCTGCCCTGGGTCCGGGCGGCCTGACGCGCGAGCGTGCCGGCTTCGAGGTGCGCGACGTGCACCCCACCCACTACGGACGGGTCTGCCCGATCGAGACGCCGGAAGGCCCGAACATCGGCCTGATCAACTCGCTGGCGCTGTACGCGCAGCTCAACGAGTACGGCTTCCTGGAAACGCCATACCGCCGCGTGGTGGACAGCAAGGTCACCCTCCAGATCGACTACCTGTCTGCCATCGAGGAAGGCAAGTACGTCATCGCGCAGGCCAACGCCACGCTGAACGGCGATGGCACGTTGACCGACGAACTGGTCTCGGCACGCGAACACGGCGAGTCCGTGCTGACTTCGCCCGAGCGCATCCAGTACATGGACGTGGCGCCCACGCAGATCGTCTCGGTGGCGGCGTCCCTGGTGCCGTTCCTGGAGCACGATGACGCGAACCGCGCGCTGATGGGCGCCAACATGCAGCGCCAGGCCGTGCCGACCTTGCGTCCTGAAAAGGCGTTCGTAGGCACCGGCGTGGAACGCGTGGCGGCCATCGACTCGGGCACCGTGGTGGTGTCGCGGCGCGGTGGGGTGGTGGACTACGTGGACACCAACCGGATCGTGATCCGCGTGAACGACGCGGAAACGGTGGCCGGCGAGGTGGGCGTGGACATCTACAACCTCATCAAGTACCAGCGCTCCAACCAGAACACCAATATCCACCAGCGTCCGATCGTGCGGCGCGGCGACAAGGTGGGGGCTGGCGACGTGATCGCCGACGGTGCCTCCACCGACCTGGGCGAGCTGGCCCTGGGCCAGAACATGCTGGTCGCGTTCATGCCCTGGAACGGCTACAACTTCGAGGATTCGATCCTCATCAGCGAGCGGGTCGTGGCCGAAGACCGCTACACCTCGATCCACATCGAGGAACTGGTGGTCATGGCGCGCGACACCAAGCTGGGTGCCGAAGAAATCACGCGCGACATTCCCAATCTCTCCGAGCAGCAATTGGCGCGGCTGGATGAATCCGGCATCGTCTACATCGGCGCCGAGGTGAACCCCGGCGACGTGCTGGTGGGCAAGGTCACGCCCAAGGGCGAGACCACGCTCACGCCTGAGGAGAAGCTGCTGCGCGCGATCTTCGGCGAGAAGGCCTCCGACGTGAAGGACACCTCGCTGCGGGTCGACCAGGGCACCAACGGCACCGTGATCGACGTGCAGGTCTTCACCCGCGAAGGCATCCAGCGCGACAAGCGCGCCCAGCAGATCATCGACGACGAACTCAAGCGCTACCGGCTCGACCTGAATGACCAGCTGCGCATCGTCGAGGCCGACGCGTTCGACCGGATCGAGAAGCTGCTCACTGGCCGGGTTGCCAATGGCGGGCCCAAGAAGATCGTCAAGGGCACGGTGATGGACAAGGCCTACCTGATCGACGTGGAGAAGTACCACTGGTTCGACATCCGCCCGGCCGAGGACGAAGTGGCCGACCAGCTGGAGAGCATCAAGAATTCGCTCGACCAGACGCGCCACAGCTTCGACCTGATGTTCGAAGAAAAGCGCAAGAAGCTCACCCAAGGCGACGAGCTGCCGGCGGGTGTGCTGAAGATGGTCAAGGTGTACCTGGCGGTGAAGCGCCGCCTGCAGCCCGGCGACAAGATGGCCGGCCGCCACGGCAACAAGGGTGTGGTTTCCAAGATCGTGCCGGTGGAAGACATGCCGTACATGGCCGACGGCACGCCGGTGGACATCGTGCTCAACCCCCTGGGCGTGCCTTCGCGCATGAACGTGGGGCAGGTGCTGGAAGTGCATCTGGGCTGGGCCTCCAAGGGCATCGGCCAGCGCATCGGCGACCTGCTGCAAGGCGAGGCCCGCGTGGCCGAACTGCGCAAGTTCTTCGACGTGCTGTACAACCAGTCGGGCGGCAAGCAGGAGGCGCTCGACACGGTGACCGACGACCAGATCCTGGAGATGGCCGGCAACCTCACCAAGGGCGTGCCGTTCGCGACGCCGGTGTTCGATGGCGCCAAGGAAGAAGAGATCCGCGCCATGATGCACCTGGCCTACCCGGACGACATCGCCAAGGTCAAGGGCTTGAACGCCACCCGCACGCAGGCCACCTTGCGTGACGGCCGCACCGGCGACACCTTCGAGCGCACGGTCACCGTGGGCTACATGCACGTGCTCAAGCTGCATCACTTGGTGGACGACAAGATGCACGCGCGTTCCACCGGCCCGTACTCGCTCGTCACGCAGCAACCGCTGGGCGGCAAGGCGCAGTTCGGCGGCCAGCGCTTCGGCGAAATGGAAGTGTGGGCGCTGGAGGCCTATGGCGCGAGCTACGTGCTGCAGGAAATGCTGACCGTGAAGTCCGACGACGTGGTCGGCCGTACCAAGGTGTACGAGAACATCGTCAAGGGCGAGCACGCCATCGACGCCGGCATGCCGGAGTCGTTCAACGTGCTGGTGAAGGAAATTCGTTCGCTGGGTATCGACATCGAACTGGAAAGGAACTGATTGTCATGAGCAGTCTGCCATCCGCATCCGATCGCAATAGATACGCAGTCAACCTGGAGAGAAAGTCATGAAAGGCTTGCTGGACCTGTTCAAGCAGTTCACCCCCGACGAACATTTCGATGCGATTCGCATCGGCCTGGCGTCGCCCGAGAAGATCCGTTCGTGGTCTTTCGGCGAGGTGAAGAAGCCCGAGACCATCAACTACCGCACCTTCAAGCCCGAACGCGACGGCTTGTTCTGCGCCAAGATCTTCGGCCCGATCAAGGACTACGAGTGCCTGTGCGGCAAGTACAAGCGCCTCAAGCACCGTGGCGTGATCTGCGAGAAGTGCGGCGTGGAGGTCACGCAGACCAAGGTGCGCCGCGAGCGCATGGGTCACATCGACCTGGCGGCGCCGTGCGCGCACATCTGGTTCCTGAAGTCGCTGCCGTCGCGGCTGGGCCTGGTGCTCGACATGACGCTGCGCGACATCGAGCGCGTGCTGTACTTCGAAGCCTATGTGGTGGTCGATCCCGGCATGACCCCGCTGAAGAAGTTCTCGATCATGAGCGAGGACGACTATGACGCCAAGCGCAAGGAGTTCGGCGACGAATTCATCGCGCTGATGGGCGCCGAAGGCGTGAAGAACCTGCTGGGCGAGATGGACCTCGACGTCGAGATCGAGAAGCTGCGCGGCGACATGACCGGCTCGGAGCTCAAGGTCAAGAAGAACTCCAAGCGCCTGAAGGTGATGGAGGCCTTCAAGAAGTCGGGCATCAAGCCGCACTGGATGATCATGGAAGTGCTGCCGGTGCTGCCGCCGGACCTGCGTCCGCTGGTGCCGCTGGATGGGGGCCGCTTCGCCACGTCCGACCTGAACGACCTGTACCGCCGCGTCATCAACCGCAACAACCGGCTGGCGCGCCTGCTCGAACTCAAGGCGCCCGAGATCATCGTGCGCAACGAGAAGCGCATGCTGCAGGAGGCGGTGGATTCGCTGCTGGACAACGGCCGCCGCGGCAAGGCCATGACGGGCGCCAACAAGCGCGCGCTCAAGTCGCTGGCCGACATGATCAAGGGCAAGAGCGGCCGCTTCCGCCAGAACCTGCTGGGCAAGCGCGTCGACTACTCGGGCCGTTCGGTCATCGTGGTGGGCCCGACGCTCAAACTGCATCAGTGCGGGTTGCCCAAGCTGATGGCGCTGGAGCTGTTCAAGCCCTTCATCTTCAGCCGCCTGGAGGCCATGGGCATTGCCAGCACCATCAAGCAGGCCAAGAAGGAAGTGGAAGCCGGCACGCCGGTGGTGTGGGACATCCTGGAAGAGGTGATCAAGGAACACCCGGTGCTGCTGAACCGCGCGCCGACCTTGCACCGCCTGGGCATCCAGGCGTTTGAGCCGGTGCTGATTGAAGGCAAGGCCATCCAGCTGCACCCGCTGGTGTGCGCCGCCTTCAACGCCGACTTCGACGGCGACCAGATGGCCGTTCACATTCCGCTGTCGATCGAGGCCCAGATGGAAGCCCGCACGCTGATGCTGGCCTCCAACAACGTGCTGTTCCCGGCCTCGGGCGAGCCCTCCATCGTGCCGTCGCAAGACGTGGTGCTGGGCCTGTACTACGCCACCCGCGAGCGCATCAACGGCAAGGGGGAAGGCATGATCTTCTCCGACGTCAGTGAGGTGCAGCGCGCACTCGACAACGCCGTGGTGGAGATCACCGCCAAGATCAACGTGCGGCTGATCGAATATGCGCGCGACAAGGTCACCGGTGAGTTCACGCCCGAGCGCAAGATGGTGGAAACCACCGTGGGCCGGGCGCTGCTGTCCGAGATCCTGCCCAAGGGCCTGCCGTTCGCGTCCATGAACCGGGCGCTGAAGAAGAAGGAAATTTCGCGCCTGATCAACCTGGCCTTCCGCAAGTGCGGTCTGAAGGCCACGGTGGTGTTTGCCGACCAGTTGCTGCAATATGGCTTCCGGCTGGCCACGCAGGCCGGCATCTCGATCTCGATCGACGACATGCTGGTGCCGAAAGAAAAGCCCGGCATCATCGAGCGCGCCGAGAAGGAAGTGAAGGAGATCGAGCAGCAGTACGTCTCGGGCCTGGTCACGGCCGGCGAGCGTTACAACAAGGTGGTCGACATCTGGGGCAAGGCCGGCGACGAAGTCGGCAAGGTCATGATGAGCCAGCTCGCCAAGCAGAAGGTGATTGACCGCCACGGCAAGGAAGTCGACCAGGAGTCGTTCAACTCCATCTACATGATGGCCGACTCCGGCGCACGCGGTTCGGCGGCGCAGATCCGCCAGCTGGCGGGCATGCGCGGCCTCATGGCCAAGCCCGATGGCTCCATCATCGAGACGCCCATCACGGCCAACTTCCGTGAAGGCCTGAACGTGCTGCAGTACTTCAACTCCACGCACGGGGCCCGAAAAGGCCTGGCCGACACGGCGCTGAAGACGGCCAACTCCGGCTACCTGACGCGCCGCCTGGTGGACGTGACGCAGGACTTGGTGGTCACCACCGAAGACTGCCAGACCTCCAACGGCATCAACATGCGCGCGCTGGTGGAAGGCGGCGAGGTGATCGAATCGCTGCGTGACCGCATCCTGGGTCGCGTGCCAGCCATCGACGTGCCGCACCCGGAAACCCAGCAGACCCTCATCCCGGCGGGCTTCATGCTCGACGAGGACGCGATGGACCTGATCGAAGCCTGCGGCGTCGATGAAGTCAAGGTCCGCACGCCGCTGACTTGCGACACGCGCTTCGGCCTGTGCGGCAAGTGCTACGGCCGCGACCTGGGCCGCGGTGGCCTGGTGAATTCCGGTGAGGCCGTGGGTGTGATCGCCGCGCAGTCGATCGGTGAACCCGGCACGCAGCTGACCATGCGGACCTTCCACATCGGTGGAGCCGCGCAGCGTGCGGCGGTGGCCAACAGCGTGGACGCCAAGTCCGAGGGCTACATCGGCTTCAACGCCACCATGCGCTACGTCACCAACGCCAAGGGCGAGCTGGTGGTGATCTCCCGCTCCGGCGAGGTGATCATCCTCGACACGCATCACCGCGAGCGTGAACGCCACAAGGTGCCGTACGGGGCCACGCTCAACGTCAAGGCCGACCAGCAGGTCAAGGCCGGCACGGTGCTGGGCAACTGGGACCCGCTGACCCGACCCATCATCACCGAGTTCGCGGGCCGCGTGCGGTTCGAGAACATCGAAGAAGGCCAGACGGTGGCCAAACAGGTGGACGAAGTGACCGGCTTGTCGACGCTGGTGGTCATCGACCCGAAGCGCCGCGGTGCGGCCAAGGTCGTGCGCCCGCAGGTGAAGCTGCTCGACTTCGCCGGCAACGAGATCAAGATCCCCGGCACCGACCACTCGGTGACCATCGGCTTCCAGGTCGGCTCGCTGATCCAGGTGCGCGATGGCCAGGACGTGGCCCCCGGCGAGGTGCTGGCGCGTATTCCGGTCGAAGGGCAGAAGACACGCGACATCACGGGCGGCCTGCCGCGCGTGGCCGAGCTGTTCGAGGCACGTTCGCCCAAGGACAAGGGCATCCTGGCCGAGATGACCGGCACGGTGTCCTTCGGCAAAGAGACCAAGGGCAAGGTGCGCATGCAGATCACCGACCCGGACGGCAAGGTCTGCGAAGAGCTGGTGCCCAAGGAAAAGAACATCCTCGTGCACGAAGGCCAGGTGGTGAACAAGGGCGAGCTGGTGGTCGATGGACCGGCCGATCCGCAGGACATCCTGCGCCTGCTGGGCATCGAGGAACTGGCGCGCTACATCGTCGATGAAGTGCAGGACGTCTATCGCCTGCAAGGGGTGAAGATCAACGACAAGCACATCGAGGTGATCGTGCGCCAGATGCTGCGCCGTGTGCAGATCGCCAACCCGGGCGAGAGCAAGTACATCCTCGGCGAACAGGTCGAACGGTCGGAGCTGCTCGACACCAACGACCGGCTGCGCGCCGCCGGCAAGCTGCCGGCCACGCATATCGACGTGCTGCTGGGCATCACCAAGGCCTCGCTGTCCACCGACTCGTTCATCTCGGCGGCTTCTTTCCAGGAAACCACCCGCGTGCTCACCGAGGCTGCCATCATGGGCAAGCGCGACGAGCTGCGCGGCCTGAAGGAAAACGTCATCGTCGGCCGCCTCATCCCGGCCGGCACCGGCATGGCGTTCCACCTGGCCCGCAAGGCCAAGGAAGACATGGACGAAACCGAGCGCCGTGCGATTGCGCTGCAGGAAGCGGCTGAAGCGATGGCGGCGGTGGACACTGCCACCGCCACCGCGGAGGCCGCAGCGGGGGACGAACCGCCGGCGAACTAAGCACTGTCACGTCGCCGTCCGCCGATGTTTGTATGTCAGCGGGCGGCGGTGTCCAGTGCCTTCTGCCGGTCTGCGATCCACCGCTCCGGCGCGCCGATCAGCAGCCCGCTGGTTCGGGCCCGTCGGGCCAGGGCCAGCAGGCTGCGGTCGCGCGTGAGCAGGGCCTGGGCCTCATGGGCCACGGCCAGGTCCAGGAACATCTGATCACTCAGGTCACGGCAACGCCACGGCGCGGCCGTGGCAGCGGGCACCATGTGCGCATGAACCGCCCAGGCTTGGCTCACGACCTCCACATCCGGCCCCCAGGCCTGCATGCCCGGGCGGACGAGCACGTGCATAAACTCCTGATGCATGGCCGGCGTGGCCAGCCAGCGTGCGCGCTGATCGCTGAACCACTGGGAGAGCATCCCCACGCGGGGATCGCGAAACACCAGCCAGTCCAGCACGACATTGGTATCCAGAACCAGCGAGGGAGGGAGGATCATGGCAAATGGTCAAGGCAAAGAGGGTGAGCCGGGCGCGCGCTTGCAGCGCCTGGGCCGCTTCCTGTCGGTGGACCCGGACAACGCGGCGCTGCTGCGCGACTACGCCAACGAGGCGTGGCAGGTGCGGGAGTATCAGGCCTGCGTGCTGGCGATCGAGCGCCTGCTCACGCTGGGCCAGACCGTGCTGGGCGACCACCTGATGCTGGTGCGCGCGCTGCGGCAGCAAGGCCAGGCCACGCAGGCCCTGGGGCGCTTGCGGGGTACCGCCGCGCTGTGGCCGCGCGAACCTGCGGTCGCGATCGAGGCCGCGTACTGCCACTTTGCGGAACGCGAGTTCGAGCAGGCGCTGGACGCCTTGCCGCCACCCCCCCAGGGCGAAGTCGCGGACATCGACCTGGTGGCACGTGCCGAAGGGTTGCGCGTGCGAACGCTGCATCACCTGGGCCGCCTGGACGATGCCGAGGAAGCGGCGGGGCGCTTCGAGTCCTTGCACGGCCCGCATGCGCTGGTTCAGGCCGGTGTTCTGGCGGTGCTGGTCGATCAGTCGAAGCTCCAGCAGGCCGTGCAGATTGCGCAATCCCTGCTGCCCGCGGGCAGCGACACCCAGTCCGCCCCTTATGAGGTGGCCGAGGCGCTGGCCTTGCAGGCGCTGGACGAACAAAGCGCCGAACGTGCCATGCACTGGGTGGACTGGGCCTTGGCCCGGCGTGCCGACGATGGCCGCATCTGGCTGCTGAAGGGGCTGGCGCTGCTGCAATCGAACCAGCGCGAGGCCGCCATCCCGGCCCTGGAGCGGGCCGCCGACCTGATGCCCACGCACGCCGGCAGCCACCTGGGGCTGGGCTGGGCCTGCCTGCTGCACGGAGAGCGAGCCCGTGCGCGCCAGGCCTTTGAAGCGGCGGCCCAGGCCAGCCCGGCCTTTGCCGAGGTCTACGGCAGCCTGGCGGTGCTGGACGCCACCGAAGGTCACAAGGAGGCCGCCCGCGCCCACGTGCGCCGGGCGCAGGGCCTGGACCGGCACTGTGCTTCGGCACTGTTTGCGCTGGCCCTGCTGGAGGGGCTGCAGGATACCGACATCGCCACGCTGGCGCGGGTCGTGATCGCGCGGGCCCGCGGCAGCCGGCCGGACACGCGCTCGCATTGACGACGGATCAAGTACCACCACACCATGCAACACCAGGACCTTGCCTCGCTGAACCTGCTGGACGCCGATGAACTGTTTGCGCTCGGCTTGCGTGCCAGCGCCTCGGGCGATGGCGGCCCGGCCCTGGCCTACCTGAAGCTCGCGCTGTCCAAGGCGCCGGCCCACGCCAAGGCGCACTGGGCCATTGCCACTGAATATGCGGCGCTGCGCATGCCGGACCGCGCGGCGGAACATTTCGCCCGCGCGGTGACCCTGGACCCCACGCAACCGGTGGCGCGCTTCCAGTACGGCTTGCTGCACCTGAGCAGCGGCGATGCGGCCCAGGCCCGCGCGCTGTGGGAGCCCCTGGACGAACTGCCGGCCGATTCGCCGCTGCGGCTGTTCAAGGACGGTTTGCTGCACATGGTCCGCGACGAGTTCGACCAGGCACTGGCCTCGCTGGAAGCCGGCCTGGCACACCCGGAGGTACTGGGCCCCCTGCGGCGCGACATGGAGATGGCGGTGTCGCGCATCCGGGGCGTGATGCAGGTGGCGGCGCAGAACGGTGGTGCCGCGGCTGACGCCGGGCAAACTGACGAGGACGTGTTGGTGCAAAGCCACCTGGCCTTGTCGGCCTATGCCACTGGCGGCAGTGGTGGGGGCCGAACGGGGTGAGGACCCGCTCAGCGGGTGGCACCGGTACTCTGGTGCCGGGTGCTCACATCTCAGCCGACGCCGGGCCGCCCCAAGGCGGCTGAGGACCCGCTCGGCGGGTGGCGCCGGTACTCCGGTGCCGGGTGCTCACACTTCAGGTTTCCGTCGGATGGAACGCCGCCCCCTTGTTGTCAGGGGTGGGCTCGGTGGCCGGCTCGTCCGTCTCCGGAGGCTGTGGGTCCAGTGCCACGGTAGACGGTGGCAGGGGCACGTCCGCCGCCGCTTTTGTCTTGGCCGCCCGCAGCGCCAGTTCGCCGGCCTGCCGCCCGCTGTTGCGGCCCAGATGCACCTGGTAGCCCTGGCCGCAATAGCGCTTGCGCAAATCGTCGATGCGGGTGCGCATCGCCGCAGCTTGCTCGATCTTGGCGTGGTGGCGCAGCAAGGCCATGTGCGCCATGTCGATCAGCTTGGGATTGAGGGTTTCCGAGCCGTGTACCAGCAGCGCATCGACCGCCGCGGCATGGTTGCCGGCCAGGCTGTGCGCCACCGCTTCCTCGGCCAGTGCGACCACTTTTGCCTGCACGCCGCGGATCAGGTCCTGGTAGGGCGCATGGCCGCCCGCCGCGCGCATCATCACCTCGGAGCAGGCCTTGGAGGTGGCAAAGCGCATCGCCAGCGTCTCGATCCAACGCTCGTCGTCGCTCATCTGCACCTCTGACGCCCGCAGTGTGGCCAGCACCGTGAGCACGTTACAGGCTGCCTCGAAATCCACCCGGTGATCGCGCAGGTCGCCGCACAGCCGCTTGACCGCCTCGACCGTTTGCGCCAGCTGGCGCGCCAGCAGAAGCAGCAGGATGTCGATGATCAGTGCAAAGCGTTGCAGGCGGTCGCTGTTGGGCGTCTTGTGCAGGGCGTGGTCCAACTCATCCCGACAGCGCTGCAGGCCTTTTTGCTCGCCCTGCTTGAAGCGGGTGATCGCCAGCAGCACCAATGACTGGTAGTCGAACATCTTCGAACTGATGCCCACCGAGACGGCGCGCTGCAACTGGCGCGCTGCCTCCTCGTATTCGCCGGTGTAGAACGCCAGCATGCCCTGCTTCTGCAGCCGCGTGACGGAGGCGGGCGTGAGCGCGGTGGCCTGCCGGTAGGTGGCCAGCGCATCCTTGAACGATCCCTGCTCGATGTGCAGGCGGCCCATCACGTCGTACGCATCGGCGTAGCTCGGGTCGGCCGACATCAGGCTTTCCAGCGTGCGGCGGGCCTGGGCGTGGTGTTGCCCATCCAGCTCGGCGCGGGCGATGCCCAGGCGTGCCCAGGGCAGGGCGTTCGCCTTCGTGATGGCCTCGTAGAGCTGGCGCGCAGCGTCGTGGTCGCCCAGGCGCAGCAGCAGTTCGGCACCGATGCGTGCCGCATACAGCCAATACCGGCCGCGGCTGCGGAACCGCTCCAGGCACAGCCGCGCGGCCTGCTGGAAATCCTCCGCCTCGATGGCGGTGAAGATCGGCCGCAATTCGCGCTTGCGTCGGCGCGCATGCATCAGTCGATCGGCCAGCGCCGTGGCGTTGTGCGGTTTGAGCAGGTAGCCGTCCAGGGCCGATTCGGCGGCTTCGGCCACCTTGTCGTACGACGCCTCGCCGGTGACCATGATGAACACGGTCGAGAACGGCAGCACGTTGGCGCGCCGCAGGTCGTCGATCAGTTCCTGGCCGGTCTGGTGGCCATCGAAGTGAAAATCGCACAGCACCACGTCGAACTCGCGCACCTCCAGCTGGCGCCGCGCATCGGCCACGCGGCTGGTCTGCACCACAGTACCCAGGCCGAAATCGCGCAGTTGTGCCGCGAGAATGCTGCGCGAGGTCGGATTCGCATCGATGATCAGGGCTCGGCAGTCCTGGATGTCTTCGTCGAGCATGGATCTGGCGGTGACACCGGGCGAGGTGCAAGGTCCGTTGAATTGGCGCGGGGAACTGCAGGGATGGCGGGCGCTGCGGCAGGGGCCAGGGGGTTGCCGCAGGCGGTACTTCGCCGTGCCAAGTTCTTCGGTCCGGCCCCCTCCAACTTGAGGCGCCGCCAGGCCCGCACTCGGGTGGAAAATGGGCCTTGGCTTGCGCATGCGTTGCCAAGGCGATTAGAATCGCCAACTTTTCGGCAGATTCTGCTGCGCTCTTTGCTGGGTGGCCTGCGAGTCCTGATAGCGTTGTTCTTCGTGTGGGGAATTCGTGCCGCAAGACACGCCTCACAAAGAAATGCAACCGGACTTGTGGCTGGATCCTCTGGGCTCTGGCGTCTGTCGATCGGTCGTCAGTACATCGTCAGAACATTGACAAAGTTTCCAGCAAGCCCAACGCAAGCCCAAAGTCACAGCCATGCCAACCATCAACCAGCTCGTGCGCCAAGGTCGCCAGACCGAAGCCGTGAAGTCCAAGTCCCCGGCCATGCAGGGCAGCCCGCAGCGCCGCGGCGTGTGCACCCGGGTGTACACCACCACTCCCAAGAAGCCGAATTCCGCGCTGCGGAAAGTCGCCAAGGTGCGCCTGACCAACCAGCAAGAGGTCATCTCCTACATCGGCGGCGAAGGCCACAACCTGCAGGAGCACAGCGTGGTGCTGGTGCGCGGCGGCCGGGTGAAAGACTTGCCCGGCGTGCGCTACCACATCGTGCGCGGTTCGCTCGATCTGCAAGGCGTCAAGGATCGCAAGCAATCGCGCTCCAAGTACGGCGCCAAGCGGCCCAAGAAGGCGTGATCTCGGGCGTGAATTTAGGCCTGATCTCCCCGAAGTTTTTGTAGTCGCCAGTCAGGCGCGCCAGCCGCGCCTCCAGCGGTGTCCCCGGCGAGGTTCTTGTAACCACCGGCCACCGAGTAAGTGGGCCCTCCACTGAATGCAGGGCCCGGGCGGAGGTCACAACCCCCGCCAACTGAAGCATCGAAAGGAAAAGCAATGCCACGTCGTCGCGAAGTCCCCAAACGCGAGATCCTGCCCGACCCGAAGTTCGGTTCGGTGGACCTGTCCAAGTTCATGAACGTGATCATGGAATCGGGCAAGAAGGCCATCGCCGAGAACATCATCTACGGTGCGCTCGAGTCGGTGGAAAAGAAATCCGGCAAAGACCCGATGGAGGTCTTTCTCACCGCCATCAACAACGTCAAGCCCATGGTCGAGGTGAAGTCCCGCCGCGTCGGCGGTGCCAACTACCAGGTGCCCGTCGAAGTGCGCCCCATCCGCCGCATGGCGCTCGCCATGCGCTGGCTCAAGGAATCGGCCCGCAAGCGCAGCGAAAAGTCCATGTCCCAGCGCTTGGCCAATGAGCTGATGGAGGCCTCCGAAGGCCGTGGCGGCGCGATGAAGAAGCGCGACGAAGTGCACCGCATGGCCGAAGCCAACAAGGCGTTCTCGCATTTCCGCTTCTAGGCCGCATGTTTGGCCGCGACCTGACGTCGCGACTCGCCGCACCGCGAATTGTTTGCCCGGCCGCCCACGCGGGCTGTGACCCAGCCCCAGGCGGCTCTGTATTTGGAGTGACACCATGTCCCGCAAGACCCCCATCGAGCGCTATCGCAACATCGGTATCTCGGCGCACATCGATGCTGGCAAGACCACCACGACCGAGCGCATCCTGTTCTACACCGGTGTGAACCACAAGATCGGCGAGGTGCACGATGGCGCCGCGACCATGGATTGGATGGAGCAGGAGCAGGAGCGGGGCATCACCATCACGTCGGCGGCCACCACCTGCTTCTGGAAGGGCATGGACCTGTCCTATCCCGAGCACCGCATCAACATCATCGACACCCCAGGCCACGTGGACTTCACCATCGAGGTGGAGCGTTCCATGCGCGTGCTCGACGGCGCCTGCATGGTGTACTGCGCCGTGGGCGGCGTGCAACCGCAGTCTGAGACGGTCTGGCGCCAGGCCAACAAGTACCGCGTGCCGCGCCTAGCCTTCGTGAACAAGATGGACCGTACCGGTGCCAACTTCTTCAAGGTCTATGAGCAGATGAAGTCCCGCCTGAAGGCCAACCCCGTGCCGGTGGTCGTGCCCATCGGTGCGGAAGAAAACTTCAAGGGCGTGATCGACCTCTTCAAGATGAAAGCCATCATCTGGGACGAGGCCTCGCAGGGCATGAAGTTCAACTACGAAGATGTGCCGGCCGACTTGGTGGCCGATGCCGCCAAGTGGCGCGAACACATGGTCGAAGCGGCGGCCGAGGCCAGTGAAGAGTTGATGAACAAGTACCTGGAGACGGGTGAGCTGTCCGAGGCGGAAATCCGCCAAGGCTTGCGCACGCGCACGATCGCCGGCGAAATCCATCCCATGCTGTGCGGCAGTGCATTCAAGAACAAGGGCGTTCAGCGCATGCTGGATGCGGTGGTCGAGTTCCTGCCGTCGCCGATCGACATCCCGCCCGTGGGTGGCACCGATGACGACGACAAGCCCGTCACGCGGCGTGCCGACGACAGCGAGAAGTTCGCCGCCCTGGCCTTCAAGCTGATGACCGATCCGTACGTCGGCCAGCTCACCTTCATCCGCGTCTACTCGGGCGTGCTGAAGTCGGGCGACTCGGTCTACAACCCGATCCGCAGCAAGAAAGAACGCATCGGCCGGATCCTGCAGATGCATGCCAACAACCGCGAAGAAATCAAGGAAGTGTGCGCTGGTGACATCGCCGCCTGCGTGGGCCTGAAGGAAGTGACCACGGGCGAAACCCTGTGCGATCCGGAACACCTCATCACGCTCGAAAAGATGGAGTTCCCCGAGCCGGTGATCTCGCAGGCCGTGGAGCCCAAGACCAAGGCCGACCAGGAAAAGATGGGCATCGCGCTGCAGCGCCTGGCCCAGGAAGATCCGTCGTTCCGCGTGCGTACCGACGAAGAGTCGAGCCAGACCATCATCTCCGGCATGGGTGAGTTGCACCTGGAAATCATCGTCGACCGCATGAAGCGCGAGTTCGGCGTCGAGGCCAATGTGGGCAAGCCGCAGGTGGCATACCGCGAGACCATCCGCAAGTCGGTGTCCGACGTGGAAGGCAAGTTCGTGCGGCAGTCCGGCGGCAAGGGCCAGTACGGCCACGTGGTGCTGACGGTGGAGCCCAACGAACCCGGCAAGGGCTTCGAGTTCGTCGATGCCATCAAGGGCGGCGTGGTGCCGCGCGAGTTCATCCCCGCCGTGAAGAAGGGCGTGGAAGACTCGCTGCCCAACGGCGTGCTGGCCGGCTACCCGGTGGTCGACGTCAAGGTCACGCTCACCTTCGGTTCGTACCACGAGGTGGATTCGAACGAAAACGCCTTCAAGTTGGCGGCGTCGTTCGGCTTCAAGGATGGCTGCCGCAAGGCGAGCCCGGTGCTGCTGGAGCCGATGATGGCCGTGGAAGTGGAAACGCCCGAAGACTACGCCGGCAACGTGATGGGCGACCTGTCCTCACGTCGCGGCATGGTGCAAGGCATGGACGACATTCCCGGCGGCGGCAAAGTCATCAAGGCGGAAGTGCCCTTGTCGGAAATGTTCGGCTACTCCACCACCTTGCGGTCGATGTCGCAAGGGCGCGCCACCTACACGATGGAATTCAAGCAGTACACCGAGGCGCCGAGGAACGTCGCCGAGGCCATCATCAGCGCACGCACCAAGTAATTTTCATTCGCCGAGTTTCAATCGGCGAGTTTCAAACGGTCTTCGCGCCTGGGGCGCACGTTGCCAGTGGCGCGTGAACCCACCCCGGTGACGGAGACCTTAAACACCACACTGGCATTGCTCTTTGATCAGGAGATAGAGACATGGCAAAAGGCAAATTCGAACGTACGAAGCCGCACGTGAACGTGGGGACCATCGGGCACGTGGATCACGGCAAGACCACGCTGACGGCGGCGATCACCACGGTGCTGGCAGCCAAGTTCGGCGGCGAGGCCAAGGCCTACGACCAGATCGACGCGGCGCCGGAAGAAAAGGCGCGTGGCATCACGATCAACACGGCGCACGTGGAGTACGAGACGAAGAACCGTCACTACGCCCACGTGGACTGCCCGGGACACGCCGACTACGTGAAGAACATGATCACCGGTGCGGCGCAGATGGACGGCGCGATCCTGGTGGTGAGCGCGGCCGACGGCCCGATGCCGCAGACGCGCGAGCACATCCTGCTGGCGCGCCAGGTGGGTGTGCCGTACATCATTGTCTACATGAACAAGTGCGACATGGTGGACGACGCCGAGCTGCTGGAGCTGGTGGAGATGGAAGTGCGCGAGTTGCTCGACAAGTACGAGTTCCCCGGAGACGCCACCCCCATCGTGCACGGCAGCGCCAAGCTGGCGATGGAAGGCGACAAGGGCGAGCTGGGCGAAGGCTCGATCATGAAGCTGGCCGATGCACTGGACAGCTACATCCCCCAGCCCGAGCGTGCCATCGACGGCGCGTTCCTGATGCCCGTGGAAGATGTGTTCAGCATCTCCGGCCGCGGCACCGTGGTGACGGGCCGGATCGAGCGCGGCATCGTCAAGGTGGGCGACGCCATCGAGATCGTGGGCATCAAGGCCACGCAGCAGACCATTTGCACGGGCGTGGAAATGTTCCGCAAGCTGCTGGACCAGGGTCAAGCCGGCGACAACGTCGGGATCCTGCTGCGCGGCACGAAGCGTGAAGACGTGGAGCGCGGCCAGGTGCTGTGCAAGCCCAACAGCATCAAGCCGCACACGCACTTCACGGCCGAGGTGTACGTGCTGAGCAAGGAAGAGGGCGGGCGCCACACGCCGTTCTTCAACAACTACCGGCCGCAGTTCTACTTCCGCACCACCGACGTGACCGGGGCGATCGAGTTGCCCAAGGACAAGGAAATGGTGATGCCTGGCGACAACGTGACGATCACGGTCAAGCTGATTGCCCCGATCGCGATGGAAGAGGGCTTGCGCTTCGCCATCCGCGAAGGCGGTCGCACCGTCGGCGCCGGCGTGGTGGCCAAGATCATCGAGTGAGGCTGAGGCTTCGCACATCCTGAGCCGCAGCCGGACCCGCGCGGGTAGCGGGTCTGTTGCCGTTCACGTCCGATGCGGGTTATCGGGCGCCATGCTGGGCCTGGATCCTGGGCAGGCCCGGCGTCATTGCTCTTTGAAGGAATCGTCATGCAAAAGCAGAAAATCCGTATCCGTCTCAAGGCGTTCGATTACAAGCTTATCGATCAGTCGGCCCTGGAAATCGTGGAAACCGCCAAGCGGACTGGCGCCATCGTGCGCGGGCCGGTGCCCTTGCCAACGCGCATGCAGCGCTTCGACATCCTGCGCTCGCCGCACGTCAACAAGACCTCGCGCGACCAGTTCGAGATCCGCACCCACCAGCGCCTCATGGATATCGTGGATCCGACCGACAAGACCGTCGATGCCTTGATGAAGCTGGATCTGCCGGCCGGGGTGGACGTGGAGATCAAGCTGCAGTAATGATTGTTTGCGCGGAATGCTGCTGCTAGAATCGCAGGCTTTCCGCGCAACTGCCCGCTTGATTTGAAGGCGTGCGCAGGAATAAAGATAGAAGTTGAAGAGAAATTGGCGATGCGGTGCGAGTTCCGCCCGCGTTGCCAGCATGTCAGCCCGGCCAATCGATGCCGGGCCTTGGAAACAAAGGCTCCTTTCATCGGAGCTGGAGAAGAACCATGACGACCGCTGATTCGGGCGATCAACCCGGATTGCGAGGCCGCAATGGCCTCGGACTGCTGGGCCGCAAGGTGGGCATGATGCGCATCTTCACGGACGACGGCGATGCCGTGCCCGTGACGGTGCTGGACGTGTCCAACAACCGTGTGTCCCAGATCAAGACCGTTGAAAACGACGGTTATAGCGCCCTTCAGGTGGTGTTCGGTAGCCGCAAGGCTTCCCGCATCACCAAGCCCGTGGCGGGTCACCTCGCCAAGGCGGGTGTGGAGGCGGGCGAAATCATCCAGGAATTTCGTGTGCCGGCCGAAGTGGCCGGCCAATACGCGCCGGGCGCATCTGTGCCGGTGGCGACCTTGTTTGCCGCTGGCCAGCTTGTCGACGTGCAGGGCACCTCGATCGGCAAGGGCTTCACCGGCACGATCAAGCGCCACCACTTCAGCTCGCAGCGCGCCTCGCACGGCAATTCGCGTTCGCACAATGTGCCGGGCTCGATCTCCATGGCGCAGGATCCTGGCCGGGTCTTCCCGGGCAAGCGCATGTCGGGCCATCTGGGTGATGACACCGTCACCACACAGAACCTGGACGTGATCCGCGTCGATGAAGCACGCCAGCTTCTGCTGATCCGCGGCGCAGTGCCCGGCTCCAAAGGCGGCTTCGTCACCGTGCGTCATGCCGTCAAAGCCAAAGCCAAGAAAGGAGCCAAGTGATGCAGCTCGAGCTCCTGAACGAACAAGGCCAGGCCACCTCGAAGGTGGACGCGCCTGACACGCTATTCGCGCGTGACTACAACGAAGCCCTGGTGCACCAGGTCGTGGTGGCGTACCAGGCCAATGCCCGCATGGGCAATCGAGCGCAGAAAGACCGCGCCGAGGTCAAGCACTCGACCAAGAAGCCGTGGCGCCAAAAAGGCACCGGCCGCGCTCGCGCCGGCATGACTTCGTCGCCGCTGTGGCGTGGAGGCGGTCGGATTTTCCCGAACAGCCCGGACGAGAACTTCAGCCACAAGGTCAACAAGAAGATGTATCGCGCCGGCATGGTGGCGATCCTGTCGCAGTTGGCACGTGAAGGCCGTTTGGCTGTGGTGGACTCGATCACCGTCGATTCACCCAAGACCAAGCAACTGGCCGCCAAGCTGAAGGCGATGAATCTGGACCATGTCATGGTCATTGCCGACCAGGTGGACGAGAACCTCGCGCTGGCCGCACGCAACTTGTCCAACGTCCTGGTGGTCGAACCGCGTTATGCCGATCCGCTGTCGCTGGTGTATTACAAGAAGGTGCTGGTGACCAAGGCGGCGATCGAGAAGCTCAAGGAGATGCTGTCATGAGCGCAGTCGCACAGCCGAAGAAATACGACGAGGGTCGACTGGCCCAAGTGCTGGTGGGACCGATCATTTCGGAAAAGGCCACCAGCGTGGCCGACAAGCACAACCAGGTGCTGTTCAAGGTGCTGCTGAGCGCCACCAAGCCCGAGATCAAAGCCGCCGTTGAGCTGATGTTCAAGGTCGAGGTCGCGTCGGTGCAGGTGCTCAATCAAAAGGGCAAGCAAAAGCGCTTTGGTCGGTCGATCGGCCGGCGTGACCACGTCAAGAAGGCGTACGTGTCGCTCAAGCCGGGTCACGAGCTCAACTTCTCCGCGGAGGCTGCGTAATGGCCGTCGTCAAAGTCAAACCCACATCGCCCGGCCGCCGGGCCGTGGTGAAGGTGGTGCACAAGCATCTGCACAAGGGTGACCCCGAGCGGTCGCTGCTGGAGCCGCAGAAGCAAAACGCAGGCCGCAACAACAACGGCCACATCACCATTCGCCACAAGGGCGGCGGGCACAAGCACCACTATCGCGTGGTGGATTTCCGTCGCAACAAGGACGGCATCGCGGCGAAGGTCGAGCACATCGAGTACGACCCCAACCGCACTGCGCACATCGCGCTACTGTGTTACGCCGACGGCGAGCGCCGCTACATCATTGCTCCGCGTGGCTTGGTCGCTGGCCAGACCGTGCTGAGCGGTGCCGAAGCGCCCATCAAGGCCGGCAACACCCTGCCGATCCGCAACATCCCGGTGGGTTCGACTGTTCATTGCGTCGAACTGCTGCCCGGCAAGGGCGCGCAGATTGCGCGTTCGGCGGGTGCCTCGGTGGTGTTGATGGCGCGGGAGGGCACATACGCCCAGTTGCGCTTGCGCTCCGGTGAAGTGCGCAAGATCCACATCGATTGCCGCGCCACCATCGGCGAGGTGAGCAACGAAGAGCACAACCTGCGGCAGTACGGCAAGGCGGGTGCAATCCGTTGGCAAGGGGTGCGTCCTACCGTGCGCGGTGTGGCAATGAACCCGGTCGATCACCCCCACGGTGGTGGCGAAGGCCGCACCGGCGAGGCTCGGCCTCAGGTGTCGCCGTGGAACACGCTCACCAAGGGTTACCGCACGCGCAAGAACAAGCGGACGCAGACCATGATCGTCTCGCGACGCAAGAAGTAAGGGGCAAGGACTATGGCACGTTCACTTAAAAAAGGCCCGTTCGTCGACCACCACCTGTTGGGGAAGGTCGAGAAGGCTGTCGCTATCAAGGACAAAAAGCCGATCAAGACTTGGTCGCGCCGGTCCACGATCCTGCCCGAGTTCATCGGCGTGACCATCGCGGTCCACAACGGCAAGCAGCATGTGCCGGTGTATGTGACTGATCAGATGGTGGGTCATAAGCTGGGTGAGTTTGCGCTGACCCGTACCTTCAAAGGCCACCCAGCCGACAAGAAGGCTGCGAGGAAGTAAAGGATGACGACGATGGAAACCCGTGCAATCGTCCGTGGCGTGCGCCTGTCGGTCGACAAAGGCCGACTGGTCGCCGATCTGGTCCGCGGCAAAAAGGTAGGTCAGGCGCTCGACATTCTGGCCTTTACGCAGAAAAAGGCCGCGGTCATCATCAAGAAGGCGCTTGAGTCCGCTATTGCCAATGCCGAACACAACGACGGCGCCGATATCGACGAGTTGAAGATCACCTCGATCTACGTCGAACAAGGTGCCACGCTGAAGCGCTTCTCCGCGCGCGCCAAAGGCCGCGGAAACCGCATCAGCAAGCCCACTTGCCACATCTTCGTGTCCGTGGGCCACTGAGCTCCGCCCGAGAAAGCGAATCATGGGACAAAAGATCCACCCGACCGGTTTCCGCCTGCCCGTCACGCGTAACTGGTCTTCACGCTGGTATGCCGGCAATCGCCAGTTCGCCGCGATGCTGGCCGAAGACATTGAGGTGCGCGATTTCCTGAAGAAGCGCCTCAAGAGTGCTGCGGTGTCGCGCATCCAGATCGAGCGGCCCGCCAAGAACGCGCGCATCACCATCTTCTCGGCCCGGCCGGGTGTGGTGATCGGCAAGAAGGGCGAGGACATCGAGAACCTCAAGCTCGAACTGGCCCGGCGCTTGGGCGTGCCGGTGGCGGTGAACATCGAGGAAGTGCGCAAGCCTGAAATCGATGCGCAACTGATCTCCGAATCGATCACGCAGCAGCTCGAAAAGCGCATCATGTTCCGTCGCGCCATGAAGCGCGCCATGCAGAACGCGATGCGCCTGGGCGCCCAGGGCATCAAGATCATGTCCTCGGGCCGCTTGAACGGCATCGAGATCGCCCGCACCGAGTGGTACCGCGAAGGTCGCGTGCCGCTGCATACACTGCGCGCCGACATCGATTACGGCTTCTCGGAAGCCAAGACCACCTATGGCGTGATCGGCGTCAAGGTCTGGGTCTACAAGGGCGACACCCTGGCCCGTGGTGAACAACCCGCGGTCAAGACCGAGGAACGTACCGACGACGATCGGCGCAACCGCCGCCCGCCGCGTGGCGACCGCCCGCCGACCGGCGATCGCCGGCCGCCCCGTGGTGGCCCTGGAGGAGGACCTCGTGCCGCAGGGCCGGGGCGCTCTGAAGCCCCGCCCGACGGCAGTGACAAGCCGGCCGAAGCCGCAGGCAGCGCCGCACCCGGTGGTGCCGCGCCCGGCGCGCCGAAGTCGACCGCAGCCAAGCGTGTGCGCAAGGCCGTACCGCCGGGTCCGGCGGGCGGCAAAGGAGAATAAGACATGCTGCAACCTGCTCGCCGCAAGTTCCGCAAGGAACAAAAAGGCCGTAACACCGGTATTGCCACGCGCGGCACCCACGTGTCGTTTGGCGATTTCGGCTTGAAAGCCACTGAACGTGGCCGCCTGACCGCCCGCCAGATCGAAGCGGCCCGCCGTGCGATCTCGCGTCACATCAAGCGGGGTGGCCGGATCTTCATCCGCATCTTCCCGGACAAGCCGATTTCGCAGAAGCCCGCCGAAGTGCGGATGGGCAACGGCAAGGGCAACCCGGAATACTACGTGGCTGAAATCCAGCCCGGCAAGGTGCTCTACGAACTCAACGGCGTGCCCGAGAACCTGGCCCGTGAAGCGTTCCTGCTGGCATCTGCCAAGCTGCCGCTGAAGACCATATTCGTGGCTCGCCAGGTTGGCGCCTGATTCAGGCCAGGAGAAGACGCATGAAAGAATCTGACGCACTGCGCGCCAAAGATGTGGCCGCGCTGGAAAAAGAAGTGAGCGAGCTGCTCAAGGCGCATTTCGGCCTGCGCATGCAGAAAGCGACCCAGCAGCTCAGCAATACGGCCTCGCTGCCCAAGACCCGGCGTGACATCGCGCGTGCACGCACGATCCTTGCGCAGAAGAAGAAGGAAGCCGCGAAATGAATGCCACGGTGAGTACCGCAGAAAAGAAACCCGACACCAACACCCGCACGCTGGTGGGCCGCGTCGTCAGCGACAAGCGCTCCAAGACCGTGACGGTGCTGGTGGAACGCCGGGTTCGGCACGAGCTCTACGGCAAGATCGTTGCCCGCTCGAGCAAGTACCACGCACACGACGAAAACGGCGACTACAAGATGGGCGACGTGGTCGAGATCGCCGAAGGGCGTCCGATCTCGAAGACCAAGTTCTGGGTCGTGACCAAGCTGCTCAAGAAGGCCGACGTGGTTTGATGGTTTCCCGCTGGGAACGCATGAACTTGCGTGCCCAGCGGGGGCATTGATTTCCGTCTGCAAACCGGGGCCGGCACACTGGGATACTGGTGGCCGGTCTTTTTCATTGTCATTCAGGAGGCACCATGCTCAAAGTCGGCGAAAAGCTCCCCAGCGCCACGCTGCAGGAATTCATCGAGGTCGAAGGCAATGGCTGTTCACTCGGCCCCAACAGCTTCGACGTGGTCAAAAGTACGGCTGGCAAGAAGATCGCAATCTTCGCCTTGCCTGGGGCGTTCACCCCCACCTGCTCGGCCCAGCACGTGCCGGGCTACGTCCAGAAGGCCGGCGAACTCAAGGCCGCGGGTGTGGATGAAATCTGGTGTGTGTCGGTCAACGACGCCTTCGTGATGGGTGCCTGGGGTCGCGACCAGAAGACGGCCGGCAAGGTGCGCATGATGGCCGACGGCAGCGCCGAGTTCACCCGTGCCACGGGCCTCACGCTGGATCTGGGTGCGCGGGGCATGGGGTTGCGTTCACAGCGCTATTCGATGCTGGTGGACGATGGCGTGCTCAAGAGCCTGAACATCGAAGCGCCGGGCAAGTTCGAGGTGAGTGACGCCGACACCTTGCTCAAACAAGCCCAGCAATTGAAGGCTTGAAGGCGCAAAGGCTTGACAAGCCTTTCGCGCAGAGACAGAATGCGCAGCTTCGCCGAATATCACCGAGTTTAGAGAGCGCCTCACAGTGCTTTTCGGTTGAGAGAACGGCTCCAGTAAACGATCCGCCCCAAACAGCGGTGCGTGCCTAGGTAGGCAGTCTCGGGTCACAAAAAAGTACCTGGCAGCTACCTGGCAAGTACCACTGACGGGCCCAAGACTGACCGCAAGGGCCGCCATGGTGGCGGCCTCAATCGGGAAAAGTTGGGGACCAAACATGATTCAAATGCAATCGCGACTTGACGTCGCGGACAACACCGGTGCGAAGAGCGTCATGTGCATCAAGGTGCTGGGCGGCTCCAAACGGCGTTATGCCGGCATTGGTGACGTCATCAAGGTCAGCATCAAGGAAGCAGCTCCGCGCGGCCGCGTCAAGAAGGGCGAGGTCTACAGCGCAGTCGTGGTTCGTACGGCCAAGGGTGTACGCCGCCAGGATGGCTCGCTGATCAAGTTCGACGGCAATGCCGCCGTGCTCTTGAACGCCAAGCTCGAACCCATCGGCACACGCATCTTCGGGCCCGTCACGCGTGAGCTGCGCACCGAGCGCTTCATGAAGATCGTGTCGCTGGCGCCGGAAGTGCTGTAAGGCCTGCCTGCAGCAGCTCCAAGCAAGAGGACAACTCATGAACAAGTTTCGCAAGGGTGACCAGGTCATCGTCCTGACTGGGCGCGACAAAGGCAAGCGCGGCAAGATCAGCTTGCGTGTCGACGAAAGCCATGTCGTGGTCGATGGGGTCAACATGGTCAAGAAGCACGTGCGGCCCAATCCGATGAAGGGCACGACTGGCGGCATCATCGACAAGGTCATGCCCATCCACCAGTCCAACGTGGCGATCTACAACCCGGCCACCGGCCGTGCCGACCGGGTCGGTATGAAGCTTCTCACGGATGGCAAGAAGGTGCGTGTCTTCAAGTCCAGCGGTGAAGAGATCAAGGCGTGACGCAAGCGTGTGACGTGAACGTCGGCAGCAAAGGTTAGCAATGGCAAAGCAAGAAGCCCCCAAGAAGGAAGCCTCCAAGAAAGAGGCGACCAAGAAAGACACCCCGAAGAAGGAAGGCGGCAAGGGTGGGTCGCGGAGCGACACGCCAAGCGTTGCCTCGCACAGCTCCGCCTCAGGCGGGCAGCCGGCACGCCTGCAGGCCTTCTATCGTGAGAAGGTGGTGCCTGATCTGATGAAGAAGTTCAGCTACAAGAGCGTCATGCAAGTGCCGCGCTTGACCAAGATCACGCTCAACATGGGTGTGAGCGAGGCTGTGGCCGACAAGAAGGTCATGGAGCATGCGGTCAGCGATCTGACCAAGATTTCCGGCCAGAAGCCCGTGGTCACCAAGTCGCGCAAGGCCATTGCGGCCTTCAAGATTCGTGAGAACGTGCCGATCGGGACCATGGTCACCCTGCGCGGCGTGCGCATGTATGAATTCCTTGATCGCTTCGTCACCATCGCATTGCCGCGTGTGCGTGACTTCCGTGGGATCTCGGGGCGTGCATTCGACGGGCGTGGCAACTACAACGTCGGTGTCAAAGAACAGATCATCTTTCCCGAAGTCGACTACGACAAGGTCGACGCACTGCGTGGTCTGAATATCAGCATCACGACAACGGCACAGACCGATGACGAGTGCAAGGCGCTGCTCACGGCCTTCCGTTTTCCGTTCAAGAACTGAGGTGGCCTGTGGCTAAAACATCTCTCATTCAGCGTGAGCAAAAGCGCGAGAAGCTGGTTGCGAAGTACGCCAAGAAGTATGCCGAATTGAAGGCGGTGATCGACGACGCGAAGAGATCTGATGACGAGCGCTACGCCGCCCGCCTGGAACTCCAGCAATTGCCGCGCAATTCATACCCGACCCGCTTGCGCAATCGCTGCGGGCTCACGGGGCGCCCGCGCGGCACCTTCAGGAAGTTTGGTTTGGCCCGTAGCAAGATTCGTGAATTGGCCTTCAAGGGCGACATCCCCGGTGTCGTCAAGGCCAGTTGGTAAGCATCAGTAGTTCGGCAGCCGTGCGCAACAACGAACGGTACGTACAGGAGTCATCCCAATGAGCATGAGTGATCCGATCGCCGACATGCTGACTCGCATCCGCAATGCGCAGATGGTCGAGAAGCCGGTCGTCGTGATGCCCTCTTCGAAGTTGAAGGTTGCCATCGCGCAGGTATTGAAGGACGAGGGTTACATCGACGGTTTCGCCATCAAGTCTGATGCGGGCAAGTCGCAGCTGGAAATCGCGCTGAAGTATTACGCTGGCCGTCCGGTCATCGAGCGCCTGGAACGCGTGAGCCGGCCTGGCTTGCGGGTCTACAAGGGTCGTCACGACATTCCGAATGTCATGAACGGTCTGGGTGTGGCCATCGTCACGACGCCACGCGGCGTGATGACCGATCGCAAGGCGCGCGCCACTGGCGTGGGCGGCGAAGTGCTTTGCTACGTCGCTTGATGCAGGAGATAAGCAAATGTCGCGCGTAGGAAAAATGCCGATCACCGTGCCGCAGGGCGTGGATGTGTCGCTCACGGCGGAGTTGATCAGTGTGAAGGGTGCGCTGGGCACCCTGGTGCGCAAGCTGCACGACCTGGTCAAAGTCACTCTGGACAAAGGCACGCTGCTGTTCGAGCCGGTGAACGAATCCACCGAAGCCAATGCGATGAGCGGCACGATGCGGGCGCTGGTCGCCAACATGGTCAAGGGTGTCAGCAAGGGCTTCGAGCGCAAGCTCACCCTGGTCGGCGTGGGGTTCAGGGCTCAGGCGCAAGGCGCCAAGCTCAACCTGCAGATCGGCTTCTCGCACCCGGTCGTGAAGGACATGCCCATCGGCATCAAGGTGGAAACTCCCACGCAAACCGAGATCCTCATCAAGGGTGCGGATCGGCAGGTGGTGGGTCAGATTGCGGCTGAAGTTCGGGCGATCCGCCCGCCCGAGCCCTACAAGGGCAAGGGCATCCGTTATTCGGATGAACGAGTCGTCCTCAAAGAGACCAAGAAGAAGTAAGGAGTGGCCGCATGTTGAACAAGCAAGACCAGCGTGCACGCCGCGCGCGCCAAACCCGCCAGCGCATAGCGCTGCAGCGCGTGGCCCGCCTGACGGTGTATCGCTCGAACGTGCACATCTATGCCAGCGTCATCTCCGGCGACGGCGCCAAGGTGCTGGCCAGTGCGTCCACCAACGAGAAGGAAGTGCGCGAACTGCTGTCCAACGGCGAAAAGCTGGGCGGCAAGGGTGCCAACACCGCGGCAGCCCAACTGGTGGGCAAGCGCATTGCCGAAAAGGCCAAGGCGGCCGGCGTCGAGCAAGTGGCATTCGATCGGGCCGGCTATGCATACCATGGCCGTGTCAAGGCGCTGGCTGAGGCCGCGCGCGAAGCCGGCCTGCAGTTCTGATGTTGCCGGTCACGATAACGCTGTGGGTCAGCGGACGAGCGCTGAACGAAGGAATCTGCAATGGCTAAGTTTCAACCCAAGGTGCAAGACGAAGGTCGCGACGACGGTCTGCGCGAGAAGATGATCTCGGTCAACCGCGTCACGAAAGTCGTGAAGGGCGGCCGGATCCTCGGTTTTGCTGCACTGACCGTGGTGGGCGATGGCGATGGGCGCATCGGCATGGGCAAGGGCAAGGCCCGTGAAGTGCCCGTGGCAGTGCAGAAGGCCATGGAAGATGCACGTCGCAACATGGTCAAGGTGTCGTTGAAGAACGGCTCCGTGTTCCACAACGTGACCGGTGAACATGGTGCGTCGCGGGTGCTGCTGGCGCCGGCGCCAGCCGGGACCGGCATCATCGCCGGTGGTCCGATGCGCGCCGTGTTCGAAGTCATGGGCGTGACCGACATCGTGGCCAAGAGCCATGGGTCGACCAACCCCTACAACATGGTTCGCGCCACGTTCGATGCGTTGAAGCACTCCACCACGCCGGCCAACATTGCAGCCAAGCGCGGCAAATCGGTCGAAGAGCTCTTCAGCTGAAGCAGTCCGAGGTACGCAACATGTCTGACAAGAAGACAGTCAAGATCAAGCTGGTCCGCAGCCCCATCGGCACGCATTCGTCGCATCGTGCGACGGTTCGGGGCCTGGGTTTGCGTCGTGTGCAAAGCGAAGCGGTGCTGGAAGACACGCCCGCTGTGCGCGGCATGATCAACAAGGTGTCGTATCTGCTGCAGGTGCTCTGAAGGCCTCGCAGTCGATCTAGGAATCCACATGCAACTCAATACCATCAAGCCCGCTGAAGGCAGCAAGAAGGCCCGTCGCCGCGTGGGCCGCGGCATCGGCTGTGGCCTGGGCAAGACCGCGGGTCGTGGTCACAAGGGTCAGAAATCGCGTTCGGGCGGTTACCACAAGGTCGGCTTCGAAGGTGGCCAGATGCCCCTGCAACGCCGCCTGCCCAAGCGTGGTTTCAAGTCGCATCAGCTCAAGTACAACGCCGAAGTGACGTTGACTGACCTGCAGCGCCTGGACGTGACCGAAGTGGACCTGTTGGCATTGAAGCAGGCTCGGCTCGTGGGTGAGATCATCAAGCACGTCAAAGTGATCAAGGCCGGCGAGCTGACCCGCAAGGTCGAGCTCAAAGGCGTGGCTGCGACGGCGGGCGCCAAAGCCGCGATCGAAGCCGCGGGCGGCTCGGTGGCAACTGCCGCCTGACGACGACTCGTGCGAACGCAGCAAAGGGACTGATCCGTGGCAACCAACGCCAATCAACTGGCCAAGAGCGGCAAGTTCGGCGACCTGCGTCGCCGGCTGATGTTCTTGCTGCTTGCACTGGTGGTGTACCGCGTGGGAGCTCACATTCCCGTGCCTGGCATCAACCCGACCGAACTGCAGAAGCTGTTCCAGGGCCAGCAAGGCGGCATCCTGAACTTGTTCAACATGTTCTCGGGTGGCGCACTGTCGCGCTTCACGGTGTTCGCGCTGGGCATCATGCCGTACATCTCGGCGTCGATCATCATGCAGTTGATGGCCTACGTCGTGCCCAGCCTGGAAGCGCTCAAGAAGGAAGGCGAGTCCGGTCGCCGCAAGATCACGCAGTACACCCGCTACGGCACCTTGGGATTGGCGATTTTCCAGTCACTGAGCATTGCGCTGGCGCTTGAAAGTGCGCAAGGTTTGGTGATCGATCCGGGCTTCACGTTCCGCCTGACCGCGGTGGTGAGTCTGACGGCCGGTACCATGTTCCTGATGTGGCTGGGCGAACAGATCACCGAGCGGGGGCTGGGCAACGGCATCTCGATCCTGATCTTCGCAGGCATCGCGGCCGGTTTGCCCAATGCCATCGGTGGGCTGCTGAACCTGGTGAATACCGGGGCCATGAGCATCCTGGTGGCCTTGTTCATCTTGGCGCTGGTTGGGGGCGTGACTTTCGTGGTGGTGTTCGTGGAGCGGGGTCAGCGCAAGATCCTGGTCAACTATGCCAAGCGCCAGGTGGGCAACAAGGTATATGGCGGGCAGTCCTCGCACCTGCCGCTGAAGATCAACATGTCGGGCGTGATTCCGCCGATCTTCGCGTCATCCATCATCCTGTTGCCGGCCACCATCGTGGGCTGGTTCGCCACCGGTGAAAGCTTTCGCTGGCTGAAGGATTTGTCAGGTGCCTTGTCGCCAGGCCAGCCGATCTACGTGATGCTGTACGCGGCGATGATCGTGTTCTTCTGCTTCTTCTACACCGCGCTGGTGTTCAACAGCCGGGAGACGGCGGAGAACCTCAAGAAGAGCGGTGCATTCATTCCGGGCACCCGGCCTGGCGAGCAGACGGCGCGGTACATTGACCGTGTGCTGTCGAGGCTGACCTTGGGTGGTGCGGTCTACATCACGCTGGTGTGCCTGCTGCCGGAGTTCCTGGTGCTGAAGTACAACGTGCCGTTTTACTTCGGTGGCACGTCGTTGCTCATCATCGTGGTGGTGACGATGGATTTTTGGGCGCAGGTGCAGTCCTACGTGATGTCGCAGCAGTACGAATCGTTATTGAAGAAAGCCAGTTTCAAACCGGGTTGAACGCGGATCAGGCGCGAAGCAAGACAGGCGCGCGCCTGCTAGAGCACATGGCGAAAGACGATGTCATTCAAATGCAGGGCGAGATCCTTGAGAACTTGCCCAACGCCACGTTTCGCGTGAAGTTGGAAAACGGGCATGTAGTGCTGGGTCATATTTCAGGAAAGATGCGGATGCATTACATCCGCATCCTGCCGGGCGACAAGGTCACGGTGGAACTGACCCCGTACGACCTGACCCGGGCTCGTATCGTGTTCCGCGCCAAGTAAGCCGCAAGTACGCCGCAGCAATGGCATACAGGTCATAGAGTCAAGGAGAACAGCATGAAGGTAGCCGCTTCGGTCAAGAAGATGTGCCGCAACTGCAAGATCGTGCGCCGCAAGGGTGTGGTGCGCGTGATCTGCACCGACCCGCGCCACAAGCAGCGCCAGGGTTGAATTCACACACCGCGCACAGCCTGAGGACGCACTAGGACACACATATGGCACGCATTGCCGGCATCAACATTCCGCAGCACAAGCACACCGAGATCGGCCTGACTTCGATCTATGGCATTGGCCGCTCCACCGCGCAAAAGATCTGCACGGTTTGCGGCATTGCCTATAGCAAGAAGATCAAGGATCTCACCGACTCCGATCTGGAAAAGATCCGCGAGGAAGTGGGCCGCATCACGATCGAGGGGGATCTTCGTCGCGAGATCTCCATCAACATCAAGCGCCTGATGGACCTGGGCTGCTACCGTGGCTTCCGGCACCGTCGTGGCCTGCCGGTGCGCGGCCAGCGCACCCGCACCAATGCGCGCACCCGCAAGGGTCCGCGCAAGGGTGCTGCCGCTCTCAAGAAGTAAGCCAGCCTGAAAGAGACCTGACATGGCAAAAGCACCCGTCAACACCGCCGCACGGCGCGTGAGCAAGAAGGTCCGCAAGAACGTTGCGGACGGCGTGGCTCATGTGCATGCGTCGTTTAACAATACGATCATCACCATCACCGACCGGCAAGGCAATGCCTTGTCCTGGGCGTCCAGCGGGGGGCAGGGTTTCAAGGGATCGCGCAAATCCACGCCTTTCGCAGCCCAGGTGGCTGCCGAAGTGGCAGGCCGCGCGGCTCAAGAGCAAGGCATCAAGAATCTGGACGTTCGCATCAAGGGCCCTGGTCCCGGACGCGAATCTTCGGTTCGCGCGCTGGCTGCGCTCGGCATTCGCATCAACCTGATCTCCGACGTCACACCGGTACCGCACAACGGTTGCCGGCCGCAGAAGCGTCGTCGCATTTGATCAGTCTGTACTAACGTTCACCCGCCTGCCGGCTCGGTGTTGATCGCCGGGCCGGTGGTGTTTTCATCAAGCCCACCGTTCGAGCGCATCAAGACAACAACCCGCCGAACTCGCGCAGCACCACGACTTGTCGTTCGTGAGTCTTGCGTCAGATTGACAAGGAATTCAACGTGGCACGTTATCTAGGACCCAAGGCCAAGCTGTCCCGCCGTGAAGGCACCGACCTCTTCCTCAAGAGCGCCCGGCGCCCCATCAGCGACAAGGCCAAGTTCGAATCCAAACCTGGCCAGCACGGCCGCACGTCCGGTTCGCGAACCTCTGACTACGGCGTGCAATTGCGCGAGAAGCAGAAGGTCAAGCGCATGTACGGCGTGCTGGAGCGTCAGTTCCGGCGTTACTTCGCCGAAGCCGAGCGGCGCCGTGGTAACACCGGTGCCAACCTGCTGACGATCCTGGAATCGCGGCTGGACAACGTGGTGTACCGCATGGGCTTCGGCTCCACGCGTGCGGAGGCGCGCCAGCTGGTGAGCCACTGCGCGCTCACGGTCAATGGCCGGGTCGTGAACATCTCGTCCTTCCTCGTGAAGAGCGGTGACGTCATCGCCTTGCGCGAAAAGGCCAAGAAGCAGCTGCGCATCATCGACGCGCTGAAGCTGGCCGAAGGTATCGGCATGCCTGCCTGGGTGCAGGTGGACGCCACCAAGATGGAAGGTGTGTTCAAGAAGGCGCCGGATCGCGATGAGTTTGGCGCGGACATCAAGGAAGCGCTGATCGTCGAGTTGTACTCGCGCTGATCATCGACATCCTCGCGTGCAGCCGTGCTGCGCGCGTTGGGCCGCCGCGCATGTCAGGCGCACGGCGGCTTGTTTCCGGCCTGACTTGATCCATCAGCCTTATCGGTGTAACGAGCCGAGGGTATTGACAGGAACTCTCAATGCAAACGAATCTGCTGAAACCCAAAGCCATCAACGTCGAGCCGCTTGGCGGATACCGTGCCAAGGTGACGCTCGAGCCCTTCGAGCGTGGTTATGGCCACACGTTGGGCAATGCGCTGCGGCGCGTGCTGCTGTCGTCGATGCTGGGTTACGCACCGACTGAAGTCACCATTGCCGGCGTGCTGCACGAGTACTCCACCATCGACGGCGTGCAGGAAGACGTGGTCAGCATCATGCTCAACCTCAAGGGCGTGGTGTTCCGCCTGCACAACCGCGACGAAGTGACGCTGGTGCTGCGCAAGGAAGGCGAAGGCGCCGTCACGGCGGCCGACATCCAGACCCCCCACGACGTGGAAATCGTCAACCCTGATCATGTGATCTCGCACCTGTCGCAAGGCGGCAAGCTCGACATGCAGATCAAGGTGGAAAAGGGCCGCGGCTACGTGCCGGGCACGATGCGCCGCTATGGCGACGAGTCGACCAAGTCGATCGGCCGCATCGTGCTGGACGCCTCGTTCTCGCCCGTCAAGCGGGTCAGCTACACGGTGGAAAGCGCGCGCGTGGAGCAGCGTACCGACCTTGACAAGCTGGTGATGGAGATCGAGACCAACGGCGCCATTTCTCCCGAAGAAGCGATCCGTGCATCGGCCAAGATCCTGGTCGAGCAGCTTGCCGTGTTCGCGCAGCTCGAAGGCAGCGAAGTGCCCTTGTTCGAGCCGGCGCCGCGCAGCCAGCAGTTCGACCCGATCCTGCTTCGCCCGGTGGACGAACTCGAACTCACGGTGCGTTCGGCCAATTGCCTGAAGGCCGAGAACATCTACTACATCGGCGACCTGATCCAGCGCACCGAAACCGAGTTGCTCAAGACGCCCAACCTGGGACGCAAGTCCCTCAATGAAATCAAGGAAGTGCTGGCCTCGCGCGGGCTGACCCTGGGTGCACGGCTGGAGAACTGGCCGCCCCAAGGACTGGACAAGCGCTGAAGCCATTGGCTCCCATTGCTAATTAGGCCTCGGAGATCCCCATCGAGGCCGGTGCACCCGGCAGTACCTGACACGGCTGCCGGCAACTGAATAACGAAAGGAAAGCACCATGCGTCACCGCCACGGACTGCGCAAACTCAACCGGACCAGCTCGCACAGACTGGCCATGCTGCGTAACATGTGCAATTCGCTGATCCAGCACGAAGCGATCAAGACCACGCTGCCCAAGGCCAAGGAATTGCGCCGCGTGGTGGAGCCTCTCATCACGCTGGGCAAGGAACCCACGCTCGCCAACAAGCGCCTGGCCTTTTCGCGCCTGCGTGACCGCGACAACGTGGTCAAGCTGTTCGCCGTGCTGGGCCCGCGTTTCAAGGCCCGGCCGGGTGGCTACACGCGCATCCTCAAGATGGGTTTCCGCGTGGGCGACGCCGCCCCCATGGCCTTTGTCGAACTGGTGGATCGTCCGGAACCCGTGGCCGTAGAGGCAGGCACCGAGGTCGCGTAGGCCATCATCACCGTGAAGATCTGCAGGCCACGGCCTTGTAGGGTCTTCGCAGTGAAAAGGCTCTGAGATGTCGATTGCACCCTCTATAATCTAAGACTCGACGCGGGGTGGAGCAGCCTGGTAGCTCGTTGGGCTCATAACCCAAAGGTCGCAAGTTCAAATCTTGCCCCCGCAACCAAATAACAGGCGAAAGCCTGAGCAAGAAGCCCGCGCCAAGCGGGCTTCTTGCTTTGAGCTTGTGGTTTTGTGAAGCGCAGAGATGTCCTGCAGCGCGAGACTGTGTGGGTTGATTTCTGTGGCCGCCTGGCGCCTTCCGGTGTGGCAGTTGCGTCTCCAAACTTCCACGGTTCCGCTGGCAAGTGGGACTAGCTTGGACGGAGAGATCGCCAAGTCCATGCCAAGGCCGCAAAAAACCGGCTTGTAGAGGATTGGGAGAAGCAGTTGCCGTTGAGGTCGTAGGCCAGGATGTAGCCCTGGCTGCAGATGATGTTGGTTGGGTTGGTGGAGCCCGACTGCCCGCTCCCGAAATGTCAGACCGAGCCGTTCAAGGCTGCGGGGAGGTGATCAAACGGTCATCAGGGCAGTTCGACGCCTGGAGGCCGCACGTCGAAGATCAGATGCGTCCGAGGAGAGGGGCCGAGGTTCTTGACCGAGTGGATCTTCTTGTTGTCGAACCACCAGAGTTCGTTCTCACGCATGACCACCGTCTCGTCGCCGGCGGTGAACTCTGTGCCGGCTTCTGCGTTGATCACCAAGTGGTAGCGATCGCGGATGGCACAGTACTGACCGATGCCGACGTGCGGGATGATCTCGGCACCGCCCCTGAGGTTTGTTACGCGCACGTGCCCCACCGTACCACCGAGTTCCTCTACGGTTGCCTGGACGAACTGCCGCGTGTGGCGCAAGGCGTGCCAGGCGGGCAGATCAATGCTTTGCTGGATGTCGTGGTAATGCTGGCCTTCGATGCGTGGGTTTGTTCGCAGTTGGATGCGGTCGGTATGGCGATGCGTGGCTGGGGCGTTGGACGCCGCATGCCGGTCGACCCATAGCTGCGACTCGCGAAGCTCGCCGCGGATTGCTTGTTGGCGGTTCTGAGTCCGCGCACAAATCTGGCTGCGAGACCGCGGTTTGATGGATGGGTCAGCTGAGTCTTGATTGACGCGGTTGGTCCGTGACGGGCAGCGACCTCCGTGCGATGACGCTGATCAGAACGGTATGTCGGCTTCGTCAATGTCGATGTCGCCTGCGGCGGGGGCTGCCGTGCTGCGTTGGTCACGCAACACCTGCTGGATCTGCAGACCGTAGCGAGCCCAGACGGTAAGCGTCTAGCCGCGGCATCTTGAGCTGAAGCGCATGACACTCGACCATCGCGTTCATGGCGAACATGATGGTGGTGATCTGTCAGGCAGCGAGGGCATGTCTCGCCCGCTGCTTGT
>Ga0307516_10000047_pt1 | contig 130504 bp, 202 predicted proteins | sample 19_EM_MG_FD_203310 | JGI IMG/M metagenome (GOLD analysis project Ga0307516, IMG submission 203310) | Populus trichocarpa ectomycorrhiza microbial communities from riparian zone in the Pacific Northwest, United States - 19_EM | ecosystem: Host-associated > Plants > Roots > Unclassified... | reverse complement strand
TCTCGAACGTCGGTCATGACAACCTCGAAATCGTGCTGGACCGTGGCGATGGGTAAGAAAATGGGATTTGCAGCCGTGGTCATGACGGGGATGTGCAGCAGTTACAACTCATACACGGATCGGAAGAGAAAGAAGAGGAACAGGATGTAAATCACGAGGTCAACATTATACGCGTACGTCCAAACTCATAAACAAAACACAGGAGCGGCCAGCGAACAAGGTAACGGGTTTATCGGAAAACTGAGTGCCGAATCACAACGCTCGAAAGACACTTCTTGAAAACCAGGAACGCGAAGGGTATGATGAACCCGGTCAAGTGACAACCATCTTGTTGGAATCGCCACCGGTCTGGGGGACGGCGGCGCGGTACGCATCCATCTCTTCGTCAAGGTCCTGGACGGTAACTTTCTTCTTGGTCAAACGCGCCGGCCCCTTCTTCGTCTTCTTCCTCTTTGTCGGAACCGCCTTTGGCTTGGTCACGACTTCTACAGGAGCCGCCGGGGCCTTCTTGGGTTGCTGTTTGGGAACTTTGGACCTATAACAAGCACAAATACACGGTCAATTTGAACGGTACTGGAGCGTGCGCCCCTGCGAAGGAAGAGGGTTCTCACGGGGCAGGGCCTTTTGTCGGTGCTACTTTCATCCTTTCCAATAGAGACATTGGCTGTGGCGGCTGTGACGGGGAGTCTTTCGCAGCAGAAGCCTTCTTCGGAAGAGCGGCCGCGTTCTTGCCCACGATGACTTCTACCTTCAACGGTCGTTCTGACGCCACAGGTGAGCCGGCGAACAGAAAACAGGGAAAACGACTCACTGTTGTCCACAAATCGCCCGTCATACTTGTTGGCAGCCAAAGCCGCGTCACCGTCCCTCTGAAAACCAACCAACGCCATTCCCTTTGGTAATCCCTTGTCGTTGTAGAATAACATGACCTCCTTTGTTGGCCCGACAGTCTTGTTAAAGAGATCCTTTGCGTCGCGAACACGTCAGAAGGAGTCAACTAGCCAGAGGATCTATAACCTACAGAGACTTCCTGGAGGGTTACATCTGGCGGTAATCGACTGATGAGGATCTTGCTGCCGGGCTCCCTCGGTGCGTGCTGCGTGCTGGACCCGCTGCGGTCGCCGCCCTTCCACGCTGGCGATGGCCCCTGGGCCTGTGTTCCAAGGATAGCCCTCTTTGCGGTACGGTAGGCGTGTATCCGGCCATGGTGTCCTCCTTGTGACATTGTCGACGCAAGCCAGTGAGGTCGATCGAGAGTGGTGTTGGTTCTCCAGATCAGGAAGGAGGAATCTGAGGTCATCAAATCCATGCTGTGCCAGCGAGTTACGCACAGAGACATTAGAAATACACGGTAGAGAGAAAGGTCAAGATAAAGGTAAGAAGAAAGGGTAACTACACTAAATTCGTCAGTACGTCTTAATGACCGCCACCGTTGCCTCGCTCGAGCTCAGATGGGGTGGGCGGTTCAGCCCTGTTCCTCGACACCCCGCGGAGTGGCCGGGAAACCATCGCGGTGAGCCTCGACATCGCGTTTCCGGGGGTCGCGTTGTTGTTATTGTTGTTATCGTTGATTTGGGGGTTCCCCTCCCCGGCGTCCTCTGCCCTGGTGTCAACCTCTTCCTTTGGTGGCAGAGTCGTCGTGATCCTGAGGAGCGAAGTGTATGCTAACGGTGGTGTATCAGCTATCTGGCAGGAGGAAGCAGTGATAAACCTCACGTTGTCGGCATACAGGGCAGAACCACCCCTTGGCCCTCCTCTTCCTTCTGTTGGCGGCCTGAGCCTGGGCAAGTTGAGCTTGAGCCGTTGTTCCTGGAACCTCCTCCTGATGTGCATGCGTTTCCGCATTCTCAGGAACGTTTTCGTTATTCTCCCCAGCCGGAGCAGGCTCCGGTTCGGTGTGGGTGATGGCACCTCCGGCGCCGAACTCAACCATGTTGACGGCACACTCGCGGCACGCGACCAAGTGACGGCAAGGCAAAAGGACGACCTCACGCGGCGAGGAAAGGCAAACGAGGCATTCAGACGTAGGCTCATCCTCCGTCGGTGGGGGGATAACAGGAGGATAGGTATGGGTGACATCGGTAGGGGGATGGGGGGGCTGAGTGTTCTGGGAGGACAGACCGTAGATCTCGTGGAGGTGGAAGGTATGGGGTCCAATCTAAGAGATAGTGAGGGCTGTACGCTCGCAGGTACCCTGAATGACCTACCGTCGCCTCCCTCTTTACAACGTGGACAATCCAAGGGCGCCTGTCCTCCTCGCCCTCAGGAGGGACCACACCAGCACGAACAACGTGGAGGTAGGTCAGTTGTTCGTTGGCAGATGTGAGGCCATGGCCATCTTCGTCCAAGGCAGTGAGCTTAATGATGACCTTGACACCCTCTTCCTTGTTCTCGTGGGTGTTGGAATCGTTTGAAGCAGGAGATTCGGCGTCAACGACCGCCAACGCAGGACCGGAGACGGACTGCGACCGCTGTGGCTTACGACCAATGAAGACGGTGAATCGCTTCTTCTTGGCTGCATTGGTATTGTCTGTTTGGGCATTTGCCTCCTTCTCTTCCGGCTTAGCATCTGGGACAGGCGATGGGCCGTCGGCCCTATGCACGTCGTCGAAATGGTCGAGCTCTAAGACGGCCCCGTGTTCCAGCTTGAGCATTTGACCGAAACCGCCATCGGCGACGGTATCGAAGATAGAAACCCTGGTAGAACCGCTGCCGGAAGTAGCATCCTTTGCGTGCGGGTGACCGGGGGCGAGGACGACGTATACCCGGATACCACACTTTGAGGCGTCGCAGTCGTACTCGAACTCCAACCCGTGAGCATGGAGGGGTGGTTCGGTGTTGGAGTCATCAGTTGCGGGAGGAGTGAGGGGGGACAATCGGAGGCTTGGTCGCTTGAGGTTCACGAGAGCTTGAAGGGTAGTCGTCGGCTGGGAAGTCTGGTGGAGACGGTCAATCCTAGAGGCGAGCGAGTAAGACGAGTCCCTGGCGCACCTCTTTGCTCTTAGTGACCCAACCCTTGACGATATCTGGTGTCAACTCGTCGACTAAAGTCTTGTCCTGTGACGCTTCAGTCCACTCAGGACCAGAGGAGACGATCCCGATATTGGGGCCGAACAGGGTATCGTGCTTCTTCGGGGGCTTGCTGGCATCTTTGGGGGCCGCTTCGTCGCCCTGAACGTTGGTCGTGTTGATAGGGGCATTGTCCTGTCGTAGGGAGGTCATTGCGGTTGCTGCGCGCGAGGTCCGGGAGTCTGTACGGGCGAGATAAGGGGGGACGTGAAGGGACCTGGTGCGATTCCAGGTAGCGTACTGGCGGGTGTCTGACGGGAAGAAGAAGAGTGGAGTTGGCGGGAGCTGCGCTGTGGATGGCCGAAAAACTCACACCAAGATGAAGCACCCAGTGATCCCATATGTCCGCAGCTGCTTGGTGATGACCGATAGTGGCAACACTCAGAATATACCCACGTCCCATGAGACAATAAAAACCACCACGCGTACGACCGACATAACTTCATGCGATTCATAGGAAACGATAGCGACGATACAACAATAATAGCTCAGGCGATAAGCTTCACTACACCACCGACCTCCTTGATTTTCCGCCTGTAAAACGTGAGATCGACTATCAGCTCCCGCCACGAGGTGAAGAGCTTGGGGATCGGAACTCACTCGGCCTTCGCTGAGACGAATCGAGCCTTGACGATGAATGGCAGTTTTGGCAGCCTGAGCATAGGAATAAGCCACAGTCCAGAAATCGCTCGTGCCCTCTTGGTACATACTTTCCGTTACCCAAAACTTTGCCGTAACCGTGGTGGAGGGTGTCAATCACCGGGACAACCTCAGAGGTTTCTGTCAGACCCTGCTTCTCTTCCTCGGGAACCAGTGACCACAGCTTGTCGACGTTGATGACCGGTCGCCAGTACTGATTGTTTGTCAGGTGGAAGTGTCGCATGCCGACTTTTCCGAAATAACCGGGATGATACTTGTCGAAGTTGATCCTGGAAAATTATCCGTCAACCAAACCGACCGAATCTAATCGAAAAACGGGCGCACCTGTGGTGGTGCATACCACCGGCGAGACCACGACCTCCAGGGTGCTTCCTGTGCTTGCCTACACGTCCCTTTCCGGCTGAGACATGGCCGCGGTGTTTTCTTGTGTTTGAGAATCGGGTAGGCATTGTCTGCGTCGGATGTTAGTCATTGGGCACATCCAAACGCTAAGGTCCTCATCCATCCCATCCGCCAGTTCCCTCAGCACAAGAACGGTGCCATTCGCATGCCAACCGCTACGACAGATGTCTGGGATGGGTTGGGCGGCCTGCGGGGCACATACCTTGGGGTTTTACGGGCCGTTGTCTTGATGGGCCGTTGACTGAGGACGAGGGGATTGTGGATCGGCAAACTCCGAGGATCCTCTTCCCTTTCCCACACGCCGAGTGAGTATTCCACTTCGTGTCTCGCTCACATGATGCCGGCTTCAAAGCCAAATATTTATTGTCGGTGAACCCAGTAATGATCACGCTTGTGTCCTGAACCTTCCTCTCGCCCCCCTGTACTCCTCTGCTTCACCGATATTGAACGATCTTCCAGGTCTATTCCAGGCCTCAATGAATGCGCCGGCACGTCACGAACTTTACGTCCTCGAGGAAGGCGAAAAGCCGTAGGTCGTGTGATCGTTGGTCAAGGACCTCCTGAGCCATCGTCCACAGGGTCGAGATAACGGATGACACCAAGATCCCGAACGCTGCCACGGTCAAAGTTGTGAAGCAGGACCACACCTTGGCAAATATGGTCCGGGGGTGAGTCTTGTTTCCTATCTTCTCTACGCCCTAGCGTTGAGGTTCATTTTAGGGAGCTTTTGAAAATGAACAACGTTCTATTCGCTGGCTACAAGGTTCCACACCCCCTCCACCCCTACTTCCTGATAAAACTCCAAACGGACGGGTCAGAAACACCAATAAAGGTTCTGGGCCAGGCGTGCACAAAACTCATCGGTGATCTGTCTTCTCTGGAGCAAAAGTTCCAGCGCGAGTTCTCGTTCAAGGATGCCAGGGTCGACGGTCCTACCGGCGACGATCCGTATGGTACAGGCGCTGGAGGACAAGCCTGGGCCGCTGGTCGTGACTACTTGGACTTCTAATGGAATTAGATCCTCCGTTACTCGTGTTTGTGATTTACTTTTACCAATTTAATATGCGTGTCACACAGGTCACCCTGTAAGCAGGGCTGAAGACTTGTTCTTCAAGTTCGTCCGCCGTCCTCAGGGTATCCGTTTTCCACTCGTCGGGCTACTTTCCAACCCCGGCAGTGAGTTTCCCGTCAACGGAGGAGGGAAGTAGTCCCTGATTCTAACCGCCAACCAGCAACGGATCGGCCACTTCTTCGTTGTGCAGCCTATCCACTCCGATGTCTATCGCGCCGCTGGGATGAGAGCGTCTCTCTAGCTCTGGTGCGGAGACCATGGTGAGATCAGGGAAGTCCTGCCCAGGTACCTAGTCCTTCGCCCGTCCATACCATGTGGTCAGGCGGAACCACCCGACACGGCTGTCGTGGCCAACCCTATGCTCAGATCAACCTTCTACACGGCGCGCCAGTCCAGGGGCAGCTCCTTAACGGGGCAGCGATGCAAGTCTGGCCCTGCCCACTCACGGAAAGAAAGCACCCACGTCATCCCAAGCTGGGGCGGCGCGCGCCATACGGTAAGCGTGTACGCTGTTAGCTCGTACATCACTCTCCTACATCACTTCCTGGGGATCTGAAACATCCCTTCCTGTGTTGTTCGGACCCGGAAACCGGCGGTTTACCCCGGCCGGCCCACTCCCACAATCGGGGAGCGCTGCGGTCATAATTCCGTTCGGTGACGTTCGCTTCTGCTCGTGAGAAATCGATTTCCCTGCCAGCCCCGATGGTAGACCGTTCGTCACCAAGGGTCGGCGTCGGTTACAACCATGCCGCCCCCACTATCTGCGGATATGAGCGACGGCCTCGGGCCCACGCGCCCCCGTTACCCATGGCCGGATACAACCTATTAGTCCTTGATTCACGGTTTCCACGGATTCGACGCCTTGGCATCTTTGATCACAGTCTTAGGTGATCTGTAACTTCCAAGTTTTCCTCCGAAAGCACTTACCTGAATCGCTCCAGTGGGGTGACCCATTTTGGCGTAGGCGCGATCAGGGCGGTCACCCACCAAACCATAGGTACCTCCGAGTCTCGCGCGGCCCAGAAGGTACACGTGATCATCGAGATTCTTACGGGTTCGCCAGACCAGTCCACCTGGCAAGAGAACAAAAGCCGAAAGGCTGGTTTCCAGACCCCTTGGGGAGGGCCGGAACTCGGTCGGAGGGGAACAAATATCGAATAAGATTCGAGGGTCCACAGGTAAGGGTTCTGCATAGAATCAGGACGCCGGACCAGCTAGGGTATTTTTTGCACCAGGGGTCCGCCGCCTAAGCCCCCGTTATTCACACTCCGAAGTAGCGTTTTAGAAGGTAGTGAAAATGAACACCGGCGGACGTGTTAACCACCTGCGCGCCGCGCAGCCAACTTGGCCTTCACTTTCGCGGCTCTCTTAGCCATCATCTCCTCCTTCGCCCGCTTCTTCTCTTGCGTGGAGCTTACCTCCCCTTCCTCCGCCTCTAGATCCACCAGGTATTCGTCGATACGTCGTTCCATATGTTGTTGGATATCTTCCTCCGTTTCTGGCGCTCCGGCGTCGTTGGTATCCCATTCCAGATCGAAACCCCAACCTCTCCTGGTGGACAAACGGGGAAGCAACGGGGCGGGAGCCTCAGCAGCGGCAATGAGACCACCTTCGTCTCTCCACCAGCGCACGAGCCATTGAGCCGCCCTGGTGGAGTCTGGAATTCCGCCCCGCTTCAACATATTCAACCTCCTGGCCAGGAGGTCCAGGAATTCGGCGATGTCATCCGTCGGCGGTGGCACGGGAATCGGATCCTCGGTCCCGGACTGGAAAATTCGCAGATACGCAGGGTCTAATGGTGGAGAAGTTCCCCGTCCATGCCGTACGCAGATCAGTAAGTGGAGCTGGGATGAGCCAGTGAGCTGGAGATCGTACCGATCGGGTTCAAGACGTTCAGTCTGTAGAGCAAATAGGTGGCGAGTGCTTCAACATCGTATAGACCTTCTTTGATGCCAGCTATCCAATCCAACGTTCGGTAAAATATTCAGGCCGTATTCATCGGGCCGCGGCGACGTACCTATAAGCGCCAACTTAACACCTCGTTCTGCGCCTCTGTCACCTTTCCCGATGAAGGGCAGCATTACCCCTGGTGAGTCATAAGCGTAGACCAATGGATCCAGACATAATTTTAACCGTGTGGAAACGGCACGGGTCAGCCCCGGTTGAGAAGAGGTTCTGAGCGCCTTGGGCGTCGCTGTTCGGGATGGAGTGAATAGTGGCCGGGCCCGGTGATCGTGTAAGTCCGGGATCATTCAAGGATCCCTTGGAAGCACCTACGTCCACGTATACCAGCGTTCCTAAGTGCATTCAACAGAGTAGACTTGCCCACATTGGGCATCCCGACCACAAGGACATTTAGTTCGGGCATATGCGGATAACGTTTGGCAACATCTGAGTTGAAAAAAAAAAAGATCTTGTTCAGGGTCACCCCATACACATGATGCACGGGTTACGTGAATGGAGTGAATAGGACTGACTGATCAGCAACTCGCTCAAAGACCTTATGTCCCTTGGGCGGTGCCAACTGGCAAATAAGAAGGACTGATCCGGAAATTTTGCCTTAATTGCCTTCCGAAATGGCTACGGCGTTGGGCAAGGGAAGGGCGGGTTAGGCAAACAGATAAGATTTCACAATGCGCGCGATGCCCGTACTTCGATGCCCCATTCTGGTACTAGGTCCCTTTTGCTAAAAACGACGATGCGTTCACAAGCAATCCTTGTGCCGTTGACTGGAGAATGATCGATGGGACCTGCGGCTGAGCCCGCAAGGCCCAAGCGCTCTGTTCTCCATTTTCGTAGAGCCCCTAGGAGGTTTTTGTCAGTTTGGAACTGCGCGGTTTCGTAGAGGCCGATAGACTGGGCATGTAAAGGTATAAATTTCCCTCGTTCCCGATGGTTGTAACGGTCGGGCAATCGAGCGTCACCATCGGCGGGGATTGGCGCGGACAATACAACTCCAATAAAAAGTGAAGGATTGTACGGCGGTACTGTAGAGGGGGCACCGAGGGCCCCTCTCGCCGCAGCTGGGCGAACGTCTCGACGAGGCAACGTCCTGACAGTCGTGACCACTCCGGAGAAAAGAGATCGAAATAAGAGGCAACAAACCTTCAAAGGTCCCATTGATGCTCGTAAGGGGGAGTCTAGCATCACGCAGTTCGAGCACTACGTCGGTCTGCTTCAACAGCACGGGCAGCTGTCGTCTGAATTGGTTCATGTGACCGGGGAACCATGATGGAGGAGTAGGCAGGACCGGGAACGGGATATGCTGCAACATAATCGGAATACCGAAACAAATGCTGCGCAGGAGGGTGTATTTGTATGGGCAGTATTAGGAGACACCACCAGACAGCCCCAGAATGAACTGAGATAGGGGGGATACCAGAACCGCGGCAAATTTGGAACACGTAGGCGTCCCAATTAGGTGCAGTGGCAATAACCGTCTTTCAACCAGAGACAGCTGGGCGGCCACCACGCGGCGGTTCGCAAAGTAGGGGTAGAGGGAGTCGAGAATGAGGCGTTCGCGGGTCCGGGAGTAAACTTGGACGCGAAGGTTCAAAACAAAGACCGTGACTCGTGCACGTGGTGCGGAACAATCAACGGGCAAGAATCTGGAGGTGGAGCGAACCCGGTCGTCATTGTCGAATTCTAGTATAAAGATGGAATTCAAACAGCAGTATATCGCTGTGGTATGGGACTACAAAAAGGCAAAACAGCTCGACAAATGAGAGACATGAAGAGGTCGATATCCGAAGGAGAAGATTACGCTAAAACCCTACTACTATGCATACAAAGAAAACGGAACTTGCCAACATACACGATAAGCAGATCGAGGCTGCGCGCGGCGGTAAAAGCAGGGATAACAGGGTCGCTAGGTGGATACGCACTCTAGATCCAATCATCCTTGGCAAGGCCAACACCATCGAACGACTTGCCACTGCGCGTCTTCCTCTCGGTCAGGACCTGGACCTCATCAAGGTTGATTAACTTCTCGGATGGCGGTGGCGAGCCCTCAACCCAACCCTTCCAGCCCTTCCTCACCGCCACGCGCTTCTTCCTAGCTTGACGGTTGCGCATGGATACCTTGAACGAGTCTATATCGAGGTCTTCGTCGTCATCCGGGGTCCGTGGTCGCTTTGAGGATGTATGGGAGGTAACTGAGGACGCGGGACCGGGCGTCGAGCGGGGAGATGCCATTCCGGGGGAAGAGGGCATTGGAGGCGGGGTGACGGATGTGGAGCGTTGGTTGGTAGCGATGTGGATAGTTGGTCGGGCGCGCCAGAAAGAGGACGTTTTTGGTGGGGCAGGTTGAGGGGCAGGAGTCTCTACTGGCTGAGAGACCGATGCTGGGGGCGGTGTGTCTGGTCGGTCCTGGGGAACAGATAAGCCAGCTTTCTCAGCCCTCTGTCGCAACCTCTCCGCAGCTTTGGCCCGTTTTCTCTCGCGATCTCTCTCCCTCTTTTCCTTCTTCTTGTCCCTGCGGGAGAGCTGGTCCTTCTCCACCTCTTTGTAAGGTGGAACGCCGTTGAGGACGCTGGTGAGGACGTCCCTCGCGGGTGGCCGCGGGTCGAAGTAGCCGGCGAGGACGGTGGTCGCGGTCCTACGGTGGCGATGGTGAAGGGGTATGGCGGAGGTGTTATAGGGCATGATGATTGCCATGGGGGAGGGGAAAAGAAAGTAAGCTGGAGGATGGTGGGGGACGGAATTTAAATGAGTGAGTGCCTTTCTGAGGCATGGAGAGGCTACCCTCGGTTGTTGCCGAGGTGGCGGATTCTGATGGGCGGTTCAGGCAATCGGCCCAGCCGAGGGGGCTCTGCATTCTTCCAGAACATAAGCTGGAGTTCTATTGTTCTCCTACGAGCATGGCGCCGAGCTCGATGGCTCGCCCCCCCCCCCACCACCGCCTTTTTGTCATGCGAATATTCCCCAGGTTTTTCCACAGGCGGGCTTTCCGTTTACGTAACCGATGATTCGATCCACAATCCCCCCAAATATCCAGAAACATCTCATCAGCACGTTTGATCAACTTTCTTTGTTCCGGTTCATGGCGACAAACAATTTCGAATATCCTTTCGCCCTCTCTGCTGGTTATCAAAATCATCCCTTTGTCTGTGTAAATCGTCTATTTTCCCCCGCAGTCCCTGGAGTTAGTCCTCTTTCGGCCATCTCGTTGTGTCCACCCCACCCTCTCAAAATTCTCCCCCCTGAAACCCGTTCCGTATTCACCCATCCATCGCGTGTTTCTCTCCTGCCGTCGTATCTGTTCCCCCACGTTTTTATCCTTGACCCGTCCAAGGGGCCGGGATCTCTCGTCGATCACTGATCGTTGATGGCCTCTCCCGTCACCCAGGCCCGGAGCTACATTAATTTCAGGCCCTAGGTCAAGGCCCAGGACCCCATGGCCATTCCGTTAGCATCCACCTCACCTCCCCTTCCCAACGAACTCGAGGAGCCCCAGTGCCGCCTTCGCCTCGGCGCTATTCGGGTCCACTTTCGGCTCCTGCCGTTGGAGATCACTCCAGTTCAATGGCGCGAACTCTTTCGGTCTCCCCTTGCCCCAACCGTGCCTGTGACTCCGGTCACTCTGTACCTGGGCCTTCCATCGTTATTCACGCCCACTTGGCAAAACCCGAGCTGGCGACGGTCAATGCTGATAGCAAATGCAACTGCTATTTGAGACGCAAAAGTCCACGAAAGGCCTTCTGTGATCACGAGCCAGCCCCGGGTCACCCTCTGCCCCACAGACTTGATGGGACTGGTGACCAAATCTATTCGCCCATGCCTTCTTCGGCCTGAGCGCCACTACACATGTGGTCCACCCCGTTCTCCAGGCGACGATGTCATCCACTCAGATCCTGAATACGGCGCTATGACCTTTGAATTACTTGATAGATGCCCCGTCGAGGCCGTTAGACCGTGCTCGTCGGTCTGCCCGGTTGAGCTGTTATCTCTGGCACCGCCACTATCCGGGACCATCAGCGGCTAAGCCAATCGTGGAACTTGCTTCCAGTGATCTCCACGCCACCACGGTTAAGCCTAAGTATTCGCGATCAGGCTTATGTGCACGGTTCCCTCCTCGTTTCTTCGCGGAGCTTCTGGCGTTCAAACAGCACACGAGCACCGTGTTGCAACAACGATGTGGTCCGCCCACACCCTGGCATTCACAGATCAAAACCCAAGTAAAGGGGCACTGACCGTAGGTGAAACTACAGGACCTCGTTTCATCTCCAATAAAAAATTGGGCGTGGTTGATGCGGCGTTGAGGAACTTGCAGGGTACTGGGTTCTGGGCCACACTTCCGAAAACCGGACACGCGTCGCGGGAACGATGCCGGTTTCGCGGATGTCCATTGGCGCCCACCCAGTTTTACAAAAGCCTATAGGATTACGCCTACTGAACCTTAATGTTACGAGCGTTTCGAGCAATCCCTACAGTAGCCTGCCACCAGAACCCAAAGGACAACCCGAGGATCCCGTGAAGGATACCCCAGACGACCTCGGGGGTGAGCTTGTAGCTGCAAACCGGATACAGTTACACACAGCCGCGCAACGCAAGACTGAGATCACTTACGCCTCGAATTGGGGACCCAAGGTGGTGGGGATGAAACGAGGGGCCTGGAAAAGGACGGTGGACACGGTGGTATGGTACAGCGAAAGGCCCATGGCCACTGCACGCTTTCCAGGGAGGAACTCTGCGAGAATTTCGTGTCACCACATCGGCTGAAGCGATGTTGAGATACTACTTGCCTGGAAGACTAAAACACAAGAGCGAAGTGAGGCACGTGCCCAAGCCTATCGCACTGAAGAACTGCGGTAAATGACGAAACGGCGTGAGTCGATGCAGGGTGAGTCGCTAGCAATAGTCCATTCAAGAGTCGCGTACCTTAACCAACACTAGGGTTGTGTTGTTCATACCCAAGAATGGGAGCGACTGGGGGTACCAGAAGCCCTGGACGATAAGGGGAGCCTCCAACAAGACATGGAGCAAGAACACGGCCGAACTGAGTGGCGTAAGTGACCGAGCTGCATTCTACTACAAGCGCAAGACCTACAGCGGATGCCTTACGTTAGGTTGGGCGGACATTTCGATCGATGACGAGGCTTGTGCGGGAGAACGGGGAGAAGAAGAAGTGGCAATGAAAGATGGAAGCAAACCGATCACGTGACATCTGTCAACGCCACCCGGCGCGGCTGGCCCTGTACGGCGCACAGCTGCCCGCCCGTATGAACTCGTCCCTTTACTAGCGAGTGACGTCTCCCACATTTTAGTGATGGGTACGTGAGATCTTGATACGCTGACCGAGTCAATCGCTGAATCCTATTTTGGTCCTGTCTCTACCCATTGAACTGGTCTCAGTTGTAACTGGATGACTGTCCGCAGGATGTACAACGTGTACAATCGAATCCAGATGAATATCGAACCCTTATGGGGGAACTGTCAGGACCCCGTCCGTTGCATTGGGTCGCGGATATTGACTCCAAACCGCACATCTGGAATCACAACGCTGGGGCCGTTTCGTTCAAAACCCAGCCACCCGACCAAATTATGGGGTCCGGGAAGGACCACAACCAGACGTGCTTGAGGCCCTTTGAATTCTCACCTTACTTCTACACCTCAACTTTTAACTTCATTGAGCTATGCCACATGGAGGGCCACGGATGTTGAGCAATAGACCTCGGCTAATGGCACCCTTCTACAACGGGTATATATATATCTGGTTTTATCTAATCCTACAGACAGTCAACCAACCAACATGATGATGTGACCTATAACTGGTTCATGATCACAACCTTCAAGTCATCACCCTTTCGAACAGCCTCCAACGCCTCCACACTTTTGGTTAACGGGAACACGGCAGTGATCATTGGCCGGAGATCTATCCTCTTCTTGTCCATGAGGTCTATCGCTGCCTGGTAGCATCCGGCGGTATACCTGACGGTCCCAATTACGTCTATCTCCTTTGCGACGATGGAAAATGTTGGAAATGGTGTCACGGCTTGTCCTAAGCCCGCCTGGACATCTGTAGCAAGCCAAGGCCTCAGGGTCACCGCCAAGAGTGGGTTAGAAATCACTCACAGGTACCACCTATGTGAACGAACGACATGCAGGCGTGCATGGCCGCCTCAGCCCCAGACGCCTCAACGACGACATCCACGCCCCACAAGTCAACCCCGGCTTCGGCAAGCGCGGAGACCTTCCAGGCCTCTGCCCAGTCATGGTAAGTCGTGCCTTCGGGCTTAGAAGGGACCAGGGTCACATAGTCGGCACCAAACCCTTTTGCGAACGCCACCCGTTTTTGTACGACATCGAACGCGAGAATTTTGGATATGCCGAACGCTTGAGCAACAGCTATTACCATACATCCCAGGGGACCACAGCCGCTGCATTTCATGATCAGCGGACGTCACGGAAATGAACGCAGTGGGTCCTACAAAATGGCCAGTGTCTGCCCGGCTGAGAAGCGTGCGCGTCTTGCCAGCTGAAGTACCACGATCGGTCGCCAAGACACACGATGCCCACCATAGGCTACACACCTGAATTGCGACGGCCAGGGGCTGTATGCAGCCAGCCTCCTCCCACGAGAGGCTGTCGGGTATTTTTACCGCCAGGTCTGATTCGCAGGCGAAGTATTGCGAAAGCGCTGTCCAGAACTCGTGAATATGGGATCTCCATCTACCAGCGATCAAACTCACTACCGGGGTTTCCGGGCATAGAAGCCTGCTTGAAGAACCGACAAACGTTTGTCTTGCCTATCCGGCAGTTGTAGCATCTGTAACATGTCGTCAGGCCCCCGGAAAGTCGTACCGGAACGACCTGGCGAGCTCACTTTCGGCAAAAACGGGTGGGTTCGATCGCCACGCGGTCCCCGACTTTGAGAATCGTAACGTTGGCCCCAACCCGGACGACTATGCCAGCAGACTCGTGGCCTAACACCTGCGGTTCCTTGATAAAGTTGTGACCGACTCCGCCATGAGAATATGTGTGCAACTGTTAGAAATGGTGTTGGCAAATGTGGATGTAGGGGAGGTTGGGCGACCTGGCACGAACATCACTACCACAGATTCCGGTCGCCTCGACCTTGACCAATACGTCACCGTCACTGACTGGCGGAATAGGAACATCGCGAATCTCGACGGTCAACGCCTTTAAGAGAACGCAAGACCTGTTGGTTGTAATGGTCATCGTATTTTGGGGCGTATTTTGGATGTAGTTCAACTGAGGGCGGGGAATTATGATCGTCAGCCCTCGCACCATCCCTTTTATCGCATGTAAAAAGCGAGGGCAGCGGCCCCCTCCAGTTCCTTCCGCGGATCGCTTCCGGCGGCGCTGACAAGTCTGCCTCGGCTGATCTCTGATCGGGAAAGCGATGATCGTCAACTGCCCGGTGCGGGGACGGATCGGCCGGTGCGGATGACTAACCGGAAAGGTCGACACTCGGGAGACCAATGGGAGGCGTACCTTTGACGCCTCCGTGGCCAGCTGACGGCGAGGGTCTACTATTGCTGCCGGACGGCGTTGCCCAGACAAAGTAGACCCGTCCACCCCCCTTCTGCGAATAGGGGATTAGGTCCCAGATCACACCCATCTTCTGATCAAATGAAGGTCTCTATCGCTCATCTGTTGAGACTCATCGTGGCTTGAGAACACCTGGTGCGTGGCGTGCGGAAGAGTTCCGATGGGATATGAAAGCTCTGCCATCTGGATCCCATATACATACGGATCTAAACCGGCGGGCTCCAGTGCGGAACAAAGTACGTGATCAAATCACAAGAACGCTTACTTGACGGAAGATGGTTTGGTCATACAAACCCCGCGAACCCGTCTCGCGGGAGCCGGTTGTCACCAGGACCTTATGAGGAATGGAAGGGTAAACACACATGGTCATTCTCATAACGAACGACGGGATTATATGTATAAGACAGGCGAGTCTATGTGACCGAAAAAGCCCAAGTTGCAGCAGCGACGAGAACACACCAACAGAACCACGGATCCAACGTCTATAGCAGATATCGGAATCTTTGGACCAGTCGTGCCTCCTGACTAGCAGTGGCATTGACCAATCTGAAAGAACGGTTCAGTAAAACGGTGACCCGCAAACCGGCGAGAAACGCTACACACTCGGCGGACATTGCCAGAACCTTCGCATCAGTTTTGAACGCCTCCACTTCGCCCTTTTCCAGCTTCTTGTTCAGATAACCAAGATATTGACGATAAGCTAAGGGTCCATCAGCGACTTTTCATCAACCCCCGTCCAATAATAACTAACCTAAACCGATGGCCAGGGAGAAGGTAAGCAAACAGAGCTCGGTGGTGAAGCTTTGCCAGTATTTCGGCCCCCATTTGGATGGCCACAGGTAAGAGGCGGGGATTTGTCCGATATTAGCAAACCCGTTGACTATCGCAATGGCAGCTGCACGTTTGACCGGGGGACGGGGGATACTTGTGCTGACCCACCCGATGAGGAGGATTCCACCTGCGGAGGTGTGGGCTGTCAGGTACGATCTTTGGTATGGAGCGGATAGAACGTGCCGCTGTAGCCCATGCACATGCCAAACAAGGAGATGTACTTTCCGGCGGTGGTCTTGGCTGCGGAGATGAGGGTCAGCAGATAGAAATGCGAGTAGGGTAAGCACATTAACCAGTAAGAGCAAGGATGTAACCGAGGATAGCAAAACCATAGCCAAGGGCGATGTGGAAATACTTTTCCCCAGTGCGGTCTGAGTGCCAAGCGTTCGCGAGCGCAAAAACAGCGGCGAACGCCCAAGGGGGGAATGTGAGCAGCAAGGTAACCGTGGTGCTGAACCCAAGGGTCTTGGTGATACTCGGGAAGTATTGGCTAAACGACAGGCCCATGAGATAGGTGAAATACATGAAGCTAGAGGGAGATGAATTCAGAATTTTGGGACGCGAAGAGGGTTGATTAACTTACGCCAATGCCCAAACTTTGATGTCCGTAACGGCGAGTTTCAATCCATGGAGAACTCCAGAACCGGTCCTCTCGGCTTCGTCAGGGTTGTCAACGAGACCGACGTCTTTCACCAGTCGACCTTGAGCGATATGAAGTTCCCTTTCCGAGAGCCATTTGGTGCTGTATGGGAGTTAGATCAGCTCTGCTCCCGAGCCCCGAATGAACAAGGAGCCCACCTGCTGGGGTAATCCGCAAGGATGAACGGGACAAGGAGTCCGAAAGCAATGGTGATAGAACCTTCAATGATGAAGAGCTACAAAAAATGAGCTAACGCTTGCCACGGGAAGACTGAATAGCAAACCCATCGCCACCCTCGGATCCCCCGAGTCCCTTCCATTCTGCCCAACACACCAGCAGCGATTAATCCACCCAATCCTTGGGCCGACATATTACCAACGTTCAACCTATCGAGACTTTAGTCCAAGAAACGAGGCGGGATCTTTTTAGCCCGCACACTGCGATTCTGAAGCCAACTTCTTTCCTGGTATACCATCGGGAGAGGTAGTAGATGGCGCCGGGATAGAATGCGGCCTCTGTGGTAGCCATCAGACCATAATGATGGAAGTATATAATACGATCAACTTGCCTACGAAGCCGAGGAAGAAACGGCAGGCAACAATGTGGGAGAAATCTTGACAGAGCTGCAGGACGAGGCAACTTCAGCACGTGAATCTCCGGAGTGGGATGGGGTTGCCTCATACCGCAGTCAAAGCCGAGACCAACCCCCACGTGACGGTTACGAGAGCAAGATACAGCCGAGGGGCTGGGACGGTGTTCATGATCAAGTTCGAGGGTACTTGCATCTGGGCTCAGGGTCAGCACCGTGGAGAAGTTAGAGTTCACAAAGGAGACACACAAAAATATATCCGGCGAACAGGATCGACAACGAGGTGGCGTATTGGGTGTCATTGAGGTTCAAGTCCTCCTGGAGGCCCTTGAGACGTGCGTTGGCCAAATTACTGCGCTGTGACGGAGTTCCAGTGGCACGCCGGAGACGGAACACAACGTAGAATACTGACGTCCTGTACGTGAAACGGGTGATGAGCGGGTCGGAACAGCCCCGTGGTACAAGAAACGGCTCACAAGGTAGTTCAAAATGAACAACTGTGTACATAATATAAAGGGTCAGCCGCCCGTGTTGCCCTATAACTTGGAGAGGAAACGCACGATCATCAACGCGGGCTGTATGAACGCGGCTTAGTAACAACCGCCAGAAGAGTGGGAGAACGACTCACGAGACAACGAGCGTCGATTTTACGAACGAGACGGCGTTCTTCGCGGTCATCCCAGTCTCCGAGGGTGGAGGCTTCATCGGGGACTGAGGCAGAACCCTTGGAGTTGGCGGATTCGAGAGAGGTCATGATGAGGGGTCGACCGCTGAGCAGACCGGGGACGGCGTTCGCGCCCTTTACGGAGACGGAAAGAAGAGCGTCGGGGGTTGAACAAAGGTCACTCAGCGTCACCGGCGAGCTGCTCTGACATTGGACGCCGACTCCAGACAATAAAGTCCGAACGGCCGCATCCTGAAACGGAAGGCGCGCGCCAGAGACCCATGACCAATCAGAATGGAAAAGTGATCGGGAGGATCTGGTCCGCACCAACTGCTATATAATCTTCTCCCTTCAGCCGTCGGTGGGTCCCACATCAGATTTCCTCCGGTATGCCCCCCAGCAACTTCGGACTCCACAAGCTCCTCCAGGACGGCAGAGAAGCAAAGAAACCTGTCGTGGGCAAGCTACACCCTTCGTTTCATCGGAGATACGACCCTCATGGTCACTTCTCTTATTTCAATCGTAGGTTCCTGGCTCATGTTGCCTGGCGCTTCCCTCGCCAGAATGATTGCACAGATGGGATTCGATGTGAGCTTAGTCTGATCGATTCCCACAGTCCTGTCAGGACGTCGCTGACCTACGTGATTTGCAGTTCGTGATCATCGATACTGAACACGGAAACATCGCGGATGACGAGATGCACATTTCTGTGGGGGTAATCGCATCCCAGGGTGTCAGCCCGATGGTCCGGATCCCCGCCCCAGAGAATTGGATCGTCAAACGCACCCTCGATACCGGTGGTAAGTGGACGATTCCCCGCGATCGCGTGCTGATTCAAGATTACCTCCGAAGCACATGCGATACTCTGTCCGATGATGTCCAGTCCTGTGAGCGGTGGCACATTCCTGGGAACGAATATGTCCGCTGAACTTCATTCCCCCCGTAGGAAGAGGCTCGCGCGCTCGTCTCTTTCGCGAAATTCCCAGTCCCCCACAGTCGGCGAGAGCCGGGAGTCATCTCCGGTATCAGGGGTGTCGGTTCTCCCTTTGCCCCGGCAGTTTTTGGAAAAACCCCCAGAGAATATACCGCCACCGCCAACGACGACATCCTCATCGCCGTTCAGATAGAGACTGTAGATGGCCTGAACAGCTGCGAGGAGATCGCCAAGGTCGACGGGGTCGGTATGTCACCAACCCCACTGCTTTTCTTGCGTACCCGGAAGGCACGCTGACGCCTCGCCCAGATATGTTGTTTGTCGGGTAAGCAACGGTCCACGCGTGGGCAGACGATGCCTAACTCACGCTCTCGCCCGAAAATCCCCAGACCAAACGATCTAGCATCGTCGATGGGATACGTTTCTAGCGACCACCCCAACATACCCGAGGTCCAGGACGCGATTGCGCGTGTCTTGGCAGCTGCGAAGGCGGCCGGTAAATACGCCGGGATGGTGCGTTTCCCACCTGTTGCCTAACAACCGATCCCTGAACGTTGCCAACTCCTTCACCAGTTCTGCTTGACAGCAGATGAAGTGCAGAAACGGTTTGAACAGGGGTGTACGTGAACCAGCTGTACTCGATCCTCCACGTCACTGATTCCAGTATAGTCGATTTTATGAACCTTGGAGCAGACATCGTCGCGCTCGCCATCTGGAATGGAACCGAGTTGAACAAGATTTCTCACCTCCGGTAAAGAGGGCGGTCGGGGCGATGAGTCTGCCCGGTTGACTGTATCTAGGATGGGTAAATTTCACATCTTTACTGGATGGCTACAACCGTACACAGACGTGTATGAACGGATGCTTGAAGGCTTTTGGGGACGACACGGAGATCACAACCCCTCTGGCGGGTCGTCAACAGCCTAAATACTGGATACTAGCAGCCTGTTATGGCGGGTAGAAATCTACCTGACCTTACAGTTAGCCACCCGGGCACCTACAATCGTAGGCATGTAAATAAGAAAACAACCATTAAGAATGAATCCAAACACCGATAACAAGAATAGAATGCGAAAGACGTAGGAATAGTAGTAAAGTAGGGGCGAGGAACACGAGTACATATAAAACACTGCGACATCGGATAGTAATGTTAGATACACGATAAAGTAACCACTGCGGGGTGGTAAGGCACGAGGATAAGATGTAAATGTTCAATGTTGCTCCTGTCCGAGATGTGGGCCGGCCTGGCCATAGGCTTGCCATAAGAGTTGGCCGTTTTCTTCGTAATGTGCAGGAAGCTGTTCATTTTGAGGTCGGAACACGCTACCCAAGAGTGCGTAGACATCGCCGCCCAGAAAATCGTAACCCGAGTACGGTAGTCCATCGATCTCCCGACCAGCAGAAAGCGCGTTGAGATCCAACGATATCCTTGGTGCCTCCTGGGATTGCGGATGCTGCGGGGGCATAATAGCATCACCAGGCCGGTGAACAGCAGGCGGCATCTGTCCGAAGCTAACACCTGGTACATGTCCAGAAATACGTCGTGTGTCGTCGTGATGGTAATGTGGGTGTTGCTCATGGGTGTCGCGGTCGACCGGTGTCCTGATGTTCGATAATTGTTGGTGGATGATGGAATCCGGCGAGGTCGGCTCTGCGCTGCCACGAGGTTGGGGAGGCCAATTCCCGACTGGTTGAGGAGGACCACCGCTCTCCCCTCGGTGGTCGCTCGGTTGGGGAGCCCAGGGGTGGTACTGCGGCTGCGGTCCATCAAGTCGAGGTCGCGAATGGGAGTCCGCCACCTCAAACTCGGGAGGGAACTTACGCTTCCCCTGGGAACTTTCGGGTGGGGCGGGGTTGGTAGAGGTTTTTCTGTTATAGGGCGATGCATGAGACCCTGATGCGTTTGACACGGTGAGGAATAAAATACCTCGATTCCCCCTTGGTCGTTTGTATGGTATCCAGGGCTGATAGACCACCATAATGCCTCGTTTTAACGACGACCAGGAGATCAGAGACGATCTCTTTGCAACGCCTTGCGCCGTTCCAGATCTCCTCCATACCCTCCAGTAGGTCGACACACTTCTCCGCGTCCACGATGACCGCCTTGACGAGACCCGCCTGGTGTCCGTACGCGACACAGCGCAGGAGCAGAACACCGCTCAGTGTAATGTATTGAACAGCGAATGCGAGATGGTGAGATGTCGGCAACATCTGTAGGGGGTTGGTAAATCCGGCGAAACCCGGAAGAATGACAGACAACGAACCTCTTTGACCATCTCCCCGATGCGGAGACCTGTGTACAAAGACAGAGATCAGGTCCGGCTGGGGCGAAAACCTCGGGCCACTTACAACTCTTCGCGGCACTTATGCACTGCTTAAGGGACGATAGATCGTTGGTTGACGTATGAGAGTCTGGAATGAACGGGCGATCTGTGAACCGTATCTGGAGCGTTAGCGGACCCAGATCAACCCAAAACGGAGGGTTGCACATACGGAGATTGATGATCGCAGAGTAATATACGAAAAATGCGGTCAAGCACAGCGCCAACATCTTTGGATTTTTCCTATCGTTCGTTGCGTGCCTTACGTTGTGGGGCAAGTTTTCGACCCACTCCGTCAACTCCAGATCGAGTGCGCGGACGGTTTGGCTCATTTGATCATCCTTTGACGGGTCCTCGATCTTGGACGATTGTACCTTCCGCACAATCCTCCCCGCAATGACGTAGATTTTGGATAACCTGGAGGTGGAACGGATGAGGAAATTTCCGTTCCCGTTGGTGGAAACAATCGGCCGAGAGGATAAAGAAGAGCGAGAGCGAGAACAGGACCAATGGCCAAGAATGCACCGGAGGTTCCGCGAAATAAGCTCACCAGATGAACCCGGTCATGAAGTTCTCCCCTGGCGACAATGCATTGCCTTCGGATGTGCTCTGTAATTGTCCGTCATCGATCTCAACCGCTTGAAAAAAATGAATCAGAGTCGATGAACCTCAATGACAAGGGTTAGGGCTTACGCAGTTCCACATCACAGTCATCGTCATTAGTTCCACTCGGCCGTCCGAGGGCCATCGACAAAACGCGATCAAGCCCGTAGACACACCACCAAACTCGCCTTCTGATCTCTTTCTGAAGAGCAGGGAGTTGAAGCCTCCTTGGCGATCGCTACAAAATGTGCACACGTTGTGAGATTTCAACGAGCTTTGTGTAAGAGCACACGTGGCCATCGACGTACGTGCAAACCAATGTCTTGCGCTCTCCTTAATGCTTGCCCCGCATTAATCCAACTGGTCGCGAGCGCTACATGCGAAGAGTCAAGTCAGTTGCCCCTGAAAACGACTGAAGACCCGGGTTCATGCGTACTGTTCCAGCTAGCGTTGCAGATCGCCTGCAGCGCGAGAGCCTGCACACTGGGAGGGCAAGAATGAGGGAAGCAGGTCAGCCTCGTGGCGGCCCAGCGGCACGTAAGGTCACCACGTAACGAAAAATAGACTTACTGTTCAATCTGATTTGACCCCGAGCTCATCCAGAAGAGGACTTGCGATCGCTCATAATAACTAGAAAGGAAACGCAGGCAGTCCATTCAGCGACCCTATCTCAATTCAAAACGATACCACAATCCCGATCACGTCGTGCCAACTGACGGAATCGGGACTGGAAACGGACAAGCGCAAGACAGGGGAAAGGGATGTGCACTTACTCCATCCCATGAAACTGTAGCGGCGGATCCACCGATTTCACAGAAGGTGGGGGCAGGGACACCCTCCCTGTCTTGGCTTGCATAGTTGATGCGCAGGCGAAGACGGCGAAGAGGCATGACAAGAATGGGTGATTGCTATACCCCTTGTTTGAGGCGCGTGCCTCCATCACTTCAATATACGTGTTCACGAACGATTGCTGATGCAGTATCGGGAAGGTGTGGTGGATGTGTGTGAAGTAGGTCGCGATCTATACGCACGCATGAGTTTGCGGGGGAACGAAGTGACAGGTGGGGTGACGGAAGAGCGGGATGTGTAACGGATCGCGTCATCGGGGAAAATCGAGATTCAGATTCAACCCCAGATAAGCGACCGAGACCTCGAAGAACGGCGAGGAAGTTCCGGTCATTTTACTCACGAGTTCATCGGCGACAGAGGTTGAAGGGAAGATGAGTTGTTCGGGAAGTGGCCTCCATGAGGGAGATCAGTGAGTTTAAAGGTCCGACATGTGCGATTGCCGATGGAGAGACCCACAGTGTTGCCACCCGCCGGAACTGATAGTTAGGCTTGAAGAATGGAAGCTCCGCCTCCACAGTCGCCTTCGGCATCCTATCTGACGAACTCGACGCCGGAGACCCGGCCATAGGCGCCGAATCGTTCAACGAATTTAACGCCTCTACCAGCATCATCGAGGACGCTCCGCCGATGAAGCTGAAGGCCCGCGTCAGCGACATCGTGCTGAAAAAGGTGGGAGAGAGAGGGGAACGCTTACCGTAAGTTTCCATATGAATCCTTCGCCACAAACGAGAACCGATCTGACCACCTTTCGTTCGCACCATCGATGTCATCATCCAACAGCCTGTCCATAACGGGGCTACTGAGCTGACTTGTTGACCCCCTGCTCATCTCGTTCACCCCTATGCTACCGGGCGCTCCACCGCTAGGGTACTGGGTGAGTTTCTGCACGCTTGTCGAGGGTGTGTAGGGTTTCCCCGAGGAGGAAGGTGGGTGGACGCCCTGTGAGTGTGGAAGGAGGTAGGAGTGGATTGTTGGGGCCGGGGCTTGTTGCGAAGGACCGGGACCAGGGACCGCGGCTGAGATGGACGAGTGTGAGGTGGGGGGTGATACAGTATTTGTCTCTGAAGGGGCTCGAAAGCTTGATGATGCGGTTACAGGTGATGTCAGAATGTCAAAAATGGGATAGGATACTGGTTAACCCACGGTAACTTTTGGTCGTTCGTCTGCAGCCAGTTGTCGAACGCCTGAGCCACGGGCATTAGGCGTTGGATAGAGTCTTCGACACGCGCGAGCCGGTTGTCGACGGTGATGGCATACCTAAGCCGAGGAGCACAAGGTTGAGTTCGTGGAAACGAAGGACGGGATAAATGCCTCGGTGCCGAGGAGCAATCGATGAAATGACAGCGGACTCACTGTCTTGCGCCAGCAGCGTTGTCGTTGATCTCCTTGACTAGAAAGATAAACAAAGTGTTAACTCCAAAGATCTGTTGGCGCGAACGGGGCCTGGAGTTGACGCACAGCTGCATGTTTTTCCCGAGGACTGACAGTATGCACATGGTTCCTTGGTGTCCAACGCCCCGTTAACCTTGTCCTTGCGCCGGAAATGAAGAGAGTCATTACCTGCCCATCACACTTAATCTGTAGGGTGCGCAGAATCAGCAGGGGAGGTATTGCGGTGGGGGGACGGTAAGAAGGGAGACAAGGCCGGATGCTCCGAATGCATAGAAAACCGGGGAGAGACGAACGCGGATGGAGAACGGACCTTCCGTTTCCTGCAGACCTCACAGGCTCTCCAGACCCTAGCCCGCACAACTTTGGCAGGACTGCAACACGGACAAATGTAGAGTAGGTGAATTAAGCGGCGATCAAAGCGGTCGGTCAGTTGTCCCTGGGATTATCTCCTGAGACGAAATCGGTACAGACCCATCTTCCTGCTTCGGTGGAAGAGCACCACCCTCTTGAGGCATTGAGAGACGCGAGCCGGGCGTGAGTTGCTCAGCGAACAAAGGTCGGTGCCTCCTTCAAAGGCGACAAGACGCGAGAGGACGGGATGAGTCAAGGCTGAGACCAGTTCCGTTGGGCGGGGGTAGAAGGGAAAGAGGAGCGGGGAAGAGGAGAAGGATACAAGGGGCGGAACGGATGCGAATGTTCTGCCGGTTATACTTAGCACCTGGTAGTTGGACTCTGCACCATGAACGGGTGTGGGTCTGCCCCCGATCAGACTCGAGCTCGGCACCGGGCGGGCACCCCAGGGGACCCACGACGCAAGGCTGGAAGCGACTGAAAGTGAAAGTACTAGTATTCATATGACTGGTATAGGTACCATAGACATACAACAATATAACCTATATACACCCCGACGAAAGAAACAAAACACGGTTACTCGTTGCCTTCATCACCTTCCATAACATCCGAGATATAGCTTGACGCGGTTGACCCTTCCCTCTCGTCCAGGTCGAGGTCGAGGTCGAGGTTGCCGGCTCCTCCTTCGGCATCCCCCGGTGCCAGTAGGTGAAGCCTTCGGACCTCTGCCCGCAGCTTCTCGATCTCAACGTCCCGTCTCTCGACGCGGCCCTTGAGGACACGGATGTAGTCGTTCCCGTAGCGCAGCAGTTGTAGCTTACTGACGGTCGTATTCGGTCCTCCCCCTGGGCGTGGAGGTCCGCGTGGAGGCATGGCGCCGGGTAAAAGTGGTTCCAGGCTTCCCTCTTCAGAGGGAAGTGGCACCGGGGGAAGTAAGAGTCGAAGATCATCAAAGGAAGTCTTCAGCGAATCCCTGCGCTTCTGTTCAGCGTCCTTGTGGGACGTCTTCTTAATCACCATAGGTGGCTGGGGTTGAATTGGGGCGGCGTCGGCTAGACACACCCGTGAGGCTTATGCTCTTCCAAGGGGTCAACGGTGACAAACCTGGTAGGATGGGCTTCAAGTTGGGGCTCACGACAGACTGCCTCTTGGTGGTCTTTGGGCCCGTGACTGGTTTGGTTTTAGGGGCGGTAGTTGCCTTGTCCTTCTTCTCGCTGGCCCTAGTCCTTGGGGGAACGAGGCTGCTGTTGACGCCAAGTCGACCGAGGTTCATGATGCTCGCAGGTGTGACGGGAGCGATGGTTTCCTCAACACCGACCGAGTCAAGTTTCTTTGGTTCTGTGTTGGAGGGATCGTTGGGAGAGGGTGATGGGTTAGACGGCGGAGGCATGGAGAAGTCATGTCCTGATAAACCGACGCCCGCCAAATTCGAGGTGATGGATATCGGTGTCGAGGTTGCAGATTTGGTTACTTGCTTTCGAACGACAACCGAAGCGATTGACGACCTTCGTTTGGAAGCAGGTTTCTTTGGAAAATCTTCGTCACTAGGGGACGCACTCCTCTTGTTGGACATGACAGGAGCGGGGGGTCGTTGAGTGTACGCCCCAAGCCATGGACTGGTGAGGGGAGAGACGTCAAAGTCCGTATCTGCGGCCATTGGCGTCATTTGGAAGGCAATATTGGCAGGCGCAGAGTTTGACAGCTGCTGCATGTGTGAACCGGACATTGGTGATCTTGGCTGTGAGAAGTGATGGGGGAGTGCAGACATCGGGAACGACGGAGTCTGATGCTGGAGCATCATCGGCGACACATACTCGTGATTCGCCTGAGCGCGGAGCTCGGTAGAGGAAGCTGGAAGAGAAACGAGAGTCTATGATAAGGTAGCGGGGGACGGGGGATGGAATCCTTACCCGGGGTTGGTAGACCGTGGAGATGCTGAGGGTGAGATCGCTGGGGGTCAATCGGGCTGGGGTTGGGCATCTGGGCGGGCTGTACAACTCGTTGGGTCCCACTCAGTATTTCCATCTATGGGGTCTTGTGAGTGAGGATGAGATTCGAAGGGGCGCCAACGACGAACCTGTTGTTGGAATATCTGTTGTTGTAATTGATGTAGCTGTTGCAGCTGCTGGATTTTGACCTGCTGCTCCCACAAAATGCTGGAGTTGCCATTGTTTTGGATGGCGAAAGTTTGCTGCTCATTGGAGGGGGGCAACGGATCAGGAATGTTCTGGGTATTCTGGAAGGGCTGGCTGTTGAAAAAGTCCGGATCAGGATTTTGTTGCTGGTTGTCCTGGGAGAAGAGGGCTGCGATAAGGTCCTTCTGGCGGAGCTGGTCCGTTTGCATGGCTGGGGGTCGAGGGGCAGGAGGGGCAGGAGGAGGGGCGGTTTGGTGGTGGTGGTGGGCGAGCCGCGAGGACGACTGAGGTAAATCCGGCGCGAAAATCGGGTGGGAAATGTGAAATAAATATTCGGGTTGCCGAACCTTTTTACGTTAGTAGATTACAGTTGTGCTGTCTCTCCCCACCCACCACCCTGACGTCCTCCTCCTCTCCATCTGGTCTGAACCAGACCATCGCCGACGTCCTAGAGGCTCTTTTCTTTTCCTCATGATTTCTCTCCTAATTTCTCTCCTCTTCTCCTCTCTCGCCAACGCATATACCTTCAAATTCACCAACGTACCCACTCAGTGTCAGGACCTGTCTCTCGTTATCGATGGCCAGGGTTCTCCTCCGTACGAGATCCTAATCATTCCCGTTGGCCCGTCCACGGCCGCCAACAATGTAGAAGTCCGAAGGGTCGTCGACCAGACCTTCCCTAACAACGGCACCACCATAACTTTTCCACTCCGATTCCCCGCGAATTCCCAGTTCGTTGCCGTCGTACGTCTTTCCACTCTCATTTCCTTCCCCCTACGTCCTCACATCCATCCCGTCCCACAGGTATCCGACCAGTCCGGTTTCGGCACCGGTGGAACGAGTACATCTGTGACCGTCCAGTCTAGTTCCAATTCCTCATGTTATGATACCTCCCAAAGCGTGCAACCTCTATTTGTGTTCAACCTCTACCCGGACAAGTCCCTCACACAGTGCTCCCCAACTCGACTGTGGTGGGACAACACCACCGCCAAAGGGTGCGCAATCCAGGGGCTTCACTCTGAAGCGCCCCATGATCACATCACACTAACACCCCTATCTTCCTATACATTTTAGCACCCCTACCTTCCGTGGTCTCATCCCCGGTGGCCAGAGTTTTCAGATTCCCCAGGGTAGTACATCGTTCGTTGACGGTCAAGGAACTGGCTTTTCTTGGACCCCCTCCGTCCGCGCGGGTAGCACCGTAATCATCACAGCGGGAGATGACAGAGGTCGCGGTGACGGTGGGAGTGCACCTTTTATTGTCGGCTACGGGGACAACTCCTGCCTGAATAATAACTCCCCTTCGTCCACACCCGGCTCTCCCGCTGGGGGCTCTTACCCAACCACCACGGGCCATATGGGTAATGGTTCATCCGGGTTTGTCCTTTCCCCTCTCTTCTCCTCGAAGTTCAGCTTATCAGTCCAAATAACTTTCTAGAGCGCACGTCGGCCCTATTGTTGGTATGTGCTCGTGCCCATCCAACCGCACTACGTTCTGACGAGCCTCCTATTTAGGTGGTGTCGTAGGAGGGGTGGCTGGTCTCTTGATCATCGCCTTCCTCGCCCTCTTGTGGTTCAGACGTCGTCGTGCTCAACGAGCGAGCAAGGAAAGACCTTCCCTATTCATCGACCATGACGACGAAGCCCCAACCTCCCAACTTCCGCATGGAGAACTCCCCCTATATTACGAAGCAGAACCCTTCACCGCATCTGAGCCAACTGAGCGTGCAAGCACCCACCGACCCAGCACTACCCTCGACAGATCTGAACGTCCCACCTCCCAGGCATTGACCTATCTGTCCGATCCCCAACGTGTCGCATCCCCTGATGGTACCAGCACTGGTGTCAGTAGGAAATCTCCCTTACCCCCATCTCTGCGTCCTGTCAATGTCATCCAACATGAGGACGCCGGTCCTTCGGCCCCCGCGGACAACACAGAGCCGGAAACCGTAGAGCTCCCACCTGCATATACCAACATCCGAAAGACGCCCGCTTGATGGTATACCCATAACCCCACTCCAAAACTAATCTCCGTTGATCCTGATTCTCTCCCCGAGGGACAGGATTTGTTATTTTTCGTTCCCTACGCTTTTTGTATCTGGACATTCGCCCCCCCACCCCACGTTCTTCGGCTTGCTATCGTGTTGACCTTTCCATCTCACTATGTTTCGCACCTCCATCGCTTACGCCCCCCCCCGAGCCAGGATGTCGTATGTACATTAGCCATACCCCCTCGAAGAGTGTGGCGCTATATAGAATGTTTTTGAGTCGCACCCTCACTCAGCTCGAGGATGCCATTGCCAATGTGTCCCCGTGATCACGTGGAACAGACGAGGTTGATCTTTCTCTCGCACCACTAGGGGGTGTTCGCTGCCCGGTTCACGATTATCCCTGTTTTCCTGCAACCTCATACTACTCAGCCAGTCTTGGTCTACAAGTCTAACTCGCATCTCAGTCTACTACTCGCTGGGCATTATCTCCACAGGCTTACTCGCACAAAATATGGTTTCGTTTGCAGACACTCCTCCCCGCGCGCCGGCTTTGTACAAGCCTCGTATCCCGACTCGCTGGCAGAAAGAGAAGGAAGCCGCTGGGGAACGCGGACTCGACTTTCCCGACGATCCCAGGTTTATCGGACCCTGGGTCATCGGCGAATGCGTCGGGAAGGGTGCAAGTGGGCACGTCAAGGTCGCTCGCCACCGTCGCACGGGCGAGTACGCTGCGGTTAAGATTCTCCCTCTTCAACCAGTCTTTGACTCACGTAATTCCCTCGCCACCCAACAAGCCAAGACCGAAAAACAGCGACTGGGTATCGATCGGGAGATCACGATGATGAGGCTTATGAATCATCCGAACATTATGCGGATCTACGACGTCTACGAAGGCGAGAAGGAGCTTTACCTCGTCCTCGAGTACATCAAAGGCGGAGAGCTCTTCGACTTCCTGGTCAACCGCGGGAGGCTTGGCCCACTTGAAGCCTTGTCGTTCTTCAAGCAGATCATCTATGGACTCAACTACGCTCACAGCTTCTCGATAATCCACCGTGACTTGAAACCCGAGAACATCCTGATCAAGTCCCTGAATCCTCCTGTTCTCAAGATCGCCGATTGGGGCATGGCCGCGTTTGCTCCACCTGCCTGGCAACTGGAAACGAGCTGCGGTAGTCCCCATTACGCTTCGCCAGAGATCGTGAGAGGTCTCAAGTACCAGGGAACCGCGACGGATATCTGGAGCTGTGGCGTTATCTTGTTTGCCCTCCTAACTGGAACTCTGCCCTTCGACGATAAGGACGTCAAGGCTCTTCTCGGGAAAGTGAAGCTTGGAAAGTTCGAAGTTCCTCCCAGCATGGATAGGGCCGCCAGGGATCTGATCTTGAGAATGCTGGTTGTGGACGTCAAACAAAGAATCACCGTAAGCGTTCTCTAACACCGTATTTCGTGGCAGCCGGCTGAATACTTCGTCAGATGGGCGAGATTCTCGAACACCCTTGGATGAAGACAGATACTCCCCGGGTTTTCTACGTCCCTGCTCCGTCTGTTGAAGAACTCGCTCGGCCGGTGCAATCTAAGGCTCATATCGACCGTGACATCTTCGAATCTCTTTGTGTTATCTGGGGTCGTCATGCGGACCCTAACAGCATCAAGGACGATCTGCTCAGCCCACCTGGCCAGGGGACTCTTGCTAAGGCTTTCTACTTCCTGCTACAGAAACACAAGGAAAAGGCGCTCTCCGACCATGGCATCGTGATGGACGTCGCTGAGGAGACTGTTAAAGACAAAGTTGTTCACAAACACTATCTTGCGCCCCGTCCAAGGGAATCTTGGAAGCTTGATCTAGACGCGGCTTTGGCTACCCCCCGGGCTGCTGTCCGTGACCGTCGGTTACTTACGCTGGACGTCCCTTTGACGGAAACTTCTCCCCAGAGTCACATCCGCACCCCCTCTCCTGTCGGACCTCGTGCTCAGAAACCTCGGCCGACCTCTTCTCCCCCCTCACCAAACAAAACCCCGCGACCAGTTGTTACCCGGGCTTCCTCTGTTACCTCCGCTGGCGGCGATCACCCGCCACTTCGGGGGCGGAAGCTTGCTCAAGTCAGCAGGAGGACGAGCGTTCAGCCGGTTACCAGAACCAGGGTCACGTCGCCTGGGGTTCTCCCTATGCTAAGGGCTTCGACAGAGCCTACCCAGGACATATACGCGCCTCCACCAATGGTTAGGACTTCGCAACAAACGTACGGAATCAGGCGTACCATCGCTCAAGGGACAAAGTCGACCAGCTCGAGAGTCCCGATTGTCACCCGTGCCATGACCGCCCCAGAACGAAGCCAGAGTGCCGAGCCAACGCTTCCTCCAAGTTCCAATACCCCGACCCAGGAAACTTACCTGACTTTGACCACCGCCAATGCGACGGCGTCATCTCTAATTCACGCGCCCGCGCCCGTCCCTTCAATTCCTTTGGCAATACTCCCGATGATATCTGCCCCACGGGTGGCGAGCGCGGAGATACAGAAAACCATCGACGATATCGCGGACAGGATGAACCTATTGGTCGCTCACGAGAACGCGCATTATGCTCAGCAGGTCCAGCCTCGCCGACAGAGTCAGCAATATCGACAAACTCAACCACAGCTCATCCAACACCAACAGCAGAGCTCTGATGCTTCTTCGTCAAATCCATACAGCCCACTTCTGAATGGGGGAGGAGAAGTGGGAGAGGCGACGGATGGAGAGATGACGCCTCGGGCGGTTGAGAGGGACAAGGAGAACCAGGGTTACGGGTCCTGGCTGCAGATCCATCGGCCTTCCTTCCAGGCGACCACGCCGATGAGGGACATGGTGAACGTGGCGTACCATAGGCAGCCGTTTGGCCAGGCCAGTCGAGAGTCGGAGAAGGAGAGAGATAAAGATAAGGGGAAGAGATCCAGGAAGCTAAGACGTACGTTCCCTCTTTGCATCCCCTTTGTCAACGGATCGATATTCACTCTCGCGATTCAGCTCCTGCACTGGACCTCCGAAACGCGAGCCATCGTCAGAGTATCGGCTCTCCTCTCCTCTCCCCCCCGCTTAGCACGGCCGGGAGCGAGTTTAAAGGCTGGTTTACCAACCTGTTCAACTGGAAAGGCCAGTCGTACACTCTGTACTCGCTCGAGGACGTCGCCACTGCGAGGGAAGAGATGACCAAGGCTCTTGCGCACGCAGGTGTGACCATCCTCACCTCTGAGACTAACCTGGTCAAATGTAGGTTGGATGAGGCGTACGACGAGGTCACCGGCGCTGTCATCCAGAAACAAGTGAGGTTTAGGGTCGAGTTCGGTCCTTGCACCACCCAAACACACGCTCACACTCACTCTGGCGGAGGCGATGCGTTGGCGACCCCAAAGCTTCTAACTCCACGTCTGATGTCTACGCCGATGTCTCCCATCCCAAGCAGCAGCGGGTTTTCTTCGGTGGTTACTCTGGTGTTAGAGAGAGGTGCCGTGTCGACGTTCAAGGCTGTGTACCTGAGAGTGAGGGAGATGTGGGTGTTAGATTCCCAAGAGAGGATGTTAGGCGAAGAGTTCGACGAGGGTGGGTCAACTCCCAGGCCGCGGAGTGTCCCCGCATGATCACAAGACTATTTCCCTTCAAACTGTTCACCGCCAAACTTATCCGATACTTTTCGATTTGGAACGCCATGATGTTTAGATAGACACACGAAGTGTATCCCCCCAGGCTACTCATACCAAATCTTGATCATGTTCACACATTCTCTCTTCATTCCCCCGCTCATGGCCATGGCTGAGTGAAAGTGTCCGCATACACGTGACACCGGGCGATCAAACCTGTCCTTGCATCATCCACCCCAGACAAACTCGATGGCGGAACCGGGCCCTGGGCCATCCACTGCGGCGCAACCAGAACCTGCGGACGTCGTAATGACAGAATCGCCGCCTTTGATGCACCCGCGACCCGCCGCTGCGAAGGCCCCTCCAGAGCGTCCTCTGAACGTCAAGGATGCCCTCAGCTATCTCAATGCCGTAAAAAGCCAGTTCCAACACAAGCCGGACGTGTACAACTTGTTCCTGGATATCATGAAGGACTTCAAGGGTCAACTGTGAGTGGCGTTGCCTTTCAGCTCGCGTTTTGCCGACCCGAGGTTAGGATCGACACACCCGGCGTCATCCAGAGAGTGGCACATCTCTTCCACGGCCACCCCTTCCTCGTTAGCGAATTCAATACCTTCCTACCGTACGGATACCAGATCACGGTCATGCAAGATCCCGGGGACCGGAATGCCCATTGTGTCCGCGTGGCCACTCCAGGCGGCAATGTCACCGACACCACCATCGTCCGAACCCCCTCCGTTCCCCTCGTCGAAGACATTCAACCGGCCTTGGACTACGTGCAGAAGATCAAGACTCGATTTTTGGACGAACCGGACAGGTATAGGAAGTTCCTCGACATCCTATCGACCAGGAACGATCCGGTACTCATGGAGAAAGAGGTTCGCTCTTCTATACTCTGTCCCTTGAGATTAGGCAGCTCACAGCGTAGATTGTAGGGTGATGTTATGCTCCGGGTCCACAAGCTTTTGCACGATGCGCCAGATCTCATGAATGGGTTGTGGGAGTTCCTGGGCGAAGACCCGATACCGATTGAGGAACTTGAAGCTTCGATTGAGCAAAGGGGGAGTAAGCAAAAGCAGGAAGGTCATTCTTTACCCCAGAAGCGGAAGCGGAAGGAGAAGGAGAGAGACGGAAGCGGTAAAGCTAGTTCTAGCAAGGTTCGTTCCCGTCGTTGAGGGCGTCATTTAAACCTAATTTTGCTAGCAGAGGCACAAAAGCAAACGCGAAGATCCCCGAATGCGCCCTCCAGAGGTTCCTTATGACGAGAACAACTTCTTTGAACGCGTCCGGAGGCATCTGGATAACCAAACCACCCACAACGAGTTCCTCAAGCTTATCAACCTGTTTACCCAAGAGTTTATCGACTCGGCGAGACTCTTGAAGGAGGCTCGGACATACCTTGGTGACGGAGAACTAATGATGCAGCTCAAAGCCATCTTGGGTTGGGATGAAAGACGAGAACTCTACGCAATCGAAGACCACTTCTGGCCCGCTTCTGGGAGCGACCAACAAAAGATCCGTCGGCCTCGTTCTGGCACCTCGATTGGCAGTTATGTTAAGTTGCCAGGATCGGTACGTCTCAGGCGCATTTGCGTCGGAGCTCTACTGAAACTTACCTAGGAAACCAACGTCACTTGCTCGGGGCGGGACGCAATGTGTAAATCTGTTCTCAACGACGAGTGGGTTTCGCGACCCTCTTTTGCTAGCGAAGATTCCGGCTTCATGGCTCACAAGAAGAACATCTACGAGGAGGCCCTGCACCGGAGCGAAGAAGAGCGTCACGAATATGATTTCCACATTGAAGCCATCGTCAAGACTATCGGTCTGCTGGAACCCATAAACAACAAAATTTCCCAACTCAATCCCGAAGACCGTGGCCAATTCAAACTTAAGCCGAACTTCGGCGGAGCTGGAAAGAGCATTCACCATCGTGTCATCCGCAAGATCTACGGACGCGAAGTTGGTGAAGAAGTGATCCGTGCGATGCAAGATTCCCCTGCCGTTTCAATCCCTGTTGTACTTGCGCGCCTTAAGCAGAAGGAAGAAGAGTGGAAACGTGCTCAACGCGAATGGAACAAGGTCTGGAGGGAAGTCGACGCTCGAAATTACTACAAGTCACTGGACCACCAGGGCATCGTCTTTAAGGCGTCCGACAAGAAGGCAACTACTCCTAAGGCTTTTATCAACCAAATCGAGGCCGCCCGTGCGGAACAAGTTGCGAAGCGAGCCGCTTATATCGACCCCTTGTTCGCTCGCATCTCGCCAACACACCAGCTAGAGTTCGTCGCCGAAGACGTCGCAGTCCTGCAAGACGCGTTGAAACTCGTTTTCTCCTTCCTCGACCGAACCACTGGACAACTGTCTCCCGGAGAGCGTAAGCGAGTCGAAGGGTTCCTCCGCACGTTCGTTCCGTTGTTCTTCAAGCTCGACACCACCGCTTTTAATTCCGTCTTTACTGCTTTGGAGCCAGAAGAGATCAGTGATGACATTGGTAGTGGCTCGGAGGAGGATGCCGGGAACAACTCTAAATCGGGGAAGGGTGGCCGAAAAGGTGCCAACGGGTCTGGCGGGGGCGACTTGAGGAAGAAGTTGCTCAACGACCAAGCAAAGGCGAAGAACAAGGATCGCGCGGGACCTAGTCAGCCAGTTGCCACGGTGAATACCGATGCGCAGGCACAGAGTACCGGACGAGACACTAGCTCGGGTCCCCTCTTCTGCAATACGACGTTCTATGTGTTGCTGCGTCTACTCGAGGCAAGCGTTCCTATGACTCCGCCTCAGTCACGTTTGACGTTAAGCTCTAGCTGCTTTACTCAAGGCTCTTGATCTTCAAGACTCTCGGAGCGAAGCTCGCAAAGGCTGGGCCAAGAAAGACGAACCCCGCAGCCGCAGCCGGAATTGGCTTATCTGCCGACGATGAGCGGTTCGCTGACGCAGTTCATTTCTACGAGTTTTTGCTGGAGTCGTGTGAAAAGTTGTTCGACAATGAGATCGAGGTCCCGTTGTTTGAGGACCAGATGCGATTCATGTTCGGACCCAGGGTAAAATTTCTCGGTGGTTTGTCCCTCTCGGAAGCTGACCCACGACCTGCAGGAGGCGTATAAGATCTTCACGGTGGATAAAGTTATCGGATCGATCGTTAAGCAAGTGCGTGAAATCGTCCAGCCCTCACCCATAGCTCCGCTTCGCTGACAATGGGCCAGGTCCAAACAATCTTCACCGATGCAAAGACCCAAGACCTGTACAACTTATTCAAGAAGGAGGGGCAACAACCGAGTGACGAGGTGCACTACCGCGAAACTGCAGCGCGAATCTTGGGGGACCTTGAACACCTCTTCCGCATCGAAACGGTTTGTGCGGTCCTTTTGAAGGACCAGAACACCTGCTGACAACCGCTTCTTGTCGGTTTAAACCACAGCTTCCACACTCGAAGGTTTTCACTGTCCAACTACTCGGAAAGGACGATCCGAGCCAGGAGGACCCCGAAGTGTACATCGACAGGTGGAGGTCGTACATCGCCTCGTACACATCGGTCAGCAGCCCTCCCGCTACGGTTGCTCCAACCACTTACCACTTTGTCATCGCAGGAAATTCCTACAAAGGGCTTAACCGGATACGAGAGCAAACCTCCGTTCCTCCGAAGGTGGGATAACCTCAGCCGCCCTCTTCTGAATTCTTTTTTTACACGTTTACACTCATAGGAATCGCGCGATCACCCCCGATCAGCCTGCGCGCGCGGTTATTGCAGGTAACGCGCTGGAAATGAAGATTTGCGTCCGAACCTACCGGATCTTCTACGTGTCCAACACCGCAGACTTCTTCTACAAGCCTTCCCCGCCACCGCTCGCCGGTATACCACGGAGACCCAAAGGTTCATGGTTTGAGAAGCTGAAGGCGGAGTCATAGCCTACGGTCGTGATTTATCCACTTATACCCGCCTGGTCGACCAGTTATCTTCTTTCGCGCTATCTTGTGCATTCTCTGCGTACCGTAATAAAGGATCCCTTCACAGTACCGGCTTGGTACCGACCGATACATTCACCCGGACAAGAGTATATAGGGGATGATGTTGAGATGAGTTTGTACTGCCGCTTTTCGTATCATACACCTGGATTCCCTTGAATTAAGCTTTCTTTCCTCGCCAACCGGCACCAGCGCCACCCATCGCACCACCAGAGAAGTGAGCGAACGCGCCGCCTGGCACAACACTGACTGGGCTATCCGCCCCGCCCGAAGATTGCGTTTTAGTGTGGGTGAAGGTGGTGCGATAGGTTGATGTGGGAACTGCTTGGATGGAGAGGAATTTGTTCGGTTGCGGGCGGTCGTCGCTGTTATACTGTCGACCCTTAGTGTAAGCGAGTCATCACGGAGAGGGCGGGGATATGGTCAAACCTGGAACTCAAACCCGATGCTATCAGCTTCTGAAACATCCAGAACCTTCACCATCTTCCTCCCGATACCATTGATCTTCTCGACATCATCTTTTGACCGGGTCCACAGCTGTATCCGGTCTACCTTGCTTCGCAAACTGACGACGGCACCGCAAATTTCATCACCCTCATCCAGATCCTCCCCAACCAACGCCATAGCGAGCCAATTCCAACAACGGTCTAGTAACTGAGGGTTGTTCTTCATGGTCAAAACCCATTTGCCACCGTTCGCGTTAGCTTCGTCCTCCCACATCGGTTTTATCCCCTTTTTGAAGAGATGGTAGTTGGAGTTCTTCTCCAGCTTTGACGGGGGCTTCAGCCAGTTAAAATACCTGCAGAAGGTTTCCACCGTATCGAAATCGCCGATGACGGACAGACCAGCTTCGTATTCGTCTGACTCTGGGGCGAGGAAGTGGGCAGAAGGTGGGCCCTCCATGGCGCTGACCAGGGGGGTGGCCATCTTGTTGCTCTTGGTGTCATAGAACAAGGTCCTGAAAGTAGCGATACGTGAATATCGAGAGATCGCGAAAGGGTGTCATTACAGGCTTCGGAGACTGACCAGGGATATTCCAAAGGATGCTCGGGAGCAGTAACCCGAAGACCTGGAGTCTTTGGATCCTCGATGGTTTCAGGTTCAGGTGGCTTGGAGCTGCCGTCGATACTTAGTTGGCGTGAGATGGCGAGCCTGGCGGCGATGGTCTCCAGGTTCGGAATATTCTTGTATCCCACCCTCGCCTTCTTCATGGTGGCAGCAGGTGAGGGGTCTTGCGTATCTTGGTCGAGTTTCTCGAGTTTCTCGGCAGTAAGTTGATCGTCCCCAGGTTCGATGGACTCGTCCGTTACAGACCCGGGGTTCGATCCTTGTGCGGAAATGGTCGAGCCTGGAGAAGCAGGCCGTGTGGAGGATACATTGACCGCGATGGAATCGTTAGTTGCGACAGTAGATATAGAGGTCGTTGACCCTGTGCGCAACAAAGATGCAGCGAGTCGTGGACGATTCGGGAGGTTGGCGTTGTTTGAGGCGGATGCTCCGTTGTTGAGGTTTATCCTGGCCGCAAGTTGGTTGAGAGAGGGTAGGCGACCCGAGCCGGCTGGCCTCTGTTTGGACTGGTCTTGAGCGTCCTTCGTCGACATTGTCAAGGTCGAGGACGAAAGATGGCTTGAGGGGTCGGAACGATCAAACCTACTACACCGCATCCCACCGCGCCATCAGAAGCAAAAACAATGCGCATGGCTACCATTTGGTCTCGGTCCGCCTCGGGTCTCACAAAAATTCTCTTTGAACGATTACCCGGACCAAACTCTCTGCTGGCGATAAGGCGTCGGAGTTAGCCTACCAAACCTCTCGGCGGCTGACTTTCACCCGTGGAACATCTCAGACTTTGTCGTTTCCCGGGCGCGTCGCTCGGCCATCTTCGACGGGACTCCTGGTGTTGCCGGGGACCGCGTCGGACCCAGGCGAGTGGATAGAGGAATAATCCACCAGGCTCGTCCCACCGAAACCTACTCGGAGATCTCATCTACACCAATATCCGAGCCAAAGCCCTGCTCGGCGACCGATGTACGCCCTCGCGGTCACCACCCTTTGAGGATCGACGGGGCTCGATGTAGGCTCTGATCGTCCCGCCCCCGTCATGGCGGGTAAAATCTGAGTCTTGCGACTCACCAAGCAAACCTGACTCCCACCGGCATGGGCTGGGATCGTGAGCTAGGCCACGCTTCAAATGACTTCGGCAGCTTTTCGCCCAGTACGTAGGTCCAACGATCCGCAAATTCTGGGCTTGCAAGAGAGGGAGCCCAGACGGCTTGCCTGCAGGTTGTTGTATACCCCGGAGAGATTCATGAAAGATTTCGGGGGGCGAGGCATCCGTTTCAGGCCCACGTCCATTTCGTAAGCATTAAAACCGCATCTAAGACTGCAGGCTCTACTGTATTGTCATTGACCTATGGTCGCCGAGTCAGAACGAACAACCCAATGGTGAATGTAGTAGAGTTGGCCAGGGAGTATTCGCGTTGGCATCCGAGCTGAACGCGTTCATGGAGGATAGCCCCATTTGTAAGCCGGTCTTTATCCCTCCGTCACCTGGAAAATTAACGGTAATCAGTGAAGCACGTGCGCCAGTCCAGGAGGCGGAACAGACGGGGGGCCGTTTGCGGCCGTTCTCTGCTCCAGATTTAACTTATGTGGGACAGAGGGCAGGCCTTGCGATCTTTCGTCCATCCGCGTTCCCCATAGCGAAGGGGGAACCGGAAGGGGAGAAGCCGCAGTCCTGCTCTACCATCAAGGTTTGCGGGCCATCGACGGACCAGTAAGTTATAGCTCTCGATGTAACGTCAGGACCTCCAGAGTTGATGTGAGGCGTTTCAGACCCCGGCTCCCTCTTTGCGTTTGTAATGGTGGTCCTACACCCTCACGCGCAGGCACGCAAGGTGCCCGGGGTGGCCAGAAATACCATAGATCACAGCGATGGTCAAGAAGATCTTGGGGGCACTGTAATTTCGCTAGGTTAGCTGACCTTTGCATTGCGTTCTTTTCAAACGGAGTCCTGAGATGAAATGCCCAAAGTGCTCCCCCCCCCCCGTCTGGGCCATATCTAGTCAGTCCGTCAGTCGCCCGCGAAACGAGAGCTCTGACGTAGGTCTACGCAAGGACGATGGCAAGGACCCGGACCTTTACCCTTCTCCAGACAAATATGATGCTGAACTTAGGTCCCTCAGTGATGGAGTAAACCTTAGGAGTTCCGGTGCTGGCAACATTCACTTTGGGTGGTCCCTGCACACTTTCGCCGGGGCCTCTACATCGCCGATGACCCCACCTGGATCGCCATCGCCACGATCCTCGATTGTTTTGAGATCAGAAGAGCGAAACCGGAGAAGAGCATGGAGATCGAACCTGGGGCCGACCTTGGCAGTTTCATTAAATTCACGCGGAGGCGGAGTCAATGTCCGTCCATCCACCCGAAGCTGGGTCGGAGGGGGTCAAAGCGTTCTCGTACGAGATGTTGACCCACGGTGAACGAATCAGGTCAGCTGAAAGTCGCTCAATTCACTCGAAGAATGCTAATAAACATATTCTTTGCCATTATTGGGATATCGTGAGGGAACTACAAAAACAACGAGTGTGAATACATGAGTGGACGATCATTATCTGGGTTGTATATGAAGGAGGGAAGGGATGGTTGAGAAGGCGGTGGACAAAATCAGCCAAGAGGTTATCGAAATAAAGGAGGTAGAAGCGCACCCCTTGGAAGGGTTCTAACCCACGGAGTAGGCGATGCAGACGAAGAATGTACAAGAATGTGTCGAAGGGATAAATACAATGCAAATCCCGGGAGGATTAGTAATAGGAGCGATGATGATAGAGATACAGCAGGCGTGAAGAAAGTAGCAAACGAACGGTGAAATGAAAGGCCATTACTGAGCCGGCGTGTAAGAAATGGGGGGAGCTGATTTTCACTGCTTCATGAAGATCTCGACGGGGATAGGCTTCCTCCTCAGTCCAGGAGAAGGGCTGCTCTCGGCGCTCTCTGAGCTGATCCTAGGGCTCCCGCTATCCCGCCTTCCAACATGAGTGACGTCCTCGTAACTATGGCGAACGACGATATCAGCTCCAGTGAACTTTCGACGCTTCTCCTTCTTCGAGGACTTGGCGGGCGAAGGAAAGGTAGGAACGGAAGGCACAGCCTTCTCCTTGTTGGGACCCTTCTTGAATGAAAGCTTGGACATCCAGGAAGGGGACTGAGGGGATTGGTTGTTATAAATGGATCCGAGAGTGGAGGTAGACCACTTTGAGCGTAACCGCCTGGTGACAGAAGACGAAGTTGAGATCGATGAGCTGCTGCGACGCAACGGGGACCGAGGGATGTCATAGTGATGCGAGTCGTCGGAGAACGCAAAGCTGGAAGGGGTGGTTGGCAGGTCGTCCAGACTAAATCCCATGGAAGCGCTAGGCGAATTATGGTACGCATTGAAGATGGAGCTGAAGGGAGACTCGGAGTAGGCCAGGTCGTCCTCGAGAAGGTCAAAGTCATCCGCATCCATCTGCATCAGCTCGTCCACGTCGCAAGGGATGGAAGAACGAGGAGGAGGACGGCTTGAGATGGGAGTGGTTGGGATGGCAGCGGTGGAGAGGAAGGGAGACGAAACAGCAAAAGCATTGTCGAGGGGAGACGCAGGGCAGACCTGGATCGGAGGAGGGGGTGGGGGACGGGATGGGATGACGAAAGAACGGTTCTTCTGCTGGCAGAAGTGGAAGGTTGGGTCGAGCTGAGCGCTTGGACCAACCGGGGAGGGTAATCCCTTGAAGGAATTGGACATCCGAAGAGGTGGCAAGAATGACTCTGGCCGGGAAGACAAGTTGTCGTTGGAAGCGGAGCGAGAGGAGAGGGTCACGAAGTCCTGCATTTCCTGCGTGAGCCACTCGGCTTCCTCTCCATCCTCTTCTGACAGTTCCTCGACGGAAGCAAATTTTGGGCTTGGTGGTCGCAAGTTTGGGGTCGACTTGGCGAATATGACAGACAACCTCTTCGGGTTTGGAGCGGTGACGGAGAGGGATGTAGGGATGTGCTCATCGTCGGAGGTGTTTGGGGTAAGTGGTGGTTGACCGACAGTATCGTCGCTGGAGGACGAAGAGGCAGCGCTTGAGATGGATGACGCGGGGGAATGTGTTCGTTTGCGGAAGCGCAGGGGTATGACTTTAGTGGCTGGGGTGCGCGTCAATGAGACCGTACACCCCTCGAGAGGAGGTGAGGGGAAGTTGAAAGATTTCCCAGCAAGACACAGTTTGATATCTCCTGCCTGTGGAGGTGGTTGGGGCGCACGGCGGGGTGGAGATGAGAAGAAGGAATCGTCGAACGAAACGTCAGAACGGAAGACTCTGCTTCTTCGTTCGCATGATTCGTCTTCTTCTGGGAGTGAAGGTAGGACCTTTGAGTTGAAGCAGGCGATAATCCGGGGGTCGTTTCTCTCGTGTCGATGGAAGTTATCTGGAGGTGGAAGGTGAGCTGAAGATGACCGTGCCCGGGACCCCGAAGAGACTCACTCATGGCGCAAAGCGGATGCAGAAAAGTACGAGGCGACTTGAGCGAGAAGAACAAGGAGAGACAAGGAAAGAAACCGACCGGGCACCTTTGCTTTTCATACTGCTGGACAATGGAGATCGACCGGTGCGGTCACCCATTGACCTGCCGGCACGTGACCACATCCTTGTCCCAAAATGGAAATTGTCTATTGTCCACCGCTTGGTCGGACAATGGGCAGCTGCGTGTTATGGGAACTTATTGTGAGCATTGGCCAGACCCCGAACGTTAGAATTATATCATCTGCTTCAACGTTTCATCCTCGGTGCAAAGACCTTCCATCGCCGGGCAAACCGCGACTCAATGAGGTCAGAACACTGCTTCACTTGGACCAGCACCTTCGACTTTGATGCTAAACTTACCCCTGTCCCACCTGTCGTCTTTTCATTGTCGTTTTGGCACCGCCGTCCCCAGGACCGGTTGCCAGAATCGGACGATTCGGGCGGATGAGCGATCGTGGGAAACGTGACCCATTGTCAGCCACGATCGGGTGAATGGCAAGAACCTCGTAATTTTGCAACACAGTCCGCACCAAACGCCAAAATGGTTTCCTCACTCAAACGCAAGATTCACTCCGAGCTCAAGCACGCGACAAAGGCGCGGAAAAACGCGAAGATCGTATCTGGATCCTCGGCGACCGTCAACGCCCTGCCATGGAAGACTCTCTCACATGCAGGCATCTTCGGGAACACAGACGATGATGGCATACTCGAATTGGAAGAAGTCGACAACGTCCAAGTCGTCTATGAGGAAACAGCCGAGGGGAGAGTTACCACATTCAAGGTATGTCATCCCCGCTGTTGCTCTGGCGCTTACCTTAAGTGCGCGTCCAGATATTGGATGTACCCCAGATAGCCGCGTCCTCTCACCCGCCGGGAGGTGAAGGTGCAGGCGTACCTAGCGTTCCCGATATGTCGGATGAGGACGGAGAAGGAGGCACCCCCACGGATCGTTCTGCGCGTGGGCTGTTGCCTGAATGGGATACTTTCGAACTTCACAGTCGGCTCCTACGAGCGATACACCACCAGTCCTTCACGAAACCCACGCCTATTCAGTCAAAAGCCCTTCCTCCTGCATTGCAAGGGAGAGATGTCGTAGCAGTGGCAGAAACGGTGCGTGCTTGCCTTCATCCACTCCCCTCAAATACCCATACCGGCACAGGGATCGGGAAAAACTCTGGCGTATGGATTGCCTGTCCTACACAAGTTCCTCTCACGGAGGAAGCGCCCAGCCTCGGGGACCCGCAGGCCAGTGCGCGCGTTGATCCTAGCCCCCACCCGCGAACTTGCACTCCAGATATCATCGCACTTAAACGCTTGCCTAAACGATGTTAATACGCCCAAGGAGCGAGTCGCCTCGGACAACCCGAAAGTACCGAAGCCGCCCCCCCTCGTAAGCGTTTCCGCCATCGTTGGTGGGATATCACCCCATAAACAGAAACGGATACTGTCTCGCGGGGTAGACGTGCTAGTCGCCACACCCGGTCGACTCTGGGACATTATGCAGGAAGTACGCAACGCCCAGCGTTCGGTGAGACACTTCTAATTCGGCGATAGGAAGGCGAACTGGCGAACGATATAAAATCTCTCGATTTCCTCGTTCTCGACGAGGCGGACAGGATGATCGAGGTTGGTCACTTCGCCGAGCTCGACAACATTCTACGCCTCACGTCGCGGCAATACCAGTCAGTGCACTGGCGCTGTGTTGTGATAATCCCTACTGACAGTGATGTAGCGAGGACCAGCACGACCCTGCACTGGAGGATGAGCCGGCGGCCGAATCTTCGCGGGACGCTCTACAGACCCTTGTCTTCTCCGCAACCCTTAGCAAGGACCTTCAGCGGAACCTCAAGAAGCGCGCAAAACCCCGTAAGAGTGGGAAGAACGGGAAGAACTCAAAGCCATTGACCACTCTGGGTGAGATTGGTCCCAGCGTGGCATTTTCGGTAGCTGAAGTTTGCATAGAGGACCTATTGGAGCGCCTAGACTTCCGAGATCCAGAACCAGAAGTAATAGACCTTAGCCCAGAGGGCGGCGTTGTGCCTTCATTACAGGAGAGTCAGATAGAGTGCCTGTCCGCAGATAAGGTGGGTCACTATGTTTTCCGATTCAACGCCCCTCACAACTCACGTCACAGGACACGTACCTATACTACTTCCTCCTACGGTATCCTGGACGGTCGCTGGTCTTCCTTTCGTCCATCGACGGTATCCGGCGGCTGGTACCCCTGCTCGAGCTTCTGGAACTCAAAACATATCCCCTGCATTCGCAGCTGGAGCAAAAACAGCGGTTGAAAAACCTCGAGCGTTTCAAATCCACGCCGAATTCGGTCTTGCTGGCGACAGATGTAGCGGCAAGAGGCCTGGACATTCCGTCCGTCGACCACGTTATACATTACCAAATCCCGAGGTCTGCCGATACATATGTGCATAGGAACGGAAGGACCGCGCGTGCGATGAGGCAAGGGTTCAGTTTAATTATGTGCGCACCGGACGAGCGCAAGGTGCTGGGTGCCCTTCTAACCAGCCTCGGTCGTGGTGCGTTGCCGAACATCCCATTCATACGACTCGGGATTGTGACCGTGACCCGTGCATAGAGGGAGGCGAGATACCCCAGATGAACATCGAGTTGTACATGCTCGACAAACTGAAGGCCCGTGTCCAACTCGCGAGGCAGATAGACGTCGCCCAACACAAGGTCAAGAAAGAGAAACACGAGAAGAGTTGGCTCAAGGAGACTGCCGACGCTATGGAGATCGAACTTGATTCAGATTTCGCCGACAGGTGAGCACGCATCCGCCCCGTTTGCCTACCAGTGTTTGAACCGCGCCGACCGCCCAGTGATGTGGAAACCCAACTGACCGGTCCAACAAAACGCCAGCAAAAGGCCACCGACGCGAAGATTAAGGATCAAAAACTGCAGCTGAAACGGCTTCTGACACAGCCGTTACTCGCGCAAGGGGTTTCAAAACGGTACATCACCTCCGGAAGCAACCCTATCGCACACGAGTTGTTGGCCGGTGAAAGTGAGTCAACCATTTGTCGTGGTGGAAACCAACCCTGTGCTCAATGGAAACCTTCACCACTTTGGACAGGTCACGGAATCATGCTTGGTGTCAAGAAAACTTCCGCTCGATCCGACCTGTCAAAGAAAAAGGCCAAGAGGCGCAGCAAGAAAGAAGACGAGCATGAGGAGTGGAGTGGGTTCGGCTCGACTCCGTAGATCACTGAATTGCAACGTTACCCTCGTTTCATCTGATACACCACAACAAATATGATAAGGCGAACTACGGACATCTACGGTTACAGGGTATACAGATATGCGAATAAGATAATAGTGAAGAGTGAGAGAGATATGTATGAGTCCGAGAATAGTGGCAACACGACAGCGGGGGATAAACAAATCAACAACATAACATCCATGTCAAGTCACGGAAGTCCAATTGAAGTCTAAATTCGAATGGAAGTAGAAGACGCGAAGCCGAAAAAAAAACGCATGGGGGTGCTTAAGCAGCACGGGGGTACAACGTGACTCTCCTCGTGGCCTTCACCTGAAGGCCGACCTTTCCGAAGTATCGCTCTGAATCAAATGACCAATGCAGGCTGCCCACGATCCAATCAGCAAGGCCATCAACGTAGATCTTAACCTGCTCGTCTATCTCCGGGCCCCAGCTCGGAAGTCGCTCTCGCTCGGCGATGTATCGATCGATCGAGCTCTTGCACATGTTACCGACGTAATCCACTGCGGACTGGAGATCCAGGCCACGGTGCTTCATGAGGATGACAATCATATTGTGTGTATCGCCCTTGGCTTGTTCACGATTATAGGAGAAGATGTCCTGTTATTGGTTTGTCATGAGCGCGGGTTTGGGGTGACTGTTTGAAAGGACGAGCTTACATTGGACCACGTTACGAGGTCATTGGTGGCTTGCCCGAGAGCCTCGATTACGGGGTGCGCCATGACTTCGTCTGGGATATCGAGGTCGTTCGCATACTCGATGAGGGCCCAGCATGGTTTGCATCCGCTCGTATCCCGGCGGACTGCGATGTAGGGTTCGAGGTCAGGTATGGTCCCGTTCCTCCGGTCCCTCGCCTGGATTGTGATAGCTTGGAAGAAAAGGTCCATTGTGGACATGAAACGTTGCTGGGTTCCGGGGCTACCGTCCTTGACCAACCGTTTCCAGTAGCTGTGTCGGATTCCAGTCAGTTTACCGTCCAGGATAAGATGAGCGGTGGTGGGAGGTGACTCACTCTCTGGTAAGGGTAGAAACGCGGGTGTCGCTCCCGTAGGTGTTGGGGCAGTATAGGGTGTTCATGACATCGTCTGCGACGTTGCGAGTAGCCACATGGGTCATATCGTCCGAAAGGTCATCCAGATGGAATAAATAGTTCATAAAGTCACAGCAGACCCTGAGCCGATCAAAGCCTGCATAGGGGTAACACACTGAAGTGAGCTCTGAGAACGGGATTAGCGACTGATCAATTTAGGAGTTAGGGGGGGGGCGAGGGTCTCACCTCCCGCCTTGAGCCCTCGGAAGGCATTCTTGCGTTTCTCCCCGAGCTGGCCGTGCTCAAAGAGCCACTCCTTAGACTCTTCGACGGCGGTCTCAACCTTGGGATTACAATGGATGGTGAAGTCACAGTGAGAGACGAGATCTGGAATAATGATAGTGTCTGGTGCGGGGGCGGCATCAACGAAGACATCGGGAGTAGGGACAGGTGCAGGTTTGGGTTCGGGGACCTGGACAATGACCGGTTCGTCCACCTGAGTACGCGCACAAGTCAACGACCCAAGTCGATGGAGGACTCTGGAGGCGCGATTCTTGAGTCGCTTGGCCATCGCTCGTACCCCGAACGATCTAGAGGAGGGAGTTTTCTCGGCCGCCATCTCAGACGGAACGGCGAGGAGCCAGGGTCTAGCGAGAATAGGCTATCGAAGACAGAGAGTGGTCCATCGGCCTGGGTAGATATACCTCGTCGGTCATGAAAGCCATCAGGTTGCAGCCTGCGCACTTCATGGCGGCGTCGCCTCTTTGCCCACTCACGTCTCGTGTTTCACAGAATAAACTAAGGCGGTCGGGGGGGCCAGCGAACGTGGCGAAAAAGGAGTGGCGATTACCCTATGGGCCGCAATTCAATCCATGAGATGAATGTGTGGGTTATAATACAAGCTGGGATGAGATGAGTTGCGTGCGGTGTGTGCGAACGAACACGCATTCTCCGCGTTCGGGCGCAGAACGCGCCGAGGTGGTGAAGAATGAGTTGTGGAGGATTGCTTGTTCGAAAGGAAAACTCCTCCGCTCGTGGGAATTTGTCACAAAACTCAATCAGCCTCGGCTAAACATTGTGTTGATCGCTGTAGATCATACCCTGGCTGAAAATGGCACCCGAAGGGCCAGATTGGGAAGGTGCGGTGTCTGACGCAACGGGGAAAACCCTCGCAACCCCAGGGTGTTCGCAGAACCACAGGAAAAATGTGTATTTACAACGAACTCACTAGAACGACTCGGAAGGAGACCTACGAGGGATGGGTGTTATATATACAACGCATGTGAGCGAGAATCGCTGAAGAGAAAGTGAGGATTGCAGCAGTCTATGCAAGAGTATGTGGCAGATTGAACTGGAGATCAGTGAACAGGTGTAAGAAGTATAGGGGCCGAGAATGGCGGTAACTATCAATATGCGAATGATAAATCGTCCTTGTGGTCCAATTGGTGACGATGGGGACTGCCAGATTGGCCCGTTGGAAGAACGTGGGGTGGCATGTGGACCTCGACGACAGCGTTGGGGGCAGGAGGCATCGATAAGGGTGACGCGATTCATTTGGGGGCCGGCGGGACGCAGCTGTAGTTCGGAACGGAGGACCACAAAGGAGGATCTGAGATTAGGATACCGTCGGCAAGTCTCCAAACGTGGGGGTAGCAAGGCGTTTGCGTTTGCGTTCGGGAGATCCCCGAATCGGGGATGAAAACGTGAAGGAAGCATAAATTCGCTTCCTCTCCGGGGTAGACAAAGTTGGAGGAGGGAGGGAGGTTCCACGGGTTGAACGGCGAACGGGGGTAGAAGGGGCGACGGTAGCGACTGCATCTGCAGGGGAGAGAACATAATCTCGGAGTTCTGGTTCGGCGGAACCAGTCTGAAGTAACCATTAGGCGAGGGGACTATCTTGGGTAATTATATCAGGAAAACACGACGTACTCTCTTATCAGCAGCCTTCGTCTTGCTGTCCCTGAGAGCAGAGGGGGAGGGTCGTGCAAAGGCACCCGCCACGTTGACCAACGGACTAATGGTCAAATCGTAGCGACGGGAGTCGACGTCGGATTGGGACAACTTGCGAGCGAGACGCTCGTCCTTCTCTTCAGCAATACTCGCCAACTCTGGGGAGCGCCTCCTGCGAGCAGTAGGCTTTAACCCGCGGGCCTTCGGGCGTGACCTCTCAGTCTCTCCGTCAGAGGACGAAGAGACTTTGCGTTTCTTGGATGGCACGAGTGACGGCGCTTGTTTGGGGTTCTTCGCGTCGGGTGGATTGTGGAGTTTCGTGGAAAGTACGGAAGACTTGCGTTTCAGTCCAGCAATGGTGGAAGAGCGAAGACGACCCCCGGTCAATGGATGAAGGTTCTCCTTTTCGGTTGCGGAGAGCGAAGAAGGGCCGGCCTCCTCCCGCGCCACCTTGGTCGGTGCTGGCTTTTGTGTTGTCTGTGGCTTTACGGTTGATACATCGTCAACGAAGACGGTAAATTTACGCGAAGCCATCGAAGTGCGGTGCGAGTGGGCGTGTGGCTGTGGACTGTGTATGAACAGGGCTTGTGTGTGGTCAGAAGCGAGCAATGGTTCAACTCAGACGCGAGGAGATGATCGCCCACGAGCGCGTCAGCTCACGTGATAGGACACAGGGAGAAGGGGTGAGAGGCGGACGGTTTTCTTTAATTTCCCTTTCGCCGTTGTGCAGTCGAGAGCACCGCAGAAACGTATTCACCTCTGCCTGGATTTTTGATTTAATTTTCCGAATTTTTCCCTTTCGCGGTTGGCCAGCATTGACACCGCCAGCTGTTCACTCGGCAAATTCCGAAGATCACTTCCCCTCCTCCCTCTCCCCACTCCGTCCGTCGAACAAAGAGTCTCCTCAATGGCGCCGTTTGACAGGTCAAAGAAACCATACTCGGTGTGCTACATGTCCAGCACTTGCCATAGCGACGTCAACTAATTGGTTCCTCAGCGACCCGCGTCGCGACCCGCCGACGGCGCGTGGCAGCACGACCTGCATGAAAAGGCCGCGCCTGCTCCTCACAAGCCTCCAGTTTCAAACCAAGTCCAAGATGAAAACAACCGCATTATGGTCACGAACCTTCATTACGAACTGACACCGAAGGATTTGATGGTTTGCAGCAACCTTTCCTTTACTGAATGCTACTCACTCGATGCTCTAGTCTGTGTTCGGTAACGTCGGTACGCTTGTGCGCGAGCCTCTGATCAGGGTACGAAGCCATCCGAATGAACAAGTCCCATGAAAGACCCTGCCGACCTCGATACGCATTTCGTTCCCCTTTAAAGTACGACCGTAGTGGGCGCTCCTCCGGAGTCGCGATCATCACATACGAGACCCCACAAGAGGCCTCTCGGGCGATTGCTCGTTTCAACGGTGCAACTGCAAATGGTTTGTGCGCTGCCTCAGTCGGGTCTCTGCTACCGTCTAACACTCAACAGGTCAAATGATGACGGTAGAATACGCCCCAATCCCCACAAAGCCCAAGCGTCGTGCCGTGAGCGCACCGACGTCGCTGATTGATAGAATTTCAAAGCCTCCCTTATTGGAGAGGCTCGGAGAGTCGAAGAAAACCCCAGAGTCGACCGCCCCGTGAGCAGAATGGTCGTCAGATTCGCAGGGTTGTCCGCTTACCCTCCTTTTCAGGCGTAAACCGCGAGGTGGAGGACCAATCCGCGCCAGAGGCGCGAGGCAACCCCGTCCAGGCCCCAAAAAGCCCAAGACAGCGGAAGAACTGGACAAAGAGTTGGATTCGTTCATGAATGACGATTCGAAGCCGAGACCGGCCGGAAAGGAACGTGAGGTTGCCGCCACCACATCCTCATCTCAGACAGGGGCCGACGGCGATGTTGAAATGGCGACTTGAACCCTTTCCATCGCGTGGGGAGCCCACCTTTTTACGTGTTGCTATTGTGTAAATCTGCTGCCCTATTGTAATCTATTCCAGGCCTCACCTACAACCCTGATGTCCCTTCCTTCCTACCACCATGTCCTGAATCGATCATGCGGTTCAGCAGCCCTCTGTTTTCGTGCATTTCATGGGAACGCGCGCGGATTATCACTACCCATTCCTCCTGCCCTGTTAAGCCTGGAAACCAAGGCAGACACGGCAAGTGCGCGTGAATGGTTGAATGCGTTCAGGATCGCGACCGTCCCCCGGAACATGGTAGAATTGAGCTTCGCTCGAAGTTCTGGACCTGGCGGCCAGGTACGTGTATCCCCCTGATACACTGCAATATCCCATCCATTGAACTTTCTTGCTTCTTACTACACAGAACGTCAACAAAGTCAACACGAAAGCGACGGTGCGGTGTCAACTTGACACGGAATGGATCCCTCCATGGGCTCATGAGGAGTTACGCAAGTCTGTGAGCGGCTTTGCACGCAGAATCTAACCTACCTCTACATCTCTGATATACGCATCCAGCCATACTTCGTCACGTCGACTAATTCGCTCCTCGTCACTTCGACTGCACATCGGTCGCAAGCTCAGAATGTAGAAGAAAGTTTGCGAAAGGTTTGTCAACGTCCGCACGATATTACTCAAGATCCTCATCTTGTCACACAGTTGCACCAGTGTGTGCTCTCGGCTTCATCAGTCGCTGTAAAGAACGAGCCCTCCGCAGAGCAAGTGAAGAGAGTCCAGGGTCTCCAACGGGCGGAGAAGACGAGGCGAAGGGTGGAGAAAGATAGACGAAGCCAAGTCAAGAAATCACGGAAAGGCGGGAGCGCGTGGGACTGACAATCGTTGAAAGGATATCTGCCCCAATGTCGGTTTACTCTGCATCGTTTACCTTGCTGCAAACCCCGTGAACTATCATGGTGAGACAAAAACATTGTATTGCGCAAGGTGGGAATCGAAAGCGGGCGCGAAGGATATCGAGGCGCTGGAAAAGCTGGGAAACTTGAAGCACCGGATACGTCGAGGTCGAGGAAAATCAGCACACGATCGCAACCGGGGAAGAGCAAATGGTACACACCACAATTACACATACATCAGTATCGCACCTTCAGACTCATCTGTCTTCCAAGTACCAGAGATGAGGTTAGTCTTGTGGGTCCTCCCACACCCAGACACTGGGCAAAGCCACTCGTGCACCCGTTCAACCTTGGGTTCCTGAGCCTTCTGCTTCTGTTTACCCTTGGACCGGGAAGTAGTGGGTGATACGACCCTACCAGATCGTAACCGCCGCATCAAGAACCCTCCGCCCTCAGGTGCAGCCTCCTGCTGCTCCGGTTCCCCGGCTGCCTTCCCCTTCCCCTTTCCGCTGCTCTCCGTTGAGGGTTGGGCACCGTCACCTTCTTGAGCGTCAGCTGGTCTCATCAACTCCCTCACACATTTCCCATCAAGGATGTGACCGCATCGGAGACCCCAAAGGCGCCTACCGTCCGGCACGTTTCCCATAACCAAAGGTTCAAGACACTTGGCACAAACCAGGACGGTGTCCACTGTAGGTGAAGATGGGCCAGAACTTGCGCCGGCTACGGTCAGGTCCTCGACGTCACTGGATGATGCTAGATCATGCGCAAAGCCCGGGGCAACCTTCGGTGGGTGGGTGAACGTGCGTTTATATTCCGGTGCGCTCTTTGGCATGGATGGGATTGATTCGGAGAATCGCCCGAGTCGGTTGTAAGCGGTGAAAAGCGGCGAGTAGAAGTCCGGAAGAGCCGGAATGCTCGCATCGGGCCCATCGTCAAAGAGGTAGTCCAAACTATCCTCGGGGAACCCGTAGAGCGAACCAAAAAATGGGTTGGAAAATAGGCGGACGGCCCGAGAGCTGCGTCGTAAGTGGCGGTGTGGACGGTGACTCGCTTGGTGTTCGTTGTTAGTGGCCATAATGGCGCCACCCAAACCTATGGCGGGAACATGATGAGAGGGTGCGGATGGTTCGGGTGCATCCACATTTGCTGGCGTGTGGTACCCCTGCCGACCGATAAGTCTTTCTTCAAACGCGAATGGCTGAGGGTTGGCGAGGACTATGCCAGACGAGACCGTGGGAATCTGGTGTGGAGGAGGACGGAAGGTGGACCTGTGCCGCCTGAAACGGGGGGATAGCGGTGGCACAGGTGGAATGGGAGATGGTCTTGAGCGTTGTCGCAGAGGAGGAGACCTATAACGAGAGAGGCCTAGACAAAAGCACGAGTCAAAAGGTGGAACATAAAATTTGAGGGTGAAAAGTACGCACTTGAAGGGCCAGCAATGCCTTCTGGGAGGCTGTCGACGTCGATAACGTCGCTCGACCGTGAACGGGGGCGTCGCGTTGACGATGAGAGGAACTGAATTTCGTCGTCCTCGAGGAGGTCGACATCGATAACGTCTGTGCGGCGGACACACACTTCGGTGGTTGGCGTTGGCATAACCGTCGCAGACATTGTGAGGGCCACGATGAATATGGGAGGGGGTGGTCGTGGTCGTGGTTGTGGCCAGAGTTGGGGGAGAAACCAGGCCCTGACTGGGGATTGTGGGCTGAGGGTGGTCGAGCGCTGCTTTGTCAGCAGTCGGGTGGTATTCGGCGCCACCCCGATCGTTCCGTCAATGAGCGGAACCTCCCGCTCGTCGTGTTACCCAACTAGGTTTCACCAAGTGTTTACATTTAGATGCTCAGGCATGGAATAATACGTCCCACACCCTTACGCAAGCGTCCGCACCGGAGCTCACAAGCTTGCCTTTCTTTCCATCCTCTTCCAACCACAGCACAACGTTGACACCTCCTATACCAGCATTCTTGATTGCGATCTTCTTCATTGGCTTCTCCACGCTCCAAACATACACGTCGGTATCGAGCGATCCGGTGGCGCAGTGTCTACTGTCGGAGGTCCATTGGATCGAGTTAATTCTTGCGGAGTGGAAAGCCCATCTTGAGGTAATCAGCTATCAAAAGCCATGAACAGTCAGTGGATGCTTTTTTCGGTTCCAGGGGTATGCCTCACCTTCTTCTCCTTCACGTCAAAGAGGAAGAGTTTTCCGCTTGACTGGGTGGGGTCAACCTCTCCATACAGGGAAGGGTTTCACACAACTCACATCGCCCGAGACCACCTTGGTCCCATCGGGTGAGAACCGGATCGCGCTTATCGGGCCCTTATTGCCTTCCAGCAGTCCGGTTTCCTTCAGCGACTTACCGTCCCACTCGTATAACCTAATTTTTGCATCCTGTGCGTTTCCCCCATCAATCCCAAGTGAGGCACAAGAATGGAATAACCGACCTCTCCTCCGACGGCCACCAAAGAACCACGGGCGTCGATCGCACTTGGAGTGAAGGAGGTTGAGAGTTCGGAGGTCTTCTGGTTATCCCGAACCACCTCCAGTCCATTGATCTCGGCCAAGAATACCGATCCGTCGCCTCCAACTGCGATGGATTTTGGTTGGGACTTCGTTGAGAGTGAGGCTGGGCTAGAATAAAGTGAGATCGTGGGGCACCCCACCAGACTGTACCCACTGACGTGAAAATCGGACCATCTATCTCCCTCAAACGATCGTCGAATCCGGCAGAGAAAACCTTCCCATCCTTTCTGGAGGAAAGAGACGTCACGAGACTCAAATGGCCATCACCCTCAATTTGAGACGCCTCGCCGGCAGCAGAGAACGACAGTACCCTTCCACTGGTGGTACCGGTCAAGAAAGTCCCCGATCCAGTTGGAAGGGCCGCGGTTACCGCTTTTTGGGGGGCCTGGAGATGCGGAGTTACGGGGGAAGAATTGTGCTTGGGGGATGTGTCTCACCTGGATAATACGAGATGGTTTCTCTGATACTCGTTTATCGAAGATGTTGAGATCACTGGACATTGACAGGGAGACGATTTCATCCCCCTCTGTCCATGTGCCTCCAACCTGCTGATTATCGACACCCTGACCGAGCGACCACGATGTCACCAGCTTGCTTGCTTCCACATCCCCTAGGTCCGCCATTTTAGAAACGAGCTTCCCGACTGGTAATATAAATTCACCCACAGAGTCTGACAGTAGAGTCGGCAGAGGCAGTCATCAATGTCCTACTGTCAGGACTCCACCCGCAGGTTGTCTAATGACAGGTGTCGGTTAGAATCACAGACCCCGCAACTGGAAGTACAGGTACCCACGATCGAGCCCGTGTGGCTGTCACTGGTTATTTCCGCAGTGGTCTCCCCAGATGCACCGTTGTGGATGAAGATTTTGGCATCGGAGCCAACACCGGCGAGGTGATCCCCAGAAGGTGAAAACCTCACATCCTGCACAAACTTTGTATGCGTTCTGATGGTCTAAAGAGGCTACCCGTAAGCCTAGCTCTGCAAGCCCCGATTAGTGTGATGGGGCTCACTGAAGCGTACTTGAATGGTACACCTGGGTCATTGGATCTCAGACCTTAGCCCAGGGTTGAAGAGAGGGTTGCTCTTACCGTGGTGAAAACCAATCGTAACATCGTCCGAAGCGGTTGCAGCCCTGAAGGGACGTTGACGGCGAATCGAAACGGCGTTCACGGTCTTCGAGTGGCCAATAATATCTCCCGTGGAAGAACCAGTGTCGAACATGAACGCGTGGCCAAACCTGGCTTGGACTGCACATCAGTAGATTCCACAGCGAACCCGTTGGACGGCTGACTTGTCGCGACCCTCGCCGACGGCGATAATTCTCTTGCTCTCTCCGTCCCAATCGAGATCGTTGCTGGAACCAATGGCGATCAGTCGTCTCGTTCACGCAAAACACGTTGATTAAAGCAACATACACCCTCCCAGCGAGGACTTTATATTCACTCTTCAAGGTCTTATCCTCTCCAATCGTGTCCCACACTTTCACTGGTTGATCCAGGTCAGAACGTCCAGAGCAAGCCCCACAACCACCCTAGACTCACCGGTTCCGGAGACATCGGCGGAGGCGCAGTAAAACCCCGTAGGCGAGATCCTTGCGACAGTAGTGTTATGTACATGCCCGGTGTACGCATACGTTTGCCCGGGATCCTAAATCCGATGGTTCAAATCAACTTCCAGAAGAGCGTGTGTTGTACTACCTTCAGGTCACGAATCTACGAAAGCCAGGCCGGTCAGCGGATATCACGACTGAGGGCTTCAGCTTACGATGATCGTCTTGCCATTTGCATAAACGATCTTATCTTTGCTGCTGCTCAACTTGGTTGATGCCCCCCGGACGGTATTCGGGTTTGGAGGGTAGATAGCAGATTTCGTGAATGACATCGCTCCAGTTTCCTTTCGGTAGGTGAATGCAGTGCTGCTTAGTCCGATAGGTGGATATGGTACCACGGTAGAGATGTGTCCACCACGAGGGCTGCGGGCGGCCCGCTGTTGCGACGACGATCGCTGCTGATCGTGACGTCTTCCGGCAGCTTCACACCGAGATGTTCAAATTCGATTTCGTCCAGGACGACGACGACGAACAGACTCAGACGGTTCAGAATGAGGAAAAAGGGGCAGATGAACCAGCTCTGGCGGAAATATCTTTTATCGAACTGGTACGTACCACGCAGCCAAGTTTTCTGGAAACTGCCACATTGACTCCCCCCACAGTTAGACAGTTTGCCATCCCTCATTTCTTATTCTCCGCTGCAGGTACCGCCGTCAAGGGACCGTCCAGAGTTTTTTCTCTCTCGGCGAGATCTCTTTGACGCGCGATTTCAGCTGATTTCGCAAACGGACACCGAGCAATCGGCGGACCAGCCAGTCGAGGGACTGGGATTTCTCGACGCTCCCTTGGACTTACTCCCTGGGGTGTACGAAGGTGGGCTGAAGACATGGGAGGGTAGCCTTGATCTCGTGCGAGTCTTGAGTGATACCGATCTCAAACTCAGCGGCAAACGCATCTTGGAGGTCGGCCAGAGCCATCCAGTTTGTCCCCATACGCGAATTGAACAACCAGTGTCAGGTCGGTTGCGGAACAGCAATACCTTCCATTTACCTCCTGCATCAGCTCTTCACCCTTGATGAATCTCAAAACATTGGCGAAACGCACCTGTATTTGCAAGATTTTAACCGGTCGGTGCTTGAACTGATCACCCTCCCCAATATCCTCCTTACGTGGTGTAAGTTCCAAGCTTTGTCTTGTCTCGTCGTGACTCACCGGCGCACAGACATGTCGCCGTCATCCGTTTCCTATCGGGACGCATTCAAAGGAGGCACCGATGTCAGCGAGGATACAGAACACCCTCCGCTCCCTTCACCTGACCCTGGGGAACCGGGCGAGCTTCCTATCAATCCAGCGCTTGTCGCGGCGTTTCTGGAATCGCTCTCTGACAAAAACTTACACATTCACTTCCTCTGCGGTTCCTGGAGCACGTACAATATCGATCGTCGATTCGACGTAATCTTGACATCAGAAACGATGTACCGGCTGGAAAGCATCCCAGATCTATTGGATGTACTGTGGAAGGCGTATACAAGCCCACCGTCTCTCACTATTGGTGCGACCCTCGAGGTAGCTATGGGCGCAAAACTGTCGCTGGACGACCCGATATGTTTTGTGGCTGGGAAGGTTTTGTATTTTGGGGTTGGAGGGGGACTGCCGGACTTTGTTTCCGGGCTCAAAGATCCGCGGGGCTCCAAGTGCTCGAGGAGGAACGGGAGGTGGGAAGTGCTTAAAGAACATCAGCAAGGTGTAACCAGAAAGGTATTACAGGTTTCCTGGGATTAGGACCGGTTCCTCGTTCCACTTGTAGGGTCTGTAATGGGATTTATCCCCCAGTGGCGAACGGAGTTCCTCCGCGGGAAAACCGAGCACCCATTGTGATGCCTGAGTGTATCTCCGCACAAGGTTCCCATTACTACCAAGGCTACGCACATCGCGAGCAGATTATTACGAGGTACTGTACAGACTTGCAATCTAATTAGGGGTCAAGGGCCGAGACTTGCAATGACCGGATGCGAATGCGAAGAAAGTATGAGATGTTAGGGGTTGTCGCAACGCCACAAGGTGACAAAATTCTCATCCGTAATTCAGCCCTCCATTGCTGTTGGGTGGGCCGGGGGCCTGCCGATTATCTCTCCGCCCACTACCTCTTCCAGTCCCAAGGGGTAACGGTCCAGGGGGCCGGGGAGGCAGATGCGCCGGTCTGTTCTGGATGAGTGCAGAGGTCGGGGGAGGGGGCTGGTACGGGAACCCGGGTGGTGGAGGACCGTATGGACCAGGCGGGGGAGGGTAGCCTCTATTGTATGGTTGCGGAGGTGGCTGGGCGGGGAGCATGGGCCCAGGCACGAATCCTGGCGGGGGGCCTGCATGATGAGGCACGGTATAAGGGTTGAATCCGTTAGCAGGGGGAGGGCCTCTGAACTGTCCTCCGGGTGGTGGAGGACCATGCTGTCCAGGCCGATCACGCGGGTAAAAGCCAGGGGGGCCAGAGTTGACGCCATTGGGAGGCATTTGTCCAACAGGGGGCCTGTGTCTGGGAGGTTGTACAGCTGCCGCTGGAGGTCGTCGACCACGTTTGTCTAGTTCGTGAGAGGCTTCATATACCGGCAACCTGATTCACGCGAGGGGATGAAAGGCACAGCAAGTCAACGCCGAATATGAACCGAACATCAGTGGTGGGTCGGAAATAAGGCGTCAGCTTTCGATAAAAATGATCAATGGTAAGTAGTGAGCGAATCCCCACATTTTAGGGTCTGCGGGTAGCGGGTCCGTCCAGAAGTAGTCATGGTCTAAAGCTTCGGCTGCGGTAATCCTCTCTCTAGGGTTACAGGTCAAGAGTTTGTCGAGCAGGTCGCATGTCTCCTTGCCCAGACTGTAGGAAGCTATGAAGTCATCACAACAATCGGCGCGCTGACGACTTACCTCTCATACATGTGTTTCAATCTCCGGGGATAGGATTCCGAGAACCTCTTCACGCCCTCGCATCCGGGAAGCGCGTCATAATCGGGCCACGTGTGTTGGTTGGGGGTGCCGCACAACCGCCAGATCTTATCGAGTTGGTCGAGGTCGGTGTTCCCAGGAAGGATCGGCTTCCGGGTAAACATCTCTCCAAGGACGCACCTGTGTTGAATGTAAGAACCCTCATAGAGAAGGCAGTGAAGTCGCGCACCCTATGCCCCATATATCAATCTCTGCGCCGTATTGCCTTGCACCCAAGAGTAACTCAGGCGGACGATACCACCTTGTTACGACACAGTTCGTATACCTCCGTCTGTGGGAGCCGGTATCCGTTGCGACGGATGGGTCAAATGTCCGCGCGAGACCGAAGTCCGCTATCTTCAATGAACCATCGTTGGAGATAAGCAAGTTGGCAGCCTTCATGTCGCGATGTAAGATATGGTTCTTGGGAGGCATGAGTATTTCAGAGACAGTTATCACGTGAATACCATACCCGGTGCATGTATTCTGTGCCTTCCATGAGCTGACGCATGTAGAGCTTTATGTGACTTGGCGATAACTTTACGCGTTCGTTTTCCAGAAGGCCGGCGAGATCGTGATCCATGTATGGGAAAACCATGTGCACAGAAAAGGGAGATCCTCTGCCTAGAACAATTGACAAAGGTGTGAGTTGTGATCACGGGAGGAAAGGATGTAAGCTGACTTCGAACGACAATCATATCGACTATATTAATGATGCATGGGTGTTTGAGGGCTTTGAGAATCTTGATTTCTCGGAGAGCAGTGACAGGCATCCCTTCCTTCTCGTTGTGCATGAGAATCCTCTTTAGGGCGACAACCCCCCCTGTAGCTTTCTGGATCGCTTTATGTACCTCACTAGAGAGACGGTCAGGGGAAAAACCCAGTGTCAAAGGAAATCTCTCACCCAAATGTTCCTTCCCCTAATTTGGTCGTAATGTCGTAGTCGTGAATCGAGCCACATCCTGGGAAAGTGCGGCCATAAGCCAACTCTTCTTCCTTACGAGAGCGCCGCGTCCGTTCTGGCCTTTTCGACAGCGGCGGGGGAGGCTGATCGGGGGTGCCCGGTTCAGTCTTCGGAACAACTTTGGCGGCATGAGTGGGATCAAGCGGCGGAGGGGACCGGCTGAGCTTGGGAGTAACTGGCTTTTTCGGAGGAACGGAGAAGGATATGGGTTGACGCTGCGAAGGTAACGATCGTTCTGGAGGGGGTGGGGGAGGTGGGTCTGAGGGTGGCGGTGGAGGGGAGTGGAGGCCGTACGGTGCATCATGGGGAGGGCGAGGGGGAGTTGCAACGTAATCCATTCTAGGGGATCTGGGGGGAGGGGGCGAAGGAGACCGCGGCCGATAATCATACGACGGCCTCCATGAATCTCCTTCGGAACGGTCGTAACGATGTGGTGGCAGGTCATCAGGGCGGTAGTACCGGTCGCGAGGTTGGTAACGAGAATAGTAGTCTCCACCCCTATCCCAAGTCGACCTCCGTGTGTCATGCGGGGAGAGGTTTGGACGCGGTGGTAAGCGGTGCTTGGGGGAGGTCGAGCGGGATCTGTCCGAAGGTGGAGACCGTGTCCTATCGTAGTCCCGGCGAGGGGGAAGATCAGAGGGTCGTGCGCGACCTGACTGCCGGTCCCGATCGTACGAGGGTTCGTATGAACCGCCTCCGAACCGACGACTGCGTCTTTCGCCTGTATGCGGGTAGGAAGGTCGATAATGGGTTGAGTCGCGGCCGCGCGGTCTGCGGTCCTTCGAGTGTCCACTTTTGGGATCCCCTTCCTGAAGCCTGAGTTCAGTGTCCGGCGACCTTTCGTATATGACCTTGTCTCGGGATTGGGTAGAGGAGGAAATCGAAGGGGGCATGTCTTGTTTTCTCCTGAATGGGAAGGCGACTTTCGTCTCGTACTTGGTCGTTGGGGTGGCATTGTTCGATGTTGCGGACGTAGGGGAACCGTTTTTGTCGTACGAAGGTTGCGCAACGACGTCGTCGAGTTCGCCTTCCTCCGGAGACGATGTCACCAACCGTTTGCTCGGCCGCAGACGCTCAGGCGAGGCTGACGCGGTACGCTTCGACGGCGGAGACGGTGGCATTTCACGTGGCTACCGGGTGCTGGATAAAATATCCAGGCAGCCAGCGTCAGGGCGGAAGGGCAGCCGTGAGTGCGAGTGCTTTCACCTCACTGTGGCAGGGATGTGGAGTGTTTGGCTTATGTAATCGGAACGACCAGATTTGGCAAGAGGTGAGAATGTGGGAACTAGTTTCCATTTAAAGACAGTCGTCCCATTACCGAGTATCGACCCATTCTCCCAAAGTCACAAAGTCTCTCGATTGCTGCGCTGGTGAGAATGACCTCTTCGTCTTCTGCGACGACCGAAATGCACCTGCCGTCGCCCCCGTCGTCAGACTCGTCGCTCTCATCGCTCTCCAATGCTTCCTCACCCAAGGAGGAGGAATCAAACGAATTCTTCAGCCAACTGGCTTCGCAACTCGATCCCTTCAGCTATCTCCTCCACCCAGATGCCATGGCTACCGACGACCTTATCCAGTCGCCTTTGGTGAACGAGTGGTCTCCGTTTGCTTCCCTCACCGACAACGGCGTCCAGCTTTCCCAATCCAAAGTTGAAGCTATGGGCTTTGGTGGGGAATTTAATTTCGTCATGCCCATGGACCTGGCCATGGAATCCACTTTTATTGACCCGTCGGCCCTACACTTCAACACGAGCATCTTCACCCAGCCAGATCCCTCAATTCACCCTTTCAGTTCCGCTCAAACCGAATTTACCCCACCTTCGTTGGCGCAACTAATGGACCAAAACGGACCACACCCTGGCCGTCGGCTCAGCGTCACCTCATCTTCATCGTCCTCTGGTGCCTCACTGTCTCCTGTCCTGGAGCGGCGGCCACCTCCCGATAACGCTGCGATGATCCCTACCAACTCACACGAGGAGCTCGCCCAGAAAGTCCTGCAAGCTATCGGGGCAACCCTCACAGTCTCATCAAATGCCTCTGATCTAACGGCCGGTACGTTTATCTGTTCTCAGTGTTCCTTCCCGTGTTAATGGCTTTGTCCACCACAACAGGTCAATCCAGACTTCCCATTTCTCGCCTAAACGGGGCTACGGACACACCGGTTACCACTAAACCGTCCGTCATCTCCCAGTCTACTCCAGGATCCTCCCCCCCGTCGTCGAGCAATCTTCCTGCCACTGGTTCAGGGCGTCCCAAGACCGGTCATACGATTATCGAGAGACGCTATCGCACCAATCTGAACGCCAGGATTACAAACCTCAAACAATCTGTTCCTGCCCTACGAGTCCTGGAAGCTCGTTTGAACGGTAAAGATACCGGCCCAAACGACACTGTTGACGAACGTGGCTTCGTCGATGGCGTTAAAGTTGGACGGAAGATGAGCAAGGCAAACATATTGGGGAAAGCCACCGAATATATCAGGTTCGTCCTCGCGTTGCCCTACCAAAACCTTTCTAATAACGCGTTGCGTAGAGTTTTGAAGCGAAGGGAGGCTCGCTTGAAGCGTGAACAAGCGGGCTTGAAGTCTCTGATATCTGGAATTGTGAACGGTCCGGCTCTACTCGAGGCGTGGGAAACTCAATGGAAGGACATGTTTGGTGGAGAGGAGAAGGATGAGGTCGAGGATGAACCTGGGAGCGATGAGGAGGATGGCGAAGTTGAGGGGGAAGGAGAGGACGATGAGGAGGATGCAGGGAGAGCCAGGAAAAAGGCAAGGACCGTCAAGGCAGTTAAGCCAACAAAGGTTCCCTCCGTTCTCCCCGCTACCCCGAAAACCACCACCGTCACGCCCACCCCAACAGTCCTCCCAGAGAAGAGGAAACGAGGCCGACCTCGTAAGATACCCTTACCCACCCCCACGTCCCAGGTCGTAACCACGACCCCGATGACGGTTACTCCTACCTCACAATCTCCCCAACAATATCTCCTCGCCGCGTTCGCCTTCTTCTCCTTCTTTAACTCCCCTTTGGCAACCTCCTCTGCACCATACTCTCATCCTCACGAGCACACTGGATCAGTCCTTAACCACGCCGTCGTCGGAACGCCTGCTGGCTACGGATGGAGTGATTTGATCCAGGTTTTCCATCTGCTCGTTTCAGCCGCTTTGTTCTTCTCGATTGTCGTTCCCTGGTTGCCCCGCACCTTCCGCAAGTCGGGGTTTACTGCCAAGTTCGCTTCTCCTTTCATCGCTGTCTATCCTACATATTGGATGACGACGCTTTCAGCCATGCCAGATCTACCGGGAGATTCCCCGGAGGCCGCGCAACCGTCCGTGGGCATGGATGCGAACCGGTCAGCCCTTCTAAACGCACTTTCTCCCGCCTCCCGGGGATCGGAGACCGAGATTCAATTGTTGAGAAGGGCCCTCGGGATTTCTACCGGTCTGATTGGACTTTTCCAAGGAGTATCCAAGGCTGGCAAGAAGCACAGGGGCATCGAGTTCGACCAGTTGGAGCAACGAGCCTGGGTCCGGTTGGGAGAGTTGGTCGCGATAGACGGTACGTTCAAACCTTTTCCTGACTCGTTCAACATGCTCATATCTTCCAGATAACGTCTCGCTCTCTACTCGGCTATTGACCTACTGGGGAATGTCCTGGCATATTTCTACGTTCTCAGCATCAGCTGTGGATCTCACTACCCTTGCTTTAATAATCCGCCCTGTTGCTGGCTCCCGTGCTTCCTACCTGTGGGAACAGGCGAGGAGAAAGGAGATTTTGCGGCCACACGAGAAACTTGTGTTGGGTTCCATGAACGTCTGCGAGGCTGCAACATTGATGCGGAAGTGGTGCCGAGCAGACTTCAAATGGGACCACCACTCTCCCCTCGCCCTCCTCGCAGAAACTCTCGTCCGTCGGAAGGTCAAGAAACACGCGCGACTACTCTTTGTTCAATCCGTCGATAAGACCCTTTCCCAAGATGATAACTCGTCCGACACGGACGAATCTACAGACGGACAATACCCCTTGACTGCGGGTACGGAAGCGGAGTCTGAGGTGGAGGCATTGCAAATCATTCAGGCCGGCAAATCTTTAGGGGGTTCCACTGCTAACCTCGCCATCGCGTTGGAGAAAGTGTGGGATCTGGGAACTTGCGAACTACCAGAGGCTTCGCGTTCCGACGTGGATTACGAGGACGTTAGGGCGCTCCTGAGTGCCATTGTTTTGTATCGCAAGGTCTTCAGGACCTCATTGGTGCATGCCGGAACCGCCGAATGCGACACGCCCCCCATCTCCGTCATCCTGACCCCTCCATCATCTCCATCACCGAAGGATGCCCAGGCGCACCATGCCCTTAGGAAGGTTTTGGGGGCGAATGTATTCGAGATGTCACCCAATGCCGATGAGGACTCGGAATTGGACTCCTTGGCGATGGCAGTCGAGAATGCGAGAGATAATGTTGTGGATATGCTCGTAGATTTAAGGACCCCCAGCCGTCATGTGCGTTTCTAGCTCCGTAGAATTCTTAGTGATATCTCTTGGGTTGCTACTCGTACCAATACTTCAAGTTGATCTATCTTTATATACCTTTTATAACGAATACACAGATAGCTTACCATGCTTCGTTCAGGAGCTTGAGTGCCACAGAGGCAGACCCCCACGAACTCTGATAACCATAACCGGCGTGTCTGGAGAAAGGGTTGTCAGCCTGTGCGTGGGAGTGACCAAGGATAGTTACCCGTAGTTGTGAACGACCGGGATCCCGGGCGCAGTTTCCCGTTCAAGCCGAATTCCTCCCTTCCTACCTGGTCTCAAGCCACATCCGTCTTCAACGACTAGTGGGATGAGGTCCTCGTAGGTGGGGTTTTTGGTGCCCGGAGGAGCAAGGTCCGGTGCCAGAGCAATTGCCCGCTTCAGAATTGAGATCCTAGTCTCCGGACGTGGCTTTGGGTACCAGTCGTCCACCCCCCTTGTTCCACCAAGAATAACCTATCTCGAGCGGTTAAATATTTGGTATGAGCAGTATGTGGCGTGGTCCGCTTACATCTCCACTTCGTCTCGGGATGATGTAGGTCGCCTCCTTGCCATCGACGGTCCGACCAAATTTCACCCATGGGGCTCGGATCAGAACCGTTTGTCCACGAATGGGGTGTACGCCTTTGTCTTCTACCCCTCCCAGGAAGCGGGCTCCTATCCCAGCGCACACTACGAGTGCGTCGGGTTTGAAAGGGGTGAGAGCGCCTTCCATGACTTGAGATATATGTTGGAGTGAGCTCCTGACGATGCTGCCTCCTTTGGCCAGGAAACGAGCCAAAAGGTATGGCAGATACGCCGGAGTATCGATGCTGACGGTAGTGAAGGACGTTCCCAGAACGGTTCCTTCGACGAGACCAGTTCGAGCCACTTGATACTGAACGGCGGTCAGCGGTGGCTCAGATTGAAACCAGGATAATCTAGGAGGGGGGAACGCACGTCTGGCATCCACTCCACGGGTATATCCTGGTCAGGTTCCACCTCGTAGTAAACCCTTTGGTTTATCCTGAGGAAGAGGCCCTCAGTTTCGCTACCGGGTTTGGACATCTCCCACATGACGTCGAAGGTGTCCTTCTCTAACTCTAGTCGGCAGGAGAAAATAATGACAGTCTTTCCGTCATATAAGGGTGACTAACACTCACGCTTGAGCCAGGGGTTTCCGAATGCCACACTCATATGGTTAGCCCCCTAGTGAGCGGTCTAAGGCACCCACGCAGGAGGGCGATCAAGGAATGGATCTCACCGCCCACGGACTTGTATAACGGATGGACTTGGGATCCCCCGGGATGGTTTCCCCAATGACCGTTACATGGTATCCTCCGTGCTCTTGAATCTTAATCGCAGTGGACAGCCCCACAACACCTACACGGTCAAGCGGTTCACCGTCGATCCACAACCCCAATCGATACCGAGCTTACCTGCACCGACAATTACGACCTCTTTGACTTGTTCAGACATGACTCGGGTGAGTGTATGAGTTTACAATGTTGGTGGGAATTGCCGCCGCACCGCCATGATTGCGGTAATTGAATTTTGAAACCTCGCTACATCTCCCTAACGCCAAACCACCACCGCTGCAGGAGGTACTTCTCAACCCCGTCCACTTGGGATACCGTGTGATCAACTCTACCCACGAAGTGTCTGCCAGACAGCATGATTGGATACCAATGCCGATCGTCGGTCCACATGCTTTCCCATGGGATGGGCGAGTTCAGCTCGGCGGAACCAGGGATGTCGAACCATTCTGGACGCATTTCGTCCGTCCTAAAGAACAACGTTAATTCCCAACGATGACTCTTCCACTCGGCCCATGGACGTACTCGATCGGCTCTCCGTCGTATTCGTCGGCCTTGAACACCTCAATCTGGAAGGCATGATCGGAGCCTTCGTGGAGGTAGATGAACGTTCCGCACGGGACCAGCTTCGCGGTTATCCCTGCCTCTTCCTGAATGAAGGTGAGCTATTGTGGGCCGTGGTAGGTGAGTGGGCAGACGTCACCTTGAGCTCTCTCAGTGCGGCAGCTTCGACCGACTCCCCAGGCTCGACCTTCCCGCCGAAACCATTGTACCTGTGAACCGTCCTCGAACTTCAACGACTCGAGCGCAACCCATGTTTTTCGACCTACAAGCCCTTCGCGAAACCCCGTTTTTTGTGGCCGAGTAACACCTTGTAGGGGACCGGTCGCGAATCAGCAAACGCGCCGAGTTGAAGCCCGCAGATGTACCTTGCCGGACTTTATTATGAAGGCGTTTGTGTACAGCTTGACTGGCGGAAGATCCAACCACTCTCCGTTTCCACCGCTCGTTGAGACTTGGAGAGGTCCGAAGCTCTCCAAACCAGGTGGTGGGGTGGCCATGGTCGCAGTTTGACCGGTCAACGTAATACGCGACGCGGCATGCGTCTGAGAGCTCCAAAATCAAGGAACGTGGGTATCAATCTGGGGTCAAACCCCACCATTATGTCTAGGATAGGTTATGTATTTACATCGGTCTATCTATTTTTTTGCCTTCCGTTTCGCACGCGCGAAGATACCCACCTCTGGGTCACGAATGAAGTTGACGATCACCATTGGCCAAGATGGGTGGGATGGAATGGTATCATAAAACTCCGGAGCAAGTGCCCGCAGAGCTGGTAACCTCGTCCAGGGAATAGAGGGGAAGTCGTGGTGTTCGTTGTGGTATCCAACCTATTTATCGTTGGTAACGGTGCGGACATTCTGGGATGCGGAGAGCTCACGTTATAGGCCAGGATATTGAGTGGTCCGTAGTAAGAGTAGGTCTCTTGGTCTAGGCCGTCCCAGAGATAGTGCTCTGCAATGAAGTGGGCGGCGCAGGGATGCAAACTACCGGCGAGGAAACTAGACATGACGAAGTAACCAAGCGCCCGCACTCCCATAAACCTGACGATGATCACATCGAAGATAACCTGAACCACGAGGTTGACTAGATGCCACATCGTGGGTGTCTGGTTCCGTACGATCCCCGGCCGGAGGGCGTAAAAGAGTATTTGGAACGTGCTATGCATTTTGAGACCGGGTCAGCAGGCATTGTTGGTAACCACCAGACCCAGACCTACGCAAAAAAAACCTTCCCAAAGACGTTGTTGAGGAGAACCAACTCCAACCTAGTTGGGAGGTCGGTATCGATTCCATCTTCTCCGAGATATTTGTGATGCTCGAGGTGGTATCCCTTCACCGACGTCAAACCAAGCTCCACGATCGCAGGATACAACTCACTTTGAAGGCGGAGCAGTACGGGATACCGATGGGCAGATTGGCGAACATAGCCAACACCTTGTTGGGTTTTATCCCTTTGAATGCAAGGTTGTGCGTGATCTCGTGGATCGCGAGGAACAGATTCTGGTTCGCGGTTGCACCGATCACATAGGCCATGATGATGAAGACGGGCGACATCATGGAGGTGTTCCTGAGGTAGTAGGCCACAGCAACTTGCAGAGAGACTACTCCAAGGACGACCCATTTCGTGAGGGGTTCGTGGCCCATAAGTCTTGTGACCTATATGCGCCCCGATCATCAGAGAAGGGTTATCGTTTGCGACCTGTGTGTGACCCAGACGGACCTCAGGATGTTCCTTTATGATAGCCATTCTTCTCGAACGGTGGGGTTCCTCGGTCATTAACCAAAGGAAGTCGTTTGGGTCTTGCACAGGTTTGGTGAACTTGACCCCGTCATCTTCGGTCGTCGGAGATGGGACCGCTGTCCGTCGGGGAGACCGCCCTTCTGTCAGAGACTCAGCCCCACCATAGAGCGAAAAGTCTAAAAACAGGTGTTAACGAGCGCACCCCCACACCAACTTCAACAGGGGACGCGCCTACGCCGGAGTCGACGGTTTTGAGGGACATTGGGCGATGGCAGCAAAGTGTGAAAGGACCGCACGTTACAGCAGCCGCTTGGTATTCGCCTCGATCAGTCCACTTCGTCTAGCACAACACTAGGTACTGCAAAACGCGTTCCATGGTGGTCTTTCCCTCTACAACTCACGGTAGGCTACTGAGGCATCTACTCTCCATCATCCGTATCGAACGAGCTTCCAACCGCTTGCTTGTGATACGTCCCGAGCTCCGAGGAAGGCTTGAATATTGTTGATAATTCAAATTTTGAATCCAGTCGCGACCGAAACTCGTCTACTCGAGGAGAGTTGATCATTTTCAGATAGGAAAGGGCTTCGGCAGAAACCTGAGGCAGGCTTAGGGTGAAGATCCGGTGGAGTTACGCCACGACCCACCTCGATCGATATGTCGACGTCAGGGTTGAGGAGAGTAAAAACCGTGCTTGACACTTCATCCTCAGGGGCGCCGAGTTTTTGTGATGCCATGGCGGCGGCAAGAGCAACTGATGCGGAGGCCCCACCGCGTTGAAGATACTCAGCATTGTAAACTTCCAGGTTCGTTAACGATGGGATTAGCTCCTCCAAAATCTCCGCAGCCGCCGGTCCTATGGGCAGTTGAGGGAGGGTCGACCCTGGTATGCGTGAATTGTTGAACAAAGTACACCATCATCATAGGACTCACAAAGTTTGCGGATCTCTACCAGGCGCACATGGACTTCTGGATCTGCAGAACTAAGTGCCGAGGCATGCAGAAGGGCTTTGACCGCTTGCAGGTATCTCTCTGAGGGTTTTTTTAGAAATGACCCCGGTAACAGGGGCGAAATCCAGCTCACTTCGACGAATGGCGACGTCGAAAACGGTGGCCCAAAGTCGGATGGAAGGCAACTCAATGGTGACCAAAGGTTGGAGAAGTTTGGCAGCAGTTTCCAGTCCGTCAGGGGATGCCAATAGTTTTGTCCCATCTGGGTCATCATCCTTGGGGGCTGGCGCTTCCAATCCCTTATCTTCGTTGGCTGAGGTGGCCGACTTCTTTGGGTCTTCTTGGGTCTTCTGAGCCGCCTTCTTTGCCTTCTTCTTTGCCTTCTTTTCTGCATCGGTTAGCTGACCTATAGCAGCCGTCAGCTTCCGAGAAAGCCCAAGTTTAGCCCCCATCACGAACCGGAGCCAGTCTGCGGTTTTTTCAACGCGTAGTTGTCGTGAACACGAACAAGGATGCGTGCCGCTTCAATAGCAGCATGTACGTAGGCAGGATTCGATCGGGCCCGATCCTCCCACGATACAAGACTGTGTTGAGCTGCTAAGCGCATGAAAGGGATGAAGAAGAATCTGAGTACTTCATGTAAATATTGATGGTGAATTTCCGGAGGGAGTATCCGTGGAAATCGTACTGGTCGTCCTCAAATTCGTTGAAGGTCTGGTTCAATGCTTTAGCTTTCGACTGACGATAAGAATGTGCGTCACGGACCTTCTGAACGGCAACATACCTCTTGAGGGCCATGGCGAGACGGCCGGAACGATTATGCGAGTCGCCATCCTCTATTAGGAACAACAAGGACTGCATATCCTCCAAGTCTGAGGCAGGAGTGGACGCATCTTTCTGTAAAGCGGTTAGCCGTTCGCGAAAATGGGGTGTGTATCAATTACCTTTGTGAAAAGTCCGAGGATTTCTTGGGCTTCATCACTGAGACCAGCTCGGAGTCGGTACTTCGCACACTTGGTGTTCAAAAACCGGTCTTGCAAATCCAGCAGCCGAGCGTCGTTCAGGGACCTTGCAGCACCATATACATCTCCAGAGCGTTTGAGCACTCGAGCCTTACAGGTGTATAGTTCCGGGAGGGTGGGGGTGTGGGATATAGCAAGGTCAAGAAGGTTCAACGCCCGCGAGTGCTGACTCAGGTGGAGGTAATGTTGAGACAGGAAGTACAGTGACCATAGATACGTGGTGGGAGGTTCAGAGGGGGAAGAGGACGAAGATGCATTGGCTTCCGGAGCGTAGGATTTGTTATACTCTTCAACGAGTTCCTCAACGACCTGTTGTTTACCGTGGTCCCTATAGAGATCCTTCAGGTCGACAAAGAGTGAAGGGATCCCTTTGCTTAATCCAGAAAACAGATAAGGTTCAGCGAGTTCCCTGAACTCATCCCCTGCGATCCGTTAAACAGGTTTATGACGGAGGGGGAGGTACAAACCTTTTGAGTACTCCAGTGCGAGGCGACGAGGTACGGTGGCTTTTGGCAGCTGTTCAGAAAAAGTACGGAGGATTCGGACGGTCTCGCGGCGGACCTCCTCAGACATCGTATCTGAGGTGTTGATGAGCGAAACCCGCAGGGAGTATCTGATACCACAGACCGAGATCCACCCCCTTGACGGACAGGTATCCTTTGTAATAATCACGACAATCAGAGTTCTGTTGGATGAGCGCTTTCCAAGCACGTTCTGCCTCCTCTACATTTCCCAGTTTTGTCAAGAGCCTGGCTATAGAACCGTACCAGTTAGTATCTCGTAATCTGGCCGCGGACGCAACAGTACCTCTCCGTTCCATCACTGCCGTTCTGTCTATAATCACTCTCGCCTTGGCATTTGTGTCCAATAGGCTCAACGCTTCTGAGAACTGTCCAAGTTCCTCCAAGAGAGCCACGTGATACAGCAACATTTCTGAGTGCTCTACATCGTAGTCCGACACATCCTAGCCAACCGGATTTAACCGCGTGACGGGCAATGAAGGCCGGAAATACCTTGAGAATGCTCTCGTATCGTTCCAGCACTTTCCTTGCCTCATCGAATTCGCCATTCAGGTGGTATGCAACGGCGAGCGCTACCCAGTTCTGCCGAAGGTTCGGGCGCAGCCTAAGTAAGGTATGGCGCGTCTCGACAAGGGCGTCAAAAATCCTTAGTTGTGTTTGGAGGTGTGCCGAGTCACGAAGGATGTTCAAATTTTCCTGGAGATGATGGATGTAAGGGCGGATGTACACAAACAACCTGTGTGCTTGTTTCGGAGACGAAGCCGGAAAAGGTCTCTCTGGGTGCTCACCTTGTCGAAGCGCAAGGCTTGGGTGTACGATTTGAGGGCTTCTTCGTAGTTTTTCTCGCCCTTTTGTATTAGGCCGAAGACGTGCCAACAGATATGGGATGTGAGATCGAATCTCATGCCCTTCTTGACGAGATCGATGCCTTCTTCACGTCTTCCCATGTGGGTGAGCAGCAGACCCTTCATGCATAAGGTCTCTGTAGAACGCTTCCTAATCAGAGATCTGCCGACGGAGATCATCGAGGAACAACGCGACCTCCGTGCTCTGGAAATTTTTTGAGAATGAGATCAGCAGTCTTGAGGCCCTTCTTTAGCTGTCGTGTTTCGTAGAACGTGAGGAGCTCCTTGAACAGTGTTGCCTCCTTTGAAGGCAGGGCCCGTTTAGCGGGAATCGGTAGGCTCGCGGGAGGCATTCCAGTTATAATCGCGAAAAGAATCAGATGCCTTGCACGTGATCGCTCTGTGGAACTCCTCTGTGCTCAACGCGTCTTCCTTCTCAACCTCGCGCATCATGGTGGCTCAGACACGCGCCGGGGGTCACTCACCGCCCAAGAAGCTCAAGTTTCAGGATAAGCTTCTCACACGAACAACCTCCACGGACGTTCTCCTCAAGAAACTCAAGACCCTCAGCGCTGAACTCGCCGAGCTGGAACAGCTGGAAGAGAATCCCTCTGGCGGGTATGCATTGGAACCCGTGCGCCGCGAGCTTGTTCACCAGAGCATTCTCTTGCACAAGGACAAAGGTGTCAAAGCCTACGCAGCTTGTTGCCTCGCCGACGTCCTACGCCTTGGCGCTCCCAACCCTCCCTATGAAAAACACGAACTGACCGACATATTCCACTTCTTCCTCCGGCAACTAGTGCAAAACCTAAAATCCTCGGATACCCCTTACTACAATCAATACTTTCTCCTCCTCGAATGCATATCGACCGTGAAGTGCTCCGCACTCATATGCGAACTTCCCAAATCCGAAGAACTCATTGAACAATTCTTCAAGGACTGTTTCAAGATAGTACGCTACGACTTGTCCAAGAAGGTTGAGTTGTTCATCGTCGATATCCTCACCGTTATCATCGATGAGGCCCGAACTATCCCCTCCGTTGTCGTCACAACGCTTTTGGCTCAGTTCATGGACAGGAACCTCGTCAGTTCTCCTTCTCATACCCGCGCGATTTGTACTTAAACACCGGTGTGAATAAGGGAATGGACCAACCAGCATTTCGGCTTGCCACACAAGTGTGTAACGCCTCGTCCACCAAACTTCAGCGATATGTTTGCCAATATTTCACGGACATCATCCTACAACACTCAGACGAGGAAGATTTCGAAGAGATCCAAAAAGCCCACGACCTTATAACACGTCTCAGCCGTTTTTGCCCCTCTCTGCTTCACAATGTGGTCCCACAATTGGAGGAAGAACTTCGCGTGGATGAGGTTTCCATACGAATTATGGCGACTCAGGCCCTTGGAGAGATGTTTGCTAACTCTGGGGGCATTGACTTTATGAAGAACTACCCCTCGACATGGAATCTTTGGCTCACACGACGGAACGATAAGGCCGCTCCAGTGCGTCTGGCGTTCGTCGAGGCTTGTAGGGCACTCGTACTATCCCCAGGTGATACGCGCGAGGCGATAGAAGGTGGGTTAACCAAGTTTAGCCTCGGCCAGTCATTGATCCCAGACTTTAGATGCCCTTTCAGCCAAACTCTTGGACCCTGACGAAAAAGTGAGGGCAGCGGTCTGCCGTCTCTATTCGCAGTTGGAGTACGAGGTGGCTCTCCATCATGTGTCGGAACCCCAATGGCGAGCGATCGCCGAGCGTGGTTTAGACAAGAAGGTAATTGTTCGTATGCTTTTCCGGAGTGGCCCCGCTCACCTGGCCTAGGTCACGGTTCGGACGGAGGCCCTGAACTGCATCGGGAAAGCCTACAGCTTATCATATCCAGAATTGTATTTGCTATTCCATCCACGTTTCTCCTTTCCCTAATAACCCCCACCGAAGGGAAGTCAACGACCCTGCCGCTGTGCATCATTTCTCGTGGATTCCTGGGACGATTCTCTCTAAGACTCCGCCAGAAGTCAGGTACGACACCGTTTTGTTTCTCACACTGCCTTTCCTCAACGTCACCAGGTCGATTGCCGAACAAGTCCTTGCGGAATACGTATTTCCTCTTCAACCATCAGGATCCAAGGCGACCGACGTGAACGAGGTCGCGTGGACAGAACGATTGCTTCACACCATGAGGTTTTTAGACGAGAAGGCTACGCAACAACTGATGAACCTTTCGGGTCTAAAGACTGCGTAAGGACCAATTCGTGTTTGTTGAGTGTTCCCCCCCAACGGCAGAACGTTTCTAGGCGCCCCGGACCATACGAAGCCTTCCTCGAGGCTTGCAAAGCGAACAACGTTTGTCCCCGGCCACCCCCGTTTGGATCTTGCGCTAACCTGGGATACAGGGTGGCGTGATCGACTCGAACGAAGGAGAGATCGTGAAGAAACTTGATTTCAGCATCAAGATACTCGCAGGCAAGCGGTCTATGCTGCGCGAAAGTTCCTGGATTGATCCGCGTCACTTGCAGCACAACTACCTGACCCACAGAAGGCGGCAGAGGATCTGGCCACGTTCGCCAAACTCAACGAAGGCAGGCTGTATAGCCTGTTCAAGACTTGCATCGACGTTCAGACCGACCTCAAGAATCTTGTCAAATCAACGGTATGTAACCACCTGTGTTTTCCACAGGTGTGCTCACCACCCTCCAGGCCGAGTTCACACGTCGAGTCGAGCAAGCGTCACCAGCTATATCTTCGACGATTGCAGTACTCCTGCGTCGGGCTTCGTTAAGACTTATTAACCAGTCCTCGATACCCACACTAATCAAGCACGTACGGAATGGTGATTTCAGTGAACAGTCACAGAGCCAAAGTTCTGCAGATATGTCCGCCAACAACGCGTCAGTCACCCTGACGTGCATCTCCAAGTATTGCCCAGCGATGTTCAGGTCCCATGTACCAGAGCTGGTGAAATCCGTCGCAGACGAGAAGTACAATCAACTAGTAGAGGTGTCCCTTCACGCGTTGGCGTCACTGTTGCAGCGGGATCAATCTCTCACACCTACAGACAAGTGAGTTGCATGTTTACCGCACTTATCCCAGTTGTTGATTACATTTGGTAGACGGTTCGCAGATAGGATTCGACGGTTTTGTGTAGGGTCGGACCGTAAACGAGCCAAGTATAGCGCGCGTTTGCTGTGTTATATGAAGGACAAGGAGGACCTTCGTGCGGAAGTAGTCGAGGTTGGCACTCCGTCTCCCCGGACCAATGCCCCCGCACTGACCGGACGTCAGGTAATCAGTGATGACCTCTCAAACGCAGACCCTGAAAAACGCCTAGCCCACGTTGCTGCCCTCGTCGAATTCTCGCGCCGTGCCCCTGATTGCTTCGAGCAATACAGCGACACTGTCATTGGTTTCTTGGTCAAACATGTGCTCTTGGTGTCGACAGTTGGGGATCCTGTACGGTTAAACAGAAATACGCTCTGGCTGCAATCATTGACAATCACTGGGTTTAGGACGAAATGGATGTCGACGGGGATTGGAAGGAGGACAGTCAAATATCGGACATTTTACGCACCAAAATTCTCTCCCTGAAACTGTGCCGGCATCGTTGTATCGCCCAAGCAAACTCCGAGAACCCCATGGTTGTCGCCGGTCCGGTGTTCAAGATGCTGACCACCCTCCTGCAACACGATGGATTGCTGTCTGACAGAATCACCACGAGGTATTTCCCACACCGTTCCCCTTCGATGCCGAGTGACAAATTCTGTACCCAGTCCGAGCGAACGATCGCGGCTGAGGTTACAAGCTGCGGTATCAATGGCATACCTGTCGGCGATCGATGGCTTTACTCAAGCCACTGCGCCACATTTTGTCTCGTTGGCTCTAACGATGCAGGTAGTAACACTGTCGCGCCTATCTCCGTTCTACACCTTAACGCACCCCGCAGGACACCTGCTTCCATGTCCGCTCCCGTTTCTTAACGAAAGTAATCCATCTCTTGCATACGAGGGCGCTCCCCTTCCGGTTCAACATGATCCCTTTCTTGACAGTATTCGATCCAGACGAAGAAATAAAGAATATTGTAAGGATCGTTTTCATAGTTTCTGCGTCTGACTGACAGCTTGGCCAGGCGAGCGCATATATAGTGGCGACGCTGCAGAGGCTTGGACCTCGTGAGTCGACACGCAAGCCCATATTCCGCAGGCTAACGGTCGGTCATATTATAGGGCTGCGGCTCCAACAGTTCGAGATGGTGTTCCCACGGTTGCTACACTTATTAGCACATCACCCAGACTTTGCGATGACACACGAAAGTGCAGTGGGGATGTCAAAGTTAGCCAAATTCGCTTCGGGTATGTTCCAACATTGATTACATTCACTGCGGCAGGTACATCAGGTTTTACATAACCACTGTGGCGACGACGGATAATATTTCTCTCATCTTCCATCTCGCGGAAAAGGTGAAGACCGTCCGGGATGCAGAATCTGATGAATATAGCGAGGCATGGTCACTTCCAGCCGGCTGGTCAGTCAACTAACATACTATTTCTTCAGTACCTATACGCCTTGAGCGATCTGTCACAGAGCATGATCCAGTCATATGCCAAGTCGCGGTCTTGGACACTGGCTACGATCCCCACGGGGAAGACCAAGCTCCCCTCTGATATCTTTCACCCACTACCGGACGCTACGACCGCAAATAAGGTGCGGGGAATACTCTTGCCCGCGGATCTGTGACCCACCTGTTTCCAGATTCTTCGGACAAAGTATCTACCTGAGGAGACTTATCAATGGCTAGAAGAACAAGGGAAGGTCACGAAACCTGAACCAAAGGTTTGACCACTTCGCTGATTGAAACCGCACCTTGGCTGATTACTGGGATGAAGGCGAAGGCAGAAGGTCGAAAACCGCGGAAACGCAAGGCTAACGCCGAGGCTAACGGAACCACCAAGTGAGTAGCTCAACCCACCCCCTTTACCGGCTACTCACCACCGAGAAGGCGACCGAAAAAGGCCACCAGACGGCGTAAGGCGGAAGAGTCGGAATCCGAGGAATCACCGTCCGAGCCTGAAGACGATGACGAGGAAGATAAGGGCGAGGATCAAGAGATGGTGTCCGAGGCGGATCATGCTACTTCCGGACCCCCAAATACAGACACAGAAGAGGAGGCGGACCCGGACAAGGAACCCAGAAGGCGGAGCGCGCGAACTGCTGCCAAGGTATATGTCCCACGTCTCCAGTGGGTTCTGATTCGAGGCTCACCCCGCGCGACCTTCAGGCACGTATAAAGCAACAAACACGCAAGCCGAAGAGCACCAAAGGTTTACATGGATGATTTACCGCTATCGAAACGATCTACACACCATATTCTCACATTCATCTGGGCTACCCTATCTGTACCGCAGTTTGTCGCTTTGTTGTTATCACCCTTGGTATTACGTAATAGATCTGATATCGTCGGGTATGTCCGAGCGTTTGTTGTGTCTGTACAGTACATCCTCAAACTTTCTCACGATTCATCATTCCCGGTCCTCTGTGTTCCCCCGAACGAAGTCCCTAAGCCTCAACGCCCTCAAGATGGTCAACATCCCCAAGTAGGTCCAATCTTTGCGTTTTCACACCGGTGACTGACGTCCGCGCCTTTCTAGAACCCGCCGAACCTGTACGTTTATCACTGGTGCTCTGGCTATATCTAACCTTGGAGTGACACTGCCGTTCCGCCAGACTGCAAGGGCAAGACCTGCAGAAAGCACACGTCAGTCCCATCGATCCCTGTTTCAATCGCGGTCGTTCATCTGTCTCGATAGCCCCCACAAGGTCACACAATACAAGAAGGGCAAGGATTCAGTCTACGCCCAGGGAAAGCGTCGTTACGATCGTAAGCAGTCAGGATATGGTGGCCAGACTAAGCCCGTTTTCCACAAGAAGGTGCGTTTGCCTGTGTTGCTCCCACTGCAGCTCCTGCTGAGATCCGCGACCTCCAGGCCAAGACCACGAAGAAGGTTGTGCTTCGATTAGAATGCACGGTGTGCAAGTACAAAGCCCAGCTGTCACTCAAGCGATGCAAACAGTACGTCCCCCACGGTACCTCCAACCTTATTTCTCGGTTTCACACATCTATTTAGCTTCGAGCTGGGCGGTGAGAAAAAGACAAAGGGTGCCGCTATTCAATTCGTGAGTGCTGATCGTGCTTATTGTCCTGAGGCTCACCTGACCATCCACCTAGTGAGCGCGTCTGTCGTCGTCCGTGTCTTTCATTGTTTCTCTTGTGCAAACATCGTATAGTATCAACGCAATGTCACCTCTGTACTGTCTCCGGGCTGCGACAATAAGCCAGTCACGCGGGATCGACTCCGCCGACCCTCAGGAAAGTTCCCCACCAGCGTCATCTATGAAAAACTCTTGTTGTTTCTTGCTAGCTACTACATAAATATCCACTTAAGGAAAGCAAAGAAAGCGAAGTCAAACCCGAACTAAACCGGTCCTACGGATATATGGTCCAACGGCGATAGTATGTAGTATGGTATTGTAGAATACTTAGGGGTGGTCGAATATTTACAACATAAGATGAACGAAGTAGGGGAAAGCAAGGCGATGGAACGAGCCGGGTTTACGATGACTCAGAGGTCGAAGCACCGGTCGGGGGGTTAAGGGATCCCCGTTCCACCCTACTGGGCGTACCGTTTCCCACTAAATTTGTGGCCGGGGGCAACTGCGGCTGGGGTCCACGGTGCTCAGGACCGGGAGTCACAGGACGGGAGACGTTTGGAGTATTCAGCTGTGATCTGTTGTGAACCAAATGGGCGCGGACGAGATGTCCAGCGGCGAGCGCACTGATGAGCGACAGCTCTCCAGCAAGAACAGAAGCAGCAATGATTCGGGCGAGCTGTTGAGCGTTCTGTCCCGGGTTGGTAGGGTGGGCACCTTTGACTCCCAGGAGCTCGAGCATAGCTTGTTGAGGAGCGAGCACAGTGCCGCCACCCACGGTCCCTACTTCAATGCAAGGCATAGTGACGGTCATCAAAAGGTCTTCGCCGTTGTTCGTCCTGAAGTAACGCGTTGGTAGGCTAAACTTAGATAACTCAGGGAAATCACTCACGGCTCCATCCCAGTCATGCAGTTGGAGCTCTCCACATTTTGGGCGGGGTCTTGCCCTGTGGCGAGAAATATGGCGGTGAGGATGTTAGCGGCGTGGGCGTTGAATCCTCCGATGCTACCGGCCATGGCGCTTCCAATGAGGTTCTTCTTGATATTGAGGTTGCACAACGCCTCGATGGTGGTCTTCAGAACGCTCTTGACGATCTTGCCAGGAATAACGGCCTCGGCGATGACGCTCTTGCCGCGGCCTTCGATCCAATTGATAGCGGCAGGTTTCTTGTCTGTGCAGTAATTCCCAGAAAGGGCGAGGACAACCATTTCGGGGAAGTACTTCGACATAACTTCGAGTGCCTTCTCAGTACCCTTGGAGATCATGTTCATTCCCATGGCATCACCAGTGGTGGTGGCGAATCGGACGTAGAGCGTACGACCAGCCATTGCGACCTTAAGAGACTGCAACTTGGCAAAGCGAGACGTAGACTCAAAGGCCTCTTTGAGAACATCGTAACCGTCCTCGTGGTCGATCCACCTCTTCGCCTTGGCGGCTTCAACGATGGATGGGAAATCGATAGCGGGACCACGGGTCATTCCGTCGTAAGTCACGACCGTGGTAACGCCTCCGCCAGCATTGAGTGCCTTGCAGCCGCGAGAGGTAGAAGCAACTAGTGTCCCCTCGGCGGTAGCCATCGGAATTGGGAACAAGCTGCCGTCGATCTTGAGGGGGCCGGCGATACCAAGTGGGATGGGCATATAACCGATGACGTTTTCGCAACAAGCACCAATGACCCTGGAATAATCGTAGTTGGACATTGGAACATCGGAATATTCAAGGGTTTTGGTCGCGGAGGCACGGGCTGATCGATTTCACTTGGTGAGAATGAAACCAAGGAGCGGAGGAGTGAAACTTACAGATCAGGGCACGGCGAATCAATACCGCCCGTTCGTTGTCACCCAACATCTTCTCGAGAGCATAGGCGGCGATCTTGCCCTTCTGGGAGAGAAGGATAACTTCCTCGTTGTTAAGCATGGCTAATGAAGTTGCGACCGGCCGGGGACCGTTTTCGAATATGTCGAGAATGTCCTCGAAAGGTCGTATCCCTTCTGGAGGGGGGGCGGTCGAAATGGTGGACGGGGGCAAAATCGACCTCTCGAACTCCTGTGCCCGCTGTTCCTCGAGCCTTTGGTCAATCCGTTCAAGGTTGAGGGGCATGGTCCGTGCTGGAATTGGAATGGGAGCCACAGGAGCTGGTATAGCCGTGTTGAAGTAGGAGGGACGCGGAGTAACCTCCGGGGTGACATCGACCTCAGGGAGGGTCGGGCTGTCAAGGATGGAAAGTTTGGGAAACGCGGGTGATGGTTGACGAATGTCTTCCTTAACCCTCTCTCCGGTATCATCTCCCCCAAAGCGAACGGCTTGCGAGACGGCAGGGGGGCGGAGCGTATTTGTGCCCCCGACCGCGATGCCCTTCAGCAGGTACCCGTTCAAGGCCACACTAACCGCAAGAACAAGAACGATCCATTTGGAGAGGACTTCGTCTCCTACAAGTCGTGTCCAAGACTCCATGAAGTTGTGGAGGACGTGACCCGACTTGGCAGCATCTTCATGAGAGACGCGGACGTGGAGAGGGGGAGCAACGCGGACAAGAATCTCATCATCCTTGACCGACTCGGCGTCGGGGGACTGAGGTTGGTTGTCTTGGGTGGCCAGACTGGAGAGAACGTTGGAGACAATGGGAGAAGTAATGTCCACTCTCTTGATTGGCCCTGGGATAGGCTCAGTGAACAAGTGTAGAGATTTCGACGAGGGGTGGTGGTGGTGACGTTGGAGGGCCGTAGCAGGCGTGAGGGTCGTGCAAAGGTTAAGCATATGAAGTGTGAGGAAGGAAGCGATCTAGGGCACGGATCATCAAAACGCCGACAGTTGGTGAGAAGAGGCCAACATACCAGTAACAGCCGCAAGCGGGCAACAGGGTTCTCATTCTTATTCTGAGCGTTCGGATCCTGCCTAAGGAAAGAACCCTTGACCCCCAGCACAGCGGCAGAGACTCGCTGGCCCAAGCTCATGTTAAGATTCTTCTCGATGTCAGCCTGGATCCGTGGGCGGACGAGATTGCTCGGTTTCGACTCGGCGGTGGTTGAGCTGCGGCGAGATCTGGTGAGAGCCCGGGCCAACTTGATTCTTCGAACCTGCGAAGATAAATAGTCGTAATGGTCGTGAGCGGAGGTACGATGAGGCGATGAAGCTGGGACTGGATCCAGCGTGGGAAGGTCCCGTGATCAAACGGACACACACCTCGATCATCACTGCGAGAATTGCGGTGTAAAATGTGCAGAGCATGAAACAATCCAGTGCCAAAACGAGGACGGCAAGAGCGCAGAACTCGCGGAGACCCCCAACGCGGCTGCTGGCACCCACGAGGAGAACGGCGATCTCGAGGGCGTAATCCCTGAGGATTCCATTTCCAACTTGATCGACAGCCTCAAGTACAACGTCACCGGCAAGCTTCATTTGGCCACGCCATTTACCCTCTTGAACTGCGGGGCGGGTAACATGAGGATGAGTGAATACGGCGCGAGCCAAACGAAGCGGCTTGTCGAAACCAACGGTGCAGACCAAGAAGGGGAGGGCTTCAACAAGGGCAACGGGGTCGAGGGGGATGTTGAGATACATCGCCAAGGGAAGAGCCAATAAGAAGGCAGTAACAGATGATGAGAGGATTGCGGTCATGAGCCAGAAGTTGGAGCCGAGACTGCGGGAAGCCAAGAACAAGCGTCCGAAGGTAATATGCATGAGGATATAACCCAATAAGACGAGAAGGATGTCGAGAGAATCCGCTTTCTGGGTACGAGTTAGAACAGATGTCAGGTTACCGAGGAGAGGAGGGTCACCTTGGCCAAATCCCAGAAACGAACAACGAGTGCCCTGACAGCATAACTGACCCAGCGACCACCCTCCTTTAATACGTCTTCATCACGACCCTCAACATGGTACTTGACATTGAGCTGGTCGTGGAAAGTGGGAGCCCTCCTGTGCAACGTGCCAACGAAGTCCTCGCGGGTACCGGGAACAAAGGACAGAGTCAAGACATTCGAGACGGGGAGGTTGGAGGCAGAGTGAGTGAAGCACTCGGAGGATTGGTTTGCGGCAAAGCGGAAGCAGATTGAACCGTAAGCATCACCAGAGTGTACGACGAGGTCTTGGGTCAAGTACTCTGTGAAGTTGGAAAGGGATGGCTGGAGAACGGGAGAAACAGATTCCGAAACATCCTGTGGGGAGGGGTCAGTGATTGGTATACCGGCAAGAAAGTAAAGGTACCCACCTGAATGTTGTCGAAGGAGAAGACGATTGGCTGAAGTTCAAGCTGGACGGGTGCTTTGAACCAGTCTTTTCCGGAGACGGGGACCCATTCGCTATCGGTAAGGAGGGCGTATGCGGGCCTGATGTTGTTTGGTGCGGAAAGGGCGAAGTATGTGGATTGGCGGACGGCAGAGAGGATGTAGAAGTAGGAGAGGGTAGCGAGGACGAAGACGAAGACGATGGTTTCTATGGGGGCGAAAGCGGTCCGCGCTGTGAGGGGTCGCGGAATGGCACGCATTGTTTTGGAGACCAGGTGCGGACAATAAGGGTGAGCACGCTGGGGGTGGTGGGAGTTGGGCAACGGACCGGAGCAGGAGACCGCTCCGTCGGACAGCAGGTGGTCGGACGTCGGTCAGGGCAACTCGGGCGACGACGGCGACGACGACGACGAGGTCAGCCTGGCTGTTGCGTGAATTGGGGGAATGGGGGGATTTTGAAAGTCGTTCGACCGGATATTTATTGTCCGATTGCCGCCATGTAATTGGCCCAAAAAGGAAACCGTACATCACCAAAATATCGCATCACCAAACTCTTTTTTATTTCGCTTTCTGCATCTGCAAATTCTAATTGTCTGTGTCTCAACCCAACCTTGTCAAACTCTCTTTTCCGAGACCATTGGCTTATCTGACAACGCTGCCAGAACATTGGCGACGGCTCTATTCGCCATATCTGTTCTGGTCGCGAATGTTGCGCTCCCAATGTGAGGCACGATGACGCAGCTGACCAGGGCTGGTGAGACATTCACCCGGACGCTGGCCGATGGACTCACCTCGGCTCTTTCACCAGTGGGTGGTCCGACGGAACGTCCGGCTCTCCTTCGATCACATCTAGGCCGGCACCCCAGATCCATCCCTCGCAAAGCGCCTTCGCGAGGGCGTCGGAATCCACTAGCGATCCACGACTCGTGTTAACGAGCACGCTAGTCCTTTTCATCTCCCTCAGTAGTCCCTCGTTCACGATGTGCCTCGTCTCTGCCCCTCCCGGTGCTAGCACGAACAACACATCGCTCTCCTTCGCCAGCGTCGTCAGGTCCACCCGAGTCACACGCTCGAACGCTGGGTTGACGCTTCGGAATTTCTCCGTCAGGGAGTCCTCGAGGTCCTTCTTGGGAGGAGAGCCTATTCTCGTCGTGTAGACGCACCGAGTGATTCCAAATCCAACCAACCGATTCAAAGTCGCCTGCGCAATCCTTCCAAACCCGAGGAACCCCACCGTCTTCTCCGGGCTACCCACGCTGCCGCTCAACTGGGGGCCGCACCAGCCGAAGGGAGACCAAGATGCGCTGGGCCACTAAACGCCCCGACTCAGTCGGATCCAGGGACCGCGGTCGGAGATGTGGGGCTGCATATACTCTTACCTCTCCGTTCCTCACATGTGCTAGCGCCCTCCCACCATTCCGACCAGCCATCAACGCCAACATGATAGAAAGGTCGGCCACTATACAGTCCCAGGCTCAGCTTGGGGGTTTTCCAAAAAAAAACACTTGCACGGTTTGCAGAACTGGGCGGTGATCCACCTACCAGCGTCATTCAAAACATCTGGGGTGTAACCGAGCCTTACACCCCGTTTCGCGAGGCCTTCTAAATCCACGTGTTCTGTTTTTCCCGGTCAGAAACACCTTCACTCGAGGCAAACACGAGCCCACTCACCATACCCCACTGACATGGTCGATACCACTTTGAGATTGGTTCCAGCTGTGACCATTACATACTATCAAGACGGATCCATTTGATAATTACCGCGTCTTGTCAGAATGGTACAAACCCTTGGTCAGAAGTTCTTCGTCTACCTTTTCCGTTTGGTCAGTAATTCAAATCCTGGGTGTGATTAGGTCTGTGGGGGTTCCTTGTGCGATTTACCTTATCAGTCAACATCACAACTAGGCCCATCGCCCCTTCGACCTTCTCCAGTAACCATTTCCGGTCACAACCACAACCCTGAGGCCAGACCACCAGCTTTCCCAACGCATCCGACCCTGATATCAGCCCTTGGTCTTCATGAACGAATGGAGGTGGCACACATCAACGGAGGGATCATCCCTAAGCTTTCCCAGCACGTCGGGTCCCAGATCTCGCGTCACGACGACCCTCGATTTCTGACTGCCATCCGACGGTGTTGACGATGAGCCAATCGATTGTCACTGATAACAGCTGACCGAATGGGCGTATGACTTACGTTTCCATCCTGTGAAGAGCACACCCACAGGAAGGTGAAAGGTCAAAAGGTGCCAATTCAACCTCGTGTCGACCTAAACTCAAGTACACAAGGGCCAAATAGTAGGAAAAGGGTTGGGCTAGTCACGCAATCACAAGACCGGCCGGGCCGGAGTCGGAAATCTCGTCGAAACTCCGGACTCGGAGGGCAGTAGTGAAGGGAAAAACGGCCATTCGGCAATACGTTATGCCCACATGCATTTATTGCGGGGTCGTCCCGGACCTCGTATCTATCTAATAATATTGGAACGACACAGGGGGCAGCTCGACGAGTGGCTGCTCTTAAACCACTGGATCCGAAAAAACGACAATCAGCTGACTGTTGTCGGGGGCGACAGGAGCGAACAGAAAACACACGTACCTCATACAAACACGAGGCGTGGAAGCTGTTCTTGCAGGTCTGACAAGGCTTGTTCGGAAGGTTCCCATCCGTGGCACTGATAAGCCTGCAAATAGCTATCGTGAGCTTCCCTGACCTGGGATAACGGCATCAACACTAACGAGTAGCAGATGGCACACTCGGTTTGATTTTCAAAGTGGGCAGATACGTTTCTCTTGAAAAGCTCGAGCCCATCCACGACATTGCCCTGCGAGTGTGTGAGATATGGGATCGCCGAGGAACTCCGACGACAAGACCTACCTGCGTGAGCACGACTTGACGAACACCCGACATCCAGGACTTCCACCTATCCTCCCTCACACCAACCTTCTTCCCCCCGCGAACCTCGATAACGTGGAGGGGCCAGTCCGGAGGAATCTTCAGGCTCATCTTTATCTCGTTTTCGTCGATCGTGTATGTCATGTTGACCTCACGATGAACCGGAATGACCTTCACGCGCATCTTCTCATCGCCCAAACGGGTTTTCATCGCACGTTCCAGCTCTGTGTCGATGAGCACGGAGGAGAAGTACTTTGAAGTGTACGTCGTCACCGCGGCCGATAACTCCCTGCCCTTGCATTCCAGAATCCATAAACGGACCAAGGTCGGCACAGTCTGGAGAGCCCGGTAGTATAGATGCGCACAGAGCAGCACAACGCTCAGCGGATTCTGTTCCTCGTAATCTATGATGTCATGAGCGCCGTTCACGCGAATGGACTTTCAAAACGCACATGAAACGTGATACTCGTCGATTCCCCACACATCCAACTTCGGAGCGCTTGCGATGCCCGAATACAGACCAAACATGCGGAACGCCGCGGGGAGGAAGTGGGAGGTGATCATCTCCAGGTCCCTCAGGTGGTTTATATACGCGATCTTCACTTTCAGTGACTTGAGCAGATGAATCAGCTCAGGACCCTTCATCCTTGTACACGGTTACCCACGGCATCCAAAAACAAATCGAACACAGACATCCAACCAAGCAGGTATCCAAAGGTGGGTGGTGCATCAGGGTCCTCCCCGTCAATGCTGTGTTGCAAGAATGCGATGAGTTCGGGTGGAAGTTCGGGCTTCATCGGATCTGAATCAGGAACAGAGATGCCTGCTTCGATGACGATGAATTCCGTCCGTTTCTTGGCACTCTCATGCAGGAGGTGATACGCCATTTTCTGCACCTCAACAGACTTGTCGTTCAGGAGGTGGGTGGCCTGTAGCAAGGTCACCATCAATCCGCCCAGAAGAAAATAGGCACCTCACCTTTCCGAGGGTATCGACCCCGATTAGCGATGGGGGGAGGTGCTGAGTTACGGTCAACAGCAACTCACGGCATATTGATAGTGGCCCCGATCGAACGCCTGGATTCGAATCGCTTGAGCACCATTATCCAGTTTCCAAACAACGGGCCACTCACTGGATTCAGCCGTAACAATGTCCCTCACCAGGGCGAAGATTTTATCCTGCCGTGTTTCCCAGTTCACGCGAAGGACTCGGTTCGTGGTCGCCAAGTCAATTATCTTCAAAATTGCCTGCAAGGTTCTGGAGAGAGTGACAACCGTGGAAGGTTCCTCAACGGCAAAATTCTAATCGTGGTCCACAAAACAACCGTGAACAATATCCCGGGAAGGGGGGGGACAACTCCGTACCTCGAGATTGTTCTCAACGACGTCGAAAATGAAATCCCAGTGGGACCCGGAAACGTGCTGAAGAATCGGCGCAAGGTGGAAGAACAAAACGGTCATCTGATTTTCCACCTCCTCATCGATATCTTCGTCAGAGGTCACCCATTGTTGGCACGCCTTGATGAAATTGACTGCCCTCGTCTGTGGGATGAAAATGACATCAGAGTCAGGATCAGGAGCGGTCACAACGAGGCGTCGAAGAAGCCATAGACCCTCGGTGTTGATCTTGGTGGGGCGCACACCCGTCACGTTTGCCGCGAGCTCGTTGCGATAACGATCCAATCGCAGGGGTTCCGAACCCGAGCTAGCGACGGATAGAACCACAGCCATCGAGGCAAATGGAGCTACCAGGGGGCTGTGAGCAATACATGTTGAATGGAAGGGAAAACGTTTACCCTTGATCTCTATTTTCCTGCACACTCCCATCCACAAGTCGCCCTCCTCTTTCGAGGTATGACTGAGGATATGTTGGAGGATCGCGTGCAGTATCCGTGCATCCCTGGGGTTGTCGTTCGATGGGGAGACTTGTACCAGGGTAGCAACGAGCTTCCCGATTCCACCCACGTCGTGTTGCGCTTTGGCATCCACGCACATGGCAGTAACCTTCTGGTGCCAACTCTGGCCATCCCCAACGTCTGAGAGCACGTAAGTTGTTACTTGCTGTACTCTATCCATCAGGCGCTGCAGAGTGGAGGACGATACAGCCTTGGCGTTGAAGACCTCAGACGAGTTGTTCGGTAGGTCGAGAACCTCTTCGGCGTAGATGGATAATGCGATGAAGTGTCGAAGAGCCCAGGGGTGAGCCTTGGCAACGATTCGATCTCCTATGAATGCATCGAGCAGGAGGGAAATAATCCTGGCGTAGCTGGAGTAACCACCCAAATCGTAAATCTCCTCCGTAACCAGAGGTGGGTCTTCGAGGCCTGACAGTGGCAGCAGCGGAGAACGCAAGGACATCGAGGCATCCGGAGGTTCCGTGGGAAATAGGCTCAGCATGGAATGAAGTTCACTCCCGGAAGGGACCAAGTCCATGATGCCCATGCTCATGTTGCCAGTCAGCTTGGAAGCGGCTTTGAAGATCGTTGTGGGGCTATCATGGATTGAGATCGGTGCGAAATTAATCCGACTGGAGGCTCACCTCCATCGTGAACGGGGACTTTCCACACAGGACCGCAACCGCGCACGTAAGTTTGGTTTCACCAACATAAGGAGGTTCCCCAGACTCCGAGCGAGGAACCCCGACCAGATAGTCAAGCATATCGACGAGGCGCTTAACGAAGCACCGTCGTCCTCATTGGCCAACGAGCCTAGGAGGAAAATCTCTGGCAGCAGCAGCCGATAGACGTCCCACAACGATTCGTTGTCCAGGTAACGAAAGAGGGTCGACTCAAAGAAGATGAGCTGCCTTTCTATCTGAGCCCACGGCGCAGAAGGGGCGCGTAAGGCCTCCTGAATGACAGGCACGAATGATTCGGAAAGAGAACGGAAGAGGGATCGCAGGAAAACTTTGGTTACAATGCGGTCTAGTACCATGAATTAGCGAGTAGTCGGGGCAAAACCCAGAGATGCAAACCAGATCGTTCGAACAGTGAGAGCGCTTGCTTCAAATAGCTTGTGCCATCCTCCAATACAGTGGCGATTGTTCCCCTGACGAATTCTTCAAAATCTTGAGAAGGTTGAAGGTATCGTGGCGGATTCGTCCCGTTAAACCTGTCCAACCAATCCAACGCTTCTCCAGTGGCGAAGGAAGCGACGACGTTGAGAACCTTGTGCCAGTAGGTGTTCGCCGGTTGTTCTGAGAGCAGTCCCAGGTACGTGGACACAAGAGGAGGGCCACAATGCACGATCTGTGGCAGCCTTTCTTCCATGAATGCGCTGAGAAGCTGGGCGTGGAATCTGTAAGGAAATTCGGATTTCGAAGTGGATCGGGGGACATACAGTCGAAGATTCTGGATCCTCCAGCCCGTCCTTACCCCAAACGCCCAGCAACGCTTCGAGGGTGGGTCCAGTCCCAACAGAACCGGCCCCGTTTTCTGGTGGTGTATCGAAGTCTCTCGAGACGGCGTTGATGACAATATCGAACGTTTGGCGGATTAACGACTGCACGGGGGTTTCATATAATGTACCGACAGGAGAACCCTGGAGGTATTTGAGGTATCTGAAGCACTGGACACCGATTGAGTGGGGTGTGGATTGCAACAATTGGATATAGCTGTCCGAAACGGAGTCCCACGCAGTTTTCGATAAATCTGTTTCCAGTGGGGGTCAGTGAATTCCCTGAGTGTCCACGGGTTAAACCATACCCTCGTCCACCTCGTTCAACTTGACAACAACCTTACTCAAAGATTTGACAGCTACGGGAGGCTCAAGTTGAAGGCGACCCTGAAAAATCTCCTCGGCAAATCGAGTGGTTTGTTTGCGTACGAAGTCATGGAGAATGGTACCCGACGAATGCTCAGAATCCACCTCATCCGCCTGGGTGTTGCCTCCAACCAGTGAGCGCGCGACATTTGAGGCCGAACTTCGGAGCCGTTTCGAAAATAGGAGGAGGCAGTCGACGAAAGCGTGCGCGAATGCAGAGAAAGTTTGTGCCTTGTCTGTCATCCCAAAGGCTCGAGAATCTACAGCGGACCAGAAGGATGTGAAGAGATCCTCCAGAGGTGATTCTGATGGGAGGCTGGTAATGATCTGTCTCTACATCAGGGATGGGTAATCGTGCTGTGGGAGGGAAAATCTTACGGAATGCGAGACGGTGGATAGCACAAGAACGAGCGCAGGGTAGCCTTGCCTCGGGGACCCACGGCAACCCAGCTCCAAGAAGCGAAGAAAATCTTTGTAGGCAACCGAAGGAGGTACACCAGGATCCGCCTCACTCTCAGATTCTGACCCATCCGCGTTGGGGCGAAAGCGTGCATCAAGCTCCCAACATCGCGGGTAGTCTATAGAAACAGTATAAATGCAAGGGGCAGAAGGTGAGGGGACCACGCACCTGTGACAAACTTGAGTAACGGCTGCCACATGCTCGTGCGGACAACTGCATCAAACTCTACCCAGGCGGATCTCAAGACAGAGACGCTCAAGATTGGAAGGAATGTATCAAGATCACCTACGACAGTCCCTTAGCGCAACCACGGCGATATTGCAGTAATACGCTTACCCTTCCTTTCCTGCAATACAGAAAGAAGTAGACTCCACGCAGCTCGACGGACGATAGGCTGCTCGAACCCGTGGCACTCCGAGTCACCGGAGGGTGGTTGTTCCCCGGAGTAAAGAGATGTCCACAACAGCGAACTGGATAGGGTCTCTTCGATAGCATCCTGTGAAGGCTCGTCCAGCTGGAGCAGATTCCTTGCAGCTCCACACAAGTGAGATATTGGCAGTCGGTGAAATGAGTTAACCAAACATACCCAAAACATATCTCATGGAACTCAAGCCTCCCGCCCTAACTCTCGCTTTCCGTTCCGCTTCCAGCTCTTCGTCCCCGGGAGGAGTTTCTGGGGGACCTTGGGCTCGGGGTTGATGTTTAGCCCCCTTTTTGGCCGGCTTCGTGTCTATGGAGGGTTGGATTGGATTGACCACGGAATAGGCCCCGAGAGGGTCAAAGATGGTTTGTCGGATAAACGAGATGAGTGCAGGCGCAGTTGCCCGGATGAGGACAGCTCCTTCAGCGCCTGAGTTGGCTGCTGGCCCGAAATTCTCTTCCCATGATGGAAGTGTGACCAAGGAGACCTGATTCTCGATGTCGTGGCAAAGCAGGCACCAACTACCGATCACGGTTTCCTGGCGTTCCTTTTCAAGATCACGAATCAAGGTAAACAGTTGAGTCTTGATCCCTGGGAGAGCCAGGAGTAGTGCGTGAAGCCCGCCGGATAGAAGCCTAATTCTTCGAAAATGATGCAAGAACAAACCAGGGACGTGATGGAGCTATACAGCGGTTTGATGAGAATACAAGCGACGTCCGTGAGGCGGGAACACGTACCCAGACCGGTAAGATGGTGGTAAGTTCCTCCAAAAGCTGTGGACCGTTCGTCTCCCTCGCCTTGAGGATCCAGTCGGACTGCAGTTCTTCCAGAGCACGGATCTTGGTCACGGTATCCTTCTTCCCCAGCCTTCGCAAGATCACAAGCAGTTCGGACGATATCGAGAATGCGATGCCCAATGTGTCCAGGGGATCTGGCTGGATAGCTCGGGGTCGAACTGGGGGGACATAGACCTTCTTCTTCGGCTCAGCCTTCAACCTTGCTTTCTCTTTCCCCCTCGGCTTCTTTTGTTTCGGAACGGGTGGGTTCTCGACGACCTCTCCAGAGGCGATCGTGGCCTTCTTTGCGTGTTTCTTTCGAGTAGCGGAACTTGCTGACGACCTCTGGTTCTTCACCATGGCTGCGTTGGCATGAGACGGTTCGGATAGTGTGGCGGGGGGGGGGGACTGAAAGTTGGGCGACTTCAGGTGACTTAGGATGACTTGTGATCTCGCCTGTGCCCTCCTGCCAAATCGGGCAAGGTCACCGTCGACGCGTCGGCTTTACGGGCGCTTTACGGCGTCTTGACGCGCTCCCGCTTCACCGACTCCCCCGCCTGAACCCGCTATGGCTCGACCGACAGCCGTAAAGAGGTCCGCGCGAAAGTCTCAGCCTCGCAAGTTCGCGGCGATTGGGGAGAAGCGGCTGCCTATCAGCGAGGTCATGGATACGCTCTGGTACTGGATGCGGGAGCGCCACTCCATCCATGAACGCCGTCTCGCCGGACAGACACCCTGGACGGAGGACCCAATCCTCCAGGATTACAAGTTCACCAACCTGTTCCGCGTGCACGACAGGAACACGCAGTTTATCATCAACGAGGTCATACCCGACGGTCCGTCTGACCTCACGGAGACTTCATTTCGCATTATCCTCTTCCGCACATTTAATCGTATCGGAACCTGGAGAAGACTCCGGGATCATTTCGGACAACTCAAGTGGTCGACATTCGAGATCGAAAAGTATTATTCCGTGCTGGCCTCGGAATCCCCCATTTATGGGCACGCTTATTTCATCCCCGCCCCCCATGCCCTTGGTGGCTACGACAGTCCAACCAAACACCTCCGGATGATATACCTCCTGATGATATCTGAGTTTCCCACCGAACTGAAGAAACTGCAGTACCTGAAAGACGCCCTGGGGTTCACTCAATTGTACCCGGGTATGGGCCAATTCACCGCGTTCCAGTACGTTCCCAACATTCACTTCGGGTCATGAAATCATGACTGACATTGATGCCGAAGGCTCCTCCTTGATCTCAACATGTGCGATCATTTCAACTTTTCGGAAGAAGAGTGGGCCGTCGCAGGCCCCGGCGCCAGTGATGGTCTCATCAGGATATTTGGGAAAGAGGTCAGAGGGTGCGAGTCCCTTGCGATCGCTTGGCTTTGGGAAAATCAACACGACTACTGGAACCGACTCTCGTTCACTCCACCCCTTCGTCACCCCACAAACCGAGGTGTCAGCGCGGTGGATATCGAGCACGCTCTCTGCGAGTTTGACAAATACTGTAGGAAGAAATTCCCCGGCACCGTGACACGCAGGACCACGATCAAAGCCCGTTTCATGCCAAGTTGCGAGCCGTACACTGGCAACCTCCCAAGGAAGTGGACTCAGTTGGCGGCGGCAAAGGCGGTCATGCAGCACCCACCCACGATCCTAAAAAACGGGGAGGTATACTACGAGGTGTCCCACATCGTGATGACCTCTGGGAAATCCAGGTTCTTAGTTCGGTGGCTTGGCTACGAGCCAGATGACGACACCTGGGAAGACGCGCAGAACCTCGGCGAATGCGCAGGCCAGACCCTCACTGACTGGCGGAAGAAATGCCAGACAATCGAGGAGGGTGTTACAATGATTGGCAACGGGAAGTTCCCCCCCAAGAACACCACTAGCTCGAAACCCAGGCGTCTACAAACCTGACCCTCCGTTTAATCGTCAGGTATGAGCGTCCAACTCTTTCGTGAAGCCCACATCTAAACCACACAACGCAAGGAGATTCACTGTACCATAGCTCTCGCTTAATCCCTAGACATAATTTGTGCATAAGCTCACCATATCAACACCGCCAATACCAGTCCTTTATTGATGTATCCAATCTCTTGCCTGGGGTCTTCCCCCGGATGATAGAAAACACGTTCGATCGTTCAACTCACATGGTTCTATCCTACATCAACCTCCAGGCCCATTAAGTCTAAGTACTTAAAAAAAACAGATAGGGGACCGAGTTGTGTGCAAGTGCAAGATGGCTTGGTAAATGTCATGTAGATCGGGGGTAGTATACCAACCCCAGGAGAGGCTCCAGTCCACGTGTGTCATAATAATCTAGTCTTTCTTAGGTGCTCTCGAACGACGATGTCCCTCACTGTGAAATGTAATTCGTTAGTGTGGGAAAGTCCGAAGGGATATGTCGACTCACCGATTGCAAGGATTCCAGCCGTCGTGGTCGTGTCCTTGGCGAGGGAAGTGGGTCAGTCTCAACCTGGGAGTCATTGAATGAAACGCCTACTGTTACGGAGGTACAAAATCCATAAAATTTACGAGGGTTGGGTGAATGCTCCCGCAGGATTGCACTGAACTTCCCACGGAAATCTATGTCGAGATCTGAGACGGGTCACGGGTGATACCTGGCCGTTCGGCACGCACACTTCGTTACGGTATCCAAATCGTTTGAGCGGTCACCATACGACCGGACGTACTTCGAGAGCCGGATGCCAGACCTCAACTTGGCACCCAACAGATCGCATTTGTTCAGGAACAGTACAAGCTCGACGTTTGCCAGAAGCTTGTTGCTGGTTACAGATTTCCAGAGAAGAACGCTGTCTTCCTATCGTAAAGGCTAGAAGTGAGCGGGTATCAAAGTCTGTCAAAAGGACTCACCAATCGATTAACACTTCGATCCTTGGTGATTGTAATCGATGAGAGGATATCCCATGCGCGTCAGAAGCGGAGACTTACCTCCGCCAGAGCCTGATCGAAGCCGCTAATAGGAGCAAGGAACAATATCGCATTAACTACAGTCCCAGTCAGATACCAATTCTCTGGGCAGGCCTGGTGTGAACGGCTTGCCTGAGTCGAAAAACTGGGCCCAGGTCGCTGCAAATGAACGTCAACGGAGGGAAAATAGGTGCGTGGGGTGGGAACACACGTCTCTGACGTACAGAGGATCAGCCATTTGAATGTGTGTTCAGGTACCAATAATTACCGCACCTGTGATCTCGACCCACCGACATCAATAATTCGCCATTCGGTCCCACTTTCCGAACCAGCAGTGGCCTCCAAATGAAATTTATATTCACACACACCCACGGTCTTGAGGCGGGCCTTGAGGACGTCGTCTGTGTGATGTGAAATACTGATGAAAACCCTTGTGGGAACCCAAAACCTTATCGTCCCACTCACCATCGGTCGGAACATACTTCAGAGACGTCAGCCGTCCAAGGTCGTTGAGATAACTGGACGGGTATGAACACGTGGAGGCACAAAATAAGGCGGGATCACGTACAACCCCGGTGACTCTTCTAAGCGGACTTTTCGACGCTGGAGGATCGCACGAACGGAGGGGTTTCGCCACAGGGCGACCATATCGTCGCAACACGAGTCCAGCATACACTGAGTATCGTCAGGCGTCTCCAGGCCAGTGCTGCCAGCGGACGCGGGACGAGAGGAACGAACGCCACGCAGAAGGGCTCCGTGCCACCCCATACCGGGTCGAACAAATATTTCTTGGTCCTTACGGTTTTTGGAGCTGCTGATGATGTCAGGCCGGTTTCCTAAGTGGGTTGCTTCGGCCTCGTTGGGGGGCGCGAGTTTGGCGACCAGTATATTTTCGATATGTCTGAGAGGCTGCAACCGCGCTTTGACGGCAACCAGCTCGTCAGAAGGTAGGAACTCTTCTTCCCCATCGCTCTCATCTTCGCTGAGGACGGCGGTACGGTGGACGTCCGATATGGTATCGATAATTATCCGGATAGAACGGACGATATTCAGTTGAATCACGCAGCGCCACAAATGCCGTTCTTCGCGGAAAGCCGTGGGGGTATAGAGCCTTTGGAATTCTAGAAGGGGGGGGGTCAGCTCATCCAGGGGTTAGCAAGGGAGTGGGACCTACGTTTGAGGGTCGTAGATTTCCCTATCATCGGACAAGTGAATCTAGTGGCTGGGAGCGAGGATAAGAAGTATCGCACCAGATTCGCTCTGCCCTAGGAGCAGTATGCGGACGACGTCCTTCTTCTTGGCCGCCTGACGCTCTTGCCGAATAGCCTCGTCGATGGCGTCAGACACGCGCTTCGCCTGTTCCTCGGTCTGAAGACGGATGGACCTTTCTTCCTCAGTCTCGTCGATAGGCGGCCGAAGAGCATCGTCGAGTGGATCGCGGGCAGGAGTCCCTTTGGGCATTCAAAATGTGCGAGACGGGTAGAGCACTAGATGGGAGTACTGAGTGAGGCCTGTGGGAGAGAGGAAATCAATGATCATGGGAGTTTCCCGACCGCGGAGGAACGGCATCACCTGAGGAGCTATGCCCGGAACGGACAATAGAAAAGGCCCGAGGCCAGCACAAGCACGGGGTTAGAAGGAAATGTTCTGCACACAAGGTGCGCGCTTCCCGGAATAAAAACCAAGTCAGAGGGATTGACGGATGACTGAGTACGCTGGTGGTGCCTGATCTACAGGGGGTGCATCCACGACGCCGGCCAGGGTAAAGGCGGTCACGGGGGCTGAAGGATACGCTGAGGAGGTGCAGGGGGAGCAGGCGGGTATGGAGAGTCGCAGCTGTGGTGGTGGGAAATCGTGTGGGATGTTTGATGTGTAAGTTCTCACCAACGCGCTCCCGGCTGGGACTGGGCCGGGGCCGATTGCCGGGGGGCAAGGCAGATATCATCCTGTACTGGCACCGAGTTGACCCCAGAACAACGCGAGTCTACAGAGGTGCGGTGTCGTACCCCGCACTAGACATGACTCGTCCCCCACCCCTCTCCCTCAACGATGAACTCGGACTCCGATTCTCCTGAGCCCCTCTCCAGTCCAGACTCCCCACCTCCCAAAACACCCCCAAATCTGCACCAAAACACTATAGACCCAGATGCACGCTGGCTCGTCCAAAAGTTTGGTGGAACGAGCATCGGCAAGTTTGCGGTCAAGATCGCCCGCGATATCGTCTCGTCAGTCTCCCAGCTTCCCCACCATGTCACAACCCTCCACCGACGCCGCTTGGTAGTAACTATATAGACAACCACAAGGTTGCAGTCGTGTGTTCGGCTCGATCTGGTTCCACAAAAGCCCTGGGAACTACCAACCTTTTACTCAAAGCGTCCTCCGAGGCGCTTCAAAGATCCCAGACTCCGGGGACGAGTGGGACATCTCGCGCCCATGACTGGACTTCGCCATTGCATTCTCCAAGCGGGTCTCGTTCTCCGTCGCTACCGAAGTGTGGGCTGCCCTCGTCCCTGGCGATGTCTTCTACGCCCCCTCCAAGTGACGAGCCCCCCTTCTTCGCGACTGTCGATCTTATCCGTTCAGACCACATTATTGCCGCCCGCTCTTCAATAACCAGCCCCAGAATACTTAGAGAACTAGAAGAAGAGATAGAAAAGGACTGTGATGCACTGAGGTCATTCCTGATGGCTATTCAGGTTGGTGTGTGTTCTCACCCACGGATCTCCTTTACCCATCCTCCCCCAAGGTTATCTGTGAGATGTCTCCAAGATCAAAAGACACCGTTATCGGGTTCGGTGAGAGACTGGCATGCAAACTCATGACGGCCGTGTTACGTGACCAGGTCGGTTCCTCCCTTGCGCCATTGCAAAATTGCCCGCTCACCCCCCGGGATAGGGTGTAGATGCCGAGTACGTTTCACTCGACTCAGTAGTGCCTGACGTGGAAGAAGATTTCGACACACAGGGGCCAACGATAGACCAGCGGTTCTACGACAAACTCGCCGTTGCGTTGGCCGAACGCCTGAAGCACTGTGATTCCAGAGTGCCCGTTATTACAGGCATGTTCTTGACCGCTGGGAAATAAGCCTTCGCTTACGTTCCCCCAAGGTTTCTTCGGCCCGGTGCCTGGATCGCTGCTCCGCCAAGTAGGGAGAGGTTACACTGACCTCTGTGCCGCCGTATTGGCCGTTGGCCTGCAAGCGTCTGAACTACAAATATGGAAGGAGGTCGATGGAATCTTCACCGCTGACCCTCGTAAAGTTCTCACGGCGCGGGTGATACCAATCATCTCTCCTGAGGAGGCGGCGGAATTGACCTACTATGGAAGTGAGGTCGTGCACCCATTCACAATGGAGCAGGTAATATTATCCTCACAGTTGGGAACCGGAAACTACCAAAAAGAGACCAAAGTTGATCAACCTCATCCGCAGGTTATCCGCAAGAAAATCCCAATCAGGATCAAGAACGTGGAACGTCCGAGAGGCCTAGGAACTGTGATCCATCCGAACTCGGACCTGGACGCCTCCGAGGCGGGGGAAATCCTCCTCCCCGAGCCAGTTTCTTTGGACAAGCTCGACTATCTCCAACTGGTCGACCAGGGTCACAAAAAGCTTCCAACGGCTGTTACGATCAAAGAACGAATCGTGGTCCTGAATGTAAACTCGAACAGAAAGAGTGTTTCACATGGGTTCCTCGCTGGTATTTTCGGGACGCTTGACCGCTACGGCGTGGTCGTCGATCTGATTTCCACGAGCGAGGTTCAGATCAGTATGGCCATCGAGGACACCCATGAGAAGAAAGTGATGGACAAATTGGTCAAGGAGCTGGAAAAGTACGGTACTGTAAGTCCGAGGTCCTTCTCCGGACACCCTCCCCGTTGAGGACAACGAACGTCTGAGACTTCCCGGACCAGGTCACTTTGCAGCAAGGCATGGCGATTCTGTCACTCGTGGGAAAGCTGAAAAACATGGTGGGAATAGCTGGACGCATGTTTACATCACTCGCCCAGGGGAATGTCAATCTGGAGATGATAAGTCAGGGTGCGAGTGAGGTGAATATCTCATGCGTGATCCAGGGTCGGGACGCTGTCAAAGCCCTGAACCTGATCCACCAGAGCTGTCTCCAGATCAAGGTCGAGGAGAGGCGGGGCCGAGGTGAGCAAATAACGCATATCCGCATTGATTGGCGGTGGTGCTGATCATTCCACATGACGCAGTTGGGCCGTGGCTATTCTAAGTGAGTTACCGGGCCCGAGATTTACGATTCCGCCCTCGACGGGGTGGTCTCGAGACTGTGTATTACATCACCGTCATCGTCATCATCATCATTTTGCCCTTGGGGCATCAAAGGATCGAGGGGGTTAGAAGCGTGCGAGAGGTAATACAATGGGGGTGTGTGCAGTAGTACACAAAGAAGAAAATAAGATATGTACCAGAGAATAAAGGGTGTAAACAGAGCGTGTGGGGACGGGAAGGGGTGGTGAACTCGTCACAGCACAGGGTACGAAAGGTGGGTGAGGACTGCTGGGGCTGAGGGAGGTGGCGCGTGACTTGATCGGGGTGCGTGTCGCGCTCCGAGTCGAGATTGACGGATCGGCCTCACGGGTCGACGTACCGTCAGCTTGCTGAAGCGTTCCATGACGTCTCTGGAGAGGAAAACGGTCCCGTTTTCTTCTTCGTATCGAGCCGAGTCATCGTCAATTGGATCGATGACGCGGATGTCTGCTGGGTGCATGACTGTACGGTGGGAGAACCGGAAGATGTTTATGAACTCGTGAGCGAATATGGTCGCGTCCACTGTTGACAATGCGGATGCCGTAGACCCTGGCGTAGACGGTGGAACTGCAGAGGAGGAACCACGATTAGAGAACGGCGACTCCAGGGCTTGTGGCACGCTGCCACTCACTCTGAGCCAAACAGATGCTCCCGTTGATCTGTGCCAGGGCAAAGCGAGATTTTGAAGACATCGGAGAGGCGAGAGCGGGTAAGATGGCGGTACTCTGCATGGTGAAGAGGGGCGAAGGAAGGAGAGAGAGATGTTTATATAAAGACATTGGCTCCCCGCCAGTAACCGCCTGCTCCCTCTCATGCGACCCCGTGCCAGTTACTTCCTCCGTCCTGTTCAGTGGCAATCGAATAAGAGGCGATAAGGCCGAGTAAGCCTCCGGAGCCTTTCCTTTTGGACCCTCCAGGGGTCAACTGATGGTGATACCAGTCCGCTCGAGGCTTTGATCGATCCCCTCTAACCAAGCCAGACTCGTCGGTATCTCGCTTGTTTCACTCCTCTTCCATGCCTGAACGTGAGCCCAATCTTTCGACTTGGCCGCACATCTTGGTCTCACCTGCGACAGCACAATCTAACCACAATCAGTATGCTGCTGCTGCGAACGTCCCTCTTATCAAGTCTCCAGCCCTGAGGTTTCCCCGGCCGGTCCGTCTTCCATGAGATGATTACGGGAGAGGACGGCTCTCACATCACAGAAACTCAGGTTGAATTGCCTCCGGATGTTCATCCTTTGCCCGAAAGCGTGTCAGCATATGTGAGTGGGGTCTTCGACATTCATCGGTCTCTGAATGCGATTCGTCTGCTATTATTACCACAGTTCGTCTACCCGTTCTCCCTGGAGAACCATATTCTCACCCTTGAGTCATCTCGCCGCAAGACCTTCGCCGCACATGCGGCCCGTCGAGAGGCGCATCTCAAGGGCAGGCTAGAGGGCAAAGAAATGCAGAAACGTTACGCTCTTCGGAAGATTGCCCCCGGATTCGAACCCCAAAGCACTCCTCTCGTACCCACGCGCCTCGCTTCGACTGGGTCTCTCAGCGACGGACCCGTTCCGAGCCCACCACCCATCGGAACGGCTTCCCATGTCCGAACAAAATCTGTGATGGAGGATTTGGTAGATCAGCTTGCGGCTCTGGACTCTATCAAAAGTTGAGGATAACCTCGATTTCCCCACCACCCATACCCTGTCTCCCGAGATTTTGTGTACCTGTGTGCTATCTACCCCCGTGTAAATTCGTAATTTTGAGTATTTTCAAAGTGTGATACGTGTGCGGGGAACGCCGAACGCGTCCAATCACAAGTTGTTCCACCTCGACCTCATTCGATGGCGGACGGCTCCTTCAAGGACATCCCTGAGTTCTTCGAAGTCCGCACCCTATCTATCCGGTCTGTCTCTCTCGACGCTTACAATCCCGCTTCAGGTAGAACTGGGGGAGTCGATAGTGGCCAGAACCGAGAGTCTCTGTCAGTATCTGCATCGCGCCCACCTCCGCGTCTTCCAAAAATGCTGACGACTGTCATTCCCTCCAGCGTCCTTTCGCGAACTCGGACCTCCGGACCTGTGTCATGTAGTGAAGACGACGGGGCGTAGTGGTCAACGCGATGCAAGTCAACCTAGCTTTCCACAACCGTGCAGCGTTTCAATAACGGGCATACTAATATGAACAGACTGGATCCTATCATTACGTTTCCGGAGTGGATGCGTCTTCCTCGGCTTCCCTCGCAGCTTATATCAACTCCTTGACCTACTCGTTTGAAGACACCTCGGCTTGGTTCTCCAAGGGGCCAGCATGGAAAGTTCGGAATGGATGTTACTGGTTCGGATCCTCGAGTTCCACGTTTCTGGGCGATTTATATGATTTCTCTCAGCTGTTTCAATGCCTTTTCTCGCGTAGACGTTCGTGTGGATGTCAAGATTCCTGGAGGGGTTCACGCCTACGTCATCGATCTCCGCGGTGAAAGGTGCGTTCCGCCCCGTGGTGTGTGCGTTGAGGGCCAACAGATCTACAGGCACAATGCGACTCCAGAGATCTGGCAGGAAACGTTTCTCTCCGCCATTCTTCGCGCTATCTTGTATCCGGATGACCCTACGTATTGGCTTGAATGCTACAGAAAGGTGGACCCCATCACGACCCCGGAGAGCGAGCTGAGGTTTTTGACGGTCGCAGAAGAACTCTTTTCTCGAGGTACCGATTTTCGTTAACAGAAATAGAAAAGCTCCTCACGATCGCCTTAGGTTGGCAGGTTGGGTCTGACCCAGAGGTTCAGGTCGCGACGGTGGTCTCAAACCATCTGACTTCTGCGATTATGAAGTATTTTGGCGATAGTGGCAGGTACCAACATGCGGCAAACCTCTTCGAGAAACTCCTACCCCGTGAACCAGAGGTTGCATCCTTGTTGGGAAAGAGTTACCTTGGAATGTGTAAGTTTACCCTACTCTTATTCCGGCTTGTCGCTCATCCTGTGTCCCTCGAAGACGAAGAGGTGAAAGCGATACAGATCATGAATAACGCTATGAACGACTCCAACCAGTCATATACTCTCCTCCACGTCCAATGCGAGTTCTTGCGGTCCAAAGGCAAACACGAGTGGGCACTCAAGCTCGCACGCCAAGCCGTCAACTCTGCGCCGAGCGAATTTGTGGTCTGGGAGATGCTCACACAGGTATATATCGACTTGGGGGAATACGAGAACGTTGGTGGTCTCCTTCAATCTATGCGTGTTTCAGGAAGGCTGAGACAAATCAGGCACTGTTGACTTTGAACTCGTGTCCCATGTTCACATACAACGGACGTGATGCTCATAGACAGTTAGCATCGGCGCGCGTTCACCTTCCACCAAAGGGGACGATTGTTGAGATCCTCCCTGAGAGGCAGAAAACAGAAGAGGATCAGGTCATTTCTTTCACATTTCATTCTAATTTGAATGTTGCTAAAACGGACTCTAGGCTGATCCCGCGTTGCTGCGATTGCCCGCACCTGGGCTGAGAGGAACCTGGGCCCGGGCCTACGCACTCCTTACTCGCCTCGTCTCGGGCATCGGCTGGGACGAACTCCTCAAAACCCGGAGTCTCGTTTTCGTAATGGAGGAAGAGTATCGTATGCAGAAGGCCCATTCTGGGCCTCCTCCGCATGGCCGCCAGGATTCTACGTCCTCCCAAAGTGTTATCCACGAAGACGGTTCTGTGCTCCCTGGCAAACAGCAACCGGTCCCACAGGTCACTCCGTTTGTTACAAGTGTCAACAGTGGGGCTGATGATGATGCGTCCGTTCGTGCCGTCAAGGAATCACCCCCTCACAAGTCTCGACAGGCGTCTCTGACAATAGCCGATATTCCGACAATCAGAATCTCGACAGAGTCGGATGGTGAACGCGAGCGTGAGTCGGCTGTGGAAGGTGCGAAGGAACCAGAATCAGAACAGGAAGACGTTGAGGAGGAGAGAAGAGAGGAGGAAGGTACAGAAGAGGGCGAGGGTGAAGACTCGATGAGGGTGAATGGAACGACACCCGTCGTCCATGCCACTCTCGAAAAGCCCGTTCAGGCTGCTGCCGACAACCCCCCCGGGGCTGAGGATGCGGCGCCCACACCCGCAGCGACCGTCGATGCGTTCTCGTTCAGCAACAAGCGATTGTGCGAAAGATGGCTAGACAACCTTTTCATGGTTTTGTACGAAGTAAGCTTGGTCTCTCAGTCGATTCTTGTCACAGCGAGCTCAATCGCCTCCCAGGATCTGCGGGTTTGGACGATCTTCAGGGCAGAAGTTGCCCATTACAAGACTCAACATATCGCCTACAAGAAGTCCGGGATGGAGTGGGAGATCATCGGAGACCTAGGACTCAGACTCAACCACAAGGAAGAGGCAAAGGAGGCATATCAGAGATGCCTTGATTCAATGCGGTTCTCCCAGAAGCCGTGGCTTAAGCTCCTGGAAATGTACTCTGATGAAGGTGATCTGCAAAGGTCGTTGCAGGCTGCCATCCGGGTAGCTGCATACCAGTACGCCGATTACGGTGAAATGACTGTGAGTTTCTGGATGACTCCCGATCATGACTGACGCTTGACCTACTCCGAACCCCCCAGTACCCTACGGCCATCGCCCGATGTCTGATCAAATTGGGTCAAATACACGGGCACGAAAAGATTTCATACACGCTCATCAGCATGGGCCTTCCTGACGACATCCGGAAAACTATGGAGAGTTACCTGCATTACGGGAAGGTCTTCAAAGTCGAGGGTCACGATTTCTGACAAACTAGAGCGCCGGTTTTAAGTAGTTTTATGTTCGCTGCCAAGGGTGGCTTTGTCCCCTCAATTGATTATCGATTATTTGTGAGCGGCACGGAGCCGGCTGCCAATAGCGCGGATCAGTTTCCGTCGAACAGCTCCTGCGATTCCGGAAATGTACCTTGACCTCAATCCCCCCCTTGGTTTGGCCCCTGTGATCCATGTCACTGTCGCCCCCCATCTGGAGATACCCTCAGCCCAACGCCTCTACAAGCAAGCGTGAGGAGGACCTTATCAATGCCTACGAGGCAGAAGAGGAGAAAATCATAAATATTCTCTCTCGCAAGCTCGAAAAGGTATGGCGATCTGACCCCGCAACTCCACCCCGCTGACATCGAGCGAACACACCGTCTCTCCGTCTTTCGCCAGCTTCGCGAAGAGAAGATTGAACTCGAGAATGTACTCGAAGCCGAGTCTGAGGCCCAAGTAAACAGGCTGAACCGGGAGATCTCTGCTCTGAGGCTGGCCGCCGTCCAAAACGGGACAAATGGGGCGAACGGTGCCAATGGGACAGGGAACAACAATGCTTCAACACCAGCTTTGGCCGATGACCTAGCGGAGTTTAGGACTCGGCGGAGGGCAAGTCTGGCTGGCCTGAGTCCCAGTCCAAGTACGGACATCGTCCTCGAAGCGCTACGACGGGAGAACGAGCAACTTAGGAGCAGGGTCGCTGATATGGAGCGGGACTACGTCAAGCTGACGAGGCTGAACGAAATCTACAGAGAGGAATTGATTGACAACAGACGGAGGGTGCGTCCCACATCTCTTCGCAGTCACACCTTTCTCAAAGATTCCGGCCACAGATGGGGATGTCGGTCGACAACCTGATTGGGATTTCGGATGTGGAACCTGTCTCCCATTCGCGGCGGAGACGGTCAATCTCCAATGCCACATCCGTATCCCCCACTGTGGGGTTCATACCCGCTCAAATCCCGCGACCGATCTACAGCGTACCGATTCCACGACCTTCATCGCGAATACACAGGCCGATGATGGACCAGTTGTCGGAGGCGAGCACACCGTTGTCACACTCCCCTGCGTCGTCTTCGGAATCCCCGTTTCCCCTATCGCCGCTGCCGGCAAGCTTCACGAGCGTCAACACACAGATAACCTCGCCTGGTTCGTCATCGCTCAATTCCAATCCCCCGCTGGTCATTGGAACACCGCGGTCGACGCTCACCTACCCGATGAACCCACCTCCGTCTCTCTCGTCTTCTTTTGGGTCACCGTCAGCATATGCTTCCCCACGACGGGAGCAATCCTCCTCACCGGTTCAGTCATTTGGTCGGCAGGATGTCGCGAACCGCCGGCCGAGCTTTGATCGTCGCTTTGGCGACAGCTCCACGTTGGCACGTGGTCGGAGCGAAAACAGGAGGGAGGGTGCGGAGGGGGGCGCACGAGTTGCCGAGACAGGTTCCCTGATACGTAGCCGAGGCGGAAGTTTATCTGGTCCCGGTCCCTCCATGCTCAAGTCGAATGAGATCCCTTCCACCCGCTAGCTTACTACATGACCTCCTTAGCACGCGTCCGCCATTGCCTCTCTAATGTTATTCTGTATTTTCATGTGCGAATTGATCGGACAATGAGGCGATTTTCTCTTTGCCGCCCGTGAAGGCGGTGAGTCACGTGAGAACAATCCCGCCCCCATCACCGACGTCATGGGCGGGGTCCAAATCGGGACGTGAATAGCGGGTGAGTCATGCTGCGATTTGGGTATATAAAGCGGTGAGGCTGGCGGGGTGGTCCCCTCATCCCCGGTTTGTTTCGTGTCTAGTAAAATGTCATACGGTCACCCCTACCAGTACAACCCCGACCAGCCTTACGCGTCAACGCCCACCACGCCCGCCAGCTTCGTCGCCTGGGACCTTCAAGATCAAGACCCGTCCTTCCAGCCTCCGCAGCAAGACGCGAATCCCCCCCAAGAGCCTCAAGCCTTCAGCTCCGGCGTCCCTACCGTTCCCATTCCTCAACGCGTCTCGGCCTCAAGTCAGGGTCTCTTTCGGTTGCGGGACTATGTTCATCAACCTTCTGTAGAACCGCCTACCGTGGGCGAGGATGATATCGACAGGTTGCAAAGCGCGTCTGGGGTGTCGCCCTCGCTGCCTGGGCCTCATAGGTCTGCACCTGTTCGAGACACTCGTGCTGCGCACCCTTACAGGAGATCCAGCGGGTCTGAGGGTGTCGCGCAGAGAGTGAGGAGAGGCGTACACGAACCCTCCTCTTCGGGCTCCCAGCTGCGAGTCTCGATTCCAGCTCTCATAGGCCCAACTGCAATCACCTTGCCTTGCCCTGGGCAACAACATACCGCAAGTGTCGGCGTACCGCCAGCCCCTGGGTCAAGGTACGCCCCGCCCTTCCAATGTGACCTTTCCGTCGTCGGGACCGACCTGGCTCTGCCCTTCTTCCCTTCCCTTCCCCTGCCCCTGCCCCTCGCTCTGTCCCTTAACAGCTCCTTGGAACTGCCGTCGGCTCCTCTTTCTTTGCAACCTGCTGTGGTTGAGCGCAATTATGCCATCCGGGCGGATGTCTTCTATGATAAGGATGCCAACCTTATGAAGGCGATGCTGGAGTTACCGGGTTTGAAGAAGAGTGACCTGAAAATTACCTTGTCCAGATGCCCATACACCTGCGTGAAACAGCTCACGGTTTCGGGCAAGTCGAAACCCGTGTTTCCAGATGTCGGCCTCGCTGTTAAGGAGCGGAGGTTTGGCAGGTTCTATCGAACCATGGCTGTTCCGAGTGATACTACCGTTCGCCTTCCCTCTTCTTTTGCCCCTTGTGTTGCCTCTCTAACTGGGAGAACAGGTCGAGAAGGTTATCACGGATATGCAAGACGGCGTTCTCACCATCATCGTTCCTGGCCCATCGGTTCCCGATCCCAACCAAGAGCCCCCCGTGCAGGTTTCTATCCCGTAGAGATGTATATCCCCTCTCAACTACGCTCCTCCGTTCTCCCTCTCTTCATATGTGCCACCTATTCTCCCTCGGACTCCCTATTTCAACACTATAACCCAATCAACAACCCCCATTAACGCCTTGCACTCTCCGATATAATACACGTCCCCCCAACTCTTTTGTACCATACCCCACTTCAATTTCACTAATTGTCGTCGATTCGAACCCCCGCATTGCTCTCTGTAGAGGATACCATCAGTCATGTTTTCCGTTGGAATTCTGACAATCACTGCTCATTTCCGTGGTCACTATTGGCTCTGACTGTCTTTGACTCCGTACTTGTCCCAGTAATCTTTCATGGCTGCGAGATCCTCCGCCCTGCCTTGCTCTCCCAACCATGCCATGAGGTCTCGCATCCTGAGAATCGCCTTTACCCTGCCTGGTCCTCCAACGTACTTCTCCATCTCCCTGACTGTGCTGCCCCTTTCCTTCCCCACTTCTTCACGATCCAGGCAGAGCACGATCCCGACGACTTCTCCACCGCCGCTCCTGATCATATCGACCGCATTGCGGGTAGCGGTACCCGCGGTCATGACATCATCGAGAACGAGGACTTTCTTCCCGCTGACGGGTGCACCGACCATCATGCCTCCCTCGCCATGATCTTTAGCCTCTTTGCGATCGTATGCGAACCCGACGTCGATGCCATGGTCACGATGTAGGACCATGGCCGTACAAGCGGCAAGGGAGATCCCCTTATATGCGGGGCCAAAGAGGACGTCGAACTTTGCGTAGTCTGATGACTCGAGGGACGAGCGGACGAGCGACGCGTATCCGACAGACAGGGTCGCAAGCATCGACCCCGAACTTATCAGACCCGCATTAAAAAAGTATGGGGAGATGCTTGCGAAAATTTTGGTCCATGAGATCAAGATGTAGTTTGAGATGCTGGTGAGATCGGTACCGTCCGGATTTTAGTGTAAACGAGCCAAACTTGAGAGCACCGACTGCCATCGCGTGCTCGATAAGCTCTGACTGATGTTTTTCCAACATGGCCGTAAGCTTGGACGAAGGGGGGAGATAAGATAAAAGGGGGCGGCCGGTAGGCGGCGGAGTCCGGGGCCGGAGCGGTTGACCCATATGGAGAACGACCCTTCTGACCGGAGTTCTACCCCGCGTACGCACCGCCCCGCCCACGGTTTTGTTCCCTGCCCGGAGGCAATTGAAAAAAAAAGCAGGGGGCGATCGGGCGGCCACCCCCGAGTTACTTACACTAGCTGTCCTTCGCTATCTTCATGATAATTGCCCACCACCAAGGCTCGGCAGCGGTACTAACGTTTTGGGCTCCAACCCTTCATGCCAACCTCGCCACTCCATGGGTTTATTCTCCATCTTTCTTGCCTCTTTGTTGGTACCCCATCGGGCCGGTAGGGGCTCTGGGGATCCGGAGGACCCGGAGAAGGCTCGCCCAGAAGTGGAGTTTGCAGAAGACGACTATGGTGACGAAGATGAGCAGCAGCCTCGCGGCCCTGGGACAGACGGTCACGTTGAGGGTGACGACGACGGATCCATTCACGACTCAGACCACCAGGATGATGGTGAGGACGAGCCCGAGGAAACATCGCGACCTGAGCGGCGCGTAACCTTCGGCAGTCCCTCCGGAGCATCCACCCCAGCATCCGAAAAGGATGACGTGAAACCAGGACTCTTTACCAGGCTAAAGACCTTCCTATTTCCCCCGCGCGAGGAGGACAAGCCCCTGTCCCCGTCAAACCACCGCGTCCTTCCGATTCTCTCTGGGCTGATTATCCCCTTCTCTATCCTACTCGAAATCCCCGGCCTCACAGACAACTGGTACATCCGTACCAATGGAAACGTCACCGTAGAAACGAAACCCAATCCGACCATCCTCGACGTTGGGCTCGGCTTCTCTATGTTTTTCGCTCTCGTGGCCAATGTCTCGTTGATTTGCCGGTTCCTGGATAAGGGCCAAGTTTTGGTCACGACGTTGATCAGCGTAACCTCCTTAACCGTTCATGGTAATGTATCCCACTGGAATCTTGCCGTTGACTGTGTCTCACCCTTCTCAGATTCGATCAACATCACCGCCCTCATTGCGTTTGGTGTCTTGCACCGGTTCAGCGACAACTTCACGTACGGCCAGGGATATTGGATGACCGGTATGTGTATCCTACTCGAGATCTTCATCGCACTGACCAACGGACTTAGTGTGTTCTACAATCGTGTCGACTTTCACCAACCTCATTTTAGTATTTGATATACTATGGACAAAAAACTTTAAGCAGAGTGGTGCGGAAATTCACTTCGACCCTCCCCCCCCTGCGTTCTGACATCCGTGATAGGCAGCGGGGTGACTCGCAGACAGCGATCCCTTTTGATCATCGTCATGCTCCTCTTGGTATACATCGCGTTCGGGGCCCTCATCAACTCGCTTTTAATTAACCTCGACTTCATTAACGGCCTATACTTCACCGTCGTCTCGATCGAAACCGTCGGCTTTGGTGACATCGTTCCCGACAACACCAGTTCTCGTGTTTTCATGTGCTTCTACATCGTCTTCGGTATTCTAAACTTGGGCGTGGCCGTCGGCGTAGCAAGGGAAACCATCTTCGAGCAACTGCAAACCCGTTATCAAAAGCGTCTGGCCAAGATTCGTCATAACTATCGTGATCGCCGCCGCTGGCGGGCCTGGGAACGCAAATGGAAAAGGGCTGTCGACTGGAGGCTGAAGGAGGTGCCCGCTGAAGTGTGGATATCCGACCTCGAGGAGGACTCAGATTCGGTGGTGGAACGCGCCAAAGCGGAATCGAAATGGTCTCTAAAGCGGTTTATCGGTCGAATCCTTCACGTCGGTTCCCAGCACCAAGAACATCATAAATGCTTCCGGGAAAGGGGGGAAATCCGAGGCATAACGTATGGACACCCTGCAACCCATCTCAACGTCGAAGCTCTTTCGGACGCACAGTTGGAAGCGGCGGCTGTGGAATCCGGAATTCCTCCGAGTGTCCTCCGCGAGTTGCGAAGCCGCCGGGCACGTATGTCCAGGGTACATTCCATTAGCTCCGGGTCTGGTGTATCGATAAAGCAGCGCTGGAGGCGCTGGTTCTGGTCCAAGGACGAACCGCCTCCGACGGAACCTCCAAAGACGCAGTTTATGAGGGGGTTGGAAGACATGACTGGGATCCTGACCAAGTTCGCTATCGCGACGACCGGGGTTGGGATGAATCGGATGCCGATCTGGGCGGGTACAATCCCCCAGAACATTCAACGAAAGCGTTTCCCAACGGTCGACTCGATGGTTTCCGATACCACGACACTCTCTGACGAACCTCGTTTCAAGACCAACGACGACCTTCGAGAGACCACGAATAAGGAAGAGAGGAAAGCATTCTGGTCGAAGGTGAGCTCTGGCTGTCCGCCTGTGGGAGGAGGTTGGCTAAATGTTGGTATTAGCTGGTCGTTGCTTGGTCACTGTTCATGGTTTTCTGGCTTGTGAGTCTAGACATTCTAGGTGGCCCTGAGGCTTTACTCACGGCGAGAAAGGTCGGGGCGGCCTTGTTCGTAGCCACGGAGGGGTGGTCATTTGGGATAGCCGTCTACTTTTGTGTGTTTACGCTGACCTTTCTCACCAAGTCGAGCTGCTGACACTCAAAGGTTTCATCACGTTCACAACCACTGGGTACGGAGACTACTCACCAAAGACCCCGGCTGGAAGATCTGTGTTTGTCTTCTGGGCGCTGTTGGGGCTCGCGACGATGACCATCCTGGTGTCAGGTATGCCCGTTATTTCTGCTGACCCGCTTTCCGTTTGGTTGTGACTCGGGCGCAGTTTTGCAGGATGCCTTCTCGTCTAAGTATAGGAGCGCCTTACACAGTGGGGCGTTCGAGGATGCCGTCAAGAAGTACCGCCAGAGGAAAAAGGCTCAGAGCGAGAAGAAAGCAGAGGAGGGGTCCGTCAGAGGGTTTAATATTCCCGCCAATGTTCGACCATCCACCCTTGAAGAGTCGTCAGCTCGGGCACAAAAAAGCTTGGAGAGTCTCCCTGTGCAAACGCTTGAGCAAACGAGAGTCTTCCATCGACACATCCAGTATTTCGTTCAGGCCGAACACAGGGGTGACGTTCCTCCAGATTTAAAGTTCATGCTGGACGATATCAGCCGAACTCAGAAGTTGGATGAGAGGGTGAAAGACGAGATCTTGCAAGACGAGGATGCGCGAAACGTGAGTGAGGGGGGTCTATACCTTACCATTCCTTCAACTGAAATAACTGAATGTGTTCCAAGACGCTGTCTGTGCTCAGTTTTGAGAGTAGGTGCTCCACTTCAGTGGGATATCCCGAAGCCTGACTCGCTTTCAGGGGCTCTTCGAGGGCTTATCGAGACCGCGGAAAGCACTCTATCAGCATTAGCTGAAAGAAATTTACTAGCGGCGCGATACGAGGAACAACAGCGGACGAACGGGTCCGGGGGTCCCGAGAGTTATGCATCGGGGTCCGGCACCCGTAATCACGAAAGCCCTCAAAATTTGGATGTTGAGTGACGCTCACGGATACTCCTTTGTTTTTTTTTGTGTAGCTCAAAGTTTGGTGTTTTATCAGAGACGTTATGTTTTTTAGGCGCATCTTCCACGTCTGTAGGACGGTCTTGGGTATTATCACCTTGCCGGAGATCTTGTTGTTCCGAAAGTTGTCCATCCTTAGCCAAGAGTTTAACGTTTATCGCCTGTAACAATTTATTGTGTATTTCGTAGGCCGAGTGGGTTCTCGTTGGGTCATTTTCCCTCAGCATCTTGTTTTCCGTCATATACACCGACTCCGATACTGTTCCCCGAAGAACCCGTTGAGGCCTTCTTTTTAGGGTTTGATACTGGGCAGCATCCCAATAGGGGAGCGTACGTAGCGGGGAGGTGAGTGGCCAGTATTCTCTTCCATAGTTCGTTCGCGAGGGTCCGTATCTGTTGTCTGACTCGGTCTTTGCGTTTGATTTCCTCCGGTTGTTATTGGGTGTCCCTGTGTTTCGCAATGCACGTACGGTACGAATTGGAATCCCTATTAATTGTTGCCCAACCTGTGACCTGACCCCCAGTTGTACCCAGCCGTCTGGGTCCCGGGTCTCCTCGAACGTGAGGGACCACCCTGAGCGCCTGAACCCGGGCCGGGTGGAGGTGGGGTTTCTATGAGAGCTTTCACCCAACCAGGGGCTTTGCCAAACTCCTGCAACGCTCTCGATTCCCATACGCCCCACCACCAAAGATGGCCGATGATGATTCCCGTCAGCGCAGACAGAGCGGCCTGCTTCCCACCAATGACGAAGTCTATGGCGACGAGAGCGTACGCGAAGTACCTCACGGGGAAGCTGACCAGTCCCCAGAGTGAAGCCTGAGTTCCAGGAGGTGAGAGCTGCCCGGAAACGTATGTGATCGTGACCATGAGCGCCCTCGTGTGAATGAAGGTTCCGAGAGGGAGATTCAAGGCCTGGAAATGTGGAGGTTGGTTAAAAAAGGGCAGAAGTTTAGTTGCCTGGTTCGTACGATTATGGAGGCCGAGGCAAAGAGAAGCTGCCATGCGAGGTCAGCGGAACGACTGTCGTAGTATGATTCCAGGGCAGAGGTATTTCGGCTTTGGCAAGGGGAGTCGAAAAGTGAGAGACTGTGGGTGGATGGGAGTTCGGTGCTCACTATTGCATCGCCAGGTCGAAGATGAAGTTCATCCCGGATTCTAGACAGTCTCTTGGGTGCTGGAACCTCCCAAAGGGCGTAGGAACGTACCTCCGAGGAAGAAAGAGGTATAGATCCTCCAGAACTACAGGCGGGAACGCAAATCAGTCGGGGCATGCAGAGGTGGTACGGTCGGAAGACGCGCCTCGTGCTTCTTGGTCACGAACTCTTTGACGAATATCATCGTGTAAGGCGAAATCGTCTTGGTCATGACCGGGAGAGTGACCGCGACGATGGACGCGCATACGAAGCGGGTTACTGGAGGGATTTTCCGGATTTCTGCCAGGAGTTCAGACATGGTACCTGAGTGAGGGTGGGGGATGTGGTGACACGAAGTGGACACGCATCTCGATCACTGATACTCGATCGGTTGTCGCCGACCGGAGTTGCCAACTCCCTCATCCACCGGAATCCTCGAGTTTGTTCGGTAGGCTGGACCTGACCGACAAACACCCCCAGATTCTGTCAACGGCCCTCGGAGTGGAGAGGAACTGCCGTAGATTGGTTTGGGAGTAACAAGATCCCGCCCGCTCGTCGACCCCCGTTATCCCACTATTGCTCGGTAACGACAAACCCCGAGCGTGGCCACGACATCTGACATCTGCTATGTGGCATGGGGACCGCCCACCCGTTTATTGTTTTGTGTATCTTATGGGCAGTGTAAGATGTATCATAAAGAACAACGTGATCCATATTTTGCCAACTACCAGCGACAAGATTCAAGATTTGCGCCTTTTCGAAAACCCTCTTGAATGTCTAGAAACTGGGCGAATTGGTTAGTGCGTTCGGGGCCAGTCAGCGCTCCGGTTCCGTTTGAGAAAAGCATCGATATGAGAGCCTATCAGCCACTGCCGGCAGCAGTTGGTCAGAGTTTTTCGGAAAGGGTCAGCTCTTCTGTTGGAGGACATCGGTCTCGACCCTCGGACGTTGTAGCGTTGAACTTTGATTAGAGACCGGTTCACGATCCATCTCCAATGACTTCGGAAACCCCAGACCTGGGGTTACCCGACCACGACCGTATCATGGCCTCCGACGACGAGCGAGATCCTCTCAAGACACCCCCCGCCTCCACCACCGGGCTGCCACTAGACTTTGACGCTGGCATCAATACTTCTGCAGCCTGGACTGAATCACGAGACAAAGGCCGTTCGCTCTCCGACGAAGAGACAGATCCAAATGATCCCGAGCTAGATTACCTTCAAGTCCCTGGCAAATCTGCTAGAGCTTTGTACTCTTTCGAGGGCAAGCCGGAATTCAGGGAAGTCTGCGTCAGTGCCGGCGATGAGATTGAGGTCATCAGGGAGGAGGTAGGTGACGGCTGGAGCCTCGTCAAGCTCTTCGTCGGAGAGGGTGTAGAGCTGGGACTGTTGCCCAGGTCATACTACACTGTGCGTATCAATGCTACTTCAGCCTCTTGGACTGACGCCGGGCTAGTTCACTGCAGACTTCACGTCTTCTCCATCCCACGACCGAAAGGAGGCTTCGAGCTCTTCCATCACTCCAAGGGGATCTCCAAGGCTGGAACACCACCCAATCATGCCCCAGCACACGGGGGAATGGTTCCCAAGTTTCCGTAGGAATCTCATGGGTGGGAAGAGCTTGAATAGGTTCTCAAGTTTCGTCACGAGCGGGGCGGAGGAATGGGTTCTAAAAGGCGCACCGGAGGACAAGGCCCCTCCCCCCGCTCATCACCGATTGACCAGCGAGCCCGATGAGGTGGTCGAGACGACCTTGTCTAAGCTCGGTATCGCCGAGGAGGATATGCATTACGTGGACGAGGGACCTTCGTGGAAGATTAAGGTCCCGCCTTTCCGCATCCTCGTCCACTCCCCTGCAAAGCGAACATCTCCTCTCACTGGGTCGTACACCGTTTACAGCGTAACCTCGCTCTTCCGACCACCAGGCTCCGAAGAGGATCTCGAGGCCGAATCGCACCGCGTGACAGTACAACGTCGGTTCTCTCATTTCGTTGCATTCCACACCGCTCTGTCACGTCGCCTCCCTGGGATCGCACTGCCGCCTCTCCCAGAGAAACAATACGCTGGGAGGTTCAGCGAGGCGTTTATCGAGGCGAGGAGAGGTGACCTGGAACGATACGTTGGAAGGATCGTCAGACATCCAGTGGCTCGGTACGCCGAAGTGCTGACGTTCTTCCTCGCTTGCGAGGATGATCTGGTATGTCCTCGGTGTCTCTCTAATCCACATCTCTATCCTAACCTAAATCCCGGTAGGAATGGAAACGAGAGATGCCTAAACATCTCAACCTGCCACCTGCCGGTCCCTCGTTCTACGCGCATGTTTTCCACCCTGCCTACAATCTCGATACCGAGGAGCTGGCAGAAACCGCAAACCGATTCGCAAATCACACCAGAGCGGTCGGAAATGGTGTGCAAGGTTTGAGGAACATTTTTTCTCAAGTTCGCCAGGCAAGAGTTGGTGCGTGGCTGACACACTGATTCGAGGGGCGCGCTAACCAAGCTCACGACAGAGATGTCAAGAGCGGAGAGGTTGCTCTCCTACTCACTTCTCGCCCTGATTACCTCGAAACCTCTCGCGACTGCGTCAGTGACGACCCTAGAGGAGGAAGATGAAATTCCACCCTTAACGGATAAAGGGAAAGGCACTATGAATGCCGATGGTGCATGGTGCTGGAGGGAGGGGTGCACTGGCGAGTTTAAGAGATGGCACGATGGTGCGTTACAGCGACTGACAGAGGTGATCCTCTAGATTGCCTCAAGCTGACGAAGTCCATGCAAAAGGCGGCAGACGCTCTTCAAAGCGTTGCGGACACGTACGACGACCACGCTAGGAGAACGCAACTCATAACACACGAAGCCCTGAAGGGCGTCTCACATCCATATACCACATACGCCGTACGCCGTCCCTGTCCCAACCGAGAGAACCCGAATGGGCAACTGAGGCGTTTTCTTAGCCTATCGTCGATACTCACGTTTCCACCGTGAGCCGATACCACGAAGCCTTGGCTTCCACCTCAGAGACACACGAGGAAATCAGCGCACGATGCGAAACGGTACTAAATACCACGATGGCGGAGATGGAAACGTACCATTTTCAGAAGATCGAGGATTTCGAGACCCTGACGAAAGAGCACCTCGATGGGGAGATACAGCTGTACGAACAAGTACGCAGCGCCGTCTTACCGGATCTCAGGTGATGCCCCTCGCTTATTTGGCTGGTTCGTTTAGATATTGTCAAAGTTGAAAGCCGCCAGAGGGAACTTTGACGAGCCTCATTATGGGTTCCTGGCCCAAACCCCTCGACAACCCTCAATCTTCGAGCGAGAGCTGGAGAATCCACGACTAGCGAACCCACCACTAACGCAACCAACTCCACATGCCTTCGACTCTGCGCCAATGCGCCCAGTCAGCGTCGCAATCCAGGAAGGGGTAGGATTATTCCTCAACGCCCCTCGTTCCAGCGTGTTTGGCAAGTTCTGGTAGCTCTCCCGTATCTTAACCCATTTGCTTTCGTGTCACGTAAATTATCTACATTCCGGACGCATCGCGAACATAGCTGACCCGTGGACTAATTATGCAACTGGCTGGTGCGACAAAGACTACAACGGAGGAGAAATTGCAAGAAAGAGGGGGACCACAAAAACTCAAGGTTATAGACCTTGGTCTGGAAGTATACCCTGACCACCCTTGGCAGCGGTCGGGGTGAAGGTGTGCCAACGGTCGTTGAATCTGACATCTGATACGTACAAGTCAGCGCCGGGCAACGGAAGTTACCAAACAGAGAAGGAGCGTACCCAACGGCCTACCACCGTACATATAATTTTGGAATTTGGCTGTACGAAGGGAGCGGTGAGGCGAGGGAGCGTGAAAGAGTGGGTGTACTCACCGATTGCGGTTTCCGCCTCAGGGATGTTGGAAAACTGAACGACACCCATTCCCTTGGAGCGAGTGCCCTCGAACAAAATTTCGGCGAGCTCGACCTGACCAGTGGTCTCAAAGAGCTCAACAAGATCCTCGTTGGCAGTTGACCACGGTAACTGGAATCACCGGTCAGTGTTTGCAAAGGAGGTTTGTGGTTAGGTGACGCACATTCCGAACCATTATTTGTTGACTGGGCTCCGCATCAAAGCCACCGCCGCTATAACCTCCCCCGCCGAACTGAGCGGCAGGGCCGGAGGGAGGGCCAGAATAACCATCCATCCGTAGTCCACCGGCCTGTTGTTGGTCAGGCCCGGAGTAGTCTGCGTACAAGTCTTGAGAGAAATCGCGACCAGCGCCCTGGCCTTGGAACCCTCCGCGTAAACCACCCCTGAGTCCACCCCGTAGCCCACCACGGAGTCCGCGGAGCCCTCCACGGAGGCCACCTCTGAATGTTCCGGGACCACTGAGACCAGCATAACGGTCCTGCAGGTGGGGTGGGTGTGTAAGCTGAAAAATTTCTGGAACCTGACTCGAGCTCACCTCTCTGACTTCCAACGTACGCCCATACCAGTCAAATCCGTTGTACATGGTGACAGCTTGTTGGGCATCTTTGGCGGTCTCGAAGATCACGGTTCCAGATCCCTTTGGCCTTCCATCCGCACCGATGTTGATGTCAGCGCGAATGATGTTACCGGCAGATCGGAAGAGGTCCTTCAAGTCCTGCCAACCAGCTTGGTATGGCAGCTGGAGGAGACGTCAGCCAGTGTTACGGTGGAGAGGAGCATTAATCACGTACGTTGCCGACGTATAGTTGGTTTCCAGGGTTGCTACCTGGTTGGCCAAAGTGATCATGGTGGGGAGGCCGAGGGGGAGGTGCAGCGTGTAACCCGCGACCAGCCATGGCCATACCGATCTTTCCGGGGACCGGAGTTGCACCGAAACGGGACTCGTTCTCTCGGTCCTAAAGTAGCGGTTAGGAAACTTGAATCGACCGGAACGCAGGGGGGTAAAACCTACCTCACGAATGAAGACGGGACGGCCGAGCAAAACCTGTTCCGACAACTCGCGCACAGAGCGCTGGGCATCCTCCTGAGACGCGAACTCAACGATACTGTGGGGCGGTTAAGGAGTGGTTTACCGAGGCAGGATGAACAACACTCACCCACACCCCTTCGAAACACCAGTGGGAGTGACAAGAACTTCGGCGAATAACACCTCACCAGCTAACAAAACCTCCATCAATCAGCCAACAGTCCTCACAACTTTCCAAGACTCCATCAAGAAAACCAGAAAACAATGTGAAACAAGGGCCTCCCCTTCTCCGAGCTCCGCTCATCCCCAAGTCATAGACCTGCTGGCAGCCGCCCTTCGGGTCGATAAACTCGTGCCGAGCCTCGCTTCTCGATGCAACACACCCACGCAATACTGCATCTCGCCCTAACCCTCTTTCGAAAAGAACCGAGAGAGAAAAAGAACTGATTCCACCGAACCCACCTCCCCTCATGAATTCCATCAAATCGCGGTACTTGACGTCGTAGCTCAAGTTACCAACGTAGACGCGGTTTTCTCGCTTGCTCTGTTTGGAAAACTCGGCAGCTTCCTCGTGTGGGGCGTTCATGGGGCCGCCGAGGGATCGGGCAAATGTATCGGCCTTCCTGTCCCGGCTGCGCGAGCGAGACCGAGAATGGGTACGCGAGCGGGTGCGGGACCTAGAGCGGCGGGATCTACGACGAGGAGAGTTCGAACGCCTCCTCGAACGTGAAGGGCTGCGGCTACGTCTTCGGCGCTGTGATGACAGCTCATTAGCCACCACATCGAAGGACGCAAACGAGCAAAGAGACGATACATACATCACGGTCACTACCGTTTCGTCTGTCCGGTTCCCAGTGGTCATCTCTACCATTACGACGGCTGCCTCGTCTGTCGCGGTCCCTGTCGCGATCCCGGTCACCGTCCCTATCCTTTCTATCGCGGTCATAGTCCCTGTCCCTGTCGCGCTCCCTGTCGCGCTTTTCGTCCATGTCGTCTTTGTTCTTCATGTCGACGTCCATTTTTAGCTCTTCTGTCAGCACACGACCAACGAGGATAGACAGAGGAAGCGGGCTGACTGTGTGGGACCGGGAAAAACACTAATGTATCACGAAGCACCAGGTTGGTGGCGAGATCGGAGTTTCAAATCCTCAGTGCGATCTGAGTTTGAAAATTTCGGCACCGCAAGGGCCGTTAGCGAAATGGGTATTCAGAACTGAGAAAATGCTCTAGAATTTGTACATGTGCCAGGGTCATAAAGTAATGGAGACTACCGGGGATTGCCCAGAGCGTAAGGGCGAAGGGGTAGAACGGGGAACTTGAAAACCACTATGCCGGTCGCAGATTGTCTAAGTGCGGTGTCTCAGATGCCTTGCGAACTATCACAAACCCGGTCATGATAGCGGAGAACCCGAGAACGGTAGAGCAGGTAGACAACACAATATCCCTCGCGCCGCCTACACCGGTTAGCAACGAGGCGACGACGAACACGTTAAGCGGCACACGGAAAAGCGCTGATAACTGAGAACCAATGCCAGTCAGTGGGTGAAATCCCACCTGTGGAGAAACAACTTTACCGTAGCGCGATGTGCATCGGAGATGAGGGTCCCCCGAAGCATGCCTTGTACTGGGTAGTACATTCCCACACATGCCTCGAATACACAGAACGCCGCAAACCTAACGTGCTCACTGCGCGAGTTCACAGCAGCGGCGAGGGCAAGCGCACTGGTAGCGCATACGAGGGAACTGAGCTTGGCGTGCACCGTTAAAGGCGAGTCCACTTGCTGTCCAGGCTGCGTCGGCGGGGGGTTGGAGACGATGGCGGTGTACAGGAGCGAGCCGATCATCATAGAAAGCATGAAGGCCGAGAATATGATGCCCAGTGGGAGGGTGGCCGTATTTGCAGCCTCTTGCAACGTGGGAACCCAAACAAATACAAAGAGATACATAGATCCCTCGAAACAGGTTTGAGTGAGTCCCAAAACGAGCAAGAGAGGATCTGTGGGGGGTGAGGGGTTGTTGTCCGCACCCAGTGGATTTAGCTCACCAGATTTGACAATATGCCAGGCTTGGCCCAACCTTCGCAACTGGAAGATGCCACCGTCATCGCTGGTGGAAGCTCCACCCCGATTCTCATGCCATGTACGATTGATGGCGACCCATGCGAGCACGAGCAAAACGCCACTAGCAACAAACGGTGACTTGAACGTGAAAGTGTTGGACACCAGCTTATTGCTTGCAACGCCCGCTATGGCGGCTACGATGCCGTTGACGAGAGTCGCGCGGCCAAGGATGTTGGAAAGCGCCGATTGGGGAAGCGCGAGGTGATTGGACGATGAAACCAGCCATGATTCGAACACAGAGTAGAGAATCGACGTGGATAGACCACCCAGGACACGGCCAAAGAACAGGATGGGTAAACTGGGAACGGTAATGCATATGCATGTGATCGTGTACGTGACACAGAACACCAGACAAAGGCGCCTGCGTCCACTAAATGAGCGGAAATCAGGTACGGATATAAGTGGGAGGCGGATCGGGTTCGTACTGTTGGTCAGCCCAGGCTCCAACCAGTGGGGCTGTCAGGGCAGCAGACATGAAGCCGGTCACAAAAAGCAAGGCAACCATTCGTTCTGGAAATGCATACTCTTCGCTGTACAAGGAGTACACGTATGGGCCTTGGAGCCAGTCCGCGGCTGGGGATAGCGATCAGATAAGCTAAGATTATTCACGGTTTTGGTCTCACCCATGACGATGGCATACACGGTGAGGTATTTCCGTGCCAGAACCGACACGTTGTCCGAGTGACCAAGGCGGCCATTTTCGAGATTGTCAGAACGTTCTTTTGGATTCGATTTCCGCGAAAACCTCTTGTCTAGCCCATAGAAGAATATAGAGAAGAAGGCGAGGATGGCGAGTTGGGACTCATAGAAATCCCACATTGCAAAATCTGAGCGGGGTTCGGGAGGGAGGACGCCCATCACGTGACGCAGCGCGTTTGGCTTTGCCTCGGTTCGCTTCTGCGTCCCAGGAACACTCCTCGACGGTTGAGCATCTTGACGTCGTAGCCAAGACATTCGGGAGGCGCAGCGGCCCGGTGATCGACACCAACATCCAACGGGTGCCCCCCCTTCGTCCCCAACCACCACTGGTGTGCTACATACGTTCTGTACTACAAACACGTACAGGTTGCGCCCAGTGCCGTCGTTGGAGCACCGCATATTAGTCTGTTTCAAGCGGGGCACTACCACCCCTGCATGCTCCCACATCGAGGCCACCCAGGCTTTGATCACCGTTCTATTTTTTGCTGGGCGTCGATCAGGTTGTTGCGACGGGATGGAACGCTGGCAGATCGCTGATGTCGCAGAGCGAATGTGAGCCCGCGGACGAAGAACCCACCTAAACAACGCTGAGGCAATGCTGAGGGGGGAAATGAGCGTCGTTGGCCACCCATGGGTGACATCGCGAAATTCGCCCAAAAACGGTCGGGGTTCCAGCGCGGTAGACTTTGGGCGCCCCAACTCTGCCAGTATGTACTCTGGCACCCCAGACCTTTAGGAGCAACTTGGATGACAATGCGTCGACTGGTGCCAGGTGCATGATGGGACGTTTAGATGTGCCAGTACCATCATTGATATCTGGTAGTGCACCCTGCCTCCGTCGAACCCGACAAGTGTATCGTGATGGATCCAGTGTTTTACTGCACTAATAATAGGCGTTCGGTCGTCCCGCAGAGCGGTGGTGTCCTTGAGACAGCAACAAAAGCAGCGTCGATCCTCAACCGATGTGCCCCAACCCTCCTTCTCTATCCCTCCGCCATGGCCCAACCGATTTACACCTCGCTGGACGAGATCAACCAGGCAAGCACCGTTTCTCCTCCCACCTGAGCAGAAGTGATGATCGCCGGTACCAGACTCACGCCGCCCTCCGCACCGGTTACAAGCTCGGCAAAGCCAAGTCGATCAAGTACCGCAAGCACCAACTGCTCCAACTCGCCTACCTCTTGCAGGACAACAGGGAAAAGTTTAACGAAGCCATCAAAAATGATCTCGGTCGATCCTCGCTCGAGAATGAAATGTACGTCAGCCTTCGCCAAGCGTCTGCGTTTGCCGAGCAACTCTCACTCCTGTGCAATAGGCTAGAGCTCTTCTTGTCGCTTGCGGAGGTCAAGGAGAGCTTCGACAAAGTTGAGAAGTGGACAAAGCCAGAGTCCGCTCCCCTTTCACTCTACTCTCTCACCAGTCCGAAGATTCGGAAGGAGGCCAAGGGCGTCGTCCTTATCTTCGTGCCCTACAACTATCCAATCCTTTTGTTGATGAGCCCCATTGTGAGTGTTACGGCTCGGATCCGACGCCCACCAACCCTTACGTGTTCCAAGGCCGGTGCTATCGCAGCTGGAAACGCCGTTTGTGTCAAGACTTCGGAGCTGCTCCCCGCCACAAGCACCCTTCTGGCCGAGCTTTTCCCTCAGTATCTAGACCAGGACCTATACCGAGTGGTGACCGGCGATGTCCCTGTCGCGACCAGGTTGTTGGAGCTACGGTGGGATCACAGTCAGTCGCCATTCTAGTGTCATGAAGTCCGCTTACGCTTCCTACAGTTCTTTACACGGGCTCGGGTCGGGTTGGGAAAATTGTTGCTGCTGCTGCCGCCAAACACTTGACGCCAGTAACTCTAGAGGTTGGAATCTCCATTGGTTCACCTTCACGCTTACTTCTGACCCTCCTACAGCTTGGCGGAAAGAATCCCACCTTCGTCGACCCTAAATTTGACCTGAAGCTTGCCGCCAGGCGGATATTATGGGGCCGCCTCTCAAACTCTGGTCAGGTAGGCGACTTCTTTGGTTTTGCCGGGCCGGGTACGATGAAGGACTTTGGTAGACTTGCACCGCCCCGGAGTATGTGCTAGTGCCGAAGGAGGGAGAAGAAGCGCTCGTCACCGCGATGAAGGAGGTGTACGTCGGCTATGTGGTTCGTTGTGACCTGCCCAGGGTGGATGGCTGACGTTGGATTAGAATCTCGGAATTCTTCCCCGAGGGGACTGAAAAGGCGTCCTCCACCCGAGCCCCTACCGATGCGCACTTTGATCGAGTCAAGGGATTGTTGGACGACACCAAGGGAACTATCGTTTCCGGCGGGGAGACAGACTCGTCGACAAGATACATTGCCCCCACGATTGTTCGCGGAGTTACGCCCGGTGACTCGCTCATGACAGAGTGAGTTGAACCGCCCCCCCCGGAAGCGTATCGGCCATTCTGAAACAGGGTCGTAGGGAGATCTTTGGCCCCATCCTGCCGATTATTCCAGTCGAGGACTTTGATGAGGCCCTTGAGATCGTCAACGCCAGGTACGTCTCTTCCTACCGATTTTGAGTGTTGTGTCCAACGACAAAACAGGGAACACCCACTCGCTCTCTACGCGTTTACGAGTGACATCAAGCTCAAGGATAAAAGTGACCCTCCCATTGAATGATCGCGGCGGTAAATTCTAACCGACGCAACTAGTTTTCGATAACACCCACAGTGGCGCGTGCGTTCACAACGACGTGCTCATCCACGTTTGCGGTAAGCGTGATCACATAGCCCCCACTCAGAGTGTGTAATAACACCGCTGCAGTTCCTGGGTTACCATTTGGTGGTGTAGGAGCAAGTGGCTGTAAGTCGTAACGCGAACGTCCTCCACCGGTACTGACACACCTACCGAACAGACGGAGCCCACACAGGAAAGTATTCCTTCGACCTGTTCACTCACTCACGAGCTACTATGAGTGTGCCAAATTGGTGCGGTTCGGCGTCCGACTCGTAGTGGTCAAACGAACTCACGGCTTGGCTCTAGGATGGAATTCATTCTGAACACTCGGTACCCACCGTTCACTGCGCAGAAAGCCAAACAGCTGGAACAGAGCACCATGCCCAGTTTCCCCCCACGAGACAGCGTGTACGACACGAAGCCAGGGTGGTTCACCTGGATCACCTCCTTAATCACTGGGTGACCGCTTTCCTTCCTACCAGAAATGTTTATGTACCGTTTCTGTAATGAGCGCATTCTAATCACTATGTGTACTTCGTCTCGACCCCCCCCCCCCCCCGCTGTGGATGGCAAAAAATGCGATGCCCACTTCCACCAGAGTATATCTGGTGTTATCTGGCCTTACGTACTACGGTGAGTAACTTTCAGTCGGCTAATTGAACGGTTTGCGGTTTCCACAAGGGTCCCAGTCACCGTGATTTGTATTGTTTTGAGCCCCAGACAACGGTCGGGGTCCGGACAGTCCCCTCGAAGATAACCGGTGTCTAAAAACTCTAATGGGGAGCGGAAAGCCACCAGTGGACAGGCCGAAGATCTGCCGTTCCTGAACCCAATCCTACGATTCCAGATCTAAGCCAGGCACCAAGTCAGGTACGACTGGGCTCTAATCTTATCACCTGCAGTGGTTTTGGGGACGGAGAGTGGTCGGGTGCCTCCCCTCGGGGTGGACCTAAATCTCTGGCGTGATCGGTAACCCCCCTCAAGTTCCGCTGCGCCGCCGCCGCCCCGTGAGGGGTGGCAAGCCAGACCTAAGTACAAACGTTGGCGCGCCCAGACAGAACGCACACCAGGCCGGTCTCGGGCTCAGAAGCGGGGCAATTGAAGGGTCAGGTGACGGGTCAGGCGGGGGAGTCTTCTGACCAGACGCCGGGTCCGGTGTGGGGAGATCGGGAAGTATAAATTGGACGGCCTCAATATCACCCACCTCTTCATCACCACCATCTTCACGAGTCAGGGTCGACTGTTTTTCATCTGCTACTCCAGCACTCCCTCTTCATTTATAGTATAGTCATGTCCGCCGCCACCGTCGAAATCGCAGATGCTCTCTTCTGCCAGAGCCATTTCAAGGAAGTAGTACGTGTTATCTCTTCCCACCCCTTTTACCCTCGGCCGCCGATAACGGCTGATCGCCTGCGAATCTAGTGCGAAGACTGCAATTACGACGGCAGGGAGGATAACGACGCTTTCTATGGGGTGAGTGGTTTGAAACTACCCCCCGCCCACTATCAACCTCCCCTGCCACCCCGCATTTTCGCGATCAATTGCCAACTGATCGTCCCGTATCTGCCGATTGTCCAGTTCGAGTTCATGGACAGAGAAGGACTAGAGTCCCCTCAGGTGTCTACCAACAAGGACGGTGTATACCAGTGCAAGAAGCATGCATCTCCTAGTGCGTATTAGCTCTCCCCCCTCGGACACCCGGCATAGATCCAACGCCTCTTTGTTTCCGTCCAGCCTGTACCCAATGCTTCAGCTGGAAGAAGCAGATCAACAGAGCTCGTACGGCAGCCAAGAAGGCGGGTCGGAAGTAGCCACAATATAGCATAGTCCAACTGTACCATGAAACGAACGCCGATGTACGTTTATCAACAAGCAGGAACACCTAAACCGTTTGTCGGATGCCGAGATGGTCCACAACAGGTGAAGACCTGGATCCGCATCACGTTCATAAGGTAGTGGGGGACTGTGGGAGTCTGCCAATTGTGGCAAGGTCAAGCGGGTAAGGAGAACGGGGCGAAGATATTGACTATTATATATGCATTGCCTTTAAGACGGTTTACAGGTACAATTCATTCGAACTACAGGAATCAAGATAATTTGAGTTAGAGAGGCCAAGAAATTGCCGAGCCCAAGTATGCATAGCACGGCGTACTCCCACGGGAGCAAACCTACAATCAAGCCACACACATACAACTGGGTATTCACGTCTTCCACCCCCACACTTAATCGTGGGGATGGATGACCTTCTGGAGGAGCTCCCCGACACCGTGCTTGTGGTCGTGAGGCTGGGACACAAAAACGTCAGTCAAGAGGTCATTGAGAGTCGATGAGCGAATGGGGGGGGGATGATGATGGAGGTTCGAACAAGGCACGCCCGAGTACCGTGGGAGTGGAATGGAGAGGAGGAGGACGGGATGGGAACGGAACGGAAAAAGGTGTTGACAGGAGAAAAAAATTAATAACGGAAATTACCTTTTCTTCCTTTGGGGGTTTGGACTGGGACCTGGAACGGATGTTCCCCGCTCCTCCCCTCCCAGAGGAGAAGAGTTCTCCCTCAGGGTGGAGGCGTTGGGCGTGAGGTTCGGGCTGGTCCCTCACTTTGCTCTGGGACCTATCGCGAATGTTTCCAGCCCCGCCTCGTCCGGTGGAGACTCTCTCGTTGTCGGGATGAACAACGTGGATGGGTGGCTCGATATCAGGGGATGCGACCTCCTTAATGCTGGGGTAAGCGCCCCTTCCGATGGAACGTCTAGTAGGGTTACAGCACACACAGCCAAGAGGTGTCAAACAGTCAGCAACTCCATACGGAATGTCTCGTTGAGGGAAGGGTCGCTCACGAAGGAGAGAGCTCCGGAACGACATCAGTTCCGTTACCGGGCTGAATCCGGTTAGCACCCCGTCCACGTTCCTGGGACTCGCGGTCGTCCGGTCCACGAGAGGTCGATGATGGACGCATATTGCCAGCCCCACCTCGGCCGAACTGCAAAAAGGAGAACAATGCGATCAGCACAATCCCGTACGCGATCCATTAATCCCCATCGCAATCTTCACCCACACCGCAGCATGGCCGCATGGCGTGGGCGTGCGATGTGACGCAAACGACTCACCGAAACGACAGGTTCGCGACCGCGGGAGAGGGAGCGCGCAACTACTGAGCTGATATCTTCTGCAGACATGATGAGGAGTGGTTAAGACGAGTGTTTGGGTAGTGGAAGAGGAGAAAAGCAAGGGCGAGTTGGAGTGCCCATTGGAGTCGGAACTGGTCGATTTTATACCGACCAATTGTCCAAAGTTCTCACACCGGACCTTGCCCTCTCGATGGAGCTAAGGGCTATGGGTTTTCCAAGGGCTATGGGTTTTTCTCCAAAGGCACCTCGCTGACAGCAGTCCTCCGACATCCGACTACGGTACACGTGTGGTAGTGGAAGGGACTCACCACCAAACCTACTGTATTGGCTGCTGCCGTCATGGTTCGGACCCCGCCGCTCCGGACTAAGAGCCCGGACCAGCTTCGTCCTGATGTCCGTCATCTGTTCCGAGAACGATTGTCGCAATCCCCTCGAGGGGGAGTGGGATGGGTTAGGGCCTTCAACGGACATTTCTTGGGGGGGCAGAGCAAGGGGGAGAAGAGAAAGGCTCTTCCCCACACGTTCGCCAAGCGAGCGTAGTTATACGCCATCCGTGCGTCAAGTGACCAAGTTCCGGCCTTGCTCATCGGCTCTCGCCAACACGTTCGACGGATCCAAGTGCATGCTCGTGACTTGTCATTAGTTTAAATATCCTAATACGTAGTTGAAACGCGAAATGAGGGTCATATGAACAATAAAAGGGGGCCAACGGGGAACGAACGAGCGTCGGTGGAAACTGTGCGGGAAAGTATACCATATGCGAAGACCAACGTGACAATGGGGACCAACGTTCATTCCGGTTTCACTCGCCAGATGACCGCCGCCGCTGCGACACTTAGGACAACTACTCCCAGAGCGGCTGAATACCGTGCCAGGTACTGTGAACCAGATTTAGTACCCGAGAGTGAATGCGGGACAATGTCCGACTTACAATGTCTTTAGGAAGCCCGTCAGGACCAGTTATGCTCGTGTCCAGACGGGGAGGCTCCTCTTTGGCGCAAACGAGCGAGGACTCTGGAGTAATGGGATACTGAATTGCCGCCTTCTCTTTGATTGATGTCAGCCGTGACGATTCCGTGCTGTCCACGTGAGCCTCCGAGTCACTTGACTCGTCTGTTGTCCAAGGAGAACGTGGTCGTGATCTTGGAGAAGTCGCGGAACCATTGGTTGAGATGATTGAAGTGGGTTCTTCATCCTCATCGGAGTCGGTGTTGGCTGGAGGCGTGGCGATCTGGCCGGGAGACTTGGTTCTACCGCGCGAGGATCCGTTACGCTTCTTTCTCGATCTTGGTCGCATAGAGTCGGAGGATAGACTGCGGGGACTAGGCGGGGTGACCAATCCTTGTCCGTTCGGCTTGGCGGATCCGTTCATAAACGGGTGGCCGTCTCGTTGTTGGATGACGGAAAGACGAGATTCGACGCGGGCGAGGATACCGTCCTCGATGGTTTTCGTCTTCAACTCCCACTCATCCCTAGCACGACGCAGGCGATCCTTCTCTACACTCCACTCCTCTTGTACGGATGTCCACTTCCCTTCAACTCCCTTCTTCCACTCATTGATCATCTCCGAGAGAGATTCCCTCTCCTTCTCTCGCTCCTGGTCGGGGACACGCACCGACTCGATCGCCTCCTTAATGGCGGCTTGATGGGCCTCGTGTTGATCGTCGACTTTCGTTTGTGTTACCTGAACTAGTTGTTGAAGCTCGGTGACCTTGAGCTCGAGAAGCTGGATCGTATTGTGAGCAGAGGCCTGTTGAGCCTGAAGGGATCGAGAGAGCTCGAGCGCAGATTCAAGCTGATTGGAGAGCGTTTCGAGGCGGTGGATGATGTCCTCCGGGATGTGGGATCTTGGCTTCGACCGGTGGTGATCGTTGTCTTCGAACTCCGCCAGAGATGGTTCGGGGGTTCGTGGTCGACCAACCTCACGGCTGGATCGGCGGCGGTCCTCGTGCTCCGCAGCGGCTTCTTCATCCTCTTCATCGACCCTCTCCAGTTCATGGGGAACAACGGTGGCGATGCTGCGGGCGTCGTCATCGTCGTTCGAGAACTCATCGCTATGATCTTGTTCTCTAGTTTGGCTCTCCCGCTTACGCTCTTCCATAAACTCCTTGATCAGCTCAATGTCGTGCTTGAGGCCGCCGTGCTCAGTAACGAGTGAATCGAGGAGGTGGAACTTGTCGGCGTAGTTGGCGAGGGAACTTTGAGTGTCCTGCAGCTGCGACTGAAGCTCCCCGATCGCAGCAGGTGGGACCGATGATGAGGATGGTTCTGGAGCGGGCTGGGGTGGCATTACGGGGGGGAGGTTCTGGGGGTATGGAGGGAGGTTGGTGGGCTAGGAAGGTGTATCAGAGGCGGCGAGACCGCTGTGGCGAAACAGCAATGACCACTGACCATAGTACCGCCAAGAGTGTCGTGAATGTCGCTCATCGAGCCGTTCAGAGAGAGGAGCTCAGCACCAGTCTCGCGACTTTTCTGGAGTTCACCTTGGAGGCGGTTGAGGATGTGGTCGAAAGTGAGACCGCTCTTGCCCGGTGGGCGCATGCTACCACCCATGCCACCCATGCCAACGAGCCCCTGAGGTTGCATCGCAGGGCGACGTTGGCCAACGGCGGGTCCCTGACCACTGAAGTTGAAGGCGTTACTAGGGCCAGCGGTGGAAGACATGTTTTGGTGGTGACTTGAGAGTGCGTAACCGGGAGGATTCTGGGCGAGTTGCTGTTGCTCGGCATGGGCGGCGGCTTGAGCGTCCTGCTCGTTGAGGACACAGAGAACACGGGCAGCGACCTTGTGGTGGATGATGGTCTTGTTGTCTTCGCCGACAATGTCGATGCCGAACTCCTGATTGAATGTTGGAGCGTTTTTGCGTAACATCGGAAGCGGGTGGAGGGGGACTTACGACGATGTCGTCGGACTTCAATTCGAACGGTTCGGATTCTAGACCTTCACCACTAAGCCTTTCGCCGTTGATGAATGTACCATTTGAACTTTTGACGTCCTTGATATAAATCTGGAGGGCGAGGTTACCCTCGTGCACCCGAGTGAGAGGCGAGCGACCAGTTGGGAATTACCTTTCCGTCTTGTTCCCATACTTCGGCATGTTGCCTGCTGAGGACTTTTGAATCAAAGTAACCGTTCCGCTCGGCTGGTACTGTCTTTGCGTTCGTTTGGCGACCAATCTTTACGCGTTGTTGAGGAAGGAGGGCGATGTGTTTAGGGACGAAGGAGTCATTGAGGGGGTAAAGGTAGAGAGCGGGGGAGACCTGTTGTTGGCCGTGGGTAAAAGGGGCGGGCATCGTTGAGAACGTCGACGACGACGAGACGACGGTGGACAGAAGACTTGGCAAGGGTTGGCGTACACAACTCGCAGAGACCGTTCACGACGACGACGACGCTGGGGGACGAGGGGCCGGAAAAGGAAAGACAATGCAAACAAGCACAAAGCTATTTGCCATTATTTGTCCGGGAATTGCCGATAAAAGCTCGACCGACCGAAAGAGGAAAGGGAGAAATATTCCCATGCGAAAATTATCACATAAGCCAACGCGTGTGAAGGGGTAGATAAGGACTCGTGTTGTGATTGGCCGGAGGGGGACCTCTGACACCTCCATCAACCAAGAAAAACGACCTCGGACGCCCGGACGAAACATGTACCTGCCGCCATTTGGAATAAATAGTGCCACAACCACCCAGGTACTCCCCTCTTCTCCATCCGAAACCCCCAACACACACTCGCCATGGGTGCCTACTCCTACGATGCTTGTTCGTCCTCGTTTCCCCCTCCTTCTCTACGTCTGTGCTCACACGATCACTCCCAGCGGGTCAACTTGTTTATACCGACCCAGATACTGGCGCGGTGTCCGTGTACAACGGTGGAGACTCTGCTTGGGTTCTCGCAGGAACCGCACTCGTGTGGTTGATGATCCCAGGAGTGGGCTTCTTCTACTCCGGTCTCTTGCGGAGGAAGAACGCTCTTTCACTCATTTATCTCTCGGTTGCGGTTATCGCAGTCATTTCCTTCGAGGTGTGTGGTCCTTCTTTTCCTCTTTCTCTTCCTGCCCATTGACTGGATCGTACCCTCAGTGGTTCTTCTGGGGCTACTCGCTCGCCTTCGGCGACACCGACAATGGATACATCGGTAATCTCAAGCACTTTGCTCTCATGGGCGTCAACGGCAAGCCATCCATGGGTTCTCCCCGTATTCCTGCCCTGGTGTTTGCTATTTACCAGTGCATGTTCGCCGTTATCACGTAAGTCTCTTCAGGAATTGGACCTAATCGACCATCTGATTCAGTTCCTTCCCAGCGTGGTCATCGCCGTTGGTGCCATTGCTGAACGCGGTCGCTTGGGCCCCACCCTTGTATTCTCCTTCCTCTGGGGTACAATTGTCTACAATCCACTTGCCTACATGACGTGGAACGCCAAGGGGTGGTCGTTCGTCAAGGGTGGTCTCGATTTCGCGGGTGGAACTCCCGTTCACATCTCCTCCGGTACCGCCGCCCTCGCCATCTCCATCTACCTAGGAAGGCGTACCGGTTATGGAACCGAAAAACTTGCCTACAAACCCCACAACACTACCTATGTTATTCTCGGAACGGTCTTCCTTTGGTTCGGTTGGTTCGGCTTTAACGGTGGCAGTGCTTTGTCTGCGAACGTCCGTGCCGCCCAGGCCTGTGTCGTGACCAACCTCGCTGCCTCTGTCGGCGGACTTACCTGGATGCTTTGGGATTACCGCTTGGAGCGCAAGTGGTCCGCCGTTGGCTTCTGCTCTGGCGCTGTCTCTGGTTTGGTCGCGATCACCCCAGCTTCTGGTTTCGTTGGCTCTCGTAAGTGTCTCCCAAGAACCCAACGATTTGACCCTGATTTGTGAACCTCTCTTCTGCAGCCGCCGCCGTCCTCTTCGGTTTCATGGCCGGCACTGTTTGCAACTTTGCGACCCAGCTCAAATTCGCCCTCGGATACGATGATACCCTCGATATCTTCGCAACCCACGGTATCGGCGGTGTCGTCGGTAACGTAAGTTTCGCAGTGTCGGACTCTCGAATCGCCGTCTGATGTTCTCCAAGCTCTTGACCGGCCTGTTCGCACAAGCATCAATCGCTGGCCTTGATGGCATTACTGTCATCCCCGGAGGTTGGCTCGATCAAAACTACATCCAGCTCGCCTGGCAGCTGGCCGATTCAGTTACGGGTCTATCGTACTCTTTCGTTATGACGGTAAGAACTTGAATGAGTCTTATTGGCATGTGACTGATGAAACCTGGTTGGCTGCATCAGACGGTGATTCTATGGGTCATGCACTTTACCCCCTTCATGCGCCTCCGCGTCGACGAAAACTCTGAGTTAATCGGTATCGATGAGAGTCAGATGGGCGAATACGCCTACGACTACGTTGGCCTCGACTCGGAAGTCCCGTTGCTCAGTGACACTGCCTCTGCTACCGGTGGTGGCCGCGAGCCACAGCACGGTAACTTACACGAAGTTGAACACGGTAGCAACGAGAAGAGGAGCATCCCCGAAACAGCATAGATCGCCTCTAGTTAATCTTCCCTCCCTTACTCCCCGTGCGGCCAATTCCGGTTTTCTGTCCGCCATTTCCTTATACTTTTATCTACTGTCGCAACCAACCGCCATATTAGTGGTGTTAGTAATCCTACCGTTTGCCATATCGCATGCGAACTACCCCTGGATCACGATGGCTTTTCAGATGGTGGATGGTGAGTTTCGGCATGTTCCTAGGAGTGTGCACTGGTGGGTGTCGGAATCTGATGGCAAGCCATCGTCCGATATTTCCATATGCGGGAAGGCCTTATCTACTTCCGAGTACACGCGTTCCATCCGTCATCGGTCGCCGTAGACGACGGTCGACGCACATCTGTCCGTACAGCCGGCCATTGATGGATATCGATAAATGGGTGACTGTCATCACCCATCGGCGTCTGTGTTCTCCCAATGCTAATGAAACTGAAACCCCGCTTGTACCACCACCCTCGACCGATGTGTATGTAAATCAGAAAACACCAAGCCACACCCCTTTCTCTTTTGAGAAGGAGACCTTCCAAATAAGGTATACAACACATTGATCGGATCGGTGGTCGGATGGCATCATCGGGTGGGACCCCAGGAACCACTGACACAACATCCTTCCAATTGTTTTCCCTTCCAGTCCGTCGACGTCAGCCCCACCAGTCCGACCCCGAGAGAGCCTTATCACCACCGCTTGGGTGCAATCTGGCGCAGGCGGAGACCCTACGCACAACGCTCGAGGGAGCTTCCCTGTACAACGAGTTCAGGGTGAAACTGAGAAGGCGCGAGCCGAGCTGGGTTGAGCAATCCAACACAAGTGCCAAGTGCTTCGCGAATTCACTCCCGGTATCCTACACAATCCCGGGGTTGTTGGAAATTCCGCAGGAACAGACCATTGAACTCGAAGGGGCAGTATCCCCGCAGAGGGGAACGGGAAGGATTAATACGTGCGCTGCTAATCCAAACCGTTCAGGTGGTCCCCCGCCCGTTCTTTGAGGCACAGAATCTTTGAATGGTGACCACCACGCATTCAAACAGTTTCGACTGTATCCCCTCACGGTGCGGGGAACGTACCCGTGGTTGGAAAGCCGACTGCAGACTCCAAAATTCTTACCTATTTTTCTTTCAGGGTGTTTTACATCCTCCGGCTCGTCCTGGGGTGGCCGCGGTGCTCGGCGTCGCCAAGCCTATATACCCAGAACCCCGCTGCAAAGAGCTACGCATCGAGGCCATGTAGCTGCTTCGTTTGCCTTGGGTTCCCAGAAACCACATGTCTCGACTGCGGGATGCGATGAGACATCCATGCCCACCGTCATTCTAGAGGACCAACTCGCGAGCGGCGGGTGTGAGTCGCCGAGCAAATTGCAAATCAAGTTGGAGGTGAGCGAGCTGCACCCAGCCGTCGTCGTCACGACTCTCTCTGGGGCTCGGTTCCCGGCTGGGGCGTTATGCAGCGCCATTGCTTCTGTCTCCCGGAACAAAGTCGATGGGAGATCATCTCATAGAGTTTTAGGTTGCCGGTTCCCCTCCAGCCACCACCACAACCATGCACACCACCCGTTTGCGTGGTTACCGAGTGTAGAACTCCGGCACCTGAGCATGGCTCTTATCGGCGGCAATTTAGTATACCCGCCTCACGTGCTCTATCTTATCAGGCATCCATAATTTTACCTCCGATGCTCAACCTCCTGGGTCGTTGCAAGCCCTTCGAGCACTTGGCTCGGTTCCCGCCGGTTGTAGAACCAGGGCGGGGTGGGTAAATTGGGTAACGCCACTCTTCCTGAAGGGGGCGAACGCTCGCACGCGGCAACCACCTCCTAGTTGGTATCCCTCGCGCCTGTGTCAATCGATCGCGAAGGATCGCTGAGTTTCACGCGAGAACATGACCGACTTCTGCATATGTTAACGTCTGTGCTCCGCCTCAGTTCTGGATTCGATTACGGAGGACCACAGAGCAACTACAGTCCTTTGCATATGAACATGAACAGCGACTTTTTTGCTCGCTCACGTCGATCAACGCTATACCAAATTGAGCGGTCGGGCCGACGACTGTTGTGACCGTTGTCACCCGCGGGGCGCGCGGGAAATGACCAGTGCCGGGTGTGCCTCCCGAACGTCCTCCGCTCAGGATGTGCAGAAAGCCTAGTGAGGCATATCAACTAGGTGCCATATGACCAGGGGAGGGATGCGAGAGCGGTTGGGATGAGTAATAAAAAAAGCCCAGACCGTGGTTCGAACGCGGGGTGAGAAACGGCAAAAACTACTCATTGGGGCGTCAACCGCTGCCCCATCATGCTTTGCCAACTTCTTCCATAACCGGGATCATGTTTAGTTTTTATTGCAGCAGGACTCCTGCTGGCGATCAGTACAAACCTAAGGTA
>Ga0307516_10000046_pt1 | contig 130851 bp, 117 predicted proteins | sample 19_EM_MG_FD_203310 | JGI IMG/M metagenome (GOLD analysis project Ga0307516, IMG submission 203310) | Populus trichocarpa ectomycorrhiza microbial communities from riparian zone in the Pacific Northwest, United States - 19_EM | ecosystem: Host-associated > Plants > Roots > Unclassified... | reverse complement strand
TCGCCCGTGTAGAACAGGATGCGTTCGGTGGTCGTGGTCTTGCCTGCGTCCACATGGGCGATGACGCCGATGTTGCGTAGGTTTCTGGGTGTCGGGTTCATAACGATTCTTTTCTCGTCGGCGGCACGGCTCATGGTGTGCGCACCGCCGCCAGGTTGGCAAGGGCCAGCCCTGGCAAGAATCGCCAGGGCTAGCGCAAAAGTTGGTGGATGCGGCCGAAGCACGGGCGCAGCAAGGGGCTCACGCTTCGGCGAGTGCGAATCGTGGCAATCAGCTTGTCGTAGGTGCGCATGGTTGAACTCCAGAAAAACAAAACCCCGGGAGGCGGTGGCCTGGCCGGGGTTGCTTTCCCGGAAGGCACACGGCCTTCCGAACGCGAGCGAAAGGCGTGTCAGGTGGCGAAAGTCGCCTTGATCGCTGCGGTGTTCTTCATGATGTCGCTATTGTCGTCGCGTACGAAAGCGCCGACAAGCGGTGGGGACATCGGCTGTGGGGCCGATGTCACGCATTGATCGCGGCATCAGGCCTCGTACTCGACGTACGTGTGGTCTTCGCCGGCAAGCGCCTCTGCAAGGATGGCCCGAATGGTTGTCCACTCGCCGCCAGCCAGGCCAGCCCCGATCTTTGGATAGGCAATTCGCTTCCCCGAAAATTCGAGCTTCACTGCATTCATGACACTTCGGATCGCGGCGTAGTCAGCCTTCACGCCGGTGCCTCGCCAGTGGACCTGGGTGTAGCCATTGACGATGTAGAAGGCAGTTCCATTGCGTCTTACCTGAGCCATGGAAATAGTTCCCAGCTTGGTCAGGTCACCTCTTGCCGTGGCGCAGTCCGCCGCATAGGCCTCCGGAAAGAGCCGCTTGATGGAAAGCGCGATGCCCTTCCCCATCTGGCATTGGCAGTTGCAGCCATGAACGATGACATCGAACCTGCCTTCCAGCGCAAGCTGCAGCAGGTCACCTGAGATTTGCTTCATTGCAGTTGCGCTACCTGACGTTTGGACAACAGTCGACTCACCGAAGGCAGATTCACGCCTTCTCTTTCGCGAAACGGTGAATCACCTCGATCACACCGACGATGTGGTCGTTCAACTGCTCCAGTTCCTCCGCCGGCACCCACCACTCGGTGTGACGGCCTGCGCCTACCGTGTGGATCGGATAGCGCTGCATGAACGACTGTTCGACCTCGAAGCGCGTCACGAAGCCTTCGCCACTGGCTTGCACGTTCCAGTCGCGGGCAATCTCGACGGCATAGCCTTCGTTCGTCACTGGGTAGAAGATCGGTTGATCGGGCAGCCTGGGCGGCCAGCGCTTGAAGCCATTGGCTTCGACCAGCGCCAGTTCACGCGGACCGGTCGGGCGGTACAGCGTGACCAGCGGGCTGAGGTACTGCGCCGGCACCGCGTCCGTCAACCACACGCCATTGGCCGAGCGATAGAAGAGATGCCCGTCGGCGTGCAAGCGCGCCGCATCGACCTTCAGCAGCACGGACTCGCCGCGGCGGGCGCCGACCGCCGTTGCGGTGGACGAGCTTTCGCTCAGGTGCACATGGTGACGGGCGCGCTTGGCCAAGCCCTGCTCCAGGATCGACGGCAGGAAGCGCTTCGTCGTGCCGTGCAGCAGCGCCGCCGGCGGTTCCAGTGGCGGCAGGCCGAGGTCGACCGGGATCGAATGGCCCTGGTTGGCGCGGATGCGGGTGCCGTCTTCGCTGAGGGCAAAGCGCTGCTTGTCGCTGGTGCGCACGATCTCCTCGAGCATCTCGCGCGAGAGCGTATGACCCGCCGCCGCGCACTTGGCCAGCAGCTCGTCCACTGGCGTCCAGCCGGCTCGTCCAGCTGAAGCCCGATCAGGCCGGGCTGATGGCGCAGCACGAGGCTGAGGAACTTGCTGGTCGACACCAGCCGATTCTGGCCTGCACCGTTCTTGTTCGTATTCATCTTGTTGTTCTCCCTCTCGGAAAAGTCGTTCTTGTGTCTTCGTATTGCCATAAGTTGCTCTGAACAACTTACAACAAGTTGGACAATACAACTTACACTGCAAACCGTCAAGAGACGACATCGCCCGTGCCGTCTCACGATCACCACAGCCACGCTCCGAATGACCCACAAGACATGACCCGCAAGCCTGCCGCATCGACCAAGTCATCGGCCCCGCCCAAGTTTCCGCTGCCCTACACCACCGTCGACATCGTGATCTTCACGGTGCGCGACGAGACCCTCGAGGTTCTGCTGGTCAAGCGGCCGGGTGACAGCGGCGAGCCGTTTCCCGGCCGCTGGGCGCTGCCGGGTGGCTTCGTCAACATCGATCTGGATGCGGACCTGCTGGCCTGTGCGCGACGCAAGCTGCTGGACAAGACCGGCGTGGTCAGCCCCTACCTCGAACAGCTGGGCAGTTGGGGCGGGTTGGCGCGCGATCCGCGGGGCTGGTCGGCAACGCACGTCTACTTCGCACTGATCCCCGGGGCCGAGCTGCAGTTGCGCCATGGCGCCAACGCGGCGGATGTGGCGTGGCTGCCGGTGGATCGCGCGCTGAGGACCAAGCTGGCCTTCGACCACAGCGACATCTTCGCCGCCGCGGTCGAGCGCCTGCGCGCCAAGGTCGAATACACCTCGCTGCCGGCCTTCTTGTTGAACGAGCCGTTCACGTTGCCGCAGCTGCAGCAGGTCTACGAGGTGGTGCTGGGCCGGCCACTGGACAAGAGCGGCTTTCGCACGCGCATGCTCGCCGCTGGCTTTCTGGCTGAGGCAGGCCACGTCGAAGGCACGTCGAACCGGCCGGCGATGGGCTACAAGCTGCTGGACCGGGAGGCGGCGGTTGTCTTCCCGCGTACGTTCAGCCCGCGCGGGTAGCGCGCCGCTACGCAAGGGTCCGCACGCAACTGCGGCAAGATGCAGCCCATGTCCTCACCCTGCCCTTGCGGTCGCCTGGGCCGCGACAAGCGGCCGTTGGCCTACGAAGCATGTTGCGGGCGCTGGCACAGCGGCCCCACGCAATACGAAGCGCCAAACGCCGAGGCGCTGATGCGCTCGCGCTACAGCGCCTACGTGCTCGGCCTGACGGATTACCTGCTGGCCACCTGGCACCCGAGCACCCGGCCTGCCGCGCTCGAGCCGGACGAGCCCGGCCTCAAATGGTTGGGACTCGAGGTGCGAAACCACACGGCGCAGGACGCCGACCACGCGACCGTCGAGTTCGTGGCGCGCAGCAAGCTCGGCGGCCGGGCTTTCCGTCTGCACGAAACCAGCCGTTTCATCCGAGACCCGGCCAGCGGCCGCTGGACCTATGTCGACGGTGACCTGCACTCCAGAAACGCTTGAACACAAAGGCTTCGCCGATGCTGATCTTTGCCAATCCCCGCCACGCGCTGCACGAAGGCCGTCACGAGATGTTCCGCGGCCGCCTGGTGCCCTGCCATGAAACACCGGCCCGGCTGGACCATGTGCTGGCCGAGTTGGGCCGGCGCCCGGTGGGCGAGCTGCGCGAGGCGCCGCCGGTGCCCCGCGCGACGCTGGAACGCGTGCACGAGCCGCGCTACCTGGACTTCCTGAGCACCGCCTGGGCCGAATGGGTCGCGCTGGACCCGGCCAACGCCGAAGTCGACGCCCTGCCCTCGACCTGGCCGGTACGGGGCTTTCGCCACGACATCGAGCCGCTCAACTTCGCCGCCCGCATGGGGCTGTATTCGTACGACGCCGGCACGCCGCTGACAGCAGGCACCTGGGCCGCTGCCGAAGCCGGCGCTGCGTGTGCCGTGGCCGCGGCGCACGCCGTGGGTGGCGCCAACACCCCGCGCGCCGCGGTGGCGCTGACCCGACCGCCAGGCCACCACGCCGGTGCCGACTTCTTCGGTGGCTACTGTTTCCTGAACAACGCGGCCATCGCTGCCCAGGCCCTCCGCGATGGTGGCGCCAAGCGCGTCGCGGTGCTGGATGTCGACTATCACCACGGCAACGGCACGCAAAGCCTGTTCTACGGTCGGTCGGACGTGCTGACGATCTCGATCCACGGCGACCCGCGCACCGAGTACCCGTTCTTCCTGGGCCATGCCGACGAGCGTGGCGAAGGCGATGGTTTTGGCCACAACCTGAACCTGCCGCTGCCTGCGGGCACCGGCTTTGTCGCTTGGCGCAACGCGCTGACGCAAGCGCTGCAGCGGGTGAAAGACTTCGGCGCCGACGCGCTGGTGATCGCGCTGGGCGTGGACACCTACGAAGGCGATCCGATCTCCCGCTTCACGCTGGGCAGTGGTGATTACCTTCAGGTGGGCCTCGATCTCGCCTCCACCGGCCTGCCGACTGTCTTCACGCTCGAAGGCGGTTACGCGGTGGCGGCAATGGGCGTGAACGTGGTCAACGTGCTCGAAGGCTTTGCCTCGGCCGGCGCGGCCTGAAAAAGCAAAAGGCCCGGCGGTGCCGGGCCTTTCAGTGTGCGGGCCGTCAGGCCGCGGGTGGCCTCACGCCACGAACTCTTGCCGCACCTTGGGCGACATCAGGCGGCGGATGACCCAGGCCAGCAGACCAGAAGCCCCCAGCGTGACCACACCCGACAGCACCTTGGCCGCGGTGGCGAAACCGCCGAACACGCCGACAGCACCCATCGGCAGCGGGGTGTCGCGCAGCGTCGCGTCGACCAGCGATTGCACGAACTCGTGTTGCAGCCACAGGCTGGCCAGGTTGGCGGCGATGGCCACCACCACCAGGCCGATGAAGGCGCGACGGGCCCATTCCAGGCGCATCAGCAGGCCGACGGCCGCCACCAGCAGCGCCACCGCCAGGATCAGGCCGGTGCCCGTCACCCACGGCAGGTAGCTCAGCATCAGGCCGCTGATCAGTGGCATCGGCTCGGACTGCACCGCCGCATCGAGCGCGGGCAGCCAGGAAGCCAGCGCGGCTTGCTGGATCGCACCAAATGCGCAGGCCACGGCGGCCATCACAATGGCGGCCCAGGCTGTGAGCGTGACGAAAAGCGAGCGGTATCCGAGGTAGTAGGTCTGGGGCATGGCAGTCTCCAGTGCAGGGGCATCATGACGACTGCACGTGTCCGCCATTTTTCCGGGCGCAACCGAACGTGTCATTCCCTCAAAAGAGGGTTCTCCCTAGGACGTAGGATGCGCGCCCTCCCAGGCGTCGCGGTCACCCCACACTCTGTGTGACCAGTCACGCCGAACTGCAACTTCTGTATCGCGCGAGGCGGCGGCGCTCGCCGCTCAGGCTTTCCAACCCAGGCCCAGCAGTTCCCCGATTTTCGGCAGCAGCTGTTCCATGTCGAGCGGTTTGGTCATGAACACGCTCGCCCCGGCGGCCAGGCACCTGGCTCGGTCGGCGTTCGACGCATGGGCCGACAGCGCAACGATCGGCAGCTTGGCATGCACGGGCTGCGCGCGAATCTGGCGCGTGGCTTCGAGGCCCGACAGCACCGGCATTGCCATGTCCATCAGGATCAGGTCGGGTGGCGCGCGTTGGACCCGCTCGAGCGCTTGCCTGCCGTCGGCCGCCTCGTCGATCACGAAGCCGAGCTGGCTCAGCAGATCGCAGAGCATGCAGCGGTTGTCCGCCACGTCGTCGACGACCAGGATGCGCCGCCGCGGGCCCGTGTAGCCGCTGGGCAGGCGCGCCGCCGCGGGCGCTGCGACGCCCGGCTCGACGATGGGCAAGTCGAGGTCGAACCAGAACCGGCTGCCGGCCCCGGGCTGGCTTTCGACATGGATCTCACCTCCCATGCGGTGCACCAGCTGGCGACTGATTGCCAGGCCCAGCCCGGTGCCGCCTGCGCGGCGCTGCACATCGCCCACCTGCTCGAAAGGCTCGAAGATGGTCTGCAACTGATTCGCGGCCATGCCCAGGCCGCTGTCCCGCACCTCGAAGCGCAGCTCGGCCTGGTTGCCGCTGGTGCGCAAGGTCTGAACCGACAGCACGATGTGGCCACGGTCGGTGAACTTCAGCGCGTTGCCCAGCAGATTCAGCAGCACCTGGCGCAGCGCCTGCGGGTCGACCCAGAGCGCACCCGGCAGGCTGTCGCCGACATCGCAGTCGAAGCGCAGGCCTTTCGAGTCGGCGCGCACCCGAATCAGCGCCGCGATCTCTTGCAGCAAGGCCGCCGGCTCGATCCGCGCGGGACGCAGCTCCACCTTGCCGGCCTCGATCCTGGCCAGGTCGAGGATGTCGACGATCAGCGCCAGCAGGTGCTCGCCGCTGCTGCGGATGACGTCCAGCCCGGTGCGCAGCCGCTCTTCGCTCAGCGGATGGCTCATCCCCAGCACTTGCGCATAGCCCAGGATGCCGTTGAGCGGCGTGCGCAGTTCATGGCTCATGTTGGCCAGAAATCGGCTCTTGGCCTGGTTGGCCACTTCGGCCTGTTCCTTGGCCACCCGCAACTCCGAAGTGCGCTGCGCGACCATCTCTTCGAGCCGGTCCCGGTGCGCCAGCAACTCGGCTTCGACCACGGCGCGCCGGGCCAGCTCCGCCTCCAGGCTCTGGTTCATCTCGTTGAACGCGACGGCCACGTCGTCGAGTTCGTCGGGCGCGTGGCCACTTGGGCGTGCCAGCTGGAGCAAACGGTCACGCACGCCGGCGCCGTAACCACGGGCATAGGCAGCGATGTGCTCGAGGTGGCGCGTGATCCAGCGGCTGACGACGTAGAGGATGAACAAGGCGATGAAAAAGGTCTTCGTCGCCTGGGTCGCCAGGATCACCAGCGTGCGGTCGATCAACCGCTTGTACACGCCGTCGAAGCCCGCCACCACCGTCAGCGTGCCCAGCGCCTCACGCGACGCGGTGGGGGCGTGCAGCACGTAGCGACGTGTCATGCCCGCGCCCGACGGCGGCGCGCCGGCTTCGAACTGCTCGCCCGCATGGCCTTTCAACTGCGCGTAACGCAGGTCACGCATCTTCAGCATGCCGCTGAGCTGCAGCTGGGTCTGGTTCTTGTCGAAAGACCACAGGCTGCTCGCCAGCGTGTCGAGGTAGGCGCTCTCGACCTGGGCGAACTCGGTGTCAATCTCCGACACGTCGCGCGAATAGTCGAGATAAAGCTGGATCGCGGTGGCCAGCAGCGCCAGGCCGGTGCTGGCCAGCACGATGGCGCCGAGCAGCCGGCGCCCCAGGCGGCGACCGCCGGCATGTTCAGAGAAAAGCGCCATCAGCGCTCGGCCTCGTGCAAGGCTTCGAGGCGGTAGCGTTCGATCAAGCCTTCGGCTTTCATCGCCTTCAACACCGCTGCCAGGCGCGGTGCCAGCTCGGCGTGCTTGCGAAGAAGATAGGGGTACAGCGGTGCCGTCTGGAGAACCAGCACCCGGTGGACGGTGGTGACGCCCTTCAGCTCGGCGGACTGCAACGCACTCAGCACGGAGAGATCGACATCACAGAAGAGGTCGGTGCGCCCCGTCAACAACATCTTCAGCCCCTGTTCGGCGTGCGTGACGTCGACCATTTGTTCCAGCGGCAAGACGGTCGCAAGCGCCTTCTCGCAGAAGAGCACGCCGCGGCGATAGCTGACCCGCAGCTTCATCGCCGAAAGATCATCCAGGCGTTTCAACTCCAGCGTGGCGTCCACCGCATGGAGCGCGAAGGCGATATCGATCACCGATTCATCCACGCGAATCAGTTCGGGGTGGGCTTCCTCATAGATGCGTGCCCGCGATACCTCGCCATCGATGGCACCTTGGTCCAGCAACACCCCAATGCGCTGGGTGGGATAGGTCGCCAGCTCCACCCGCAGGCCCAGCCGCCTGAAGGCCTCACCGTAGAGCCGCCGATACCACTTCGACACATAGGTCGTTTCAGGATCCACCATGCCCATGACGAACGGCTGCAACGGCTCGGCCCGCACCGTGGCCGGCCAAAGTGAAAGAAAGCTCAGCAAGACGAGGGCGGGCAGGCGCATGTGCTGGGCCCTGTCATTTGCGCGCGAATTCGCGCTCGACGTCGAGGCGATACCGGGCGATCAGGCCTTCGGCCTTCATCTGCTTGAGCACGGCCGCCAGGCGGGGCGCCAGTTCGGCATTCTTGCGATGCAGATAGGGATAGAGGGGCGCCGATTCGCTCAGCACGAGCAGCTTGCGGATCCGCGTCTCACCTTTGAACTTGCCGGAAAACAGCGCCGAAGCCATCGAAAGCTCGGTGTCGCAATGGAAGAAATCGGGCGGGCCTTGCAACAGATTCTCCAGCCCTTGCTCGGTGCTCGTCACGTCGAACAAGCGGTCTGCCGGTTGCCACTTCTTCAGCGTGTTTTCGCACACCACCACACCGCGCCTGTATTGCGCGCGCAGGTTCGTGGTCGCCAGGTCTTCAAGCCGATTCAGCCGTACCGTGTCGTTGGCCACGTACAGCGCAAACTGCCCGTCCACCGCCGCTTCTTCGACCCGAACCAGATCGGGGTGTGCGGCGGCGTAGTTCAAGGCTCGCCAGGCTTCGCCGTCGACCTCTCCACGTTCCAGCATCACGCTCAGGCGCAAGGTCGGGTAGGAAACGAACCGCACCGGAACCCCGAGGCGCTTGAACGCCTCGGTGTAGATGCGGCGAATCCACTGGCCGGCGAAGCTTGTCTCGTCGTGATCGGTGCCCATCACGAACCCCGCGGCGGGTGCCGGCCCCGCCTGCGCAAGCGACGACCCCACCGCCAGCAGCAGCCCCAACGCCAGCGCGCGCCGGCGCAGGCCTGCGTGTCGGGCAGGGGCACAACGCGGCAGCGGACCGAAGCAGGTGGTCATGGGTACAGCCGAGCGCATCGCGCCGCCCTGCAAACCGGGAGTTCACCCTTTGTCGACCGGACAGGCGCTGGGCTCGTTGGAACAGCGGGCGTGCGATAGTCGCCAGCCGATTGTGCTGGCGTTGCACGCCGGTCGCCAAGAGGTTTGTTCGGCAACTGACGAGCAGATGGTCGGCCCCATCAGCCGGGGCATGCACGCCGCAGGTTTGCGCTTTTCACGGTCAAACTCATAAACGCTGTGACCAGCCACCCTGACCTGCAAGTTCTGTATCGCGACGACGACCTGCTGGTGATTCACAAGCCGCCGGGTCTGCTGGTCCATCGCACCGGTCTCGACGCGCACGAGACCGACACGGTGCTCGAGCGTCTACGACAACAGCTCGGTGCCGACACGCCCGCCGGCCTGGGCCCGGCACACCGGCTGGACAAGGGCACCTCGGGGCTGCTGGTGCTGGCCTGTCATGCCGATGCGGCCCGCGCGCTGGGCGCTGCCTTCGACGAAGGCACGGTCACCAAGCGCTACCTCGCGCTGGTGCGGGGCTGGCCAGCCGAAACGATCGACCTCGACCACCCGCTGGCCCGCGACCCCGAGCTGCCCAGCAGCGGTCAGCCGCAGTTGCCGGCGCACACGCTGTTTCGCCGGCTGGCCCGCGTCGAGTGGCCGTTCGCCGTCGATGGTCGACACCCAACCAGCCGTTATGCACTGGTCGAGGCCTGCCCGTTGAGCGGCCGGCGCCACCAAATCCGCCGCCATCTGAAGCACCTGGCCCACCCGATCGTCGGCGACTCGACGCACGGCAAGGGCCCGCACAACCGGGCCGTGGCCACCTGGCTGGGCGTCACCCGGCTCTGGCTGCATGCCGCAATGCTGGAACTGCCCCACCCCGCCGATGGACGCCCGATGCGCTTCGAAGCCCCGCCCGGGCCGGACTGGGACGCACTGCGGGCCCGCGGCCCGTGGCTGGACGGCTAACCGAACCGCACCGCGCGCAGCGTGGCGGCCTGGCTGTGCACCTGCGGCGTGAACTGGACGGTCAGCATGGTGAGTGTCCTGTCCCACAGGACACTCTTGCGATCATCACGGCGGCCCTGACCCTGCGCAATCGCAGAATGCACCCACGCCTGCGCGGACGCGTCCGGGCGCTGACAATCGCCGGCGATCCCGCAGCCCCACCCGGCGTTCGCCCGCCGACCATCCCATGCCCACCGGCCTGCTTGCCGCCGCCCTGTCCTACGCTCTGTGGGGTTTGTTCCCGCTCTATTTCCGCCAGGTCGGCGAGGTGCCGGCTTTCGAGATCGTGCTGCACCGCTCGGTCTGGTCGTTGGTGTTCGTGCTGGGGCTGTTGACAGTGATGCGGCGCTGGGCCTGGGTGGCTGACGTGCTGCGCCAACCGCGCACGCTGCTGGTCTTCAGCGCGAGCGCGCTGCTGCTGTCGACCAACTGGGTGGTCTACGTCTGGGCGGTCAACCACGGCCGGGTGATGGAAGCGAGCCTGGGCTACTTCATCAACCCGCTGGTCAACGTCGCGCTCGGCATGGTGTTCCTGCACGAGAAATTGCGCGCAACCCAGCGCTGGGCACTGGCCGTTGCCGCCGCTGGCGTCGCCTGGCTGACCTGGACGGCCGGCGTGCCGCCGTGGATCGCGCTGGCGCTCGCCTTCAGCTTTGGCCTGTATGGTTTGCTGCGCAAGACCGCGCCACTGGGCGCGCTGGAAGGGCTGGCGCTGGAGACTGCGCTGCTGGCGCCGCTGGCCATCCCGGCGCTGGCCTGGTTCAGCAGCCATGGCGGCGCGCTGTCGCATGCCAGCCCGGCCACCTGGGGCTGGCTGCTCTTCGCCGGCCCGCTCACTGCCGTGCCGCTGCTGATGTTTGCCTACGGCGCCCGCCGAGTCACGATGGCCACGCTGGGACTGCTGCAGTACCTGGCGCCGACGATCCAGTTCGCCCTGGCAGTGTGGGTCTTCCATGAGCCGTTGAAGCCCGAGCGGCTGGCCGGCTTCGTGCTGATCTGGATCGCGCTGGCGCTGTACAGCGCCGAGTCGCTGTGGCGGCTGCGGCAGGCCTCGCCGGCGCCGGCCTGAGGACACTCAACCGGCACCGGATGCCGCGGTCGGCGCTGGGCCGCTCCCAAGGCGGCCGCGGACCCTCTCGGAGGGCCGAGCCCGGACCATCACATCAAGTCTTCGTGCAGGCAGAGGATGTTGCCCTCGGTGTCCTCGAACCAGGCGGCCTTCTCCGAGCCCAGCACGCAGACGTGGTCGACAGTCTTCAGGCCCGGCAGGTCGTAGTCTGCGAACGCCACGCCGCGAGAGGACAACTCGGCCACCGCCTTGCCGATGTCGGCGACCCGGAAGCTCAACGCCGTGTGCGTCGCCTGCGTGCCGCCGGGCTTCGGGAACAACGCCAGTTCGGTGCCGCTGCAGCGGTAGATGAACTTGCCGTCGGGCTTGGCACCCAACGGAGTCAGCCCCAGGCGCTGCTCGTAAAAGGCACGGGCACGGGCCAGATCCTTGACCGGCAGCATGCAGGTCACCAGGCTTTCGTCGAGCATCGACATCACGCTCTCCTCGGGCGCGGGTTGCGCCTTTGGCGGGTTGTACGCCCAGCGCGATCAACCGTCCAGCGGACGAAACCCGGTCAGCGGAGGTCGCCGGCCAGGCTGGCCAGCGTGTCGGCCGGGATCGCCATGTGGGCCGGGTAGTTCGTGTGGTCGCAGCCCAGGCGCACGGCGGCCCCGGCGCGCACGGCTTGGCAATCGGCTTCGGTCAGCTCGAAGCGCAGGAAGTGCACCGACGAGGTCTTCTCTTCGTTCTCGCGGTCCAGGTCTTCGTCGGCGATCGCGTAGACGCGGGGGTGCCCCTCGACCTCGACGAACATCCGGTCTTCCACGCCGATCAGCCGCGCCAGCTCGCGCTTGCGCTCGTGCGGGTCGGAGTACTCGATCAGCATCGTCGCCTTCCAGTTGCTGCCGTCGGGCACCAGCGGCGCATAGGCGTCGATCTCGCCCTGGATGCCGTCCTCGTCGAAGATCTTTTCGATGTGCAGCATTTCCTGGATCTGGCGGCGGATTGTCTGCTCGTCTTCGAACTGCAGCGTGATGTGCTCGCCCAGGTGCACGCTGCGCAGGCGGCGGTGGGCGATGACCGACGGTTTGTCGGTCTTGCGGATCTTGGCGTAGGCCTCGAGCGTGAGCAGGCTGTCGCGGGTGATGGTCATCGTCTCGTCCTCTACTCTGAGACAGCACACTAGTGCAGTGTTTGATGCTAGGCGGAACTTAAGAAAACCGATGGTTTTGGTCGTCTGGCTAGGCGCAAACCACAGCGATGCCCGGTGGCATCGCGAGGATTTGCAACGACGCCAGGCGGCCAAAGGCGCGGTTTTATGTTCCGCATAGCGTCGAACACTGCACTAGATTCCGTAGGCCTGACGCACCAGGCTGATCGGGTGCTTCAGTGTCTTGGCCGGCGTGCCAGCAATTGCCATGCCCTGGGCGATGTGGTGGCCGGCGAGCGCGCAATCGCTGCTGATCACGTCGGGCTCGTCCTTGGCCATCGCCTTGAACACCGGCTTGCCGATTTTCATCGCCAGCGGGTGGAACGGCGTCTTCACGCCGTAGGTGCCGGCGTGGCCCGAACAACGCTCGACCGTGTTCAGCTGCACCGTCACCGTCTGGCCGATCAGCTTGAACATCTCTTCGGTCTTGCGGCCGATGTTCTGCACCCGGCCGTGACACGGGATGTGGTAACTCACCTTGCCCAGCGCGGCCTTGAAATCGGTCTTCAGCAGACCGTCCTTGTGGCGCGCCATCAGGTATTCGAAGGGATCGAACATCGCCTCCTTCACGCGCTGCACGTCGACCTCGTCGGGGAACATCAGCGGCAATTCCTGCTTGAACATCAGCGTGCAGCTGGGCACCGCGCTGATGATGGCCCAGCCCTCGCGCGCATAACGCGCCAGCACCGGGATGTTGGCCGCCTTGTGTTCGGCCACCGAGTCCAGGTCGCCCAGCTCCAGCTTGGGCATGCCGCAGCACTGCTCCTTCTCGACGATCTGGTAAGGGATGTCGTTATGCGCGAGCAGCTTCAGCAGGTCATGCCCGATGCCGGGCTCGTTGTAGTTGACATAGCAGGTCGAGAAGATGACCACCTTGCCCGGCGTACGCTGGCCGTTCGTGATCGTTTCGACATCGCCGTTGGCGCGCGCCTTCCAGCGGAAACGGCTGGTCGCCAGTTCGGGCAGCCAGGCATCAGGGTGCACGCCCAGGTGCTTGTCCAGCTGCTTGCGCATCACCTTCGTCTTGTTCACCTTGTTGACGATCTGCACCACGATCGGGATGCCGGCGAACTGGCCGTGCACGTCGGTCGAGGCCAGCAGCTGCTCGCCCCTGCCCACATGCCCCTGCTTGAACTTGATGGCCTTGGCCCGCAGCATCAGGTGCGGGAAGTCCACGTTCCACGGGTGCGGCGGCACGTACGGGCACTTGGTCATGTAGCAGAGGTCGCACAGGTAGCACTGGTCGACGACCTTGACATAGTCGGCCTTGGGCACCTCGTGCACCTCGCCATCGCTGGTGGCATCGATCAGGTCGAACAGCGTCGGGAACGACTGGCACAGGCTCACGCAGCGCCGGCAGCCGTGGCAGATGTCGAACACCCGCTCCAGCTCCTTCAATGTGGCCGCTTCGTCGTAGTACGACGGCTCTTGCCAGGCAATGGGGTGGCGGGTCGGTGCCTCGAGGTTGCCTTCGCGCTGGGCCATGGGTCATCCTGCCTGGGTTGGTCTTGTGGCCACGCAGGCCGCAATGAAACGGGGGGCGTGTCTGCGCCCCCCGGTGTCGTGTGCTGGTCGGTCCCCGAGGGTGTCAGTCGACCAGTTGGTCCAGCGCCTTGACGTAGCGGTTGGCGTGCGAGCGCTCGGCCTTGGCCAGCGTTTCGAACCAGTCGGCGATCTCGTCGAAGCCCTCTTCGCGCGCGGTGCGGGCCATGCCGGGGTACATGTCGGTGTACTCGTGCGTCTCGCCGTGCACGGCAGCTTTCAGGTTGTCGCGCGTCGGCCCGATCGGCAGGCCGGTGGCCGGGTCGCCCACGGCCTCGAGGAATTCGAGGTGGCCATGCGCATGGCCGGTTTCACCTTCAGCGGTGGATCGGAAGAGCGCAGCCACATCGTTTTGCCCTTCGATGTCGGCCTTGTTCGCGAAGTACAGGTACCGGCGGTTGGCCTGCGATTCGCCCGCAAAGGCGTCCTTCAGGTTCTGCTCGGTCTTGGAACCCTTCAAACCCATGACAAGCTCCTCAGTGGTGATGACGCGGGCCGCCAGCGCCTGCCGGCGACTCATCGCTGACGCTAGCAGAGCCGTGAGCGGAAAGGCAATTCAATGCGTCAATGCAGGAGATAGGCCCAGCCTATGCTGACCCGGGCCAACCCTAGGTCGACGGGGACTCAACGCAGTCCCAGCAGCCGCAACGACAGGTCGTGCAAGCGGCCCTCCGGGTCGGCCAGGTTGCGCAACACGTCGAAATGGTGGTGGCCAACCAAGGTTTCGCACACCGGCACCGCCGTCGGCCCCCACTGGTCGCGGATCAACTGCGTCTGGTGCAGGAACTCTTCGCTTTCATCGCCGCCGACCACCGCATACAACGGCCGCTTCGGTCGCGGAAAGAACGAAGGCGACAGGCGCTTGACGCTGGCCGGCGTCAGGCCCAGGTCGGCCAGGAAGGGCGTGTGGCGGATCGGCTCCAGGTCGTACAGGCCCGAGATGCCCAAGGCCCCCTGCAGCGGCAGGAAGGGCAGCTCGGCGTCGACCTCTTTCCAGCGGCAGCACAGCAGCATCGCCGCCAGATGCCCACCGGCCGAGTGACCGACGAGCGCGATGCGCGAGGCATCGCCGCCAAACTCAGCCGCATGGCGCCAGGCCCATGCGACCACCCGCGTCAACTGCAAGGCGATCTGTTCGATGGTGACCGCCGGGCACAGGCTGTAGTTGGGCACCAGCATCGCCGCCCCATCGGCTGTGAACGACGGCGCGATGAACGACTGGTCGGCCTTGTCGAACGCGCGCCAGTAACCACCGTGGATGAAGATCAGCACCGGCGCGCCTGGCTGCGAGGGAAAGATGTCGAGCCGTTCGTCGGCGCCCTCGCCATAGGCCACGTCCAGCTCGCAGCGCGACCGCTCGCGCGCCATGCGCGACGCATGGCGCCAGCGCTCGAAGATGGCCGCGTGCTCGGGCACGCGGGCGCGGTTGTTGTACTGCGCGTCCAGCCACTGGGGGTCGAGCGGGTTCATCCATTGCCTCCCGATGCAAGTGTTCTGTCAAGGCGCCAACATCACCGCCCGTGGCGCCACCGATGGCAATCGACGGGCCGAGCGCGGCGGCGCGATTCTGACGCCGACTGACCCTCGCCGTGAAGCAAAAAACTTGCTGCTAGAATTCCTGGCTCTGGGGACGTAGCTCAGCTGGGAGAGCGTCGCGTTCGCAATGCGAAGGTCGGGAGTTCGATCCTCCTCGTCTCCACCAGATCCGCAAGGGCCTGCATCGTTGATGCAGGCCCTTTGTTTTTGCAGCGCCGCCCTTGTCGTCAGCTACATCAGTACGCTCGGCGACAAGGCCGCGGAGTTGGCCGATCCCGCGCTTCAAGGGCGGCACTACGCCGCTCTACAAGACAAATTCGGCCAGGCGTTACCTGACTACGCCATGCCGCAACTGATGGGCTACAGCGTCTACCGTCTGGTGGGGCACAAGCAGGCCCAGCATCGGTAAGGTCTCGCATGCGAGAGCGCTCGACGAGTCGGCTCAACGCCTGCTAAAGAGGCTTGGGATCGGTCCCCTGCGCGCCCTCGCCCTGCGTCTTCGTGGCGTCCTGCTCGGGATGACCGCGGTTCAGGTCACCTGGCGACTCGGGGCCGGTCTGCCCTGTTTCGCCGATGCGATGGTCCTCATCGTCATGCTCGAGGCCGCCTTGAAGACCAGGCGGAAAGTCTTGCGTTTTGCGTCCACTCACAGCGGTCTCCCGGATATGGCGTGAGCAAACTCTAGCGACACCTGACGAGCCAGATGCGCGCATGGGTTTGGCTGACAGCATGTCCGCGCCTCCGGCTGAATGCGAGAGCACGCGTCCCGCCGACCTGGTAGCGCTGCCAACCATCCTAGAATCGCGCATGGCTGATCCAGATGGCACTCGGCGCCCCCGCCGCAGCAGCGGCGCGGTGACGCTGCACGACGTCGCCAAGCTGGCTGGCGTTGCACCCATCACCGCATCGCGGGCCCTGAACTCGCCCGACCAGGTGTCGGCCGAAGTGCGGCAGAAGGTCAGCGAGGCGATCGCCCGCACCGGCTATGTGCCGAACCTGCTGGCGGGCGGGCTGGCCTCGCGTCGCAGCCGCCTGGTGGCGGCGGTGGTGCCAACGATCTCGGGCCCGGTCTTTCTCGAGACCGTGCAGACCCTGACCGAGACCTTGGCCGACCGGGGCTACCAGCTGATGCTGGGCCAGGCGGGCTACACCGGCTCGCGCGAGGACGCGCTGCTCGAAGCCATCATCGGCCGCCGCCCAGACGGCATCGTGCTGACCGGCATCATGCATTCGATCGATGGCCGCAAGCGCCTGCTGGCCTCCGGCATCCCGGTGGTCGAGACTTGGGACCTGACACCCACGCCGATCGACATGCTGGTCGGCTTCTCGCATGTGGAGGTGGGACGCAGCGTGGCCGAATACCTGCACCGCAAAGGCCGCCGGCGCTTGGCCGTCGTCTGCGGTGACGACGAGCGCGCCAAGCGTCGCGCCTGGGCGTTTCAATCGACCGCGGCCACGCTCGGGCTGCCCGATGTGCCGATGGTCGCCGTGCCTGCCCCCACCACGCTGAAGGGTGGCCGCCAGGGCCTGGAGACGCTGCTGAAAACCCAGCCCGGGATCGACGCGGTGTTCTGCAGCTCCGACCTGCTGGCCTTGGGCGTGATGACCGAAGCCCGGGCGCGCGGCGTACAAGTGCCTGGCCAGTTGGCGGTGGTCGGATTCGGTGACCTGGATTTCGCCGCCGACCTGGACCCCGCGCTGACGACCGTGCACATCAAGGCCAGCGCGATCGGCCGCCAAGCCGCGCAGTTCATCCTCGACCGGACGGAAGGCCGCGCAGTGCCGCAGCGCGTGGTCGACATCGGCTACTCGATCGTCGAGCGGGCCAGCGCCTGACTGGGTGTAAACCCTGAATTCATTTCGATTGCCGTTCAAAATTGGTAGCGCTACCATTCGATGCCGACGAAGCCGAACTGGCGTCGCGGATCGAATGCCGCGATTCCTTCGCATCGTTGTCTGCTTTCCATTCCCCAAGTGCCAGCCCCTGCCGGAGACCTCGCATGAAGAAGCTGTTGACCACGATCCTCCTTGGTTTGGCCGCCGCCGCGGGGCTTCATGCCGAAAGCTGGCCGGCAGCCAAGCCGGTGACCTTGCTGGTCCCCTTTCCGCCCGGCGGGTCGACCGACCTCGTGGCCCGCGCGCTCGGCCCGAAGCTGCAGGAAAAGCTGGGCGGCAACTTCATCGTGCAGAACCAGGCCGGTGCCGGCGGCACCGTGGGCGCAACCGCCGCCAAGCGCGCGGCGCCGGATGGCTACACGATCTTCGTCTCGTCGCTGGGGCCGTTCGTGATCGGCCCGCACCTGATGAAGAACCTGGCCTACGACCCGTTGAAGGACTTCGACTACCTCACTGTCGCCGTGCAGGCGCCCAACGTGCTGGCGGTGCCGGCCGCGTCACCGCACAAGTCGGTCGCCGAGTTGCTGGCCTACGAAAAAGCCAACCCGGGCAAGATGAGCTTCGCCTCGTCCGGCAACGGCTCCAGCGATCACCTGACGGCCGAGCTGTTCTGGCAGGCCACCGGCACCACCGGGCTGCACGTGCCCTACAAAGGCGGCGCGCCGGCGATGTCCGACCTGCTGGGCAGCCAGGTCGAGGCCAGCTTCATCAACATCAACACCGCCTGGCCCAACCTGAAGGCAGGCAAGCTGCGGGCGCTGGCGATCACCAGCGACAAGCGCTCGCCACTGCTGCCCGATGTGCCCACGCTGGCCGAACTCGGCATCAAGGGCGTCACCGTCTATTCATGGCAGGCCTTTGCGGCGCCGAAGGGCTTGCCGGCCGACATCAAGGCCAAGCTGCACGATGCGCTGGTGGCCGGGCTCAACGACCCGCAGGTCAAGGCCAGGCTGCTCGAACTGGGGTTCGAGATCGTCGCCAACACGCCCGAGCAGTTCACTGCCTTCCAGGCTGCCGAATTCGCACGCTGGAAGAAGGTGATCGACGACGGCCATATCACTGCAGACTAATGGAGCCCCCACGCTCCCTTCCGGTCGCTGCCCCCCGAGGGGGCTTCGGCAGCGGACCGGCAAAGCCAGATCCGCGCCGACGACTTGGAGAGCGGTGGCCGGCAGGCCGGCACCGCATTTGGGCGCGGTAGCCGACGTTGGCACCGCTGCTAGCCACGATTGAGGACATCATGACCAGTACGCCCGCTGTCACCGCCCTGCGCGTGATCCCCGTCGCCGGCCGCGACAGCATGCTGCTGAATTTGAGCGGCGCGCACGGCCCCTTCTTCACCCGCAACCTGCTGATCCTGACCGACAGCGCCGGCCGCACCGGCGTTGGCGAGGTGCCGGGCGGCGAGAAGATCCGGCAGACCCTGCAGGACGCGGCTCCGCTCGTCGTGGGCCAGCCCATCGGCGCGCATCAGCGCGTGCTGCGCTCGGTGCAGCAGGCTTTTGCGGATCGCGACAGTGGCGGCCGCGGCCAGCAGACCTTCGACCTGCGCACCACCATCCACGCGGTCACCGCGATCGAGTCGGCGCTGCTCGATCTGCTGGGCCAGCACCTGGAGGTACCCGTTGCCGCCTTGCTGGGCGAAGGCCAGCAGCGCGACGCGATCGAGATGCTTGGCTATCTCTTCTACGTGGGTGATGGCCGCCAGACCGACCTGCCCTATGCCACGGACTCCGGTGCCGACAACCACTGGTTCCGCCTGCGCCACGAGCAAGCACTGACACCGCAAGCCGTGGTTCGCCTGGCCGAAGCCGCGCACGAGCGCTACGGCTTCAACGACTTCAAGCTCAAGGGCGGCGTGCTGCGTGGCGAAGACGAGGTCGAAGCCGTCACGGCGTTGCACGAGCGCTTCCCCACAGCCCGCGTGACGCTGGACCCGAACGGCGGCTGGTGGCTGAAAGACGCGGTCCGCCTGATGCGCGACATGCGCGGCGTGGTGGCCTATGCCGAAGACCCCTGCGGTGCCGAAGACGGCTTCTCGGGCCGCGAGGTGATGGCCGAATTTCGCCGCGCCACCGGCCTGCCCACGGCCACCAACATGATCGCCACCGACTGGCGCCAACTCAGCCATGCGCTGGCGCTGCAGAGCGTCGACATCCCGCTGGCCGACCCGCACTTCTGGACCATGGCCGGCTCGGTCCGCGTGGCGCAGACCTGCCGCGATTGGGGCCTGACCTGGGGCTCGCATTCGAACAACCACTTCGACGTGTCCTTGGCGATGTTCACCCACGTCGGCGCCGCGGCGCCGGGCCGCGTGACCGCCATCGACACCCACTGGATCTGGCAGGACGGGCAGCGCCTGACGAAAGACCCGTTGCAGATCGCGAACGGTCGCGTGCAGGTGCCGAAGAAGCCTGGGCTGGGCATCGAGCTCGACATGGTCGAGGTCGAGAAGGCCCATCAGCTCTACCAGCAACACGGCCTGGGCGCCCGCGACGACAGCGTGGCGATGCAGTACCTGTTCCCGGGCTGGCGCTTCGACCCGAAGCGTCCGGCGCTGGTGCGATGAGGCTGTGCCGGTGCGCTGAGAATCCAGACGATGAACACGCCCCCCGACCGAAGCGCGCTGCTGCGCCAGATGTTCGATGCTGCCATTGCCGCGGCCCAACCGGCGCTGTGCCTGCCGCGCCACCTGCCGCCCCCGCCCAAGGGTCGCACCATCGTCATCGGTGCGGGCAAGGCATCGGCCGCGATGGCGCAAGCGCTGGAGCAGCACTGGCCGGGCCCGCTCGAGGGCCTGGTCGTCACCCGCTACGGCTACGAAGTGCCGTGCCAGCGGATCGAGATCGTGCAGGCCGCGCACCCGGTGCCCGACGCCGCGGGCCTGCGCGCGGCCGTGCGCATCGGCAGGCTCGTGAACGGGTTGACGCCGGATGACCTGGTGATCGCGCTGATCTCCGGCGGCGGCTCGTCGCTGCTGGTCGCCCCGGGCCCTGGCCTGACACTGGCGGACAAGCAGGCCATCAACACCGCACTGCTGAGCAGCGGCTCGACGATCAGCGAGATGAACTGCGTGCGTCGCCACCTGTCGGCCCTGAAGGGCGGGCGATTGGCAGCCGCGTGCTACCCGGCGCGGGTGCTCACGCTGCTGATCTCCGACGTGCCTGGCGACCGGCCCGAAGACATTGCCTCCGGGCCCACGGTGGCCGATCCCAGCACCACTGCGCAGGCGCGCGCCATCCTGGAGCGCTACCGCATCGCCGTCCCACCCTCGGTGGAACGCCTGCTCGACAGCGCCGAAGGCGAGACGCTCAAGCCGGGCGACCTGCGCCTGACGAACACCGAGACCCGCATCGTGGCGGCGCCGCAGATGGCGCTGGAAGCCGCGGCCCAGGTGGCGCGCGAAGCCAGCCTGACGCCGTACATACTGGGCGACAGCCTGGAAGGCGAAGCGCGTGACGTGGGCAAGACGCTGGCCGGCATCGCGCGCCAGGTCGCCCTGCACGGCCAACCCTTCGAGCCACCGTGCGTGCTGCTGTCCGGCGGCGAAACCACCGTCACGGTGCGGGGCCCCGGCCGCGGCGGGCGCAATGTCGAATGCCTGCTGTCGATGGCGATTGCGCTCGACGGCCTGCCCGGCGTGCATGCGCTGGCCGGCGACACCGACGGCGTCGACGGCGCCGAAGAAATTGCCGGTGCCATCATCACTCCCGATACCCTGGCCCGTGCGTGGGCCCGGGGCATGCCGCCGCGCGCCCGGCTCGACGCCAACGACGGCCACGGCTTCTTCCAGACGCTGGGCGACTCGGTGGTGACCGGGCCCACGCTGACCAACGTCAACGACTTTCGCGCCATCATCGTCGACGGTCGATTCAACCCTTTGCGGTAGAGCCAACCGATGTCCACCGCCCCGCTGACGATCCGCATGAACGAGCGCGACAACGTCGCGATCGTGGCCAACGAAGGCGGCCTCGCAGCAGGCACCACCCTGCCCTCGGGCGTGGTCTTGTTGGACCGTGTGCCACAAGGGCACAAGGTGGCGCTGGCCGACATTGCGACCAATGCGGCGGTGGTGCGCTACGGCATCACCATCGGCCAAGCGCTGAAAGACATTCCCGCCGGCAGCTGGGTCCACGAGCGCCTGCTGCAGATGCCCGAGGCGCGTGGCCTCGACCACCTGCCGATCGCCACCGTCAAACCGTCGCCGCAGCCACTGCTGGAGGGCTACACCTTCGAGGGTTACCGCAATGCCGACGGTTCGGTCGGCACGCGCAACATCCTGGCCATCACCCAGACGGTGCAGTGCGTGGCCGGCGTCACCGAGTTCGCGGTGCAGCGAATCAAGGCCGAGTTGCTGCCGCGCTTTCCGCATGTCGATGACGTGGTCGCGCTGGAGCACAGCTACGGCTGCGGCGTGGCGATCGACGCGGTTGATGCGGTGGTGCCGATCCGCACGCTGCGCAACATCAGCCTGAACCCTAACTTCGGCGGTGAGGTGATGGTGGTCAGCCTGGGCTGCGAGAAACTGCAGCCAGAGCGCCTGCTGCCGCCGGGCAGCCTGTCGATCGTCGACCAACGCGGGCTTGACGAGTCGCTGGACGTGGTTTGCCTGCAGGACGACGCGCACGTCGGCTTCATGGCCATGGTCGACGCAATCGTGCGCCAGGCCGAGGTTCACCTCGCCCGCCTGAACGCCCGCCGGCGCGAAACGGTGTCGGCCAGCGAGCTGGTGGTCGGCGTGCAATGCGGCGGCAGCGACGCGTTCTCAGGCGTCACCGCCAACCCGGCGGTGGGCTTTTGCACCGACCTGCTGGTGCGCGCCGGTGCCAGCGTGATGTTCTCGGAAGTGACCGAGGTGCGCGACGGCATCGACCAGCTCACCGCCCGCGCCACCACGCCGGAAGTGGCCGACGCGATGATCCGCCAGATGGCCTGGTACGACGCCTACCTGACGCGCGGTGGCGTCGACCGCAGTGCCAACACGACCCCCGGCAACAAGAAGGGCGGACTGTCGAACATCGTCGAGAAGGCGATGGGCTCGATCGTCAAGTCCGGCTCATCACCGATCGCCAACGTGCTGGCCCCGGGCGAGAAGCTCAAGGCCAAGGGCCTGACCTACGCCGCCACGCCGGCCAGCGATTTCATCTGCGGCACCCTGCAACTGGCCGCCGGCATGAACCTGCATGTATTCACCACCGGCCGCGGCACGCCATACGGGCTGGCCGCGGTGCCGGTGATCAAGGTGGCCACGCGCAGCGACCTGGCTCGCCGCTGGCACGACCTGATGGACATCAATGCGGGCACCATCGCCGACGGCACGGCAACGATCGAAGACGTGGGCTGGGAACTCTTTCGCTTCATGCTCGACGTGGCCAGCGGCCGCAGGAAGACCTGGGCCGAGCACTGGAAGCTGCACAACGCGCTGGTGCTGTTCAATCCGGCGCCGGTGACCTGAAGGCATCTCCCATTCGGGCTGAGCCCGTCGAAGTGCCGCGACGCACCAGCCTCTCACCACTTCCGTTCGGGCTGAGCTTGTCGAAGCCCTAGCCGCGCGCACGCCCTTTCCCTACCTCCGGCGAGTCAACCCTCGGCCGGTCTTTCGAGCACCGCCACGTTCACCTCAGCGCGCTGCACGAAGCCGAGTGACTCGTACAGTGCGATGGCGGCGCGGTTGCTGCTCCACGCGTGCAGGAACGGCTGCTCGCCTCGCGCTTCGATGCGCGCGGCCACCGCCGCCGACAAGCGCCGGGCGAAGCCGCGGCCGCGCGCTTGCGGGTGCGTGCAAACGCCGCTGACCTCGGTGTAGCCAGGCAGCCGCAGCCTCTCGCCGGCCATGCCCAACAGTCGCCCAGCTTCGCGAATGCCGACGAACGTCCCCATCAAGTGGGTGCGAGCTAGGAACGGCCCGGGCTCGGTGAGCTGCGCCAGCGTGAGCATCTCTGGCGCATCTGCATCAGCAAGGCCCGCGATGCCATCAAGATCGACATCGCGGGCCAGGCTGCGTGTGGCCACCATCTGCACACCCTTCGCCTGCTTGACGGCCTGCAGCCCGGGCGGCACGACGATCTCGGGCACCTGCAGCAGGTACACCCGCTCGCCCGGCTGCACCATGTCCGCCAAGGCGGCGAGCGCCTGGTCGCTGGCGTCGCGTGGCGAGGCGAAGACGTTCACCTGTCGATCAAACCGCCGGGCCCACGCCGACCCTTCAGACAGCGGCAGATGGACGGTCGTCAAACTGGCCCATACGGGGCGATCAAGCGGATGCACGGCGCTTTCCTCCGGACGACAAACGGTTGGCACGGTCGTTCAGGCTCTCTTCTGCCAATGCCTGCTCCAGCGCCGCCAGCGACGCAAGCAAGGCCCGACCATCGGCGGCGCAGGCATCAGCCACCGCCGCCTCGATCACTGGCCAGTGCGAACGTTTGGTACGCGCCACGAGCTGCTTGCCGCTCTTGGTCAAGTCGATCGTGCGCGAGCGCAGGTCGCCAGGCGAGGGCTGTGCCTGGACCAGGCCTTCCGCCTGCAGGTTGCTGAGCTGCCGGGTCACGCCCGGCTGGCTGACACCCAGCGCCTCGGCCAGCTCGCCGACGCTCATCGCGCCCAGCCGGTCCAGCGCCGCCAGCAGCGGAAAGTGCGAGGCCGGCGTGGCGACGCCGGCAGACTCGAGCACGGCTTGGGTCTGCGCCTGCAGGCGCTCACCGATGCGCTTGAGCCGGGTGCCCAGCGCCAGCAGGCCCAGTTCCTTGACGACGTCTTGCTTCATGGGGTGCGGATCTTGATAACAAGTTATATAACAAGCTATCGATTGGCGCAAGCACCGGCTCAGAACGGCAAAGGCACGCCGCGTGTCGAGTGGAAAAGCAGCGTGCGACATGAGAAAAGCCCGCGACCATTGCTGGCGGCGGCCTTGCCTGCCGATCGTCGCGCGGTGCGCGGCGTCGGCCTTCGAAGCGCTGGGTGACGGGTTCCCTGGACCTTTTCAGTCCTCCGCCCAGTGTTGCGGTCGGTTCTGCGCTCGAATGAAAGCCAGTGTAGGCGCAGGTGATGGCAGCCGTGTGACGAAGCGTACGGGCCGTTTGCGCGACGACACGCGCTGACTCAACCCTGGTACGGCCCCTTGACCTCACCCCAGCCCCACTTGGGCATCTGCGCATCAGCATCCACCGTGACGCCAGGTTGCGAATTGATCACCGCCAGGCGCGAGCCCCATTCGATATAGCCGACCAGTGCAGAGCGGAACTCGGGGTCATCGGGCATACCCAGTTCGTCCGCGGTGCCGAGCAGCAGGCTGACCCACTGGCGGCGCAGCTCTTGCGTCAAATGCTTGTTCAGGTGCTGGCGCACCATGTGCGGATGGCCGCCATGCTGCTCGGAGTAAGTGGTCGGCCCGCCCAGCACTTCGGCCAGGAAGGCCGCGACATGCGCGGGGTGCTCGGGGTTCATGTGCTCGAAGACCGGTGCCAGCAGCGTGTCTTCCTTCACGCGCTGATAGAACCTCGTCGTCAGGCGGTTCAGCGCCTCGATGCCGCCGGCCCATTCGTACAGGGTGGGAACGCGTTGCTCGCTCATGAGGTGCAAATCCTGCCGAAGGTAGAAGAGTCGTTGCCACGTGATCCACGGCAGCCGTGAGATCGTCGCCCGACGAACAACCGCGCTGCGCCGATGGTATCGACGGCGAGCCTTTGGCGCAGGCCGTCTACGCATACCCGTAAGACGCGAATGTGCCGTCACCCGACAACCCGATGCGATGATCTTCCGCCCTCGCGGCGAGTCACTGGGCAGGAACCTTCGGATGTCGATTGCCGACCGGATGGCGAGCCGCCCCTCCAGGAGACCCATCCCGATGACGCCCTCTTGCCGCCGCTTCGTTGCCACAGCCTGCACTGCGCTGCTCTGTGCCGGCCTGCTCCACCCTGCATCGGCCGCCGGCCGCAAAGGCTTGTTGGTTGGCATGACGATGACCACGGCCGAGTACGCGGACCATTTCGCGCGCTTCCCGGGCTTGATCGATTCGGTGCGTGTGTTCTCTTCCGGCGGGCCGCCAGCCTGGACGGACACGCGCATCCTGCAGTTGAAGGCGCAGGGCATCGTGCCGTTCATCTCGCACAAGACCTACGACCCGAATGCCTTCAAGGCCTGGCTGCTGGCGATGCCCGCCGATCTGCCGATGGTCTACCTCGCGCACTGCCATGAGTGCGAGGCCGACATGCCGGCTTCCACCTACATCGAGCATCAGCGCGCCTACTGGAGCGTCATCCAGGCGCTGCCGGCGTCGATCCGCCAACGCGTCAAGTACGGGCCGATCCAGACCAAGCAGTGGACCGAGAACTACAGCCGCTCGTATGCGACCTACGACCCGGGCATCGGTGACTTCTGGGGTGTCGACGCCTACGTCAACACCTGGGGCCTGGCGTATCCCGACGCGGCGACCTGGTTGAGCAAGGTCCGTGCGTACGACAGTGGCGGACGGCCGAAGTGGTTGCCCGAGCTGGGGGTGATCTGCATGCCCGACGATGCCGATGACAGCGGGCGCGCCGCGTGGATCGAGTCGGTCGCCAGCATCCTGGAAACCGACCGCTCGTTCAAGCTGGTGTTGTGGTGGGACACGCTGGGCACGCCGGGTGGCGAGGTCGACGGTGTCGGCACCGTGCGCAACTTCCGGCTCAACGAGAAGTACACGACGGCAGGCGGCACCGTGCCGGTCAAGCTCAGCGAGAAGGCCTGGCGGCGCTTCATGCGTCGCAACAAGCCCTGATCGGGATCACTCGGCTGCGGGCGTCAGCGTGACGGCATCCAGGCCGTTGCTGTTGTCGTCCAGCGGATCGGCGTTGAGAAACGCGACCGTCGTCAGCTTGGCCGTGGCGACGAAGCTGGTGCTGAAGCGTTTCCAGCGCAGCTCGTTGTTCACCCCACCGCTGTAGGTGGCGCGCATCTGCTGCACGCCGTTGATCTGCACATCGACGCTGCTGGTCGTGCCGAAGACGTTGCTCGGGTCGACCACGTTGCCGACCGAAAACGTCAACACGTAGCTTTGGCCTGGCACGGTCTTCACTGTTTGCGCCACGCCGGTCGCGCGGTCGCTGAGGAAGCCGGTCATGTCCAGCCATTGCTTGCCGGCCTTGGCCTTGAACGCGATGCCGTTCTGCACGAAGGTCGTGCTGACGATCGCCACGTCGCCGGGAACACCGACAACCGTCCACGGGCCAAAGACTTCGCCGGTGACGAACTTGGTGAATCCGCCGACAGGCACGATCGGCACTTCGAATCCGCCGTCCTTGATCAGGTTGGCGGCGTGGGCGCTCATGGCGGTAGCCGCGAAGGCCGTTAGCGCGGCCACGCGGGCCAGCGCGGCAAATCGATGGGACAAATCGGTCTCCTGGTGGTTGAAGGCGGCGGAGCTTAGCGCCGCCACCTTCACCGTCACATCCCTCAGTTAGCGTCGACCGGCGCGCCGATCGTCGCGCCGTGCCAGAACTCGTAGTCCGGCTGCTTCCAGCTGAGGGTCGTGAAGGTGCCGACGAACTGCACCACGCCGTGGCCTTCTGTGCCGGTGAGCGTCTTCTTCTTCACTTTCAGGCAGTCGGCGCAACCACCATAGAACCCGACACCGGACGACAGCAGCGTCGGCGTCTGGGTGAACACATAACGCGTCGGCACTGCGTTGCGGCCCAGCGACAGGATCGCCATCACCGGGTTCGTCACCGGCTTGCTGAACGTGATCTTGTAGATCTGCGCATCGCTGCCGCCGACGAAGGCGATCAGGTCGCTGCCGGTGGGCGCGCCGGTGGCGGCATACGCATCGGGCGTGCCGGACGACCAGTAGTCGGTCTCGCCGACCTCGGTCTGGCTGAAGTACATCGTCGGGCCGCTGAACTTGACCTTGACAATGCCGCTGGGCAGGCTCAGGCGGCCGGTCACCGAGGTGGTGCTGGTCTCGGTCGTCCAGTCGGTCCAGGCGGTGTCGAACGCGTGGGCGGAGAAGGCACCAAAGACGAGAGCCGCGGCGGTCAGCGCGCGGGTAATGGGGCGGAGACGGGTGTTCATGGCTTGTATCCCTCTTTGTGGGTTTGGAAAGGGCGCCAGTGTGCCCAGGCAGAAAACGTTTCCACATCGCCCCAAAGGGTGGGTTGACAAAGCGACGTCGGTTTGGCGGTGCACCTCTTGCCGAGCCGAAGACCAGCGCCTACACTAAGCCAAATGGCTAAGCATTTAGAACCCCTGCCCGATGTGTTCTACGCGCTCGGTGACCCGACGCGGCTGGCCATCGTGGGCGAGCTCGGCCGCGGGCCGGCAACGGTGTCAGCGCTGGCAGCCCCCTTCACGATGGCCTTGCCATCGTTCATGAAACACCTGTCGGTGCTGGAGCGCAGCAACCTGATCCGCTCACGCAAGGTCGGGCGCGTGCGGACCTGCGAGCTGGTGCCGAAGACGCTGACGCAAGCCCACTCGTGGCTGAACGCGCAACGCGCGCTGTGGCATGCGCGCAGCGACCGCATGGCCAGCTTTGTCGAAACCCTTCACCAAGAGGACTTGTCCCGTGAGCAACCCAACCGCCGCAAAACCTGAATCGAACGACCTCGTCATCTCGCGCCTCGTGCGCGCACCGCGGGCCAAGCTCTGGCAAGCCTGGACGGACCCGGAGCTGTTGAAGCAATGGTGGTGCCCGAAACCCTGGACGACCGAGGTGCGCGCCTTCGACCTGCGCCCCGGCGGCGCCTTCCACACCTTCATGCAAGGCCCTGACGGCGGCATCAGCGACAACCCGGGCAGCTTTCTCGAGATCGTCGAGCCATCGCGCATCGTCTTCACCTCGGCCTTGACCGCCGGCTGGCGACCGCAGACGCCGTGGATGGCATTCACCGCCATCATCACGATGGCCGACGAGGCGGGCGACACGCGCTACACCGCCACCGTGATGCACCCCGACCAGGCCACCCGCGACCGGCACGAAGAACTCGGCTTCTTCGACGGCTGGGGCACATGCATCACGCAGCTGGAGGCGTTTGCGCAACAGCTGCCTGACCAACCCACGACCCCGGCGTTCTAAGGCCTGAGTTGGCAGCCTGATCAAATTTGCAGCAAGTTCGGCCGCCGCTGGGGCCGAACAAGCGGCTCCGTCACCGGGCGCGGAGCTTGCCCCGCATGGCGCATCTGTATTCATTCATGGAGACGCTCATGCAAACCCCCACTCACGTCGCCAGCGACATCATTTCCTCCGACCGCGTCGAGGGCACGCCCGTCTACGGTGCCAAGGGCGAAAAGCTCGGCTCGATCGACCACCTGGAGATCGAGAAGCGGTCCGGCCAGGTCCGCTACGCGGTGCTGGAGTTCGGCGGCTTTCTCGGCGTTGGAACCGACCGCTATCCCCTGCCGTGGAGCATGCTGAAGTACGACACCTCGAAGGACGGCTACATCGTGCCGCTGGAGAAAGACCGGCTTGAAAACGCGCCCCGCTACGCGAAGAACGACTTGCCGCCGTTCACTGACGAGTACGGCCGCAAGGTCTACAGCTACTGGGACATCCCGATGTGGTGATGCGCCGGCCCCCCGGACGGGGCTGGGCAAACATAACGTCGAAGCAGTGCCAGACCGCGCCGCGCGGTGGCCGCGGTTTCATTCGACTGTTGCCCATCGGAAAGACCCGGGTACTGCACATTTCTCCGACCTCGAACCCCCAGAAACTGGGGGCATCGATGTCGCTGCGGTCGATGTCCGGCCCAGACCAGGTCCAGGTTTTATCAATCGGTCGCGAGAGTTTCAGCCGGAACACGGTTGACCAGGTTGGTGGATGGCGGCGTTCGCTACTGTGCGTGCGCGGTCCCATCAACTCTGAGGTCACACCGATGAATTCCTCCAGTTTCTCCCAATGCTGCGGTGGTTCACTGCTGGCGACGCTGATCCTTTCCGCCGCATGCGCCGGGGCGCATGCCGCCCCGGCAAACGGCTTGGACAACGGCATTGAAGCCACGGCCCAGAAGGCCCATTGCGTGAACGGCGACGGCAGCAAGGACTACATCCAGGGTTACAAGAGCAAGCTCTCGCGCTGGTGCATTGAGCCCCAGGTGTGGCAAGAGCACAGGACCGACTTCAAGAAGTTCTGGCCCTACGGCAACGACGTGATCACCACGCTCGAAGACCTGTTCGACTACACCCCCAACGGCCTGCCGTTCGTCTTCCAGGCCAACGAGCCCAACGGTTGGGCGTCCACCGGCAGCGACTTCGGCCTCGGCGACCAGGTCACCGGCGACGCTTTCTGGAACGACTACACCTACCGGGACGCCTCCGGCAACAACGTCGACGTGCCCGGATTCTGGGGCTACCTGCTGAGCCTGCACGAGGCCATCAACGTGTGGACGGGCGAGATCACTGGCAACTGGCCCACCGACTGGTGGGCCGACCACCGCAGCCCGTTCCCGAACTCGATGGATTACCACATCATGCAGGTGATCGGCGAGAAGGAAAACAACCCGACGGTGCTGGCCGCCGCCGATGCGCAGCACCGCCGCTTCGGCATCAAGGGCCTGAACGAATACGACAGCGAAGTCGCGATGTTCGACAGCTTCTACGACCGCTTCGGTGGCTTCGATGCCTTCTCGCGCACCTTCCAGCTGATCCAGGACGACAAGATGCAATGGGGCGACGTGGCGCCGAATCCGTCGCCGCTGCTGAGCGAATACGTCATCGCCTACCTGCAACTGGGCTTCAAGACGAAGACCGACCTCACCAAGTCCGATTTCGTGGCAGCTGGCGTGGGCACCAAGGACACGACGATCCCGCCCTACACGGTCAGCCCGAACCACGTGAAGTCGATCGGTGACGCCCACTGCTCGATCGCCGGCGCGCGCACCGACCCCAACGTGTCGCAAGCCAAGATCAACACGGCGCTCGACCACTTGCGCCACGGCGACTTCTCGCAGGCCTTCGTGACCTCGCGCTCATGCAAAAAGACGCCCGCTGACCAGGCGCCGGCAGAGTGCAGCTGCAACGGCAATTCGCTGAAGTGGGTGGCCTCGTGGACCGCGCTGCCTTGAGGCACCCGACGCCTCCTGCCACATCATGGCGCAGCTCCGCATGGGCCGGCGCCCTTTTGGCTTGCTGCGTTTACGGGGGCGGGTGCGCGGCGCCCGAGCCACGCTCAGCGGCGCCACTCGACCGCACATTCGCCTGCGGCACGGCGCAGCTACGCTGCGACCGCGCCACGCAGTATTGCGAGACGCTCAAGACCGATGCCCCCGAACTGCCGAGCAATTTCGCTTGCCTGCCATTGCCCACCGCGTGCCAGGCGACGGAGCTGCCGGCAGCAAAGGCCTGCGGATGCTTTGCGCCCGGCACCCGCGGGGACTTCTGTTCGGCCGTGGACGGACCCGGTGGCCGGGCGTTCTACCGCACACAGGTCGGTGGGCATTGAGCCCCCCAGGAAATGACTGCGTCATTCCCGGCCCCCAGGTCAAGCGGGTGACCACTGCAGCCAGGCCGTGAGCACCAAGGCGCCCAGCACCTGCACGCCGATCACCATCGGCAGCAGGTCCAACGGCTCCAGCCGGAAAGTGGGCATCAGTTCGAGCCACAGGGCCCCTGCGGCAAAGGCCAGCACCAGCAGGCAGCGGATGGCCCAGCGGGCCCGGTCGTTGTGGCCCGTCAACGGGCGCAGCGGAGTGGATTGAAACGTGTTGATCATGGTGTCTCCCAACAAAACACCAGTAGACCGGGCGACAAGCTCAGGGCCTGAGCCAGGCGGCGCGCGACGGGCACCTTTCAACGTAACAGCGCGCGGCGCCGCGGGCGGGCAAGCGGCCGCGGCTCAAGCCCCCAGGCGCAGCACCTTGGCCTTCGACGGCACGCCCTGCGCATCGAGCGCAAACAGCATGTAGAAGCCCGGCGGTGCGCGGTTGGCCGATGCAGGCAGGCTGACAGTCAGGTGCTGGCCGCTTTGGCTGAAGCTCAGGGCCAGGTAGCGCTGGTCGTTGCCAAACGCATGGGTCACGCCGCCGAAGCGGATCAGCGCCACCTTGTCGATCGTCTTCTCGTTGAACATCGTCACGCCGATGTGCTGGCCCCAGCTACCAGCCGTCGGCGCCGATTCGATGATCGGCCGGATGGCCGGCTCACCCGAGCCATCGGCCTTGTACAGGTACGGTGGGTAGTAGATCTCGGCGTTCAGGTTGAACACCGGCCCCGGCCCGCCGCCACCGCCGGTGAGCACGCTGCCGTCGGGCAGCAGCATCGCGATGCTGTGGTACAGCCGCGCCTTGGCCGCGCGGGCCGTGGTGGTCCAGTGGCCTGTCGCCGGGTCCCAGGTTTCGGTGGCGTACAGCGCGCCGGCCAGGTCGTTGCCGGTGGTCGAACCACCGCTGACCAGCACCTTGCCGTCGGCCAGGATGGTGGCGTTGCCGAACTGGCGATCGGCCGACAGATGCGATGTCGGCGTGACCACCGGCGAGGCGCCGTTGATGTCGACCACCACCGCTGCGCCCGCATCGCGCACCGAGAGGATCTTGCCCGGCAGGTACATCGCGCCCGGCAGGTTGAAGCCGCCACGCGGCAAGGTGCTGGGCAGCTCATCGAGCGCGCCGTTGCCGGCCGTGTCGAGCGCAAAGGTCTTGCCCGAAGCGGCGAGAACGACGACCCGGCCGTCCGGCCCGAGCCAGGCGCGTGGGTAGCTCCAGCTCATGCCGAGCGAGCCATAGGCGAATTCGCTGCGCGCGGCCTTCAGCGTGCGCCAGCCCTGCGCGGCGTTGTAGACCTCGGGCGTGCTGGCGTAGGTGTCGTCGGTTGGCGGGTACTGGCTGTCGCCTTCGTAAAAGCGGTCGACGCGGCCGCCCAGCACGACCTGCTCGCCATTGGCGGTCGTCACCGCCGTCGAGTACCAGCGCTGGAAGGCCATCGATTGACTCTTGCGGGTGATCCTGTCGTCAGCCGGCGTGAAGACATTGACGTCGTCGTTGGCGTAGTTGCGCTGCTCGTTGACGAATCGGTCGCCACCCACCAGCAGCACGTTGCCGCTGGCGGGCAACAGCACCTGCCCGCCGCAGAAGATGTCGGTGCCTGTCGTGTTGTCGAGCAATTGCTTGGCGTCGTCGCCGGTGCCCAGCGCCGGGTCCCAGACCGAGTAGTTCTGCAAGGCGCCCTGGTAGCCACTGGGCTTGCTGCCATAGGCGAGCACCCGGCCGTCGGGCAGGAGCACCACGTGGATCGGGATGATCGGCCAGTTGAACGGTGCGCCGAAGACGCCTTTCAGGTGGGCATCCGGCGGGCCGGAAGGGATGCTCTCGGCCTTCGGCTGGGACAGAGCCATGCGCCGTTCCGGTGCGACGCCCGGACCAGCGCCATGGTCGATCGGTGCCGACACTGCCGCGTCCCAGCGGTCCTCTTCGGTCAGTGCCGAGTCATCTTGCGGGGCCGACCCGCCGCAGCCCGCCAAAGTGGCCGACGCCAACAGAAACAGGCCCACCCGGTGCGCAGTCGGGTTCGAATGGAAGGGATGCGACATGACAGGTCTCCCCGGGATGGAGCGGCTGGGCAAAGCCCGTCCGTGCCGGTTCGACGGGCCGGCATCTGCCTGGGCGGGCGGCGAGGTGCTTGGCCCGGTTCAGCAAGTAACGGTCCCGCCTAACGTGCCTGCCCGCCTGACCCAGCTTCGAAAAAGATGCCGGCGCGCGAACCGATGGCGGCGGTTCGCGCCTCTTGTGGGTGGGAATGTTCCCGTCCATCCATGCCGACCATGTCCACCTACCAAGACCCGCAAGACCTTCAGCTGGCCGCGAGCCTCGTCCAGCTCGCGCCGCGCGAAGCTCAGGCCTTTTTGCAGCTGAAGTCGGCCGCCGAACGCAAGGACGGCCAGATTCCGGACAAGGTCCGCGAGATGATCTCACTGGCGGTCGCGCTGACCACGCAGTGCGCCTACTGCATCGACGTGCACACCAAGAACGCGGTCGCCGCAGGTGTCTCGCGCCAGGTGCTGGCCGAGGTCGTGTTCATCACCGCCGCCTTGCGTGCAGGTGCGGCGGTAGGCCATGGCCTGATGGCGCTGCGCCTGCACGACGAAGCAGCAGCCCGCCACAATCAAAGCACCGAAGCCTGATCCAACGACTGCCATGCCCACCACCCCTGCGAACGACTCCGCCGCGCGCTACTTCGGCGTCGGCATCCTCGGTCTGGGCGTGATGGGCCTGCGCATGGTGAACGAGCTGAAGCAGCACCCGCACTTCAGCATCCCCGCCGCGTTCGACCCCGCGGCGCCCGCCGGGCCGGTGCCGATGCTGGACAGCGTCGAGGCGGTGATCCACCACCCCGAGGTGGACTGCCTCTACATCGCCTCGCCGCCCAACAGCCACCTGGCCTTGCTGACCCAGGCGGCCCAGGCGCGCAAGGCAGTGTTCTGCGAGAAGCCGCTGGCCGCCTCGATCGACGAGGCCCAGGCCTGCGTCGCGGCCATTGAAGCGGCAGGCGTGCCCGCGGCGGTGAACTTTCCGTTCGCCAGCGCCGCGGCCTGCCTGCGCTTGCAGGAGCTGGTCCATTCCGGCGCACTCGGTGTCGTGCAAGAGGCACGGTTGACCCTGCGCTTCGCGACCTGGCCACGCAGTTGGCAGACCGCCGCGAGCGCCTGGCTGGCCCGCCCGTCGCAGGGCGGCTTCGCGCGCGAGGTGTTGTCGCACTTCATGTTCCTGAGCCTGCGCCTGCTCGGGCCCGGCACGATCCGCCGGGCGACGCTGGAGCGCGGCCCCGCCGGCACCGAAACCGGGCTGCAAGCGGTGCTGGACTTCGGCCCGGTCGCGCTGACCATCGACGCGGCTGTCGCCGGCGAAGTCGACGACCACAACCGCTACGAGGTACGCGGCTCGCGCGACCGCGCCGCCCTCGTCGACTGGGGCCGGCTGGAGCATGGCGGCGCGACCACCGAGCGGGTGCTGGCACTGCCGGGCCAGGTTCAGCGCCTGTACCAGTTGCTGTGCGGCGAGCCGAACCACGGCCTGGCCACCGTCGGCGAAGCGGCCGAGGTCGCCACCCTCATCGAAGGGCTGCTGAGCATGTAGCGGCCGCGCGTCACCGGGCGCCATGTAATGCGGCGTAATTGTTCGCGCCGCCGCCGCGTCCGACCATGGGCCTCCGCTGTCATCAGTATCAGGAGGTTCCATGAACGCCCGTCTCGCAACCCATGGCGATGACGCGCCGGTGACGGTCGCCGTGGAATCGAAGTTCATGCAGAACTTCCGGGTCGCCACCGCCGTCAACCCCGGTGCCGGCCTGGCCTCGAGCCGCAATGGCAGCGGCGACACCGAGTTCTTCAGCATCGGCACCGACCAGGCGGTGCACCACTACTGCGCCGATCCGGCTTCCGACACCGGCTACTCGTCGATGCCGATCGGCGTCTTCGCCGACACCATCGGCGTCACGCTCGACGCCGCCGGCGCGATCGTCGTCTTTGCCGCCTGCGCCACCACGCTGACGATGGTGACCGAGCAGCCCGGCCAGGCGCAGCGCTGGAGCCCGCCAGTGCAGCTGCAGGTGCCGATGCCGCTCAACCCGCGCCTGATCGCCGGGCTGTACACCGCCACCGACGGCAGCACCTGCTACCTCGCGCTGCTGATCCAGACCCAGTCGAGCGCGGCCGGCGCCGCCTACCAGCTGGTGCTCGCGACCATGGCCGGCGCCCAGCCGCCGGTATTCGTGAACACGGGACTGACCTTCGGCAGCCTGAACTGCGCCTGGATGGGCCACACGGCCGCGACGATGCAGTTCGTCTGCGCCGACGGCACGCTGGTGTCCGTCACACCTGCCGGTCAGGGCACGCGGCTGCCGATGCAGGCCAGCTTCCAGAGCCTGGGCGTTGCGAGCGCGGTTGACGGCCAAGGCCATGCGCAGCTGTTCGCGGTGCTGGCCGACGGCAACGCCTACAAGCTGCTCAGCCGCGGCGGAACCTGCACCTGGGGTCAGCTGACGCACGACCAGCGCTTCACGCACATCGCCGCCGAGCCCGATGGCAACGGCAACATCCATCTGCTGTGCGTCGGCGCCGGCCGGCTGTCGCACCTGAGGCCTGTCAACGACCGCGCCAGCGGCTATGGCGACCCGACGCCGGTCCTGGCCCAGGTCTCGGCGCTGGTCACGGCGTCCAACGACGACGGCGACGTCGAAGCCTTTGCGGGCAACGCCACCGCGCTGAACTACCTGGCCTGGGGCGCGCAAAGCGCCCACTGGGATGTGCTGCCGGTCGCGATCCAGCAAGACCAGGTGGTCGAGGACTACAGCTCGTACGGCAGCGACGTGCAGTTGCGCGACGCCTCGGGCGCGCCGCTGGCTAGCCACGGCGTGACGATCACCGCCAGCGAGACGACCCGCGTCACCGTCAACGGTGCCACCTACTTCGTCGACACCCACCGCGCAGCGCATGTCACCACCAACGAAACCGGCACGCTGAACATCCAGCAGCCGACCAACGCGCTGTCGGCGCCGACGCTGATGCTGTCGGTGCCGGGGCTGATGCCGCCGGACGATGCGATCGCGATCTCGCAGGACAGGGTCACGCAATTGCCGCTGGCCGCATTGACCGGGCCCGTGCTGCACGCCGCCACCACCAACGCCGGAACGCCGGTGCTGCCCGACCCCTACCGCACCCCCGACCAGGCAGCCGCCATCGCGTCGGCCGTGGCGCAGGTGATGGGCCTGGCCACAGACGGCGTGCCGTTGGCCGCGGCCGCCGGGGCGCGCGTGCGCCGGCCTCGGCCCGGCGTGCAGGTGATTCACCAGGCCGACAGCCGCCGCCTGCGCCAGCTGGCACCGCGCCAGCCCCAGCACTGGCGCTTCTCGGTGGCCGACGGCGCCGCGCAGTTCCAGACCTTGAGCGCAAACGACGCGCAGATCCATCTGCAGTCGCTGCGCGCCACCTCGCGTCAGGTCGGCGGCTTCATCGATTTCGTCACCAGCCTGGGTGACCTCGTGGCCGGGGCCGCAGAAGGCCTGGTCGAGATCACCGAGACCACGCTCACGACCGCCGGTCACGCGATCCATGCCGCCGTCCAGTTCGCAGTCGACGGCGTGACCTACCTATTCGAGGCCACCATCGATGCGGTGGAACAGCTGTTCGACGTGGCCGAGGCCGTGTTCGCACAGGTCAAGGTGTATTTCCAGACGCTGTACGAGTGGCTGGGCTTCATCTTCAACTGGCCCGACATGGTGCGCACCGCCAAGGCGATGAACTACACGGCCAACCAGTTCCTCGGCTTCTTCCAGGGTGCCGTCGGCGGCATGCAGGCCTTCTTCGACCAAGGCGCCGGGCCGCTGCAGGCCACCATCCACAGCCTGTTCAACCGCGCGATCCACAGCGTGGGCAGCGCCAGCGTCGGCGGTTATGCCGACAGCCACGAGCCGGACGATCCGCCGGTGCAGGGCGCGTTGTCGAACAACCCGATCTTCAATGCGCTGCTCGACAACGCGGGCGCGATGAGGCCTTGCGCCGCGTTGTCGCGCGCGCTGGCTGCTGCCCGCATCCATGCCGGCGACGCCCCCTATGCGGCGATCGAACAGGCACTGCAGACCAGCACCACCAGCGCCACCGGCAACGCGAACTTCGCGCCGATGCAGAACTATTTCACCACGATGGGCTCGGCGCGCAGCAACGTGTTCAGCTCGCTGCTGCAAGACATGCTGGCCGTCGTGCGTGACCTGATCCAGGCGGTGTTGTCGGGCCTGCAGACCATCGTCGACCAGCTGCTGCAACTGCTGCAGACGATGATGGGCGCGTTCACCTCGGCGCTGAACGAAGACTGGAAAGTGCCGGTCCTGTCGCCGCTGTTCGCCCATGCCACCGACGGCATGCCGATGAGCACGGTGAACCTGATCTCGCTGGTGATGGCGATCCCGGCGACGGTGCTCTACCAGGCGGTCTACAACAAGGCACCGTTCACTTCCGACGCCGACCTCGCTGCGTTCGAGAACGCCTGGGACGCGAACACGCTGCTGCGAGCCAGCGGCCTGCGCGGTGAATCGGCGATGGGTTCGCAGCGAGCGCTGATGCGCGCCGCCCAACAAGGCGACACCCGCTGGACCGGGCTGCTGCCGCAAGGCGTGGCGCCGCTGATCGCGATCCTCGGCGCGGTGGCGGCGTACTTCAACGCCGGCATCAGCGCAGTGACCGACGCGGCCCCCGAAGGCAACCACATCGAGCCGCTGTCGATCTGCGGCTTCGTCACCGAGGTGCTGGGCCAGGCCGCGAGCTGCCCGTGGTTCTATGCCGCGGGCGTCGTCGGTTGCAGCGGCGACAGCGCCGGCTACCTGAACTGGACCTACGCCAACCTCGGCGTCGCACTCGACCTGCTGTACCTCGTCACTGGCGAGTCGATCCCGAGAGATGTGCAGTCGGTCATCACCCACCTGTACGGCAACGTGCACCTGGCGCTGTCGATCCTTGCGTCGACCGGACAGTCGGCCGCCGACATCGCATCGAACGTCCTGGCGGTGATCCCCGAGACCGGCAAGATCCTGAAGTTCTCCGGCATCGTCGCCGCCACCGAAGGCATCTCGCTGGTCGTGCTGGCCGTGCTGGACGCCGTCTGCCTGCCGGTGGCCGCGACGATCGCCACGGTCGAGACGATTGCGACCGTCCCGCCGACCGAGCCGCTGGCGCCGTTCATGCCGCTGGCCGCTGCCGCGTTTGCCGAGGCACCGCCGCCCTTGCCCAACATCTCGCTCGCCGGGTTGCCGCGGCCTTCAGCCACCGCGCCAAACACCGTCACCGCCGTCCCCGCCTGAAGGAGTACCCATGCTGATCAAGACCCGCGACCTGACGCCGATCGTTTCGACCCAGGCCGTTGGCCGCCCCTTGAGCCCATTGGGCCCCCTGCCCCGCCGCCCGCAACAGCTGATCGACACCAGCGCCACCTTTGCCGGCGTCTACGTGCGGCCCAACCTGGGCAGCGGCGGCGCCGTGCCGGCCAGCGGCCCGCTGTGCACCAGCCCCGACATCTGGATCGCCAACCAGGCTGCCGTGCCGAACCCGCAACAAGCACTGACCAGCGCCGCCAGTTATGCCGCCAGTTCGAACAACAACGTCGAAAGCGCGATGGCCAACTACATCTACGTGCGCGGCTACAACAACACCGCCAGCACGCAGACCAAACTGGTCTCGCTGTACTACGCACCGGCCGGTGTCATCCAGTGGCCGGGCCAGTGGCAGAACAACATCATCCTGACCGACCAGAACAACGCCACCGCGAACCTGGTGCTGCCCTCGCAGGCCGTCGGCGTGACGGACCAGGTCTTCGTCTGGAACAACCCGGCGCCACCGCCGCCAGGCAGCGACCACTACTGCCTGTTCGCGCAGCTCAACGACGCGGCCAACGCCAACCCCTTCCCCGATATCGGCCATGCGCTGGACATGTCGGCGCTGGTCACCAACAACCTGGGCTGGGGCTGGAAGAACACCACCTACGTGCCGGCGCCGTCAGGCTCCTCGTTCGCCTATTCGACGGTGCTGAGCGTGCCGACCCACGTGGTCGCGCCGGGCAACACCTTCCTGGTCTGGGTCAACCCGAGCAACTACGTCGGCTGGTCGGTGCAGTTCAGCTGCAGCCAGACCGATTCGGACGGCAAGCTCATCTCGCTCGGCTCGCAGCCGGTGCCGATCACCGCCAACGGCCAGATCATCGGCCTGGTGGTCACGCTCGAGCCTGGCTTCAGCGCGCTGCTATCGGTCACGCTGTATTCGAACGGCCACCGCCAGATGCCCGGCGCCAGCCTGCCGCTGCTGTGCTCGTACCAGGCCTCGGGCACGCACGCCGAAGAGGCCTATGCCCGCGGGCTGGTCGACCCGGTGTTCATGCACGCGGTGAACGACGGCCTGCGCGGCACGCGGCAGAACCTGGGCGTCACGCCCACGGCTTTTGTCGGCCTCGGCGGCTACACCTGGGCCAGCCCGGTCCCCTCTTGAAACGGCGGCCCTGTCTTCCGCCAACTCGCCGGAGCCCACCATGAGCAACCCCTCGTTTGCGACCGTGGCCGTCACGCCGGCCGTCGGCTTCTACCTGCGCAACAACCTGGCCGACACCGGCGGCGGGGCGCAGGCGGCACCGTACGGCCAGAGCCCGGACATCATCCAGTCCGACACCCTGGTGCACGACCCGCGCGCCACCTTCGCCACGCCCCAGAGCTGGGCCCAGGCCTACAACACCGCACCGGTGGTCGACACCAACTACTACTACGCCCGTGGCCGCAATGGCGGCACCGCATCTGCCGCGCCGCAGGTCAGCCTGTATGCCACACCGGCCCAGCTGATCGCCTGGCCCTCGCTGTGGGGCAAGCCGCTGCCCACTGTCGACGGCCAGACTGTCTCGGTGCTGGCCGGCATCAACCCCGGCGCGATCGGCGTCACCCCTGCACCATTCGCGTGGATCCCTGCGCCGCTGCCCGCCACCAGCAGCTTCCACGCCTTCGTGGCCTGGTCGACCAGCAGTGCGCACCCGGCCCTGCCGCCCAGTGCCACCAGCTTTGCCGAGATGGCGATGCTGATGGCCTCCACGCCCGGGTTGGCGATCAACCAGGTCACCTGCCTGGACGCCGATGCCGGCCCCTGGCTGGTGCGCATGGGCCTGTCTATTCCGGCTGCCGTCAACGATGCACAGCCGATCGTCATCCTGCTCAGCGCCAGCGGCCTGAACGGCGCCGCGGTGGGCGTGCTGGGCGACACCTTCACCACCGGCCGCCAGCAGCTGCAGCTGGCGCCGCAGGTGCCCCCCGACGGCACGGTGATCGGCTTCACGGCCAACCTGCAGCCGGGCTACCAAGGCAGCCTGGCGGTGCAGATCTGGCCCGGTACTTCGCCGCCGCTGAACGGCGCCACGCTGACCTTGCAGGCGCAGTACCAGGTGCCGCAAGACCAGATCGCCCAGGCTGCATGGCGGGGCACGCTCAGCGCCGCCGGCCGGCACCTGCGCGCGCTCGGCATCACACCTCAGGCCATGTCGCCACTCGGGGAAGTCACGATCACTTTCTCGCGAGGTTGAGGCGCAACAAAACAACCAACGTTGTCATGACGACACTACACTGGGCCGACGAACGCACCCCTCGACGGGTGCAAATCAGGGAGAGACGTCGGTCCATGGGCATGCTGCTGAACAGCGAGACGGGTGACCGCGTGCTGCTGCGCGGGAATCATGTGTTCGGTCGCAATGCGCTGCGCTCGGACACGGTTCTGCCCGATCCCGAAGCCTCGCTGTTGCATGCCGTGCTGCGCTGGCGCGATGGCGGCTGGGTGGTCACCGACCACAGCCGCAATGGCAGCACACTCGACGGCCGCCGGATCAGCACTGGCGAGTCCGTCACCTTGGCGTTAGGCCAGGTCTTGCGCTTCGGCCCCACGGCCCGCGCCGGCTGGCAAATCGTCGACCTGTCGCCGCCCGGCAGCGCACTGTTCCCGCTCGATCCCGGCCACGCACCGCTGCTGCTGGCCCGCCACAACCTTCTGCCCGACGCCGCCTCGCCGGAGCTGAGCCTGTACGAATCAGGCGCCAGCGTCTGGACGCTGGAACAGCACGGCGAAACCCACCAGATGCGCGACGGCGATGCACTGGTGGTGGCCGGCGCGCGCTACCGTCTGGTGATCGCCAACGAGGTCGACGACACCCGCGCCCTGGCCCAGCACGGCGAGCCCCCGCAACTGAGCTTCAAGGTCAGCCTGGACGAAGAACACACCTGGCTGCAGGTGCGCTGCGGGCCCCACCAGGCCGACCTGGGCGAACGCAGCCACCACTACGCACTGGCCACGCTGGCGCGCCAGCGCCTTGCCGATGCGAGCGAAGGCATCGATCCCGAGGCCCAGGGCTGGCTGGCCAGCGCCAAGCTGGCGCGCATGCTGGGCATGGAGCCCACGCACCTGAACATCCAGGTCTTTCGCGCCCGTGACCAGTTGATGAACGCGCTGCCGATGGTCAGCGCACTGTCGCAAGTGATCGAGCGCCGCCGCGGCGGGCTTCGGCTCGGTGCCGTGGGCCTCGAAGTGCACCGCGGCTCGCAGCTCGAAGGCCGCTGGTGGCCTGGGGAGAACAGGGCGTCATGAACACGATCGAACTGGGCGCCGGCCCGCCCGGCTACAGCCTGGTCGAACGCCTGGGCGAAGGCGCCTCGGGCGTCGTCTACAAGGCACGCCAGCACAGCACCGGCCAGTGGGTGGCGGTGAAGTTCCTGCGTGCTGCTGCGGGGGCCGACGAGGCGACGCGTGCGCGCCGCCATGCGCGCTTTGCCCGCGAGACCCACCTGTGCGCGCAGCTGCACCACCCGCACATCGTGCGCCTGCTCGACCAGGGCCAGACCGAGCGCGGCGACCTCTTCGCCGTCTTCGAGTTCGTGCCCGGCGAAACCCTGCGCGACCTGCTGCAGCGCGATGGCGCGCTGCCCGCCACGCAAGCCGGTGAACTGATGGGTCAGATCCTGGACGCGCTGGTCGATGCACATGCCCAGGGCATCGTCCACCGCGACCTGAAGCCGCTGAACATCATGGTCACGCAGCGCGGCGATCGCCTGCATGCCAAGGTGCTGGACTTCGGCATCGGCACGCTCGCGGCCGAGCTGGGCGCCGCGGAATCCGGCGAGCTGACGCTCAGCACCGAAACGCTGGGCACGCCGCGCTACAACGCGCCGGAACAGCTGCGCGGCGAACCGCCGACTGTCAAGTCCGATCTCTACGCCTGGGGCCTGATCCTGCTCGAATGCCTGACCGGCGGGCCGGCCGTGCGTGGGCAGACGCTGGCCGAGGTCTACCACCAGCACCTGAGCCCGAACGAGCTGCCGATGCCGCCCGCACTGCTGGCGCACCCGCTGGGCGAGTTGCTGCGCCGCGTGCTCAGCAAGCAGGCGCGTGACCGCGGCGACACCGCCGCCGTCTACGCGCGCTTTCGCGAGCTGCCGATGCATTCGCTGGTCGGCACGCTGGCGCAAGAAGGCAGCGGCCTCGACAGCGCCGCCACCACACGCGTCGCGCCGTTGCGCACCGAGCGGCGCCAGATCACGATGCTGTGCTTCGCGCTCGACCTGGTGCCGCTGGGCGACAGCGCGCCGTCCGAAGCCGCGGTCGAGGCGATGGAGGAGCTGCTGGGCGACCAGCTGGCGCTGTGCCACGACACCTGCCTGGCCTTCGGTGGCCACCGCGCCGGCGCGCTCGGCAGCTCGCGCCTGATGTACTTCGGCTATCCGCAGGCGAGTGACAGCGCCGCGCGCCGCGCGGCCAGCGCCGCACTGGAGTTGGTCACGCGCTGCGGCCAACGTGCGCGCCGCATCGAGGCGCGCAGCGCCATGCGGCTCGAGCTGCGCGTCGCGCTGCATGCCGGCGTGATGCTGACGCGCCCCGGCCAGGTGCCCTCGGGCCTGGCCACCGCGGTGGCCGAACGGCTGCTGCAACAAGCGGCCCCCGGCAGCATCGTCGTCAGCGACCGCGCGCAACAACTGCTCGACCGCCATTGCCTGCTCGAACCCGCCGAGCCGCAGGTCGCGATGGAAGATGGCCAGCAGGCGCCGACCTGGCACCTCAGCGCCGAACGCAAGGCCGACAGCCACGCCGGCGGCGCGCTGCACCTGGCCCCGTTGGTCGGTCGCGCACGCGAGACCGCCGCGCTGACCGAGCTGTGGCGCCGCGCGGCCGGTGGCGGCAGCGGCGCGCTGCTGTTGATGGGTGAACCGGGCTTGGGTAAGTCGCGCCTGGCGCAAGCCTTGTGCGAACTCGTCAGCGACGACCACGGCCGCGCCTGGGTGCTGCAATGCCTGCCCGAACAACGCCACAGCGCGTTGCACCCTTTCCTGCGCTGGCTGTCGCACCAGCTTCGGCTCGACGACGCCGCCGACCCGAGCACGCGCCTGCAGAACGAGTTGGCGCGGCTGCACATCGGCGGCCCCGAAACCGGCGTCATCCTCGCCAGCTGGCTGGGGCTGCCCCTGCCCCCCACCACAGCCGAACTGCAACACTCGCCGCAACGCCAGCGCGGCATCGTGCTGGACGCGCTGCAGGCCTTGCTGCCGGCGCTGGCGCAGGGCCCTGCGGTGCTGGTGGTCGAAGACGTCCACTGGGCCGACCCGACCAGCCGCGAGCTGATCGACCAACTGATCGCCAACGGCGGCGTGCCGGGCCTGGGCATCGTGCTGACCACGCGCCCCGACAGCGACTATCGGCCGCAGCTCGAAGTGCTGCAGCTCAAGGGCCTGGCACCGGCCGAGGCCGAAGACTTGCTGCGTCACCTGCCCGGCGCGCAGGCCCTGGCCGTGACCGACGTGGCACGGCTGGCAAGCCGCGCCGACGGCAACCCGCTGTTCCTCACCGAGCTGGCACGCGCGCGGCTCGACCATGCGTCGCCCGCGGCGTCGGCGCTGAGCATCCCGCCAAGCCTGCAAGAGGTGCTGGCCCAGGCGCTGGACCGGCTCGGCCCGGCCAAAGAGACGGCGCAGATCGCCGCCGCGATCGGCCGAGAGTTCGAACCCGCGCTGCTGGCCCAGGCCGCGGCGCGCGACGAGGCTGCGGTGCAAAGCGACCTCGAACAGCTCTTTCTCGCCGACCTGGTGGCGCGCCAGCGCCGCGTGCAGGGCGATGCCTATGTGTTCCGCCACGCGCTGATCCGCGATGCGGCCTATGACTCGCTGCCGCGGCTGGCGCGCGGCCAGGCGCACGAGCGCATTGCCTTCGCGCTCGAAGCGCAGCCGGGCTGCCCGCCCGCGACGCTGGCCCAGCATTTCGCGCAGGCCGGCCGTGTCGAGCGTGCGGTGCCGCTGGGCCTGCGCGCCGCGGGCGAGTCGCTGGCCCGCGCGCAGCACGACGAAGCGCTGGGCCTGATCGACTCGATGCGGCCGTGGGTCGACGCCCTGCCGCCGGACACCCGCAGCCCTGCCGACCTGGACCTGACGCTGCTGGCCACGCACGCGCTGATGTCACGCTTCGGTTGGGCCGACCCGCGTGTGCGCTCGGCGGCCGAGCGGGCGCACGGCCTGCTCGGGCAGCGAGACGAGGCACCGAGCGACCCGGCCCATCGCGCCGCGGCGCTGTGGGCGCTGGCCACCTTCCACCATGTGGCGAGCGACCGCGAGCGCGTGCGCCAGCTGGCGGCGCAGCTTGTCGCGCTCGCGTCGGACAGCCCCGATGCGCAAGCGCTGCAACGCGCCGCCTACACGCTGCAGGGCATGGCCCAATGGATCGACGGTGCGTTCACCGAAGCGGCCGTGTCGCTGACCCGCGTGGCCGAGCTGCCGCGCGCCAACGGCACCGAAGACGCTGCCCGCTTCGGGCTGGACTGTCGCTGCTGGAGCCTGGCCGCGCTGGCCAACGTGCTCTGGTTCCACCACGGTGACCGCGAAGCCGCGATCGCATTGGCCCGCACCGCTGCAGCCGAAGCCGAGGCGCTGGGCCACGTGCCGACGCTGGGCCTGTGCCTGATGTACCAGGCCTTCGTGCACCAGCACGACGATGACCGTGCGACCGCCGGCCAGGTCTGCGGCCGCTTGCTCGCGCTGTCGTCGCGCTACGGCCTGCCGGCGGTCGAAGCGTATGCCGCGATGATCGACGCCTGGGCGCGCGACGATGCGGGCACGCTGTCGGCCATCCTCGAGCGCCTGCATGCGATGGGCTGCGCGCTCGGCTCCACCTTCCTGGGCTCGCTTGGCGCCGATGTGGCGCTGCGCGCCCACGACCACGACCAGGCCCTGCTGACGCTCGACGCCTGCCTGGCGCAGGCCGAGCGCAGCAGCGAGCGCTACTTCGTGCCCGAGCTGCTGCGCCGCAAGGCCGCCGTGCTGCTCGGCAGCGGCCAGGCGGGCGCCACTGCGCCAGCACGCGCGTTACTGCTGCAGTCGCGCGAGCTGGCCGACAGCCTGGGCATGACCTACACCGCCCGTGAAGTCATCCGGCAGATCGGGGCCCTGCCGGAGCCCGGCCTGGCCACGCCAGCCGGGGGTGACCCTGGGCCCCATCCCCCAGAAACTTTCAGCGGAGAAGTAGATGAAGACAGACGACTACGGCACCTATGACCGCTTCATTGCCTTTCGAGCGGCAGTCATGCAGTCGATTGCGCTGGCCTGGAGAAGCGACGCATTGCGCGAGTCGCTGATCAAGGATCCCAAGGGGTTCATGAAGCAGCATCTCGACTACACCTTCCCGTTCAACATCGACCTCGCTGTCGACAACGGCAATGCGGTGTGGGAGCCGACGACCGTGGTCGACTGGCACGTGCTGCGGCGCGACACCCTGGACATGGTGCTGCCACCCAAGCCCGAGACGCTTGACCAGCAAGTGGAGGCGCTGGCCACCTTCAACGCCACGCACCTGACCTTCCTCAACGAATAAGAACCGCAAGGAGCGCCACATGCCCCGCAACAACGAACTGCCTTCGTACGAGTCGCTGCTGGAATACCAGGAGGTCTATCTGCGCGCCGTCGCGCTGGCCTGGAGCGACCCGGAGTTCAAGAAGAATTTCCTGGCCGACCCACGCACGGCGATGGAGAACTACTTCGGCTATTCATGCCCGTGGAACGTGAACATCCGGGTCGCCGAGCCGTCGTCCACCGAATACGGCTGGATTCCCAGCGACGGAAAAACGCCAGGGAAATGGAACCTGCCGCGCATGAAGACGACCTTCGGCGTGCCGCTGACACCATTCAAGCCGGGCACGCCGGAGAAACCGGACATCAAGCAGCAGCTGATCGCCTTCGCCGCATACAACGACGCCGGGCCGACCTACCTTTTCACCTGCTGCTGACGCATGGCGCTGCCGTCCGACCCTGTGCTTGCCGTCGACCATGTGCCGCGTTGGCAGGCCGGATTGGCGGTGGCCTGTATCGACGAGCGCACCGTGCTGCTGCATGGTGAGCTGCGCCGAATGGCGCTGCGTGGCGCAGAGGTCGCGGCGGTGGCCGCCCTGATCGATGGTCAGCGCAGTGCCACGCAAATCGCGAGGCTGCTCGCTCCGCGCCTGAGCGGGGCGGCGGTCGACCATGTGCTGCAGACGCTGCTGCTCTCCGGCCACCTCGACACCGCGGCGCCTGAAGCCGCGGCGCCGGTCGTCAGCCTCAGCACCATCGGCCTGGCCGCGGGGCCGGTGGCGCTGGCGCTGGAGGCCGCTGGCCTGAGGCTGTCATCGTCGGAAGGCGCCAGCGCCGCAGCGGCGTTCGAAGTACTGGCCTGCGCCGACCTGCTGGACTCGCGGGTGGCCGACCACCTGTCGGCTGCGCGCGCTGCACACCGCAGCGTGCTGCTGGCCCGCCCCGCCGGCGCGCAACCCACCATCGGCCCGTGGCTGGACCACACGCCGGGGCCCTGCGTCGACTGCCTGCTGCATGCCGTCGCCTGGAACCGCCCGACCCAGCGCTTCGTGCAGCAACGCATGGGCCGGCCGTTCACCACGCCCGCGTTCACCGACGCGGCCACCACCGCCACCAGCGCTGCCTGGCTGGCGCAAGCTGCAAGTCAGGCGGCAGCCGGTGATCGCTCGCTGCGTGCTGCGCTGCTCGCCTTCGACCCCCGCACGCTGCAGGCCACGCGCCACGCGGTGCGGCAGCGGCCGCAATGCCCACGCTGCGGCAATGCGCGTTGGATGTCGGACCAGGGCTTTCGCCCGCCGGCGCTGCAAGCCCGCACCGCGAGCGAACGCACCGATGGTGGCCACCGCACACGTCACCCGGAAGACACGCTACAGGCCCTGCGCCCGCTGATCAGCCCGGTGACCGGCGCGGTGCAATACCTGCACCCGATGCCGGGGCGGCACAGCCCGCAGCGCCAGGTCTACGTCAGCGGTTATCCGCTGTGCCCGCAGACCTGGCCGGACGACAACGGCTTCGACAAGATCTGCGCCGGCAAGGGCCGCACCGCCGCACAGGCCCAGGCCAGCGCCCTGTGCGAGGCCATCGAGCGCGCCAGCAGCGTCTGGCAGGGCGACGAGGCCACGCTGCACGCAACCCGGCGCGAGCGCGGCGATGAAGCGATCTCGTTCGATGCGCTGCAGAACTTCAGCGCCGAGCAGTTCGCGCATCGCGACCGCATCAACGCCGCCACGCAAGACCGCCGGCGCCAGGTGCCACTGCCGTTCGACGACGACGCACGCATGGCGTGGACACCGGCCTGGCCGCTGGGCGGTGGCGCGCGCCGACTGGTGCCGCTGGCCTACTGCTTTGCCGAAACACCGCCCACCTACGGCAGCGCCTATGGCCTGTACAACCCCAACGGCACCGCGGCCGGCAACGTGATCGAAGAAGCGGTGTTGCAAGGCCTGCTCGAACTGGTGGAACGCGATGCCACGGCCATCTGGTGGTACCAGCGCCTGCGCCGCCCGGCGCTGGACCTGGCGCGCGTCGACGATCCATTCGTGCAGGCCCTGCGCGCCGACTACCACGCCACCGGTTGGCAGGTGCAGGTGCTCGACCTGACGCACGACTTGGCGATTCCGGTCTATGCCGCGGTGGCGCACCACGCCGAGACGGACCGCCACGCCATCGGTTTCGGTTGCCACCTGCAAGGCCCGATCGCGCTGAGCCGCGCACTGACCGAGTTGAACCAGCTGCTCGACCACCGCGCCGACGCCCCACCGCCGTGGGACCGCCAGCTGCTGGGCGACGCCGCCTTCCTGCAGCCCCAGGGACAGGCCAGCACCGCGCTGCCGTCGTTATCGAACGGAGCGGACCTGCAGGAAGACATCATGCTGTGCTGCCAGCAGCTCACCCGCGCCGGGCTGTCGCCGCTGCTGGTCAACAAGACGCGGCCCGACCTGGCCTTGAGCGTGGTGCAGGTCATCGTGCCGGGCCTGCGCCACTTCTGGCCGCGCTTCGGCCCGGGCCGGCTCTACGACGTGCCGGTGACGCTGGGCTGGCAAGCCGGTGCGGCCGACGAAGCGAGCCTGAACCCGGCACCGCTGTTCCTGTAGCGGTCGCAGGGCGCCGCGCGCCATTCGCGCCGCGCCCTGCGCCGCCGGCGTGCAGACACCAATCTTTACCGCGGACAACCCCGCAGAGGCATCCGCGCTCCAGAAAACAGTATAAACTGTATATATCGTTTTTACAGGAGACGCCACATGAACGACCACGATACCGACGCCCCCAAGACCAACGGCAGCGCCGTGCTGGCCGAAGCCACCGAACAGAAGGCCGAAACGCCGAAGGTGCCCAAGGCCAAGCTGGTGCGCGACAGCTTCACGATCCCGAAGGCCGAATACACCACGCTGAACGAGCTGCGCCAGCGTTCCACCCGCCTGGCTGCGCCGGCCAAGAAGAGCGAGCTGCTGCGTGCCGGCATCGAGCTGCTGAGGGGCTTGTCCGACCAGGCCTTCCTGGCCGCACTGGCCGCGGTGCCCAACCTGAAGACCGGCCGTCCGAAGAAGGACGGCGAAGAGTCCGACGAACCCGCCGTCAAGACCGGCAAGAAGATCATCGACAAGATCGCCGCCCGCCCGGCCGCCAAGAACGCGGCGAAGACCGGCAACAACGCCGGCCCGAAGGCTGGTGTCAGGAAGGGTACCGGCAACGCCAAGAACGCCGGCGGCAACGCCAAGAACGCAGCCGGCAACGCAGCCAAGAACCCCGCCCGCAACGCCGCGAAGAAAGCCGCCAAGCAAGCCGCCGGCAACGACCCCAAAGCCACCAGGCAAGCCGCCCGGGCCGCCCGCCAGGCAGCCAAGGCCGACGAAGAAACCTGACGCGATCGCTCGGCGATGGCGTCAAGAAGACCCATCTGCCGGCCGCCGCCACGCGTGTCACGCCATGAGGCGCCCTACGCCCGAGCTGTCTGGCGCAGTCCGGGTTGATCCGGGTCCGCTCTAGGGTTGCTCGCCTAGTTCACCGCGGACCTGTCGAGTACCCTGCCCGCCTGCCAAGCCCAGGAGGTGCAGCGTGAACCAAGGCATTGAAGAGCATCTGCGCGTCGCGCTCGAACAGCAGCGTGCCGCTTTCGCGTCAGAGACCTTCCCCACGTTGGCAGTGAGGCGAGACCGTCTCGCACGCGTGAGGCAGATGACCGAAAAACATGCGCAGGATCTGGCCGCGGCCATTGCGCAAGACTTCGAGAACCGCGCGCGGCAGGAAACGCTGCTGACCGAGGTCTTCACCGTGCAGTCGGCGGTGCGCCATGCGATCCGCCATCTGCCGGGCTGGATGAAGACCCGCCGCGTGCCGACGGCGATGCACTTCTGGCCCGCTCGCAACCGGCTGCTGCGCCAGCCGCTCGGCGTGGTCGGCGTCGTGTCGCCGTGGAACTATCCGTACTACCTCGCGATGGCACCGGCACTGGCCGCCCTGGCCGCCGGCAACCGCGTGCTGATCAAGCCTTCGGAGCTGACGCCCACCACCAGCGAGCTGATGGCCCGCATGGTGCGCGAACACTTCGCACCGGAAGAGATGCAAGTCATCGTTGGCGACGCTGACGTCGGCCGCGCGTTCACCAACCTGCCCTTCGACCACCTGTTCTTCACCGGCTCCACCGCCGTGGGCCGCATCGTCGCCCAAGCCGCCGCAAAGAACCTGACGCCGGTGACGCTGGAACTGGGCGGCAAGTCGCCGGCACTGGTCGACCGCAGCGCCGACATGGCAGTGACCGCCGAGCGCCTAGCCTTCGGCAAGCTGCTGAACGCTGGCCAGACCTGCGTTGCGCCCGACTACGTGCTGGCGCCGCGTGAAATGGTCGGCCCGCTGGCCGATGCGATGCTCGGCCGCATCCGCAAGATGTACCCGAAGCTGGCGGACAACCCCGACTACACCAGCATCGTCTCGACACGCCACTTCGAACGCCTGCAAGGCCTGTTGCGCGATGCACAGGCCAAAGGCGCACGGCTGATCCCGACGCACGCCGAAACGCCGACCGGCCGCAGGCTGGTGCCGCACCTGGTGCTGGACGCGACTGAACAGATGACGGTGATGCAGGAAGAGATCTTCGGGCCGCTGCTGCCGATCATTGCCTATGACAAGACCGAAGAGGCGCTGGCCTACATCCAGCGCCACGACCGGCCGCTCGCGCTGTATTGGTTCGGCAACGACTCAGCCGCGCAGCGCCACGCGATGGAGCAGACGCACGCTGGCGGCGTGACAGTCAACGACTGCATATGGCATCTGGGGCAGGAAGAGCAGCCCTTCGGTGGTGTCGGTGCCAGCGGCATCGGCTCGTACCACGGCGAATGGGGCTTCCGCACCTTCAGCAAAGAGAAGCCGATCTTCGAACAGACCCGCTTTGCCGGCACCAAGCTCTTCTACCCGCCGTACGGCGCGACCTTCGACCGCATGATCGGCATGCTGAAGAAGATAGCGGGCTGAGCGCGGGCCGCGCTCAGCCAATCTTCAGCGTTAGGGGCCGCCCGCTCAGCTCTGCCAGCCACCACGGCCGGCAGGGTTTCATGTCGTGATACCCGACGTCGCCCTCCGCGGTACTTCGCCCGGCAAACCCGCAGGAGCCAAGGGCAAGGCGCCCAATGCGCGTCCGGATGGCGGTTGAATCTCAGGCTGGTGAACAGCCGGGCGCCGCTGTCCACAGTGGCACCTTGCGAGGACATCCTGCATGAAGATTCAACGCGCTGCGGCCCTGATGCTGGCCGCACTGTCAACCCAGGCCGCCGTGGCTGGCCGGTCGACCGAGTCGATCTCCCAGATGTATTCCCTCTTCATCGTCGACATTGTCCAGTCGGCAGGCAACGTCTGCTCCGCGCGGTTTCCATCCACGGCGTCGCAGTGGAAGAAAAGCACCGAAGCATGGATGACGACAAACAGCGCGGCAATCGACGAGTTGAAGACCAAGGCGCTGGGGATTCAAACCCAATTGGTCGACGAGGCGTTCGACCCCGCGTCCAAGGAGCCGCCGGCATCAAGAGCCGCGCAGGCCTCGATGTTCAGCGCCTTTGGCATGCTGGCCGTAGCAGGCCCCTATCAGACGATCGGAATGCTCAATGATTCAGCGGCGCAAGAGGCATGCACCAAGCACCTGAACGAGCTCGCAGCAGGAGGAGCGATGGACGCGAACTTGCGCAGCGCGATCCAGGACGCCGATCACCTGTTGCAGGCAGCAATGAAGCGCCGTTCCCCTTGACGCCGTCGAATGAATCGAACGGTGATCGTCTCGTTCAAAAATCGCCAGCAAATCGCGCTAATGACTCAGATGGACGAACTGGCCAAGAGATTCGGTCAGGGTCCCAAGCCTTCGACGGCCGGGGCCCCTCTTTCGGCCTTGGCGGCGATCAGGTCGGCACGGTGCGTGTGAAAGTCCCGGTGACATCGGGTGCCTCGGCGCCCAACACACCGTGCCAGACCGTCCCGAGCCCCTTGCTGACGACGTCGTAGGCGTCGTCCACCTTCCCATGGGGGCTCAGGTCCAGTTTGTCCGAGACCTTGTAGTCGATCGTGATCGTGCCGTCCTTGGCCACATGGGCAGTGCCGTCCAGCTGGCAATGCCGCAGCAACCAGGTCTGCTCGTTGGCGGCCACCTGCCAGGTCTTCTTGACGTTCGGATCGTCCAGGTCGTAGATGTGACGCAACTGGTCCCACTTGCTCGATTCGCCACTTTCGCCGCCCAGTCCCAGCGGGACGCGCCCTTCGCTGTCCGGGTATTTGTCCTTGTACAAATCGGACAGCGAAATGTCGAAGTCGGTCTTGCCGTATCTCGAGTCCCTTTTCGCCGCATCCACGACGTCGATATTGATCTGCTTCTCGTTCTTCAGGAAGTCCGGGTCGTTCTGGATGCCATCGGTGGCGTCCTTGTCCAACGTGACCTCTTTGGCGCCAAACAGGGCTTGCAAGGAGGCCTTCGCGGCGTTGTTGAACGGCAGGCGATCCGTCAGATCGGCGACGGCCTTCTCGGCCTTCTCGTTCCCCGGCACGTGGTTCCAGGCCGATACCGCGGTATCGCGAACATCGTCGCGTACATCCGCCACCACGTCGCGCACGGGCGCGGACTCCTCCCACGCCTTCTCCAACACCGGCGAGGACTTGTCCCATGCCTTTTCCAGCACGGGCACGGCCTTGTCCTTCGCCACTTCCAGCACTGGCGCGGCCTGCTTCCATGCCGACGCTGCTTGGTCAGCGGCGGCATCGCGCAACTTGTCTAGCTCGGGCACGACATCGTGGTGGAAGAAGTTGCCCGCGCTTGACGACACTGAGTCGATCCAAGACATGTGATCTCCAGGTTAGGTTCTTCACAAGGGCACTGCGCTCACGCGAAGCAGTGCAAGGCACGCGCCAGACCGCCAAAACAGCGCGGGGTGCAATGGCGAGGGCCGCCCGGTACCTGGCGAAGTGCGGATTGGCGCGGTGACGCCGCCGCGTGAATCCACCCAGCCCTGCCGCATTGCTTTACAGGCCATGAATGGTAGGGCGCACGCTCTTCGAGCCCCAACTACGAATAGGCGTATGGAACGCGCCACCCAAGCAGGTCGACGAGCCGGCGGAGCTTCCCCCGCCGTTCTGACCGTTCGCTGTCGCCAACGAAAAAGGGCGGCCTCGCTGCCGCCCTTCGTTCTTGCTGTGCCCGACCGCTGCCGATCAGCCCTTCCATGTGAACGGGAACGCGACCTGCTTGAAGAAACCGTCGGGCACGTAGTCGCCCAGCACGCCGTAGTGCTCGGGCCATTCGCGGTCTGACTTGACCGCCGTGCCGAACAGATAGTCGAGGAACGCGAAGTGCGCCGCGTAGTTCTTGTCCAGTGCTTCCTGGTCCTGCGAGTGGTGCCAGTGGTGGAAGTTCGGCGTCACGATCAGGTAGCGCAGCGGGCCCAGGCGCACGCTGACATTGGCGTGGTTGAACACCGCCTGGAAGCCGACGACGATGATGTAGGCGTCGATCACTTCCTTGCTGAAACCGAACAGGTAGATCGGCGCCAGCACCAGCGTGCGGGTGATGATCAGCTCGAGGATGTGCTGGCGCGAGCCGGCCAGCCAGTCCATGCTCTTGACGCTGTGGTGCACCGCGTGCAGCCGCCACAGCGTCGGCACCTCGTGGTAGGCCCGGTGTGTCCAGTACTGCACCAGGTCGGCGACCAGGACGATCAGGAACAGCGCGACCCAGAAGTTCAGTTGCTGCACCCAGCCGCGGATGCCATCGTTCGCGGCCCAGCCGAACAGCCGGTGTACCAGCAGGTTGGTGGCCAGCAGCACGAAGCCCACCAGCATGTGGTTGACGACAAAGTGCTGGAAGTCGGTCTGCCACTCGGCGCGAAACACCGGCTGGTCCTTGCGCAACGCGAACAGCTTCTCGATGAAGACGAAGATCAGCGTCGAGCCGAGCAGGTCGAGAATGAACCAGTCCAGCCCGATGTAAGGCGTGTGGTCCGGGAAGTCGCTGTCGACCGGCACCTTGTGGCCGCCGAGCGCCAGGCACAGGCCGATCAGCGCAAACGAACCAAAAGCCAACCAGCGCGCCCGGCCGCGGATGATGTTGAACAGCGCGATCGATCCCGACAGCACCAGCGACCAGAACAAAAGCTGCCGGACCACATCGACCTTGTAGGCCTGGCGCAGCTGCGGCGTCGTCAGGTATTCGGGCCAGTGGAACGCCAACACGCCGAGAAAGCAGAGAAGCGCCAGGCCCAGCGCAATCACGCCCGAGACCATGCCCTTGCCGGGCTGCAAAGCCCCGTGCGACTTGGTCAGCCGATTCAGTTTGTCGAGTTCGTTCATCCTGCCCTCCCAGGCGTGCGGTGTTCGTGAATGGACCGGGCGCAATTATCCCGGCCCGGGTGCGAAGCGCCTCCCCATGAATGGGGGTTCACGCTGGCGCAAACCCGTGGCCGGCGCGACTTCCTGCTCAATCCGGCGCAGCACCGGCTTGCCATCGGCGCCCGTCTCGTCCGACTGGCGAACAACGCTTAACCCCGATCTCCGCGCTCGCCCGTAGAACGTATGTCTACAGCGAAACGGAGATCCCGATGAGACATTCTGCCGACCACAGCGCCCCTGCCTTCCATGTCGCCACGCTGACGCGGCGTCGCCTTCTTTCCGCCGTCGCGGCCGCTGTGGCGGCGGCTTCCTGGGGCTGCGCACCAGCGGCGCTGGCCTTGGGCAGCAAGATCGACGTGGCTGTCATCGACCGCGAGACCGGCGACACGTTGGCCGTCTATCCCTACCGCGGCCAGAACTACATCGCCGGCCGGCCCGGCTCGCGCTACGCCATCCGCGTCACCAACCGCACCGGTGAGCGGGTGATGGCAGTGATGGCGGTCGATGGCGTCAACATCATCAGCGGCCAGACGGCGTCGTGGAGCCAGAGCGGTTATGTGCTCGGGCCGTGGCAGAGTTACGAGATCACCGGCTGGCGCAAGAGCGACCAGGAGGTGGCCGCCTTCGAGTTCACCTCGTTGCCCGACTCCTACGCCGCACGCACTGGCAGGCCGAACGACGTCGGCGTGATCGGCGTGGCAGTCTTCACCGAGCGTGTGCAGTGGCAGCCGCCGGCGGCGCCTGCACCCAGCGTCGAGCGGTTGGAATCGCGCCGATCCAACAGCGGCAGCGACGGTGCCGCCCGCGGCGGCATGGCCGACAAGGCGGCGGAGTCCGTCGCCTCGGCCAACGGGGCTCCCAAGCCGGCCGCGCCTGCACCAGCCGAGCGGCTGGGCACCGGCCACGGGGCGCGCGAATCGTCGTACGTGACCAGCACCAGTTTCGAGCGCAGCAGCGTCAGGCCGGTGGAGATCGTCAGCCTGCAGTACGACCGCTACGAGAACCTGGCCCGCGCGGGCGTCATTCCGCAGGTCGGCCGGGCCGACCCGAGCCCGCGGCCATTTCCGAGGTCGGCACAGAACGCGGGCTATGTGCCCGATCCGCCCTCTCGCTGAGCAATGGTCGAGCAAGGGGCCCTCGATACGGGGCCCCTCCCTGCCGCGCTCAGCGCTTCGCCGCCTTCAGGTCCTTGTAGGCCGCCGGCACGTTCAGGCTGACATGCACCCAGTCGAACAGCGCATAGCCGCGGAACTCGGGCATCTTCACCTTCTGCACCGTCGCCTCCAGGCTCAGGCCTTCGTCGATGGCGGCCTGCACCTGCGACTTCACCGCCTCGAGGTAGTCGATCTGCCATTGCAGCCCGGCCTTGGGGATGGGCACGCCGTGGCCCGGCACGATGCGGGCGTCGTCAGGCAGGAAGGCCTGCACCTTCTTCAGCGTTGCCAGCGTTTCGACCAGGTGCCCGTCCAGCAACCACGGCAGTGCCGGCTTGGACGCGATCACCGGGTTGCCGGCCCACATCACCTTGGCCTGCGGCTCCCACACGAACAGGTCGCCGCCGGTTTGCGCGAAGCCGAAGTCGATGATCTGGACCTGCTTGCCGCCCAGGTCGAGCGTGATGCGGCCGCCTTCGCCGACCAGCACATCGCCGGTGCGCGCCTGGATCGGCTCGATGCCGCGGCCGGTGCCGAAGTTCTTGATCATGAACGCCTTGTCCTCGTCCAGGCGCATGTCGACGTAGGTCTTGGTGTTCACGTGCTGGACGATGCGCGTCGACGCCGGCATGTACATGTTGCCGTAGGCGTGATCGCCATGCGCGCTGGTGTTCACGGCGTAGAGGATCGGCAGCGTGGTGTGCTTGCGTGAGAGCTCGACGACCTGCGCGTTCAGCCGCTTGTTCAGCATCGTCTCGATCAGCAAGGCGCCCTTGGTTCCGACGATCAGCCCGGCGCTGGTGGCCGCCGCGCCGCCCTTGGCATTCAGTTCGGCCGCATCGGCCGGGTAGTACGCATGAACCCCTGGGGCCAAGGTCTCGCTGCGCATCTGAACCTTGTTGCCGTCCCACACCGGCTCATCGGCGCGGGCCGGCGAAGCGGCCAGCAAAGTGGCGGCCGCGGCGGCGATGGCCAGCTTCGTCTGCCATGACGGCGTTGCCGTCTTGTCGCTCTGATTCATCTTCAAACTCCTGGTTGGTTGGGCGATGCGGCGCTACGATAGGTTTTGCAACAGAGCAAGACAATCCAGAATCAAGGCAAGCCTGATTTGCGTGGACGCAAACGGCAGATGACCATGACAGATGACCTCAACGACCTGCGGTTCGTGACCGCCATCGCCCAGACGGGCTCGCTATCTGGCGCTGCGCGCAAGCTGGGCGTCAACCACGCCACCGCGTTCCGTCGCCTCAGCGCGGTGGAGAGCCGGCTTGGCGTTCGCCTCTTCGAACGCGGCGGCGGGCACTACGCGGCCACCGCGGCCGGCGAGGAGTTGGCACGGGCCGGCGCGGTGATCGAGTTCGAGGCCATGCAATCACTGCGCAAGGTCGCGGGGCAGGACCTGCGACCGAGCGGCGTCGTGCGGGTGACCACCACCGACACGATCGCCGGCAGCTTCTTGCCGGCAATGGCGCTCGGCTGCCGCCAGCAGCACCCGGACATCACGCTGCACGTGACGATGGCCAACGAGCTGCACAACCTGTCGCGCCGCGATGCCGACATCGCGATCCGGCCGTCCGACAAGCCGCCCGAACACCTGATCGGCAAACGCGTCGGACCACTGGCCATGGCGGCCTACGGCGCCCGCAGTTACCTGCGACGCGCGCGGCGTGTGACCGATCTCGCCGGCCACGCCTGGCTCGCGCTCGATGATTCGCTGAGCTACCACCGCAGTCTGAAGTGGCTGGGCAAGGTGGCCCCTGCCGCCCCGCTGGTCTACCGGACCAACAACTTCACCGGTTTGCACAACGCCTGCGTCCAAGGGCTGGGGCTCGCGGTGTTGCCCTGCTTCCTGGCGGACCCGGACAAGCGGCTGCAGCGCATGACACCGCCGCTGGATGAGCTGCAGGTCCCGCTCTGGCTGCTGATGCACCCGGACCTGCGCCACACGGCTCGCGTGGCAGCGATTTTCGACGTTCTGTTTCAACAGCTCGGCGCACAGGCCGCGCTGATCGCCGGGCATGTGCCGGCAGCAACGGGCCGTTGACGGCCGGCGGCGAAAGGATCAGGCGGCCAGCGCTGCCTCTGCCGGGTCGGCAAAGCGCCGTGCCACTTCGCAGCACTCCTCGAAGCCGGCCGCGAAAGCGTCGACGATGTCCGGATCGAAATGGCGGCCCCGCTGCTCCAGGACCAGATCGCGCGCCGCGTTGAGCGCCCACGCCGGCTTGTAGACGCGCTTGCAGATCAGCGCATCGAACACATCGGCCAAGGCCATCAAACGCGCGGCGACGGGGATGTCGTCGCCGGCCAGGCCCTCGGGATAGCCCGTGCCGTCCCATTTCTCGTGGTGGCTGCGGGCGATCTGCTTGGCAAAGCGCAGAAAGCCGAGGTCCCCACCGGGGTTGTCTTCCAGGCCCACGTCGCGCTCGGCCAGCTCGATGGCCTCGGCCCCGAGCCGGGCGTGGGTCTGCATGATGGTCCACTCACTGGGCGCCAGCTTGCCCGGCTTGAGGAGGATGTGGTCCGGGATGCCGACCTTGCCGATGTCGTGCAAGGGCGCCGAACGCACCATCAGGTCGATCGCCTGCATGTCGAGCTCTGACGCAAATCGCGGATGGGCCTGCAGCCGCATCGCGAGGATGCGAACGTATTCAGCGGTGCGGCGCAGGTGGTTGCCGGTTTCGTTGTCTCGCGTCTCGGCCAGGCGGGCCAGGGCGTGGATGCTCACGTCGCGGATGTTCTGGTTCTCGGCCGTTCGCCGCGCCACCTCGGCCTCGAGGTAGTGGTTCTGGTCCACCAGGCGCGCCCGGGCCCGCTGCAACTCCACATGGGTCGCCACCCGCGCCAGCAACACCCGCACGCGGATCGGCTTGGCGATGTAGTCGACAGCGCCCTGCTCCAGGCAGCGCTCTTCGTCGGCCGTGCCGCCGGCGGCGGTCACCAGGATCACCGGCACATCGCGGGTGCGCTCGTCGGCACGCAGGTGCTCGAGCACGTCGTAGCCGTTCATCCCCGGCATCATCAGGTCGAGCAGGACGAGGTGAGGCAGTGGATCGCCGGCCATCATGGCCAGCGCCTGTTCACCGGTCAGCGCAGTGCTGACTTCGTACTGCGACCCCAGCAACGCTTCCATGAGCGCGATGTTTTGGGGGTTGTCGTCCACGACAAGGACGCGCGCCCGCTGACTGTCGATCATGGTTTTTTCTCCCTTGGCGCCCGCCGGCACACTTCGCGGACGGGGCGCGAAGGAGGGTGAGCCATCGAACGATAGGCTTCGCCGCACGGTGTGTCCAGTCTGGACCTTGGCCAGTTGGCGCCACAAATGAGCGCGCCGCCGCCAGCTGCTGCCCGGCAGGGCTGCACAGTGAAAAGTGACCACGGCAGAGTGATTTGTGTCATGCACCGCCCGATTTCAATTGGATCGTAATACTTTTGGCGAGCCGCAGAACCGGATGACCGCGCCCACCGGAGTAGACTGCCGGGTTTTTCCCATTGGGCCTGGCTGACGCATGACGCAAGGGTCACTGCACACAGGCTTCACCGGCTCGCCACTCGTTCGATTGCTTGCTCGACTGACCGAAGCCGACGTTCCAGACGCGAAACCGGCGTTCGCCGAACGTTTGAGTCACTGGCTCAGCTGGACGGACGCCATCTCGCTGTCTGCGGCACTGAACGGCCCTGCGGCGACGGCGGCACAACCCGTCGCGCGGGCCGGCGCAAGCACCGAAGAAGCCGAGTTCGCCCGCATGCGAAGCGCGCTGGTGAATGCCGTCACTGAAGACAGCACCTCCGCCCCCGACCACGGGCGGACGAGCCGGCGCGCGCCCGTGCGCGACACCACCCCCATGGACACGACCGCCGCAGACACCACCCTCAGCTTCACGCCGCACCGCAGCCGCTACTTCGCGAAGCAACAGGCGATGGAGCTGGGCATCGGCCCGTTGCGGGCGCGGCTGCGGGCCGCACTGGCCGGCCGTTCGCCGGCGATGGCCCAGCTCGCCGCAGTCGATGCGGTGATGGAGCAGGTGCTGGGGGAGCAAGAGCGCACGCTGCTGTCGACCGTGCCCGTGCTGCTTGAGAAGCACTTCGAGCGCCTGCGCCAGGCCCACCTGGCCACGCTCGCGCCGATCGCCTCGATGGCGCCCGACGAAGCGCCACCACCCGCCGAGGCCGCCACGGCGCCACCTTGGCTCGAAGAGTTTCGCCGCGACATGCAAAGCGTGTTGCTCGCCGAGCTCGATCTCCGACTCCAGCCGGTCGAGGGGCTGCTCGAAGCCCTCCGCACGGCGACCTAACCCTTAAGGCATGGCCCAAGGCATGACCAGATTCCTTCAACTCGCCGCCTTCATCGCCGGCCTGGCCACCGTGGGCTGGATCGGCGCCGGCTATGTCGGCACGAACCCGGTCGCGCTGGCCGTCACGCTGCTCGTCGGCGCGTTCTACCTGATGGGCACGCTGGAGCTGCGGCGCTTCCACCAGGCCACGTCAACGCTGACCCAGGCCCTGGCGCAGCTGTCAGACACAGCCCCGAGCCTGGGGCAGTGGCTCGCCCAGTTGCACCCTTCGTTGCAGAACGCGGTGCGGCTGCGCGTCGAGGGCGAGCGCGTCGCCCTGCCCGGCCCGGCCTTGACGCCTTACCTGGCCGGGCTGCTGGTGCTGCTCGGCATGCTGGGCACCTTCCTCGGCATGGTCGTCACCCTCAGCGGCACCGGCCTGGCGCTCGAGAGCGCGACGGACCTGCAGGCCATCCGTGCCTCGTTGTCGGCGCCGGTCAAGGGCCTGGGCCTGGCTTTCGGCACTTCGGTGGCGGGCGTCACGGCCTCGGCGGCGCTGGGCCTCATCTCGGCCCTGTGCCGGCGTGAACGGCTGCTGGCCGCGCAAATGCTGGACACCAGGATCGCGACCAGCCTGCGTGTCTTCTCGCTCGCCCACCAGCGCGAGGAGTCGTTCAAGCTGCTGCAGCAGCAGGCTCAGTTGATGCCGGCGCTGGTCGACAAACTGCAGGACATGATGGCCGCGCTCGATCGCCAAAGCCAGGCCCTGAACGAACGGCTCGCCGGCAGCCAGGAGCGCTTCCATCAGCAGACCGAGGCCGCGTACACGGCGCTGGCATCGTCGATCGATCGGTCACTGAAAGCCAGCCTCACCGAAAGCGCGCGCGCGGCCGGCGCGACGATCCAGCCGGTGGTCGAAGCGACGCTGGCTGGCATCGCCCGCGAGACCGCCGGCCTGCACGCCACCATGGCGCAAACGGCGCAGCAGCAGCTGGACGAACTGTCGACCCGCTTCGAGGCCAGCAGCGCCGCCACGGCGACTCACTGGAAGACCGCGCTGGCCGAGCACCAGCAGACCACCTCGGCCCTGACCCGCGAGTTGAACGCATCGCTCGACCGGATCAGCGGCACGTTCGAGCAGCGCTCGGCCGCGTTGGTCGACGGCGTATCGGCCCGCCTCGACAGCACGGCCGACAAGCTGTCGCACACATGGCAGGCAGCGCTCACCGATCACCAGCACAGCAGCGAGACCTTGGCCGGCCACACCCAGCACGCCCTGGCATCGGCAGCAGCCACCTTCGAGCAGCATTCGACCGCGCTGCTGCGCACGGTGGACCAAGCCCATGCCGAGCTGCAGGCCCGCATCGATGCCCGCGAGCAGCAACGGATGACGACGTGGACCGACGCGTTGCAGTCCGTGGCCGCTTCGCTGACGCAGGAGTGGCAGCAGGCCGGCGCGCTCACGCTGAGCCAGCAGCAGCAGATCTGCCAGATGCTGGAGCAGACGGCGCGCGACATGTCGGCCCAGGCCGAAGCGCACGCGAAAGACACGATCGCCGAGATCACCCGGCTGGTGCAGGCCGCCTCGGAAGCACCCCGCGCCGCGGCGGAAGTGGTGGCCGAGTTGCGCGAGCAGGTCTCCAGCAGCATGGCGCGCGACAACGCGACGCTGGAAGAACGCAACCGCCTGATGGAGACACTCGGGGCCCTGCTGGACGCGGTGAACCACGCCTCCACCGAGCAGCGCACAGCCATCGATGCCCTGGTGGACGCATCGGCCGAACTGCTGGAGCGCATAGGCACCCGCTTCACCGACAAGGTCGATGCCGAGACCGACAAGATGGCCGCCATCGCGGCCCAGGTCAACGGCAGCGCGGTCGAGGTGGCGAGCCTGGGCGAAGCGTTCGGCTTTGCGGTGCAGCTGTTCAGCCAGTCCAACGACAAGCTGGTGGCGCACCTGCAGCGCATCGAAGGCGCGCTCAGCAAGTCCATCGCCCGCAGTGACGAGCAACTGGCGTACTACGTGGCCCAGGCACGCGAGGTGATCGACCTGAGCATCATGTCGCAGCAGCAGATCGTCGAAGACCTGCAGCAGCTGGCCGTCAAACGCGTTCCGGCCGACAGCGAGGCGTGATGGTGGAAGACCTGGAAGCCGGCCTGGAGCCGACGGTGCCGGTGTGGGCCGTTTTCGGCGACCTGATGTCGGGCCTGCTCGGCGCCTTCGTGCTGATCCTGGTGTGCGTGCTGGGCATGCAGCTCGAACTCGCGACCAAGCTGGAGGCCGAGGTCAAGCAGCGCCAGGCCGAAGCCCAGCGCCGCGAAGCGCTCGAAAAAGCCCTCGCCGGGCCGCTGGCGGCCGGGCGGGTCACGCTGAACAACGGGCGCATCGGCATCAGCGGCAGCGTGCTGTTCGCGTTCAATTCCGACGACCTGCAACCCGAAGGCCGTGAGGTGCTGAAAGCATTGGCGGTTCCGCTGGCGACCTACCTGCAATCGCGTGACGAAGTCCTGATGGTGAGCGGCTTCACCGACGACCGGCAGGTGCGTGGCGGCAAAGGCAAGTTCACCGACAACTGGGAGCTCTCGGCGCAACGCGCGTTGACGGTGACCCGGGCGCTGATCGAGGAAGGCGTGCCGTCTTCTTCGGTCTTTGCCGCGGCCTTTGGCTCCGAGCAGCCGGTGGCGTCGAATGCCGATGCGGACGGGCGTTCCAAGAACCGGCGCGTGGAGATGGCGCCGACGCCGCGGCCTTCCAACAGCGCCACTGCGAAAGCCCGTGAACAGCACTGACACCGTGACTGCGGCTGAACTGGGCACCGCGGCGACGATCGAAGCCTGGCGCGCACGCGGTGCGCACCAGCTGGATCCGGTGCGCTTTCGCTTCATCGAAAGCCTGGCCCGACGCGCGGCCGAACATGGCGGCGAGACCCGGCGCATCCTCGAAGACAAGCTCGCCAAGCTGATGGCGGCATATGGCGAAGACCTCGACCAGGCCGGCCAGGCGGTGCCTGAAGCTTCCCCTGGATCCGCCAGCGTGGCCGCGCCCGCGGCGCCGCTGCGGCCCTCGCTCCCCGGCCCTTCGTCCGCGCCGCGCGTCGCCATGCCCACGGCGACCGACGCGCCATCCGGCCCCGGCACCCTCGGCAGCCTCGTCGCCCACCTCGCCAGGCAGGCGCCGTCGCCCGAGCAAGGCACGGCGGCCCGGCCAGCGTCGTCCACGCTGTCGCCCGGCCCCGAACTGAAGTCGATCCGCTACTTCAAGCGGACCTTGTCGAAGCTGAGTGCCGACCAGCGGCTGGCACAGTCGCTGGCGAAACTGCCTGGCAATGCAGGGCCGCTCAACTCGCACCACCTGGTGCACCGGTCACTGCTGCTGATGCGCGAGCTGTCGCCGGACTACCTGCAGCGCTTCATCGGCCACGTCGATGCGCTGCTGTGGCTCGATCACGTCGGCAGCGGCCAGTCGTCGACCGCGAAGGAGATGGCGCGCACCGAGAACGACAGGAAGCCCGCACGCAGCAAGTCGGGCTGAAGGCCTGCGCCGGACGCGGCCGCTTCAAATGGCCCGCACCTGGCCTCGGCCCAATTGCTTGGCATCGTGCAGCGCCCAGGCAGCGCGCAGCAACGCGTCGCTGAGGTCTTCGCTCTCGCCGCAGCTCGTCAGGCCGAAAGTCGCGGTCACCGGCAGACCCGGGGCGATGGATGCCCAGTCGTGCTGTTCGATGATGTCGCGCAAGCGGACGGCCGCCTGCAGCGCCTCTTCCAGCGGCGCACCGCTGCCAAAGCCGACGACGAACTCCTCGCCCGCCCAGCTGGCCACCGCGTCGTTCGGGCGCAGATGCTTGCGCATCAACTGCCCCACGGCACGCAAGACCTCGCGGCCCCGCGCGGCCGTGAACCGGGCGCTGAGGGCCTTGAACTGGTCCACGCTGCCCATCATCAGCACCAGCGCCGTGCCAGGCGCCTGGCCGCTCTTCCATTGCGCCATGCGTTGCTCGAACTGGCGCCGGCCAGGCAAGCCGATCGGCGTCGCGTCGAATGCCGCATCGAAGGGCTCTTCGGCAGACTCGCCCTCGGCGGATTCAGCATCGCGCAGGCGCGACAGCTTGGCGAGGGTGCGCTGGCCCTCCTGGGTGGCACGCTCGGCCAGCGCTTCCGAGCGCGACTGGGCCTGGGCCCGCAGCGAGGCCTCGCGCAGCTTGGCGTGCTCGCGGTGCGACGCCAGCGCCAGCCGCCAATGGCCCTGGGCCTCCTGCAGCAGGCAGTTTTCCAGGTGCACCTCGGCGAGCAGCACCGGGTCTTCCTCCTGCTGGCGCAGCAGCGCCAAGGCTTCGTTCACATGGGCGCTGGCGAGGCGGAACTGGCCGGTCTGCCGCTCGAGTTGGGCCAGACACAGCTCGATCCTCGCCCGCCGGGTGCCCAGGCCCGCGGCCATCGTGGCCTTGTGGCCCACGCGCAGCACGGCACGCGCCTCGTCCCACTGACCCAGGCGCATCAGCGCGGCCGAGCCGACAACCGCAATCGGCACGACCAGGTGCAGCCAGCCCTGCTCCACCACGCCTTCGAGGTGGCGCTTCAGTTCTTCATAGGCCGGCCGCATCTCGTCCCAGCCGACCTGGCGTTCATGCAGCACCGCCACCCGGGCGGTCAGCATGTTGCCGATGACGACCGCCTTCATGACCGGGTCGTTCATGTGGGGCGTCAGCGCGGCGCCGCGCTCGGTGCACTCCAGCGCCTGGTCGTCGCGATCGATGAACGAGTAAAGGGTCGCGGCGTTGTTCCAGAAGCGGCACTGCATCAACGGGTCGTCACTGACTGAGGGCAGCAGCTTCGTGCCGCGGTAGAACACCTCGAACGCCTCGGCGACCTGCCCGAGATTGGTCAGCGTGACGGCGTGCATCGAGATCAGGTGCAGCAGGCGTCCGCTGTCGCCGGTGCGGGCCAGCAATTCCAGACCGCGGTTGCCGGCGGTCAGTGCCGCCGCGTACATGCCGATGTAGTGGTAGCCCAGCACCATCAGGTACTGGCATCGGGCCATGCGCACCACGTCGTCGGCTTGCGAGACCACCGGCCACACCTGGTGGCACACGGTCAACCCCGCATTGACCTCGCCGTTTCGCACCAGCACCTCGGCGCGCGCCAACGCGTCGGCGGGGGATTCGTCGGCGGCAGCCGGCGGCAGCGGTACCTTCTTCGGGCTGCTGGGCGGCGGCGCGGGCTGCATCGCCGCGACGATGCGCGCGAAGAGTTCGTCTCCTGGCGAAACGGCCCCGGTCAGACCAACGTCGTCGTCGGCTTCGGGCGGCGGCTCACACGAAGACTCGGGCGAGGTGGACATGGGACAGCGGTCTGGGAGCGACGCAATGACGGGACGCCAAAGAATACGGCTGTCCACGACCGCAGCGGCGCTCGGATCGGTGCCCTGTAAAGGCACCCCCCACGACCCGGCCCTTGGTGATCGAACCCCTGGCGGCTCATCGCCCCCTATAGCAAGCCATGGCACAGCCGGTGTCCCCCAGTCAGCGCAGCGCAGGCCCGTGCGCGCAGGATTTTTCATCCGCTTACCAGGCGGCATTCATGGTGGTGCACTCGAAGCCTTCCCAGGCTTGGCGCGCACCTCCCTTCACTTCCGATGTCAGGCGGCCGGCGACGTCGGCCGGCGCAAGACCAGGCGCGGCGGTGCGATCAAGCACCGCTCGCGCCGGCGCAGCAATCAGGGCATCACGCCGTAGTCATGCGCGATCGTGAAAGCTTCGATGGTCGGGAAGACCTCCTTGTCGACTGTCGGCTGCTTTTCCAGCATCTTGATCTCGACAGCACCGAGCGGCACGTTCCAGGTTCCGCCCAGCGAATAGTGGCGGGTGGTGCCGGGGAACGTGCGCGAATCCATGACCGAGCCGTCGGGCGCGTACAGCGTGATGACGAGATGGGTGCGCGGCACATACTTGCCATCGACATCCGAGCCGTAGGCAGTGATGCCGAAGCTGTTGATGTTCGACGGGAAGCCGTCCATGCGCAGCACGCCGTCGCTCGCCGTCGTCGTGATGGCGTGCATGTGCGTGCCCTTGTACGTCCGCACGGCCTTCAGGCTGCCGGCACTGGCGCTCAAGGTGTAGGACGCATTGGGCGATGGTGATGTATCGGGGCAGACGCGGACCAGCGGGCCGGGAATGACGCCGTCGCGGAAATCGTCCAGCGTGTCGAAAACCTTCAGGTCGATCTTGATGTCGGGATCGGTGTCGAGCGAGCAATCCACGGCCTGTGCCGAGGCGTTGGCGGCCCAGAGCGTGAAAAGCACGGTGCATGCCGCGGCCAAGCGGTTTTGGTTTGATGTTTGAGACATGGCAATAAGAATGTATGGGGCGAGAGGGATGCCACCTGATATTGAGCCGAGGCCGCTCAAACCATTTCCGTGACCATTCCATCTGGCCAGGTTGGCATATACAAGACAAAAGGCGCCTGAATCCCGAAAGGACTCAGGCCCCTTCGGCCCATCAGTTCGACAGGCTGGTCGCCAGATTGTCTTGCGTGACGGCGTTGGTATTGCCCAGCAGGCCGACACCGGCGCCAAGCGTGGCGCCGAAGTTGTACCAGAACGACCACTCAGGCACGCCATCGTTGTTGGTGTCGATGTCGGCAAAGGCGCTCGCACCCGAGGTGCGCAGCGTGACGCGCGCCTTGGCGAAGCCGGTGATGTCGTGGTTGCCCACGGTGAAGCACTTGCCCGGGGTGTTCAGGCCGCTCAGCACGGTGGGCTCGAAGCAGACCGCCTCGAACTTGCCGCTCGACGCGGGGCGCAGCTTCAGCGATGCCTTGCCAACATAGACGCCACCGTAGTGGCCGATGTCCTGGCGCGTCACCGCAATCGTCACGGTGGCCTGGTTGTCGTTGGCAGCTGGCGTGAACTTGGTGTAGGCCGCACCGTCCGACGTGTATTTGTTGTCGGCGATCTTGCCGGACGTGCCGATCAACGGCACCCAATTGGAACCCAGCGTGGTCCGGTTGAAATTATCGGTGGCAGCAAAGGCCGTGGCGGAAACCATGACCGACAGAAGAATGGGCAGCGATTTGGCGAATTTCATCTTGGCTCCTAGGGGGTTTGCGACAAATTCCCGGAAGACTTCTCCGAGTTTTCTGCGATGCGTTTTTCACAGGCCATTTGCGACGGCGGGGCCAGTATTCCATCGCCGGCCTTCGTCAAACCATCCCCCTAGATCGAGGGATATCGTTTCCCACAGGGTGACGGGCCGCCGGGGAATCGCTATTAGCAATGGACATTGACTGAACGGCATCGCCGTCAGCACGGCCGAGGCCGCGCCGCGCGACGCGCGAGCGCCTGGCCGCCGAGCGAGAGACCCAGCGCAACGATGACCAAGCCTGCGGCCACGGCAAACGTGACCCGCATGCCCGAGGCCGCCGACTCGGGGCTTGCCCGCGACACATCCGGGGCGCCCGATGCCACGGCAAACACCGCCCCCATCACCGACGCGCCGGTCACCAGCCCGAGGTTGCGCGCCAGGGTGAGCATGCCCGAGACGACGCCGCGCTGGTCCGGCGGCACCTGGGTCATCACCGAAGTGTTGTTAGCTGCCTGGAACAGCGCGTAGTGGGCGGTGACGATCACGAGCGGCGCGACGTAGCCGGCGATGCCCAGCGCCGCCGGCACCAGGCAAAGAGCGGCACAGCCGACGGCCATGCCGACGAGCCCGACCTGCGTCATGCGCTGCTGGCCCCAACGGTCCACGCCGCGGCCTGCGGGCACGCCGCTGAGGGCCGAGACCACCGGGCCGGCCGACATCGCGAGGCCCACCAGTGCCGTGTCCAGGTTCAACGAACGGGCAAGGTAGAACGGCCCGACGACCAGTGTCGACATCATCACCGTCGAGACCAGTGCATTCGCCGCGAGGCTCGCGCTCAACGCCGGATCGCGCAGCCGCTCGAGGCGGATCAGCGGCGACCGGGCCCGTGACTCGGCCCAGATGAAAAGACCGCCACCCACCGCGGTGGCCAACAGCAGCACCTGGTTGAGCGGGCCGAAATTACCGAGCCCCAACGTCACCGCCAGCGCATAGGCCACCAGCGTCGACACCAGCAGCAGCGTGCCCGGATGATCGAAGCGCGGACGACCCGCATTCGCCACCCGCCGATCGGCAGGCAGGTAGCGCCTGACCAGCACAAAAGCCACGGCACCCAGCGGCAGGTTGACCAGGAAGATCGCCTGCCAGCCCAGCGTTGCGATCAGCAGGCCGCCGAGCGAGGGCCCGAGCGCCGTGCCGACCGCCGACATCGTCCCGAGCAGGCCCATCGCGCTGCCGGTCCTGGCCTTGGGGACCGCCTCTGCGACGAACGCCATGGTCAGCGCCATCATGACGGCAGCACCAACGCCCTGCGTGGCCCGCGCCGCGATCAGCCACGGCAGCGATGGCGCGACACCGCACAGGCCGGAGGCCGCCGTGAACAGCAGGACACCCGCCATCAACAACCGACGGCGGCCCATCAGATCACCGAGCCGCCCGACGCTGACGACCAACGCCGTGGTTGCCAGCAGGTAGGCCAGCACGACCCACTGCACCTGCTGGAACGAAGCGGCGAAGGCCTGCGCCAGCGTCGGCAGCGCCACGTTGGCCACACTGGTGCCAAGAGACGGCAACAGCATGCACAGCGACAGGCTGGCCAGCACCCAGCCGAGCGGCGGTCCCGGCTTCACAGCAGCGGCAGTCACCTCGGGATTGGCTGAAATGCTCACCATGAACTCCATCGATCCGGCGCTCCGGAATGGAGCCTCGACACCATAGTTTTTGTCGTGGACTGGCGGAAGGCGCATCATTTGCACTTCATTCGTGCAGCCGACGCCATCTCACCATCGCCTCGACCATGACCGGCCCTGACCTGAACCTGCTCGTTACCCTCGATGCGCTGTTGACGGAAGGCAGCGTGGCGGGCGCCGCCCGTCGCTTGCGGCTCAGCCCCTCGGCGATGAGCCGGGCGCTGGCGCGCCTGCGCGAGGTGACCGGCGACCCGCTGCTGGTCAGAGCGGGCCGGGGGCTCGTTCCTTCACCCCGCGCGCTCGAACTGCGCGAGCGCGTCGGCCCGCTGGTTCAAGACGCCCAGGCGGCTCTTCGTCCGGCGAAGAAGCTGCAGCTCAAGAAGCTGGACCGCTGGTTCACGCTGCGCACCAGCGAGGGTTTCGTCGAGAACTTCGGTGCGCCGCTGCTCGCGCGCGTGCGCGGCGAGGCTCCCGGCGTTCGCCTGCGCTTCATGCCGAAGCTCGACAAGGACAGCGCCCTGCTGCGCGAAGGTGCGGTGGATCTCGAAACCGGTGTCGTGGGCCAGTCGACGGGCCCGGAGGTGCGGGCCCAGGCGTTGTTTCGCGATCGCTTCATCGGTGTCGTCAGGAAAGGACACGCGCTGTGCAAAGGTGCCATCACGCCAGCCCGTTATGCAGCCGAGGCACACGTCACCATCGCGCGCCGTGGCGTCAACAAGGGTGTCGTCGACGAGGCGCTGGCCTCGCTCGGGCTCGAGCGCGAGTTGGCCGCGGCCGTCGGTGGTTTTTCGGCTGCGCTGGCCCTGGCCCGGGCTTCTGACTTGGTCGCGAGCGTCCCTGAACGGCACACGGGGGACCTGCGTGCAGGCATGCACAGCTTTGCCTTGCCGATGCCAGTGAGCCCGATCACCGTCTCGCTGCTGTGGCACCCGCGGATGGACGGCGATCCGGCCCATCGCTGGCTGCGCGGCTGTGTGCATGCGGTTTGCGCGGCGCAGATCGGCGAGCCGCTGGAGCCGGCGGGTCAAAAGGTCTGATGGAAGCGCCGGCCATGTGCCGGCCCGCGGTCAAGCCCGGCCGGAACGGCGGCTGCGCGGTTGCAGCTTGTCCAGTTCGGCCAGTTCCTGCTTCAGCAGCATCAGCAAGGTGCGGGCATGCTCGACGGGCAGCCGAATACAACTGCTGGCGGACCCTTCATCTCGCACCGGGCGAGGCAGCACCAGGACATCGACACCGAGCTCGATCTGGCCCTTGTTGTCATGCTTGGCTGACTTCAGGCGCTGCACTTCGATGTCATAGGTCTTCACGCGGTTTCTCCGGCAATGGGTAACCGCGGGATTGTCTGCGCACCGGCCACCGCCTGCGCGCGTAGCCTTGGCGAGGTGAGCGACGGCGGCGCCGCCGCTCCCTCGGTTTTCCCCCGCGCGGCCGCTGTGCTCTGCGGCACTGTGCGGAGGCAAAGGCCTCAGTCGTCCTTCTTGATCGTCAGCTGGTTCTTCACGTCACGCACGTTTTCGGTGTTGCGGGCGATCGCCACGGCCTTGTCGATCTGTTCCTGGCTGTTGGCAAACCCGCTGAGGTACACGACGCCGCTCGCGTCGGTTTCCACATGAATCTTCGCCAGGCTGCTCAGGCGCTCCGCGGCGAGCTTGGTCTTGATCTTGGTGGTGATCGCTGAATCCTTGACGAAGGCCTTGGGACTTTCTCTGTCCTTGTCCTGGTCTTCGCTGTATGCCGTGGGAATCAACAAGGCGCCGAGCAGAAAGCCAGTGATTGCGAGTTTCGTCTTCATGGAACTTCCTACGGGTTGGTTCAACACAATCCGACTGCGGGCAATCGTCGTGCCAAGGCCACCGGCACGGTCTTTTACGTTTCAAACGCCGACCTGGGATCGCTGGTTGCCAAGCCGCGGCATGGGCGCTTCCCGGTCTGCCGCACCCTGCGCGGTTCTCTTGCTTGCCTGCGCGTTGCTGCCGCAGGCCGCAAGGGCTGAGCTGTCGAACGATTCGCTGCTGGGCCCCGGCTTGCGATGGCGGCCCGCCTACGATGGCTCGGCATCGCAGCGTTTCGAGCTGGTTCCGGTCATCCGCTACTTTGGCGAGCACGCGTTCGTGCGCTCGACGCAAGGAGTGCTCGAAGGTGGCGCGAGGGTCGAGTTGATCCCCGGCTTGCATGCGGGGGCCCAACTCGCCTACGAACCTGGGCGCATCGGCCACGATTCCGATTTCCTCGATCAACACCACGCCAGCGACATCGAACGCGGCGTGTCGGCCGGCTTGCAGATCGAGTGGGACCACGTGTTCGACCCGGTACCGATCACCCTGCTGGCGCGGGTGCGCAGGCACCTCGACACCGACCTGGGCACCCAGGCGGACCTGCGCCTGAGTGCCGGCATCTACCGCGGCGGGCCGGTCGGCGCCGGTGTGTTCACCCAGGCAACCTGGGCCGATGCCGAGTCGACCGGCGCCTTCTACGGCGTCACGGCACAGCAGTCCGACACCATGGGCCTGCCGGCGTTCGAGGCAGGCGCGGGTTGGCTCTTCGCCAGTTTCGGCCTGCTCTGGTCGGTCGACCTGAACCCGAACTGGGTCGTCGTCGGCAGCATCGAGTCGCGGACTCTGCGGGGCAGCGCCGCACGCAGTCCGCTGGCTGAGCGTTCCTCAAACCGCTATGCGAGCGTGGGCCTTGCCTGGCGATTCTGACGGCGATGCCCCTGCGGTCAGGCCGTTTGTGAGGTAAGGCTTGCAGGGCGGCGGCAGCGCCCCGTTCTCCGGCCCCGTCACTCCCTTTGCATGCAGGTCCGGCAGCCAAGCCCGTTGCAGCTGTTACCTTGCCGCGCACATCCACCGCAGCTTTGTTCAAGCCACCCTGCCCTGGGCCCCCTACATTGCCTCGAAACGGAGGAGGTCTCGCCCATGGTGAACGCAACGCCCGCAATCCACCGCATCGCCAGCATCGGCCGCTCGCTTCTGCTGGCGGCGCTCTGCACCGCCAGCGGGGCCACCATGGCCCAGCCGCCTGAATCGTGGCAGGGCCTGCGCGTCAGCGGGCAGAAGATCGTCGACGCCACCGGCAAGAACTTCGTGATGAAGGGCTTCGGCGCCGGCGAGTGGACCAATGTCGAGGCCTACATGATCGAGTGGCCCGACGGTGACGGCAAATACCTCTGGTACTACGGCCACACCCGCATCCACGACACACTGGCCGGGATGATGAGCCCGTCTGCCTACGACAAGTATTGGCAGGACTGGAACCACAACATCATGACGGAAGACGACTTCGCGCGCATGCAGCGCTGGGGCGTCAACACCCTGCGCGTGTCGATCAACCACCACTGGCTGTCGCCGTCCGACGGCGTCTACCTGCAAAGCGGCTGGGACTGGCTGGACCAGATGGTGGCGTGGGGCAAAGCACACGACATCGCCATCGTGCTGTGCCTGCACGCGGCGCCGGGTGGGCAGAGCAACGAGCTGATGTCCGACACGGTCGACGGCGTGCCGCACCTGTGGACCGAACCCGCGATCTACCAGCCGTGGACGATTCACCTGTGGCAGGCGATTGCCGCCCGTTATGCCAACGAAACCGCGGTCGCCGGCTACGAACTGCTCGACGAGCCGATCGTCAACAAGGCCAAACCTCGCAGTGGTGGTGACAAGCTGCGCGCGTTCTACGTGAAGTTGAGCGACGCAATCCGCGAGGTCGACCCGAACCACATCATCTTTGCCTGCGGCACCGAATGGTGCGGCTCACCCGCAGCGATGCGGACCATCTTGCCGCCGTGGGACGACAACATGGCCCTGGTCTTCCACAAGTACTGGGACAAGAACAACCTGGATGCGATCCAGGGCTACCTCGACATCCGCAGCAAGCACAACGTGCCGCTGTGGAACGCCGAGACCGGCGAGAACAGCAACGCCTGGGCCAAGGGCATGGTCGACCTGCTCGGCAAGAACAACATCGGCTGGGCGTGGTGGACCTACAAGAAGGTCAACAACGACACCCAGCCCTGCAACGTGCGCGAGCCGGCCAACTACAACAAGGTGCTTGCCTATGTTGAAGGCAAAGGGCCGAAACCTTCGCAGTCGGCCGCCGACACCATCATGCTCGAGCTGGCGTCGAACACCGCCACCTCGAAATGCGTCTGGAACGACGGTCTGCTGCAGGCGCTGTTCAACACCAACCACTGAGCCGCGGCTCCGCCGTCATTCCGTTCGGGCTGAGCTGTCGAAGCCAGCGATGTGCACTGGGCACACCCTTCGACAAGCTCAGGGCGAACGCAGCTTTCAGCCGTTGACGCTGGCCATGCCCGCTGCCGGGTAGCGCTCGCCCGCCACCGGGTGCTCGGCCAGCACCTGCTCCAACCGCGCCAGCAAAGGCGCACCGATCGTCAGCACCGCCGCAGCGGCGTTTTCATTCAGCCGCGCGATCTGCCGCGTGCCGGGGATCGGCACGATGTCCGTACCGCGGCCCAGCAGCCAGGCCAGGGCCAGTTGCGCCGGCGTCAGGCCGTGCTCGACGGCGAGTGCCTTCACCGCGTCGGCCAGGGCCAGGTTGCGCGACATGTTCTCGCCCTGGAAGCGCGGGTTCTGGCGCCGCCAGTCGTTGGCGTCCAAGGCGTCGGCACTGCGGATCGCGCCGGTCAGGAAGCCGCGCCCCAGCGGCGAGTAAGGCACCAGCCCGATGCCCAGCTCGCGGCAGGTCGGCAGGATCTCGGCTTCGACGTCGCGCGACCACAGCGAGTACTCGGTCTGCAGCGCAGCGATCGGGTGCACCGCCGCGGCACGGCGGATCGTCGCGGGCGACGCTTCCGACAGGCCCAGGTGGCGGACCTTGCCGGCCTTGACCAGCTCGGCCATCGCACCCACCGTTTCTTCGATCGGCACCGTGCGGTCGACGCGGTGCTGGTAGTACAGGTCGATGTGGTCAACGCCCAGGCGTTGCAGGCTCGCGTCGCAAGCGCTGCGCACGTACTCGGGGCGGCCGTCGACGCGGATGAAGGTGCCGTCTTCGGCCCGCACGTTGCCGAACTTGGTGGCGATCACCACCTCGTCGCGCCGCGCCTTCAGCACCGGCGCCAGCAGGCGTTCGTTGCTGCCCACGCCGTACATGTCGGCGGTGTCGAAGAAATTGATGCCGATGTCCAGCGCATGGTTCAGCACGGCGAGCGAGCGCTCGTCTTCGGCCGCGCCGTAGAAATCGGACATGCCCATGCAACCCAGGCCGATGGCGGAAACGGCCAAGTCGCCTTGGCCCAGATGACGTCGGGGGTAAGTGGTCTTGCTCATGCTGCTTCTCCTTGCGGGTCAGGCCCTGTTGTCGATGGTCATCAGCGTAGGCCCACCTCGCCGTGCAGCGATAGTCGATTGCTGGTGCATGCTTGCCTGATCCTCCAGGACCATGCCCCCACGCGTTCCACCACCGCGTGCGCGGCTTCACAATCAGTGCCATGGTCGATACCGCCTGGCCCACCACCTTCGAAGCCGCCTCACCCATCGCAGCGCCGCCGCCGGATGTGCGACAGGCCGAGATGGTGGCGATCGCCTGCCAGTTCGCGCCCACCGCTGGCTCGCACGAGACCATGGTCGGTGGCCTGCACCTGATGCGCGCCGACGGGCCTGGCGAGCGGCTGCCGGCCGTCTATGACCCCGGCGTGGTGGTCGTGCTGCAGGGCCGCAAGCAGGCGCGGCTGGGCAACGAGGTGCTCGGCTACGACCCGCTGCATCACCTGGTCGTCTCGGTCACGATGCTGCCGACCAGCCAGATCGTCGAAGCCTCGCCCGAGGCACCCTACCTGTGCCTGCGGTTGACCGCAGACACCAGCGAGCTGGCTTCGCTGCTGCTCGACGCCGGGCCGGCCGCGACCCCATCGACCAGCGCGCCCGCGCTGGACCGTGGCTTGCAGGTGGCGCGCAGCTCACCCGCGATGCTGGACGCCGTGTTGCGGCTGCTGCGCCTGCTGCGCACGCCGGCCGACGCACCGGTGCTGGCGCCCCTGGCGAAGCGCGAGATCTTCTACCGCGTGCTGACGGGTGAGCTGGGCCACCGGCTGCGCGCATTGGCGATTGCCGAGAGCCATGCGCAGCGCATCGCCCGCGCGATCGAACTGGTCAAGCGCCGCTACGCCGAGCCGCTGCGCATCGACGACGTGGCCGAGGCGGCGCACATGAGTGCCTCCAGCCTGCACCAGCATTTCAAGCAGGTCACCTCGATGTCACCGCTGCAGTACCAGAAGAAGCTGCGCCTGCACCGCGCCCGCCAGCTGATGATGGCCGAGGGGCTGGACGCCGCCGTCGCCGCCCACCGCGTGGGCTACGAAAGCCCGTCGCAGTTCAGCCGCGAGTACCGTCGGCTTTTCGGCGCCCCGCCGCGCACCGAGATCCAGCAAGCGCTGGGCACCGTGGCGGCAACCCGCTGATGCTGGCACTGGACCACATCACCGTTGCCGCGCTGTCGCTCGACGAAGGCGTCGCCTGGGCACAAGAGCGCCTGGGCGTCGAGATCCCGCGCGGCGGCCAGCACCCGCTGATGGGCACGCACAACCATTTGCTGCGCCTGGCCGACGACCTGTTCCTCGAGGTGATCGCACCGGACCCTTCGGCACCCGCGCCGGCACGCCCACGCTGGTTCGGCATGGACGCTCCTTCCACACGCCAGGCGTTGGGCCAGTCACCGCGCCTGTGGACCTGGGTCGCCCGCACCGGCAGTCTCGGCCAGGCGCTGCGCGAGGTCGACGGCAGCTTTGGCCCGGCGATACCTGTGACTCGCGGTGCGTTGTCGTGGCTGATCGGCGTGCCTGACGACGGCAGCATGCCCTTCGATGGCGCGTTCCCGACACTCATCGAATGGCCCGAGGGCCCGCACCCGGCGAGCCGCATGGCCGAGCGGGGTTGCAGCCTGCTGAGGTTCACCGTGCAGCACCCGCAGGCCGCGCGGATCGCCGCACGACTCGAACCCCACATGAGCGACGCGCGGGTGCTGTTCGAGCCCGACCCGATCGGCCGATTCTTGGCGGAGATCCAGACGCCGAACGGCGTGCGCGTGCTCGACTAAGCTTTCATGCCGCGACGAGCTCACTCGTCGCCGAACGCCAGTGTCGTCGCGTGCTCGCCCAGGTCGCCGGGCCAATCGGCCACCAGCTCAATGAAGCGCGCGCGGTCATTGGCAAACAAGGCGCGGGTCGCCTCCTCATAACCCGGCAGATCACCGGCGACGGCCAGCATGAAATGGTAGGCGCGTTCCTGCGCCTGGCGCTGCCTGTCCTGGTCGCCGTGCACGCGTCGCGCCTCGTCGACCAGCTTGCGCAGCGCCACCGAGGCCCCACCGGGCTGGGCACTCAACCAGGCCCAGTGCCGTGGCAGCAGGGTCACTTCGCGTGCCACCACGCCCAGCTTCGGCCGCCCCCGGCCGCGGGGTTCGCTTGCGGGTTCGTCAGCGTCCTGCGCCGCAGCGGCCAACCCCAGGCGGGCGGCCAGCCGCGCGACCACCTCGTCGTCCGAGCCGCGCGTGTCGATGTCGATGCAGTGCCCGTTCTGGTCATCGAAGACCAGCACCGGGCCGGCGGCACCGCTGTCCAGCGCGCGCTTGGCCCGCAGCGCCACGACCTGCAAAGGCCCCTGGGCGATGCGAAAGGGGCCATTGAAGACCGAGAAAGACAGTGGTGTATCGGCGGTGGTCATGCGGAGCCTGTCAACGTCGAGGCGGCACCAATAGTACCCGGGTAAAACTGAGCGCCGAGTGAGCCGCCTGCAGTCGCGGACGCCCTGTTGCGTCTGTCGGATACCCCGGGCCGGGACGGCAACCTGCCTTTAGGGCAATCGGCATTCCTGCAGGAATGGGCCGGCCCAGACGCCTTATAGCTGCATTTCTGGCGCTTTTCGACCGACTGCCATGCCCTCGGAACGCCCACCATTGGCGGTGAACGATTACAGACCCCACTGTGCCTAACATCTCAATTCGTCGTCCTGTTGCTGCCGGTTGGATCGCTTGCGTACCGCAAGCGGCCGGCCTGCGCTTGGCGCTGGTTGAAGCCGGCGAACGCCCTGTCGTGCGCTGGTTGCACAGCGAGGCTGCCCGTGCATCGGGCGCCGTGCTGCGCCGAGCCCGGCGAGCTCTACCGCGTGGCCGCTGGGCCAGCGTGGCGCTGCTCGAACGTGGCCAGTACCAGCTGCTGCAAACCGAAGCGCCCGAGATGCCGCCCGAAGAGTGGCGCGACGCGCTGCGCTGGCGGCTGAAGGACCAGGTCGAATTCCCCGTCGATGGCGCTGCCATCGACCTGCTGGCGATGCCGCCGCAAGCCGGCCCGCGCAACCAGCGCACTTTGCTCGCCGTGGCCGCGCCGGCCACGGCCCGCCTGGCCCTGCGCCGCGGCGGCGAAGACGCCGGCTGGCAATGGCAGGCGATGGACGTGGCCGAGACCGCGCTGCGCAACCTGAGCGCACTGTTGGCCAGCCCGAACCGCGGCCACGCCTTGCTGCACCTGGGCGAGACCCATGCGACGCTGGTCATCACCGTAGCCGGCGCCCTGCTGCTGTCGCGCCAGGTCGAAGTGACCCGCGCCCAGCTGGCCGATACCGACGAACAGACCCGCCAGCAGGCGATGGAGCGCGCCGGCCTGGAGCTGCAGCGCACGCTGGACGGCTTCGACCGTGTCTTCAGCCAGGTGGCTGTCGAGCGGCTCGACGTGCTGCCCGGCGCCGGCGCCGAAGGCCTGGCCGACTTCGCCCGCGAACTGCTTTATGTGCCGGTGCTGGTGGCCAAGATGGCCGACAAGCTGGACACCTCGCGCCTGCCCGCCGACACCGACCTGAGCGACCACTGGCTGGCCATCGGCGCCGCGCTGCGCCGCCCCGCTACCGAAGAAGCGCCTGTGGCCACCGCAGACGCCGCGGCGAACACCGAACCCGCCGCCCCTCGCCAGGCCGACCTGAACCTGGACCCGCCGAGCCAACGCCCGCGCCCGCAACCCTGGCGAGCAAGCCAGGGCCTGCTGACCGCGGCCGGTGCGCTGGCCGGTGCCTGGGCCCTGGGCTATGGCTTGAACGCCTGGGCCAACCACCGTCAACAACAGGCCGATGCGCTGGCGCAAGCCCTGCCGCAGCAACGTGCCCAACTCGAGGCCCGCGATCCTGGCGGCGCCGACGCGATCCAGCGCCTGGCCGCTGAACGCACACGCCTGCAGAACCTCGAAGCCGACCAGCGCCGCCTGCGTGCGCAGATCGACGAACACATGAAGCGTGGCGCCAGCGGCTACACGCCTTACTTCATGGCGCTGTCGCGCCAGAGCCAGCCGTCCGTCTGGATCACCGGTTTCAGCGTGGCCCCCAACAACGGCGCGATCGAATTGCAAGGCCGCATGACCGATGCCGCCGCGCTGCCCACCTACCTGCAGCGCCTGAACCAGGAAGGCAGTTTCAAGGGCCGCCAGTTCGCCCGCCTGCAAATGGCGCAAGGCGAAGGCCTGACCGAGTTCACGCTCGCCGGCCTCGGCGCCGACGCCACCGCGGGAGCGAAATGATGGATTGGCAAGACCGCCTCTTCGACTTGCGCCAGCGGGTGCTGGCCCAGGCCCGCCGTTTCGACGCCCGCCCCCAGCGCGAGCGGGTGATGATGATGCTGGCCGTGGCCGCCGTGCTGCTGCTGGCCGGTGACCGCTTCTGGCTAACGCCGGCGTTCCGCCACTTCAGCACCGCTTCGTCGGCACTGGCGGTGGCCCGCGTCGACCAGCAGAACCTGAGCGAAGAATCCGAGCGCCGCCGCGTGCAGGGCGATGCCCAGCGCCGTGAACTGGACGCCGACATCGCCCAATGGCGCCAACGCACTTCGCAAGGCGCCCAAGGCCTGGCCGACACGCAAGCCGGGCTGATCGGCCCGGACCGCATGGTGGCGCTGCTCGAACAAATGCTGCCCAAGCACGGCGGCATCAAGATCGTCGGCCTGAAGACGGTGGCGCCACAAGACGCCCGTTTGCCCCTGCCCGCGCCAGTGGCCGCTGCTGCCTCCGCCCCTGCTGCCTTGGCCCTGCCTGGTGCCGTCGCGGCAGCCGTGCCTGCCCTGGCCACCGCGCTGGCAGCGCAGCCTGGCGCTGCTCCGGCAGCCCCTGCTGCCACGCCAGTCGTGTTGCCTCCCAGCGATGGTGCTCCGCTGTACCGCCACGGCGTCGAGATCACCGTCGAGGGCGCATACGGCGACCTGATGGGTTACCTGGCTTCGCTCGAAACCTTGCCTGGCCCGCGCCTGCTCTGGGGCGGCGTCAAGCTGAAGGTCGAGAAGCACCCCACCGTGCAGCTGAGCCTGACGGTCTACACGCTGAGCCTGGACCGGGCCTGGCTGGAGCTGTGACGATGATTTCATTCACCGCCCTGCGCTGCTTCGTGGTCGGCTTGTTGCTTGGTGCCGCCACGGCAGCCTTTGCCCAGCCCGCCGCCACCGCCTGGGCCGATCCCACCCGCCCCGCGGGCGCACTGGCCGCCGAAGCCGGCGCCTCGGCACCGCGCGCTGCCCGCGCCGCAAGTGCTGCTTCGGCCGCTGCGCCTACTGCGCCGCAACTGCAGTCGCTGCAGGTCGGCGCCAACGGCCAGTCGACCGCGCTGGTCGACGGCCGCGTCGTGCAGGCCGGCGACGCGCTGGGCGCATCACGCATCGTCACGATCGACGCCGATGGCCTGACGCTGCGCGATGCCAAAGGCCGCACCGAGCGGATGCTCCTGATTTCTGCCGCGATCGCCAAGCGCGACAGCACGCCGACACCGATGGCGGCGGCCCCCAAAGATTCGCGGCCAATGGCGGCCGCTGTAGCGACCGGTTCTGCAGTAACTGCCGGCTCCCTTGGTCGCGGCGGACGCGAAGGACAACGCCCATGAACTTCATCACCCTTGCCCCTATTCGCCGTCGCGTCACCGCGCTGGCTGCCGGCCTGGCGATGGCCGCCGGTGCCCACGCCGCCGATCCCGGCCGCTTCGACCTGTCGGTCAACAACGCACCGGCCGCCCAGGTCTTCATGCAGATCGGCACCGGCACGCCCTACAGCATGCTGGTCACGCCCGAAGTGGCCGGCAACGTCTCGGTCACGCTGAAGAACGTGACCGTGCTCGAAGCGCTCGAATCGCTGCGCGACCTCTACGGCTATGACTTCAAGGTCAACGGCACCCGGGTGCTGGTGCTGCCGAACACGGTGCAGTCGCGCCTGTTCAAGGTCAACTACCTGCCAGGGCGTCGCCAGGGCGGCTCAGACCTGCGCGTCAGCACCGGCTCGGCCGCGATGTCCGGCGCGGGCAGCCCCGCCCCGAACGGCAGCAACGGCAGCGGCAACAGCAGCACCCCGTCGACGCCGACGCCGGGCCAGAGCAACCGCTCCATCACCGACAGCGCACAGGTCCACACCACCAGCGACGCCGACTTCTGGCTCGAGGTGCAGGCCTCGCTGAACGCGTTGATCGGCAACACCAACGGCCGCGGCGTGGTGATGAACCCCGCCGCCGGCGTGATCGTCGTCAAGGCGACGCCGGCCGAGCTGATCCAGGTCGAGCGTTACCTCAGCGCGATCCAGCTGTCGATCGAGCGCCAGGTGATGCTGGAAGCCAAGATCATCGAAGTACAACTGTCGAAGGACGCCCAGGCCGGCATCAACTGGGGCGGCTTCGGCCGCGTGCTGGGCGACAAGCTGGCCGGCTCGTTCGGCATCGTGGGCGCCGGCACCGTGCTGGGCACCACAGGCGCGATCGGCAATGGAGACGTGGCCACCACCCCCGCCAGCTCGATCACCACCAATGGCACCGGTCGCGGCTTCTATGGCCTGGCGCTGCAATCGCCCAACTTTTCGGCGCTGATCAACTTCCTGCAGACGCAGGGCGACGTGTCGGTGCTGTCCAGCCCGCGCATTGCAACGCTGAACAACCAGAAGGCCGTGCTGAAGGTCGGCAGCGACGAGATGTTCGTCACCGGCATCACGACGAGCACCACCACCAGCGGCAGCAACGCCGTCTCTTCGCCGACGCTGACGCTGACGCCGTTCTTCTCCGGCATCGTGCTCGACGTGACGCCGCAGATAGACAGCGAAGGCATCGTGATGCTGCATGTGCATCCGGCCATCAGCAACGTGGCCGAAAAGACCAAGGCGATCGACCTCGGCTCGCTCGGCAACTACCGCCTGCCGCTGGCGGCCAGCACGGTCAACGAAAGCGACAGCATCGTTCGCATCGGTGATGGGCAGATCGTCGCGATCGGTGGCCTGATGATCCAGACCACTGCCAACAATCGCAGCGGCGTACCCGGCCTGCAGGACGCACCGCTGGTCGGTGGCTTGTTCCGCCAGACCAGTGACCTCACCTCCAAGCGCGAGCTGGTGATCCTGATCAAGCCGACTGTCATCCAGGGCGACGGTGCCAACTGGCCCGACGCGCCAGTCGCGCAGGCGGGTGGCGGCACGCCGACCGCCCGCATCGAGCCCAGCGCCACCAGCCGGGTCACGATCCCCGGCTCGGGCCTGAAGCTCGACAGCACGCTGACCCGCTGACCATCCCCGAGACGCGACACCGATGGCCCGCCCCGAACGCATCCGACTTGGCGACCTGCTGATCCAGGAACAGCTGATCTCGCAAGAGCAGCTGGTGACGGCGCTCGCCGAACAGAAGCAGTCCGGCCGCAAGCTGGGCCGCATCTTCATCGACTCGGGCTTCGTCACCGAAGTCCAGATCGCCAAGGCCGTGGCGCGCCAGCTGCGCGCGCCCTTCGTCGAGCTGACCGGCCGCATCATCCGGCCCGAGATCGCCCGCCTGCTGCCCGAAGGCCAGGCCCGGCGCATGCGCGCCCTGCCGCTGGAAGAAACACCCGCCGGTCTGCGCGTGGCGATGGCCGACCCGACCGACATGGCGGCCTGGGACGAACTCAACCGCCTGCTCAAGCGCGAGATCGACCTCGCGGTCGCCGCCGAGAGCCAGCTGCTGGCCGCGCTCGACCGCAGCTACCACAGCACCGAAGAAATCGCGGGCCACGCCCAGGCCTTGCAGGCCGACCTGGCCAACGTGACGCAGGAGTTCGGCGACCTGCTGGGGCTGTCGACCGCGACCACCGAAGACGCACCGGTCGTGCGGCTGTTGCACTCGGTGTTCGAAGAGGCGCTGCGTGTGCGCGCCTCGGACATCCACATCGAGCCGCAAGAGCGCACCTTGCGCATCCGCTTCCGCATCGATGGCGTGCTGCATGTGCAGACCGAAGCCGACCCGAAGATCGCGACCGCCGTGGCGCTGCGCCTGAAGCTCATGTCGGGCCTGGACATTTCCGAGAAGCGCCTGCCGCAGGACGGCCGCTTCAACGTCAAGCTGCGCAACGGCTCGGTCGACGTGCGAATCTCGACCATGCCGACGCAGTACGGCGAATCGGTGGTGATGCGGTTGCTGAGCCAGAGCGGCGGCCTGCTGTCGCTGGACAAGGTCAACCTGCCGCCCGAGGTCAACCAGGCCCTGCGCCGCGCGATCGCCCGGCCCAGCGGCATGGTGCTGGTCACCGGCCCGACCGGCTCGGGCAAGACCACCACGCTGTACGCAGCGCTGAACGAGCTGAACGACAACGAACGCAAGATCATCACCGTCGAAGACCCGGTCGAGTACCGCCTGGCCGGTATCAACCAGGTACAGGTGATGGAGAAGATCGACCTGAGCTTCGCCCGCGTGCTGCGCGCCACCCTGCGCCAGGATCCGGACGTGATCCTGGTCGGCGAAATGCGCGACCAGACCACCGCCGAGATCGGCCTGCGCGCTGCGCTGACCGGCCACCTGGTGCTGTCGACGCTGCACACCAACGACGCACCGTCGACGCCGCTGCGGCTGATCGACATGGGCGTGCCGCGCTACATGGTCGCGATGTCGCTGGCGATGGTGCTGGCACAGCGGCTGGTGCGCGTGATCTGCAGCCAATGCGCTGAAGACCGCGCCCCGAACCCGCATCAGCACGAATGGCTGCGCCTGGAGCTGGGCGACGAGGTCGACCGCCACCGCTTCCGTCACGGCCGCGGCTGCCCGGTCTGCAACGACACCGGTTACTCCGGCCGCACGGGCGTCTACGAGTTCATCGAGATGACCCAGGAGCTGGTCGAGACGATGAACCATGGCGAGCCGACCGACTTTGCCAAGGCTGCCAAGAAGCAGATGGGCAAGCTGACCTTGCGCGGCGACGCCGTGCGCCTGGCGACCGAAGGCCGCACGACTGTCGAAGAAGCGATGCGTGTGGCGACGCAGCTGGATGGATGAGGCACAACGTGCAAACAACGCTGCTGAAGCGGGCTGAGCGCTGGGCCGCTCCCGAGCCAGCCCGCATCCCCTTGAGGGATCGGCCGATGTGCTCATCGGACGAGGGGCTGAGTCTCAAATGATGCGTTTTGCCTACACCGGGCGCAGTGCGACCGGCCCTGTCAACGGCAGCCTCGAAGGCGCCGATGCCAATGCCGTGGCCGACCTGCTCTTTTCGCGCGGCATCACGCCGCTGCGCATCGAGCCGGAGAGCGGCGCGGTCGAAGTCACCGAAGGGTCGTCGAAGCCGCTGCTGGAGCGCCTGAAGGGCATGCTGCAATCGCCCGTCCAGACCGTCGACCTGATGCTGTTCTGCCGCCAGCTGCACACGCTGATGCGCGCCGGCGTGCCGATCCTGCGGGCGCTGCTGGGCCTGCAGGAATCGGCCACCCACCCCGGCATGAAGGCTTGCCTGGCCGAAGTGCGGCGCAGCCTGGAATCGGGCATCGAGCTGTCGATGTCGTTCGCCCAGCAGTCGCAGCTGTTCAACGGCTTCTTCGTCGCGATGGTGCGGGTCGGTGAAATGACCGGCCGCCTGGACGAGGTGTTCGACCGCCTGTTCCAGCATCTCGAGTTCGAGATGTTCATGCACCAGCAGGTGAAGTCTGCGCTGCGCTACCCGATGTTCGTGATCGCGGCGATGGTGGCTGCCATCAGCGTCATCAACGTGATGGTGATCCCGGCGTTCGCCGGCGTCTTCGCGAGCTTCAACGCCGAGCTGCCGCTGCCGACCAAGATCCTGCTCGCCACCTCCAAGTTCACGATCGATTTCGGCTGGCTGCTGGTGCTGGCCGCCATCGGTGCCTTCTTCGGCTGGAACACCTGGCGCCGCACGCCGGCCGGCAAGCTGAAGTGGGACGAGTTCGTGCTGAAGATGCCGGTGGCCGGCAAGATCGTCCGCAAGGCGATGCTGGCCCGCTTTGCCCGCGGCTTCTCGATGGCGCTGAAAAGCGGCGTGCCGATCGAGCGTGCGCTGGCCGCCGTCTCGCAGACTGTCGAGAACGCCTACATCGCCAAGCGGGTGGATGGGATGCGCGAAAGCGTCGAACGCGGCGAATCGATCACCCGCTCGGCCGCCGCCACGGGTGTGTTCACGCCGGTGGTGCTGCAGATGATCGGCGTCGGCGAAGAGACCGGTGCGATCGACGAGCTGATGGAAGAAGTGGCTGACCTGTACAGCAATGAGGTCCAGTACGAACTGAAGACCTTGAGCCAGCAGGTCGAGCCGATCCTGATCGTTTTCCTCGGTGCCCTGGTGCTGGTCCTGGCGCTCGGTGTCTTCCTGCCCATGTGGGACCTGGGGCGTGCCGCCTCGGGCAACCATTCCTGACGACGGCGATGGATGCACATGTTTTTTCCCCGCCCCCGCTCCACCGGCATGCGAGGCTTGTCGCTCTTCGAGTTCGCGGCGGCCGTGCTGCTGATCTGCGTGTTGATCGCAGTGGCGCTGCCGCGGCTGGCCGACTCGCGGGTGGCAGCGCGGCAGGTCCGGTTGAAGACCTTGATGGCCACCACCCAGGCCACCGCCAACCTGTTTCGCCTGCGCTGCGAGTCGCAGCCGCCTGCCAACGGCGATTCAGCCTGCAACGAGCTGGTCTTGTCGAGCCAAAAAGTGGCCGGAATTCACGGTTGGCCCGCCGCCAGTGCGGAGGGGATAACGAAAGCTGTCAATTCATGGGGCCAAACAGCCGATATCGACTGGCAACCCGACCGGATCGACGGCGTGCCCGCCCTGCGGGTCAGCCTGAAGCCCACGGAGATTGCCGGCGCATGCGAGTTCATCTACGCACAGGCGGCATCGCCGGGTGCGGCCCCCCGCATCGAGCTGATTGATGCGACCTGTCCCTGAAGTACCGAAAAACCTGTCCTGTTCCCTTTCTTACCTGTTCCTCGGAGATTCACTATGAAACGTATGCAAGCCGGCTTCACGATGATTGAACTGATCGTCGTCATCGTCATCCTCGGTGTCCTGGCCGCTGTCGCCATGCCCAAGTTCGTCGACGTGTCCAGCGACGCCAAGGCCGCCGCCCTGCAAGGCGTGGCCGGTGCCGCCACCTCGGCGATGAACGTCAACTATGGCGCCCGCAAGGTCAACTCGGGCAAGGGTTTTGCAGTCACCAACTGCACCGACGCCAGCACCCTGATGCAAGGTGGCCTGCCCACCGGCTACAGCATCACGGCCGCTGCGATCGGTCCGGATGCCACGGTCAGCTGCACGCTGACCCAGAGCTCGGGTGGCGCCACGACGACCTTCACCGGCCTGGGCATCCTCTGACCCCCTGATGCCGCAAATCGCGGCATCATGTGCGCTCATGCTGAGAACACTGGTACGCCAGCCTCAAGAAAGAACAAGCGCGGTCCCGCTGTCATGGCGGGCCGCGCTTTCTCTGCTTCTGGCGCTGCTGTTCCTGCTGCCGCTCTCGGCCCGCGCGGCCACCTACACCTTCAAGAGCGACACCTACGCGTGGGAAACCACGACCAACACCATCACCTGGGACAAGCTGTGCACGCAGTACCCGGGTGACGACGACCAGGCCACCATCACACTCACCGGCGGCCTCACGTTCACCTTCGCCGGCACCGCCTACTCCACGCTGAGGGTGTTGGCCAACGGCGGCATACAGTTCGGGGCCGACACCGGCTTCATGCGGACGTACACCAACACCACGCTGCCCGCCGGCGCCGCCGCCGCCCGCACCGGGTGCGCGGCCGGCAACACCGCGCGAACCATCATGGCCTATTGGGACGATCTGGATCCCAGCCATGCCGGATCGGGCGGCGTCACCTGGCAGCAAAAGGGCACCGCGCCCAACCGTTACCTGGTCGTCTCCTGGAACGGCGTCTACCAGTACTCGACCACCACGCCGTACAGCTTCCAGATCATCCTGTACGAGAACGGCGAGTTCAAATACCAGTACGGCAACGACAACGCGACCGGCGCGTCGGCCACCATCGGCGTCCAGGTCAGCAACACCGACTACACGCAGTACTCGTTCAACAGCGGCTACAACGCCAACGGCACCGCGATCCGCTGGTTCATCCCGAGCGGCACGCCCACCCGGCTGGCCGAGTACCGGATGGACGAATACAGCTACGCCGGCAACACCGGCGAGGTGTCCGACTTCACCGGCAACGGCTACGGCGGCGTGCGTGTCGGCTCGGCCGCCAGCAATGCCGGGGGCTATGTCTGCCGCGCCGTCGACATCCCGGCCAATACCACCACCGCCATCTCGGCCATCGACACGACGGTCGACGTGGATTCGGCACTGGGCGCCGACGGCAGCATCAGCTTCTGGTATCGCGGCAACAACGCCTGGGTCAGTTCGCCCGACGCACAGCTGTTGGACGCCAGCGGCTCCGCCAGCCGGCCTTTCTTCCTGACGCGCAGGACCACGGGCGCACTGCGATTCATCCTGTCGGACAGTGCCGGCACCTTGCTCGACGCGCAATCCAGCGTCCAGGCCATTGCCGCCGGTACCTGGACGCATGTGGCCGTGACCTGGCGCCTGGCCACCGGCACCAACCAGAGCACGCTGCGCATCTATGTCGGTGGCGTGCAGGTCGGCGTGGCCACCGGCACCACCAACGGCGCACTGGACACCAGCCTGTTGACGCTGTTCCTCGGCGACAACCGCACCACCGCGATTCCGACCAACGCGACATCTTCTTCGGCCAACGGCCGCATGGACGAGGTCAAGGTCTACAACTACGAGATCAGCGCGCTGGAGATCGCCGCCGACATGGCGGTGACGCACACCTGCTTGCCGCCACTGCACCATGTGGAGATCCGCCACGGCAGCGGCACCGGCCTGACCTGCACGCCCAGCACGCTCACAGTCGCTGCCTGCCAGGACGCGAGCTGCGCCACCGCCTACACCGGAGGCCTGACCGGCACGCTCACGGCCACCGGCACGCCCAGCGTCGTCTGGCCCAGCGGCGCGAACTTCACGATCGCCGCCGGCGCCAGCACCACCACGAGCAATGTGCAGGTCACGACACCTGGCACTGTCGTGTTCGGTGCTTCGAGCCTGAGCGTGACGCCGAGCAACGCGACGAGCTGCAATTTCGGCAGCCCGAGTTGCACCTACACCGCGGTCGACGCGGGGCTGTTCTTCGACGTCTCCGACCATGTGTCCGAAGCCTCACAAACGGTCAGCGTCAAGGCGGTGCGCAAGTCCGACAACGCGCTCAGTTGCACGCCAGCGTTCGCGAGCGTCAGCAAGGCGATTACCTTCACCTGCGGCTACACCAACCCGACCACCGGCACGCTACCGATCCGCGTCGGGACGCGGGCCTTGAACACCGGCAACAACGCCAGCGCGGCCTGCGACGCAACCGGCCAGGCGGTGACGCTGGCCTTCGACGCCACCGGCACCGCCAGCACCACCGTTCAATACGCCGACGTCGGCCAGATGAGCCTGACTGGCAAGTACACCGGCAGTGGCAGCGATGCGGGCCTGGTGATGACCGGCACCGACAGCTTCATCGCCGCGCCGTCGTCGTTCGCTTTCTCGACGTACCCGACACCGCCCGCGACGGTCAAGGCCGGTGTCAACTTCTCGGCCACGCTGACGGCGCGCAACGCGGCCGGCACCGCGACACCGAACTTCGGCAAGGAAACTGCGCCGGCCGCGCCGACGGTGACCTTCGCCAAGGCCTTGCCCGCGGGCGGCTCGAGCGGCGCCTTCACCGGCAGCTTCGGCAGCTACAGCAACGGCATCGCCACCGCGAGCAACCTGCAGTGGAGCGAGGTTGGTCAGGGCGACCTGACGGCAACGTTGACCGCCTACCTGGGCAGCGCGCTCGGCGCCACCGGAACCACCGGCTCGGCCGGTGCGGTGGGGCGCTTCACCCCCGATCACTTTCAGGTACAGGTGGCTGCGCCGGCCAGCTGCTCTGGCGCCAGCTTCTACTACGGCGGCCAGCCGATCAACACCGTCACGATCACCGCACAGAACGCGACGAACGGCGCCACCACCAACTACAACGGCGCCTTCGCCCGCGCCACCACCATCAGCGACGCGAACGCGCTGACTGTCGGCAGCTTCAGCAACAACGTCGTGGCCGCCGCCACCTTCAACACCTCCGGCGTGGCCACGCTGTCGACACCGGCCTTGGGCCCTGTCTACAACTTCACCACCAAGCTCACCGCGGAAAGCGGCGTGAAGCTGCGCGCCACCGACACCGACTCGGTCACCGGCAGCGCCGCCAGCAACACCAACATCCGCAGCGGCCGCCTCGTGCTGACCAACGGCTACGGCAGCGAAAAGAGCACGCTGCAGTTGCCGGTGCGCGCCGACTATTGGAGCGGCGCGGCCTGGGTCAAGAACACGGCCGACAGCTGCACCACCATTCCCGTCACGGCGCTGGCGCTGTCCAACTACCGCGACTACAAGGGCAACGTGGGCAGTTGGACGACGAGCGGCTCCGCGATCACGATCACCAGCGGCAGCGGCACGCTGACCCTGGCCGCACCGAGCGGCGGCGCCACCGGCACCGTCGACCTGGCGCTGAACCTGGGCAGCACCACCGCTGACCAGTCCTGCCTGACGACCCATCCGGCGACGACTGGCGCGGCGCTGGCGTGGCTGCGCTCGAACAACGGCAGTTGCGCCGCCACCTGGGACCGCGATCCTTCAGCGCGCGCCAGCTTCGGCGTCTACAGTCCTGAAACTCGCAAGACCGTCCATGTGCGCGAGATCTTCTAAGGCCATGCCACGCAAGCCCTTCCCGGGTCGACAGGCCCGCGGCTTCACGATGATCGAGCTGGTCGCCATCCTGATCCTGGTGGGCGTGCTGGCGGCTGTCGCCATGCCCAAGCTCGACGTGGCGGTCAGCCTGCGTAACGACACCGCGCGCGACGAGGTCCTGGCCGCGTTGCGCTATGCCGGCCAGACGGCGCAGTCGCACCGTCGGCTGGTCTGCGCCGATGTCACCGCCACCGCCGTCACGCTGCGCATCGCCAGCACCCGGCCCGCCAGCACCTGCGACAGCGCGCTGACCGGCCCCAACGGCAGTACTGCCTTCACCAGCAACCCTGGTGCCGCGACCTTCACGCTGTCGCCCAGCGGCACGATGTACTTCCAGCCCAATGGCCGGGTGACCACCGACGGCGCCGGCAACACCGCCAGTGCCCACACGCTGGCCATCACCGGCGTCAGCAGCGTCAGCGTCGGTGGTGAAACGGGCCTGGTCAGATGAAGCACCCACGTGCCATGACACGCCGATCGCAAACCGGCTTCACGCTGATCGAGATGATCATCGCGATCGTCATCCTCGGCATTGGCCTAGCCGGTGTCGCAGTCGCGTTCTCGGTCGCCATCGGCCGCAGTGCCGACCCGGTGATCAACCAGCAGTTGCTGGCGATCGCCGAGGAAATGATCGAAGAGGTCCAGCTCAAGCCTTACGCCGCCGCCGCCAACAGCGCCCCGGCCGGCTGTGCGCGCGACACCTACAACGACGTGTCGGACTACAACGGCTACGCCACCAGCGGGCAGGTCTGCACCGTCGACGGTGTGGCGGTCAGCGCACTGTCGGGTTACTCGGTCAGCGTCGGCGTCGCCACCGCCACGCTCAGCGGCGTGGCGGCCGCCAAACGCATCACCGTCACCGTCACGCGCGGCTCGCAAAGCCTCACGCTGATCGGCTGGCGCACGGACTTCGGCTGATGATGAAGTTCAAGAAACGAAGGGCCGTTCCCGAGATTCTTGATCCCCCTTGGGGGGCCTCGCTCGGACATGAACAGTCCAGTGGACTGTTCATGCCTAGCGAGGGGCCGAGCCACTGGCTCGGCGCGGCCTGCAAGGCGGGCTGGGCGCAGCCCGGACCTGGGGGCACTCGGAGGCAGCGCGGCTTCACGCTGATCGAGCTGATCATGGTGATCGTGATCGGCGCGGTGCTGGCCGCCACGCTGGCCGTGTTCATGCGGCCGGCCTTCGACAGCTGGATCGCGCTGCGCACCCGCGCCGAGCTGTCGCACCAGGCGACGAACGCCCTGCGCCGCATGCGCGACGAGGTGCGTGCCGCGGTGCCCAACTCGATCCGCAGCCCAGGCTCGCAGTGCATCGAGCTGGTGCCCACGCTGACCGGCGCCCGCTTGCGGCGCGACATCGACAGCGTGAACGCCGGCGCCATGCCGCTGGACACCAGCGCCGCCACGACGCAGTTCGACGTGATGACCACGTTCTCGACCACGCCCAGCGCCGGCGACTACGTCGTGATCGACAACCAGAACCCGGGCGACATCTACAGCGGCACCAACCGTGCAACGATTTCGGCCGTCGCCGCGCCACCCAATGCGGCCTTCGGCCGCCACCGCGTGACGGTGGCCTCGACCCAGTTCCCTGCCGGTTACGACGGCAACCGCATGGTCGTCGTGCCGACCAACCAGCAGGCGGTGTTCTACGTCTGCGAGGGCGCCGATGGCACGCTCGATTCATCCGGCAACGGCAAGGGCGTGCTGGCGCGGCTGTCGCATTACGGCTTCAACAGCGCCTATCCGAGCAGCTGTCCCAGCGCCGCCAGCGGCGAGGTGCTGGCCAGTTCGGTCAAATCTTGCCGCTTCATTTACGACCCGGCCCAGGGTGCCACGCAGCAGAGCGGCTTCGTCTCGATGCAGATCGAGGTCACGCGCAACTCTGAAAGCGCCGGCCTCGTCGTCGGCGCCCATGTGGCGAACGTGCCATGAGCCGCCGCATCGGACCCTCACTGCATCGTCACCGCGGCCTCGGCGCGATCGCCGCCATCGTCGTGCTGGTGCTGCTGGCCGCGCTGTCGGCCGCCGTGGTGCGCATGAGCACCGCGCAGCAGATGGGCAGCGCGCAGGAAGTGGGCGCCGCCCGCGCCTCGCAGGCCGCACGCGCCGGCATCGAGTGGGGCCTGTACCAGGCCTTCAAGGGCAGCTGGACGACGTGCGCCGGCGCCACGCAGACGCTGGACCTGAGCACCGACCTGGGCATGCGGGTCACGGTGACCTGCAGCTCCACGCTCTACAACGAAGGCGAATCCATCCCCGGCACGCCGCAGACGGTGCGCGTGTTCACACTCGACGCAGTGGCCTGCAACAGCACCACCAGCTGCCCCGACGCGATCCGGGTGACCAGCCCGACCTACGTCGAGCGCCGGATGCAGATCCACGCCAGCAGCTGACGCTCGAAGAACGGCGCAAGCGAGGCGGGATCGCTGTTTGCCCCTGCGCATCGCCCTGCGCAAGGAACACCGATTGAACGCACGACATGACGCCCTGCTCGCCCTGGCTTCGAGCGTGCCGTGGCCGGTGAGGCTGCACACCGTGCCGCCCGATCCGCCCACCCCGGCGCCGCCCGCGCCACCGCCGGCCGGCGAGCCGGAGATCAAGGATCCGCCGGCGCCGGACCAGTTGCCGCCGGTCCGCGACCCGGCGCCGTCAGCTTCGCAGTACGCCCATCAGGTGTGACGCTCGGGCGCATGCTTGGCGCAAGCCGCGGCGCAGCGTTCGCAGGCTTGGCGGCAGCGCTCGCAGTGATCGGTCTTGTGCTTGGCGCATTCGGCTGCGCAGGCTCGGCACAGGTGCTGGCACAAGGCGCAGAAGTCGCCATGGTGGATTGACCGGCGCGTCAGCGCCTTCAGCGTGGCGTCGCATGCGTCGGCGCAGTCGAGGTTGATCAGCGCGCACTGCGCCATGTGCGGGTTGACGTCGCTCAGGTCTGACGCGGCGCAGTCGAGGCAGGCGCGCAGCGCGTCCTGGCAAGCGGTGATGCAGGCGCTCAGATCGTCTTGGGCTTGTTGGACCATGGTGTTCCCCTTTGGATGGTGGATGGCACAGCGCGGCAAGCGCGGTGCCCACGGTCCTCGGCGAGGCGATGCGCCGATCAGGCTGTGCGCCTGGGCTGCACCGCCAGGCGCCGCGCCGGCCCGCGCTGCTTGGTCTTGTCAGTGGCCTGCCGCACGGTGACCTGCGTCTGCGGCTGGCAGCTCAAGGATGCCAGCGTCGTCTGCACCTCCTTGCGCAGGGTGCGCAGCTGCTTGATGTGGCCGTCGATCTCGGCCAGCTTCTTGTTCAGGTGCTTCTCGATTTCGGCGCGTTGCACTTGGCCCGCGTTCAGCCGCGGCAGGATCCAGCGGATCTCGGCCAGCGAGAAGCCCAGCGCCTGCGCGCTGCGCACGAAGCGCACCCGCTCGGCATCGGCGTCGCTGTAGATGCGGTAGCCGTTGGCGGCGCGGCTGGGTGCGGCCAGCAGTTTTTCGCGCTCGTAGTAGCGCAGCGTGTCGGCCGACACACCGGTCAATTGCGCGAGGGTGCCAATGTTCATTGCTGCGTCCGGTAAGGCCATGGCCGATAAGGCTTGACCTTGGAGCTTACTCCAGGCTTTAGCCTCGGGGTTCCGCTGCACGACAAGCCACCCGCCATGCTGAAAACCACCCTCGCCGCCCTCGCCCTCTGCTTCGCCAGCGCCACCGCGTCAGCAGCTGACGAAGCGCCCACTTCCCCCTCGACGGTGCGCTTTGCCATCGTCAAGACCGCCTCGCTGCAGACCCACGAGTGGCTGCTGTTTGCCGGCGGGCGCTTCGAGCCGGCGGAGACCGCGTTCTCGGCCTTCCTGGTCCAGCACGGGGACGACCAGTTCCTGTTCGACAGCGGGCTGGGCAGCCAGGTCGATGCACAGTACGCCGCCGACATGCCCGGCTGGAACAAGCTGTTCTTCCGCTACGACAAGCCGGTGCGCCCGGCGAAAGATCAGCTGGCCGAGGCCGGCATCAAGCCGGTCACGCGCATCGTCGTGAGCCATTCGCATTGGGACCACCTGAGCGGCCTGAGCGACTTTCCGCAGGCCGAGGTCTGGCTCGCGGCCGCCGAGCACGAGCGCATCAAGGAACCGAGCCATTCGGTCGGCGGGGTCTGGCCTTCGCAGGTGGAGGGCGTCACGGCCTGGAAGGACATCGAGTTCAACGGCCCGGCGTTCGAGGGCTTCGCGGCCAGCCATGACATGTACGGCGATGGCCGCGCGGTGCTGGTGCCAATGCCGGGCCACACGCCGGGCTCAATTGGCCTGTTCGTCACCGTCGATTCAGGCCAGCGCTACTTCTTCGTCGGCGACGTGGTCTGGAACGCCGGCGCCTTGAAAGACGGTGCGCCGAAATACTGGGCCGCGCGCTGGCTCGTCGACCAGGACGTCGAGCAGACCCAGGTCGCGATCGAGCTGATCCGTGCCGCGATGGCGCGCGACCCGAAGCTGGTCGTCATCCCCGCGCACGACGCCAAGGCGCAGGCGGCGCTCGGGCATTTCCCCACTTGGGTGCAATAGTCGCCGGAAATACCGCCCAGGCCGGTCAACTCGGCACGGCACTTGCCGTAACTGGGGGCTATGACCTCTGAAATCGGGCCGCTGCAGGCCGCGCGCGCTGCCGTCGATGCCGGCAACATGCACCAGGCATTGCTGCTGGCCGACGCCGCCTGGCGCGCCGTGGCGCATGCCGACGACCGCGGCCGCGCAGAGGCGGGCTACCTGTTGACGATGGCGCGCTTCCGGCTCGGTCGCTGGCCGGCGGTGCTGGACATCGGCGAGACCGCTGCATCGCTGCTGAACCGCACCGGCGAGATTGCCCGCCACGTCGAGGTACTGCGCTGGGTGACCATCGCGGCCAGCGAACTGGGCCGCTTCGACCTGGCGCTACAAAGCGCGAACGAATCGTGCCGCGTGGCCGAAGGCGCCGGGCAGCGTGGGCCGCTGGCGCTGTCGCTGATGGCGCTGGGCATCTGCATCGAGCGCATGGGCGACCCATGGCAGGCGCACCGGCTGGTCGAAGAAGCGCGCCTGCTGCTCCAGGGCGAGAACAACCCCTACGCCCAGAGCATGGTGCTGAACAACCTGTGCGCCTCCTACATCGGCGCCTTCTACCTGCTGCGCGATGGCGGATCGCCTGACGAGGTGCGCGGGGTGCTGCGAAAGGCCGAGGCCCATGCGCGCGAAGCGCTGCCGCTGGTCGCGCAGATGCCGCACAACCCGGTGCTATATGCCATCGTCGAAGGCAACCTCGCCGAAGCGCTGGTGCATCTGGGCGAGCGCGACGAGGCCGAGCAGTTGCTCGAGCAGGCGCTGCGCCGGGTGACGGAGCAAGGCAACACCGCCCACAGCTGGCGCATCCGTTTCTCACGCGGCGAACTGCTCCTGGCCCGCGGCGATGCCGCCGGCGCCAGCCGCGAGCTGAACGCGCTGTGGCACGAGCTCGATGGCAGCGAGCAGTCCAACACGCTGACACGCGTGCACGACGCGCTGTACCGCACCTGGCGGGCGCTGGGCGATCACGCGAACGCCCTCGCGCACCTCGAAGCCTTCGAGCTGCTGGAGCGCAAGCGCGTGGTCGCACAGCTGCAGGCGCAGTCGCGCCTGTTCGTCACCCGCGTCGAAGCGGAGCGTTCGCGGCTCGAGGCGCAGGTCGAGCGCCTGCGGGCGGCCGAGTCAGAGGCCGACGCCCAGCGCGACCAGCTCACCGGCCTGGGCAATCGCCGCCACCTCGACCGCCGCCTGCCGGCCGTGCTGGCCTCGGCCGCCAGCAGCAACAGCCCCTTGAGCGTGGCGCTGATCGACCTGGACCACTTCAAGCACATCAACGACCGCTTCGGCCATGCCACCGGTGACCTGGTGCTGGCGCGCATTGCCGACCTGCTGCGCGCCAACACCCGCGCCAGCGACGTGCTGGTGCGCCTGGGCGGCGAAGAGTTCCTGATCGTGTTCACCGACACCGCGTTGCCGTTGGCGCAAGAGGTGAGTGAGCGGCTGCGCGAACAGGTCCAAGCGCACGACTGGTCAGGCATCGCGCCCGGCTTGGCAGTGACGCTGAGCGTCGGCCTGACGACCGCCCCGCCCTACGACCTGGCTGCGCTGTCGCACTCGGCGGACATCGCCCTCTACCAGGCCAAGAGCGCCGGCCGCAACCGCGTGCTGGTCTGCACCGAACCGGCCTGAAGCGCGCGAACGGCGCCGCCGTCGGCATGGGGCTTGCCCGCAGGCGCCATGACCATCCCGATCCGCAAGGGCCAGGCGCCGAAGCCGATGGACCGTCAGGCCTTCGGCGAACGCTTTCGCGCGGCCTTCATCGACCCGGCCTTCGACGCCGAAAAGCCAGCGATCGAGCGGCTGGAGGCCATCGCCTGGGAGGCCTTCGACGAAGGGCGCAAGGCCCCGCACACGCAAAAGGCCGGCGCAGGCTTTGCCGACCCCGGCTACGACCTGTCGACCGAGTGGCTGGCCACGCGTGCACGGCTGAAGGCCGCGCAACAGCGTTGGGAAGACCCGCGTTCGGCTTCACGCGCGCTGCTGGTGGTCTGCGCGCCGCGCAACGACGGCACCTGCCCGGGCGAAATGTCGAAGACCTACCGGCTGACCAAAATCGCCGAAGAGGTGCTGAAGGCAGGCGGCGTGGACACCGACGTGCTGGACTTGAGCCTGCTGACTTCTGACTACCGCCGCCACATCCACCCGTGCAAGGGCTGCGTGTCGACCGCGATGCCGCTGTGCCACTGGCCATGCAGCTGCTACCCCAACCACGCGCTGGGCCAGACCGGCGACTGGATGGCCGAGATCTACGAGCGCTGGGTGGCCGCGCACGGCGTGCTGCTGCTGACCCCCGTCCACTGGTACCAGGTGACCAGCCCGTTGAAGCTGATGATGGACCGGCTGGTCTGCGCCGACGGCGGCAACCCCGACCCGACCGCGACCCACGGCAAGGACCCGGCCCGCGCGAAGGCGCTGGAAATGGAAGGCTGGCCCTACCCCAAGCACCTGGCCGGCCGCTGCTACGGCGTGGTCGTGCATGGCGACGTCGCCGGCATCGAAGGCGTACGCCGCGCGTTGTCGGACTGGCTGGACTGGATGGGCCTGATCGACGCCGGCCCGCAAAGCCGGCTCGACCGCATGATCGGCTACTACGAGCCCTACGCCACCAGCCACGAGACGCTGGACCATGACAAGGCAATGCAGGACGAGGTGCGCAACGTCGCTCGCGCGTTAGGTCAAGCGATCGGCGAGTTGCGCGCTGGCCGGCTCACCCAGCCGGACCATTCACTCAAGCCTCCGCGGCCGAAGTGACCAACGCGGCAGTACTCAGTGAAAATTCAGCTGGATGACGGCCTGGATCAGGTCGGGCCCCGGGTAGTCCGCCATCACGAAGCCGGCATAACGCCATTCGTACGCGGCTTTCGAGATGTAGTTGTACGCCAGGTGGTTGGTCCCGTCGTAGGCGATCGAGCACATACCCCAGAAGCAGCCGACGCGCGGAAAATCAGGCCACCAGGATTTGAACAGTGGCGTCGTCAAGCCCGTCAGCAACTGCGCCGACGAGGTGCTGGCCGTCACCTTGCCGCTCGCGACGAAGTACGGCAGAACCCCCGTGGAGCCGCTCAGGTAGTTCATGAACGGCGTGTGCCATGAGCCTTGGGCCTGGTGCGCGCGATCGAGTTGCGCCTTGACCTTCAGCCACTTGTCGTATTGCGCCGTGATGGCGGAGACAACATAGTCGTCCTGGATGTTCTGCGAGCCGTAGTCGATGCCGTACAGCGTTGGCGTCAGGCTGAAATCCTGCAGCACGACGATGCGGCCGCGCACTTCGTCGAGTGCCGGGTCGTTCGAGTTCGGTGCCCAGAAATACGGCGCATGGCGCGCGTCGTTCCAATACGCACCGAAGGTCTCGGAAAAGCTGCGGCTGTTGTTGGCCGGCTCGTACTCTTCCTTCACCCGCATCACCACCGTCTCGCCCGGGTGCTGTCGCAAGAAGGCGGTCACCACGCCCAGCACATCGTCGAAGTTGCGCCCGAGGTAGACGATGCCATGGTGGATCGCGAACGCGTTGTCGATGTGACGGCAGCGAACATCCAGCACGCGGATGCCGCTTTCGAGCTGCGCTGCCAGGCTCAGCGTCTGTGTCTCGACGCCCGGAACGATGCCGGTGTATTCGCCAGTCACGCTGTCATGCGTACCAGGCAGGCTCAGCTCGTGCAGCCGCTTTCCGCCGGACACGCCCGCCATCCAGTCGGGCCGCGCGACGGCCACGCTCCGCTCGTGGGAATAAGCGCCGTTGGCCTGCGCCAGCGCGGTATCGGCCATCAGGCCGATCAGACACAGTACAGCGAGCTTCGTGCGAAGGTGCAGCATGGTCTCTCCCTTGGATCGAGCCGCACACCCGGGTGGTGGATGCGCGACCGGATCGGAAGATACCCGTGCGGGCCGATGAACTCACCCGCGTTTTCCTGAATGACTTGGGCGGCCCGCCGGCGTCCAATGTCGGCCGCTTTCCAGGCCGCTGTCGATGAGGGCAGATCTAATCCGGCGCGAACATCCACGCGCTGCGGATCAGCCCGTCGCGCACCACATAAGCCGCCACCGCTTCGACCACGCCGTCGCGCAAGCCCGTGATGCGTTCATGGTCGATGACCTTGTCGCCCAGGACGATGCGGTGGACCAGCTCGGCATGGAGCTCGGGCAGGTTGAAGCGCGAGTCGCGGTAGAAGTCGCCCAGCTGCTGCCGGCCCGTCAAGGCCGGTGTGGTGGCCGGCACGCGGTACAGCTCGGCGTCTTCGGCGTAGGTGGCGACAAAGGCCTCGAGGTCATGGCGGTTGTAGGCGTCGAGCTGGCGCTGGACGATGTCTTCTGGGCTCATGGAGTGAAGTGCCATTGGCATAACGGGTTAGGAAGCCCTGGCTTTTTACTTCAGGACGCCTTGGTTTTTACGCCAAGAAGGCTGCCAAGCGCCCGCTTTTCCACCGCTTGCGATCGCCGCAATCACGGTCCAATGGCATCCAACGGCCAAGGCAGCAGGTTCGACCACGATCGCAGCAGCGCACAAGGGCCGCATGAACCACGGGAGTTCTCAGCCATGTCATCACACCTGAACGCCATCCAACTCAAGCCGGAATTTCGCCCCCAGATGAGCCGCGATTCGCTGCCGCAGATCCTGGGGCCGAGAGACCAGCGCGACTGGATCCTCTCTTCGCTCGACCTGCGCGAAGGCTGCAACGTCCGCGAAGTGCTCGAGACCCTGCCGGCCGAGCTGTGGGACCTGTTCTGACGAACGGCTGAATCCGACCGGGCCGCAGACCTGCAGCCCGTCTGGCCGATCACAGCCCGGACCGCCGCTCAACGGCGGCCCAGGCCATCCATCAGCGCTTCAGCATCAGGCTGCCCAACGCCGGGTCGCTGGAGCTGGGCAGGCCGTTTTCCACATGGCCGGCCAGCTGCACCTCGAAGCCGGTGTCGCCGTCGACAGTCAGCACCAGGTCGTACCAGCCGAAGGTGGGCTCCAGGTCCCACTGCATGGTGTCGGTCTGGTTGGCCCCCAATTCGATCGGGCGGCTCTGGCCGGTGTAGCGGTCCAGCACATGCACGACAGCCTTGCGCTTGGCGAGGTTGTGCAGTTCGAGCTTGAGCACCTGGTTCTGCGCGGCATAGACGTCGCGCACTTCGAGCCGCGCCTTGTCGGCGCTGACGCTGCCCTTGTAGCCGCGCAGGAAACCGTTGGGCCCCCGCACCGTCAGGTCGTAGGTGGTGGCCCCTTGCGCCTTCACCGCCCAGTCGCCGACCAGCTTCTTGTCCGGCTCGACGGTGTAGCAGCGCGGCAGGTCGCTGGCGCGGCCCGAATGCACCTGGAACACGGCCGTGGCACTGCCCACATTGGTGAACCGCAGGCGGTAGCTGCCGTCCGACGCGACCACATGGCCGCGCGCATGCAGCGCATACGGCAACGCACGCGCACGGCGCAGACCCGGCTCCTGCTGCGGCAGTTGGTCGTCCTGCGGCGCCACCACGTGGTAGCTGTCGTGGCGGACCAGGTCGGGCGGGAAATACGCAGCCGTGCTCGGCAGCGGCACCACGCCGGTGTCGGGGTTGGCGAAGTCGAAGGCAGACGTCAGGTCACCGGTCACGGCACGGCGCCACGGCGTGATGTTGGTCTCGGTCAGGTCGGGTTTGCCCTGGCCGAAGCGTGCCTCGAGGAAGCGGATCACCGAGGTGTGGTCGAACAGCTGCGAGTTGACGAAGCCACCCTTGCTCCACGGCGAGACCACCAGCATCGGCACGCGCATGCCCAGGCCGTAGGGCGCGGCCTTGTAGACCAGGTCGCCACCGTAGATCTCGTTGACGGTGGACACGGTGGACGCGCCCTGCGCCGCGGTCTGCGGCGGCACCGGCGGCGGCATGTGGTCGAAGAAGCCGCCTTCCTCGTCGTACATGATCAGCAGCACCGTCTTGCTCCACACCGCGGGGTTCGAGGTCAGCGTGTCCAGCACCTGCGAGATGTACCAGGCGCCGTAGTCGGCGGGGAAGTTCGGGTGCTCGCTGTAGGCCTCGGGCGCGGCGATCCAGCTGACCTGCGGCAGCTTGCCGCTTGCCACGTCCTGCTTGAAGACGTCCATCAAGCGGTTCGGGTCGCGGCCCTGGTTGTTGATGCGGGTACCGGTCTTGCCAAGGTCGGCCAGCGGATTGCCCGGCTTGGCGTTCTGGAACTGATGAAAGTACAGCAGCGAGTTGTCGCCGTAGTTGCCGATGTAGGCGTCGCTCGTCCAGCCCCACGAGTGGGCGGCGTCCAGCCCGAGGCCCTCGTCCTGGTAGACCTTCCACGACACGCCGTTGCGCTGCAACCGTTCGGGAACGGTGCTCCAGCCATAGCCTGCCTCGGCGTTGGTGATGACCGGGCCACCGCCCTTGCCATCGTTGCCGACCCAGCCGCTGAACAGGTGGTAGCGGTTTGGGTCGGTCGGGCCCATCAGCGAGCAGTGGTAGTCGTCGCAGACGGTGAACGCATCGGCCAGCGCGTAGTGATAGGGGATGTCACTGCGCACGTGGTACGTCATCGAGCTCAGGCCCTTGTTCGGCACCCACTGGTCGTGACGGCCCTTGTTCCACGCGCCATGGGTGTCGTTCCAGCCGTGCGGCACATCGGGCAGGAAGGTCAGGCCGAGGTTGTCCACCGGCGGGCGGAACGGCACCAGCTCGTCGTTGCCGCTGGGCTGATACCACACGCTCTTGCCCGACGGCAGCTTGATCGCCCGCGGATCGCTGAAGCCGCGCACGCCGCGCAGCGTCCCGAAGTAGTGGTCGAACGACCGGTTCTCCTGCATCAGGATCACGACGTGTTCGACGTCGTTGATCGTGCCGGTGCGGCGGTTCGCCGGGATGGCCAGGGCGCGGGCGATGCTGGGCGGCAAGGCGCCAGCAGCGGCGCCGGCGCCCAACATCTGCAGGAATGAGCGACGGGAAGCTTCTTTGGTCATGCGGTGTCTCCTCGTGGGTGGTGAAGCATCGAAGCGTCGGCCTCCGGACGGGGTGGTGTGGGCCGATTGCGAAGGCGCACACGCTAGGGCGAATCTTTGACAGTACGGTGTCATCCGGTAAGCCCTTCGGCGGCCAATGCCCATGGCTTGCGGTAGCCTGTTGCCGATGGATCTGATCGTGCAGCGGCCTGAAGGCCTGTACTGCCCGCCGGGCGATTTCTACATCGACCCGTGGCGCCCGGTGGCCCGCGCGGTCATCACCCACGCCCATGGCGACCATGCGCGCATGGGCCATGGCCATTACCTCGCGGCGACGAAATCCGAAGGCGTGCTGCGCTCTCGCCTGGGTGAGATCACGCTGCAGACGCTGGGCTACGGCGAGATCATCAATCATCATGGTGTGCGCCTGAGCCTGCACCCTGCCGGCCACGTGCTGGGCTCGGCGCAGGTCCGCGTCGAGCACGGCGGCCAGGTCTGGGTGGCCTCGGGCGACTACTTCGTCTCGGGCGCCGACGACCACAACAGCACCTGCGAACCGTTCGAGCCGGTGCGCTGCCACTGCTTCATCACCGAGTCGACCTTCGGCCTGCCGATCTACCGCTGGCAGCCGCAGCGCACGGTGTTCGAAGACATCAACCAATGGTGGCGTGCCAACGCTGCGGCGGGCCGCGCGAGCCTGTTGATGGGCTACAGCTTCGGCAAGGCGCAGCGCATCCTGGCCGGTGTGGACGCGGGCATCGGGCCGATCGTCGTGCACGGTGCCGTCGAGCCGCTGAACGAGGCCTACCGTGCGGCTGGCGTGGCGCTGCCAACGACACACCACGCGACCGAGGTCGACAAGGCGGCGCTGTCGCGTGCGTTGGTGGTCGCACCGCCCGCGGTGCAAGGCTCGGCCTGGACCAAGCGCTTCGGCGACTACAGCGACGCCTTCGCCAGCGGCTGGATGCAGCTGCGCGGTGCGCGCCGCCGCCGCGCTGTCGACCGCGGCTTCGTGCTGAGCGACCACGCCGACTGGCCCGGCCTGCAGCAGGCGATCGCGGCGACCGGCGCCGAGCGCGTGATCGTGACCCACGGCTACGAAGCCATCATGGTGCGCTGGCTCGAAGAGCAAGGCCTGCAGGCGGGCGCGTTCGAGACCGAGTACGACGATGAGCGGGCCGACGTTCAAAAGCCTGCGGGCGATGTCGAGAGCAACGAATGAAGCGCTTCTCTCAACTCTTCGAAGAGCTGGACGCCAGCACCGCGACCAATGCGAAGGTCGACGCGCTGAAACGCTACTTCGACCAGGCGAGCGATGCCGATGCGGCGTGGGCGGTGTATTTCCTGTCCGGCGGCAAGCCACGCCAGGTCGTGCCCACCGGCATGCTGTCCGAGCTGGCGCGGCAGCAGGCCGGCATCGCACCCTGGCTGTTCGATGAGTGCTACCAGGCCGTCGGCGACCTGGCCGAAACAATCGCCCATGTGCTGCCGATGGCCGCCGAGACCAGCGACGTTGGGCTGGCCGAATGGGTTGAAAAGCGCCTGCTGCCCTTGCGTGAGTTGCCGCCTGAACAACAGGTCGAGCGCATCGCCGCCTACTGGGCCGAGCTGGATGCGACCGGCCGCTTCTTGCTGACCAAGCTGATCGGCGGCGGCTTTCGTGTCGGCGTCAGCAAGCTGCTGGTGCAGCGCGCGCTGGCAGCGCATGCCGGCATTGACGCCAAGCTGGTCGCGCAGCGGATGATGGGCTACACCGACAAGACGGCCCGGCCCGATGCACGCGGCTACCGCGACCTGCTGTCGCCCGAAACCACGCAGGCGCCAGCCGACTCGGGGCAGCCCTACCCGTTCTTCCTCGCCCATGCGCTCGAAGGCGAGCTGCAGGAGTTCGATGCCCGACTCGGCCCGCCGGCCGACTGGCTGGTCGAGTGGAAGTACGACGGCATCCGCGCGCAGGTGGTGCGGCGCGCCGGCCAGATCTGGATCTGGTCGCGCGGCGAAGAGCTGGTCACCGAGCGCTTCCCCGAGATCGTCGCGCTGGCCGGGCAATGGCCCGACGGCACCGTGGTCGACGGTGAGATCGTCGTCTGGTTATCCGACCCCCAAGGCGCTGCGGGCCGGCCCCCCGAGGCGGAGCGCGAGCCCTTGCGGCGGCCCGGCGAACTCGCTGGCAGACCCGCGCCTTTCAACCTGCTGCAGCAGCGCATCGGCCGCAAGACGCTGAACAAGAAGATCCTGGCCGATGCCCCGGTCAGCCTGATCGCCTACGACATCCTCGAATGGGACGGTGTGGATCTGCGGGGCCAGCCACAGCGTGAGCGCCGTGCCCTGCTCGAAGCACTGGCCTCGCAGGTCAAGGGCCAGACGCTGATGGTCTCGCCGGTCGAGCAGCGCGCCAGCTGGGCCGAGTTGGCGGCGCTGCGGGAGCAGTCACGCGAACGGGGTGTCGAAGGCTTCATGCTCAAGCACGGCGAGGCGCGCTATGGCAGCGGCCGCACCAAGGCCGAAGGCACGTGGTGGAAGTGGAAGATCGCGCCGCTGTCGGTCGACGCGGTGCTGATCTATGCCCAGGCTGGCCACGGCCGGCGCGCGAGCGTCTACACCGACTACACCTTCGCGGTATGGAACCGCACGCCGCGCGACGCGGCCGAGGCGCAGGCGGTGATCGACGCGATCGCTCGGCGCGACCCGCCACAACCCGATGGGCTGCAACTGGTCGCCTTTGCCAAGGCCTATTCGGGCCTGACCGACGAGGAGTTCCGCGAAGTCGACCGCATCATCCGTGCGACCACGCTGGAGAAGTTCGGCCCGGTGCGCAGCGTCAAGCCCTCGCTCGTCTTCGAACTGGGCTTCGAAGGCATCAACCGCAGCACACGCCACAAGAGTGGCATTGCCGTGCGCTTTCCGCGCATGCTGCGGATCCGCCACGACAAGCCGCTGCACGAGGCCGACACGCTGGCCACGCTGCAGGCACTGATGAACGTGGGCACGATTTCAACGCCCGGCGGGCCGCTCACTTCCCCCAGCTGATGATGTAGTTCGGGCCCTTCTCGTCGATGTCGCCGTTTTCAAGCAGCACCTTGTTGCCATCGACCGTGTCGGCCAGGTGGCCGCAGCCGAGGTAGTCCTGCACCAGCTGGGTCTTTTGCCAGCCATTGCGCGGCTTGGCCTGGTAGACGATGTCGGCCGCCTTGTCGTGCAGCGTGGTCCGGCACCCGATGTCTTGCAGCACCACGTACACATCAGGCCGGTGGTCGGCGTTGAAGTCGCCGATCGTCAGCGACGTGCCGATCGCCGGCAGCTTGTCGGAAAACGCGAGCTTGTCGAAATAAGGCGCCTTGCCGCTGTTCAGCCAGATTTCGAACTGGTTGGCAGCGGTGATCAGCACCAGGTCATCGCGGCCGTCGCCGTTCATGTCGTGCAGCTTGGCGGCCGTCCACTCGCCTTTGATCGCCGGCGGGAAGAGCTCGTCGAAGTCGCCCTGGTGGTTGTTGACGTAGAGGTGGGCAGCGTGTTTTTCGTGGCAGACCAGCAGGTCGTCCCAGCCGTCGTGGTTGATATCGCCCTTGGCCACGCACTGCGCGCCGCGGTCGCCTGTGGCCACGGTGGTGGTTTCGACGAAGTGCTTGTCGCCCTGGTTCAGGAACACGTGGTTGATGTTGGCCTGGCCGTCGTCGCGCACGGTCGCCAGGTTGGCCAGGTAGATGTCGGGGTAACCGTCGTGGTTGAAGTCGAAAAAGATCGGCAACCGGCCGCGCCCAAAAGGGTCTTCGGCGCCGAAGTCGGTCGACTTGGTGAAGATGCCGTCGGCACCCTGCATCCACAGCTCCTTCGGCCCTTGCCCGGTGCCCTTTTCGGCGCCGACCGCGCAGTACATATCGAGCCGGCCGTCGAGGTCGACATCGGCCGCGTCGCAGTCGTGCCGGTCGACCCAGTCGAGGATCTGGTTCGACGGCTGGTAGCCGCTGGGCGTCCAGTACCAGACCCGGTCTTCCGAATGGTGACCGCAGACGAAGATGTCATCGTGGCCATCGCCGTTGAAATCGGCGACGACCGAACCCCAGGCCTTGGTGGTCTCGAGGAGATCGGCCTTGTATTGGGCTTGCGCCGGCAGTGCAAAAGCCGCCAGCCACAAGCTGCCAGCGACAAGTCTTGCAACACGTTCCACTGAAGTAACCTCACAGATTGACACCCGGCCCGGATTGTGCCGAGGGATGGGCGCTATTGTGTTGGGGTCGAACCCAGGCCGAAATCACGATTTCGATGCAGCTTCGGCGCATTCTGTACGGCGGGTATGACCCCGGCCGTGACGCGTCGCCCGCTTCGCGGGCAGCGGCGAATCATCGCTTGCCGGCACGTTGGCGCTTTGTAAGAGCCGTCGCGAAAGGCGACTGGGAATGCAGATTGCCGGCTGGGGTGCCATGGGGCTAGGCGCATCGAAGCGCCACCCCGGCAGATCACCCGAAAGGAAGCCAAATGCACCAGCGTGACCAGTGGGGCCGCCGCGGCAGCGGCGAACAGAACGACCGTTTCGACCCCTGGGGCCGGCGTGAAGCGCATCAGCAGATGAGCGATGAGCGCGACAGCTTCCGCAACCAGGCCCGTGACCGCGAATTTGCGTATGGCAGCGGCAGCCATCCCGAACAGGACCAGGCCGGCAACCTAAGCCGCTATGGCGACCAGCAAGGCCAGCGCGACTGGAGCCCCGGCCAGTACGGCGGGCAGGCGGCCAGCGGACGCCGCGGCGCTGGAGCCCAACGGCCGTGGAGCGAACCGTCCGAGCGGTACGGCCGCTCAGCGCCGTATGAAGCGCCGAGCGGATCCGCCAGCGCCACAGGCGAACAGGCCCCGCGTGAACAGTGGGCCCACCCGACCGAGCCATGGGGAGGCCAAGGCCAGCAGAACTTCGACTACCCCCAGCGCGACACCCTGTCGCCCGATTCGAGCTGGGGTGGTGGTCGGCATGACGACCAGTTCGACCCGGACTACCACCAGTGGCGCAGCGAACAGATTCGCGCGCTGGACGAGGACTACCGCAGTTGGCGGCAGGACCGCTACAAGAAATTCTCGGACGAATTCGACCAGTGGCGTTCCGGGCGCAGCCGCAACGCGGCGTCGACAGACGATGCGGGTGGCGACGCGGCCGGAACTGCCGGCGGCGCCGCCGACAGCCGCAAATAGATGGGTGTGTGTGCGTCGCCTGCCTTGTCCCGCGCCCCAGGCGCGAGACCCGTCAGGCGGCAGCCCGCGCGAAAGGCTCGCCGGGGGGCTGGTCTTTTGCGCGGACACCTTTTCTGGCGTCCCCAAAACAAACGGGCCCGATCAGGGCCCGTTGGGATCGCCGCCGCAGCGGCCGCAGGAGCAGGTTCAGAGCTTGGGTGCCGCCGGGGCCGCGCTGGCCATCGACTCTTGCAGGTCGGGCAGCACGTAGACCACGCCGCGCTGGCGGCCCAGCGTCGGGGCCACCACCTGATCGTAGAAAGCGCCGCTGACGATCACGCAGCCTTGCGAGATCCGGTTGTCGTCGGGCGTGGCAGAGGCCAGCCGCTCGGGGCGCCGCTCGGCCGGGTGGGCCGGGCGCAGCCTGTGGATCGCGAAGGCCGCGTCGTAGTCGACCCAGACGATCGCTTCGCCCTTGATGTTGTGGCCGGGTTCGGAGTCGAAGCGCCCCGCCGGCGTCGTGCGCTCGGTCGAGGGGATGAAACCGCCGGCCTTCTTGCCGATGTCGGGTGCGCTGCCGTCACCCTTGGCCAGACCCAGCAGGACCGGCGTGGTGCCGCGCAGCACCCCGTCAGCTCCGAAGACGTAGATCTGTGCGTTCTTCTTGTCGACGATCGCCACCGGCATGCCCTTGGCGTCGCCTTGCTCGAAGGCCTTTTGCGCCATCACACGGGCATCGACTGAAGCTTTCTCTTCAAGAAAGTCGACCTTGACGGCGGCTGCCTCGGCGCCTGCGTGTGCGCCGGCTGCCGAGAACAAACACAGAGCCACCAGGCATGTCAGACGCATGCCTTTGAATCCCACCACATCCATCGCGCCAGCTTCCCTTGCCCATCAAGAACAAGCCGGGCACGAGGACCCGGCTCAAGATGGCTGGAATGCTAAACGCAAGGACGGTAAGCAATCGCGACAACTGACCGCCCTACTGGGCGTAATTGCCGCGATTCAGACGAGCTTTACACGGTGGCGAACCCTCGGTCTGAAACAAAGTCGCCAGGAGATCTGAGAGAGACGACGTGGTACGGCGTCTCGACGCCCGGAAATACCTGGGTCAGCGGTTTGATCTCTGGCAGCACGTAGACCACACCCGCCTGGGCCTGGAACAGCGGCCACAGGACGCTGTTGAAAAAGCTCACCGGCACGTTGATGCAGCCGTAGCTGATGCGGTTGTCGCTCGCGGTCGGCGTTGCCAGGCGCTCGAGCCGACGCTCCTTGGGGTTGATGGCGCGCACCCGGTGCATCGACACCGCCGCGTCGTAGTCGACCCAGATCACGTCCTCCTGCATGGCGTTGACCCCGCGCGCTGCGGTGAAACGCCCTGCCGGTGTCGTGCGCTCTTGTGGTTTCACATCGGCAATGGCTTTTTCGCCGATGCCGGGCACCGTGTCGTCCCCCGCGGCGAAGCCCAGCAGCACCGGGCTGGCGCCGGTCAGCTTGCCGCTCGGGTCGAACACATAGACGCGTGCATTGCGCTTGTCGAGGATGACGAAGTGCTGCACCCCGTTGTCGGCCGAATCGACCACCCACTGCGCGAGGCGGCGCACGTCCTTGCCCGGCGTCTCGCCATTCCAGTCAAGCCGGCGGTGGATGACCACCGGATCTGGCATGGCCTTCGGCGCTGCCGGGGCCACGACGGCGGGCGGCGCCGGTGCGGTGAGGGCCGCATCCATCGCCGGCGCAGCGGAGCGTTGCGGCAGCAGGTGATGGCGCAGGGGCACCACCACGGCAAGGACGACGGCTCCGACCAGCACCCCTTGCTTGAGTCCCTCGGTGACATCGCGACTGATCATCATGTTGTTGGCTCCTCTGGACGGGGCATCCTGACGACCAAGGGCCCGGCGGCATCGAGCAGCTGCTCATGCCACCGGGCCTCGGTTCACCCTGTGTCACTTTTGCGGACGTTGCCTCAGTTGCGGTCCGGGCGCGGCGCGCGTTCGCTGTTGCTCTTGCCCATGTTGTAGATCGGGTCGTTGGGCGAGTTCAGGTCATAGTGGGTCTCGCTCGGCGCGGTGTTGGTCGACAGGCTGCCGTTGGTCTGGTTGATGCTGTCGGTGGTGTTGGCCGCCGGCGCCGAGGTGGAGGTGTCGGCCCTGCCCGAAGACGTGGTGGTCGACGACGAGGACGTCGTGCTGGCGGTATCAGCGGCCCAGGGGCTCGTCGCATCCACGGCCGGCGAAGTGGCGGTCGACGAAGTCGTCGTGTCGGCCGGCATCGACGTGGTGTCCGACGGCATCGCCGTCGTGTCGGCAGGCATCGTCGAGCTCGGGCCGGCGGCCGTCGGAGCGGCGGTGTCGTACGGGTTGTTGTCGATCACGCTGTCGTGGGCCCAGTGCTTGGGCACCGAGTTGTTGACCGACCCGTTGACGTTGGCGTGGTTGTAGGCTTCTTCGTCGGTGCTCTGAGCGTAGGCAAAGCCGAGTGTCGCCACCATGGCGGCGGTGGAAACGGCAGTGATCAGTGTCTTCTTGGACATGTGGAACTCCTTGCTGTGTGTGTACCCCCGTGGGGTTGAAGCGGATTCGTTGCGGGACCGGAAGGACTGCCCGGTGCGATTGACTCTAGGCTTCGGCTTTGCGCTTGGGGGTCCTCCGGCGGAGCGTCCGGATGTAGGAAAAAACCGCGTCAACAGCGCCGCAACAAAGCGCGTCGTCAACGCTTGGCGTGGCCGTGAAGCTCCACGAAGGCACGGTACGCGTCCACCCAGCGTTGCAGGAAGGCGCGGGTCTTCTCGTCAGTCACCTCGCCGGCCTGGTTGATCAGGCCGTCGCGGTACTGCAGATAGGCCTCGGGCTGGTTCAGCGTCGGCACGTCGAGGTAGGCCAGCACATTGCGCAGGTGCTGCTGGGCCAACGCGGTTCCGGCGGCACCGATCGAGGTGCCGATGACCCCGGCCGGCTTGCCGGCGAAGGAATTCTTGCCGTAAGGACGCGAGGCAATGTCGATCGCGTTCTTCAACACGCCCGGCATCGACCGGTTGTATTCCGGCGTGACGAAGAGCAGCGCATCGGCCGCCTCGATCTCTCGTTTCAATCGCTTGGCCTGCTCGGTCGGCGCCGCGTCCTGGTCCTGGTTGTACAGCGGCAGGTCGTGGATGGCGATGTGCTCGTAGACCCAGTCCTGCGGCCCCAGCCGGGCCAGTGCACGGGCGAGTTGCAGGTTGAACGATTCGGCGCGCAAGCTGCCGACCAGGATCGCAACTTTCATGGGGGTCCTCCACGCCACGTGGGCAATGAATCAAAGGCAGCGCCGGGGTCTTCTTCGCCCGCGGCGGATTCGTCTTTGCAGGGCTCTTCGCCCGGCGGGCACGGCGGCGGCACGACGGTCAGTCGCCGGGCAGCAGGCTTGGTCTCGGCATCCGGGCTCGGGGCCGCGCCTGCCCCATTCGCGAACAGGCCGGCCCACCACTGCCGGGCCGACGCCATCACCGTTGCCCGCGCATCTCGATCGCCCTTCAGCAGTGCTGCGCCGTAGGCACGCAATTGCTGCGCGGTGAGGTGCGGCGGCGCCGGCGGCATGTTCGGGTCGACCACCATCTCCAGCAACACCGGCCGGTCGGCCGCCAGCGCGGCGTCCCAAGCCGCGGCCACGCCATCGGGGGCATCGATTCGCATGCCGATCAGGCCGAGCATTTGCGCATAGTCGGCATACGGGAATGCCGGCACGAATTGCGAGATGCCGGCACGCGGCTCGCCTTCGGTCACGCGCTGCTCCCAGCTGACGAGGTTGAGGTCGTCGTTGCGCAGCACCATCACCACCAGCCGTGGATCGGCCCATCTGCGCCAGCTGTCGGCCACGGTGATCAGCGCGTTGATGCCGTTCATCTGCATCGCGCCATCGCCCACCAGCGCGATCACCGGGCGGCCCGGGTACGCGTGCTTGGCAGCCAGCGCATAGGGCATCGCATTGCCCATGCTGGCCAAGCCGCCTGACAGCGACGCCAGCATGCCGCGCCGCAGCTTCAGGTCGCGCGCAAACCAGAACGCGGCGCTGCCTGAGTCGCAGGTCAGCACGCAGTCGTCGGGCAGCCGCGGCGACAGCTCCCAGAACACCAGCTGTGGGTTGATCGGCTCGGCCGGCACCATTGCCCGCTGCTCCAGCACCTGCCACCAACGCGCCACGTTGCGCTCGATCCGTTCGCGCCACCGCCGGTCGGTCTTGCGATCGAGCAGCGGCAGCAGGGCCCGCAGCACTTGCGCGCTGTCGCCGACGAGATTCACCTCCATCGGGTAGCGCAGCGCCACGCGACGGCCGTCGATGTCGATCTGCACACCGCGCGCCTGGCCCTCTTTCGGCAGGAACTCCGCGTAGGGGAAATTGCTGCCGACCATCAGCAAGGTGTCGCAATGGGCCATCAGGTCCCAGCTGGGCTCGGTGCCGAGCATGCCGATGGCGCCGGTGACGAAGGGCAGCTCGTCGGGCACCACCGCCTTGCCCAGCAAGGCCTTGGCGACGCCGGCGCCGAGCTTGTCGGCCACTTCAATCACCAGATCGCCCGCCTGCAGCGCACCGGCGCCGACGAGCATCGCGACCCGCTCGCCGCGGTTCAGCACCTCGGCGGCGGCGGCCAGGTCCATGCCGTCCGGCACAGCGGCGTGGGCGGTGCGGCCGACGCCGCTGTGCAAGGTGCCGTGCGTGCGCGGCGGTTCCAGCTCCGCCGCCAGCGCCTGCACGTCGGTCGGCAGGATGATGCAGGTCACCGTGCGCTGATCGATCGCGGTGCGGAACGCGCGGTCCACCACGTGGCGCAGTTGCGCAGGCACCGTGACCATCTGGCAGAACTCGGCCGCCACGTCCTTGAACAGCGCGGCGAGATCGACCTCTTGCTGGTAATCGCCGCCGAGCGCCGAACGGGCCTGCTGGCCGACGATGGCGACCACCGGCTGGTGGTCGAGCTTGGCGTCGTACAGGCCATTCAACAGATGGATCGCCCCCGGGCCCGAGGTGGACAGGCAGACCCCCACTTGCCCGGTGAACTTGGCATGCGCACAGGCCATGAACGCGGCCAGTTCCTCATGCCGGGTCTGCACGTAGGCCGGCCCTTCGGCCTCGGCACGCTGCAGTGCGCCGATCACGCCATTGATGCCGTCGCCAGGGTAGCCAAACACCCGGGCGACCTGCCACTGGCGCATGCGATCGACCAGGTGGTCAGCGACGGTCTTGGACATGGTGGCGGCTGGCGTTCATCACCCACCGGCAGCAATCGACGTGCCGAGCACCCCACGCAGCGACCGCATGTCGGCCAGTGTCGTACGTGCAGGCATGCAGCGTGCCGTACCGCCCCCAGACGCCCATCACGAAGCAACGAGGGCGCCTGTCCACAGCAATCTTCTTTGAAATCAGAAAGGTCATCATGGACAACTCAGATCTCATCGACGTCTTGAACAACCTCGTTTCCAACTGCAAAGACGGCGAGTACGGCTTTCGCAGCTGTGCCGAGCATGTCAAGAGCGAGAGCCTGCGCAGCACCTTCAGTGCCCGCGCCGAAGAATGCCGCCAAGCTGCTGCCGAGCTGCAGTCGCTGATCCAGCAAAACGGCGGCAAGGCCGACGATGGCGGCACCGCCACCGGCGCGGTCCACCGTGGTTGGGTGGCCGTCAAGGGCACGCTCACCGGCTACAGCGATCTCGCCATGCTGGAAGAATGCGAACGCGGTGAAGACGCGGCGCTGGAGCGCTACCGCAAGGCGCTGGAAGAACCGCTGCCACCGGAAGTCCGCCTGGTCGTCGCGCGGCAATTCGAAGGCGTCAAGCGCAACCACCTGCAAGTGCGCACGCTGCGCGACCAAGCCCGCGCTGCGGCGACCTGAGTCCCGTCGCTCTCGAGCGATCAACGAAGAGCCGCCCCTTCGGGGGCGGCTCTTTTTTCATCAGCGCTGGCTGCTATGCAGCGCTTCCGGCCGGCGGCGCCGGCTCGGGCTGCGGCACTTCGGTCGGAAGATCGCCCGGCTGGGCCGGCATTTCCGGCGGCGGCGGCGGGGGCACCATGTCAGGCGGCGGCGGGACCACATGCGACTGCGGCCGAAAGCAGATCGAGGCATTCATCGCGTTGTCCTTTGTCTCATTGCCCCAGCGTGACATTCGGGCTCAGCGCACGGGCGGCCTGCAGGTGTTCGCGCAGCATCGGCAACACCTTCGCCGCCCAGGCCTTCAGTTCGGCGTCGCGGCCCGTCAAGGCCTGCTGGTCGAAGCTCGTCACGGCGCGTTGGTGGTCGGCCACCGCTTGCTTGGCATACGCCTGGTCGAAATCGGCACCTGTGAGCCGGCCGATCTCGGCCAGCAACGCCTCGCGGTCGCGTGTCAGCTTGGGCGGCAACGTCACGCTTCGAGCGGCAGCGAGGCGTTGCAACTCCGCGTTGAGCTGGGCGTGGTCCTGCACCATGCGTTCACCGAAACGCTTGACCTCGCCGCCACCGCCGCGCTCTTGCGCCAGGCGCCCGAGTTCGACTTCGAGCAGGCCATCAGCCGCGGCACTGCGCACGAACTTCTGGTCCAGCGTGGTCAGGGCTGTCGCCGGCGCATCGCCGGGGTTCTGGGCCAGCACACCAACGCTGAGGCTCAAGCAACACACGCCCAGACACATCAAGGCTTTCAGACTGTTCATGACGAAAGGCATGGCATCTCCGCATGCGGCTCCGCAGGCCGCGTCACAAAGTCATGCTGCCGAGCCGGCTGGCGCGCAGCCAGTGGCAGTACATCTGGGAGGGCTGCGGATGCGCCGGCGGTTCCTGCACCGGCACTGGCGGCAGCCACGGGTCCGGATCTTCGATGTGACGACGCGAAGGCTCGGGCGGCGCAGGCGGGTGTTGCGGCAACTCGGGGTTGGGGGTGATGGGTACGGGCATGATCGACAAGGCGGCAAGCGCCGTGCCACGAGCACCCCGTGACCGCTTCAAGGTCGCCGCTGAACCTGCGGCCCCCTTTGTTGCCGCGTGCGCCGGTACAGCCGCATGATCGGCGTGGCCGACGAGCCATGCATCAGCACCGACAAGGCCACCGTCACCAGCACCGCGTCGGCCACGGTCTTCAGCTGCGCGCCACTGAGGCCATGCGAGACCGCGAAGGCGAGGTAGTACATCGAACCGATGCCGCGCACGCCGAACCAGGCCGCCAGGCGCCGCTGTGACGGTGTCAGCGCCATGCCGGGCGTCGTCACGAAGACCGCGAACGGCCGCGCCGCGAAGCACACCGCCAATGCGATGCCCACGCTCAAGGGCGTGAACGCGTCGTTGCTGATCAAGGTGCCGACGACGATCATCACCACCATCTCGGCCAGCTTCTCCAGGTCGAGGGTGAAGTCGAGCACGGCCTTGGCCATGTAGGCCATCGCTTGCTGCGGGTGAGCAGCCGCAGCCGGGCCCAGGGGCTGCGTGTCGGCCACTGCCGCGCCACGCGGGCTGTCCTGGCGCTCGACCTGGCGCATCGCCAGGCCGGCGGCGAACACCGCGAGAAAGCCGTAGACCTGCAGCAGCAGCGCGAGACCATAGGTCAGTGCGATCAGGCCCAGCGTGAGGAAGCTTTCCATGCCCAGCGCCTGCTCGCGTTCACGCCGCAGCCACACCACCATCCGGCTGAAGGCAAAGCCGAGTGCCCAGCCCAGCGCCAGGCCGCCCAGCGTGGGCCACAGCAGGTCGCGCTGCCACCACTGCCCGCCCCAAGGGCCCAGCGTGTGCAGGCCCATCAGCCCCAGCGCCAGCATCATGAAGGGTGCCGCCGTGCCGTCGTTCAGACCGGCTTCGGCGGTGAGGCTGAAGCGCAGCCGGTCCCGGTCGTGCTCGTGATCGACCTGCACATCGGACGCCAACACCGGATCGGTCGGCGCCAGCGCGGCCGCCAGCAGCAACGCCGGCGCCGCCGCCAGGCCCATGGCCATGCCGGCCGCGCAGATCAGCCCGATCGTCAGCAGCATCGTCACCGTGGCCATCATCAGCGGCACGCGCCACAGCTTGTCGCGCAGCGGCGGCCGCAGGCGCAAGCCAACGGCGAAGATCGAGATCAGCATCGCAGCTTCGGTCAGGCGCTCGAGCAATACGGCGTCACGCCGCAGGTCGAGATCGAGAAAACCGAAGACTTCCGGCCCGAGCAGGTGACCGGCCACCAAGTACAGCGCCGCCGAGCAGACGGGCATCTCGCGCCGCCAGGTGTCGGTCAGGCCGATCAGGATGAGCAGCAGCCCGACGATCACGAACCAGGTGGTGATCACCGGCTCGGCAATTCCGCCACCGTCAGGACCTGGGCAGCGACAAACAGCCAGTCCGCCAGCTCGCGCGACGACTCTGCGCCTGGGCGCCAGTCGCGAACGAAGGCAATGTCGCGGTCTGCGTTGTCATGGGCGTGGCGCCGCAAGACTTGCAACTGCGTGGCGAGGTCGAAGCTCGTTGCTTGCATCACAGGTTCCTGCCTGTCCAAAGCAACCGTTGTGCCCGAGACGACCCTCGGCAAGCCCGGGGCCGCTTGCCTCAGGTTCTTCCGCGGCGGCGCTCGATCGGGTCGATGCGCAGCAGCTGGCGGTACTTGGTCACCGTGCGGCGGGCCAGCCGCACGCCTTGCTGGGCCAACTGGCGGGCGATGTCGGCGTCCGACAGCGGCGCGTTGGGCGACTCGGAATCGATCATGTCCTTGATCAGGCTGCGCAAGGCGGTGCCCGAACAGGTCTTGCCGCTTTCGGTGGTCAGCGCGCGCGAGAAGAAGTACTTCAGCTCGAACACGCCCATCGGCGTCATCATGAACTTGTTGTTGGTGACCCGCGACACGGTCGACTCGTGCAGCCCCAGCGCATCTGCGATCTCGCGCAGGCCGAGCGGGCGCATCGCCATCGGGCCGTGGTCGAGGAAGCGGTGCTGGCGCTCGACGATGGCCTCGGCCACCTGAACGATGGTGGCAAAGCGCTGTTCGACGTTGCGCAGCGTCCAGCGGGCCTCCTTCAGGTGGTCGGCCAGCGCCTGGTCGTTGGCGCGGCGATGGCGCTGGAACAGCTCGGCGTAGACGCGGTTCATGCGCACGCGCGGCACCACCGCGCTGTTGAGCTGCACGGCCCATTGGCCGCGAACCTTGCGCACGATCACGTCGGGCACCACGTACTGCACCTGCGCCGGGCCGCAGCGCCAGCCCGGGCGCGGGTCGAGCCGGCGAATGCGTTCGCACACCGCCTCGATCTGCTCGTGCGGCTGCTGCAGCGTGCGGGCGAGCTTGGCCACGTCGTGCCGCGCCAGCGACTCCATGTGCTCGTTGACGATGGTGCGTGCCAGCGCCCGCATATCGGGGCACTCGACGGCCTGCAACTGCAAGGTCAGGCACTCGGCCACGTTGCGTGCACCGACACCCGCGGGCTCCAGCGACTGCACGCGGCACAGCGCGATCTTCAATTCCTGCAGCGAGGCCGGCGGCGTCATCTCGGCGATCTCCACGATCTCGTCCAATGACACTCTCAGATAGCCGTCGTCGTCGAGCGATTCGACGATCGCCCGCGCCAGCGCCGCGTCGCGCTCGGGCAGCGACAGCAGATCGAGTTGCGCATGCAGCTGCGCGGCCAGCGTCGGCTCGGCCGCCATCAGGTCCAACGCGCTGATCTCGCCGTCTTCGGCGCGGCGCATGCGGGTCAGTCCGTCGCTGTGCCACGAGTCGTTGCTGACCGCGTCGAGCAAGGCTTCGGCAGCTTCGGCGGCGGACGCGTCGATGCCCTCGGGCAGCGGCAGATCGGGCGCCGAGATCACCTGCGAGCCGTCGAGCCCTTCGAGGCCGCTGCCGTCAAAACCATCGGCGCCGAAACCATCGGCACTGTCGGCCACACGGTCGGGCTCGACACGTTCGCCGTTGGTGGGAGCGGCCTGTTCGTTGCCATCCCCTTCCTCGCCTTCGAGAAAAGGGTTTCGGCCCAGCACCGATTGCACTTCGTGTGCGAAATCGGTGGACGACAGTTGCAGCAACCACACCGCGCGTTGCAGGCGTGGCGAGAGGGCTTGCTGTTGGCGTTGTTCGGTGTTTCGCTGGATGGAAAGCATGCTGTTTCTCGTCGAAGGTTGACGTTGAATAGCGCCCCTTCATGCATGCTTCGTGCCGGCTTCTCAGCCTGTTGCATCAAGTCACTTCTGTAAGCGAAACAGCGTCCAAGTGCGTGTTTTTGCTGGGTCTCACGGGCACGCTAACTGCCGCGGACCGCTGACGAATGTTTCGATCGCGGCGCCTGGCGCGGACCGATGGACGGGGCCGTTGCCACCACGTGAGAAGAATTGCCACGAAGCGGTCAGGTTTACCGATCGCGCCGGGCGCATTCGTCAGCCCTCAAGGCCGCCGGAACGCATACAAGGTCGCCTTCGGCGGCTGCTCGCCGGTATCGGTCGCCTCGCCGACGATCAACGCATTGAGCACCGCCGGATCGACCGGTTTGAGCAGGTGCTCGTCGAAGCCTGCCTCGCGGCCGCGCAGGCGATCACTCGCCTGGCCGTAGCCAGTCAATGCGATCAGCAGCTTGTCGCGTGTCGATGGCAACTGGCGCAGCCGGCGCGCCACCTCATAACCATCCATCCTCGGCAGCCCGATGTCCAGCAGCACGACATCGGGGGTGAACTCTTCGACGATCGACAAGGCCTCCAGGCCGTCATGGGCCGTGCGCACCTCGTGGCCCGACAAGGTCAGCATCGCGGCCGTCGTGTCGGCGACGTCGGCGTTGTCTTCCACCACCAGGATGCGGCGGCCAGGCGCCTCCACGCTCGGCGCCCGCTCCTGCGGGGCGGCCATGACGGGTGGCCGGTTCATCGCTGGCAGGTAGATGCGGAACTCGGCCCCCTGGCCCGGGCCGGCGCTCAAGGCCTCGACGCGGCCGCCGTGCAGCTTGACCAGCAACTGCACCAGCGTCAGCCCGATGCCCAGGCCGCCCTGGCTGCGGTCCAGCGCGCGGTGACCCTGCTCGAAGAGGTCGAACACGCGGGGCAGCAGATCGGCCTCGATGCCCATGCCGTTGTCGCGCACGCTCACCACGGCCTGCCCGTCTTCGCTGATGACGCTGACGTGCAGGCTGCCATCGTCGTGGGTGTACTTGATCGCGTTGCTGAGCAGGTTGCTCACGACCTGCTGGATGCGGGCCCCATCGGCCTGGACCGACACCGGCTCGGCCGGCAGCGCCAGCGTCAGCAACTGGCGGCGCGCCGCAATCAGCGGCCGCTGCGCCTCGACGCATTCGGCCACCAGCGCGCCCAAATCCAGCGGCGCACGCTGCAGCACGATCTTGCCCTGGCTGATGCGGGCCACGTCCAGCAGTTCATCGACCAGCCGGGTCAGCTGGCGGACCTGGCGGTCGGTGATGTCGGTGGCCCATTTCAGCGTGCTGTCGTTGGGTGCCTTGCGACGGATCACCTCGACGGCGTTGCGGATCGGCGCCAGCGGGTTGCGCAGTTCGTGCGACAGCATGGCCAGGAATTCGTCCTTGCGCCGGCTGGCCTCTTCGAGCCGGATCTCGGCCTGGCGCCGCTCGGCGATCTCGACCTGCAAGCTCTGGTGCAACTGCGCTGCCGCGAGGCCGATGGCGGCGCGCGTGGCCACCTCGTCCAGCAGCGCTTCGCCCAGGGTCGTCAACGGGCCCTGCATCAGCAACGCACCCAGCACCCGGTCACCATGGCGCAGCGGCGCGACCTGCAGCTCGTCGCGCGTGGCCGCGTCCACGACGGCCTGGTCAGTGGGGGCTGTCAGCGCCCTGTTCAGCGCCTCCAACTCGCCAGGCGTCAGGTCATCGGCCGCCACCTCGGTGGTGCGGCTCGCGCTGTCGCGGCGACGCACCACGTGCGCCACCTGCAGGTGCTCGTCGACCAGCACCACCGCGGCTGCCTCGCACAGGGCCGGCACCGCTTGCGCCATCAGCTTGTGCAGGCCGACCGGCACATCGAGCAGACCCGACAGCGAATGGCTCAACTCCGACAGGTAGGCCGAGCGGCGCGTCGATTCCTCGGCCACCTGCAGCGCCGCGGCGGCCGAGGCCAGCGCGACTCGTTCGTCGGCCTGGCGGGCGATGCGCTTTTGCAGCACGTGCAACTCGACGAACACCCGCACCTTCGAACGCAGGATCTCGGGCACCACCGGCGAAAGGATGTAGTCGACTGCGCCGAGCGAGTAGCCGCGCGCGGTCTGCAGCTCGTCGGCGTACGAGGTAATGAAGATGATCGGCGTGTGGGCCGAGCGCCGGTGACGGCGGATCAGCGCCGCCGTCTCGAAGCCGTCGATGTCGGGCATGTTGACATCGAGCAGGATCACCGCGAACTCGTGCTTGAGCACCTCGCGCAAGGCCTCGGTGCCGGATCGCACGAAGATCAGGTTCTGGTCCAGGTCCTCCAGCACCGTCTTGAAGACCAGCAGCTTTTCCTGCAGGTCGTCGACGACGAGGATGTTCGCGCGTTCGACCGGCGCGCCGGTGTCAAGGCTGCTCATGGTGTCACCTGCAGAGCCATCCTCTTAGCACGGCGAGTAGATTCATCGGGTCGACGGGCTTGGACAGGTAGTCCCAGGCCCCGGCCTCGATGCACTTCTGCCGGTCGCCCTTCATCGCCTTGGCGGTCACCGCCACCATCGGCAGCTCGCGCCCTCGCGGCAACTTGCGGATCTCTTTCATCGTCATGATGCCGTCCATCTCCGGCATCATGATGTCCATCAGCACGATGTCGATCTCGGGGTCGGCCTCGACCAGGCGGATTGCCTCGCGGCCGTTATCGGCCGAGACGATGATCATGCCGACTTCGTCGAGCACCGTGGCCAGCGCAAAGATGTTGCGCATGTCGTCGTCGACGATCAGCGCCTTCTTGCCTTTCAGGCCATTCTGCGCGGCCAGGTCTTCCTCGATCTCGCGCCCTTCCTGCTCCGACAGCAGGCCCGGCCCGCGGTGCAGCCAGAAGGCGATGTGGCCGCGCAGCCCCTTGAGCGAGTCGGCCTCGCGCTGGCCGTAGCCACCGCGGCTGCGGCCCCAGGGCGAGGCTTCCGACCGGCGCTGGCGGTACAGCACCACCGGCAGCTGGCAGACGCTGCGCCGCTCGGCGATCGCGTCGAGGATGTCCTCGGGCCCGAAGTCGGCGGTCGTGTCGTCGACCAGCACGCAGTCGGCGTCCATCAACAGGTGGCGCGCCTGGGCGGCGTCGTCGGCCACCAGCGGCTGCACGTCGGCTTCCAGCTCGTTGATCAATTGGTTGCGCAGCGGCGACGGCGGCATCACCACCGCCAGCCGCTTCACCGGCCGCTCGACGTAGCTGAACAGTTCGTCGATCGCCGCCTTGGCCTCGTCGGCCGATTGCAGCGGCTTGGACAGGAAGCCGATCGCGCCGGACTGCAAGGCCCGGTCGCGCGCATCGTCGGTCGACACGACGCAGATCGGGATGTGGCGCGTCGCCATGTCGGCCTTCAGCCGGTCGAGGATGCGCCAGCCCTCCATGTCGGGCAGGTGGATGTCGAGCGAGATCACGCTCGGGTGGTACTCGCGCGTCATCGTCAGCGCGCTGGCGCCGGTGCCGGTGACCAAGCCCTTGAAGCCGCTGGCGCGCGCCGAGTCGAGCATCACCTTGGCGAAGCCGAGCTCGTTCTCGACGATCAGCATCACCCGGTCGCCAGCGCCGATGTCGTCGCGGTCGTCGTTCGCATCGTTGGCGAACACCACCGGCGCGACGGCGTCCAGCGGGTCGGCCTCGGGCTGCGGCAGGCGCGCGACGCGCTGCGGCGGCGCGGGCGTGCGCAGCGGGGCCTCCAGGCGGATCTGCGGCGGCTCGCTGGTCACTTCGGCGGGCGCCTGCCGGCCGTGGCGTGCACCGCGGGTCGGGTTGTAGCTTTGCGGCAGGTACAGCGTGAACACGCTGCCCTGGCCCGGCGCGCTGACGAGCCTGATCTCGCCGCCGAGCAGGCGTGAAAGTTCGCGGCTGATCGCCAGGCCCAGGCCGGTGCCGCCGTACTTGCGGCTGGTCGAGCCGTCGGCCTGCTGGAAGGCCTCGAAGATGATCTGCTGCTTGTCGGGCGAAATGCCGATGCCGGTGTCGGCGACCGAGAAGGCGATCACCTGGCTGGCCCGGTTGAGCTCTTCGTTCTCGCGCGACCAGCCGCCGGTGGCCTGCGCGATGCTGAAGGTCACCTGGCCGACATGGGTGAACTTGAAGGCGTTCGACAGCAGGTTCTTGATGATCTGCTGCAGGCGCTTGACGTCGGTGATCAGGCTCTTGGGCAGCGGTGGCTCGAGCTGCACGACGAAGTCGACGTGCTTCGATTCGGCGAAGTGGCGGAAGCCGCGCTCGATCGAGCGGTGCAGCTCGTCCAGGCGCAGCTCGGAGACATCGACCGCCACCGTGCCGGACTCGATCTTCGACAGGTCCAGGATGTCGTTGATCAGCATCAGCAGGTCGTTGCCCGACGCGTGGATGGTCTTCGAGAACTCGACCTGTTTCGGGCTCAGGTTGCCGTCGGGGTTCTTGCACAACTGGTCCGACAGGATCAGCAGCGAGTTCAGCGGCGTGCGCAGCTCGTGCGACATGTTGGCCAGGAACTCGCTCTTGTACTTCGAGGTCAGCGCCAGCTGCTCGGCCTTTTCCTCCAGCGCCTGGCGGGCCTGTTCGACCTCGGTGTTCTTGCGCTCGACCTCCTGGTTCTGGTGGGCCAGCAGGCGCGCCTTGTCCTGCAGCTCCTGGTTGGTCTGCTGCAGCTCTTCCTGCCGGCTGCCGAGCTCGGAAGCCAGCGATTGCGATTGCTTCAGCAGGTCTTCGGTGCGGGTGTTGGCCTCGATCGTGTTGATCACGATGCCGATCGATTCGGTCAACTGGTCGAGGAAGGCTTCGTGCACCGGGTTGAAGTGCTCCAGCGATGCCAGCTCCAGCACGCCGCGCACCTGGCCTTCGAAGACCACCGGCAGCACCAGCACATCCAGCGCCGCATGCTCGGAAAGACCGGACGCGATGCGGAAGGCTTCGCTCGGCGTGTTGGTCAGCAGGATCTTGCGCTTGTCGATCGCGCACTGGCCGACCAGCCCTTGGCCGAGGTCGACCATCTTGCCGTGCGCGCTCTGCCCGCCCGAGGCGTAGCTGGCCAGCAGCTTCAGCTGCGGCAGCTCGATGTTGGCGCTCATCACGTAGAACTCGGCCTGGTGCGCGCCGACCACCGGCGCCAACTCGGACAGGATCAGCTGACCCACCGTGACCAGGTCTTTCTGGCCTTGCAGCATGCGGCTGAACTTCGCGAGGTTGGTCTTCAGCCAGTCCTGCTCGGTGTTCTTCTGCGTCGTGTCCTTCAGGTTGCGGATCATCTCGTTGATCGTGTCCTTCAGGGCCGCCACCTCGCCCTGCGACTCGACCGTGATCGACCGCGCCAGGTCGCCCTGCGTCACCGCGGTGGCCACCTCGGCGATGGCGCGCACCTGCGTGGTCAGGTTGGCCGCAAGCTCGTTCACGTTCTCGGTCAGGCCCTTCCAGGTGCCCGCCGCGCCCGGCACCTTGGCCTGGCCGCCGAGCTTGCCTTCGACGCCCACTTCGCGCGCCACCGTCGTCACCTGGTCGGCAAAGGTCGCCAGCGTGTCGATCATCGAGTTGATGGTCTCGGCCAGCGCGGCGATCTCGCCCTCGGCGTCCACCGTCAGCTTGCGCTTCAGGTCGCCGTTGGCCACGGCCGTCACCACCTTCGCGATGCCGCGCACCTGCGAGGTCAGGTTGCCGGCCATGAAGTTGACGTTGTCGGTCAGGTCCTTCCAGGTGCCCGACACGCCCTTGACCTGCGCCTGGCCGCCCAGGCGCCCTTCGGTGCCCACTTCGCGCGCGACGCGAGTCACCTCGGCCGCGAACGACGAGAGCTGGTCGACCATCGTGTTGATGGTGGCCTTCAGCTCCAGGATCTCGCCCTTCACGTCGACGGTGATCTTCTTCGAGAGGTCACCGGCCTGCACGGCCTTGGTCACGTCGGCGATGTTGCGCACCTGGCTGGTCAGGTTCGACGCCATCAGGTTGACCGAGTCGGTCAGGTCCTTCCAGGTGCCGGCCACGCCCTGCACATCCGCCTGGCCGCCGAGCTTGCCTTCGGTGCCCACTTCGCGGGCCACGCGGGTCACTTCAGCGGCGAAGCTTCGCAGCTGGTCCACCATCGTGTTGATGGTGTTCTTCAGCTCCGAGATCTCGCCCTTCACGTCGACGGTGATCTTCTTGCTCAGGTCGCCTGCGGCCACCGCGGTGGTCACCTCGGCGATGTTGCGCACCTGCGAGGTCAGGTTGCCGGCCATGAAGTTGACCGACTCGGTCAGGTCCTTCCAGGTGCCGGCCACCCCTTCCACCGCCGCCTGTCCACCGAGCTTGCCTTCGGTGCCCACTTCGCGCGCGACGCGCGTCACCTCGGCCGCGAACGACCGCAGCTGGTCCACCATCGTGTTGACGGTGTTCTTCAGCTCCAGGATCTCACCCTTCACGTCGACGGTGATCTTCTTCGAAAGGTCGCCGGCCGCCACCGCCTTGGTCACGTCGGCGATGTTGCGCACCTGGCTGGTCAGGTTCGACGCCATCGAGTTGACCGACTCGGTCAGGTCCTTCCAGGTGCCCGCCACGCCCTGCACATCCGCCTGGCCGCCCAGCTTGCCTTCAGTACCCACTTCGCGAGCCACCCGCGTCACCTCCGCGGCGAATGACGAGAGCTGGTCGACCATCGTGTTGATGGTGTTCTTCAGCTCCGAGATCTCGCCCTTCACGTCGACGGTGATCTTCTTGCTCAGGTCGCCCGCGGCCACCGCGGTGGTCACCTCGGCGATGTTGCGCACCTGCGAGGTCAGGTTGCCGGCCATGAAGTTGACCGACTCGGTCAGGTCCTTCCAGGTGCCGGCCACGCCTTCCACCGCCGCCTGGCCACCGAGCTTGCCTTCGGTGCCCACTTCCCGCGCGACGCGGGTCACTTCCGCCGCGAACGAGCGCAGCTGGTCCACCATCGTGTTGATCGTGGCCTTGAGTTCCAGGATCTCGCCCTTCACGTCGACCGTGATCTTCTTCGAGAGGTCACCCGCCGCCACCGCCTTGGTCACGTCGGCGATGTTGCGCACCTGTGAGGTCAGGTTGCCGGCCATCGAGTTGACGGAGTCGGTCAGGTCCTTCCAGGTACCGGACACGCCCTTCACTTCGGCCTGGCCGCCCAGCCGGCCTTCGGTGCCGACCTCACGCGCCACACGGGTCACTTCGGCCGCGAACGACGACAGCTGGTCGACCATCGTGTTGATGGTCGACTTCAGTTCCAGGATCTCGCCCTTCACGTCGACGGTGATCTTCTTGGAGAGGTCACCGGCCTGCACGGCCTTGGTCACGTCGGCGATGTTGCGCACCTGGTCGGTCAGGTTGCCGGCCATCGAGTTGACGGAGTCGGTCAGATCCTTCCAGGTGCCGGCCACGCCCTGCACCTCGGCCTGGCCACCGAGCTTGCCTTCGGTGCCCACCTCGCGAGCGACGCGGGTCACTTCGGCGGCGAACGAGCGCAGCTGGTCCACCATCGTGTTGATGGTGTTCTTCAGCTCCAGGATCTCGCCCTTCACGTCGACGGTGATCTTCTTCGACAGGTCACCGGCCGCCACAGCCGTCGTCACCTCGGCGATGTTGCGCACCTGAGACGTCAGGTTGCCAGCCATGAAGTTGACCGACTCGGTCAGGTCCTTCCAGGTGCCGGCCACGCCCTGCACATCCGCCTGTCCGCCCAGCTTGCCTTCGGTGCCCACCTCGCGCGCCACGCGAGTCACTTCGGCGGCGAAGGATCGCAGCTGGTCCACCATCGTGTTGACGGTGTTCTTTAGCTCCAGGATCTCGCCCTTCACGTCGACGGTGATCTTCTTCGACAAGTCACCGGCCGCCACCGCCTTCGTCACGTCGGCGATGTTGCGCACCTGGGCCGTGAGGTTGCCGGCCATCGAGTTGACCGAATCGGTCAGGTCCTTCCAGGTACCGGACACGCCCTCGACGCGTGCCTGCCCGCCCAACGAGCCCTCGGTGCCGACCTCGCGTGCGACGCGTGTCACTTCCGAAGCGAACGACCGCAGTTGGTCGACCATCGTGTTGATGGTGTTCTTCAGGGTCAGGAACTCGCCCTTGACGTCCACCTCGATCTTCTTCGAGAGGTCGCCCTTGGCCACCGCGGTGGTCACGTCGGCGATGTTGCGCACCTGGGCCGTCAGGTTGCCGGCCATCGAATTGACCGAGTCGGTCAGGTCTTTCCACGTACCGGCCACGCCCTTCACAGTCGCCTGGCCACCGAGCTTGCCTTCGGTGCCCACCTCGCGCGCGACGCGGGTCACCTCGGCCGAGAAGTTGCCGAGTTGGTCGACCATCTTGTTGATGGTCTGGGCGGTGTGCAGGAATTCGCCTTCGAGCGGCCGGCCGTCGACCTCGAGCGCCATGCTCTTCGAGAGGTCGCCCTGCGCCACTGCGCCGATCACGCGGGCCACCTCGGACGTCGGGTGGACCAGGTCGTCGATCAGCGAGTTGATGTGGTCGATCGACTCGCCCCAGAAGCCGCGCGACTCGCGCAGCGATGCGCGTTGCTTCAGCTTGCCCTGCTTGCCGACCACCTGGCGCAGGCGGGCCAGTTCCTGGGCCATGTTGGCGTTCTGTTCGACCACGTCGTTGAACGCGTCGGCCACCCGGCCGGCAATGCCCGACCAGTGGTGGGGCAGGCGCACGCTGGCGTCGCCATCACGCAAGGCGATCAAGGCGGTCAGCATGGTGTGCAACTCGTGCACGGGTTCGAGCTTGACCGGCGTTTCAATGGCGCTCATGAGCACCCTCCTGGTTTTTACTGCGACCATGCAGGGCTGCAGCCGTAGGCGGCGATAGTGCAGCTTCCGTGCCATCGGCGCCAGGGGTCGGGCCGATGGCCCGCGCGGCGACCGCCTTCGGGGCGTCGCAGGCACGCCAGCTGCCAATTCAGATTCAGCAAGCTCTCTTCCGCATGCCGGGTGGCAGCGCCCGGCTGGGAAGACTTGCCTGCTGTCGGTAAGGTTTACAGACAGAAAAGGCAACCAGTTGCGCGGCGCCCTGGTTCAAGCCAGCACCCGTGTTTCGATGTAAATGCGCCGGATGCGTGGGAAGCGTTCGCGGATCCGCCCCTCCAGCCGGTCGACCGTGGCGGCGATCTCGCGTGCGGTAACGGGGCCCGCGAATTCGACGTCCAGCGCCAGCAGCACTTCTTCAGCGCCGACGTACATCGACAACGGCCGGCCCACGCGGCGCACCCCCGGCTGCGCCGCTGCCATCTCGCGGATCGCGACCGCCGTCTCACGTTGCAGTCCTTCGCCGACCAGCAGGCCGCGAGACTCGCGGATCAGCAGCAGCGCCACGCCGGCCAGCAGCAAACCGATCAGCAGCGACGCCGCGCCGTCGAACTCAGGGTGCCCGGTCGCCTGAGTGGCGGCGATGCCCGCTGCGGCGATGGCCAGCCCCAGCAGCGCCGCGCCGTCTTCGGCCAGCACGGTGTAGGTCGACGGGTCTTTGCTGCGACGCAGCGCGGTCCAGAAAGGCAAGGTGCCGCTGGCCGTGCGGAACTGGCGCAACGCGATGATGAAGCTGACCCCTTCGAACAAGGCCGCGAGGCCCAGCACGGCGTAGTTCCAGCCGGCGTCCTGCATCGGCGTTGGATGCCGCAGGTGCTGCAGGCCCTGGTAGAACGACACGCCACCGCCAACACCGAAGATCAACACCGCCACCAGCAGGCCCCAGAAGAACAGCTCCTTGCCATGGCCGAACGGGTGCTCGGCCGAGGCTGGCCGGCGGCTGCGGTGCAGCCCCACCAGCAGCAGCCCGCCGTTGCAGATGTCGACAGTCGAGTGGATGGCTTCGGACAGCATCGCCGAGCTGCCGGTGACGCCTGCGACGGCGAACTTGGTGACGGCGATCGCGACGTTGGCCGCGATCGCGCCGTACACCGCCAGGGCCGAACCACCGGGCGCGGCCGTCGGCGGCGCGGCAACCGGCTCAGCGTGCGACGGTGGCGTTGGTGACACGCCAGACGGTATTGCCGACATCGTCCGCCACCAGCAGCGCGCCCTTGCTGTCCAGCGCCACGCCCACCGGCCGGCCGTAGGCTTCGCCTTGCGGGCTGAGGAAGCCGGTCAGCACATCCACCGGCAGTGCCCCGGCGGCCGGCCTCGGGCCGTCGAAGGGCACGAAGATCACCTTGTAGCCGCTGCGCGGCTCGCGGTTCCACGAACCATGCTGGCCGACGAACACGCCGTGCGCGAAGGCGGCGGGCAGCGTCGTGCCGTCAGAGAACGCCATGCCCAACGAGGCGGTGTGCGAACCGAGCGCATAGTCCGGCACCACCGCCTTGGCGACCAGCTCCGGGTTCTTCGGCGAGACCCGCGCATCGACATGGGCGCCGTAGTAGCTGTAGGGCCAGCCATAGAACGCTCCGTCACGAACGGAGGTCAGGTAGTCGGGCACCAGGTTGTCGCCCAGTTCGTCGCGCTCGTTGACAACCACCCACAAGACCTTGCTGCCCGGCTCCCAACCCATGCCGTTCGGGTTGCGCAAACCCGTGGCGAACAGGCGCTTCTCGCCGCTGGCCACGTCGATCTCCCAGATCGCCGCACGGCCCTGTTCGACGTCCATGCCGTGCTCGGCCGCGTTGCTGTTCGATCCCACGGTGGCATAGAGCTTGGTGCCGGCCGGGTTGGCGATCAGGCCCTTGGTCCAATGGTGGTTGATCGTGCCGGCCGGCAGGTCGGTGAGCCTGCTGCCGGCAGCGGTGATGCGGGTGTCGCCAGCGTGGTAGGGGAAGCGCATCACCGCGTCGGTACAGGCCACATACAAGCTGTAAGCCCCCTGGGTCGCCTGTGGCGCCCCGCCCCCCGAGGGGGACGAAGAACTCGGGAGCGGCCCGTCGTTCTTCGGATCCCCCACCAGCGCCATGCCGAACGGCGAGTTGAGGTTCTCCAGCAGCACGCTGCGCACCTCGGCCACGCCGTCGCCATCGGCGTCGCGCAGCAGCGTGATGCGGTTCGGCGTGGGCGTGCCGGCGCCGGCCTCTTTCATCTTCGCCTTCATCACCATGCCCTTGAGGCCCTTGCCGTCATCGGGCTTCGGCGGAGCGTTGGTCTCGGCCACCAGCACATCGCCGTTGGGCAGCACCAGCAACCAGCGTGGGTGGATCAGCCCGGTGGCAAAGGCCTTGACCCCCAGGCCGGTGGCCGCCACCGGCGCCGTGCCGGCTGGCCAGGGCTTGGCCTTGGCGACGTTGACAGTCGGGATCAACTGCTTTTCGGGCGCCGGCAGGTTCGGGTTGGGCCCGTAGCCCGGGTCGGCGGTGGCGGGCGCAGCGCTGCTGCAAGACGCCAGCGCAGCCAACAGCGCGCCGCACAGGATCCAGGAGCTTGCATGCATGGCCGTTCCAACCTCAGTGGCAGACGTTGCGGGCGCGCGGTGTTCAGTGCTTGCGCGAACTTGATTTCTTCGCCGGCACCTTGCCGCCCGCCGAACGCGCTTCTGACAAGCCGATGGCCACCGCCTGCTTGCGGCTCGTCACTTTCTTGCCGCTGCCGCTCTTGAGCTCGCCGTGCTTGTACTCATGCACCGCCTTCTCGACCTTGTCATGCGCTTTTTCGCCGTACTTCGCCATCTGACATCTCCTGCCGGACCGTGGGACAGCCTATACCAGCAAGCACGGTGCCCGCCAGGGCCGCGGGCATCTCGCCGGGCGGGCCGCGCCGGGCATCAAGACGATGGTGGGCGGTGCTCGCCGAGCGCCTTCGCGCTGGCGCCGGCCTGCGAGCGCATGCCGGTGCCCAGCAGTGCGCCCAGCACCATGCCGCACAGCGCGCCGAACAAGCTGCCCACCGGCCCCGCCGCGAAGCCGGCCAGGGCGCCCAGAAGCAAGCCGGCCACGGCGCCGATCGCGGCACCGATCGGGTGGGCACAAAGCGCCTGCATGAGGGTGTTGTGGGGCGCAACCGCCGGCCGGGCATCGGCACGCAGCGAACCTTCGGAATCCGTTGTCGATCGATCGTCCATTTCGGTCACCTGCTGAAGTCGAAGCTGCTTGCAAACCGAGCAACCGCCGTTCCTTCGCCGCGGCAGATCGGCGCTGACATCGCAGCTTGGTGACCACGGAGGCCGCGCAAAAACCAAGGGGCCGGAGTAGCAATTGCTGTTCCCCGTCGACCTCTGCGTCATCTCGCAGAGGCGGCATTCTTTACAAGGTACTGCTGCCCGGCCGTTGGGGCAACGGGCCGCAGGAGCATCCGAAGTGCCCAACAGCCGCGTCCTCGCTTTTCGCGGACCGCAGGCGGCCAGCCGTGCGACGCGTGCACTCGGATTCCTGGTGGTCACCGCGCTCGTGGCCCTGGCCGTCCTGTCGACCTGGCAGTTGCGAGCGCAGGCGCAGACCGCGGCACAACGATCGGCCGACGATGCGGCTTATGCGCTGGCGATGCACGCGTCCCAGTTGTTCGCCGCGGCCGACTCGATTGCCGCCAGCGTCAAGGCGGACCTCGCCCGCGAACACACCCAGAGCGCCGATCAGCTGAAAGACGAGTTCGGCACGAACGACGAGCATGAGTTGCTGCGGGCCCGGCAATCCAGCTTCGATGGCATCGACGTGGTCTCCGTCGTCGACGCGTCAGGTCGATTGGTCAACACATCGCTGGCCTATCCGCCACCGGCGGCGGATCTGAGCGGGGCCGAGGGGTTTCTGCTGGCCAGGGACGCCAAGCTCTACACGCCGCACATTGCCGCCCCGGTGAAAAAGCCCGTCGGCGCGGGGTGGACGATCTACCTGTCTCGCCGCCTGAGCAATGCCGATGGCCAGTTCCTGGGCGTGGTGCTGGTCGGCGTTTCACCCAACTACCTGTCGGCGTTCTACGCCAAGATGCGGCCGGAGCCGGCACAGGCACAGGCACGCAGCGATGCCACGGCCATCAGCCTGCTGCGGCGAGACGGCACCGTGCTGGCCCGGTCACCGTTGAACGAGCAGGCGCTGGGACAGCGCATCAGCGCAGCGGGCCACTACCGCGCGCTGGTCGATTCGCCCCCGGACCCGCAGGCCGCCACGCCCTTCACACCGTGGGACGCCAAGCCGGACAAGGACGGCTGCGTGGTGCTGGCCGCGAGGGACGCAGAAGGCTTCCCGCTGACCGTGGGCGTGGCCGTGCACGAAGACGTCTACCTGATGGCTTGGCATCGGCAGGCCGAATACATGGCCGCCTTTTCGGCCATCGCGGTGCTGTTCCTGGCTGGCACGTTCACGACGCTGGTTCGGATGCTGCGCCGGCGCGAGCAGCACTTGCATGAAGTCGAACAGCTGCGGGCGGCCGCCGAGAAAGCCAGTCAGGCCAAGACCAATTTCCTCGCCACCGTCAGCCACGAGGTTCGCACCCCGCTGAACGGCATCCTCGGCACCGCCGAGCTCTTGATCGGTTCGGGCCTGCCGCCCAAGCAGGAGGAGTTGGCCTCGACCCTGCTCGTCTCGGGTCGCAACCTGCTGTCGATCATCACCGACATCCTCGATCTGTCGAAGATCGAGGCCGATGAACTGGTCGTCGAGGCGGTGCCGTTCTCGCCGTGGCGCATCGTGCACGATGTCCTCGGCCTGTTCGCCTCTTATGCATCGAGCAAGGGGCTGGGCCTGTCGATGCATGCCGACCACCACGTCCCCGCGGTGCTGGCCGGCGACCCGCACCGGGTCAAGCAGGTGATCGGAAACCTGGTGAGCAATGCGATCAAGTTCTCCGACACGGGCGAGGTGCGCATCACGCTGAGCTGGCCGACGCGCGACGACGGCGCCCACGTGCTGCGCATCGAGGTCAGCGACACCGGCGTCGGCTTGCCCGAAGAGGCTCGGGAGCGGATCTTCCAGCCCTTCGGCCAGGCGGACGGCTCGATCTCGCGCCGGTTCGGCGGCACCGGGTTCGGTCTCGCGATCTCCAAACGCCTGGTGGACCTGATGGGCGGAAAGATCGACTTCATCAGCCGGCCCGCCGCTGGCGCCACCTTCTGGGTCGAATTGCCGCTGCCCGAGTCGGCCGGCCCCTTGCCGGAAGAAGCCCATCAGGAGCATTCGGACTGGACGTTTGCCCACAGCGGGCCGATGCCGTTGGGGCTGGCCGGCGCGGAGCGCGCGAAGGACCGCCGGAGTGCCCATGTGCTGGTCGTCGAAGACAACGCCATCAACGCGATGGTCGTCGAGGCCCAGCTGCAGCACCTGGGGTGCAGCTGCGACATCGCCACCGATGGCGAGGAAGCGCTGCAGCGCCTGTCGACCGGGCGCTACAACCTGGTGCTGATGGACTGCATGCTGCCGGGCATCTCGGGCTTCGAGGCGACCCAGCGCTGGCGTGCGCTGGAAGCCAAGCGGGGTCTCAAGCGCCTGCCGATCGTCGCGTTGACGGCCAATGCGCTGGCCAGCAACCTGGCAGAAACGCGCGACGCCGGCATGGACGACTTCCTGACCAAGCCTTGCACCCTGGACAAGCTGGAAGCGGTGCTGCGGACCTGGCTGGTGCCGCCAGCCAAGCCAGTGGCGTCGCTTCAGCCCAGCGAACCGTTGGACCAGCCCCTGCCGCGCTCGGTGTGAAGACCGGCCGGTGCCGGGCCTGCTCTACAGCGGATCGGGAGTGGGACACCAGCGATGCAGCGTGGCCCTGAGTGCGGCGAAGACAAACGGCTTGGTCATCACCTCGTCCATGCCATGCTGAAGGCATGCCTCCAGTTCGTGCGGCATGGCACTGGCGGTCAAGGCGACGATGGGGGTTCTTCGGCGGCCGGTGTGCTGCTCGATCGCACGGATCTTGTCGGCCAGCTCCAGGCCGTCCATCCCGGGCATGTGCACGTCCAGGAAGATCATGTCCACCGACTCTTGCTGGAAGGCCTGGAACGCCGCGACCGAGTTGCTCCAGGCGACGGTGTGGGCACCAAACAATCTCAGCACCTCGGTGGCCAACAGCAGGTTGGTCTCATCGTCATCGACGACCATGACACGGCAAGCTGGCAGGTTCAGATCGATGGACATGTGGCCCCTCCTGTCGTCGGCTTGTTCAGCCGACGCTCCTCTGTCGATCATTCGGCGTGGCGTTTTTCATTGGCTTCGGTCGCTTCGGCGAGCTCAGGGCAAGGTGAAGTTGATCGGCGGCACCGGCACCCGCACATCGACCGGCTTGGTCTTCACCTTGCTTCCCGAAGCGGCCTCCAGCGTGTACTGCCCGGCGGCCTGCTCGTCGACGGTGAAGGTGATCGAGGCCGGCATCGGCGCGTAGGCCGCCGTCCACGGCGCATCGATCGGCAGTGCGAGCGAATAGGCGCCGGTCTGGGCGTCCACCGGCCCGAAGCCCACCTCCACCGCGGGGCCGCCCGTCAGCTGCTGCCAACCCCTTGTCGTCGCCGTGGCAGGCGACACCAGGCCGCCTACGGTGCGTGAACCCAGCGCGGCCACGCCCGGCACGATCGGTGAATCGACGGTGTTGATGCTGGTGTAGGCCGTGGTGTCGACAGGCACGCCCGTCACGACGGCGGTGACACGCCCGGCAGCGCTGACCACCAGGTCGTAGCTTCCGACCGGCACGGGATACAACACGAACTTGCCGCTGGCGTCGGGCGTGGTGGCCTTGACCTGCACCCCGTTGGACTGCACCGCCACCCGGGTCTGCGACATCGGCAAGGTCGGTTCGACATAGCCGACGACACCCTGCCCGGAGCCCGTCAACAACGGGATCGCCGTGATCACCGGCTTGAGTTTGTAGCGCCCGGACTTGCCGGCCGACACCACGGATTTGCAGGCGTCGAAGTCGAGCACCACATCGACCACCTGCCCATCGCCCACCTCGGTGTCGAGCTTGACCTTGATGCCGCTCGTGCTGCCGCTGGCCGTGTCCAGCGGCGCTTCGGCCCGGCCAGACGGCAGCACCGAGTTGGCCCAGGGTGCGGCCTTGCTGTTGTCGGACAGCACCATCCTGATCTGCGAATAGTGGCCTGCGCTCAGCGTGGTCTCGCCCAGCAGCTCGACCAGGCCGTTCTGCAGCGTCAGCAGGTCGATCCGGCGCGGCGGGCTCACCACGATGTCGGACCAGCCGGCGTCACCGGCGCCCGCGTCGCCGCTGGGGTGCACACGAAGCTTGTCGACGGTGACGTTGACCTGTTCGTAGCCGCACGCCGGTGCGTCGGTCACTGCCAGGCGCATGCCCCCAGTGCCGCCGATGCCGCCCCCACCGCCGCTGCCGGCGCAGGAGAAAACCAGCACGCTCAGCAGCCCACTGCCGATCACAGGCCAGCGCTGAAGTCTCATCTGCCTTCTCCCATGAGGGCCGAGTCCGGCTCCGCTGCGTCGCACAGCGGCTCTTCGAAATAGTAGATTCCCACACCGACCCGGGCGGCGCGCGGCTCGGGGCCGTCGTCGGGCACG